>Ga0209051_1000130_pt1 | contig 141656 bp, 120 predicted proteins | sample AraplaCvi_mMS_r2_2_FD_184286 | JGI IMG/M metagenome (GOLD analysis project Ga0209051, IMG submission 184286) | Arabidopsis root microbial communities from North Carolina, USA - plate scrape MF_Cvi_mMS_r2 (SPAdes) (version 2) | ecosystem: Host-associated > Plants > Roots > Endosphere | place...
CGTCATGCGCCGCACTTGGCCCGCCAGGTTCCGGGCGCGAGCCCGTCGAGCGTGTAAGGCCCGATGGCGGCGCGGATGAGGCGCAGCGTTGGCAGCCCCACGGCCGCCGTCATGCGCCGCACTTGGCGGTTGCGGCCTTCGCTGATCGCCAGCTCCAGCCACGCGGTGGGAATGAGCTTGCGCTCGCGGATGGGGGGGTCGCGGTGCCACACGTCGGGCGGCGGATCGAGCCGGCGCGCCCGTGCGGGGCGCGTGGGGCCGTCGTTGAGCTGCACGCCGTTGCGCAGCGCCGCCAGCGCTTCGTCGGTCGGCACGCCCTCGACCTGCACCCAGTAGGTCTTCTCCATCTTGAAGCGCGGATCGGCGATGCGCGCCTGGAGCTTGCCGTCGTCGGTGAGCAGCAGCAGGCCCTCGCTGTCGGCATCGAGACGGCCGGCGACGTAGACACCGGGGAGGTCGATGAAGTCCTTCAGCCCGCGCCAACGGCCCTCGGGCGTGAACTGGCTGAGGACGCCGTAGGGTTTGTTGAAGCGGATGAGGCGGGAGCTGGTCGGCAGATTCATGGGCGGGTGGCATCGCGTGGCGCATCGGCCAACTGCGGCAGATAGTCTCGCACCAGTTCTTCCACGGTGTCCGCTTGCAAGCTGTCGCGTCCAGACTTGAGTGGATCGCGATCGGGTCGCTGGGCCAGCCACCGCTTGAAGCGCACGAAGGCGAGTGGATGCACGGTGTTCATGCGCGCCATGTGTCCGGTGGTGCCGACCACGACGGCCGAGAAGCGCGGGGCGCTCACCAACTGTTCTGCGTTATGGGCTTGCACGGCCCAGAAGTCGTCTTCATCGTCGCTGAGCTGTGCCGGGTGGGGGTCATGCTCTTGTGCTTCGCGACGCAGGATGTCGACCTCGAAGCCTTTGCTGTTGACCGCCGTGTAGCGCTGATCGGCGATCAAGGCGAAGGTCTTGTCGACCTTGCGCAGCAAGGCCAGCATGGACGAATCGAGCCGCTTGAGCTGCGTTGCCAGGCGAAAACGCTTGCGCGTGTCCCAGAGCAGGTCGACATCGCGCGTGGCCACGGCGGCACTCTGCAGGCGCACGCCCGCTGCTGCTTCGTAGGCGTAGAGCGCGTGCGTGCCCACCACGGTGAAGTGCTCCGCGATGTCCGCGCGCTGGAGCATGTCGAGGATGTCGATGACGATGGTCGGCACGCGGCCGACGAACAGCGCCCGGTTCATGCGCTGATGGCGGGCGAGTGCCTCGCCGAGATCCTTGACGCGTCCTTCGGCTTCTTCCTTTCTTTGGACGAAGCCTGCGTGGATGGCCTCGGTTTCAGGGCTCCGTGCACCGAGGCTTTTTTGTGCGTTGCGGGTGCTGGTGCGCACGAGGTATTCGACGCCGTTCACCGTCTTCCAGTACATGCCACCGCGCACGCCCGCGGCTTGCACTTCCGCCGCTTCGAGGGCCTCGAACGTGGCTCTGGCATCGATGTACTGGCGCCGGGCGTCGTCGCCGATGTCCTGGAAGTCCATGATTTTCCGTATAAAAACCAAGAGTCTTAATTTATATGGAAAATTATTTCAAATCAATAACTTATGTCAACCGATAAGGCATGAAAAAAGCCGGAGCCCTGACGGCCCCGGCTTTGCGGGTGAGCGCGGCAGCGGGCCTACTTGGCCCAGCTGTCCCGCATCCCCGCCGCGCGGTTGAACACCACCTGTCCGCCGGCGCCGCCGCCCTTCGTGTCGCGCACGAAGTAGCCATGCCGTTCGAACTGGATGCCCACGCCGGGCTCGGCCTTCGCCAGCGACGGCTCGACGAAGGCCGTGCACACCTCGAGGCTGTGCTTGTTCAGCTCGTCCAGCAGCTCGCCGCTGCCCGGGTTGGCTTCGGCGAACAGGCGCTCGTACAACCGCACCTCGGCCTGCACGGCATCCGCCGCGGCCACCCAGGTGATGTTGCCCTTGACCTTGATCGCGTCCGCGCCGGGCGTGCCGCTCTTGGTGTCGGGCACCAGCGTGGCCTGCACTTCGAGGAGCTTGCCGTCGGCGTCGCGTGTGGCGCCGGTGCATTCGATGACGTGGCCGTACTTCAGGCGCACCTTGTTGCCGGGGAACAGGCGGAAGAAGCCCTTGGGCTGCACGTCTTCGTAGTCGGTGCGCTCGATCCAGACTTCGCGGCCGAGCTTGAATTCGCGCTTGCCCATCTCGGGGTGGTGCGGGTGCACGGGGGCGGAGCAGTCGTCGAGCACATCGTCGCCGCCCATCAGCTCGCCCCAGTTGGTGATGACCAGCTTCACCGGGTCGAGCACGGCCATGGCGCGCGGCGCGATGGGGTCGAGGGTGTCGCGCAGCGCGGCCTCGAGGCTGGCGTATTCGATCCAGCCGCCCGACTTGGTGGTGCCGCTGCGTTCGCAGAACAGCTGCAGCGCGGCGGGCGTGTAGCCGCGGCGGCGCAGCCCGGCGATGGTGGGCATGCGGGGGTCGTCCCAGCCGTCGACGTGCTTTTCTTCGACGAGCTGGCGCAGCTTGCGCTTGCTGGTCATCACGTGGGTCACGTTCAGGCGGGCGAACTCGTACTGGCGCGGGTGCGGGCTGGCAACGAGGCCGCCTTCGGCGAGGCGGTCGAGCAGCCAGTCGTAGAAGGGGCGCTGGTCTTCGAATTCGAGCGTGCAGATGGAGTGGGTGATCTGCTCCAGCGCGTCTTCGATCGGGTGCGCATAGGTGTACATCGGGTAGATGCACCACTTGTCGCCCGTGTTGTGGTGGGTGGCCCGGCGGATGCGGTACAGCGCGGGGTCGCGCATGTTGATGTTGGGGCTCGCCATGTCGATCTTGGCGCGCAGGATGGCGGCGCCGTCGGCGAGCTTGCCGTCGCGCATCTCGCGAAAGCGCGCCAGGTTTTCGTCGGGTGTGCGGCTGCGAAAGCGGCTGTCGGTGCCGGGCGTGTTGAAGTCGCCGCGGTTGGCGCGCATTTCTTCGGGCGTCTGCTCGTCGACATAGGCCAGGCCGGCGCCGATCAGGTACTCGGCGGCTTCGTACATGAAGTCGAAGTAGTTGCTGGCGAAGTACTCGTGTTCCTGAATCGTGCCGGGCGCGCTGGGGCGGTCGGCCAGGTAGGTTTCGTAGCCGAGCCACTTCACGGCGTCGCGGATGGAATCGACGTACTCCTGCTCTTCCTTCTCGGGGTTGGTGTCGTCGAAGCGCAGGTGGCACACGCCGCCGTATTCCTTGGCGAGCTGGAAATTCAGCCAGATGCTCTTGGCGTGGCCGATGTGCAGGTAGCCGTTGGGCTCGGGCGGAAAGCGCATGCGGACCTTGGCGGGGTCGGGCATGCCCTGGGCGTGGTGGGCGGCATCGCCCGGGGAACCGCCCCAGGTGCGGCCTGCGTAGGCACCCTGTGCGAGGTCGTTCTCGATCACATGGCGCAGGAAATTACTCGGTGCAGCGGTCGTTTTGGTGCCGCTTTTGTCGGTCGGGGAGGTCATCGCGTCATTCTAGAGGGGGGCCTGTCGGGGTTACTTTTGGCAACGCTCTTCACAATGCAGCGTCCACCCGCTTTGCAATTGCAGCGTTCAATACGGACATGGGGCGCACAACGCCCCCCAACAAGGAGTCCCACATCATGAGCGTCACACGTTCTACCCTCTTCAAATGGGCCGCTGCCGGTGCGGTGGCCTTCGGTGCACTGTTTGCCGCCACCTCGGCCAGCGCCCGCGGCGACGTGAGCTGGTCGATCGGCGTCGGCGTGCCCGGCGTGGCGGTCGGCGTGGGCGGTCCCGCCTACTACCCGGCCCCGGTCTATGCGCCGCCGGCCCCGGTGTATTACGCACCGCCGCCCCCGGTCTACTACCGCCCGCCGCCGCCGGTGTACTACCGCCCGGCACCGGTCTACTACGCACCGCCGCCGGCCTATTACGGCCCGCGCTACTACGGTCGTGGTTATCACCGCGGTCATGGCCACGGACACGGCCACTGGCGCTGATTTACAACGCCATTCGTGACTGAATGAAAAAAGCCGGCCCCGAAAAGGCCGGCTTTTTGCCGCGCGTCCGCGGCGTAGATTTCACATGGCGCGAAACAGGTGGGCGTAGAGCCGGCTGACCGGGATCTTCTCGGCCCGCCCGCGCAGCGCGAGGTGCAGCTTGCCGGCCTCGTCGCGGTGCACCGCCTCGATGGCCGCGCTGCGCACCACCACCGCCCGGTGCACCTGCCAGAAGGTGTCGGCATCGAGCTGGGGCAGCAGCTGCTTCAGCGGCGTGCGGATCAGGTATTCCTGCGTGGCGGTGAGCACGCGCAGGTATTTGTCGGCGGCCTCGAAATACAGCACCTCGTCGATCGGCACCATGCGCACGGTCGCGCCGCCGGCGTCGCTGGCGGCGATCATGCGCAGCGGCGCTGACGGTGACGACGATGCCGACGGGGCCCCGCCGGCGGCGCCCAGCACCTGGCGCCATTGGGCGAGGGTGCGCTCCAGCGCCTCGTCAGGCGGGATGGGCGGCGTCATCGACGGCGCGGCCGTCGCCAATGCTTGCCGCAGCCGAGCCACCGTCTTGCGCAGGCGCTCGGGCTGCACGGGCTTGAGCACGTAGTCGATGGCCTCGGCCTCGAAGGCGCGCGCGGCGTACTCGTCGTAGGCGGTCACGAACACCAGCTGCGGCATCGGCGCCTCGTCGGTGGGCCAGCTGTCGGCCAGTTCGGCGGCGGCGCCCAGGCCGTCCAGGCCGGGCATGCGGATGTCGAAGAACAGCACCTGCGGCAGCAGCCGCAGCGCCTCGCGCACGGCGCTGCGGCCGTCGCGGGCGGTGGCGACCACGCGCAGCTCGGGCCAGGCGGCGGCCAGTTCGGCCTGCAGGGCCTGGGCCAGCAGGGGTTCGTCTTCGGCGATGAGGGCGGTGAGGGGCATCGTCTTCTTGTTGTCGTGGGGCCTGTTCAGGCGGGCAGGGGAAGGTTCAGGGTGACGCACGTACCGCCGCCCGTGGGCGCGGGGGCCAGGCTCAGGCGGCCTTGCTCGCCGTACACGGTGGCCAGCCGCTCGCGCACCTGTTCGAGCCCGAAGCCGCCGTCTTCCGAAGGCTGCGGTGGTGCCGCATCGAGCCCGACACCGGTGTCGCTCACCTCGATGACCAGTTCGCCCGCCTCGCGGCGCGCGCGCACGGCAATTTCGCCGCCTTCGACCTGAGGCTCGAGGCCGTGGCGGATGCTGTTCTCGACCAGCGGCTGCAGCAGCAGCGGCGGCACGGGCGTGTCGCGCAGGTCGTCGGGCAGGTCGAGCGTGTAGCGCAGGCGCTCGCCCATGCGCACCGACATCAATTCGAGGTAGTCGCCCAGCCGGTCGAATTCGGCCGACAGCGGATGCGACAGCGCGCGCGAGCCGCTGAGCGTCATGCGCAGATAGCTGTTGAGCCGGTCGAGCATGGCCACGGCGCGCGGCGGGTCGACGGTGATCAGCACGCGCAGATTGGCCAGCGTGTTGAAGAGCATGTGCGGCTCGAGCTGGGTTTCGAGCAGCTTCAGGCGCGCGTCGGTGGCGTCGCGCTGTGCCAGGTCGAGCTGGCGCTGCATGTGCTTGCTGCGCCCGAGGCTGTAGAAGAAGTAGCACATGCCGATGGTGGCCGCCAGCGTGATGACGATGGTGGAGACCATCCGGTGCCGGGCGAAGCCGGTGAAGTCGAACAGCGGCCGGCCGACCCAGGCGTCTCCGATGGCGCCGCCGCCGAGGAAGCCCAGCGTGACGCCGAAGGCCACCAGCACGAAGCCCCAGGGGCCGTGCGGCCAGAGCACGTTCTGGTGGCCGCTGATGAACAGGCGCCCGGTGTCGATGACCAGCCAGCTGATCGTTCCGATCGACAGCGAATACACCATCTGCGAACTCCAGCTGCCCATGCCCGAGACGGTCAGCGCCGCGGCGATGACGCAGCAGAAGGCGGCCGTGATCAGGCCGTGCCGCAGGATGTCTCGCAGGTTCTCTGCGCGAAAGCGCGACGGGCGTGGCGTGTCGTCCGCCGTGGCCGTCACCGGCGGTCCCCGCCACCTAGCGCGCGGCGCTCACGTTCCAGCAGCTGGTCGTACAGGCCGCCGCCGGGCGCGATGAGCCAGACCACGGCGCCATGGATCAGCAGGCCCAGCCCCCAGCCCATGAGCGGGTACACGGCCCAGTTGTGGCCGCGCGAGGCGGCAAGCGCAACCAGCCCGACGTTGACGACCACGTAGACGAAGGCATGGATGAACCAGCCCATCTTGGCGCCGGCCCGGCGGCGGGCGCGCCGCTCGATGTCGGCGGACGAAGAAGAGGAGGAAGAAGAGGAAGAGGACATGGGGGTCATGACAGCTCCTTGAGAGAGACAGGTGAAAGGGGAACGAAGTCGCTGGCGGCCGATGCCGGCATCGACGGTGAAGGTGGCAGTGCCGCGCGCTGGCGCAGCTCCTCGGTGGTCTCGCCCGGCCCGTCCGGCCGCCAGCCCGGCGGCTTCACGAGGTAGCCGACGAAGGCGCGCAGCGAACGCGCCGAGCGCAGGTCGCGCCACAGGTCGCGCCATTGGCTGAACTCGATCTCGAACAGGTTGTACGAGGTGATCGGCTTCACCAGCCCGTAGCGGCAGGGCAGGTCGGCGCGCTCGGGGATGTAGGTGCCGAACAGGCGGTCGAACACGATCAGCACGCCGCCGTAGTTGCCGTCCAGGTACTCCAGGTTCGAGGCGTGGTGCACGCGGTGGGCCGAGGGCGTGTTCAGCACCCATTCGAGTGGACCGAGCTTCGGAATCCAGGTCGCGTGGATCCAGAACTGGTAGAGCAGGTTCAGCGTGAGCATCAGCAAGATGATCCGCGGCGGCATGCCCAACAGCGGCGCGAGCAGGAAGAAGGCCAGCGTGCCGGTGAGCCGGCCGGTCCAGCCGAAGCGGTAGGCGGCCGACAGGTTCAGCTGGTTCGGCGAGTGGTGCACGGCGTGGGTGCACCAGAACCAGCGCACGCGGTGCGCGGCGCGGTGGTACCAGTAGTAGCAGAACTCCTGGCCGACGAAGCAGGCGAGCCAGCCGGTCCAGTGGTCCATCGGCAGCGTGAAGAGCCGGTGGGCGTAGAGCCAGTCCATGGCGCCGACCCAGAAGGCCAGCGGCAGCAGCCAGCGCAGCGGGTACTCGCGCACCAGGAAGTCGAACACCGAGATGCCCGCCGCCTTCCAGTCGTAGCTGCGCCAACCGTTGCGCCACGACAGCACCAGCGCTTCGGCCAGCGAGGCAAGCAGCACCACCGAGATGGAAATCTTGAGGATCAACACGAGCACGGTCATGGCGGTTCCTGGCGGCGAAGGGCGGGCGGGGCGTCGGAATCTTAGGCCGCGCGGGCGCTGCTGACCATCGCGCCCGACGCGGCGGCCAGGCGCCACAGGCGCGCGGCGCGGGCCGCGAAGATGCCGCTGAAGGCGCCGTACAGCGCCGGCACGCCCAGGGCGAAGGCGGCCTGGTGGCGCAGCTCCGGATGCAGGGCCAGCGACACGCCCACCACGTACTTGGTGAGGAAGATGCCCATCATGAGCATCAGCGGCATGGCGGTGCCGGCCACCTCGAACTGGCGCGCCGCGGCGTCGTAGCGCGTGGTCGCCGGCAGCGGACGGCGCAGCACCAGCACCATGAGCAGCAGCGCGGCCACGGCCCAGCCGAGCAGGGCGCCGGCCGACTCGCCGGACACCGACACCACGCCCCAGAACGACAGGCCGGCCATGGCGACCGGCATCACCAGCACGCGGTTCAGCCCGATGCGGTTGGCCACCAGCTGCCGGCCACCGAGCCAGGCCAGCAGGACGAACACGGCGAACACCCACTTCGGGGTGTGAAGAAGGATTTGCATCAGCATGAGAGGCTCCGTTCGGTTGGAAGAAGACAAAGGGGGCAGGGAATCGATGGAGCGGACTGTGCCGAGGCCGCCCGGCCCCCGCCACGGCCATGCGACGAAATGCGGGTGAGCGGCGTGAAGTGCCGGTCGCGGGCGCGAACGGCGGCCCCGGCGATGGTGGGGTGCCACGCAAACGGAAGCTTTACCGTCGCTTTACGGCACGGAAAACTGCGGGAGTGATATTTCGCGCTGTACTCTAGGCCGCCTCCCTTCAGGCCGCCTTTTCGCACCCCTTCGCACGCACCGCCCATGGATTCCCAAACGCCTCCCGAGCCCCTGCCACCCGTCGTGTCGCCGACCCATCCTCCGGCGCGCCGGCGCCGCTGGGTCGGGAGCCTGCTGGCCCTGTTGCTGCTCGTGGCGCTCGGGGGCGGTGCCTGGTACCTGGTGCAGCGTTCCAAGTCGCCGGCACCGGGCGCGGGCGGGCCGGGTGCAGGCGCAGGCCGCCCCGGCGGCGGTGGGCCGGGCGGTCGGGCGGGCGGCGGAGGCCCGGCCTCCAGCACCGTCGGCACCGCCGTCGCGCGGCAGGCCGACATCCCGGTGCAACTCGAAGCGCTGGGCACGGTCACGCCGCTGGCCAACGTGACGGTGCAGCCGCAGGTGTCGGGCGTGCTCACGGCCGTGCTGTTCAAGGAAGGCCAGATGGTCAAGAAGGGCGACGTGCTCGCCACCATCGATCCGCAGCCTTTCGAGAACGCGCTGGCGCAGGCCGCCGGTGCCCGCCAGCGCGACGAGGCCCAGCTGGCCGCTGCGCGCGTCACGCTGCAGCGCTACCAGACGCTGCTCGGCCAGGACTCCATCGCCCGCCAGGACGTCGACACCCAGGCCGCGCTGGTCAAGCAGCTCGAAGGCACCGTGGCCATCGACCGCGCCAACGAGAACACCGCCAAGCTCAACCTGGCCTGGAGCCGCATCACGGCGCCGGTGAGCGGGCGCATCGGCCTGCGGCCGGTGGACGCGGGCAACTACATCTCGACCGGCAGCACCGGCGGCGTGGCCACCATCACGCAGATCGCGCCCATCGACGTCGAGTTCGCCATTCCGCAAGACCGCGTGCCCGAGGTGCAGGAGCGGCTGGGCCAAGGCGCCACGCTCGCCACCACCGCCTTCGACCGCACGCGCACGCGCCGGCTGGCCGACGGCAGCTTCTCCACGCTCGACAACATGGTCGACACGCAGACCGGCACCGTGAAGGCCAAGGCGCGCTTCACCAACGCCGACGGCGCGCTGTTCCCGAACCAGTTCGTCAACTTGCGGCTGCTGCTGCGCACCGTGAGCAGCGCGGTGGTGGTACCGGTCACGGCGCTGCGCCACGGCCCCAACGGCGACTATGTGTACGTGGTGACGGCCGAGAACACGGCCTCGCAGCGGCCGGTGACGCGCGGCGAATCGAGCGTCGATTTCGCCTCGATCACCAAGGGCCTGCAGCCCGGCGAAACCGTGGTGACCGAAGGCGGCGACCGCCTGAAGGACGGCGCGCGCGTGCAGACCACGGTCGACCGGCCGGCCGGTGCGGCCTCGGGCGCGGCTGCGCCGGGCGGACGGCGTGGAGGACGTCGGCAGGAAGGTGGCGGTGGTGCGCAGGGCGGCGGTGCTCGTCCGGCCGAAGCGGCGGCACCGGCTTCGCCATCGCAGGCACCGGCTGCACCTGCCGCCGGAACGGCTGCGCCGGCTGCAGCGCCAGCGGCAGCAACGCCTGCACCTGCAGCAGCCCCTGCAGCCACGCCCGCCAAGCTCCCCACCGCCGAACAGCGCCAGCGCATGCTCGATGCGGCCAAGGACGACCCTGAACAACTCGAACGCCGCAAGCGTTTCCTCGAAGCCCTCGACCGCGGCGACCCCGCCGCACTGGAACGCTGGCAGCGCATGGCCGAGCGCGGTGGCGCCGGCGGCGGTGGCGAACGCGGCGGTGAGGGACGGCGCAGTCCATGAGCCCCTCGCGCCCGTTCATCCTGCGGCCGGTCGCCACCTCGCTGCTGATGCTGGCCATCGTGCTGGCCGGCCTGGTGGCGTTCCGCTTCCTGCCGCTGGCGGCGCTGCCGCAGGTCGACTACCCGACCATCCAGGTCCAGACGCTCTACCCCGGGGCCAGCCCCGAGGTCATGAGCAACACCGTCACCGCGCCGCTGGAGCGCCAGTTCGGCCAGATGTCGGGCCTGGACCGCATGAGCTCGACCAGCGCGGCGGGCGTGTCGATCATCACGCTGCAGTTCTCGCTGGGCCAGACGCTGGACGTCGCCGAGCAGGAAGTGCAGGCCGCCATCAACGCCGGCGGCTCGCTGCTGCCGGCCGACCTGCCTGCGCCGCCGGTGTATGCCAAGGTCAACCCGGCCGATGCGCCGGTGCTCACGCTGGCCATCACTTCCGACACGCTGCCGCTCACCGAGGTGCAGAACCTCGTGAACACCCGGCTCGCGCAGAAGATCAGCCAGGTCTCCGGCGTGGGCCTCGTGTCGCTCAGCGGCGGGCAGCGCCCGGCCGTGCGCATCCAGGCCAACACGCAGGCGCTGGCGGCCAACGGCATCGGGCTGGATTCGCTGCGCACCGCCATCAGCGCGGCCAACTCCAATGGCGCCAAGGGCAGCTTCGACGGCCCCAAGCGTGCCTACACCATCAACTCGAACGACCAGCTGCTCACGGTCGACGACTACAAGAACCTCATCGTCAGCTACAAGAACGGCGCGCCGATCCGCATGGTCGACGTGGCGCGCGTGGTCAACAGCGCCGAGAACACGCAGCTGGGTGCCTGGGCCGGGCGCAAGGTCGACGGGCAGGTGCAGCTGACGCCGGCCATCATCCTGAACGTGCAGCGCCAGCCCGGCGCCAACGTGATCGCCACCGTCAACGCCATCAAGAAGCAGCTGCCCGAGCTGCAGGCCGGCATGCCCGCGGGCCTGCAGGTCGAGGTGCTGAGCGACCGCACCGCCGGCATCCGCTCGTCGGTGCAGCATGTCGAGATGGAACTGGTGCTGGCCGTGGTGCTCGTGGTGCTGGTGATCTTCGCCTTCCTGGGCAGCCTGCGCGCCACCGTCATTGCCAGCATCGCCGTGCCGATCTCTCTCATCGGCAGCTTCGGCCTGATGTACCTGCTGGGCTACAGCCTGAACAACCTGAGCCTGATGGCGCTGACCATCGCCACCGGCTTCGTGGTCGACGACGCGATCGTCATGATCGAGAACATCGCGCGCTACATCGAGGAGGGCGAGAAGCCGTTGCAGGCTGCGTTCAAGGGCGCCGCGCAGATCGGCTTCACCATCGTCTCGCTGACCGTGTCGCTCATCGCCGTGCTGATCCCGCTGCTGTTCATGGGCGACGTGGTGGGCCGCCTGTTCCGCGAGTTCGCCGTGACGCTGGCGATCACCATCCTGATCTCGGGCGTGGTCTCGCTCACGCTGGTGCCGATGATGTCGGCGCGCTGGCTCAAGCATGAGCCGAAGAAAGACGCATCGGGCACCGGCTTCGGCGCGCGCGCCCAGCGTTTCTTCGACGGCGTGATGGTGCGCTACGACCGCTCGCTGCACTGGGTGATCGCGCACCAGCCGCTCACGCTGCTGGTGGCGTTGCTCACCATGGTGCTGACCGTGGTGCTGTACCTCACCATTCCCAAGGGCTTGTTCCCCACGCAGGACACCGGCCAGCTGCAGGCCCGCGTGCAGGCCGCGCAAGACGTGTCCTTCGACCGCATGGCGCAGCTGCAGCAGCAGGCCGCGCGCGCTATTCTTGAAGACCATGACGTCGAGAACCTCAGTTCCTTCGTCGGCGTGGACGCGGCCAACAACACGATGCTGCACACCGGCAGCATGCTCATCAACCTGACCAAGAGCCACGACAACCAGCAGGAGGTGATGGAGCGCCTGCGCGAGCGCGTGCGGCAGGTGGCCGGCCTCACGCTGTACCTGCAGCCCACGCAGGACCTGACCATCGACGCCGAGACCGGGCCGACCGAGTACCGTGTGTCGCTGGAAGGCGTGAACAGCGCGCTGGTCACCGAGTGGATGCAGAAGCTGGTGGCGAAGCTGCAGGAATCGGACAAGGTGCGCAACGTGAGCAGCGATGCCGGCGCGCAGGGGCTGGCGGCGTATGTGAACGTGAATCGTGACACGGCGTCGCGGCTGTCGATCACTGCGAGTTCGGTGGATGACGCGCTGTACAGCGCCTTCGGGCAGCGCATCGTGTCGACCATCTTCACCGAGACGAACCAGTACCGCGTGATCCTGGAAGCGCAGCCAGGCATGGTGAATACGCCGCAGACGCTGGGGCAACTGAACCTCATTGCGGGGTCTGGCACGGCGACGCCGCTGTCGGCGTTTGCGGAGATCAGCGAGCAGCAGGCGCCGTTGCAGATCACGCACGTGGCGCAGTATCCGGCGAGTACGTTGAACTTCGATACGGCGCCGGGGGTGTCACTCGGTGGGTCGGTGGCGGCGATTCGCGCGGCGGCGAAAGAGATCGGGTTGCCTAGCAGTGTGACGATGACTTTCCTGGGGGCTTCTGGGGCCTATGAGAAGTCGTTGTCGAATCAGCTGTGGTTGATTCTGGCGGCGGTGGTTTGTGTGTACATCGTGCTGGGGGTGCTGTACGAGAGCTATGTGCATCCGTTGACGATTTTGTCTACGTTGCCTTCTGCGGGGGTTGGGGCTTTGTTGGCCTTGATGCTGACTGGCAATGATCTGGGGGTGATCGGGATCATCGGGATCATTCTGCTGATCGGCATCGTGAAGAAGAACGCGATCATGATGATCGACTTTGCTATTGATGCGGAGCGGACGCAGGGGAAGTCGGCTCGTGAAGCCATTCATCAGGCTGCTCTGTTGCGGTTTCGGCCGATCTTGATGACTACGTTGGCGGCTTTGTTTGCTGCTGTTCCCTTGATGTTCAGTTTTGGGGACGGGGCTGAATTGCGACGTCCTCTGGGGCTTGCCATCTTTGGCGGGTTGATCGTTAGTCAGCTGCTGACTTTGTTTACTACGCCGGTTATTTATCTGGCGTTTGATCGGTTGGGTGGGGGGAGTGCTCGGGCTTCTTCTTCGGAGCTTGAGGAGGAGGCGGCTTGATCTGTCTGTACTCCTGCTGCTTGTTTGCTTCCCGGGGCCGGGAGTTCCGCCCGGCGGCGGACTCACTTTCTTTTGCTTCGCCAAAAGAAAGTAAGCAAAGAAAAGGCGACCCCACTGTCTGCGACCCCTTCGCTTCGCTACGGGGCAACCTGCGGTGCTCACGTTTCGCGGGGTCTCGCAGAACTCGCTTCGCTCAAACAGCTGCGAGCCCTGATCCGCGAAACGCTCCGCTCCTCGGCGCAGCCAGAGGGGAGGGGAGCTTCGGGCCGTCGCTTCGCTTGGCCATGCAATACCAACAGCCGAATTCAATGCCCGTGCGCGCGGCTTCGCCTGCGCGCGGCTCCTTGCCAACAGCAAGGGCAATGCAAACGCCAACCGCAACGCCAGCACCAGCACCAGCACCAGCACCAGTGCACCAACCAATCCCCGCTGCAGCAGGCGCAAAGCGCCTGCTGCAGCCCACTGGCCGAGCGAAGCGATGGCCCGTTGGTATCCAAACCCCTTCTGTATGCGCCGAGGAGCGCAGCGTTTCGCGGATCAGGGCTCGCCCTTGTTTGAGCGAAGCGAGTTTGGGCGAGACCCCGCGAAATGCGAGCACCGCAGGTTGCCCGCAGCGAAGCGGAGGGACGCAGACAGCAGGGTCGCCTTTCTTTTGCCTACGTTTCTTTGGCGAAGCAAAGAAAAGTAGGTCGCCTGCCGGGGCGAGACCCGGCCTCGGAACCCAAAAGAAGGCACTGCGATGAACCTGTCGCGCCCCTTCGTCCGCCGCCCCATAGGCACAGTCCTCCTGACCATAGGCATCGCCCTGGCAGGAATTGCAGCGTTCTTCGTCCTCCCAGTCTCCCCCCTCCCTCAGGTCGACTACCCAGTCATCTCAGTAAGAGCCTCGATCCCGGGAGCCAGCCCCGAGACGATGGCAACCAGCGTCGCGACGCCACTAGAAAGACACCTGGGAACCATCGCAGGCGTCAACGAAATGACGTCCACCAGCTCCGTAGGCTCCTCCCGCGTCACCCTGCAATTCGACCTCAGCCGCAACATCGACGGCGCCGCGAGAGAAGTCCAGGCCGCCATCAACGCCAGCCGCGTAGACCTGCCAGCCACGCTAAGAAGCAACCCAACCTACCGCAAAGCCAACCCAGCGGCGTCGCCAGTCATCATCCTGGCCCTCACGTCCAAGACAAAGACCCCAGGCCAGATCTACGACGCCGTCTCCAACATCGTCAGCCAGCGCCTGTCTCAAGTAGACGGCGTAGGCGACGTAGAGATCGGCGGCGGCTCGCTCCCCGCGGTACGCATCGAACTGCTCCCCTTCGCCCTCAACCGCTACGGCATCAGCACCGAAGACGTGCGCGCCGCGATCCAGGCGTCCAACGCCAACCGCCCCAAGGGCATGGTGCAGGGCGAAGGACGCAAGCTGCAGATATACACCCAGACCCCGGCGCTGCGCGCGAGCGACTACGCCTCGATGGTCGTGGCCTGGCGCAACGGCGCGGCGGTGCGGCTGCGCGAGGTCGCCGACGTGATCGACGGCGTGGAAGATACGCGCACGCTGGGCCTGTTCAACGGCGAGCCGGCGATCATCGTGCTGATCACGCGCCAGCCCTCGGCCAACATCATCGAGACCGTCGACAACGTGCGCGCGCTGCTGCCCGAGCTGCAGGCGCAACTGCCGCCGGACGTGACGCTGCAGGTCGCCTCGGACAGCACCAACTCCATCCGCAGCTCGCTGCGCGAGGTGGAGATGACGCTGGTCATCGCGGTGCTGCTGGTGGTGCTGGTGGTCAGCCTGTTCCTGCGCAGCGTGCGTGCGACGGTGGTGCCGGCGGTGGCCACGGTGGTGGCGCTGCTGGGCACGTTCGGGGTGATGCACCTGTTGGGCTTCAGCCTCAACAACCTGAGCCTGATGGCGCTCACCGTGGCCACGGGCTTCGTGGTGGACGACGCCATCGTGGTGCTGGAGAACACCAGCCGCCACATCGAATCGGGCATGTCGCGCATGAAGGCGGCGCTGCTCGGCGCGCAGGAAGTGGGCTTCACGGTGCTGTCGATCAGCGTGTCGCTGGTGGCGGTGTTCATTCCGCTGCTGTTCATGGGCGGGCAGGTGGGGCGGCTGTTCCGCGAGTTCGCGGTCACGCTGTCGGCGGCGGTGCTGATCTCGCTGGTCATCTCGCTCACCACCACGCCGATGATGTGCGCGTGGATGCTCAAGCCCGGCGGCGAGCACGACAAGAACAAGCCGCAAGGCCGCTTCGGCCGCGCGGCGGCGCGCAGCTACGACTGGATGCTCAAGCGCTACGAGAGCGCACTCGACTGGGCGCTGGACAGCAAGGCGATCGTCATGGTCGTGCTGCTGGCGGTGGTGGGGCTCAACGTTTACCTGTTCAGCGCGGCGCCCAAGGGCTTCTTCCCGCAGCAGGACAGCGGCCAGCTCAACGGCGGCCTGCGTGCCGACCAGAGCATTTCGTCGCAGGCCATGGGCGCCAAGCTGCGCGAGGTGGTCGACATCATCCGCAAGGACGAGGCGGTCGACACCGTGGTGGGCTTCACGGGCGGCGGGCGCGCGGGCGGCGGCTTCATGTTCGTCAACCTGAAGCCGGCCAGCCAGCGCAAGGACAGCGGCCTGGCGGTGATCGCGCGGCTGCGCCCGCAGCTGGCGCAGGTGACGGGGCTGCGCGTGTTCCTCGGCCCGGTGCAGGACGTGCGCTCGGGCGGGCGCTCCAGCAACTCCACCTACCAGTACACGCTCAAGAGCGACAGCCTGTCCGACCTGCGCACCTGGGCCGTGAAGCTGGCCGACGAGATGAAGCAGCAGCCCACGCTGACCGACATCGACACCGACCAGGACCAGAACGGCGTGGAGACGGTGGCCAAGGTCGACCGCGACAGCGCGCGCCGACTGGGGCTCACCTCCACCGCCATCGACAACGCGCTGTACAACGCCTTCGGCCAGCGGCAGGTGGCCACCATCTACACCGAGCTCAACCAGTACCACGTGGTGATGGAATGGGCGCCGGGCTACACGCGCAGCCCGAACGCGCTGCGCGACGTGTACGTGCCGGCCACGAAGACCTCGGTGGTGGCGGGGCAGGCGGTGACCACGCAGGTGGCGGCCACGGCGTCCACGGGCGGCACGACGACGTCTGCCAGCGCCGCCGCCGCGACGGTGCCGGTGTCGGCCAACGCCGGCTCGCGCAACGCCTCGACCGGCAACGTGCTGAGCAACACGGCCACCGCGCTGGTGCCGCTGTCGGCGGTGGCGAAGTTCGAGGAGCAGTCGGTGGCCACGTCGGTGAGCCACGAGGACGGCGAACTCGCCACCACCATCTCGTTCAACCTCGCCGAAGGCGCCAACCTCGGCGACGCGCGCGAGGCCATCGCCAAGGCCGAGGCCAACATCGCCATGCCGACCAACGTGCGCGGCGCCTTTGCCGGTACCGCGCTGAGCGCGCAGCAGTCGCAGGGGCAGCAGGCGATGCTGATCGTGGCGGCGCTGGTGGTGATCTACATCGTGCTGGGCATCCTGTACGAGAGCCTGGTGCATCCGGTGACGGTGCTCTCGACGCTGCCTTCGGCCGGCGTGGGCGCGGTGCTGGCGCTCTTGATGTTCCGCATGGAGTTTTCCATCATCGCGTTGATCGGCGTGTTCCTGCTGATCGGCATCGTGAAGAAGAACGCCATTTTGATCATCGACTTCGCGCTGGAGGCCGAGCGCTCGCGCGGCCTGAGCCCGCTCGAGGCGGTGCGCGAGGCCTGCCTGCTGCGCTTCCGTCCCATCCTGATGACCACCCTGGCCGCCGCGCTCGGCGCGCTGCCGCTGGCCATCGGCTTCGGCGAGGGCGCCGAGCTGCGCCGGCCGCTGGGCGTGGCGATCATCGGCGGGCTCATCGCGAGCCAGCTGCTGACGCTGCTCACCACGCCGGTGGTGTACCTGCTGCTGGACAAGCTGCGCCGCCGCGGCAAGAACGAACACGCGCTGAGCCGCGCCCCGGCCGTCTGAGACACATGACCATGAATGCCTCCCTTTCTTCTATCGGCCCTTCACGCCGTTTCTTCGCGCTGAGCACGCTCGCGCTGGCCGCCGTGCTCGCCGGCTGCGCCGTGGGCCCGGCCTACAAGGTGCCCGAGTCGGCGGCATCGGCCGGCTGGAAGGAACAGCCCGCCGCCGACGGCTGGCTGCCCGCCGCGCCGGCCGATGCGCTCGATCGTGGCGAGTGGTGGAAGCTCTTCGGCGACGCCACGCTCGACGAACTCGCGGTGCGCGTGCAGGTGTCGAACCAGAACATCGCCGCCGCCGTCGCCAACTACACGCAAGCGCAGGCACTGGTGCGCGAGCAGCGCGCGGGGCTGTTCCCGTCGGTGTCCTTCGACGGCAGCGGCAAGCGCTCGGGCACGGTGGGCGGCAACGCCTCGGCCAGCCCGTCGAACACCTTCGGCGCCACGCTGGGCGCGAGCTGGACGCCCGACGTGTGGGGCCGCCTGCGCGAGGCCGTGAACAGCGCGCAGGCCAACGCCCAGGCCAGCGAGGCCGACCTGGCCTCGGCGCGGCTGTCGGCCGTCGGCGACCTGGCCACCAACTACTTCTCGCTGCGCGAGGCCGACGCCGAGATCGTGCTGCTCGACGAAACCATCCTCGGCTACCAGCGCGCGTTCGAGATCACGAGCAACCGCTACGCCGCCGGCATTGCCGCGCAGACCGACGTGCTGCAGGCGCAGACGCAACTGGTGAACGCCAAGGCCGACCGCGTGGGCCTGCAGCGCACGCGCGCCACGCTGGAGCACGCCATCGCGATGCTGGTGGGCGTGGCGCCGGCCGACTTCAGCCTGCCGCCCGCGCGCTGGACGCCCACGGTGCCCGGCGTGCCGACCGGCGTGCCCTCGACGCTGCTGCAGCGCCGCCCCGACATCGCAGCGGCGGAGCGCGCGGTGGCCGCGGCCAATGCGCAGATCGGCGTGGCGCGCTCGGCTTACTACCCGAACATCTCGCTCACGGCCTCGGTCGGCAGCAACGCCAGCCGCGTGAGAGACCTCTTCGGCGCGGCCAACACGCTGTGGGGGCTGGGCCTGTCGGTGGCGCAGGTGGTGTTCGACGCGGGCGCCATCAGCGCCAGCGTCGATGCCGCCAAGGCCGGCCACGAGGCCAGCGTGGCGCGCTACCGGCAGACCGTGCTGGCCGCGTTCCAGACCGTGGAAGACCAACTGACCACCGGCGCCACGCTGGCACAGCAGGAAGGCTTGCGCCGCGAGGCCACCGCAGCGGCCGACAAGACCGAGCAGCAGTTGCTCAACCGGTATCGCGCGGGGCAGGTGAACTACACCGACGTGGTGCAGGCGCAGGCCGCCGCACTGAGCGCGCGGCGCGCGCTCGTGCAGCTTCAGGTCAATCGCCAGGCCGCGGCAATCGCGCTGATCCAGGCCATGGGCGGCGGTTGGCAGGCCGACTGGATGGGGGCGACCCGTCCGGCCGGCAACAGCACTTCAAACAACAGCGCCGCTTCCCGCACACCGTAAGGGGCGGGTGTTGCGGGCGGGCATGGGAACCTGCCTGGCCCGTCGGCCCGACCGGCGCGAACACCGGACCGGGCGTCGTCGCTTCGCGGCGGTGGTCACCGCTCGGCGCTCACAGGATCGCTCTCTCCCCATCAGTGCGCTGGTCGGTCGAGGGCCTCGCCCAGGTAGTCCTTGTCTGTCACCAGGACCCAGAGGGCGAGCACCATGATCACCGCAGCCACGAGGACTGCATTGACCAGCGCCGGCTCGACCATGCGGAAGTCGAGCAACCAGGGCGACACCGCCAGCCAGGCTGCCAGCGCCACTTCGGTCCACTCTTCCCACTGGTGCGGCACGAAGGTCGCGCCCAAGGCCACGGCGCCCAGCACGATGCCGGTCGCCACCATGGTCCACATGGCGAGCGAATTGCCCTGAAAGCCCAGTACCCATGGCGAGACGATCAGCCACACGCCGGCGACGGCGTTGACGGGGTCCTGCCAATGCTTCACATGCTTCATGGTCGTACCTCCTGTCGCAGCACGACGCCACGACACTGGTTGGACTGCCGCGCCGCGCCGTGGTTCCGCCATGCGGCATGGCGCGGGCCGCGCGGGGCTTGCGGATCGGCGCCGCGTTCCTATACTTGAGTGCGCACTCAATTAAACGAACGATGGAGACCCTCCGCGCATGGCCCGACCCCGCAGTGTCGACAAGCACAACGCCATCCTCGAGGCGGCGCTGGTCGAGTTCGGCCGGCGCGGCGTGTGGGCCACGCCGACCTCGGCGATCTCGCGCACCGCGGGCGTGGCCGAGGGCACGCTGTTCACCTACTTCGCGAGCAAGGCGCTGCTGACCGACGCGCTGTACCGCGCGCTGAAGACCGAGCTGGCCGGCGTGATGCTGGCCGAGTGGCCCGAGGCCGCCGATCCGCGCACCCAGTTCCGCCACATCTGGGACCGCTACGTGCGCTGGGGCGTGGCGCACCCCGGCAAGCTGCGCGTGCTGGCGCAGCTCAAGGTCTCCGACGAACTGAGCGACGAGAGCCGCGCCGCCGGCATGGCGCCGTTCGCGCGGCTGGAAGCGGTGGCGCAGGAATGCATGCGGCGCGGGCTGGTCGTCGAGCGGCCGATGGAATTCCTGGGCGCGATGCTCACGGCCATGGCCGAGACCACCGTCGGCTACATCGCGCAGGCCGGCGACGCAGCGCCGGCCTTCGACTACGCCGAAGCCGGTTTCGAGATCTTCTGGCAAGGCATCGCCGTGCCGCCCTGACGACCTGACGACGACCCCACCTCCCGCACGAACGACAAGACCCCCACCGAAGAAAGACCCCGCCATGCCCACACTCAAACGCCGCCACTTCGTGCTCGGCACCCTCGGCGCCGCCGGCGCCCTGGTCGTCGGCTGGGCCGCCACGCCGGCGGCTTCGCGCCTCGTGCCCGGCGCGCCGCTGCCGGCGGGCAACGGGCAGGTCGCGCTCAACGGCTGGGTCAAGGTGGGCAGCGACGACACCGTCACGCTGGTGATGACGCAGTCGGAAATGGGGCAGGGCACGCACACCGGCCTGGCGATGCTGCTGGCCGAAGAAATGGACGCCGCGGTGTCGCAGGTGCGGCTCGAGCAGGCCGGCTTCGACGCCATCTACAACAACCAGGCCATGATCCTCGACGCGCTGCCCTTCAGGCCCGGCGACGAGGGCTTCGGCAAGCGCGCGGCGCACCAGGTCGTGGGCAAGCTGCTGCGCACGATCCCGGGGCTTTCGGGCACGGGCGGCTCGTCGAGCGTCACCGATCAGTGGGGCCCGGTGCGAGAAGCCGGCGCGTCGGCGCGGCTCATGCTGGTGGGCGCGGCGGCCGCGCAGTGGCAGGTGCCCGCCAGCGAATGCCGCACCGAGGCCGGCCGTGTGCTGCACCCGGCCTCCAACCGCAGCGCGCGCTTCGGCGAACTCGCTGCGAAGGCCGCGCAGCAGCCGCTGCCCACGGCGGTGAAGCTCAAGGCACAAGCCGACTTCCGCGTCATCGGTCAGCCGCAGCGGCGCATCGACAACGCCGGCAAGCTCAACGGCACCGCCACCTACGGCATCGACGTGCTGCCGCCGGGCCTGCTGTACGCCAGCATCGCCATGTGCCCGACGCTGGCCGGCCGCGTCGCGCGCTTCGACGCCAAGGCCGCTGAGGCGCTGCCCGGCGTGCGCAAGGTGATGGCGCTGGAACCCGTGGCCGCGAGCCTTGTCGGCACCGGCAGCACGGCGGGCGGCGTGGCGGTGATCGCCGACACGCCGTACCACGCGATGCGCGCGCTGAAGCAGGTCGACATCGACTGGGACCACGGCCCGGCCGCGAGCCTGTCGAGCGCCGAGATGATCGACCGCCTCGCGCGCACGCTCGACGCCGACGCAGGCAACGCCCGCCTCGATACCGGCGGCGTGGCGGCGGCGCTGAAGTCCGCCGCGCGCACGATCGAGGTCGAGTACCGCGTGCCCTTCCTGGCGCACGCCACCATGGAACCGATGAACTGCACCGTGCAGTTCAAGGATGGCGCCGCCACCGTCTGGGCGCCGACGCAGGCGCCGGGCTTCGCGCGCGCCGCGGTCGCCAAGGCACTGGGCATCGACGCCGACAAGGTCACGTTGCACGTGACCTACCTGGGCGGCGGCTTCGGGCGGCGCTACTTCATCGACTTCCTGGTGCAGGCTGCGCAGCTCGCGCGCGAGGCCGGCGGCGCGCCGGTGCAACTGATCTGGTCGCGCGAGGAAGACATGACGCACGACTTCTACCGCCCCGCCTACGTGGCGCTGTGCAAGGCCGGCTTCGACGCGGCGGGTGCGCTGGTGGCGTGGCAGACCACCAGCGCCGGCTCCAGCCTGGGCGCGCCGTCGTTCATGGACAACTCGACCGACGGCGTCTGGAACACCGCTTACGACTTCCCGCAGGCCCGCGTGGCGCACGTGCCGGTCGAATCGGCCGTCACCACCGGCATCTGGCGCTCGGTGGCGCATTCGCAGAACGGCTTCTTCGTCGAGAGCTTCATCGACGAATGCGCCGTCGCCGCCGGCAAGGACCCGGTGGCCTTCCGCGCCGGCCTGCTCGCCAAGGACGCGCGCCACCTGGCCGTGCTGAAGCGCGTGGCCGAACTCTCGAAGTGGGGCGAGCCGCTGGCCGATGGACCCGACGGCACGAAGCGTGCGCGCGGCGTGGCCATCCACCGCGCCTTCGGCAGCATCGTGGCGCAGGTGGCCGAGGTGTCGGTGACGCCCGAGCGGCAGATCCGCGTGCACCGCGTGGTGTGCGTGATCGACTGCGGCCTGCCGGTCAACCCGAACCTGATCCGCCAGCAGATGGAAGGCGGCATCGTGTTCGGCCTGTCGGCCGCGCTGCGCGGCGAGATCACCGTGGCGCGCGGCCAGGTGCAGCAGAGCAATTTCCACGACTACACGCCGCTGCGCATCGACGAGTGCCCGGCCATCGAGGTCGACATCCTCGCCGGCACCGGCGCCGAGGTGCCGCCCGGCGGGGTGGGCGAGCCCGGCACGCCGCCCATCGCGCCCGCCGTGGCCAACGCCGTGTTCGCGCTGACCGGCCAGCGCCTGCGCAGCCTGCCTCTGCGGCTGGCCTGACCCCCGAGAACAGCAAGAAAGACACCCCATGACCACCACCACGCTGAAGATCAACGGCCAGACCGCCACCGTGAGCGCCGAGCCCGACACCCCGCTGCTGTGGGTGCTGCGCGGCGAGATGAAGCTCGTCGGCACCAAGTTCGGCTGCGGCAAGGCGCTGTGCGGCGCCTGCACCGTGCACCTGGACGGCCAGGCCGTGCGCTCCTGCGTCACCCCGCTGGAGGCCGTGGCCGGGCGCGAAGTCACCACCATCGAGGGCCTGAAGGGCCGGGAGGCCGACGCCTTGCGCGCGGCCTGGACCGAGGTCGACGTGGTGCAGTGCGGCTACTGCCAGAGCGGCCAGCTGATGTCGGCCTGCGCGCTGCTCAAAGCCACGCCCAAACCCAGCGACGACCAGGTCTCGGACGCCATGCGCGGCAACATCTGCCGCTGCGGCACCTACCCCCGGATTCGCGCCGCGATCCACCTGGCGGCAGAAACAACGGGGCGGTAACGCAGAAACCGGGGTGGTTGTTTACAGAAGTTAATAATTTTTCCGTAATTCTCGAAAAAGTCGCCAGAACGGTATTTTTACGGAAATTGGGGATATGAAGCTTCGATACGCCGCCGTACCATCCGCGCGGCCCGCTTCCGGCCGTCCCCTGTTTCCGACTTTCGATGACCCCCCCAGATCCCTCGCGGACGCGCGTTCTGTCCGTGGCCGACACGCTGCGCACCCGCATCTTCGACGGTGCGATCGCCCCCGGCGCCCACCTGATGGAGATTTCGCTCGCCAATGAGCTTGGCGTGTCGCGCACCCCTGTGCGCGGCGCCATGGCGCGGCTGGCCGACGAGGGGTTGCTGGTCTACCACCCGCAGCGGGGTTTCCAGGTGCGCCGTTTCGACGCCAAGGACGTGTTCGACGCCTTCAGCGTGCGCGCCACGCTCGAAGGCATGGGCTGCCGCCTGCTCAGCGAGCGCGGCCTGGACGACGAGGCGCTGGCCGAACTGACGGCCATGGTCGACGAGCAGCATGCACTGCTGCACGACAGCGGCGACTGGACCGACGAGCGGGCCGACCTGTGGCAGGACCTGAACCAGGCCTTCCACCACAAGCTGCTGTCGCTGGCCGACAACCGCTGGCTCAGCGAGGCCGTGCAGCGCGCCTGCCAGCTGCCGGTGATCTTCGACAGCCGCTCGCGCCCGCACAGGCACGACGCCGCGATGCTGCTGTATCGGCACAGCCAGGCCCTGCAGGCGCTCGAAGAGCACCGCTGCATCGTCGAGGCGCTGGGCCGGCAGGAGGCCTCGGGCGCCGAAGCCGCGATGCGCGAGCACATCAACGCCAACCGCGACCTGCTGGTGCTTTACCTGCGCCAGAGCGCCGGCCGTACCCGCGCGCTGGCCTGATCAGCCGCCCCGCGCCACCGGCGCCATGAGGTAGGCCCCCGACTCGAACAGCTGCGCCTCGGCCTGGTCGATGCGCCGGATCACCGGCTTGCCCGCACGGCTCGCCAGCAGTTCGACCAGAGCTTCCGTCACGGCCACGCCGGCCGCGACCGAGGGGAAGAACGAGGGGCTGTGGATGGTGAAGAGCAGCGTCTCGTCCGCCAGCAGCGACAGCGGCGAGGTCACGCTGTCGGTGATCGCCACGATGCGGCAACCCGCCGCTTTCGCGGCCTCGGCCACCTGCAAGGCTTCGCGCGAGTAGGGCGCAAAGCTCGCCACCACCAGCGCGTCGCCCTTGGCGAAGGCGCGCTGCTGCATCTCGAGCGAACCGCCCTGGCCGTCCACCAGGTGCACGCTGGTGCGAAAGAGGCGGTACACGTACACGAACGAGAACGCGATCGGAAAGCAGGCGCGAAAGCCCGCCGCGTGCACGGCCGGCGCCTTCTCCAGCAGCGCGCAGGCCTTGAGCAGCGCCGGCCCGCTCTGCTGGTGCGTGAGCTCCAGGTTGCGCCGCTGCACCTCGAACATCTCGCCCGCCAGACCCTGGTCGGCGACGCGGCCCACCAGCTGCTTGGCGCGCCCGCCGTAGGTCTCGGTGCCCAGGCCCATGTCGGCGGCGAAGGCCTCCTTCAGCTGCGGCCAGCCCTCGAAGCCCAGGTGCTGGGCGAAGCGCACCAGCGTGGCCGGCGTGCTCTGCGCGCGCGTGCCGACGTTGCGCATCGAGCCCGTGACCACTTCGTTCGGGTGGTCGAGCACGTAGCGCGCGACCTGCTGCAGGGCGGGGCTCAGTTCGTTGAAGCGTTGGCGGATCAGTTCTTTGGCGTTCATCGAAATACCTTCGTGCTTCGCACTGCGGTGCGAGCTTGCTTGGGGCGGCCCGGCGCAGCGCTCATGGCAGTGTCTCTTTTCGTGCGGTGTCTGGAACGAATGTACCGGAGCAGGGAAATCCCGGGAGTTGACGGAACGAATGTTCCAAGCAATAATTCATTCGAAACGTTAGTTCCAACTCCAGTCCAGTTGCCAGCCGCCATGACGCACGTCTTCCACCGCCACCTTCGCCAGACCCCGCCCGTTGCCGCCAGCGCGCAGGGCATGTTCATCCGCGACGCCGAAGGGCGCGAATACCTCGATGCCTCGGGCGGCGCGGCCGTGTCCTCGCTCGGCCACGGCCATCCCGAGGTGATGGCCGCCATGCACGCGCAGATCGACACACTGGCCTACGCCCACACCAGCTTCTTCACGAGCGAGGTGGCCGAGCAGCTGGCCGACGAACTGATCGGTTCTGCCCCCGAAGGCATGAGCCACGTGTACCTCGTGAGCGGCGGTTCCGAGGCGGTGGAGTCGGCGCTGAAGATGGCGCGCCAGTACTTCGTGGAGATCGGCCAGCCGCAGCGCACGCACTTCATCGCGCGCCGCCAGAGCTACCACGGCAACACGCTGGGCGCACTCGCGGTGGGCGGCAACGCCTGGCGGCGCGAGCCCTTTGCGCCCATCCTCGTGCCGGCCACGCACGTCGCGCCGTGCTACCCGTACCGCGAGCAGCGCGCCGATGAAAGCGCCCAGCAGTACGGCCTGCGCCTGGCAGATGAACTGGAAGCGGCCATCGTCGCGCAGGGCGCCGACCGCGTGATCGCCTTCGTGGCCGAGACCGTGGGCGGCGCCACCGCCGGCGTGCTCACGCCGGTGCCGGGCTATTTCAAAGCGGTGCGCGCCGTGTGCGACAAGCACGGTGTGCTGCTGATCCTCGACGAGGTGATGTGCGGCATGGGCCGCACCGGTTCGCTGCATGCCTGCGAGCAGGAGGGCATCGCGCCCGACCTGATGACCATCGCCAAGGGCCTGGGCGGCGGCTACCAGCCGATCGGCGCGGTGCTGGCGCAGCGAAAGGTCGTCGAGGCCATGTCGAAAGGCAGCGGCTTCTTCCAGCACGGGCACACCTACCTGGGCCATCCGATGGCCTGCGCAGCGGCGCTCGCGGTGCAGCAGGTGATCCGCCGCGACGGCCTGGTCGCCAAGGTGCGCGACGACGGCATCGCCTTCGGCGCGATGCTGGCCGAGGCGCTGGGCGACCACCCGCACGTGGGCGACATCCGCGGGCGCGGCTTCTTCTGGGGCGTCGAGCTGGTGGCCGACCGCGCGAGCAAGCAGCCCTTCGATCCGGCCCTGGCCGTGAACGCGCGCCTCAAGAAGGACGCGATGGCGCGTGGCCTGCTGTGCTACCCCTTCGGCGGCACGGTGGACGGGCGCCAGGGCGACCACGTGCTGCTGGCGCCGCCCTACATCGCGACACGCGATCACCTGCAGGAGATCGTCGCGCGGCTCGCCGCCTCGGTCGATGCGGTCACGCGCACCGCCGCGCGCTGAGCGGCCGACCCCGTTCCTTTTTTTCTTCAACCGCCGTTCCGAGGAGCGTTCCATGCCCCAGCTTCGCCCGTCGCTTTCCATCGCCGCCGCCGCCTTCGCGCTGGCCCTTGCCGCCCTGGCTCCGACCGCTCCCGCGCAGGCGCAGCCCGCCAACGACACGCTCGCCAAGATCAAGGCCCGCGGCGCCATCACCTTCGGCTACCGCGAGGCCTCGTTCGGCTTCTCGTACCTGGACGCCAACCTCAAGCCCGTGGGCTACAGCATCGAGATCTGCAACCGCATCGTCGACGCGGTGAAGACCGAGCTGAAGCTGCCGGCCCTCGACATCAAGTACCAGGCCGTGACCTCGGCCAACCGCATCCCGCTGGTGCAGAACGGCACGGTGGACATCGAGTGCGGCTCCACCACCAACCTGGTCGAGCGCCAGTCGCAGGTGGCCTTCTCGCCGGACATCTTCCGCTACAACGTGCGCACGCTGGTGAAGGCCGATTCGGGCATCAAGAGCATCGCCGACCTGCAGGGCAAGACGGTGGTCACCACCGCCGGCACCACGTCGTTCCGCCTGCTGCGCGCGGCCGACAAGGGCCGCAGCCTCGAGGTGAACCAGCTCTCTGGCAAGGACCACACCGACTCGTTCCTGCTGGTCGAGAGCGGCCGCGCGCAGGCCTTCGTGCTCGACGACATCCTGCTGGCGGGCCAGATCGCCAACGCGCGCAATCCGAAGGACTTCGTCATCACCGGCGAGAGCCTGCGCACCGAGAACCAGTCGCTGATGTTCCGCAAGGACGATCCGGCCTTCAAGGCGCTGGTGGACCGCGTGGTGTCGGGCATGATGAAGTCCGGCGAGATGGAAAAGCTCTACAGCAAGTGGTTCATGTCGCCGATTCCGCCCAAGGGCATCAACATCAACTACCCGCTCAACGCCGAGACGAAGGAGGCCTTTGCCAACCCGTCGTCCAAGGGCATCTGATCCCACCCTGACTTCATGACACGCATCGCCCTCATCCACGCGCTCTCGCATTCCGTCGCACCCATCAACGAAGCCTTCGCGCGCGACTGGCCCGAGGCCGTGCGCATGAACCTGCTGGACGACAGCCTTTCGGCCGACCTCGCGCGCGACGGCAAGGGGCTCGACGCGGCGATGCACGAGCGCTTCCAGCGCCTGGCGCAGTACGCGGTGGACACGGGCGCGCGCGGCATCCTCTTCACCTGCTCGGCCTTCGGGCCGTGCATCGAGGCGGTGGCGCAGCGGCACGCGGGCATTCCGGTGCTCAAGCCCAACGAGGCCATGATCGAAGAGGCCGTGCAGGGCGAAGGCCGGCTGGGCCTGATCGCGACTTTCGCGCGCACGCTGGAATCGATGCCGCCGGAGTTTCCTGCGGGCATGGCGCTCGAACTCGCGCTGGCCGAGGGCGCGCTGGCCGCGCTCGATGCGGGCGACACGCAGCGCCACGACGCGCTCATCGCCGAACAGGCCGCCGCGCTGCGTGCGCGCGGCTGCACGCGCATCGCCCTGGCTCAGTTCAGCATGGCGCGGGCGCGTGGCGCCTGCGAGGCGGCCAGCGGCCTGCCGGTGCTGACGACGGTCGACAGCGCGGTGCGCGCGTTGCGCCGGCGTGCTTCAGCTTCAGTGTGAGCCGCCGTTGCCGACGACCGTGACCAGCGTGGTCATCGCCACCTGCGCGGCCTCGCCGCGCGCGAGCGGGCGGCCCGGGCCGGCGTTGCCGCTGTCGGTTTCCAGGCCCTGCGCCAGGCGGCGGTAGATGTCCGACGAGGGCATGGTCGCCGCCGTGCCGAGTGCGTCGCAGTAGGTGTCGGTGAGCACGGCGGCCAGCCGTTCGCGCTCGGCGTCGCACAGCACGGGCGCGTCGGCGGCGAAGACCGACGCCACGCAGTGCATCAGGTAGGCCTGGGTCTCGAGCGAGAAGGCCTGCTGGCGCACGTAGTCTTCCACCGCGTGCCAGAAGAGGGTGTCGGAGGTGCGGCGCCAGCTTTCGAGCACCTTGCGCGACTTGGCGACCAGGTCGGCGTGCGCGTCGTGCGGTTCGGCCGGCCGCAGCGCCAGGCCCTGCAGCGTGAGCGCGGCCACCGGGCCGGCCGCGCCGAGCAGGAAGCTCCAGAACTTCCAGCGCGCAAACCATTTCTTGTCATGGGCCGGGCCCAGCGGCTCCAGCAACCGGAAGTCGATGCACAGGGCGGCGTTGGCCTGCAGGCCGGAGGCCATGCGGTCGGCCTCCACATGGCCCTGCGCGACGATGCAGGCGCTGGCGCCGCAGCGGTCGATGTCGGCCAGGCGCTGCGTCAGCTGGCGCAGCTCGTGAGCCGAGGCGCCGGTGGCTTCGGCCACGCGCAGCATGCCGTGGCACTGCTCCCGCTCCAGCTGGCAGGGGCTCTTGAGACGGTCTTCGACATGGTCGTCGAGCGTCGAGGGGCGTTCTTCTGCGACGCAGTCCTCGAGTTCACTCCCGGTGGTGAACGTTGACATGGATGCTCCTTCGGGCGCAGATGAATAACTGTTATCAATATGTATTAACGCGCCGAGGTCGAACATCACCTGAACTAGGTATTTCCGTGGGCGGGCTGCCTCGTGTTCCACCGGCGGAACGGCGCCTGAACAGGGCCTGACCGATGGCCTCGCCATAATTGCCGCTCTTTCAAGGAGTACGCGTGGATATCGTTTTGCTGGTCAAGGCCGCTGTCATGGGCATCGTGGAGGGTCTGACCGAATTCCTGCCGATCTCGTCGACCGGCCACCTCATTCTTGCGGGCTCGCTGCTGGGCTTCGACGACGCCAAGGCCAAGGTGTTCGACATCGCCATCCAGACCGGCGCGATCTTCGCGGTGATCCTGGTCTACTGGCAGAAGATCCATTCGACCGTGGTGGCGCTGCCGCGCCAGCCCAAGGCGCGCCGGCTGGCGCTGAACATCGTCATCGGCTTCCTGCCCGCGGTGGTGCTGGGCCTCTTGTTCGGCAAGATGATCAAGGCGCACCTGTTCATCCCGACCGTGGTGGCCAGCACCTTCATCATCGGCGGCTTCATCATCCTGTGGGCCGAGAAGCGTCCGCCCGGCTCGGTGCGTGTCGAGCACGTGGACGACATGACGCCCTGGGACGCACTCAAGGTCGGCCTGGTGCAGTGCTTCGCGATGATCCCCGGCACCAGCCGCAGCGGCTCGACCATCATCGGCGGCATGCTGCTGGGCCTGTCGCGCCAGGCGGCGACCGATTTCTCGTTCTTCCTGGCGATTCCGACGCTGATCGGTGCGGGCGCCTACAGCCTCTACAAGGAGCGCGCGCTGCTGTCGGTGGCCGACATCCCGCTGTTCACGGTGGGGCTGGCCTTCTCGTTCATCAGCGCGTGGCTGTGCGTGCGCTGGCTGCTGAAGTACATCAGCACGCACAACTTCATTCCGTTCGCGTGGTATCGCATCGCCTTCGGCATCGTGGTGCTGGCCACGGCGTGGACCGGCGCAGTCGTCTGGGCCGAGTAAAGCAACAGCTTCAGGCCGCCGCGCCCAGCAGCGCGCCGGCGGCCTTCGCCTCCCGCCGCACGGCGATGGCGATCGGCCCGTCGATAGCCGGGTCGAACCCGCCCGTGGCACCCAGCGCGGTGATCACGGCGCACACCCTTCCCGCGTAGTCGTACACCGGCGCCGCCACGGCGCTGATGCCGCGCAGGTAGGTGTCCCGCACGATGGCGCAGTGCGCCTGCTGCACCTCGCGGCGCAACGCGCCGATGGGGTCGTCGGCATCGAGCAGCGCGCGCATGTCCTCGGTGGCGTCGGCCAGTTCCTGCTCGGCCAGCGCCACCACGCGCGACTCGTCGAGCAGGCCCAGGAAGGCGCGCCCGGTGGCCGACCACAGCATCGACATCACCGAGCCGGCGCGCACGTTCACCGTCACCGGCAGGCCCGGCTCCTCGAAGCGCACGATGGTCGGGCCCTTGTTGCCCATCACCGCGACGAAGCAGGTTACCTCCAGCGATTCGCGCAGGCGGATCAGGCAGGGTTCGGCCGCGCGGATCGGGTCGGCCTGGCGCATGGCGGCCAGGCCGATCTGGATCGCCTCGGGCCCCAGGTAGTAGTGCTGCGAGGCGGTGTCCTGGCGCACCAGGCTTTCTTCCATCAGGCTCGCGAGGTAGCGGTGCACCTTGGCCGGGCTCTCGCCCACATGGGTGGCCAGCGCCGTGAGGCTGCTGCGCCCGCCCAGGTGCGCCAGGCCCTTGAGCACGGCCATGCCGGTCTCGGCGGACTGCACGCGCTGGCGGCGCTCGCGGGGAGGGGAAGAAGGAGCTTCGGCGGGGGAGGTCATGTCGTCCTCATCTTAGGTGGCGGCCTCGGTGGCCGGGTAAACCCGTGGTCTGGTGATTACGCAATGCGTATGATAATTACGCAATACACAATTTCCACCCCGGAGACACCCCGATGAAGAAGCACTTCGCCCGCGGCCTTGCGGTCCTGTCCCTCGCTGCCCTGGCCACCGCCGCCAGCGCCCAGACCGCCTTTCCGGCCAAGCCGATCCGCTGGCTCGTGCCCTACGCAGCGGGCGGCGGCTCCGACTTCCTCGCACGCACCGTCGCCCAGACGCTGTCGACGCAGGTCGGCCAGCCGGTGCTGGTGGACAACAAGCCGGGCGGCAACACCGCGCTGGCCGCCGCCGAAACCGCGCGCGCCCCGGCCGACGGCTACACCGTGCTTTCGGCCGACAACGGCACGCTGGTGTTCAACCCGGCGCTGTACAAGTCGCTGAGCTACAGCCCCACGAAGGACCTGGCGCCCGTCACGCTGATGGGCAAGTTCCCGATGATCCTGGTGGTCGGCGCCAACTCGGGCTTTGCCACCGCCAAGGACTTCATCGCCCAGGCCAAGGCCAAGCCGGGCGGCATCAACTACGCCTCGGCCGGCGCGGGCAGCCCGCACCACCTGGCGATGGAACTGCTGAAGGTGGAAGCCAAGCTCTTCATGGTCCACGTGCCATACCGCGGCGCGGCGCCCGCGCTGGCCGACGTGGTCGGCGGGCAGTTGCCGGCCATGATGGTCGACATGGCCGCCGGCGCTGGCTTCATCAAGGGCGGCAAGGTGCGCGCGCTGGCCGTGGCCAACCCCACGCGCCTGCCGCAACTGCCCGACGTGCCCACCTTCGCCGAGCTCGGCTACAAGAACGTCGAGGCCGCCGCGCTGGTCGGCGTGGTGGTGCCCGCGGCCACGCCGGCCGACGTGGTGAACACGCTCAACCGCCAGCTGGTGGCGGCCATCCACGAGCCCTCGGTGAACAAGCGCATGGTCGACTTCGGCGTCGAGCCCGTGGGCAACACGCCCGCGCAGTACACCGAACTGCTCAAGGCCGAGACCGCGCGCTGGCACAAGCTGATCCGCGACCTGAAGATCACGCTCGACTGAGTCTGCTGCCATGTCCGATACCGCCATGCCTTCGCGCACCTCCGGCTGCCCCGTCGCGCACGGGGCGCTCTCCGCCGAGCGCACGCCCACCGGCTGCCCCGTGAGCCAGCGCGCCGCCGAGTTCGATCCCTTCGAGGACGGCTACCAGCAAGACCCGCCCGAGTACGTGCGCTGGGCCCGCGAGCAGGAGCCGATCTTCTACAGCCCCAAGCTGGGCTACTGGGTGATCACGCGCTACGACGACATCAAGGCGGTGTTCCGCGACAACCTCACCTTCAGCCCGTCGAACGCGCTGGAGAAGATCACGCCCACGGGCGAAGAAGCCAATGCCGTGCTCGCAAGCTACGGCTTTGCGCTCAACCGCACGCTGGTGAACGAGGACGAGCCGGCCCACATGCCGCGCCGCCGCGCGCTCATGGACCCGTTCACGCCCGAGGCGCTGAAGCACCACGAGCCGCTGGTGCGCGAACTCGCGCGCAGCTACGTCGACCGCTTCATCGACGACGGCCGCGCCGACCTCGTCGACCAGATGCTGTGGGAGATTCCGCTCACCGTGGCGCTGCACTTTCTCGGCGTGCCCGAGGAAGACATGGACACACTGCGCAAATACTCCATTGCACACACCGTCAACACCTGGGGCCGCCCCAAGCCCGAGGAGCAGGTGGCCGTGGCGCACGCCGTCGGCAACTTCTGGCAGTACGCCGGCAAGGTGCTCGACAAGATGCGCCAGGACCCCGACGCGCCGGGCTGGATGCAGTACGGCATCCGCAAGCAGATGCAGCACCCCGAGGTCGTCACCGACTCGTACCTGCACTCGATGATGATGGCCGGCATCGTGGCCGCGCACGAGACCACCGCCAACGCCACCGCCAACGCCGTGAAGCTGCTGCTGCAGCACCCGCAGGTGTGGCAGGAGCTGTGCGACGACCCGGGCCTCATTCCCAACGCGGTGGAAGAGTGCCTGCGCCACAACGGCTCGGTGGCCGCCTGGCGCCGGCTCGTCACCAAGGACACGCAGGTCGGCGGCGTCGACCTGCCGGCGGGCTCGCGCCTCTTGATCGTCACCTCGTCGGCCAACCACGACGAAGGCCACTTCGCCGATGCCGACCTGTTCGACATCCGCCGCGACAACGCCAGCGACCACCTGACCTTCGGCTACGGCTCGCACCAGTGCATGGGCAAGAACCTGGCGCGCATGGAGATGCAGATCTTCCTGGAGGAGTTCACGCGCCGGCTGCCGCACATGCGCCTGTCGGAGCAACGCTTCAGCTACGTGCCCAACACCTCGTTCCGCGGGCCCGAGCACCTGTGGGTCGAGTGGGACCCGCGCGCCAACCCGGAGCGCGCTGACGCCGGCCTGCGCGACGTGCAGGTGCCGGTGCGCATCGGCGAGCCTTCGGCGCACGCCATCGCGCGGCCCGTGGTGGTCGAGCGCGTGACGCCGGTGGCCGACGGCATCGTGCGGCTGCGCCTGGTGTCGCCCGATGGCAAGCCGCTGCCGCGCTGGACGCCGGGCTCGCACATCGACGTGGAATGCGGCACGCCCGAACTGTCACGCCAGTACTCGCTGTGCGGCGACCCCGACGAAGCCCATGCGCTGGAGATCGCCGTGCTGCACGAGCCCGAAGGCCGCGGCGGTTCGGCCTGGGTGCATGGGAACGTGAAGGTGGGCGACCGCCTGCGCATCCGTGGCCCGCGCAACCACTTCCGGCTCGACGAGTCGCTCGCCAAGGCGATCTTCATCGCCGGTGGCATCGGCATCACGCCCGTGAGCGCGATGGCGCGGCGCGCCAAGGCGCTGGGCATGGACTACGAACTGCACTACAGCGGCCGCAGCCGCGCGAGCATGGCCTTCGTCGACGAACTGGCCGCGCTGCACGGCGGGCGCCTGCATGTGCACGCCGCCGACGAAGGCCGGCGCAACGACCTGCGCGCGCTGCTGGCCGCGCCCGTGCCCGGCGCGCAGGTGTATGCCTGCGGCCCGCTGCGCATGCTCGAAGCGCTGGAAGACTGTTGCGCCGCGTGGCCCGAAGGTGCGCTGCGCGTCGAGCATTTCGAATCGACGCTGGCCACGCTCGACCCGTCGAAGGAACATGCCTTCGAGGTGGAGCTGAAAGACTCTGGCCTCGTCATCACCGTACCGCCCGACCAGACCTTGCTGACGGCCCTGCGCGCGGCCAACGTCGATGTGCAGAGCGACTGCGAGGAAGGCCTGTGCGGTTCGTGCGAAGTGCGCGTGCTGGCCGGCAAGGTCGATCACCGCGACGTGGTGCTCACGCGCAGCGAGCGCGATGCGAACACGAAGATGATGGCCTGCTGTTCTCGCGCCTGCGAAGGGCGGTTGGTGCTCGAACTCTGAGGCTTTTCTTCGCGCGCATTGATTCATCGCAAGTGGCTTGCGGCACGCCCACCGCACAGTGGGGCGTGCCGAATCGGCACCTCACCGAAGGAACCATGTGATGAAGACGAGAACCACCGCGGCCCTGCTTTTCACGGCGCTGCTCGCCGGCCCCGTGCTGGCCGCCACCTGCGACATCGAGATCGAAGGCAACGACGCGATGCAGTTCAACAAGACCGCCATCGCCGTGCCGGCCAGCTGCAAGCAGTTCACCGTGAAGCTCAAGCACGTCGGCAAGATGCCCAAGGCCGCGATGGGCCACAACTGGGTGCTGAGCAAGGCCGCCGACGCGCAGGGCGTGGCGGCGGACGGCATCGGCGCGGGGCTGGACAAGGCCTACGTGAAGCCGGGCGATGCCCGCGTCATCGCGCATTCGAAGGTCATCGGCGGCGGCGAGGCCGATGCCGTGAGCTTCGACGTGGCCAAGCTCAAGGCGGGAGACAGCTATGCGTGGTTCTGCTCGTTCCCGGGCCACGCGTCGCTCATGAAGGGCACGCTGGCGCTGGTCAAGTAGGCGCCGCGCCGCCCAGGGGCATCCGCAGCACCACCTGCGTCTCGCCGGGGCGCGACTGCAGCTGCAGCTGCGCGCCCAGGCGGCGTGCGCGCGCCCGCAGGTTGCGCAGCCCCGCGCCGCCGCTCACGCCGTCCACCGCGAAGCCGCGGCCGTCGTCGCGCACGCTGAGCTGCAGCTCGGCGCCCGCGCGCGCCACCGTCACGTCCACGCGCCGGCCCGCGCTGTGCTTGAGCACGTTGGTCAGCGCCTCCTGCAGGAAGCGCATCAGGTCCAGGCTCTGCGAGGGCGCGAGTTCGAGCGTGTCGATGCCCGAGACCTTCCAGCGGCAGTCGATGCCGTTGGCGTCCAGCAGCTGCGCACTGCGGTAGCGCAGCGGCGCCAGCAGCTCGCCGAGCGCGCGCGCACCGTCGTCGCGGCCGGTGGCGTCGATGATCAGCCGCAGGTCGTCGCGTAGGCTCTTGAGCATCGCCAGCAGTTGCGGCGCGCTGAGGTGCTCCGGCGTGCGCTCCAGCGTCGCGATGCTGCCCACCAGCATGCCGCCCAGGCCGTCGTGCAGGTCGCTCACCAGCGCCACGCGCTCGCCGATGCGCGCGTGCGCGAGTTCCAGCGCGTGCTGCTGCGCGAGCGTGGAGGCAAGCTCGGCCTTGGCGGCGTTCACTTCCTCGATCAGCTCGGTGTTGAAGTTCTCGATGCGCCGCAGGCTCTGCACGAAGCGCCCGGCCTGCGTGAGTGCCATGCCCAAGAGCAGCACGTACGAGGACATGGTCGTGTAGTAGATGTTGCTGTCGATCACCTGCGTGAACACCAGCAGGTCGTGCGCGCCCGTGAGCGCCGACACCGCCATGAACGGCGCGAGCGAGCGCATCGGGCTGCCCCGGTGGCGCAGCGCGTGGAAGATGCCGCTGCTGTTCACCACGATGATCGTGAGGCCGCCCACCAGCGTCCAGATCGCGCGGTGCGTGGGCAGGTTGGCGGTGCCCGCGAACCACAGGTCGAGCACGCCGACGGCCGCCACCGCGAACGCCGCGATCTCCAGGCGCGGTAGGCGCCGCCCGGCAAAGCGCAGCACGAACACGCCGTACGACACGCTGAAGAACAGCAGCAGCGAGGTGTTCAGCGCCTGCCAGCTGTGGTTGCTGGCAAAGGGCCACGGGCTGGTGGCGATCTGGTTGTAGCCGAACAGCAGCCACAGCACCGACATCGCCGCGAACCATCCGTAGGCCGTCTCGCGCCGGCGCAGCAGCCACCATGCCGCGAAGAAGGCCGACACCGCCGCGCTGGTCGCCAGGCCGAACACCTGCAGGTCGCGCCGCATGAGCTGCTCGCGGTCGAACTCCGCCTGCATGGCCGCGGGCGTGCCCAGGCTCACCGGCCCCAGCCCGGCCTGGTAGGCCGACAGGCCCGAGACGCGCACCAGCAGCGTGTTGGTGCCGGCGCGCAATTGCGGCGCGTCCAGCAGCCAGTAGCGCGGCGAGTTCCACGCGCGCGTGAGCGGCTCGACCAGGCTGCGGTCGCGCCAGATCGTCGTGCCGTTGAGCGAGACCTCGCCGGCCATGTTCAGGTAGTGCAGCAGCAGCCCGGTTTCGGTCACCGGCGCGGGCTGCTCCCAGGTCAACCGGTACCAGACCACGCCGTCGAAGCCGGGCCAGCGCGTGGCCCAGCTGTCGGGCAGGGCCACGGGCGTCCAGCCGTCGGCGGGCGGGGTCGTGTCGTCCCAGCCGGTGCCGCGTGCGGCTTCGGCGCGCAGTTCAGGAACAACCGGTGTTTGTGCGTGTGCGCTGCCCGTCGGGAGCAGCAGCCACAGGGCCCACAGCAGCAGGCCCGCGAAGACCGTCAGCGCAGCAGGCCCTGCCTTCGGCCCTGGTAGACCGCCTCGGTGCGCGAGTTGACGGCCAGCTTGCGGTAGATGTTCTTGGTGTGGCATTCCACGGTCAGTCTGGAGATCGACAGCGCCTCCGCCATGTCGCGGTTGCTCATTCCTTGCGACACGAGTTCGAGGATTTTGCGCTCGCGCGGCGTCAGCATGACGGGCGTGGTGGCCGGTGTCAGCGACGGGTCGTCGGGCGGCGAGGGCAGGCCGGGCAGCTGGGTCGCGACCCAGCCGAGGATGCGGCGGGCGATGGCCGGGTCGATCGGCGCGCCGCCTTGCTCGATGCTGCGCAGCGCGATGCTGAGCTCGAGGTCGTCGCGTTCCTTCAGCAGGTAGCCGATGGCACCGGCGCGCAGCGCCGCGAAGATCACGGCCTCGGTGCGCCAGGCCGAGATCACGACGGCGGGCACCAGCCGGTGGTGCACGTGCATCCACTCGATCAGGTCGACGCCGCTGCCGTCGGGCAGGCCGATGTCGACCAGCGCCACGCCGAAATGCTGCTGCTCCAGCAGCGAGCGGGCCGAGCTCAGGCTGTCGGCCCAGGCGATCTGGGGCTCGTCGCATCCGAGCGTCGACAGCACGTACGCCAGGCGCTCGCGCATCGCCGGATCGTCTTCGACCACCAGCGCGGGGCTCAGCGAGACCACTTCAACGTCTTCCAGGAGAGGGGCAGACATAGGACGACATTTTTGAGCCGTGGTGTACGTGGTGCAACGTTTTTTCTTAAATGAAACGACTGTTTCTAAAGTTCCTATTTGTATCTTGATGTTAATTCAAAGCGACCACAACCCTAATCGAGGATGACCCCTCCGCTCAGGTTGACTATTGCCCCGGTCATGGCCCTGGCCAGCGGCGAGGCCAGGAACACCGCGGTGCCCGCGAGCTGGTCCAGCGAGGGCAGGCGTTCGACCAGCAGCCCCTCGGGCCGCGCGGCCAGCATCTGCTCGACCGTGAGGCCCATGCGCTCGGCCGCCGGGCGAAACACCTCGCCGCTGTGCGAGCCTGCGGCCACCGCCTCGGGAATCGCGTGCGAGCGGATGCAGGCGGTGCGGATGCGAAAGGCCGCCAGCTCGCCCGCCATGTGACGCGCGAGCCCCTCCACGCCGGCGCAGGCCACGGCATGTCCGAGGTACCCGGGGCCGGGTAGGCGCGAGGCGGGCGTCGACACCGACAGGATCACGCCGCCGCCGCGCGCCGCCATGTGCGGTGCCACGGCCTTGGCGGTGAGGAAGTTGGCGCGCGTGTAGGCGTGGATGGGGAGGAAGAAGTCTTCCAGCGACAGCTCGGCCAGCGGCCGGCCCTGCACGTGGAAGACGCCGACCGCGTTGAATGCGAGGTCGATGCCGCCGGCCTGCTCGGCGACCTCGGCCGCGTGGCGCAGCATCGCGGCCTCGTCCAGCGCATCGACCACCGCGGCCTGCGCGCGGCCGCCGGCTTGGGTGATGTCTCGCACCACCGCGTCGAGCTTGTCGCGGTTGCGGCCGGTGACGAACACGCGGGCGCCTTCGCGTGCAAAGGCGCGGGCGACGGCGCCGCCGAGGGCACCGCTGCCGCCGTGGATCACGGCGCAGCGGTCTTGCAAGGACTGGACATTCGAGGGCATGGACGTTTCTCCTTGGCGTGAATGGCGACCCGCGACATGCGGGCGCTCGTTCCAAGGACGGCGCAGGCCCCGGCGATCCGACAGTGCAGTGGAGTTTTTTTCAGACCTGCGGGATGCGCGGCGCGATCACGCCCGGGTCGTACCAGGTGACCGGGCGGATCTCGAACACGCCGCCCTCGAAGTCCAGCCGCCGCGCCGCATGCCGCGCGTCTTCGAGCGACTCGCACTCGACGATGTAGATGCCCATCAGCTGCTCCTTCGTCTCGGCGAACGGCCCGTCGGTCACCAGCGGATGCGCGGCGCCGGCGTGCCGCACGGTGGTGGCGGTGTCGGGCATCAGGCGCAGCACGGTGCCGAGCCGGCCGGCGGCCTGCAGCTCGTCGCGCAGGTCGGTGTGGCGCTCGAGCATCTCGTCTTCGACCTCGGGCGCCCAGCCGGCCGCCGCAGCTTCGGAACCGTAGATCAGGATGGAATAGAGCATCGTTCGTCCTTTGCTTGAAGGGAGTCAGAAGAGGCGCCCGCACCGAGACGGTCGAGCAGCAGGCGGATGTGCGCGGCCTCGGCGGCGGTGCGGGCCAGCGCGAGCGCGTCGGCAAAGGCGCGGCGCGCCTCGTCGCCGCGGCCCAGCTGCGTCAGCAGCCCGCCGCGCAGGCCGTGGAAGTGGAAGTACGCCGACAGCGGCTCCGCCAGCCCGTCGACCATCGCGAGTGCCGCCTTGGGCCCGCGCACCTTGGCCACGGCCACCGCGCGGTTGAGCGTGACCACGGGCGAAGGCTGTAGCTTTTCGAGCCCGGCGTAGAGCCGGTCGATCTCGGCCCAGTCGGTGTCGGCCGCGCGCGCCGCCCGTGCGTGCGTGGCGGCGATGGCCGCCTGCAGCTGGTACGGCCCGATGCGGCGCTGGCGCAGCGCGGCATCGAGCAGGGCCAGCCCTTCGTCGATCGCCGCGCGGTGCCATCGCGTGCGGTCCTGGTCTTCGAGCAGCACGACCATGCCGGCCGCATCGAGCCGCGCATCGGCGCGCGCGTGCTGCAACAGCAGCAGGGCGCACAGGCCGGCGGTCTCGGGCTCGTCGGGGAACAGGTCGCACAGCAGGCGCGCGAGCCGGATCGCCTCTTCGCACAGCGCCACGCGCACATGGGCCGTGCCGCCGCTGGCGGCGTAGCCTTCGTTGAACAGCAGGTAGACCACCGCGCCCACGGCCGCCAGCCGCTCGCCGCGTTCGCGCGCGCCGGGCGCATCGAAGGGCAGGCCGGCCGCGGCCACGCGCTGCTTGGCGCGCGTGATGCGCTGCTCCATCGCACGCTCGCCGACCAGAAAGGCGCGCGCGATCTCCGGCACCGACAGCCCCGAGACGATGCGCAGCGCCAGCGCGATCTGCTGCGCGAGCGGCAGCGCGGGGTGGCAGCAGACGAACAGCAGGCGCAGCACATCGTCGCGGTAGTGCGACTGGTCGAGCTGCCCGGCGAGGTCGGGGTCGAGGGCCATGTCCGCGTCGCCGTCATCGGCTTCGGGCAGCGGATCGTGCCGGTCGCGCCGCCGCAGCTCGTCGAGCGCCGCGTTGCGCCCCACGAGGATCAGCCACGCCAGCGGATCGTCGGGTGGGCCTTGCTCGGGCCAGTGCCGCAGCGCGCGCAGGCTGGCTTCCTGGAAGCCTTCCTCGGCCGAGTCCAGGTCGCGGAAGTAACGCAGCAGCGCCGCCACCGCGCGCGGGCGCGCGGCGGTCAGCGTGGTGGCGATCCAGCTCAGCTCGGTGGTGGTCATCGTCGGCGCGGTGCGTGTCGCTTCGAAGAAGGTCGGTTCAACCCCAAGGACGCGCCAGTATGCGGCGGGCCGACAGCGACGCGCAAAAAAAGTCCGCGTGGACAATGCGGCGCATGTCCGACCTCCACGCCCTGACCCGGCAGTTTCCGCACCCCGGCCGGCTCGACGCCATCCTGCTGCGCCCCGCGCGGCGCACACCAGTTCAATCGATGCAGGAGGTGCTGGCGATCGAAGCGCTGGGCCTGGCCGGCGACCGCAGCAGTGCCGGGCGCGGCGGTGGCAAGCGGCAGGTCACGCTGATCCAGGCGGAGCATCTGCCGGTTGTCGCGGCGCTCGCGCAGCGCATGGAGGGTGTGGATGCGAGCCTGCTGCGCCGCAACCTCGTCGTGTCGGGCCTCAACCTGCTGGCGGCGCGCTCGCTGTTTCGCGACCAGCCGCTGGTGCTGGCGCTCGGGTCCGAGGTGCTGCTGGAGATCACCGGGCCTTGCGAGCCCTGCTCGCGCATGGAAGAACTGCTCGGCCCCGGTGGCTACAACGCCATGCGCGGGCATGGCGGCGTGACGGCGCGGGTGCTGCGTGGCGGTGTGCTGCGCGTCGGCGACGCAGTTGCCTGCCGCACCGCCTGAACACCACCTACATCAGGTTGCGCAGCGAGGCTTCGATGGCCGCCGCCGTGGCCAGCGGCTTTTCCATCGGGAACAGGTGGCTGCCGTCGAGCATCGTGATGCGGCCCTTGGTGACCTGCTCGGTCATCGCCATGCCCACCTGCTTCATCTCGACCGACTGGCGCCCGCCGATGAAGGCCGCCTTGCACTTGAGCGGATGGCGGCGCAACAGCGCGCCCAGCGTGTGGGGCAGGGTGTTGTAGATCGCGGTTTCCACGTCGCGGTCGAAGCTCAGCGAGCGCGTGTCTTCGCTGTCGAAGGTGCCGTGGTCGATGTAGTCGTGCAGCACCTGCTCGTCCCACTTCGCGAACGCCTTCTTGCTGCGGAAGTGCTCGAACACCGCCTCGCGGTGCTCCCAGCTGTTCTTGCGCTTGCGGCTCACGGCGCCGGGCGAAATGCTCTTCATGAGCGGCGTGCGCTTGACCACGTTGAGCGTGTTCGCGCGCCAGCCGCCGAGGATCGGCGAGTCGATCAGCAGCACGCCGCGCGCCAGCTCGGGGTGGCGCGCCGCGCACATCAGGCTGAGGAAGCCGCCTAGCGAATGGCCGATGAGGAACACCGGGCCGCCCGCGCGGTCGGCGCGCAGCTTGGCGAAGTCGGCCAGCTGCTGCACCAGGTGCGGCCAGTTGTCGGTGACGGGGTACTTCGGGTCGTGCCCGAATTTCTCGATGGCGTCGACCTCGAAGCCCCGGTTGCGGAGGCTGTCGAGAACGACGCGGTAGGTGCTCGCCGGAAAGCTGTTGCCGTGCGAAAAGATGACAGGAGGCACGGACAGATTCAGATGAGCTTTTCGTCGGGGGTCGAGATTTTCCGCAGCGGGCTGTGGCGCGTGGCCGGCATCCGCAGCGGGTGTTCGGTGGCGCTGTCGTCCCACACCGGGTCTTCGATGCTGTCGAACACCTCGCGCAGCTTCTGGCCCCAGCTGTTGTGCATCATGCGGTAGTAGGGGTTGTCGGCGTCGATGCAGATCACGCGGTCGGTCTCGAGCTTGTTGGCCTCGTACACCACCAGATCGAGCGGCAGGCCCACCGACAGGTTCGACTTCATGGTCGAGTCCATCGACACCAGCGCGCACTTGGCGGCTTCGTCCAGCGGCGTCTCGGGCGTGAGCACACGGTCGAGCACGGGCTTGCCGTACTTCGACTCGCCCACCTGGAAGTAGGGCGTCTCGGTGGTGGCTTCGATGAAGTTGCCCGCGGCGTAGACCAGGAACAGGCGCATGCCTTCGCCCTTGACCTGCCCGCCGAAGATGAACGACACGTTGAAATCGAGGCCCGCATGCTTGAGTGCCTCGGCGTCACGGTCGTACACATGGCGCACGGCCGAGCCCAGCACGCGCGCGGCGTCGAACATGCTCTTGGCGTTCCAGATGGTGATGGGTTCGCCCTGCGTGCCGTCTTCGCGCGTTTCGCGCAACTCTTCGATCTGCAGGATTTCGCGCACCGACTGCGAGATGCTCAGGTTGCCCGACGACAGCAGCACCATGACGCGGTCGCCCGGCTGCTCGTAGACGATCATCTTGCGGAAGGTGCTGATGTGGTCGACCCCCGCGTTCGTGCGCGAGTCGGAGAGAAACACCAGGCCGGCGTTGAGTTTGATGCCTACGCAATAAGTCATGGGTTCGCCTTGCAGGAACTGGGCCCGCTCATGCGGTACTGCGTTCACGTGCGTTCAGTTTCTGGAGGGCATAGAGCGCGTCGAGGGCTTCGCGCGGGCTCATGGCGTCCGGGTCGAGGGCAGCCAGCGCGGATTCTACGGCGCTGGCCATGGGGGTTTCGGTGGCCGGCGGCGGCGCGAACAGGTCGACCTGTGCACGCGTTTGCGCATGCTGCGATTCGAGCGCGTCGAGCGCCTGCCGCGCATGGTTGACCACCGCCGCGGGCATGCCCGCGAGGCGCGCCACCTGGATGCCGTAGCTCTTGCTGGCCGGGCCCGGCTGCATCTCGTGCAGGAACACGATGTTGCGGCCCGACTCGGTCGCGCTCACGTGCATGTTCACGGCGCCGTGGTGCGTGGCCGGGAACTCGGTGAGCTCGAAGTAGTGCGTGGCGAACAGCGTGAAGGCCTTGCTGCGGTCGTGCAACTGCGCCGCGATGCCGGCCGCCAGCGCCAGGCCGTCGAAGGTGCTGGTGCCGCGGCCGATTTCGTCCATCAGCACCAGCGACTGCGCCGTGGCGCTGTGCAGGATCTGCGCGGCCTCGGTCATCTCGAGCATGAAGGTCGACTGCGCGTTGGCCAGGTCGTCGGCCGCGCCGATGCGCGTGTGGATCGCATCGATCGGCCCGAGCCGGCAGGCCGTGGCCGGCACGTGCGAGCCGATGGAGGCCAGCAGCACCACGATGGCCACCTGCCGCATGTAGGTCGACTTACCGCCCATGTTCGGGCCGGTGATGATCTGCATGCGCTGCTGCGGCCCCATCTGCGTGTCGTTGGCGATGAAGCCGCCCGACGACTTCTCGGCCAGCCGCGCCTCCACCACCGGGTGGCGGCCCTGCTGGATCTCGATGCACGGGTGCGACACGAAGGTCGGCGCGCGCCAGTTCAGCGTGTGCGAGCGCTCGGCCAGCGCGCACAGCGCGTCGAGCGCGGCAATGCCGCCTGCCAGTTGCGTGAGCGCGGGCACCGAGGGCTGCAGCGCGTCGAGCAGCTGCTCGTACAGCCACTTCTCGCGCGCCAGTGCGCGGTCTTGCGCGCTCAACGCCTTGTCTTCGAAGGCCTTGAGCTCGGGCGTGATGAAGCGCTCGGCGTTCTTCAGCGTCTGTCGGCGGCGGTAGTTGTCGGGCACCTTCGAGAGCGCGCTTTGCGTCACCTCGATGTAGAAGCCGTGCACGCGGTTGAACTGCACGCGCAGGTTGCTGATGCCGGTGCGCTCGCGCTCGCTGATCTCGAGCTTGAGCAGGAAGTCGTCGCAGTTCTCGCTGATCTCGCGCAGCTCGTCGAGTTCGGCGTCGTGGCCGGTGGCGATCACGCCGCCGTCGCGCACCAGCGCCGACGGATCGGGCTTGATCGCGCGCACCAGCAGGTCGGCGCAGCCCGGCGGCGGCGCCAGGCGTTCGGTGATCTGCGCCAGCAGCGCGGCGGCGCCCGGCAGCAGCGGCGCCAGCTGCTCGGCCTTCGCCAGCGCGAGCTGCAGCGCCACGAGTTCGCGCGGGCGCACCTGGCGCAGCGCGATGCGCGCCGCGATGCGTTCCACGTCGCTCGTGTTCTTCAGCTGCTCGCGCAGCGTGCGCCAGGGTGCGGCGGTGGCGCCGGGCCCGGGGGACTGCAGCGCACCGATGGCGTCGAGCCGGCCCTGGGCTTCGCTGCGGTCGCGGCGCGGCGAGAGCAGCCAGCGCTTGAGCAGGCGGCTGCCCATGCCCGTCATGCAGGTGTCGAGCAGCGAGAACATCGTGGGCGAGTCTTCGCCGCGCAGCGTCTGCACCAGCTCCAGGTTGCGGCGCGTGGTGGGCGGCAGCTCGATCAGGTCGCCGTCGCGCTCCACCGACAGGCGTTGCACGTGCGACAGCGCGCGGCCCTGCGTGTGCTCGGCATAGCCCAGCAGCGCGGCGGCAGCGGCGTGCGCGTTGCCCAGCGATTCGGCGTTCCAGGCCGCGAGGCTGTGGCTGCCCATCTGCTCGCTGAGCTTGCGCTCGCCCAGGCCGGGATCGAACTGCCAGGCCGGACGCAGCGACAGCGTGAACGGCACGGCCGCGCGCGCGGCCTTCAGGCGCTGCTCGAAGGCGGGCGTGACCTCGGCGCTGTACAGCAGCTCGCTCGGTGCGATGCGCGCGATCCAGGCTTCGAGCGCATCGGCCGGGCACTCGGCCAGCCGCAGCTCGGCGCCCGTCACGCTGAGCCAGGCCAGGCCGCAGAAATTGCGCGTGCCCGCATGCACGGCGAGCAGCAGCGAATCGCTCTTGTCGTTGAGCAGTTCCGAGTCGGTCAGCGTGCCGGGCGTGACCACCCGCACCACCTTGCGCTCGACCGGCCCCTTGCTGGCGCCGACCTCGCCCACCTGCTCGCAGATGGCCACGGATTCGCCGAGCTTGATGAGCCGCGCGAGGTAGGTGTCGACCGAGTGGAAGGGCACGCCGCACATCAGCACCGGCTGCCCGGCCGACTGGCCGCGCTGGGTGAGCGTGATGTCGAGCAGGCGCGAGGCCTTTTCGGCGTCGGCCCAGAACAGTTCGTAGAAATCGCCCATCCGGTAGAACAGCAGGGTGTCCGGATGGTCGGCTTTGAGGCCCAGGTATTGCGCCATCATGGGCGTGTGCCCGGAGAAGTCGCTGGAGGAGGGGGCGGGGTGGGCAGTCGTCGTTTTCACTCGGGCGATTATCGGGGACGGGCGGACGGGGATCAGCCGACGGTCGGTGTGACCGGCTTGCCGATGCGGTTGCGCATTGCGACCCGCGCGTCGTCGATCTGCTTGTGCGATGCCGCCTGCAGGCGGTGAGCCTCGGCCGGAGCAAAACGCAGTTCCAGAAAGAGGTTGGTGCCCGGCGGGGTGACGTGGCGGATGGCGGTGTCGGTCTTCATGGTCTGCTCTTCCTGAGAGGGGTCGCCGGGCGGTCGTGTGCTTCTGGCTCGGGTCGGCATTGTCGAGAAGCGCCGGAGGCCTTCGCCTCGCGTGGCACCATGCCGGTCCCGATGACCGTGAACTTTGTGGGGATCCAGCGCAGATCCACCACGTGGCCTGTTCCAGGCGCGGCGCCCCGCCGCACGCGCTTCTTGGCCATTCCTGAATCCAAACGCTTTCCCCGTGCGTAGTCATGCGCATGCGCATGACTACGCGGGCGCACGCGACCTTCATCGATGGAGACCCCAGTGAGCTACGAGGACATCCGGAAACGATTTCATGTGCCTGCCCGCAAGGGCGCCAGAGTGCTGGTGCACGGGCAGCCCGGTACCGTGACCACCGTGCGGGGGCTCACGCTGCGCGTGCGGCTGGACGGCATGAGCTGGTCGCGGCCGTACCTGCCGGACGAACTGCAATGGCTGCCGGTCCCGGCGTCCGAGCCGCAGGGGCAGGGCGGCCCCGAGCACTGACGCGGCCGGGCGGCCTGTACTGCCCTCCTAAAATCCCTCGGCGCAAACCCCGCGTGAAGAACAAAGGCGCCCATGGCCCCGTCGGATGAAATCAAAGGCCCTGCAGCGGACGCGCTCCCGGACACCGCCACCCTGCCCGCTGACCTCGCGGCGCTGTACCTGTGCATGTCGCCGGCCCAGCTCGCGGATCTGCGCAAGTCGAAACGACCCGAAGGGCGCACGGGCGCGGGCAACGCGCCGTCCGTCATCCGGCCGGTCGAAGGCACGGGCGGCGCCAAGGACCCGGCGCTCTACCAGCTCGGCACGCTGCGCGAGTTTGCCAAGGCGAACGCCGCGCCCTCGGCCTTCGACACCGCGCTGAACACCGGCCTGCCGGGCTGGTTCGGCGCCAAGCTGCCTTTCTTTGCCGAGCGCGAACCGCGCATCAAGCGCGGCAAGCGCGTGCTCATCGGCGGCGCCTGGGACCGGGCCGATCCGCTGCGCGAGCAGCGCTTCGTCGCGCTGGCCAAGGGCCGCATCCGCTTCACGTCGCTGACGTGTGCCGAAGCCGCGGCGAGCCTGTGGGCCGACGTGGCAAGCCACCGCGCGTTCGCCGACCAGGGGTTGGCCCTGCTCGCGCGCGAGACGCAGGCCATCGAGGCCTCGCTGGCCGACACGGCCCGCCTGGCCGCGACCGCACCGACCGATGCGGCGGCCTGACCTCCCTTCAAGTTCGACGATGGAAGTGCTCCGATGCTGATCAACTGCGTGGCCTATGAAAACGGCGCCAAGCTCGCCGACATTCCCGTCGAGGACATCAGCGACTACATCTCCCGCGCCGGCTGCTTCGTCTGGGTGGCGCTGAGCGACGCCACGCCCGAAGAGCTGGCCCAGATGCAGGACGAGTTCGACCTGCATCCGCTGGCCGTCGAAGATGCCCAGCACGGCCACCAGCGCCCCAAGGTGGAGGAGTACGGCGACTCGCTGTTCGTCGTGATGCACCTGGTCGAGCCCTCGACCGACGCCGAGGGGGAGGGTGGGCACAGCGTGAACGTGGGCGAGGTCAACGTGTTCGTCGGCCGCAACTACGTGCTGTCGGTGCGCAACCGCAGCCAGCAGGGCTTCCTGGGCGTGCGCGAGCGCTGCGAGCGCGAGCCCGACCTGCTGCGCAACGGCGCGGGCTTCGTGCTCTATGCGCTGATGGACGCGGTGGTCGACCGCTACTTTCCGGTGATCGACGCGCTCGAAGTGGAACTCGAATCCATCGAGCAGCAGATCTTTGCCCAGGGCGGCGCGGCGCGCGACAAGATCAAGCAGCTGTACGACCTGAAGCGCCGCAGCCTCATCCTCAAGCGCGCGGTGGCGCCGCTGGTGGAGGCAGCGGGCAAGCTGCACGGCGGGCGCGTCCCGCAGATCTGCGTGGGCACGCAGGAGTATTTCCGCGACGTGGGCGACCACCTGGTGCGCATCAACGGCTCGATCGACGCGGTGCGCGACACCATCGCCACGGCGGTGCAGGTGAACCTCTCGATGGTCACCATCGAGGAGAGCGAAGTGACCAAGCGGCTCGCCGCCTGGGCCAGCATCTTCGCGGTGTGTACGGCCTTCGCGGGCATCTGGGGCATGAACTTCGAGCACATGCCCGAGCTGAAATTCCGCTATGGGTACGCGATGGCGCTGGGGCTGATCGTCAGCACCTGCGGCTACCTCTACTACCGGTTCAAGCGCGTCGGCTGGCTCTAGCGCGAAGCCCGGCCACGGGCTTCGCGACTGAATCGCGCTTTCCTTATTCGTCGTGCGTGTCGTGCGTGGCCACGGCACCGCGACGCCAGTAACCCGACGCCCGAACCCACTTCGGGTTCGCGCCGCGCTCGCCCACGAGGTGCGCGCGCAGCGCCTTCGCGATCGCCGATTCGCAACCCACCCAGGCGTGGAAGTCGCCGTCCGGCAGCGCCATGGTTTTCAGCGTGTCGACCAGCACGGGGCTCAGTCCCGGTGCGGCGCCTTCGCGGTGCACCCAGCGCAGCGTGAGCTCGGCCTGCGTCTCGAAGGGAATCTCGTCGGCCTTGCTGTCAACCTCCGCCAGCACCACCACGCGCGCACCGGCTGGCAGTTCGGCCAGGCGGCGCGAGATGGCGGGCAGGGCGGTGTCGTCGCCGATCAGCAGGTGCCAGTCGAATTCGGTCGGCACGATGAACGAGCCGCGCGGGCCGCCCACGCCGACGATGTCGCCGGGCTTGGCCTGCTCGGCCCACTGCGTGGCGGGGCCGGCGTCGTGCAGCGCGAAGTCGATCTCCAGCGTGTTGGCTTGTGCGTCGTGGCGGCGCGGCGTGTAGTCGCGCATGGCGGGGCGTCCGCCCTCGGGCCACACCGGGCCGTCGGGGCCGGCGGTCGGCAGCGTGAGCTGGCCGGTGGTGGCATCGGGAAAGAACAGCTTCGCGTGGTCATCGAAGCCGGGGCTGGTGAAGCCTTCGAGCGCGTCGCCGGTCAGCGTGATGCGGATCAGGTGCGGCGTCACGCGCTGCACGGTCTTCACCGTGAGCTGGCGAAAACGCAGTTCGTGGCGCACGCGGCGGGGCGTGCGGTCGGGCGTGTTGGAAGAAGAAGCAGTGGTGGTGAAGTCGGTCATTTGCAGAGATGGGTTCAGATGCGTTCGAGCTGTTGTGCGGCGCTGTCGAGCACCGCGGCGAATTCGTGGGCTTGTTGTTCGGTGAGGGGGGCGCCGCCAAGGCGCAGGCGCATCGCGAGCTTCAGGTTCTCGATGGCGCGGGTGACTTGCGGGGGCCGTCCGGCGCGCGGGCCGGCGCCGTCCACGCCGCCCGCCATGCGGGCCATCATGGCGTCGGCCGTCTCGCGGTTGGCGGCCAGGAACTCCTGGCCGCTCGCCGTGATGCTGTAGCGCTTGCGACTGCCGACGTCGGCGGTTTCCACGCTCAGGTAGCCCAGCTCTTCCAGCAGCGTGAGCGTGGGGTAGACCACGCCGGGGCTCGGCGCGTAGGTGCCGCCGAGGCGGTCTTCGATGGCCTTGATGAGCTCGTAGCCGTGCGAAGGCTTGTCGGCAATGAGCTGCAGCAGCACGAAGCGCAGCCCGCCGTGGCCGAACACCCGGCCCGCGCCGCCGCCGCGCCCGCCGCGCATCCCGCGGCCGCCGCCCGCCAGGCCGTCTTCGTGTTCGCCGCGCGGGGCGTGGCGGTGGTGATGGTGGTGCGGAGCGTGGTGAAGGTGGCGCATGGGGATGGCTTTCTTGAGTGGGTCGAGACTATTCTAGATATATCGAAATAAAAAACGAAAGCCCACCCATCGGGCGACCCTGACGGTCGCATGGGTTCTGGGGACGCGGCCCCTTCGGGCTACAGCGGACGCAAAGGCGCCGCGCGCGCAATCAGCCGGATCTGCTCGAAATCCAGCCGGTCCAGCGCCTGGCGCAGCGTCAGCACCATCGGCTGGCTGTGCGCCTCCGTGGCCAGCCGGTTCACCCACTCGTGCAGGTCGCTCCAGCGGCCGTCGCGGGCGAGCACTTCGAGTTCGTCCTTCTGCGCCGGCGACAGCGGCGTCAGCACCGGCAGCAGCCGGCCGCGCGCCCGGGGCCTGGCACGCGAGAGCGGCGCGGCGATGGGGTCCGGCGGCGGCGGTGCAGGCGCATCCGACGAAGGCGCCGGCTCGGTCGACAACGAGAAGACGACCCGCGTCCCCGAGCCCATGCCGCTGTGAATGGCGAGCCGCCCGCCCATCCGCTGCACGATGCGCTGCGCAATCACCAGCCCGAGCCCGCCGCCCGCCATGCTGGGCGCGTTGTCGGCTAACAGGCGCGTCATGCGCTCGAGCGTGTCGGCGTCGATGCCCGTGCCGCTGTCGGTCACTTCGAAATGCAGCTGCCACGCGCCGTCGCTCGGCTGCGCCTGCAAGCGCAGCCCGATGGTGCCGTTGCGCGTGAACCTGGCCGCGTTCGACAGCAGGTTCAGTACCACCTGCTGCAGCCGCTTGCCGTCCAGGCGGACCAGGGCCGGCAGCTCGCCGTCGATCGTCAGCTCGAAGCTGTTGTGCTGGCGCTGCGCGAGCGCGTGCGCGTACTGCGCGACGTTGTCGACCAGCGTGCGCAGCTGCACCGGCTGCGCCTCGACGGCCAGCGGCGCCAGCTCGCCCTTGGCGTAGTCGACCAGGTCATCGATCAGCTCCAGCTGGTAGGCCGCGCTGCGTTCGATGGTGGCGAGCCGCGCGGGCGCCGGCGTGTCGCTGCCGTCCTGCATCAGCTTCAGGTTGCCCAGGATGGTGGCCACCGGCGCGCGCAGGTCGTGGCTGATGTAGGCCAGCAGTTCCTTCTGTTCGCGCGTGCGCTGCTCGGCCTGGCCCAGCGCCTCGCTCAGCGCGCGGGTCTTGCGCACCACTTCTTCTTCGAGCCGCTGCTGCTCCTGCGCCTGCCATTGCAGCAGCGTCTGCTGCGCCGCGTTGCGCTGGCGCGTTTCCTGGAACGACCACGCCGTGATCGCGAAGGCGCCCACCAGCATGCCCGGGAACGCCAGCGCATAGTGGTCGAAGTCGGACATCGAGCGCTCCGCGAACATCAGCGCCGACATGCGCATCAGCGCGCCCACGCAGATCACGAGCATCACCAGCAGCGACAGCCGCCCGCCCGGCCCGGCGCGCCGCTGGTAGATGAAGGTGCAGACCGTCAGCGCGAGCACGATCAGCGGCGCATTCACGATGCCGATGGCCGCGAAGGTCGCATAGGGGCCGAACAGGGTGCCCAGCAGCACGACGATCTCGACGCCGGCCAGCACGAACAGCAGCGGGCGCCCCGGCACGCGCACCGGGCTCTGGCGGCCGCGCTCGTGAAAGTACAGCAGCAGGCACAGCGCCGTCGCCGCCACCATCACGCTGTGGCCGCGGTAGCTCCAGACGGTGCTGTCGGGCCACAGCGCGATGCGCGCATAGCCCCGGTAGGTGGCCTCGTACAGCGCCAGCAGCGCAAAGCTCCCCGCCTGAAAGGCCAGCATCGGCGCGCGCGAAATCCACCACAGCGCGGCCGAGTACACCGCGAAGGCCAGCAGCCCGCCGATCAGCAGGCCGCTGAGCAGCGCGTGGTTGCGTTCGATGTGATGCCACGCCTCGTCGGTGTGCAGTTCCAGCACCAGCTTGATCTGGCCCGTGCTCATCACGCGCACCAGCACCTGCACCGACTCGCCCGGCTGCAGGTCGATCTGCAACTGCGGAATGCGGTCGTGGCGGTGCGTGCTGTCCATCGGGTCGGACACGCCGGCCTGCGCGTGCGTCCATGCGGGTTGGCCATTGCGCGTGCGCAGCAGATGAAAGTCGACATGCCGCAGCCACGTCACGTTGAGCCCGAACCGCGCCGTGCGCACCTCCTGCGCATCGTTGACCAGCGACAGGCGCAGCCACACCGCCGAGGTCGAGAACCCGCGCATCAGCTGGTCGGGCGTGGCTGGCACGAACCCGTTCGCGCCGCCGCTGGGCAGGGCGAGCACCTCGCGCGCCGACAGGCGGGCCGTGGGGTCTTCCAGCACTTCGACGGTCTGTTCGACGGAGACATTGCCCCGGTTCAGCGCGCTGAACCTGACGGCCTCCGCCGCGCTGGCCGCGAAGCCCCAGAACCACAAGGCCAGGCCGAGCAGCAAGCCGCTTGCCCACCAGGGGCGTGTGCGCACCGGATGCATCGCGCGTCAGGTGCCGGAACGTTCGACACCGGCCTGGCGACAGGCCGAGGGCGTGCAGTCGAAGTACTCGCGAAACGCCGTCGCGAAATTCGCGGCGCTCGAGAACCCCACCGCCGCGGCGATCTCCTCGATGCGCATGGCCGATTCGAGCAGCAGGCGCTGCGCCTCGTGCAGCCGCGCTTCGCGCACGAACTCGAACACCGTGCGGTTCGCGAGCTCCTTGAACACGCGCGACAGGCGCTTTTCGTGCGTGCCCACACGCGCCGCCAGATCGCGCAGCGGCAGCACGCGGCTCAGGTCGGCCAGGATGAGTCGCTCCGCCGCCTGCATGAGCGCGCGGTCCATGCCAGAGCCCGGCGCGCCGCCGTCGTTCGCGGCGGGGCTGTCGGGCGGGGGCGCCGCCTGCGGGGCAGGGGCGATGCGCGCCCTGCGGGATTCCGCCAGCGCCAGGTGAATCTCGACGCGGGCCATCACCTCGGCCGGGTCGAAGGGCTTCACGATGTAGTCGACCGCGCCGGCCCGCAGGCCTGTCAGGCGCTCTTCCAGGCTGGCCGACGAGGTCACGAAGATCACCGGAATGTCCGCCGTGGCCGGGTCGGCCTTCAGCAGGCGGCAGGCGGCGAATCCGTCGGTGCCGCCCAGGCGCACGTCCAGCAGCACCAGGTCCATCTGCAGCGTCGTCGCCCGCCGGTAGCCCTCCATCGCGTCGAAGGCGAGCGTGATGCGGTAGCCGGTGCCCCGCAGCGTTTCCAGCAAGAGCTTGAGTTCGTCAACGTTGTCGTCGACAACCAGCAGATGAGCTCTCCGGGGCTCCGGAGGTGACCAATAGGACATGGAAAGAGGGGGCGCCGGCACCGCGTTGGAACGCCCTGTGGCCGAAACAATGTAACCAAGAAATTAATTTGGTAATCATTGTCACAAGAAATGCAAATTCATCCAATGACCGGTCTTCATTCCTGATCGATCCGCCCGCCATTGCCGCCCGAGGCCTTAAAAAAGGTGCCGCGGCGAGGGGGTCTGTCAGAGGGAAAACGGGGGGCTGGACAGGGCCCGTGCGGTATTGCAGGAAATAGCCGGGCCGATTCCGTCCATCAAAAGAATTGGACGCTCCGGCAAAAGCCCGTAAGCCAAAAGACCGCCAGCGCTCGCTTTCCCAACTTGCGAATTGCTGATTTTCTTTCGCCAATCGTGTGAAGTATTCGACATTCACACACGTTTGTGAACAGTTGTACGCCACGGCAAACGCCACGGCCCCTCCGGCAAAAGTCCGGACACCCCCCCGAACCAAGAATCCCGCCCCATGCAAGCGCAAGCCTGCGTGACCCGCACAACGGGTCGCGCCGGCGAGTCCTCGAGAGCCACCCGCGGCCTTCGAGATTTCCCAACGTGCGACCCGGGCTGTTCGCTGAAAGCGAAGGCTCGCCCGAGGTCCGGAGTCAAGGAGAAAGAGCAATCATGGAAGCTGTTTACAAGTCTGGTGGCGCGTCATCCCGCAAAGCAACGGCGGAAGCCCCTCTGGTTCTGGATCGCCCGTCGATCGTCACGCTGAAGATCGCGCCCGAGAGCGTGCTCAAGTTCGAGCGCCGCGGCGACGACCTCGTGCTCGTGCTGCGCGACGGCCAGGAAGTCGCCGTGCGCGGCTTCTTCGCCGAGTACCCCGACGCCGGCCGCAACGACCTCGTGCTCGAAGACGGTGCCGGCGTGCAGTGGTGGGGCCAGTACACCGCGCCCTGGAAAGACTTCCACTTCACCGAGATCGAATGGAACGACGCCGGCGGTGCGTTGCTGCCCGACGGCGTGCCGGGCTGGCTGCTGGGCGCGCTCGGCGTGCTGGGCGTCGGTGCCGCCGCAAGCGGTGGTGGTGGCGGCGGTGGCGGCCCGGCCTTCATCCCGCCGTTGCTGCCCGCGCAGAACCGCGGCCCCGAAGGCAAGGTCGACCCTGTCGTCACCGATCAGGACAAGCCCGTGACCGGGCAAGTGCACGCGACCGACCCGGACCGTGACACGCTGACCTACACCGTCGCCAAGGGCCCCGAGCACGGCACCGTCACCGTCGATCCGTCCACCGGCCAGTTCGTCTACACGCCCAAGCCCGGCTACGAAGGCCCCGACAGCTTCGAAGTGACCGTCAGCGACGGCAAGGGCGGCACCACCACCGTCACGGTGCCCGTGACCGTCTCGCCCGTGAACGACGCGCCCACAGCGCCCGACTACACCGAGACCACGACCGAAGACATGCCCGTGAGCGGCCGCGTGACCGGCAGCGACATCGACAGCGGCGACACGCTGACCTACACGAAGGGCAGCGATCCGGCGCATGGCACGGTGACGGTCAACCCGGATGGCACGTACACCTACACGCCGAACCCGAACTTCAACGGCACCGATACGTTCACTGTCACGGTGAGCGATGGCCATGGCGGGACGACGACCAGCACGGTGACGGTGACGGTCGATCCGGTGAACGATGCGCCGACGGTGCCTGCGTACGCCGAGACGACGAACGAAGACACGCCCGTCAGCGGACAAGTGATTGGTACCGATGTCGATGGCGATCCACTGACCTACACGAAGGGCAGCGATCCGGCGAACGGCACCGTCACGGTCAACCCCGATGGCACGTACGTCTACACGCCGAACCCGAACTTCAACGGCACCGACAGCTTCACCGTCATCGTCGACGACGGCCACGGCGGCACGACCACCAGCACGGTGAACGTGACTGTCACCCCGGTGAACGATGCGCCGACGGTACCGAACTACACCGAGACCACGAACGAGGACACGCCGGTCAGCGGGAAGGTGATCGGCAGCGACGTCGATGGCGATGCACTGACCTACGTGAAGGGCAGCGATCCATCGCACGGCACGGTGACGGTCAACGCCGATGGCACCTACACCTACACCCCCGGCGCGAATTTCAACGGCACCGACAGCTTCACGGTCACCGTCAACGACGGCCACGGCGGCACCACCACCAGCACGGTGAACGTGACCATCAACCCGGTCAACGACGCACCGACGGCGCCCAACTACACCGAGACCACGAATGAAGACACGCCGGTCAGCGGCAAGGTCGTCGGCAGTGACGTGGATGGCGACACGCTCACGTACGTGAAGGGCAGCGACCCGGCGCACGGCACCGTCACGGTCAATGCCGATGGCACCTACACCTACACCCCGGGTGCCAACTTCCACGGCACGGACAGCTTCACCGTGACGGTGAGCGACGGCCACGGCGGCACCACCACCAGCACCGTCAATGTGACCATCAACCCGGTCAACGACGCCCCCACGGCACCCAACTACACCCAGACCACGAACGAAGACACACCGGTCAACGGCAAGGTGACGGGCACTGACGTGGACGGCGATGCGCTCACCTACACGAAGGGCAGCAATCCTTCGAATGGCTCCGTGGTCGTCAACCCCGACGGCACCTACACATACACGCCGAACCCGAACTTCAACGGCACCGACACGTTCACCGTCACGGTGAGCGATGGCCATGGCGGCACGACGACGAGCACCATCACGGTCACCGTCGATCCGGTCAACGATGCCCCCACGGCGCCCAACTACAACCAGACCACGAACGAGGACACGCCGGTCAACGGCAAGGTCATCGGCAGCGACGTCGACGGTGACGCATTGACCTACACCAAGGGCAGCAATCCTTCGAACGGTTCTGTCACGGTCAATCCAGATGGCACGTACGTCTACACGCCGAACCCGAACTTCAACGGCACCGACACGTTCACCGTCACGGTGAGCGACGGCCATGGCGGCACGACGACGAGCACGGTGACGGTCACGGTCGATCCGGTGAATGACGCTCCGACGGTGCCCAACTACAACCAGACCACGGACGAAGACACGCCGGTCAGCGGGCAGGTCGTCGGCAGCGACGTCGATGGCGACGCGTTGACCTACACGAAGGGCAGCGACCCGGCGCACGGCACGGTCACGGTCAACGCTGATGGCACGTACACCTACACCCCGGGTACGAACTTCAATGGCACGGACAGCTTCACCGTCACGGTGAGCGACGGTCACGGTGGAACGACCACCAGCACGGTGAACGTGACCATCAATCCGGTTAACGACGCACCGACGGCGCCCAACTACAACCAGACCACGAACGAAGACACGCCCGTCAGCGGCCAGGTCGTGGGCAGCGACGTCGACGGCGATGCACTGACGTACGTGAAGGGTAGCGACCCCGCGAACGGCACGGTGACGGTCAACGCGGACGGCACCTATACCTACACCCCGAATGCCAACTTCAACGGCACCGACACGTTCACCGTCACGGTGAGCGATGGCCATGGTGGCACGACGACCAGCACCATCACGGTCACGATCGATCCGGTCAACGATGCACCGACAGTCCCCAACTACACCGAGACGACGAACGAAGACACGCCGGTCAGCGGCCAGGTGACGGGCACCGACCTGGACGGCGACACGCTGACCTACATCAAGGGCAGCGACCCCGCGCACGGCACGGTGACGGTCAACGCTGATGGCACCTACACCTACGTCCCTGGCGCCAACTTCAACGGCACCGACAGCTTCACCGTGACGGTGAGCGACGGCCACGGTGGCACGACCACCAGCACGGTGAACGTGACCATCAACCCGGTCAACGACGCACCGACGGCGCCCAATTACACCGAGACGACGAACGAAGACACGCCCGTCAGCGGCCAGGTCGTTGGCAGCGACGTCGATGGCGACACGCTGACGTACACCAAGGGCAGCGATCCAGCGCATGGCACCGTCACGGTCAACGCGGACGGCACGTACACCTACGTCCCCGGCGCCAACTTCAACGGCACCGACACGTTCACCGTCACGGTCAGCGACGGCCACGGTGGCACGACGACCAGCACCATCACCGTCACTGTCGATCCGGTGAACGACGCTCCCACGGTGCCCAACTACACCGAGACCACGAACGAAGACACGCCAGTCAGCGGTCAGGTCGTCGGCAGCGACGTCGATGGCGACACGCTGACGTACACCAAGGGCAGCGATCCAGCGCACGGCACGGTGACTGTCAACGCCGATGGCACCTACACCTACGTCCCTGGCGCGAACTTCAACGGCACCGACAGCTTCACGGTGACGGTGAGCGACGGCCATGGTGGCACGACCACCAGCACGGTGAATGTGACCATCAACCCGGTCAACGACGCACCGACAGCGCCCAACTACACCGAGACCACGAACGAAGACACGCCTGTCAGCGGCCAGGTCGTCGGCAGCGACGTCGATGGCGAAACGTTGACCTACACCAAGGGCAGCGATCCCACGCACGGCACGGTGACGGTCAACGCGGATGGCACCTACACCTACGTCCCCGGCGCGAACTTCAACGGCACCGACAGCTTCACGGTGACGGTGAGCGATGGCCACGGTGGTACGACCACCAGCACGGTGAACGTGACCGTCAACCCAATCAACGACGCACCGACAGCGCCCAACTACACCGAGACCACGAACGAAGACACGCCGGTCAGTGGCCAAGTGATCGGCAGCGACGTGGACGGCGACGCGCTGACGTATGCGCTGGGCAATGGCCCTGCGCATGGCAGCGTCACGGTCAACGCCGACGGCACCTACACCTACGTCCCCAGCGCGAACTTCAACGGCACCGACACGTTCACCGTCACGGTGAGCGACGGCCACGGCGGCACGACCACCAGCACGGTGACGGTCACGATCGACCCGGTGAACGACGCGCCGATGGTGCCCAACTACGCCCAAACGACGGACGAAGACACACCCGTTAGCGGCCAGGTCGTCGGCAGCGACGTCGACGGCGACACGCTGACCTACGTGAAGGGCAGCGACCCCGCGAACGGCACGGTCACGGTCAACGCGGACGGCACCTATACCTACACCCCGAACGCCAACTTCAACGGCACCGACAGCTTCACCGTCACGGTCAGCGACGGCCACGGCGGCACGACGACTAGCACCGTCACCGTGACGATCGACCCCGTCAACGACGCCCCCGTGTTCGTCGACGGCGGCGGCACGCCGGTCGACACGGCCACTGGCTACGTCTTCGGCTACGACGAGAACCGCCCCGCGGGCACCGTGCTCGGCACAGTCCAGGCCACCGACATCGACAGCGCAACCGTCACCTACAGCATCCTCTCGGGCAACGACCAGGGCTACTTCGCCATCGACCCGGTCACCGGCGCGATCAGCCTCACGCCGGCAGGCGCTGCGGCCTTCGTCAACGACTACGAAGCAGGCGCCAACGCGCACGCGCTGGTGATCGGCGCGACCGATGGCACGGCCACGACCACCATCCCCGTCACGCTCAACGAGCAGAACATCAACGACGCACCGACGGTGCCCGACTACGCCAAGACCACGGACGAAGACACGCCCGTCAGCGGCCAGGTCGTTGGCAGCGACGTCGACGGCGACACGCTCATCTACGCCAAGGGCAGCAACCCATCGCACGGCACGGTCACCGTCAACGCCGACGGTACCTACACCTACGTTCCCAACGCCGACTTCAACGGCACCGACAGCTTCACCGTCACGGTGAGCGACGGCCACGGCGGCACCACCACCAGCACGGTGAACGTGACCATCAACCCCGTCAACGACGCCCCGGTGTTCGTCGACGGCGGCGGCACGCCGGTGGACTCAGCCACCGGCTACGTCTTCGGCTACGACGAAAACCGCACAGCGGGCACCGTGCTCGGCACGGTTCGCGCCACCGACATCGACAGCGCAACCGTCACCTACAGCATCCTCTCGGGCAACGACGCCGGCTACTTCGCCATCGATCCGGCCACGGGCGAGATCAGCCTCACGCCGGCAGGCGCTGCAGCCTTCGTCAACGACTACGAAGCAGGCGCCAACGCGCACGCGCTGGTGGTCGGCGCGAGCGACGGAACCGTCACGACAAACATCCCCGTCACGCTCAACGAGCAGAACGTCAACGAGGAGCCGACGGCGCCCGACGACACCAAGACCACGGACGAAGACACGCCGGTCAGCGGCCAGATCGTCGGCAGCGACGTCGACGGCGACACGCTCACCTACGTGAAGGGAAGCAACCCGTCGAACGGCACGGTGACGGTGAACCCCAACGGCACCTACACCTACGTTCCCAACGCCAACTTCAACGGCACCGACAGCTTCACCGTCACGGTGAGCGACGGCCATGGCGGCACGACCACCAGCACGGTGACCGTGACCGTCAACCCGGTGAACGACCCGCCGACGGCCACGGCGACCGACGCCGGCATCGTCTCCGAAGGCAGCCTGCCCGGCGGCATTGCAGCGGTGGGCGAGCCGCCTGCGCAATCGACCGGCAAGATCTCCATCGCGGACCCCGACAGCCTGGCGGGCGACCTGTCGGTGTCGCTCAGCGGCCCGGCCGGCGTCACCTCCGGCGGCCAGCCGGTGTCGTGGACCTGGGACGCGGGCACGCACACGCTCACGGGCAGCGTCACCGTCGGCGGCCTCACCACCGAGGTGATGACCGTGGCGGTGGGTAACGTCACCGCCACGGGCGCGGGGCAGTTCGAGGCGGGCTACACCGTCACGCTGAAGGCGCCGATCGACCACCCGGCGGGCAACGGCGAGGGCGTGTCGAACCTGCAATTCCAGGCGCATGTGACAGACGGCCAGACCGCTGCTGCGCCGGTGAGCTTCGACGTGCCCGTCAAGGACGATGCGCCGGTGCTCGTGAACGGCGAGCAGTCCGTCGACGTGGCGCCGATCAACACGAACCTGATGGTGATCCTGGACCTTTCCGGGAGCATGAACGAGGAAACGCCGACGCGGCTCTCCCGTGCGAAGGCGGCCGTCCAGAACCTGATCGACGGCTACGACCTGTACGGTGAAGTCCGGGTGCAGCTTGTCACCTTCAGCACGACCGGGCAGGCGCAGCAGGCCTGGATGACGGCGGCCGAGGCCAAGGCGTTGGTGCAGACCCTGCAGCACGGGGGCAGCACCAACTACGACGCGGCCCTGGCTACGGCGATGAGCGGTTTCTCGGCCGGAGGCAAGCTGCAGGGGGCCCAGAACGTGTCTTACTTCCTCACGGACGGCGAGCCGACGCGGGGCGATGGAGACACAGGGCAGTTGTCGAACAGCAGCAGCAGCGGTTCGGCCGACTACGGTATCCAGGCGGCGGAAGAAGCGATCTGGAAGACCTTCCTCACCAACAACAAGATCAACTCGTTCGCACTGGGTCTCGGGTCCGACCTCTTGCCCGCGGCGCAGGGCATCATCGACCCCATCGCCTACAACGGCAACACCGGCACGAACACCAACGGCAAGATCGTCACCGACACGAGCCAGCTGAACGACATGCTGCAAGGCACGATCAGCGTGCCGCCCACCGTCAGCAACCTGCTGACCGGCGGCCTCGGCGGTTCGTCGGGCTTCGGTGCCGACGGCGGCCATGTGTCCACGCTGACCATCGACGGCACCATCTACGCCTTCAACAGCGCCACGAGCCAGATGATCAAGACCGGCCCGGCCACCAGCAGCGACTACAGCTACAACCAGGCGACGCACCAGGTCACCATTGCCACCGACAAGGGCGGCAAGCTGGTCGTGGACTTCGACACGGGCGAGTTCAGCTACCAGGTGGCACCGAAAACCACCGCCTCGCAAAACTACGACGAGACGATCAGCTACCAGGTGGTCGACCGCGACGGCGATGCGAGCAATGCGGCCACGCAGACGCTGCACGTCAACTACACGCCTGCAGCGGGGGCAGCAGCGCTCTTCAGCTCGGCCGACTCGCTGGGCCTGGCCGGCGTCGACGAAGTGACGGTGTCGATCGAGCAGCAACAGCAACAGCACGATGCGCCGCATTTCCCCTTCGGCGACGGTCCGGCATGGGGAGGGCTGCAGCTGTCCGACATGCTGCAGGGCTTCGGCGCCGCGGAGTCGCTGCATGCGCTGCTGCAGGCCGCGTTCCCGCCGGCCTTCGGGGGCGCGCAGGCGTCTCCCACGGTGCTGTCGCTGGCGTCCTCGGCCGATTCGCTCGCGGCCTACGCACCGCCCGTGGCCCCTTCGCTCGACGACGAGCTCCACATGGGCCTCGCGCTTCACCACTGACCGACCGGCGTGCCGGCGCCGCTTGCGGCGTCGGCACCTGGTGGTCTGCACGTCTTCACGCATGCTTGCTTCCCGTCATCTTTCGTCTGCTGCCGCGGGCCTTTTCTTCCTGCTCGCCGGATCGGCGGCGCTTGCGCAAGCGAGCACCGCCGCCCCGCTGGGCATGGCCGAGGCCGTGCGCCTGGCCGCCACCTCGCACCCGACCGTGCGCAACGCCGTCGGCCAGGCACTGCAGGCGGGCGAGGGCATTGCGGCGGCGCGCTCGGGCTACTACCCGCAGGTCAGCGCCGGCGTCAGTGCGCGCACGGGCAATCGTCAGCTGCAGGCCGACGGTCGCCGCCAGGTGCACCAGGCCTCGCTGTCGGTGACCCAGCTGCTGTACGACTTCGGCAAGGTGTCGAGCGCCGTGAGCGAGGCCGAAGCCTCGGCCACGGCCGCGCGCGCCAAGCTGCTCGTGGCGGTCGACGACGTGGTGCGCGACACCGCGCAGGCATGGATCGAAGTGCATCGCCAGCAGGCGCTCGGCGAGATCGCGCAGGCCCAGGTGAAGGGCGTGCAGTCGCTGGCCGGCCTCGTGGGCGAGCGCCAGGCCAAGGGCGCCACCAGCCAGTCCGACGTGGCGCAGGCGCAGTCGCGCCTGGAGGCCGCGCGCGCCCAGCAACTCAACACCGCGTCGCAGGCCGAGCGCTGGCGCCTGAACCTCATGCACCTGACCCAGGGCCGCGCGCCGGCCGGCATCGCCGGCGAAGCGCCCGTGCCGCTCGCGAGCGCCTGCGCCGCGCTGCCGCAGACGGCTTTGCCCGCGCCGACCGTGCAGATGGCGCAGGCCGAGCGCGACATGGCGCAGGCCGCGCTGCGCGGTGCCGATGCGCAACTGCTGCCCACGCTGTCGCTCAACGCCGCCGTCAACCGGGGGCTCGAATCGGGCGCGCGGCCCGCCGGCCAGTCCGCCAACGAAAGCACGTTCACCGTCAACTTCACCGCGCCGCTGTACGAAGGCGGGCGCAGCCAGGCCCGCCAGCGCGCCGCCGCGCACGCCGTCGAGGCGGCCGAGGCCGCGCTGGGCTATGCAGAACTCAGCGTGCGCCAGCGGCTCGAAGACGCGCGCGTGCAATCGCAAGGCCACGCACAGCGCCTGCCCGTGCTCGCCGCGCGCGTGCACAGCACGCAGCGCACGCGCGACCTGTACCGCGAGCAGTACCTGCAGCTGGGCACGCGCTCGCTGCTCGACCTGCTTAATGCCGAGCAGGAGTTCCACGGCGCGCGCTTCGAGCAGGCCGAGAGCGCGCACGAAGTGCAGCGGCTCGCGGTCGAGTGCCTGTACCAGTCGGGCCGCCTGCGCGAGGCCTTCGGGCTGGTCGATGCGGGCGAGCTCGTCGCCGGAGGCCAGCCATGACCGCCACCACGCTGCCCGAACTGTCCGCCGCGCGCGGCCCCGAGCTGCTCGCCGGCTGGGTCGACGCCGTGCAGGCCGTGGCCGCCCACTACCACCTCGACACCTCGCGCGAACGCATCCGCGGCGCCGCCGCGTGGAGCGACCACGAAGACATCGGCGAGCGCGTGCGCCAGATGGCCCGCCAGGCCGGGCTCACCGTGCGCCAGGTCGCGCCGCGCCTGGACGCCCTGAGCCCCTGGCGCCTGCCCGTGGTGCTGCAGCTGCGCGACGGGCAGGTGGCCGTGGTCACCGCCATCTCGGCGCAGGGCTTGCGCGTGATGCTCGGTGGCGACCAGGGCGCGGAAACCGTCTGCACCGTGGACGAGCTGCAGCCCGCGCTCGAAGCCATGGCCGTGCTGCGGCCCGCGCAATCGGCGCCCGACTCGCGCGTGGACGCCTACATCCGCCCGGTGGAGCCGCACTGGCTGCGCCAGATCGTGCTGGCCGACTGGCGGCCCTACGCGCACATCCTCGTCGCGTCGCTGGCCTACAACCTCATGGCGCTGGCCGGCACGCTGTTCTCGATGCAGGTGTACGACCGTGTCGTGCCCGCGCAGTCGCTGCCTACGCTGCATGTGTTGTTCGGCGGCGTGCTGCTGTCGATCGCGTTCAGCTGGGTCATGCGCGGCGCGCGCATGCGCATCACCGACGTGGTGGGCAAGCGCGCCGACCTGCGCATTTCGGACCGCGTGTTCGGTCACGCGCTGCGCGTGCGCGGCTCGGCGCGCCCGCGCGCCACCGGCACCTTCATTTCGCAGCTGCGCGAGCTGGAGCCCGTGCGCGAAATGCTCACGTCGACCACCGTGGCGGCCGTGGCCGACCTGCCGTTCTTCTTCGTGTTCTGCGTGCTGTTCTGGTTCATTGCCGGCTGGCTCGTGCTGGTGCCGCTGGCCGCGTGCGTGCTGCTGATCGTGCCCAGCCTGCTGGCGCAGCCGCGCCTGCGCGCGCTGGCCCAGACGGGCATGCGCGAATCGTCGCTGCGCAACGCCATGCTGGTCGAGGCCGTGCAGGGCATCGACGACATCAAGGGGCTGCAGGCCGAGCCGCGCTTCCAGAACCAATGGAACCACTACAACGCCGTCAACGCCGACTCGGGCCTGCAACTGCGCGCGCTGCTCAACACCCTGAGCAACTGGACGCAGACCGTGCAGGGCGCCGCCTTCGCCTTCGTGGTGTTCTTCGGCGCGCCGCTCGTGATGGACGGCCACATGAGCACCGGCGTGCTCGTGGCCGCATCGATCCTGTCGACCCGCATGCTCGCGCCGCTGGCCGGCGTGACGCAGGTGCTCAACCGCTGGCAGCAGGCCAAGGTGGCCGGCGAGGCGCTCGACCAGCTCATGAAGCTCCCGGTCGACCACCCGCCCCACGAGACCCGCGTGCACCGGCCCGCCGTGCAGGGTGACTACACGCTGCGCGACGCCGTCTTCAGCCACGACGGCCAGACCACCGCGCTGCAGGTGAAGGCGCTGCACATCGGCGCCGGCGAACGCATTGCCGTGCTCGGGCGCAACGGCGCGGGCAAGTCGACGCTGCTGCAGGCGCTGTCGGGCCTCATCGAGCCGCGCGCGGGCAGCGTGCTGCTCGACGGCGTGTCGATGGCCCACATCGACCCCTCCGACGTGCGCCGCGACGTCGGCCTGCTCGCGCAAGACGCGCGCCTGTTCCACGGCACCCTGCGCGAGAACCTGCAGATGGGCACGCCCCACGCCACCGACGCCGAACTGGTGGCGGCCCTGCAGGCCACCGGCGCCTGGGCCTTCGTGCGCCGCCTGCCCACCGGGCTGGACCATCCGCTGCTCGAAGGCGGGCGCGGCCTCTCGGGCGGACAGCGCCAGAGCCTGCTGCTCGCGCGGCTGATGCTGCGCCGCCCCGGCGTGCTGCTGCTCGACGAGCCCACCGCCTCGCTCGACGAAGTGGCCGAGCGCGAAGTGATCGAACACCTGCGCGCGCTGCCCGTCGGCCGCACGCTGGTGCTGGCCACGCACCGCCCGGCCGTGCTCGAGGCGGTCGACCGCATCCTCGTGGTGGACGGCGGAGCCGTCGTGCTCGACGGCCCGCGCGACCAGGTGATGGCGCGGCTGCGCCAGGGCGCGGTCGCCTCGCGCGAGGCCATGGCCTCCGCGGGCCGCAGCAAGGAGGGGCAGGCATGAACGCCGTGACATTGACCAAGGCGCAGGTGCAGGCCGCCGCGCAGGCACCGGTCGTCTCCACCGCCACCGTGTGGGGCCCCGGCGGCGGCGCCGACGACTTCGACGAGGCCCGCGCCAGCGGCTCCGCGCGCGTCGTGTGGTTCATCGCGCTCTTTCTGCTCGCCTTCTTCGTGTGGGCCTGGGTCTTCGAGATCGACGAGGTGTCCAGCGGCATGGGCAAGGTGATTCCCAGCTCGCGCGAGCAGCGCATCCAGTCGCTCGAAGGCGGCATCCTGGCCGAGCTGCGCGTGCACGAAGGCCAGATCGTCGAGAAGGGCCAGGTGCTCGCGCAGCTCGACCCCACGCGCGGCGAATCGAATGTGGAAGAAACCGCCGCGCGCTACCGCGCCGCGCTGGCCAGCAGCGTGCGCCTGCGCGCCGAGGTGCAAGGGCAGGGCAGCCTGCAGTTCCCCGCCGAACTGAAGGCCTACGCCCAACTGGTCGATTCCGAAAGCGCGCTCTTCCGCTCGCGCCAGGGCAGCCTGCGCGACACCGTGTCCGGCCTGGGCCAGGCGCTTGCGCTCGTGCGCAAGGAGCTCGACATCACGCGCTCGCTGCAGGTGAGCGGCGCGGCCAGCAACGTCGAACTCATCCGCCTGCAACGCCAAGCCGCCGACCTAGAGCTGAAGATCGCCGAGGCGCGCGCCAACTACATGGTGCGCAGCCGCGAAGAGCTGGCCAAGGCCGATGCCGAGGTCAAGTCGTTGTCGTCCGTGGTGCGCGGGCGCGCCGACTCGCTCGAGCGGCTCACCTTGAACTCGCCCGTGCGCGGCATCGTCAAGAGCTTGCAGGTCACCACCATCGGCGGCGTCGTGCCGCCCAATGGGTCGCTGCTGACCTTGGTGCCGCTGGACGACCAGCTGCTGGTCGAGGCGCGCATCTCGCCGCGCGACATCGCCTTCATGCGGCCCGGGCAGGAGGCGCAGATCAAGATCACCGCCTACGACTACGCCGTGTACGGCGGCCTCAAGGGCCGCGTGGTGACCATCGCGCCCGACACCCAGCGCGACGAGGTCAAGCCCGAGATCGTGTACTACCCCGTGCTCGTGCGCACCGACTCCGACGCACTCACCGACAAGGCCGGCCGCCGCATGCCCATCGTGCCCGGCATGGTGACCACCGCCGACATCCGCACCGGCCGCAAGACCGTGTGGGACTACCTGACCAAGCCGCTGAACAAGGCGCGCGAAGCCATGCGCGAGCGCTGACCCGCGCGCGCTCATCTCTCCCCGCAAACCCATCCGTCACCCATCCGACCCAAGAGGACGCTAGCCATGAAAACCACCCCGCACGCATCCCCCGCCGCTGCCGCCTTTGTGCTCGCCGCCGCGCTGCTCGGCGCCGCCGCTCCTGCGGTGGCCCGCGACAACCCCGTGGACCCCGTGAGCAACCCCGACAAGCTCGACTACCGCGACGTCGAGGCGCGCCGCCCCGACTTCAAGGAGCCCTTTCTGCGCGACGGCGTCGTGTCGCGGCCCGAGCGCTTTCGCGAGATCAAGCCCGGCCTCAACCAGGCCCAGGTGCTCGCCGTGCTCGGACAGGCACTGAAGCAGCAGCGCGGCGCGCTCGGCACCGAGTGGGACTACCACTTCAAGTTCCAGATGCCCCAGTCGGCCAACTACCTCGTGTGCCAGTACAAGGTCGTGTTCGACGACAGCCAGGCCGTGCGCAGCGCCGTGTGGCGCCGCCGCCAATGCCTGGACCTGCTGCCGCGCTGAGCCGCAACGTCGGCCCGCAGCCCATGCCTCGCGATTCCAAGCGCGCGCCCCGTCCCTACGAGGCCTTCGTGTACGGCAACTCCGCCGACGAGCCCACGCGGCTGGCCGAGCGTTGCCTGGAGGTGATCGAGGGCACGCTGAAGAGCGTCGACCGCGTCGTGGCCTGCCTGCGCGCGGCCGAGCTGGAACACGGCATTGGCATCGCGGCCATGACCCGCGCGCAGATCGCCGACGCCGCCGAGTGGCACCGCGCCAAGCTGCAGGGCCTGCTGGCCGTGAAGCTGCAGCTCACCAACCGCGGCGGCGACATTCATCTGGTGGACGACCTGCACCTGGTCGTGCGGCTCAAGTCGCGCCTCACCGCGCCCGGCGGCTTTCTGCCGGAGCTGTACCACCTCATGCCCCATGGCTGAGGTGGACGAAGCGGCCCTCGCGGTGGATGCGGTCCGCTGCGTGGGGCTTGGTCTTCTTCCGGCGTTGAACAACGACGCCCGCACGGCCGCCCCGGGAGCCGCACCGTGATCCGCCGCACCAAGCGCTTTCGCAAGAACCTCTACCGGTTGAGCGACGTGGCGCTGTGGCTGCTCCTTGCGCTCTTCCTTGCGCTGGCGGCCGACGCGCTACCGGCGCGAGGCGTCAGCCAGGATCACCACGACAGCGAAGCCGAGCGCGCAACGCACGCGCACTAGCTGGCGGCCGGCCCCGAGCCGAACCTTGATTCGCCTCGTCTCGCCTTCGGTGACGCCCAAAAACCGGGGCCCCTCAGATATCTCGTCGATTCGAGAAATCGTCGACGAATTCTTTTCTCTTGCGCGGCTTCGCTTCTCTACAGTGAATGCCCCCGCGACAAGACGGCCCGCTGTAGCGGCCGACGAACCCCGTGAAAGGAAGCGCCTTCATCCCATGCATCCATTGATCGATTGACGAGCGAATGAACCGCCTTGCCTCACGGCGGGTGTCGATGTCTCTTTGGGCATCGCGCATCTCAGCGCGATGCCGGCGATTCAATGGAAGCTGAAGAACCTGGCTTCTCTGAGAGAAAAGAATCCGGCCAAGTTCGAGGAGCAATCGCGAGTGCTGGCCGAGAGATTTTCAGATCTGGCTGACTGAGAAATCTCTGATCCAGCGCGAAGCTCAGCGCTGCGGCATGTCCTTCACCGAGTAGCCAAGGCTCACAGTCGCATCCTCCGGAATCGCGGGCATCGTCGCATTCCATTCTTGCCACTGCGCCCGCATCGCCTCCAGCCGCTGCGGTTCCTTCTTCCCCAGGTTCGCGCGTTCGCGCTCATCCGCCGGAATGTTGAACAGGTACTCGTTGCCGTCGACCTTCAGGTACTTCCAGTCGCCGTCGCGCATCGCTTCCTGGCCGCGGTGGTTCATGCGCCAGTGCAGCGGGCGGCGGAAGGTGTGGGTGGCGTCTTTCAGCACGGGCATCAGCGACACGCCATCGAGCGGGTACGCCGCGTCGGCCTTCACGCCGGCGGCGTCGAGCATGGTGGCCGACCAGTCCATGGTCATGCACAGTTGGGTGCTCTCGCCGCCCTTGGCGATCACCTTCGGCCAGTGCGCAATCCATGGCACGCGGATGCCGCCTTCGGTCAGGTCCATCTTGCCGCCGACCAGCGGCCAGTTGTCCGAGAAGCGCTCGCCGCCGTTGTCGCTGGTGAACACGACGAGGGTGTTGTCGGCCATGCCGTGCTTTTCGAGCGCGGCCATGATCCAGCCGATGCCTTCGTCCATGTGATGGATCATGCGGCGGTACACATGAATGTTGCCGCCCGACAGGTCGAACAGGTTGTCCTTCACGAGCGGGGCCTTGTCGGCGTCGTCGCGGGTTTCCCACGGCCAGTGGGGGGCGGTGTAGTGCAGGCTCAGGAAGAATGGCGCCTCTTGCGTGGCCATGCGCTCGACGTAGTCGACGGCGCGTTTGGACAGCACATCGGTCAGGTAGCCCTCGTCGTCCTTGTGCTCTTCTTCGCCGTACCAGAGGTCGTGGCGGCCGGCCGAGTCGCAGTGGGTGAAGTAGTCGACACCGCCCGACATGGGGCCGAAGAATTCTTCATACCCCGAGCGCAGCGGGCCGAAGCTGGGCGGGTAGCCCAGGTGCCACTTGCCGATGAGCGCGGTCTTGTAGCCGCTGTCTTTCAGCAGCGACGGCAGGGTGGGGTGCTCGGTGGGCAGGCCCAGCGTGGTGCTGCCGCGGCTTCGGCTGTTGATGGGCTCTTCTGCCGCGCCGCGCAGGCGGTACTGGTAGCGCGCGGTGATCATCGCGAAGCGCGTGGGCGAGCACACGGGCGAGTTCGAGTAGCCCTGCGTGAGTTTCAAACCGTTGGCGGCCAGGCCGTCGAGCACGGGCGACACGCGGCCAAAAGGCGCCTCGCGGCCGCCGTAGCAGCCGAGGTCGGCATAGCCGAGGTCGTCGGCCACGATGAAGATGATGTTGGGGCGGGTGCTGCTGCGTGTCGTCATAGATCGCTGGAGGATTTCAATCAGGGTTGGTAGCCGGACTTCTGGACCACCGGGGCCCACTGCGCCTTGTAGGCCTTGAGCATCGCGGCGGTCTGCGCCTGGGTGCTCACCACCGGCGTCATGCCGGCGTCCTTGAACTTGCGTTGGGTGTCGGGGTCTTGCATCACGGCGTGGATGGTGGTGGCTAGGCGTTCGACTTTCTCCTTGGGCATGCTGGCCGGCGCGAAGAAGGTGTTCCAGCCGGTGGCGGCGAGGTCGAGGCCGGCTTCCTTGAAGGTCGGAATATTCGGCGCGAAGGGCGAGCGCTTTTCGCCCGACAGTGCCAGGATGCGCAGCTTGCCGGCGGTGTGCTGCGGCAGCACGACGTCTTCGGTGTCGACGGCAATGGGCACCTGGCCGCCGATCAAGTCATTCAGCAGCGGGGCGGAGCCGCGGTAGCCGATCACCTGGGTCTGCACCTTGGCCTTCTCGCCCACCATGAGGCCGAAGAAGTGCGGCAGGCTGCCGGTGGCGGGCACGCCCACGTTGGCCTGCTGCGGGTTGGCGCGCATCCATGCGAGCAAATGGTTCAGCTCGCGCACGGGCAGGGTGGGCGACACGGCCAGCGCAAAGTCGTAGGCGTTGACGTGCGACACGGGCACGAAGTCGCGCTCGGCGTCGTAGCCGTTGTCCTTGAAGACGAGCGGCGCCACCACCATCACGGCGGGGTTGGCGAGCATCAGCACGTTCTGGTTGGCGGGCGTGGCCTTGGCCTGCTGCGCGGCCAGCCGGCCGCCCGCGCCGGGCTTGTTGTCGACGATGACGGGCACGCCGAGCTGGGCCGCGAGCTTGTCGCCCACGATGCGCGCCACGCGGTCGGTGGCACCGCCGGGCGCGTAGCCGACGACGATGCGCAGCGGGCTGTCGAGTGCGGCTTGGGCGGCCTGTGCGCGTGCGAGCGTGGGGGCGGCGATGGCCGCCACGAGGCCGGCCATGGCCAGCACGGTGGCGAGGCGGCGGCGGGCCGGGTTGAAGGAAGAAGCGAAAGTGGGGAGGGCGCGCGGGGTCATGAAGGGTGTGTCCTTGGTGTCGATCGGTCGGTCAGTCGTTGGCCTGGAAGTTCACGGCCTTCATGATGCCGGCCCAGCGGGCAATGTCTTCGCGCATGGTCTTCACGAGCGCTTCGGGGCCGTCGGCCACGGGGTACATGCCGTTCTGCAGCAGCAGCTGGCGCACGTCGCGGCTGTTCACGGCGCGGATGATTTCGCTGCGCAGTTTCTCGGCGGTGGCGGGCGGCGTCTTCAGCGGCGCGTAGTAGGCGAACCATGCGGTGGCCACCACGTCCTTGTAGCCGCTCTCGACGAAGCTGGGCAGCTGCGGCATGAGCGGCGAGCGCTTGTCGCCGCTGGTGGCCAGCACTTTCACGCGGCCGGTGGGCAGCATCTGCTGCGCGCCGCCGATGGTGTCGAAGTACACGGGCACGGTGCCGCCCATGACGTCCTGGCGCGCGGGCGTGGAGCCGCGGTAGGGCACGTGCACCATCTTCAGACCGGCCGCGCGGTTGAGCATTTCGCCCAGGAAGTGCGAGGGCGTGCCGGCGCCGTACGAGCCGAAGCTCACCTTGTCGCCCTGCGCCTTGGCCCAGGTGATGAACTCGGCCAGCGTGTTGGCGGGCACGTCCTTGTGCACGGTGAGCGCCAGCTCGAAGCGCGCGGCGTTCACGAGCGGCACGAAGTCCTTGATCGGGTCGTACGACAGGTTGCGGTAGGCGCTGGGGAACATGGTCATCATGCTCGCGGTGCCCAGCAGCAGGGTGTGGCCGTCGGGCGGCGCGGTCTTCACGGCCTCCACGGCAATGCGGCCGGCCGCGCCCGAGCGGTTGTCGATGATGAGCGGGCCGAGCGAATCGCGCACCTGGTGGGCAATGGCGCGGGTCAGCACGTCCTGCGTGCCGCCGGCGGGCACGCCGATGAGCACCTTGATCGGCTGGCCGGGGGTGAAGGCGGCGGGCTGCTGCTGCGCGAACGCAAGCGGTGCGAAGGACGCAAGGGGGACAAGGGCCAGCCCGCCAAGGGTGGTCAGGGTGCGGCGGCGGGTCGGGTCGGGAAGCTGGGGCATCGTCAATCTCTCCGGGGTCTCGTTCGGCGTTCGGCAGGGTCTGTGCGTGGCCGGAGCGGGTGGCCGCGGCTGCGGACGATTCTGGAGACGCTACAGTCGATTGATCAAATCAACCATCGCCCGGATTTACCCGGCCTTTCGAGACCCCGCCCCATGAAAGCCGAAGACGCCGCCACCCCGCCGCGCCGCCCGCTGGACGACCTGCTGCTGTACCGGCTGTCGCGCCTGCTCGCGGTGGCGGGCAGCATGGTGATCCGGCTGTGCGAGGGCCGCTTCGGCATCACGCGGCGCGAGTGGCGCCTGATCGCGGTGCTGGCCAGCCGGGGCGAGCTGGGCTCGTCGCAACTGGCCGAGCATGCGCAGCTGGACCGGGCGCGCACCTCGAAGGCGGTGGGCTCGCTGGTGGCCAAGCGGCTGGTGTCGCGCACGGCGCTGGCGGGCGACCGGCGACAGGTGCGGCTGGGCCTCACGGCGACGGGGCAGGCGCTGTACGACGAACTCTTTCCGCTGGTGACGCGCATCAACGCCGAGCTGATGGGCACGCTCGACGCAGACGATGCCGCGCGCTTCGACGACGCGCTGCACCGGCTGCAGGCGCACGCCGAAACCATGGTGGCGCAGGCGGTGCTGCCCAAGGCCGACCGGGGGCGCCATGCGGCGGCGGCTGCGGCAGCTGCAGCAGGCAACGGCAAGAAGAACAGCACGGCGCGCAGCGGCAAGGCCGTCAGTCCACCTTCATCCCGGTCGCCTTGACGATGCGGCCGTAGCGCGCCTGCGCCGTGGCCAGGCGCGTGGCGGCGGCGGCATCGGTTTCGGCCAGCGGCACCATGTCGAGCGAGGCCAGGCGGGCCTTGAGTTCGGGCAGGGCCAGCGCCTTGTGCAGCGCCTGGCGCAGGGTCTGCATCACGGGCTCGGGCGTGGCGGCCGGCACCATGGCGAGGTAGAGCACTTCGAACTCCAGGTCTTTCAGGCCCAGCTCGCCGACGGTGGGCACCTCGGGCAGCAGCGGCGCCCGCTGGCGGCCGGTGACGGCCAGTGCGCGCAGCTTGCCGCCCTGGATCTGCGGCAGCACGCCGGGCGTGGCGACGATGCCGGCCTGTACCTCGTTGCCGAGCATGGCCATCACGGCCGGGGCGTTGCCCTTGTAGGGCACGTGCACGATCTTCGCGCCGGTCGCGCTCGCGAAGATCTCGGCGGCAATGTGGCCCGGGCTGCCGTTGCCGGCCGAGCTGAAGGTGGCGGGCTCGGCCTTGGCCTGCGCGATGAAGTCGGGCAGCGTCTTTGCCTTCACCGAGGCGGCAGTGGTGAAGCTCAGGCCCGACGAGCTGAAGATCATCAGCGGCTTGAGGTCCTTGGCCGCGAAGGGCATCGACGCGTACAGGTGCGGGTTGACGGTGAAGGTGCTGTCGATGCCCAGCAGCACGGTGTAGCCGTCGGCCGCGCTCTTGGCCACCGCGTCGGCACCGATGTTGCCGCCCGCGCCGGGGCGGTTGTCGACCACGAAGGGCTGCTTCAGGTCTTTCTGCAGCGCGTCGGCCAGCGCGCGCCCGAGGATGTCGATGGGGCCGCCGGCCGGGAAGTTGACGAGGAACTTCACGGGCTTGGCGGGGTAGCTCGCCTGGGCCTGCGCGGCCGGGGCGGCGAGGCCGAGGGCCAGCGCGGCGCAGGCGGCGGCGAGCGTGAGGCGGCGGCGCGCGCCAAAGGAAAAGGAAGGCTTCGAGGAAAAGGTCGTGGTCATGGGCTGCTTTGTCTGTCTCCGTATCCACGGCACTCTAGAAGGCTGCGCGGCGCGGCACAACTGAAGTCTCTTCCGCCAGCTATTCCCTCTGGTTATATTTGAAAGCGCGTCGCCCCAATGGCTTCGAGGAGAACCGCATGTCAGCCATGAACTTTGAGCGCCTGAAGATGCGCCACCTGCAATGCCTCGTCATGGTGGCGCAGGAGCGCAACCTGGTGCGCGCGGCCGAGGCGCTGTCGCTCACGCAGCCGGCGGTGTCGAAGACGGTGGCCGAGCTCGAGGAGATCGTGGGTCGCCAGTTGCTGCTGCGCCGCCGCCGCGGCGTGGAGCTCACGCCGGCCGCCGAGGTGCTGGTGCGCCATGCCGTGTCGGCGCTGCGCGGCCTGCGCGAAGGCCTGGGCCTGGCGATGGACCAGCCCGAGGCCGACCAGCTGCGCGTGGCGGTCGGCGCCTTGCCCAACATGGCGGCCCACCTGCTGCCCGAGGCGGTCGCGCGGCTGCATGCGGCGCACCCGGCGATGCGCGTGCGCGTGGTGAGCGGCACCAACGCGCAGCTCATGACGCAGCTGCGCCAGGGCGAAATCGACCTCGTGCTCGGCCGGCTGGCGCAGGCCTCGGCCATGGCCGACCTGGCCTTCGAGCAGCTGTACAGCGAGGTGCTGCTGCTGGTGGTGCGCCCCGGCCATCCGCTGGCCTCGCGGCGCAAGCCCACGCTCGACGCGCTGGCCGCCTACCCGCTGGTGCTGCCGGTGTCGGGCACGCTGATCCGGCACACGGCCGACGCCTTCCTCATCGCGCAGGGGCTGGCGCTGCCCGCCCGCCTGGTGGAGGCGACCGACACCAGCTTTGCGGTGGGCCTGCTGCAGCGCTCCGACGCCGTGTGGTTTGCGCCGCAAGGCGCGGTGGAAGGCTTCGTGGCGCGCGGCGAACTCAAGCGCGTGGCCATCGACACGGCAAGCACCGAAGGCCCGGTGGGCGTGACCGTGCGGCGCGGCAGCGAGACGGGCGAGGGCGCGCGCCTGCTGCTGGACACCATCCGGGGCATTGCCGCCACGCGCGCTGCCTGAAGGGTTTCTTCAGGGTTCCTTCAGAATAGATCGAGCGCTCGGTCTAATAATTCGGGCATGACCGAATTCCGCGAGAACCACCGTGCGCAAAGTTGACCCCGAACGCCAGCAGGCCAAGCGCCGCCAGATCCTGGAGGCCGCGGGCGACTGCTTTGCGCGGCGCGGCTTTCATGCCACCACCACCGCCGAAATCTGCGCCGCCGCGGGCATGAGCCCCGGCAACCTCTTTCACTACTTTCCCAGCAAGAAAGCGATCATCGAGGCCCTGGCCGAAGAGGAGTGGCGCGACACGGCCGCGTACTTCGCCGCGATCGACGACGATCCGGCCGACCCGCTGGAGGTGGTGCTGTCTTTTCTCGACGTGGTGATGGTCTTCGCCTTCGACCGCAGCTACTCGCGGCTGGCGCTGGAGGTGGCGGCCGAGACCCTGCGCAACCCCGTGGTCTGCGCCAGCGTGGCCGCGGGCGACACCGAAATGCGCGACGGCCTCGCCGCCCTGCTGCGCAAGGCCGCGGCGCGCGGGCAGATCGACCCCGAGCTCGACCCCGTGCAATCGGCCAACTGGATCGCCGCGCTCATCGACGGCGTGTTCTCGCGCCTGGCGCTCGACACGGGCTTCGACCCCGCGCGCGAGGCGCCGATGCTGCGTCGCGTGGTGGGTCGCTTTCTCGCGAAGCCGGGGCGGGGCGCATGAACCCCACTCCAGTAGCGGGCGAGCGCCAGTCGCTCGTCGATGCCTTGCGCGGCTTTGCGCTGCTGGGCATCCTGGTCGTGAACATCGCGGCCTTTGCCTCGCCGTACTACGGCCAGCCGCTGCCCGACCCGATGATGCGTTCGGGGCTGGACCGCGTGGCGGCCTTTGCCGTCGCCTTCCTGTTCGAGACCAAGTTCTACCTGCTGTTCTCGTTCCTGTTCGGCTACAGCTTCACGCTGCAGATGCAGTCGGCGCAGCGCAGCGGCAAGCCCTTCGTGCCGCGCCTGGCGCGCCGGCTGGTGGCGCTGTGGTGCATCGGCGCGCTACATGCGGTGCTGCTGTTCCATGGCGACATCCTCACGACCTACGCGGTGCTCGGCGCCGTGCTGCTGGCGCTGCGCCACCAGAGCGACGCGGTGCTGGCGCGCTGGGCGCTGCGGCTGGTGCTGGCGACCGCGATGGTGTGGGGTGCCATCGGCATGCTCGCGATGCTGGGCGGCCCGGCGACCGAAGACGTTCTTCGAACCGCGAGGGCCGACGCGGCCTCTGCACTCGCGGCCTACCGCGGCACGGCGGCGACGGTCATCCGCCAGCACCTGCGCGAGCTGTCGCAGGTGTGGATCGTGCTCGGGCTGGTCCAGGCGCCGATGGCGCTGGCGATGTTCTTCGCGGGCGTCATCGAGGGCCGCCGCAACCTGTTCGCGCGGGCCGACCGCTATCGGCCGCTGTTCAAGCGCCTGCTGGTGCCCGGGCTGGTGCTGGGGCTGCCGGGCGCGGCCGTGTATGCGTGGACCGCGTCTGTCGTGCCGGGCTCGCGCTGGGACGTGCTCGGCCTGGCGGTCGGCGTCTTCACCTCGCCGTTGCTCACGGCGACGTACGTGGGCGCGATGATGCTGCTGTTCCAGTCGCGCTGGGGCGGCTGGCTGGCGCAGGCGCTCGCACCGGCGGGGCGCATGGCGCTGTCGAACTACCTGCTGCAGTCGGCGGTGTGCGCGTGGCTCTTCCTGGCGTATGGGCTGCGGCTCATCGGCGAGCTCGGACCGTTCATGAGCCTGATGGTGGCCTTCGGCATCTTCGGCGCGCAGATGCTGGTCAGCCGCTGGTGGCTGGCACGCTTTGCGTACGGCCCGGTGGAGTGGGTGCTGCGTGCCTTCACCAACCTCGAATGGCCCGCCCTGCGGCGTATGCAAGGGTCACGTTGAGCGACGAGAATGCCCTCGTTCCAACGAGGAGGATGCGCCGATGAGTTCCATGGAAGACGTGTGGGCCTACCGCGAAGAGACGCTCTACCCGCGCCTGTTCGGCCCCGAGCGCACCGGCATCTACGTGCTGGACTTCGACGACTTCAAGGCGCTGGGCGCCGAAGATGTCGATCCGCGCTGGCTGCACCTGGGCGTGTTCGAGTTCGCGCCCACGCCCGTGCGCAACACCTGGCTGTACGTGACCTCGGGCGGCTCCACGCCCTGGGAGACGGAGCCGGCCGACTACGATCCCGAAGACTATTCGTGGATCGGCTCCGAACTGGTCATCGAAGTGCCCTCGCAGCCGCAGGACCAATGGGCCATCAAGCTCCTGCGCCGCCTGCTCGCCTACAACGTGCTGCTCGCGCACTCGCACTTCGGTGAAGACAAGCAGCCCTTCGACTACGGCGACCGCATTCCCGTCGGCGAAGCGATCCGCGAGAAGGGCACCGTGGCCCTGCGCCATGTGGTGCTGATGGAGCCGAAGCACTACCCCGCGACGGCGCAACTCGATTCGGGCCGCTTCGACTTTTTGCACCTCGTCGGCATCAACGATTCCGAACGCGACTGGGCCAAGGCCCACAGCTCCGAGGCGCTGCTGCGCCTGCTCGAAGTGCACGGCGGCGCGCCGGTGACCGACGCGCGGCGCAAGGCGGTCGTTTGAGCCGCGCCAAAGGCGCGGCCGCCGCCGGCGGTGCCGAGCGTTCGCACGGGCGGGCGCTCGAGCTGGCCGAGTCGCTCGGTGCGATGGGCCCCATCGAGGTCAAGCGCTTCTTCGGCGGCTTCGGCCTCGTGCAGGCCGGCGTGCAGTTCGCGTTCGTGATGAAGGGCACGCTGTACCTGCGCGTGGACGACGCCACCCGGCCGGAATTCGAGCGACTGGGCGCGGTGCCGTTCTCGTACGCGACCAGCGCCTCGACCGTGAAGGTCGCGAGCTACTACGAAGCGCCGGTCGACGCGCTCGAAGACCCGCACGCCTTGCGCGAGTGGGCGACGAAGGCGCTGGCGAGCGCGCTGGGTGCGCGCAAGCCCGCGCGCCGCAAGCCGGCAGCCAAAGCCATCTAGTCGATTCCTCAGCGCGACAGCAACGTCGACAGCTGAAACACCGCAAAGCCCAGCAGCAGCGCACCCGACAGCTTGTTGATGCCCTGCAGCACGCGCGCGCCGAGCTTGTGCCGCACCATCGACACGATGCTCGACAGCCCCAGCCACCACAGCGCCGAGCCGAGGAAAACGCCCATCACCATCGTGAGCGCCGCACCGCCGCCGCTGCCCACATGGCCGCTTCCGAGCGAGGCGAACACGGCGACGAACGACAGGATCGTCATCGGGTTGGCCAGCGTGAGCACGAACACCGACAGCAGCGCCTTCACCGGCGTGGCCGCGTCTTCCGCGGCCCGGGCCTGCGTGGCCGCCGGCGCGCGCAGCAACTGCACGCCCATCCACGCGAGAAACGCCGCGCCGCCGAGCGCCAGCGGCACGCGCGCCGCGACCATCGTCGACACCACGGCCGACACGCCGAAGGCGCCGATGGCGCCGTAGCAGGCATCGGCCAGCGCGGCGCCCAGGCCGCTGAGAAAGCCGATGGTGCGGCCGTGCGCGAGCGTGCGCTGGATGCACAGCAGGCCGATGGGGCCGACCGGTGCGGCAATCGAGAGCCCGATGACAAGGGCCTTGAGAAAGAGAGGAAAGTCCATGCCGACGATTGTTCGATGCGGCCCGCATGACGAGAATGGCGAAATTCAGGCGCACGGCATGCCTTGCCTGAAATCGGAAGCGAAATTCTCAATCGGGCCTGAAATCCATGGAAATCGACGCCAAGAACTGGCAGATCCTCGACGTGCTGCAGCAGGACGCGCGCACCTCGCTCACGGCGCTGGCGCGGCAGGTGGCGCTGTCGGTGCCCTCCACCTCCGAGCGCGTGAAGCGCCTCGAAGAAGCCGGCGTCATCGAGGGCTACCGCGCCGTGGTGCCGCCGCGCAAGGCGGGCTACACCGTCACCGCGCTCGTCGGCATCACCACCGCGCAACCCGACAAGGCCCGCCTGCTGAAGCTGCTCGGCAGCCGGCGCGAAGTGCTCGAGTGCTTTCACGTCACGGGGCAGGACTCGTACGTGCTGAAGGTGGTCGCGCGCGACATCGAGCACCTCGAATCCTTCGTGAGCAGCATCAACCACCTGGGCGAGACGCGCACGTCGATCGTGATGTCGGTGCCGATCGCGGCGCGCGCGGTGGCGGCGCCGGCGGGCACCGTGCCTGACTGAGGCGCGCTTCTCTCGCCCCAAAAAAATGGTCCGCACAAAGGCGGACCGAATGGACCCGCCTGACGGGCTCCTGGAGAAACGGAACATCCGCGGGCGCAGGGCCGCCCGCGGTCATTCACTCACTTGCTTGCTTCTTTGCGCGTGACAGTCTTCCCTGATCAGAACGAGTGGCGCAGCCCGACGTCGTAGCCCGTCGAGGTCTTGGGCACGAACACCCCAGTGTTCACGAAGGCAGGGCCGCCGACCGTGAGCGCCGCGCCGTTCTTGTTGCTGATGCGCGCGACGGTGGCGTACAGGGCGGTGCGCTTGGACAGGTTGTGGATGTAGCCGATGGCCAGCTTGTTGGCCTTGGGGTCGGCGACCGACGGCGTGAACGGCAGGTTGACGGCGTTGAGGTCGTACTTGACCTGCGAGTAAGAGGCGCGGATCAGGCCCGGGCCGACCGGCGCGGTCACGCCGATCAGGTAGCCCGTGAGGTCGACGTCCGGCACGCCGCCGACCAGCGGCGTGACCGCGTAATCGCGCGTTTTCTTGATTCGCGACAATTCGCCGAACAGCTTGACCACGCCGAAATCGTAGGAGCTGCCGAGATTGAAGGTCTTGACGTTGTCGGTGGTGCCTGCATAGAAATTGTCGGCCGCCGTGCTGTTGCCATAAGACACGGCCACGTCGAACGGGCCATTGGCATAACCGACGCGCCCGCCCAGGTAGCGCCCCGCACGCGATGTGGCCGAATTGCCCGAATTGAGCGCGCCCGACGCATTGACGCCGGGCGGCGTTGCCGTGCCGGGGTCGTATTTGGTGTTTTCATGCAACGCATACATGAATTGACCATAAAAACCGCCGAGATTCTTCGGCAGGAAATAACCGATCGAATTGCTGGCGCGGTTGTAATTGAGGTCGCCACCGAAGCCACCCGAGCCGCCGCCGGCGTTCGTGTTGGCGGCGGTGAAGATCAGGCTGCGGCCCACGCCGACGATGCCGAAGGGGTCGAACACGATGTCGTTCCAGGCGGTGGGCACGTAGTCGCGGCCCAGGCGCAGTTCACCGAAACCGCCCGACAGGCTGACCGTGGAACGGCGCTGGAAGGTGGTGATGCCGGTCTTGCCGTCGTCGGGACTGATCGGCGCCTCGAGCCAGAAGCTGGCCGCAAGCCCGCCGCCCAGGTCCTCGGTGCCGCGAAAGCCCAACCGGCTCGTGGAATAGCCGCCCGAGCTCAGCGCGGTCTGGCTCGCGGTGCGCGTGCCCTGGTTCACGTAGAACGGGTTGAACAGCGTGGCGCCGTTCATGTCCTGCGATTTCGAGGAGTAATTGCTGATGCCCGTGTCCACCACGCCAAACAGCGTGACGGAAGACTGCGCATTGGCGAACCCGACACCGAACAGTGCGGCGGCCGTGAGGAATTGTCTTTTCATTGTTGCCCTTGAATTGAATATGAAATTCATCGCTCCCACGCACTGCGTTGGAGCTCCGGTTCGGCGTGCGGAAATAAATTCAATTGATTTCTTCTGCCTTCCGCATGGTTCATGCGTCCGGGCAAATCATATCGATCGATTGCGACAGGAAAAGACCGAAACCGCCTTTTTCAATTACGTTTTCCGTGCAGCCGGGTTACGAATTGGAAAGCTCCGCTTGCCCCTTGCAGAGAATTGATGAATTGGTCTTCATCCTGTCGTTTTTGTAATTGAACCGTTCGCGCGGCGACGGTCCGAATTCCTAGCGTGTCGGCATGGCGAAGCAAAACCGCCATCGCCGAAGCGGGTGGTCCTCTTCGGCGTTCAACGAAGGAGATGACACATGACGAACAGGAAGATGGCCTTTGCGCTGGCGGCGATGGCCGCCGCAGCGCTCCCGCTGGTGGCTGGCGCACAAACCAGCCAGCAGCACGTCGAGGGTCCGGCGCATTTCGCGGCGACCGAAGCCGGCATCAAGGAGCACCCCGAAAATGCCGGCCCGGGCAAGACCGACGCCCAGGTGGTGGCCGAACTGCGCGCCGCGCAGCAAAGCCCCGAGTGGGCCGGCGTGCTGCGCTGGGGCGCCCCGATCCCCGTGAAGGCCACGCAGCCCCGCACGCGCGCCGAGGTGGTGGCCGAGCTGGAGCGCGCGCAGTCGCAACCGGGCTGGGAGCGCGCCTCGCGGTTGGGGGCGCCGATGGTGCTGCCGGCGGCGGCGCCTGCGCGGTAGGGGAGAAGAAAGACGGCGGCGGGTGCTTCAGCCCGCCGCCGCGCCCTGCATCACCACCGGCTGCCCCATCGCCGGATCGGTGCCCTCGAAGCGCATCTTCGGCAGGAACTGCGGGTACTCGCGCTGCATGAAGTCGATGACGCCTTCGCGCACGTAGCAGCGCAGGTCGAAGGCCAGGCCGGAGGTGGCGGCGGTGCAGAGCACGCGGACCTGCATGGTGCGTTCGGTGGCGTCGGTCACGCGCAGGTTGAAGAAGCGGCCGTCCCACTCGGGCGCGGCCTTCACGAGGCGCTCGACCTCGGCGCGCAGTGGCGCCAGCGGCGTGCCGTAGTCCAGGTAGAAGAAGACCGAGCCGAGCAGTTCGGCCGAGTGGCGGGTCCAGTTCTGGAACGGCTTCTCGATGAAGTAGGTGAGCGGCAGGATGAGGCGCCGGTCGTCCCAGATGCGCACGACCACGAAGGTGCCGGTGATTTCTTCGACCCGGCCCCATTCGCCCTCGACCACGAGCACGTCGTCGATGCGGATCGGCTGCGACAGCGCGATCTGCAGGCCGGCGATGAGGTTGCTGAAGACGGGCTTGGCCGCAAGACCCGCCACGATGCCGATCACGCCGGCCGAGGCCAGCAGGCTGGCGCCGACCTGGCGCGCGCCCGGGAAGGTCATGAGCATCATGGCGCCGCCGGCCACGACGACGACCGACATGGCGGTGCGCGCGAGCACGCGGGTCTGCGTGAGCACGCGGCGCGCCTGCAGGTTGTCGGAGATGTCCGAAGGGTGCTGCGCGAGCACGCCGTCGGCAAAGCCGCTGATGGCCTTGAGCACGAACCAGGTGCTGGCCGCGATGAGCAGCAGCCCCGTGAGATGCCGCACGCTGCCGATGAAGCGCAGGTCGTCCGGCGCCGCCTGCCACACCATCATGAGCGCCGCCAGCGGCAGCACCAGCCGCGCGGGGGCGGTGCAGTTGACCACCATCGCATGCACGGCGGGCGCCGGGCGGGTGATCCGCCTGAGGACCATGCCCCCGATGCGGTGGGCGAGAAGGGCGAGGGGCGCGGCGATCAGGGCGGCAATCCAGGTGCCGAACCAGGGGTGTGCGAGGAGCTCTTGGGTCATCAGGCGGGGGTGGTCTTTGCTTCTGGGGTGTTGTCGTTCAGTGGTTGAAGAATGCGCGCTGCGTCGTCGCGCAGCTGCGTGGCGAGCGCCGTGGCCAGGTCGAGCCGGCGCACCAGCCAGGGGCTGATGTCGTTGTCGAACGGGTCAGGCAGTGGAATGGGGCCGCCGACGGTGGTGGCCCCCGTGCTCTCGGGGTGAGAGGGCCCTGCGATCGGAATGGTTCCCAGGGCGGCCTCGATGCGTTGCGCGGTGCGCACGAGCGGGCCTTCGATGTCGCCCGGCGTGAGGCGGTCGCGCCGCAGCACGAGCATCGACTTCACGGCGCTGAGCTGCGCGAGCAGCTGGTAGCTGTGGGCCTGCAGATGCTCCAGCGGCTCGAGCGGCGGCTGCACGGCGCGCGGTTCGGAGAGCGAACGCTGCGTGGCCTGCACGAGCGCGGAGAGGCTGTCGTAGGCCTCGCGGCGCGCGAGCCGCCATTCGAGCTCGGGGCTGCTCTGGATGGCCTGCAGCTGGCCCAGGCCGAGTGCGAGCCGCGCATGGCGCGCCTGCGCGGTGAGCACGCGCGCCACCAGCGCCGGGATCTGCGTGCGCTCCCACGAGGGCAGCACGTAGCAGAAGCCCCAGGCCAGCGCGGCACCGATGAGCGTGTCGGCGATGCGCTCGAACAGCGCGAAGATGGGCGCCGTGCCGGTGTTCAGCATGTGGGCCTGCAGCAGGCCCAGCACGGTGGCGGCCACGGCGGTGACGAGGTAGCGCCGCACCGCGAAGCTGTGGGCAATGGCCTGCGCGATGGTCACGGTCACGAGCAGCATCAGCGGCGAGGGGTGCGCCGACAGCAGGCCCACCGCGAGCACGCAGCCCAGCAGCGTGCCGGCAACGCGGCTGTTGCGCCGCTCCAGCGTCTGCGAGAGGCTGCCGCGCAGCACGACCACGATGGTCAGCAAGATCCAGTAATCGTGCGAACCCCAGGGCATCGACACGGCGATGCCGTAGCCGGCCGCGATGGCCAGCGCCGCGCGAATGGCGTGGCGCAGCGGCGGCGCGTCCCAGCGCCACAGCGCGAGGAAGGGGCGCAGCGACCAGTCGGTCGGGCTCACGAAGAGCTGCCAGTTGGCGCGCACCACGGCCAGGTTGGGCTCGGCGTCGCCGCGCGCCATGGCCTCCAGGCGCAGCACCTCGTCGTTGATGTGGCCGATGCGGCTGGCCAGTCCGCGCGCGAGCATGGCGGCCGAGGGGCCCATCTGACCGTGCGTGTCTTCGTCGTCGGCCGTCACGTGGATGGCGGCCAGGCGCGGCCGGCGGTCGGCCACGGCGGCGGGGTGGCGGCGCATGAGCAGCGCATCGGCCAGGCCGGTCGTTTCGTCGGCCAGCTCTTCGAGGATGCGGCGCATCTCGACCAGCGCCTGCGCGTGCGACGGATGGGCGCGCAGGGCGTCGAGGTCGAGTTCGCTGGCGAGCAGCTGGTCGCGCATCTCGAGCACGATGACGAGCATGCCGGCCAGGCGCTGGCGGCGCGGCGTGCGCGGCGACTCGAGCACGATGTCGCGCGTGGCCTGCAGCTGGTCGGCCAGCGCGGCCTGCTCGCGCAGCAGCTGGCCCAGCAGCGAGGCGGGGGTGTCGCGGATGTCGCGGGTCTCGTCCTGCGGCGTGAACTGGCTGGCCTCGGTGCGCATGAGCGCGGCCAGCGAAAACAGCACGTCGGCGATCGACTGGGTGCGAAAGCGCCCGTTGAGCAGCAGGTTGGCCAGCGTGGCCCACACCACGTACAGGCCGGCGCCCAGGCCGAATTCGGTGGTGCGCGCGATGGCGTCCGACAGCCCGGCGGGCGCGGGCGTGGCCATGGAGAAGACCATCGAGAACATCACTGCGATGGCGATGGGAATGCCGCGCTTGCCCCAGGCCATGGCCACGAAGGCCATGAAGGTGGCGGGCACCAGCAGCAGCCCGAGGCGGATCGGTGCGCCGTGCAGCATCTGCACCGCGAAGAACAGCGGCAGGCCGATGAGCGGCGCCGGCAGCATCTGCAAAAACTTGCCGCGGCGCGGGCCGGGCAGGTCGGGCGGCGCCGTCACGATCACGCCGGTGGCGGCGGCCGAGGCGGCCAGGGTGCCCAGCCACAGGTGCACCCCGCCCGAGATCACGAGCAGGCCGAGCGCGACGGTGAGCCCGCTCGCGACGTAGTGGCTCAGCGCAATGCGCAGCGCCGCGCGAACCCGCGAGGCGGCGCCCGGCCCCGTCATCACTTGGCGGAGGCGTCGCCCTCGGCGGGCGCCTCGCGCTTGATGCGGGTGAGCTTGCGCGGGGCGGCCGGCGCGGCGGGGGCGGCCGCGGCCGGGGTTTCTGCGCTGCCGTCGAGCGGGGCGGCGGTGGCTTCGGTCACGGTGCTGCGGGCGTACAGGTCGACCGAGGCGTCGGCGGGGCTCGACCTGGTCGAGGCAGAGACGGCGCGCACGCGGTCGCTGGCGCGCAGCTTGTCGTCCACGTTGGCGAACTTGGAGTACTTGGCGAGCAGCGGCACCAGCTGGCCGTACACGCGCGGGGCGCCGGCCAGGCATTCGCGCTGGTCGAGGAACTCGGGCTCGCCCGTGAAGTTGCCGATGAGGCCGCCGGCCTCGGTCACCAGCAGCGAGCCGGCGGCCACGTCCCAGGGGTTCAGGCCGGTTTCGAAGAAGCCGTCGGTGAAGCCGGCGGCCACGTAGGCCAGGTCGAGCGCGGCGGCGCCGGGGCGGCGCAGGCCGGCCATGCGGGGCATCATGTCCGCCATGATGGCCAGGTACTGCTTGAAGTTGTCGCCGGTGCGGAACGGGAAGCCGGTGGAAATGAGGCACTCGCTGAGCTTCACGCGCTTGGACACGCGGATGCGGCGCTCGTTCATGTAGGCGCCGCGGCCCTTGGTGGCTGTAAACAGGTCGTTGCGCGACGGATCGAAAACGACCGCCTGCTCGATCTTGCCGCGCACCGACAGCGCGATCGACACGCAGTAGACCGGGAAGCCGTGGATGAAGTTGGTGGTGCCGTCGAGCGGATCGATGATCCAGACGAACTCGGAGTCTTTGGCGCCGTATTCGGTGCCCGATTCTTCGGCCAGGATGCCGTGCCCCGGGTATGCGCCCAGCAAGGTCTCGATGATGACCTTCTCGCTGGCGTGATCGACTTCGGTGACGAAGTCGTTGACCTGCTTCTGGGAGATGCGCACGGCCTCGACGTCGAGGGCGGCGCGATTGATGATGGCGCCGGCGGCGCGTGCGGCCTTGACGGCCACATTGAGCATGGGATGCAGGTTGGGGGACGACATTCTGGATTGTGAGAAGAACGGGTGGGAGAGGTCCCCAAGAATGCAATCTGGGCGACCCTGCGGTCCGGCGATGCGGGCGGCGAGAATCGGGCATTTTACCGGCTCAGCCCGTTTGTGTCTTCCCCACCCGTCATGCGCACCCGTTTCATCCTCATCCAGACCAGCCACGCCGGCAATGTGGGCGCCGCCGCCCGCGCCATGAAGACCATGGGTTTCGACGACCTGGTGCTGGTCGCGCCACGCTGGGCCAATGTGCTGGGGCGCGAGGAAACCATCCAGCGCGCCAGCGGCGCCCTGGACGTGCTGAACAACGCCCGCATCGTCGAAACGCTCGATGAAGCCCTCGACGGCGTGACCCACCTGTGCGCCACGGCCATGATCCCGCGCGACTTCGGCCCGCCCACGTGCACGCCGCGCGAGCACCTGGAACCGCTGGGCAAGCAGGGCGACCAGCACGTAGCCTTCCTGTTCGGCTCCGAGCGCTTCGGCATGCGCAACGAGGACGTCTACCGCTGCAACGTGGCGCTGAGCATCCCGACTGATCCGAAGTTCGGCTCGCTCAACCTGGGCGCGGCCATCCAGGTGGTGGCCTACGAATGGCGCCTGGCGCTGGGCGGCTACGGCGTGCGCGAGGCCATCGCCCCGGTGCAGGCGGCCGACGCGCAGGCCGTGGCCGGCATGCTCGACCACTGGGAGCGCTCGCTGGTGGACATCGGTTTTCTCGACCCGGCGGCGCCCAAGAAGCTCATGCCGCGGTTGCAGCAGCTCTTCAATCGCGCGCAGCCCACGCCCGAGGAAATCCACATCCTCCGCGGCATTGCCAAGGCCATGAGCGACGCCACCCGCGAGCCGCGCGACAGTTGAACCGTCACAAAACCCCATCGCGCGTAAGCGAAGACGCCCGGCTTTAGACTGCCCGGCCCCTATCGATATAACGACAACAAAGGCAGCGATGTTCTCTCGACTGCGCGCCGACATCCGGTGCATCCTCGAACGCGACCCGGCCGCCCGCAGCGCCTGGGAAGTGATCACGGTCTACCCCGGCTTCCATGCCGTGGTGCTGCACCGCTGGGCGCACGCCTGTTGGACCCACGGTTTCAAGTGGCCGGCCCGCTTCATCTCCCACTGCGCGCGCGCGTTCACGGGCATCGAGATCCACCCGGCCGCCAAGATCGGCGAGCGCGTGTTCTTCGACCACGCCATGGGCGTGGTGGTCGGCGAAACCGCCGAGATCGGCGACGGCTGCACCATCTACCAGGGCGTGACGCTGGGCGGCACCTCGCTCTACAAGGGCACCAAGCGCCACCCGACGCTGGGAAAGAACGTGGTGGTGAGCGCGGGTGCCAAGGTGCTGGGCGGCTTCGTCGTGGGCGACGGCGCCAAGATCGGCTCCAACGCGGTGGTCATCAAGCCGGTGCCTGCCGGGGCGACCGCGGTGGGCATTCCGGCGCGCATCATTCCGTCGAAAGAAGGCGAGAGCGCCGACGTGGCCGCGCCGCAGAAGTTCTCGGCCTACGGCATCACGCAGGACGACGACCCGCTGAGCCAGGCCATGCGCGGCCTGATCGACAACGCCTCGAGCCAGGAGCACCAGATCGCGCTGTTGTGGCAGGCCATCGAGAAGCTGTCGGCGCAGCCGGGCACCAAGGACTGCGTGCCGGGCGACGCGGCGCGCGGCGAGTCGTTCGAGGCCGACAAGCTCACGCAGCTGATCGGCAAGTAGACAAGAGCGCCGATCAGCCGGCCCGCTTGCCCGGCGCGTGCAGCGTGCCATGCACGTGCCCCGCGTGCTGCCCGAAGGTCTCGGGTGCGAGCGCGGCGGTGTCCAGCTCCTGCAGGATGCCGCAGGCGCTGGCCGATTCGGGGCCGCCGCACTGCAGGCGCAAGGCCTTCAGCTGCTTTTCCAGCGTCTTCAGCTCGGCGATGCGCGAGGCCACGTGGCCGATGTGGTCGTCCAGCAGCTGGTTCACCTCGCCGCAGTCGTCCTGCGGCGCATCGCGGAATTTCAGCAGGCTGCGGATCTCGTCGAGCGTCATGTCCAGCGAGCGGCAGCGGCGGATGAAGCCCAGGCGCTGGGCATGCTCGTCGTCGTAGATGCGGTAGTTGCCGTCGGTGCGCGCGGGCGCGGGCAGCAGCTGTTCGCGCTCGTAGTACCGGATGGTTTCGACCGGCGTGTTCGTGGCCTTGGCCAGTTCACCGATTTTCATGATGCGGCATCTCAAGGAAGTGGCAATCAACGGTTGACTCTACACCTGCTTCAGGGTTTCCAATGAATGCATGACGAATCAGAACACCCTGAATCAGCCGGTGCCGCGCGCTGCGCCGCATGACCACGCTCACGACCACGGGCACAGCCACGGACATGACCACGGGCACGACCATGCACACGATCACGCCCCCGCCGCGCCGGCAATGGCCTGCTGCGGCAGCGCGGTGTGCGGCAGTGCCCCGGCGTCGGCCGAGCCGGCCGACCTGCCGAAGGGCGCCGTGCTGGTTCGCATTCCCACCATGGACTGCGCGGTGGAAGAGTCCGAAATCCGCCGCGCCCTCGAGCCCGTCGCGGGCGTGAAGGCCCTGCGCTTTCGCCTGAGCGAACGCACGCTGGCCCTCACCACCGAAGATGGCGCACTGCCCGCCGCGCTCGACGCCATCCGCCAGGCCGGTTTTAAGCCCGAGCCGGTGGCCACCACGGGCGCACAGAAGATGGAGCCCGCGCGCTTCGCCGGCATGTCGACCGGCCTCGCGCGCCTCATCGCCGCGCTGGTGCTGGCCATCGCGGCCGAGACCGTGTCCTTCCTGGCACTCGACGGCGTGGGCTTCATGGCCGCCGAGATGGGGCTCGCGCTCGCGGCCATCGCACTGGCCGGCCTCGACACCTACAAGAAGGGCTTCGCCGCGCTGGTGCGTGGGCGCCTCAACATCAACGCGCTGATGGCCGTCGCCGTCACGGGCGCCTTCATCATCGGCCAGTGGCCCGAGGCCGCGATGGTGATGGCGCTGTACGCCATCGCCGAGCTCATCGAGGCCCGCGCCGTCGACCGCGCGCGCAACGCCATCCAGAGCCTGCTCGCGCTGGCGCCCGAACAGGCCGAGGTGCGGCAGCCCGACGGCAGCTGGCAGACCGTGCGCGCCGACGCGGTAGCGCTCGATGCCGTGGCCCGCATCCGCCCCGGCGAGCGCGTGCCGCTGGACGGCGTGGTGCTCGAAGGCACCAGCGCCATCGACCAGGCGCCGGTCACGGGCGAGAGCATCCCGGTCGACAAGGCCGCGGGCGACGCGGTGTTCGCCGGCACCATCAACCAGACCGGCGCGCTGGTGTTCCGCGTGACGGCCGTGGCGGCCAACACCACGCTCGCGCGCATCATCCACGCGGTCGAAGAGGCGCAGGGTTCGCGCGCGCCCACGCAGCGCTTCGTCGACAGGTTCGCCGCCATCTACACGCCCACCGTCTTCGTGCTGGCGCTGGCCATCGCGGTGCTCACGCCGTGGCTGCTGGGCTGGACCTGGGTGCAGGCCGTCTACAAGGCGCTGGTGCTGCTGGTCATCGCCTGCCCGTGCGCGCTGGTCATCTCCACGCCCGTGACGGTCGTGAGCGCGCTGGCCTCGGCCGCGCGGCGCGGCATCCTGATCAAGGGCGGCACCTACCTCGAAGAGGCGCGCAAGCTCAAGGCCGTGGCGCTCGACAAGACCGGCACCATCACCGAAGGCAAGCCCAAGCTGGTCGAGTCGGTGCTGATCGACAAGGCGGGCGGCGACGAAGGCGCGGCCTACGCGCTGGCCGCCAACATCGCGGGCCGTTCCGACCATCCGGTGTCGAAGGCCATCGCCGAAGGCCTGGGCGGGCCGGTCGAAGAGGTCGGCGACTTCACCGCGCTGCCCGGACGCGGCGTGCAGGCCACGCACGCCGGCCAGACCTACGTGCTGGGCAACCACCGGTTGATCGAGGAGCGTGGCCTGTGCTCCCCGGAACTCGAAGCCGAGCTGAAGCGGCACGAAGAGGCCGGCCGCACCGTGACGCTGCTCGCATCGGACACCTCGGTGCTGGCGCTGTTCGCGGTGGCCGACACCATCAAGCCCTCGTCGCAGGCGGCCGTGGCCGAGCTGCGCGCGCTGGGCGTGACGCCCGTCATGCTCACCGGCGACAACACCGCCACCGCGAAGACCATCGGCGCGCATGCCGGCATCGAGGACGTGCGCGGCAACCTGCTGCCCGAAGAAAAGTTGGACGCCATCCAGGCCATGCAGCAGCGCTACGGCGCCGTCGCGATGACCGGCGACGGCATCAACGACGCCCCCGCGCTCGCCAGGGCCGACATCGGCTTCGCCATGGGCGGCGCCGGCACCGACACCGCGATGGAAGCAGCCGACGTGGTCATCATGAACGACGACCTGCGCCGCATCCCCGAGACCATCCGCCTGTCGCGCCGCGCGCACGCGGTGCTGTGGCAGAACATCACCCTCGCACTCGGCATCAAGGGCGTGTTCTTCGTGCTCGCGGTGTTCGGCAGCGCGACCATGTGGATGGCGGTGTTCGCCGACATGGGGGCGAGCCTGCTGGTGGTGGCGAACGGGTTGCGGTTGATGCGTATGCCCAAGGAGTGAGTTCGGGCGGGGCTTGGGAGCCCCGGGGGGCGCGTGCGGCACCGGCGGCGATGGCACTAACATCGGCCGCTGTTCCCGCTTTCACCGCGACCCCGCCATGTCCGTCACCACCCTGCTGCTGCAACTCGTCGTCATCCTCACCACCGCGCGCCTGTGCGGCTGGGTGCTGCGCCATGTGGGGCAGCCGAGCGTGGTGGGCGAGATGGCGGCGGGGTTGATGCTCGGGCCGGCGGTCATGGGCCTGCTGTTTCCGTCGCTGCACGCGCAGTTGTTCGCCAAGGAGTCGCTGCAGGGGCTGTCGTCGCTGGCGACGGTGGGGCTGGTGCTGTTCATGTTCGTGGTGGGCCTGGAGCTGCGGGCCACGCGCAACATGCGCGCGCAGCTGCAGGCGGCCGGCGCGGTGGGCGTGCTCAGCGTGCTGGTGCCGCTGGTGCTGGGCCTGGCGATCTCGCCGGCGCTGCATCCCACGCTCGCGCCGGCCGGCGTGGGCTTCTGGCCCTTCGCGCTGTTCATGGCGGCGGCGCTGTCGATCACGGCCTTCCCGGTGATGGCGCGCATCCTGAAAGACCGCGGCATGACGCGCACGCCCTTCGGCCAGCTCTCGCTGAGCGCGGCGGCGGTGGTCGACGTGTTCGCGTGGATCCTGCTGGCCTTCGTGGTCGCGCTGGTGGGCACCAGCGACGGCTACGCGGGCCTGATCAGGATCACGGTCGGCGTGGTGGTGATGCTCACGGTGCTGTTCCTCGGGCTGAAGCCGGCCTTTGCGTGGCTGTTGCGCGTGAAGGCGCCCGACGGCGAGCCGTCGACCACGCTGATGGCCGCGCTCATGATCGGCCTGCTGGTCACGGCGCTGCTGACCGAGTGGCTGCACCTGCACGCGGTGTTCGGCGCCTTCCTGTTCGGCGCCTGCCTGCCGCGCGACGACCGCCTGCTGCGCTCGCTGAGCGAGCGCATCGAACCCATTTCCATCGTGGTGCTGATGCCGCTGTTCTTCGCGCTCGCGGGGCTGGGCACCACGGCCAACGCGTTCTCGGGCGCGAGCCTGGGCGCGATGCTGCTGATCGTGGGCGTGGCCACCGTGGGCAAGATCGCGGGCGGCGCGGCGGGCGCGCGCATCGCCGGCTACAGCTGGCGCGACAGCCTGGCCACCGGCTCGCTCATGAACGCGCGCGGGCTGATGGAGCTCATCGTCATCAAGATCGGCCTGGACGTCGGCCTGATCGGCCCCGAGCTCTTCACGATGCTGCTGGTGATGGCGCTGGCCACCACCGCGATGACCGGGCCGCTGATGACGCTGTGCGTCGGCCGCAAGCCGAAGCCCGCCGAGACGGCGGTGCACGCCGAGCCCTGAACCCCTTCAGCCGCTGCGGCGCACGCTGAACCCGATGCGCGTCTCGCCGCCCTGGCTCGACGCGAACACCTGCCCGCCGTGCATGCGCGCGATCGCCTCGACGATCGACAGGCCCAGCCCGTGGTGGCGCGTGGAGCCGTCGCGCGCCTGGGCCGCGCGGTAGAAGCGCTCGAACAGGCGCGGCAGGGCCTCCGGGTCGATCGGCGCGCCGCGGTTGATCACGGCGATGGTGTCGTGTTCTCCGCCAGGGGCGGCCGCGATCTCGATGCGCAGCGTCGAGGCCGGTTCGGCAAAGCGGATCGCATTGCCCAGCAGGTTGAAGAGGGCGCGCCGGATCAGCCCCGCGTCCACCTCGGCCACGGCCTCGCCGTTCACTTCGGCGCGCAGGCCGGCCTCGTCGAGCATGGCGTCGTAGAAGTCGATCACGTCGCGCGCCTGCTCCGCCAGGCTCACCGGGGCCATCGAGCGCGCCGAGGTGCCGCGGTCGGCCTTCGAGAGAAACAGCATGTCGGTCACGATGCCCGACAGCCGCCCCATCTCCTCGAGGTTGGAGGCCAGCACGGCCTGCAGCTCCTCGTTGCTGCGCGGGCGCGTGAGCGCCACCTCGGTCGAGCCCAGCAGGTTGGCCAGCGGCGTGCGCAGCTCGTGCGCCACGTCGGCGTTGAACGACTCCAGCTGCACGTAGGCGCGCTGCACCCGTGCCAGCAGCGCGTTGAACTGCGTGATCCAGGGCCGCAGCTCCTGCGCGAAGGCGCCGGGGTCGATCGACTGGTGGACGTGGTCGGGCGTGATGGCCGCGGTGCGCTCGGCCAGCGCCTTCAGCGGCCGCAGCCCGCGCCGCACCAGCCACATGCCGGTGAGCGACACCAGCGCCGTGCCCAGCACCACCGCGCCCAGCAGCGTCCAGGCCAGGCGTTCGAGCAGCCGGGAGTCCTGCGCGATGTTCACGCCGACCTGCACCGACAGGTCGGTGTGGAAGTCGCCGTTCTGCCAGGGCACGACGATGGCGCGCCGCAGCCAGCGGCCCTGCGGCGGCGGCGTGGACTGGAACAGCGGCTTGCCGGCGTTGGCGATCGACAGGGTCACGTCGTCCTGCATCGAGAAGAAGTCGTCGAGCTTGTGGCGCAGAAAGACGAGGTCGCCGCCTTTCTCGGCCTCCTTGAGCAGGTGCTCGACGAGCACCGTTTTCTGGTTGAGCGCGTCGCGCTGCTTGGCGCCGAAGCTCCAGGCGGTCACGAGGTAGATGGCCAGGCAGATGATGCTCAGGCCGGACAGCGTCTGCGCGGCGAACCAGAACGACAGCCGGCTCTGGATCGAATGCGGCTTCGGGCTCATGCCCAGGAACGGTCTTCCAGCACGTAGCCCATGCCGCGCACCGTGTGCAGCAGCTTCACGTCGAAGGGGTCGTCGATCTTGCTGCGCAGCCGGCGAATCGCCACCTCGACCACGTTGGTGTCGCTGTCGAAGTTCATGTCCCACACCTGCTCGGCAAGCGTGGAGCGCGACAGAATCTGCCCGCGCCGGCGCAGCAGCACCACCAGCAGCGTGAACTCCTTGGCCGTGAGGTCCAGCCGCGTGCGGTTGCGCATGCACTTGCGGCTCACCAGGTCCAGCTCCAGGTCGGCCAGGCGCAGCACGGTGGGCTCCTGCGTCTTGCCGCGCCGCAGCAGCGCCTGCACGCGCGCCAGCAGCTCCGAGAAGGAGAAGGGCTTCACCAGGTAGTCGTCGGCGCCTTGCTGCAGGCCCTGCACGCGGTCTTCGACCTTGTCGCGCGCGGTGAGCACCAGCACGGGCACGTTCTTCGTGCGGCGAATGGCCTGCAGCACGGCAAAGCCGTCGATGCCCGGCAGCATCACGTCCAGCAGCACGAGCGCGTAGTCGCCCTCGGTGGCGAGGTAGCGGCCTTCGATGCCATCGCGGGCGATGTCGACCACGTAGCCGTTCTCTTCCAGCCCCTTTTTCAGGTAATCGCCCAGTTTGGGTTCGTCTTCGATGACAAGAATTCGCATGGTACGGATCGTACCCAAGGCCTTTCGAGACGCTGGTTACGATTTAGTAATCCTATTGAAGGACAAAGCGCCGACACGCTGTCGTACAGTGGGCCGGGCCCTCGGTTCGCAGGGCTTTTCTTGGTCGGCGCGCCACGCCCCGTCGATATACTTTTGTCAACAATGCGCCGCTGGCTCCTGATTTTCCTGCTGTTTCTCTTGCCTTTCCAGTACAGCTGGGCGGTGTCGGCAGCCTATTGCCTGCACGAAGGCGACAAGGGCAGCGGCCACTGGGGCCACCACGAGGACGAGCCGCGCGGCACCGACCGCACCCACGCGGGCGACGGCGCCAAAAAAGACAGCACCCGCCAGCCCAACGCGGCGGTCGGCCATTGCATCGTTGCCCACTTCGGGCAGGCCCAGCATGCGGACACCGCCGCCGCGCTGCCGGCCGAATCGCCCGTCGCCTCGCAGGCGCTGCGCACCACTGCCACCGAACGCTTCGCCTCGCACATCGCCGAAGTGCCGGTGCGCCCCGACTGGTTGCTCTCCGCCTGATTCGGCGAGAGCACAGCCCCTTTTCTTTTTCTGATCTCACTCATCAGCTGAGCGCTCCTCGCCGAATTCGTCCGTCCGTTGTTTTGCAACCCAGGAGAATTCGATGCGCACGCTTTTCGTGCCGCTGGCCGTGTTGGCCTTGGCGGTACCCCCGGCCTTTTCACAGCAGACCCCGCAGGCGGCCGGTCCTTCGTCGTCCCTGTCGGCACCCGCCCGCACGCTGGAGCCCGAAGGCCCGCTGACCCTGCGCGCCGCCGTGGCGCTGGCGCTGCAGGCCAACCCGGGCCTGTCGGCCGCACGCCATGAGCAGGCCGCCGCCGACGGCGCCGTGGTGCAGGCCGGCGCCTGGCCCAACCCCACGCTCGACACGCAGCTGGAAGACCTGCGCCGCAACAACCGCACGACCACGCTGCAGCTGAGCCAGCCCCTGGAGCTGGGCGGCAAGCGCGCCGCGCGCGTCACGGCGGCCGAGCGTGCGCGCGACCAGGCGGCGTCGGCGCTGTCGGCGCGGCGCGCCGAACTGCGTGCCGCGGCCGTCACTGCCTTCTTCGACGTGCTGACCGCGCAGGAGCGCCTGCGCCTGGCGCAAGACTCGGTGGGGCTCGCGCAGATCGCCACCCGCGCCGCGGCCAACCGCGTGGCGGCCGGCAAGGTGTCGCCGCTCGAGGAAACCAAGGCGCGCGTGGCCGAGGCCGGCATCCGCGTCGAACTGCTGCAGGCCGAAGGCACGCTGCGCGCGTCGCGCCAGCTGCTGGCCGCGCTGTGGGGCAACCCGTCGCCGCGCTTCACGCAGGTGGACGGCGCGGTCGACCAGCTGCCGGCCCAGGCCGCCGCGCCCGAGGTGGCGCGCCGCCTGCCCGATGCGCCCGTGCTGCGCCAGGCCCGGCTCGAGGTCGAGCGCCGCCGCGCGCTCAGCGACCTGGAGCAGGCCAAGCGCATTCCCGACGTGACCGTGTCGCTCGGCGTCAAGCGCGTGCCCGCGTCCGAAGGCGAGGGCGGCGAGGCCGTGAGCAGCAGCCGGCGCAACCAGGTGGTGGTGGGCCTGTCGGTGCCGCTGCCGATCTTCGACACCAACCGCGGCAACATCGCCGAAGCGCTGAGCCGCGAAGACAAGGCGCGCGACGAACTCGCCGCCGCCGAGCTGCAACTGGGCGCCGACGTGGCCCAGGCCAGCGAGCGCCTGCGCTCGGCGCGCGCCACGGCCGAGACGCTGCAGCGCGACGCGCTGCCCGGCGCCGAGACCGCCTACCGCGCCGCCACCAAGGGCTTCGAGCTGGGCAAGTTCAGCTTTCTCGAGGCACTCGACGCGCAGCGCACGCTGTTCCAGGTGCGCAACCAGTACCTCGTCGCGCTGGCCGAGGCGCACCGCGCGGCTGGCGAGCTCGACCGCCTGCTGGGCACGGAGGGCGACGACATCGCCTCGAACGCGACGCCGAACGTGCGCTGAAGAAGAACACCGAACCGATTCCGACCATGACCACACCACACAACCGCACCACGTCCTCCGGCCGCAAGCAGTGGATCGCCATTGCCGCCGTTTTGCTCGCCGGCCTCGTCGCCGGCGCGCTCATCCTGCGCACCGCGCCGTCCAAGCCCGAGGCGGGCGGGCACTCGGAGTCCGCCGGCCATGCCGACGGCGAGCACCACGAGGAAGACAAGGGCCACGCCAAGGGCAAGGAAGACGACCACGGCCATTCGCACGACGAAGGCCATGGCGACAAGGAACACCACGCGGAAGAGGGCAAGGACGCGGGCAAAGAGGCGGGCAAGGAAACGCCCGCATCGGCAGAGCCGCAGAAGGCCGCCGCCAACGCCCACAAGGAAGACGAAGAGAAGATCCCCTTCACCGACGAGCAGGTCAAGGCCGCCGGCATCGCGATCGACAGCGTCGGCCCGGCGCGCATCAAGACGTCGCTGCAGCTGCCGGGCGAGATCAAGTTCAACGAAGACCGCACGGCCCACGTGGTGCCGCGCGTGGCGGGCGTGGTCGACAGCGTGTCGGCCAACCTGGGCCAGGAGGTCAAGCGCGGCCAGGTGCTGGCCGTGATCTCCAGCCCCGCGCTCTCGGAGCAGCGCAGCGAGCTGCAGACGGCGCAGCGCCGGCTGGCGCTGGCACGCACCACGCACGACCGCGAGAAGAAACTGTGGGAAGAAAAGATCTCGCCGCAGCAGGACTACCTGCAGGCCGAGCAGGCCATGCAGGAGGCGCAGATCGCCGTGGCCAACGCCAACCAGAAGCTACTGGCGCTGGGCGCCACGCCCGGCTCGTCGGCACTGGGCCGCTACGAACTGCGCGCGCCCTTCGACGGCATGGTGGTCGAGAAGCACATCTCGCTGGGCGAATCGGTGGGCGAGGCGGTCAACGTGTTCACCATTTCCGACCTGTCGACCGTGTGGGCCGAGATCAGCGTGCCCGCCAGCAGCCTGAACCTCGTGCGCGTCGGCGAGGCCGTGACCATCCGCGCCGGTTCCTTCGAGCAGGCCGCGCGCGGCACCGTGTCGTACGTGGGCTCGCTGCTGGGGGCGCAGACGCGCACCGCCACCGCGCGCGTCACGCTCACCAACCCGCAGCGCACCTGGCGCCCGGGCCTGTTCGTGAACGTGGAGCTGGTGGCGTCGGAGGCCGATGCGCCTGTCACCGTGTCGGCAGAAGCGGTGCAGACGGTGGACGACCAGCCCACCGTGTTCCTGCGCGTGCCCGGCGGCTTTGTGCCGCAGCACGTGAAGACCGGCCGCAGCGACGGCCAGCGCATCGAGATCGTGGGCGGCCTGAAGCCCGGCGCGGCCTATGCGGCCAGCGGCAGCTTCGTCGTGAAGTCGCAGCAGGGCAAGAGCTCGGCCACGCACACCCACTGAGGACGACCGCATGTTCGAACGCATCATCCGCTTCTCCATCGAGCAGCGCTGGCTGATCCTGCTGGCCGTGCTCGGCATGGCGGCGCTCGGCGTCTTCAGCTACCAGAAGCTGCCCATCGACGCGGTGCCCGACATCACCAACGTGCAGGTGCAGATCAACACCTCCGCGCCCGGCTACTCGCCGCTCGAAGCCGAGCAGCGCGTCACGTACCCCATCGAGACCGTCATGGCCGGCCTGCCGGGCCTGCAGCAGACGCGCTCGCTGTCGCGCTACGGCCTGTCGCAGGTCACGGTGATCTTCAAGGACGGCACCGACATCTACTTTGCGCGCCAGCTCGTGAACGAGCGCATCCAGTCGGCGCGCGAGAGCATGCCGCCCGGCGTGTCGCCGGTGATCGGGCCCATCTCGACCGGCCTGGGCGAGATCTACCTGTGGACCGTCGAGACCGAAGAGGGCGCGAAGAAGGCCGACGGCAAGCCCTACACGCCGACCGACCTGCGAGAGATTCAAGACTGGATCATCAAGCCGCAGCTGCGCAACGTACCGGGCGTGACCGAGATCAACTCCATCGGCGGCTACGCCAAGGAGTTCCAGATCGCACCCGACCCCGCGAAGCTGCTGGCGCACGGCCTCACGATGACCGACCTGGTCACCGCGCTGGAGCGCAACAACGCCAACGTGGGCGCGGGCTACATCGAGAAGCGCGGCGAGCAGTACCTCATTCGCGCGCCGGGGCAGGTGAAGTCGGTGGAAGACATCGGCAACGTGATCCTGGGCAACGCCGGCGGCATTCCGCTGCGCGTGTCCGATGTGGCCGAGGTCGGCATCGGCCAGGAGCTGCGCACCGGCGCTGCCACCGACAACGGCCGCGAGGTGGTGCTGGGCACGGTGTTCATGCTCATCGGCGAGAACAGCCGCACCGTCTCGCAGGCGGTCGACAAGAAGATGCAGGAGATCAACCGCACGCTGCCCGCGGGCGTGAAGGCCGTCACGGTGTACGACCGCACGGTGCTGGTCGACAAGGCCATCGCCACCGTGAAGAAGAACCTCTTCGAGGGCGCGGTGCTGGTGGTGGCCATCCTGTTCCTGTTTTTGGGCAACATCCGCGCGGCCATCATCACCGCCACGGTGATCCCGTTGTCGATGCTCTTCACCTTCACCGGCATGGTGAACCAGAAGGTCAGCGCCAACCTCATGAGCCTGGGCGCGCTCGACTTCGGCATCATCATCGACGGCGCCGTGGTGATCGTGGAGAACTGCGTGCGGCGCCTGGCGCATGCGCAGGAGAAACATGGCAGGGCGCTCACGCGCAGCGAGCGTTTCCATGAAGTGTTCGCAGCCTCGCAGGAGGCGCGCCGGCCGCTGCTGTTCGGCCAACTGATCATCATGATCGTGTACCTGCCGATCTTTGCGCTCACCGGCGTCGAGGGCAAGCTGTTCCACCCGATGGCGTTCACCGTGGTGATTGCGCTGCTGGGCGCAATGATCCTGTCGATCACCTTCATCCCGGCCGCCGTGGCGCTGTTCATCGGCAACAAGGTCGGCGAGAAGGAAAACCGCCTGATGCTGTGGGCCAAGCGCGGCTACGCGCCGCTGCTGTCGCGCGCGATGAATGCCAAGCCGCTGGTCATCACCACGGCCGTGGTGGCCGTGGTGCTGTCGGGCCTGCTGGCCACGCGCCTGGGCACCGAGTTCGTGCCCAGCCTGAGCGAGGGCGACTTCGCCATCCAGGCGCTGCGCATTCCGGGCACCAGCCTCACGCAGTCGGTCGAGATGCAAAAGCAGCTCGAGCGCACGCTGAAAGACAAGTTCCCCGAGATCGAGCGCGTGTTCGCGCGCACCGGCACGGCCGAGATCGCGTCCGACCCGATGCCGCCGAACATCTCCGACGGCTACATCATGCTCAAGCCCGAGAGCGAATGGCCCAAGCCGAAGCGCACGCGCCCCGAGCTGCTGGCCGCCGTGCAGGAAGAGGTCGAGAAGCTGCCGGGCAACAACTACGAGTTCTCGCAACCGATCCAGCTGCGCTTCAACGAGCTGATCTCGGGCGTGCGCAGCGACGTGGCCGTGAAGATCTTCGGCGACGACATGGACGTGCTCAACCAGACCGCCGCGCAGGTGTCGAACGCGCTGGGCAAGGTGCCCGGCGCCGCCGAGGTGAAGGTGGAGCAGACGACCGGCCTGCCGATGCTCACCGTGAACATCGACCGCCAGAAGACCGCGCGCTACGGCCTGAACGTGGGCGACGTGCAGGACGCCATCTCGACCGCCGTGGGCGGGCGCGAGGCCGGCACGCTGTTCGACGGCGACCGCCGCTTCGACATCCTCGTGCGGTTGCCAGAGACCTTGCGCACCGACCTGGATGCCATCCGCCGCCTGCCGATCGCGCTGCCGAAGGGTGCGGGCGGCGAAGGCCTGCGCACCAGCTTCATCCCCCTGGGCGAAGTGGCCACGCTCGACCTCGCGCCCGGCCCCAATCAGGTCAGCCGCGAAGACGGCAAGCGCCGCATCGTGGTGAGCGCCAACGTGCGCGGGCGCGACCTTGGCTCCTTCGTGGCCGAGGCCGAGGAGGCCATGCGCGCCGTGCGCATTCCGCCGGGCTACTGGACCGTGTGGGGCGGCCAGTACGAGAACCTGGCCTCGGCCACGCAGCGCCTGCAGGTGGTGGTGCCCGTGTCGCTGCTGCTGGTGTTCACGCTGCTGTTCGCCATGTTCGGCAACCTGAAGGACGGGCTGCTGGTGTTCACCGGCATTCCGTTCGCGCTCACGGGCGGCATCGTCGCGCTGTGGCTGCGCGGCATTCCGCTGTCGATCTCGGCGGCGGTGGGCTTCATTGCGCTGTCGGGCGTGGCCGTGCTCAACGGGCTGGTGATGATCTCCTTCATCCGCAACCTGCGCGAAGGCGGCCTGCCGCTGGACGCGGCCATTCGCGAAGGCGCGCTCACGCGGCTGCGCCCCGTGCTCATGACCGCGCTGGTCGCCTCGCTGGGCTTCGTGCCGATGGCCATCGCCACCGGCACGGGCGCCGAAGTGCAGCGCCCGCTGGCCACCGTGGTCATCGGCGGTATCCTGTCGTCGACCGCGCTGACGCTGCTGGTGTTGCCGCTGCTGTACCGCATCGCGCACCGGCGCGATGAAGACGAGGTGCAGGAAGCCAACGCCGAGCAGCAACACGGCGCACCTCTCGATCCCGCACTGCAAGGTTCCCATGGCCCATGAGCATTCACACGCCACAGCCGTTGCTGGTGGCAACGAGAAGGCGCTGCGCTGGGCGCTGGCGCTGACCTCCACCTACCTCGTTGCCGAGGTGATCGGCGGGCTGGTGTCGGGCAGCCTGGCGCTGCTGTCCGACGCGGCCCACATGGCCACCGACACCGTGGCGCTGGCCATCTCGCTGGCCGCCATCTGGCTGGGCAAGCGGCCGGCGGACAAGCGCCGCACCTTCGGCTACTACCGCTTCGAGATCCTGGCGGCCGTGGTCAACGCGGTGCTGCTGTTCTTCGTGGCGATCTACGTGCTCTACGAGGCGTACCGGCGCATCTCGCAGCCGGCCGAGATCCAGTCGACCATGATGCTGCTCGTGGCCATCGGCGGCCTGGTGGTCAACCTCATCGGCATGCGCCTGCTGGCCAGCGGCAAGGACGAGAGCCTCAACGTGAAGGGCGCCTACCTCGAAGTGTGGGCCGACATGCTCGGCTCCGTCGGCGTGATCGCGGGCGCGCTCGTCATCCGTTTCACCGGCTGGGCCTGGGTCGACTCGGTGATCGCCGTCGCCATCGGCCTGTGGGTGCTGCCGCGCACCTGGCGCCTCTTGCGCGAGAGCCTCAACGTGCTGCTCGAAGGCGTGCCCGACGAGATCGACCTGCCCGAGGTCGAGCGCGCGCTACAGGCCCAGCCGGGCGTGGCCGGCCTGCACGACCTGCATGTGTGGGCACTGTCCAGCGGCAAGGTGAGCCTGAGCGTGCACGTGGTGTGCACGCCCGACGTGGTCGACCTGGCACCGCTGATGCTGCGGCTGCGCGGCCTGCTGGCCGAGAAGTTCGATATCCACCACTCGACCGTGCAGGTGGAGCGCGTGCCGTGCGAGCAGGCGGGGGAGGGGCATGGGTTCGGGCCTGCAGTGACGGCGGGCTGACGCGAAGGCAGGCACAACAAAAAACGCGACAGTCGCACGGGGCAACTGTCGCGTTGGGGGCGGCGCCGATGGGGCGCCGCGTGGCCTGCCTGCAGGCTTAGAGGATGGTCACGTGGACCTTGTCTTCGACCAGCAGCTCGGCGGTGCCGGCGAGGTTGGTGTAGACGCTGTACGTCACGTCGCCCACCGTGGTGTTGCCACCCAAGGTCCAGCTGTCGTTGCCGCCGAGCAGGTTCACGTCGCCATTGGCGCCGTTGACCAGCATCTGCACCTTGCCGTCGGTCGTGACCATGTCGCGTGCGCCACCGGCCAGCACGTCATGTGCGCTCAGCGCGAGCGTGTTGCCGCCAGTGCCCAGGTCGAACTTCTCGAAGCCCTGCACCTTCGCCCCGAGGGCCGACAGGTCGATGTGCATGGCCTTGCCGTCCATGACGAGCGTGTCGATGCCCAGGCCGCCGTCGATGCGCGCGAAGTCGCCGCTGTTGATGCGGATGCCCGCTGCGTCTTTCTCCACGAGCGTGAAGGTGTTCAGGCCCGCGGCCAGTGGCGAGATGACCTGCAGCGACCACTGGCCGTTGTCGCCGACGACGGCTTCACCCAGCGCGTGGGTGCCGGTGCTGTCCCTGACCATCACCGTGACGGTGTGGCCGGGCTGGCCGGTGCTCGTGCCGGTGAGCAGCGGGCGTGTGTCGTCGGTGGTCTTGCCGGCGGCCACGTTGCCGGTGATGCCGCCCGCGGTATCGAGGACGCCGGTGATGGCCAGCTTGCTGGCGTTGGGTGGCGTGACGTCGATCTCGAAATTGAACGGGCCCGAAGGCTCGCTCTCGTTGTCGGCGGGGTCGCGCGCCACGATGGTGATGGCGTGGTGGCCTTCGCTCATGTCGGTCGACGGCGTGAAGGCCCATTGGCCGTCTTCGTCCACGATGGCCTGGCCGATTTCCACGCCGTGGTCCCTGATGAGGATGGTGTCGCCCGGCGTGCCCTGGCCCTGGAACTCGGGTTGGCGATCGTCCGTGACGCCGCCGGAGGCGAGGGTGCCCATGATGTCGCCTGCGTCGTCGATGACGCTGTCCATGGTGGGCGGCTGTGGCGTGAAGGGCCGTGCGCTTGCTGTCTGATCGATGCTCGGGCTGTTGTCGATGAAGACGTTTGCCTTTTTGGATGCCATGCAGTTCCTATGCTCTGAAAGGGGAAAGAAAGATCGGGTCGGGCAGCGAATTCACGCTGTTCGATCCGGCGGCCCGGGCGTCAGGAACTCTAGGAAGAACAGGGAAGCGGAACCATCGGACGGGTCCGATAAAAGCCGGGGCGGGCGATGCGGACGCGAGCGCGCCCCTCGCGCATCGGCGAAGCAGAAAGTCTTCGGTGAAAGCCGCCGCGCGAGAGCCGGCGGCGGGGAGGCTAGGGCCTGTTCACCCTATTTCTAGCGTCGCCAGAAATAGGGTGAACAGGCCCTAGCGCGCGGCGCGGATCGCCGACTTGGGCCGGAAGGCCTTGCAGACCGTGTCGTCGGTCTCGAGGTAGGGCCCGCCGATCAGGTCGATGCAGTAGGGCACGGCGGCGAAGATGCCGGGCACGACCTGTGTGCCGTCGGCGTCCTTCAGCCCTTCGAGCGTCTCGGCGATCGACTTGGGCTGGCCCGGCAGGTTGATGATGAGGCTCTGGTCGCGGATGACCGCCACCTGCCGCGAGAGGATGGCGGTCGGCACGAAGCGCAGGCTGATCTGGCGCATCTGTTCGCCGAAGCCGGGCATTTCCTTGTGGGCCACGGCCAGCGTGGCCTCGGGCGTGACGTCGCGCAGCGCGGGGCCGGTGCCGCCGGTGGTGAGCACGAGCGAGCAGCCGGCGTCGACCAGTTCGATGAGCGTGGCGCTGATGCGGTCGGCCTCGTCGGGGATCAGGCGGGCTTCGAATTCGAGGGGGTTCTTCAGCGCGCGGCCCAGCCAGTCCTTGAGCGCGGGCAGGCCCTTGTCTTCGTAGGTGCCGCTGGAGGCGCGGTCGCTGATGGAGACGATGCCGATGCGCACCGCGTCGAAGCCGTCGTCGCTCATGCGTCTTCTTCCCGGTCTTGCGCCGCAGCCGCTTCGGCGTGATCGTCGCCGCCATGCACCGCCAGTTGCGCGCGCACGAGCTGGAAGATCTCGCGGTAGGCCTTGCCCTGGCGCGGTGCTTCGCCGGCGGGGCCGGACTTCAGGTCCTTGCGGGCCTGGCGCACGAGGGCGCGCAGCTGCTGCGAGTCGGTGGCGGGGTGGGTTTCGATCCAGCCGCCGAGCGCGTCGTCGTCGGCGATGAGACGTTCGCGCCAGCGTTCGGCCTCGTGCAGCGCCGCGGCTTCGGCGGCCGGCACGGTGTTCTGCTCGGTCAGCGCCTGCTTCACGGCCTCGAGCACCTCGGGGTCGAGGGCGCGCATGAGCTTGCCGATGAACTGCATCTGGCGGCGCTTGCCCTCGAAATTGGTGATGCGTTTCGCCTCGGCGATGGCGTCGACCAGTTTCTCGCTCAGCGGGAGGGCGTCGAACAGGCCGGCACGCAGGGTGAGCAGTTCTTCGCCCAGTTTCTGCAGTTCAGCGCTCTCGCGCTTGAGTTCGGTGCGGCTGGCTTCGTCGGTGCCGCCCTTGAGCTCGCGCTTGAGCTCCAGGTCGAGTTCGCTGCCTTCAGCAACGAAGTGGCCACGGACGAAATAGCCTTTTTTGGGTTTGCGGGACATGGGGTGGATTCTGGGCCGCGCCGTGCGGCGCTGCAACGCGCACAGGGGGCGCGGAAGGGAAAACGTGAAACAGGGGGCGCAAGTATCATAGCCACCACATGACGACATCCTCCTCGCGCGCCGATTCCGGCTTTGCCTACAGCCGCTCCTTCTTCGAAAACCTGGTCGATTCGGCCCTGGCCCACGCCAAAAAGCTCGGGGCCACCGACGCCGGCGCCGAGGCCTCCGAGGGCTGCGGCCTGAGCGTCTCGGTGCGCAAGGGCGAGCTCGAGAACGTCGAGCGCAACCGCGACAAGTCACTGGGCATCACGGTCTACGTGGGCCACCGCCGCGGCAACGCCAGCACCTCCGACTTTTCCGAGGCGGCCATCGCCCGCACGGTGCAGGCGGCCTACGACATCGCCCGCTTCACGGCCGAAGACCCGGTGAGCGGCCTGCCCGACGAGGAAGACATCGCCAAGGTGCAGCCCGAGCTCGACCTGTTCCACCCCTGGGACGTGACGAGCGAGCAGGCCGCCAAGCTGGCGCTGGAATGCGAGGCGGCGGCGCTGTCGACCGACAAGCGCATCACCAACAGCGAAGGCGCCGGTGTCTCGGCGCAGCAGAGCCACTTTTTCAGCGCCCACACGCACGGTTTTCGCGGCGGCTATGCCAGCTCGCGGCACTCGATTTCGGTGGCCCCCATCGCCGGCAAGGGCGACGACATGCAGCGCGACGCCTGGTACAGCTCGATGCGCTCGGCCGACGAACTGGCCAGCCCGCAGGCCGTGGGCCGCTACGCCGCCGAGCGCGCGCTGAGCCGCCTGAAGTCGCGCAAGATCAAGACCACCGAATGCCCGGTGCTGTTCGAGTCGCCGCTGGCCGTGGGCCTCTTGGGCGGGCTGGTGCAGGCCGTGAGCGGCGGGGCGCTGTACCGCAAGAGCACCTTCCTGCTCGACTCGCTGGGCAAGCCGGTGCTGCCCAAGCACGTCGACGTGGCCGAAGACCCGCACGTGCTGCGCGGCAAGGGCAGCTCGCCCTTCGACGACGAAGGCGTGATCACCCGCGCCCGCAAGGTGGTCGATGCCGGCCGCCTCGAAGGCTACTTTCTCTCGACCTATTCGGCGCGCAAGCTGGGCATGAAGACCACCGGCAACGCCGGCGGCTCGCACAACCTGACGCTGAGCTCGCGCCTCACGAAGCACGGCGACGACCTCGACGCCATGCTCGCCAAGCTCGGCACGGGCCTGTTCGTGATCGAGCTGATGGGGCAGGGCGTCAACTACGTGACAGGCGACTATTCGCGCGGCGCCAGCGGTTTCTGGGTGGAAAACGGCCGTATCGCCTATCCGGTGCAGGAAATCACGATTGCCGGCAATTTGCGTCAGATGCTGATGGGAATTGAAGCGATTGGCGCAGATGCTTACACTTTCGGCGCAAAAACCACGGGGTCGATCCTGGTCAACCGCATGAAGGTGGCGGGCGCCTGACAGGCCCTGCCGCTCGCAACGGCGCTGGCTCGACGACCCCTCCATTCAAGGACAGGGGGACAGGACATGAGCAAACACAGCGCCGTACGCAAGCCGGCCCTCGAACACGAACTCTTGCGTGACCCGCGCCTGGGCTTCGAGCCGGCGGGCAGCAGCTCGGTGCGCTGCCTGCAGCACGGCGTGCCCTGGCCCTTCGACTGCTGGCACTACCACGACGAGTACGAGCTGCAGTGCATCAACCGCACCAGCGGCGACGCCTTCGTCGGCAACCACATCGGCCGCTTCGAGCCCGGCTATGTCGCCCTGGTGGGCGCGCGGCTGCCCCACACCTGGATCTCGCACGACGTGCCGCCCGAGGGCGTGGCCGACCGCAGCATGGTGATCCACTTCCGCGACGCCCCCCTGCGCCAGGGCGTCGACCTGTTCCCCGAGCTGGAGACGGTGCTGCCGATGCTCGACCGCGCCAAGCTGGGCATCGAGTTCTTCGGTATCGGCGACCTCGTGCGCGAGCGCTTCGTGCGCGTGCAGAAGCAAAAGGGCATGGCCCGGCTGTCGGAGTTCATCGGCCTGCTGCACGAGCTCGCCAGCTGGAGCGACTGGCGCCAGATCTCGAGCAACGCCGACCCGAGCGACGAGGACCCCACGGCCAACACCCGCATGCGCCGCGTGCTCGACTACCTGCACGCCCACCTGGCCGAAGAGCTCTCGCTGCCCACCGTGTGCGGCGTCGCCAACATGGCCGAGAGCAGCTTCTCGCGCTACTTCCACAAGCACATGGGCAGCACCTTCACTGACTTCGTCACGCGGCTGCGCATCACCAAGGCCTGCGAGATGCTGCAGGTGTCCGACCGGCTGGTGAGCGACATCTGCTACGAGGTCGGCTTTTCGAACCTCGCGAACTTCAACCGTCGCTTCCTGCAGCTCAAGGGCATGACGCCCTCGGCCTACCGGCAGCAGGCGCAGGAGCGTTTCGGCCTGCGCAGCGCGCAGCACACGCCACTCGCTGCCTGATGGCCGACTGATACGGGCTTGCCTCTCGGGCTAAACCCCGAGACGTCTTGGCAGCAAAGTATCAGGTGCCCGGTGGGCATGTAGGAGGCCCTTCGGATCGGCCTCCTAACCTTCGTCTCGTTGCATTTGCCGGCATTTCGCCGGCAATTTGCACGAACAACGAAGGAGACAAGCATGCCGATTCCGCATTCCCACCGTCTGGCCGGCCTCGCGCTCGCGCTGGCCACGCTGGCGCCCACCGCACTGGCGCAGGTCTGCAAGGAGGACGTGCGCGTCCTGTCGCAGCCGCGCGAAGGCCTGACGTTGCTCGAAAAATCCAAGGACGAGTTCAAGCGCCTGAGCGGCGCCTCGTTCAGCATCGACAACCTCAACGAGAACGACCGCCGCGCCAAGTCGCGCGCCGATGCGTCCACGGTCGGCAAGTACCACGTGTACTACGTCGACGAGGCCAACGTCGCGCAGTTCGTGCAGTCGAAGTGGATCGTGCCGCTCACGCCGTACTACCCGGCCAGCTACGACTACGCCGACTTCGACGCCGGCCGCCAGAAGGTCGCGACCTTCGCCGGCCAGACCTGGTTTGCGCCCCTCACCGGCGGCGGCGACCTCATGGTCTACCGCAAGGACCTGCTCGAGAAGGCGGGCATCAAGCCGCCGGCCACGCTCGACGAGTTCGTGGCGGCCGTGAAGAAGCTCAACGACCCGGCCAACGGCGTCTACGGCGTGGCGCTGCGCGGCCAGCGCGGCTCGGGCGCCAACGTGTGGCGCTGGATGCCGTTCTTCCGCGGCTACGGCGGCCAGTGGTTCGACGGCGACAAGCCGGTCTTCAACTCGCCCGCCGCCGTGAAGGCGACCCAGACCTACCTCGATCTCTTCAAGTACTCCGCGCCCGGCACCAAGACGGGCGGATGGGACGAATCCACCGGCGCCTTCCTGGCCGGCAAGGTCGCGATCCTGGTCGAATCGACGCCGCTGGCGGGCAACGCGCTCGACCCGAAGATGTCGACCGTGGTCGGCAAGATCGCCTACGCCGTGCCGCCCGCGCCGCTCACCGGCGGCGGCTACGGCCACGGCCTGGCCATCGGCGCGCGCGCCAACAAGACCGAAGAGGCGAAGAAGTGCGCGGGCCTCTTCATCGCGTGGGCCACCTCCAAGGAGAACGAGCAGCGCCGCCTGGCGCAAGGCCAGTTCGGCGAGCTCAACCGCACCAGCGTGCTCGGCAGCCCCGAGTTCGCCAAGCGCTATGGCGCCGACCTGGGCAAGGCGCTGGCCGACACCGGCAAGGTCACGGCCGTGAACTTCTGGCAGGACCCGGCCTGGCCCGATCTGGGCGACCGCTGGGGGATCATTCTGGAAGAGCTGATCACCGGTTCGCGCACCGACATCCAGGGCGGGCTCGACGAACTCGACGCCTACGCCAAGCAGCTGATCGCGCGTCGCAAGAAGTGAGCATGCGTTCCCACACCACACGGCTGCCGGCCGTGTTCATCGGGCCGGGGCTGCTCGTGCTGGCGGTCCTGGCACTGGTGCCGACGGTGTTCGCCATCGCCATCTCGCTGCAGGACCGCGAGCTGGGCCAGGCCGACACGGCTTGGGTCTGGTTCAGCAACTACGTGCAGCTGTTCTCCGACCGGCGCTTCCTGAACTCGGTGCGCGTGTCGCTGGTGTGGGAGGTGCTGACCGTCAGCGCCACCATGGCCCTGGCCGTGCTCATGGGCACGCTGATGCATCGCTGCGCCACGCCGCGCTGGCGCCAGGTGCTGTCGATGCTGTTCATCGTGCCGGTGCTGCTGCCGCGCGTGTCGGCCGCCTTCGTCTGGAAGTTCGCCTTCCATCCGCTGTTCGGCCTCATCACCTGGCCGTACAAGGCGATCACCGGCGAGCCGCTCGACCTGTTCGCCGACCCGGTGCTCGCGCTGCTCACGGTGGCCTTCGTCGACGTGTGGCAGTGGGGGCTGTTCTTCGGCGTCATCGTGCTGAAGCTGCTCGAAACCCTGCCGCCACAGCCCTTCGAGGCCGCGCGGCTGGACCACGCGAAGACCTGGGAGGTGTATGCCTACGTGGCGCTGCCGATGCTGAAGGCGCCGCTCATCAGCCTGGCCTTCGTGAAGATGGTGGAGTCGTTGCGCGCCTTCGACCTCATCTACGTGATGACGCGCGGCGGCCCCGGCATCTCGACCGAGACGCTCGACATGTACGCCTTCTCGCAGGGGTTCATCGAGTCGGGCCGCATCTCGTACGCGTCGAGCATGGCGGTGCTGATGATGGTCGCCTCCACGGTCGCATTCACCTACATCTGGAAATGGACCAAACCGTCATGAAGAAGCTTGCCATCGGAACGCTGCTGGCGCGGCTGGCGCTCATCGCGGCCGGGCTCTCGGCCCTCGTGCCCGTGCTGTGGACCTTTCTCAACTCGTTCAAGAACCGGGTCGACATCGTCTCGGCCGTGCCGAAGTTCTTCTTCACGCCCACGCTCGACAACTACCTGTACGTGCTGAACCGCGAGGCCGTGGCCGCCGGGCTGGTCAACTCGATCGTGGTGGCGGGCGCGGCGGTGGTCATCGGCGCGGTGCTGGGCCTGCCGGCCGCCTATGCGCTGGCGCGCTACCCGCTGCGCTGGGGCAACGACATCCAGTTCTTCGTGCTGTCGATGCGCTTCCTGCCGCCGGTGGCCGTGGCCATTCCGCTCATGGTGATCTGGCTGCAACTGGAGCTGTACGACTCGCGCATCGCGCTCATCGCCACCTACACGCTGCTCACGCTCTCGACCGTGATCTGGCTCGCCATTCCGGCCTTCAAGGCGGTGCCGAAGGAAGTGGAAGAGGCGGGCCGCGTCGACGGCTACGGGCCCTACGCGATCTTCTTTCGCATCGCGCTGCCGATTGCCGCACGCTCGCTGGTGGGCGCCATCGCCTTCGGCTTCGTGCTGGTGTGGAACGAGTTCCTCATCGCGCTGATGCTCACCACCTCCGAGGCCAAGACGCTGCCCATCGTGGCGTCGGAGCTCAGCCAACTCGGGCGCGACGTGCCGTGGGGCATCTTGAATGCCTCGGTCATTTTGCTGTCGCTGCCGCCGCTGCTCATGGTGGGCGTGCTCAGCGGTTTTCTCAATGCCGCGTTCAAGCGCAAGCGGGAGGCTGAATGAACCCCGCCGCTTCCCTTTCTTTAGAACCCAAAATGTCTGCCATCCGCTGTCACCACCTCATCAAGCGCTACGGGGAAACGCAGGTCGTCCATGCCTTCGATCTCGACGTGGCCGACAACGAGTTCGTCGTGTTCCTCGGCCCCTCGGGCTGCGGCAAGTCGACCATCCTGCGCATGCTCGCGGGCCTGGAAGACATCAGCGGCGGCGACCTGCACATCGGCGGCCAGCGCGTGAACGACCTGCCGCCGCAGGAGCGCGGCATCGCGATGGTGTTCCAGAACTACGCGCTGTACCCGCACATGACGGTGCGCGACAACATCGCGTTCGGGCTCAAGCGCCTGAAGGTGCCCAAGGCCGAGATCGACAGCCGCATCAAGGAGGTGTCGGACACGCTGGGCCTGGAGCGCTACCTCGAGCGCAAGCCCACCGAGCTGTCGGGCGGCCAGCAGCAGCGCGTGGCGATTGCGCGCGCCATGATCAAGACGCCGAAGGTGTTCCTGTTCGACGAGCCGCTGTCGAACCTCGACGCCAAGCTGCGCAACCACATGCGCATCGAGATCGCGAAGCTGCACCAGACGCTGAAGACCACCACCGTGTACGTCACGCACGACCAGCACGAGGCCATGACGCTGGCCGATCGCATCGTGCTGCTGCGCGACGGGCGCATCGAGCAGGTCGGCACGCCGCAGGAAATCTTCGAGCGCCCGCGCTCGGCCTTCGTGGCCGGCTTCATCGGCACCCCGCCGATGAACCTGATGGAGATGGCAGTGCACGGCCTGGACAACGGGCAGTGCGAGCTGCGCGGAGGCGGCGGTTCGGTGCGCGTGGATGCGCGCCGCTTCGCGCTCGACGGCCGCGAGCGCGTGACGCTGGGTGTGCGCCCCGCGCACCTGCACCTCGACACCGCCAGGGCGACCGGCGAAGGCTTTGCCGGCGAGGTCCAGCTCATCGAATACCTCGGCAACGAAGTGCTGGTGAGCGTCGGGCAGGGTGGCGAAGAGATCGCCGTGCTCCTGCCGTCCGCCGCGGGCCCCCGGCTCGGCGAGCCGCTGCGCTTCGTGGCCGATGCGCAGCAGGTGCACCTGTTCGATGTCGCGACGGGCGCTTCGCTGCTGCGTCCGGACGCCGTGCTGCACTGAGTGTGCGGCCCCATTTCAACCCTCTGAGAAAGATGCAATGAAAGCACTGGTTCTGGAAAAGGCGCACGAGATCACGCTGCGCGATGTCGAGCTGCCGCTGCACGTCGGCCCGCGCGACGTGAAGATCCGCATGCACACCGTGGGCGTGTGCGGCAGCGATGTTCATTACTACCAGCACGGCGGCATCGGCCCCTACGTCGTCGATGCGCCCATGATCCTCGGCCACGAGGCCTCGGGCGTGGTGGCCGAGGTGGGCGCCGAAGTCACCCACCTGAAGCCCGGCGACCGCGTCTGCATGGAGCCCGGCATTCCCGACATGGACTCGCGCGCCGTGCGCGAGGGCTTCTACAACCTCGACCCGGCTGTGCGCTTCTGGGCCACGCCGCCGATCCACGGCTGCCTCACGCCCTACGTGGTGCATCCGGCGGTCTTCACCTTCCGCCTGCCCGACAACGTGAGCTTCGGCGAAGGCGCCATCGTCGAGCCGCTGGCCATCGGCCTGCAGGCGGCGAAGAAGGCGGCGCTGAAGCCGGGCGACGTGGCGGTGGTCCTCGGCGCCGGCACCATCGGCGCGATGACGGCGCTGGCCGCGCTCGCGGGCGGCGCGGCGCGAGTGATCCTGGCCGACCTCGTGCCCGAGAAGCTGGCGCTGTTCGCCCACAACCCGGCGGTGACGACGGTCGACGTGCGCAGCACCAGCCTGGCCGACACCGTGCAGGTCCTCACCGACGGCTGGGGCGCGAACGTGGTCTTCGAAGCCAGCGGCAGCACGCGCGCCTTCGACAACGTGTTCGACCTGCTGTGCCCCGGCGGCTGCCTCGTGCTGGTGGGCATACCCGCTGCGAAGGTGGCTTTCGACATCGTCGCGATCCAGGCCAAGGAGGCTCGCATCGAGTCGGTGTTCCGCTACGCCAACATCTTCCCGCGCGCGCTGGCGCTCATCGCGTCGGGGCAGGTCGACGTGAAGCCCTTCATCTCGCGCACCTTCGCCTTCGAGGACGGCATCGCCGCCTTCGAGGAGGCTGCGGCCGGGCGCGTCACGGATGTGAAGATCCAGATCGAATTTCCCGCCGCCGAAGCGGCCTGAACGCCCCGCAAGGGCGCGGGGCAAGGGGAAACGCTGGGGAGTGCGCCGGCAGGGCGCGGCTACAGTGGCTGCGTTTTGCCACTCGCAGCCTTGCGTGCTTGCCTGCCCATGCTCTTGCCATTTCGCAATGTCGTTCTCACCGGTGCCTGCGGTGGCCTGGGGCAGGCGCTGGCGCGTGCGCTGATCGACGGCGGTGCGCGCGTGGCGCTGGTGGGGCTCGACACCGAACGCCTCGCGGCGCTCGCTGCCCAAGGTGAAGGGCGCTGCAAGGCCTACACGCCCGACGTGTCCGACAGCCCCGCCATGCAGGCGATGGCGGCCGACTGGATGCAGCGCTTCGGCCCGCCCGACCTCGTGATCGCCAACGCGGGCGTGGCCGGCGGCTACGACACCGCCGAAGCCGACGACCTGGCCGTGTTCCGCCGCATGCTCGAGATCAACCTGCTCGGCGCGGCCACCACCTTCCAGCCTTTCGTGCAGCCGATGCGCGCGCAGGGGCATGGCGCGCTCGTCGGCGTGGCCAGCATCGCGGGCTGGCGCGGCATGCCGGGCAACGGCGCCTACTGCGCGAGCAAGGGCGGGCTGATCCGCTATCTCGAAAGCCTGCGCGCCGAGCTGCGCGGCACGGGGCTCACGGTGCACACGGTGAGCCCGGGCTACATCCGCACGGCGCTCACGGCCGGCAACCGCTTCGCGATGCCGGGGCTGCTCGAGGCCGACGCGGCAGCGCGCCAGCTGCTGGCGGGCCTGGCCGCACGGCGCGAAAAGATCGTGCTGCCGCGGCGCATCGGCTGGCTGTCGAAAGCACTGGGCCTGTTGCCTGCACCGCTGCACGACCGACTGTTGCGCGGCCAGCCGCGCAAGCCGCGCGTGGGCGAGGCGGGTGCCACCGCCATCCCCGGCCTGAATTCCCCGAAAGAACCTCCCCGCCGATGACGCCTTCCGCTGCCGCCGCCACCGTTCCCACGCACGAACAGATCGCCCTCATCGGCGCCGGGCCCTCGGGCCTGGCGGGCGCCCGCAATCTCCAGAAGCTCGGCGTTCCGTTCCAGGGCTTCGAGGCCCACAGCGACGTGGGCGGCCTCTGGGACATCGACAACCCGCGCTCCACGGTCTACCACTCGGCGCACCTGATCTCGAGCAAGCGCACGACCGAATTCGCCGAGTTCCCGATGGCCGACACCGTGGCCGACTACCCGAGCCACCGCGAGCTGCGCCGCTACTTCAGCGACTTTGCCGACCGCTTCGGCCTGCGCGCGCACTTCCGCTTCGGCACGCGCGTGCTGCGCGTGGAGCCGGTGAGCGACGCGCCCGACACACGCTGGCGCGTGAGCGTCGAGGCGCCCGACGGCACCGTGGAGACCGACGAGTACAAGGGCGTGGTGATCGCCAACGGCACGCTCTCGGAGCCCAAGCATCCGCAGTTCGAAGGCCACTTCGACGGCGAGCTGCTGCACACCAGCAGCTACAAGCACCCCGAGCTTTTCAAGGACAAGCGCGTGCTGATCGTCGGCGCCGGCAACTCGGGCTGCGACATTGCGGTCGACGCGGTGCACTACGCGCAAAGCGTCGACATCTCGGTGCGGCGCGGCTACTACTTCGTGCCCAAGTACGTGTTCGGCAAGCCGGCCGACACGCTGGGCGGCAAGCGCCCGCTGCCGCCGTGGCTCAAGCAGAAGGTCGATGCCACCGTGCTGCAGTGGTTCACCGGCGACCCGGTGCGCTTCGGCTTTCCCAAGCCCGACTACAAGATGTACGAGTCGCACCCGGTGGTGAACTCGCTGGTGCTGCACCACGTGGGCCATGGCGACATTGGCGTGCGCGCCGACATCGCGCGGCTCGCCGGGCGCACCGTGCATTTCAAGGACGGCAGCGCGCGCGACTACGACCTGATCCTCACGGCCACGGGCTACGCGCTGCACTACCCGTTCATCGACCGCGAGCTGCTCAACTGGCAGGGCATGGCGCCGCGCCTGTACCTGAACATCTTCTCGCCGCGCTTCGAGACGCTGGGCGTGCTCGGCATGATCGAGGCCAGCGGCATCGGCTGGCAGGGGCGCTACGAGCAGGCCGAGCTGCTGGCGCGCTACTTCCGCGCGCAGGCCGCGGGCTCGCCCAAGGCAACGGCGCTGCGCACGGCGGTGCAGGGGCCGCCGCCCGATCTGTCGGGCGGCTTCAAGTACCTGCAGCTGGAGCGCATGGCCTACTACGTGCACAAGGACACCTACCGCGCGGCCGTGCGCCAGGCCGCTGCCGCACTGGCTGACTGATCGTCTTTCTACAAGGGGTTCCGCGCATGCTGCCTGTCGACGAGATCCGCCTGCACTTCAATCCGGCCTCGCTGGTGCTGCTCAACGTGGTGCTGGGCTTTTTGATGTTCGGCATTGCGCTGGACACGCGCATCGACGACTTCAAGCGCGTGGCGCGCATGCCCGGTGCGATGGCGGTGGGCATCGGTGCGCAGTTCGTGGTGCTGCCGGCCGTGACCTTCGTGCTCACGCTGATCCTGCAGCCGGGCCCGAGCATCGCGCTGGGCATGATCCTCGTGGCCTGCTGCCCGCCGGGCAACATCTCGCAGATCCTCACGCACCGCGCGGGCGGCAACGTGGCGCTGTCGGTGTCGATGACGGCCATTTCGAATGCGCTCTCGATCGTGGTGATGCCGTTGAACTTCGCGTTCTGGGGCGGCCTGCATCCCACGGCCTCGGTGCTGCTCAAGACCATCGCGCTCGACCCCTTCGACATGCTGGGCCACATCGTGATGATCATCGGCATTCCCTTTGTGCTGGGCGTGGCCTGCGCGCACCAGCTGCCGGGGCTCACAGCGCGCATCAAGAAGCCGGCGCGCATCCTGAGCTTCCTGGCGCTGATCGCCTTCATCGTCGGCGCCATCGCGGGCAACTGGCGCTACTTCCTCGATTACGTGGGGCTGGTGCTGATGGCCGTGGTGATCCACGACGCGCTGGCCTTCGGCACCGGCTACCTGTGCGCGCGGCTCTCGGGGCTGGGCGACTACGACCGGCGCGCGGTGGCCATCGAAGTCGGCATCCGCAATGCGGGGCTCGGGCTGGTGCTGATCTTCAGCTTCTTCGGCGGGCTCGGCGGCATGGCCGTGGTGGCCGGCGTGTGGGGCTTCTGGGACATCATCGCGGGGCTGGCGCTGGCGAGCTGGTGGGGGCGCAAGCCTGCGACGCCATGAGCGCCGCGCCGGGCCGCCCCAAGCAAGCTCGCACCGCAGTGCGAAGCACGAAGGTATACCAATGAGCGACACCTGGAAGGCGTCTGCGCGACGCGTGCTGGTGACGGGCGGTGACGGATTCCTGGGGCGCAGCGTGCTCGCGGCATTGACCGCACAGGGCAGCTTCGAAACGCTGGTGGCGCTCGACGTGCGCGAGGTGCCCGCCGAGCGGCGGCTGCCCGGCGTGGTCTACCTGCAGCAGGACGTGCGCGACGACGGCATCGCCGACGTGCTCGCCGAACACGCGATCGACACGGTGGTGCACCTCGCATCCATCGTCACCCCCGGCAAGGACTCGAACCGCGCCTTCGAGCATTCGGTGGACGTGGGCGGCACGCGCAACGTGCTCGACGCCTGCGTGGCGCGCGGCGTGGGGCACATCGTGGTGTCGTCCAGCGGCGCGGCCTACGGCTACCACGCGGACAACCCGGCCTGGATCACCGAGTCGCAGCCGCTGCGCGGCAACCCGGTGTTCGCCTATGCCGACCACAAGCGGCAGGTGGAAGAGATGCTGGCCGAGTGCCGCGTGCAACATCCCGCGCTGGCGCAGACGGTGCTGCGCATCGGCACCATCCTCGGCGAGCGCGTCGACAACCAGATCACGGCGCTGTTCGAGAAGAAGCGGCTGATCGCCATCCGCGGCAGCGACAGCCCCTTCGTGTTCGTGTGGGACGAGGACGTGACCGGCGCCATCGCCCACGCGCTCGGCGGCGCACCGCCCGGCTGCTACAACCTCGCGGGCGACGGCGCGCTCACGATCCACGAGATTGCTGCGCGGCTCGGCAAGCGCGCCATCGCCTGGCCGGCCGGCGTGCTGCAGGCGGCGCTGGCCGCGGGCTCGGCATTGGGCGTGAGCCGCTACGGGCCCGAGCAGCTCGACTTCCTGCGCTATCGGCCGGTGCTGCTGAACACCGCGCTGAAAACCCAGTTCGGCTACGTGCCGCGCAAGACCAGTCGCGAAGCCTTCGAGGCTTTCGTTGCGGCGCGTGCGCAGCAGGGAAGGCCGGTCACTTCCGCGTAGCGTCCGCCGCTGGCGGGGGCGCGATCAGGTAGTCGAGCATGCGCCGCGCATTGAGCGGCAGGTCGTGCGACGAGCGCACGCAGGCCATCAGCGTGCGCTCGGCCCACGGGTCGGCCAGCGAGGCGCGCGCGATCTTCATCGAACGGGCGCAGCGCTCGGCCGCGGTCTGCGGCACGATGCCCACGCCGATGCCGTACTCGACCATGCGGCACACGGCCTCGAAGTTGCGCACGCGCACGCGGTAGGCCAGGTGCCTGGCGAGCGCGCGCACATGCCCGGTGATCAGCTGCTGCAGCGCGCTGTCGGCGGGCAGGCCGACGAACTCGCTGTCGACCACCTCGGCCAGGTGCACGCGGCGCCGGCTCGCCAGCGCGTGGCCGCGCGGCATCACCAGCACGAGGTCGTCGCGGCGGAAGGGGTGGCATTCGAGGCCGTCGCTGTCGATGGCGTCGGAGACGATGCCGATGTCGCACAGGCCGCTGCGCAGGGCCTCCACGGTGTCGGGGCTGGCGCGCTCCTCGAGGTCGACCGAGATGCGCGGATGCTCGGCCAGGAAGCGGCTCAGCACCTCGGGCAGGTGCTCGGTGAGCGCCGAGGTGCCGCACATGAAGCGCACGTGGCCCTTGAGGCCCTGGCCGTACTCGCCGAGCTCGCCGCGCAGCCGCTCCATCTGCTGCAGCACGACGCGCGCGTGGTGCAGCAGCGTGCGTCCGGCCTCGGTGGGGCGCACGCCTTGCGCGTGACGCGTGAGCAGGGGCGTGCCGAGCGCGTCTTCCATGCCGCGCACACGCTGGCTGGCCGAGGCCAGCGTCATGTGCGAGCGGCCGGCACCGGCCGTGAGGCTGCCGGCTTCGACGACGTGGAGAAAGAGCCGCAGGTCGGTCAGATCGAATCGCATGATGGGCCGCAAGGTAGCACGCCAGCCTCAGCCTGTGCCTGAGGCTGGCTGCGCGAAAGCCGCATTTCCAGCCGCTGCGCCGGTCGGCAGACTCCACGGCGATGACGATCTCCAATGAAGCGATGGGCCTGTGGGCGGCGGCGGCCGCGGTGTTCCTGCTGGCCGGCCTGATCAAGGGCGTGATCGGCCTGGGGCTGCCGACCGTGGCGATGGCGCTGCTCGCGCTGTGGATGTCGCCCGCACAGGCGGCGGCGCTGCTGATCGTGCCCTCGCTGGTCACCAACCTCTGGCAGACCGGGCCGCGCGCGAGCTTCGGCGCGGTGTTCCGCCGCATCGGTCGCATGCAGGCCGGTGTCGTGGTGGGTACCCTCGCCGGGGCGTGGTGGCTGGGCGTACCGGCCGGGGCCTGGGCCTCGCTGGCGCTGGGCGTGGCGTTGGTGATCTATGCGCTGTGGGGACTGACGGGGCGGCAGCTGCACGTGAGCGATGCACAGGCGCGCTGGCTGGGTCCCGTGGTGGGCGCCGCGACGGGGCTGGTGACGTCCGTGACCGGCGTGTTCGCGGTGCCGGCCGTGCCGTACCTGCAGGCGCTGGGTTTCCAGCGCGATGGGCTGATCCAGGCCATGGGCATCTCGTTCACCACCTCGACCGTGGTGCTGGCCCTGGGGCTGGCGGCGAACGGCAGCTACCCGGCGGCGGTGCTGGGCGGGTCGTTGGCGATGCTGGTGCCGGCGGTCGGCGGCATGGTGCTGGGCACCTGGCTGCGGCAGCGGTTGCCGGTGGCCGTGTTCCGGCGCTGCTTCCTGATCGGGCTGGCGCTGCTGGGGGCGTACATGGCGCTGCGCGCCGTCATGTCCGCCTGATCCCGTGATCGGTCAGCTGGCGGCCAGCAGGGACGCGCGCACGCGCTCGATGGTCTGGCGGTAGGGCAGGGCGAAGTCCTCGATGGGGGCGTCGGCCTCGAGCCAGCGGAACGAGAACACCAGGCCTTCTTCTTCCGGGCTGCCCGTGGCCATGTGCTCGAAGGTCTCGGGCAGGGCGCGGTGGTCGCGCATCAGGAAGATGTGCCAGCGCTGCGGATGGCGGTGCGTGTTGCCTTCGACGCCGGCTTCGCACTCGCGCTCCAGCGTGCCCAGCGATTCGAGCCGGCCCGCGAACACCAGGCCCGACTCTTCGAGCAGCTCGCGCCGCACGGCCGCCTCGGGCGACTCGCCGGGCTCGATGGTGCCCTTGGGCAACTGCATGTTGCCGTCCTCGGGATGACGGAACACCAGCAGCCGGCCCCGCGCATCGACCAGGCAGGCGCAGGCCTTCGGGATCGTCGCGACGGGGGCGGCGCCGAGCGGGCTGCTGCTGCCGTTCTTCATGGCGGTGGCCGCCTCAGGCGCCCGTGAGGGCGGCCTTGACCGCGGCGCTGACCTGGCCCATGTCGGCCTTGCCGGCCAGGCGCGTCTTGACCACGCCCATCACCTTGCCCATGTCGCCGGGGCCCGAGGCGCCCAGTTCGGCCACGATGGCCTTCACCGCGGCGGCCGTTTCATCGGCGCTCATGCGCTGGGGCAGGTAGACCTCGAGCACCTTGATCTCGGCGGCTTCCTTGTCGGCCAGGTCGGCGCGGCCACCCGTGGTGAACGCGGCGATCGAGTCCTTGCGCTGCTTGACCATCTTGTCGACGATGGCCACGACCATGGCGTCGTCGAGCTCCACGCGCTCGTCGACTTCCTTTTGCTTCATGGCGGCGAGCAGCAGGCGGATGGTGGCCAGGCGCTCTGAGTCCTTGGCGCGCATCGCCGTCTTCATGTCTTCGGTGATTTGTTCTTTGAGAGTCATTCTTCGCAACCTTTCGGAAAAAACAAAAGCCGCGGCAGGTTTCCCTGGCGCGGCTGGTGCAACGGGGCGCTGGCGGGGACTTTCGTCGGGGCCAGCCACCCTGGGCGTTGCTTAGTACAGCTTCTTGGGGAGCTGCATGCTGCGCACGCGCTTGTAGTGGCGCTTGACCGCAGCTGCCTTCTTGCGCTTGCGCTCGGCGGTCGGCTTCTCGTAGAACTCGCGGGCGCGCAGGTCGGTCAGCAGGCCGAGCTTTTCGATGGTGCGCTTGAAGCGACGCAGGGCGACGTCGAAGGGCTCGTTTTCTTTAACGCGGATGGTGGTCATTGATGAATCGTTGAAATGGATTTGGCCGGGGGAGATCGAGGCCCCAAGCCGGGGTTCCTCAACTGAAAAATTTTGTGGCCGTTGAGGGAAGGCCAAAAGTTAGCCCGCGAGTATAGCACTCCCCCAGGCTGCGCGCACTTCGTGTCGCTTCTCCAACCCCCTCGCCGGGGGCGACACCTGAGGCCCGGCAAAGCCGGTTCCTCGGTGTCCTGGAAAAAACCTCAGGGGCGCCTTCAGAGCGCCTGTGCGCACGCATGGGCGCTCGCCCACGCCCACTGGAAGTTGTATCCGCCCAACCAACCCGTCACGTCGACCACTTCCCCGATGAAATACAGGCCCGGCTGCTTCGATTCCATCGTTTGCGACGACAGATCGCGCGTGTCGACGCCGCCCGCCGTCACCTCGGCCTTCTTGTAGCCCTCGGTGCCGCTGGGGGTGATCTGCCAGCGGGCGATGCGCTCGGACAGCGCCGCCAGCGCCTTGTCGGTGGCCTCGTTGACTGGGCGCTGCAGGGCCGGGTCTTCGCCGACCCAGGCGTCGGCCAGCCGCGAGGGCACCAGCGCGGCCAGTTCGTTGGCGATGCGTTTCTTGGAGCGCCGCTTGGCGTCGGACAGCGACTCGGCCACGTCCGTGCCGGGCGCGAAGTCGAGCGTCAGCGGGGCGCCGGGCTTCCAATAGCTCGAAATCTGCAGCACCGCCGGGCCCGACAGGCCGCGGTGGGTGAACAGCAGGTCTTCCAGGAAGGCCATCTTGTCCTTCTTGCCGCCGGTCTCGATGCGCACCGGCAGCGCCAGCCCGGCCAGGCCGGCGTAGGGCGCCCAGGCGTCGCCGCCGAAGGTCAGCGGCACCAGCGCCGGGCGCGGCGTGACCAGGCGCAGGCCGAACTGCTCGGCGAGCCGGTAGCCGAAGTCGCTGGCACCAATCTGGGGAATCGACAGGCCGCCGGTGGCCACCACGAGCTTGGGCGTGTCGATCGGGCCGCGCGTGCTACTGATTTGGTAGCGCCCGTCGACAAAGGCGATGTCGCCGAGCTTGCACGGCTGCCAGCGTTCGACGTTGCCGGCGGCGCACTCGGCCAGCAGCATGTCGACGATCTGCTGCGAGGAGCCGTCGCAGAACAGCTGGCCCTTGTGCTTCTCGTGGTACGCGATGCCGTGGCGCTGCACCATGTCGATGAACTGCTGCGGCGCGTAGCGCGAGAGCGCCGAGCGGCAGAAATTCGGGTTGTCGCCGACGAAATGGCGCTGCGGGGCGCGCACGTCGAGGTCGCGGTTGGTGAAGTTGGCGCGGCCGCCGCCCGAGATGCGGATCTTTTCACCGACCTTCTCGCTGTGGTCGACCAGCAGTACGCGCAGGCCGCGCTGGCCCGCCAGTGCGGCGCACAAGAGACCGGCGGCGCCGGCACCGACGACAACGACGTCAAAGGAAGAAGAAGGAGGGGAAGAAGAAGGAGAGCTCAAGCGGGTCCGTCCGCCGCCAGCACCGGCGGCGGGTTGTATTTGAGGTGGCCCACGTAGCGCAGCGGCTGCGTGGCGGCGATCGAGGGCACGTCGCCCTCGCGCATGTGGAGCAGGTCGGCGGGGCTCACCCAGCGCGGGTCGGCGTCGGTGATCGGCACGCCGGCCTGGCGGTAGGCCTCCAGCACGAACTGGGAGCAGAAGAACTGGTCGTTGCGGCTGGCGCCCAGCTGCACCGTGGCCAGGCCGCTGATGCAGTACGCGCTGACGGCCGAGGGAATCAGCGGCAGTTCGCACAGCCGGCGGTTCAGCACGAAGGGCGCGTTCAGCAGCACGCCGGCGGTGTTGTAGCGGGTGCCGACCTGCGAGTGCGCCCAGTCGCGCATCTTCTCGACGTCGGCCTCGACGAGGCCCGGCACGCGGAAGGCGACGACCATCTGCTCTTCGTCGACCACCTCGGCCAGCGGTCGTGCGCGCACGCCGGTGCCCACGGCCTCGGCGATCTGGCCGTCGCCCAGGTAGAGCACGGCATGGCTCACGGGCGAGAAAGTGCCCAGGCGGATGCCGAACGAGTTCACCGTGGCGATCGAGGTCAGCAGGATGTCGCCGGGCGCCAGCACCTCGGCGCCGATCAGCTCGCCGCCGTTGCCGGGGGCGATCACCGAGCTCTGCACGCGCAGACGCAGGCCGGAGGTTTCGGAAGGCATCTCGATGCGCGTGGCGCAGGCCGAGAGCAAGAGCGGCAGCGCCGCGGCGAGCGCCACGGCGCGAAGAAGGGAAGCCATGGTCATCCCTTCCAGACGAACGGGAACTTCAGCTGCTTGAAGAAGCCGTTGGGCACGTAGTCGCCCAGCACGCCGTACTTCTCGGGCCAGAGCTTGGTGCTCTTCACGGCGGTGCCGAAGAGGTAGTCGAGGAAGGCGTAGTGCGCCGCGTAGTTCTTGTCGAGCGCCTCGATGTCCTGGCTGTGGTGCCAGTGGTGGAAGTTGGGCGTCACGATCAGGTAGCGCAGCGGGCCCAGCCGCACGCTCACGTTGCAGTGGTTGAACACCGCCTGGAAGCCGACCACCACGATGTAGGCGTCGATCACGTCCTTGCTGAAACCCAGCACGTAGATCGGTGCGAGCACCAGCGTGCGCGTGATCAGCAGCTCCAGGATGTGCTGGCGCGAGCCCGCCATCCAGTCCATGCTCTTCACGCTGTGGTGCACGGCGTGCAGGCGCCACAGCACCGGCACCTCGTGGTACGCGCGGTGCGTCCAGTACTGCACGAGGTCGGCCACCAGGATGATCAGCAGGATGCCGGCCCAGAACGGCAGGTTGCTCACCCAGCCGCGGATGCCGTCGTTGGCGGCCCAGCCGAAGAGCTTGTGCACCATGAGGTTGGTGGCCAGCAGCACGAAGCCCACGATCATGTGGTTCACCACGAAGTGGTGAAAGTCGGTCTGCCACTCTTCGCGGAACACGGGCTGGTCCTTGCGCAGCGCAAAGAGCTTCTCGATGAAGATGAAGATCAGCGACGAGCCCAAGAGGTCGAGGATGAACCAATCGAGCCCGATGTACGGCGTGTGGTCCGCGAAGTCGTGCACCGGCACCTTGTGCCCGCCCAGCAGCGCCGACACCGCCACCAGCAGGAACGCGGCCGACGACAGCCAGCGCGAGCGGTTGAAGATGATGTTGACCAGCGAGAGCCCGCCCGCGATGACCAGCGCGGTGAGCAGGATGACGCGCATCACGTCGACGTTGTAGCTCTTGCGCAGCTCGGGCGTCGTCAGGTACTGCGGAAAGTGGAAGGCCAGCACGCCCAGAAAGCACAGGGCGGCGAGGCTGAAGGCGATGGTGCCCGTGACCAGACCGCGCCCGCGGCGCAGCTCGCCGTGGCTTTCGGTGAATTCGTTGAGTTTGTCGAGCATCCCTGCCTCTTCCTTCTTGTTCGTTGGGCCGGGCGGGATTTTAGGCGGCGCCCGGGCGGCGGCGCTACACTGCGCCTCCTCATGGCCCGCCGCTCCCTTCGTCGCTGCACGACCGCGATTTTCGTGGTCCTGTCGCTGCTGTTCTCGCAGCTGGCGCTGGCAGGCTATGTCTGCCCCGGCGCGTCGGACAGCCCGGGCTCGATGGCCGACATGATGGCGTCGGGCGAGCCCTGTGAAGGCATGGACATGGCCCAGCCGGTGCTGTGCTTCCAGCACGCCGCCGACCTGTCGCTGTCCTTCGAGCCGGTGAAGCTGACCACGCCTTCGCTGCCGGCCATCGTGCAGCTCGTGGTGATGCCCTGGTGCTGGTGTCGGAAGGCCATGTCCTTCCGCCGCAGGCCGTGCCGGAGCGGCAGCATCCGCCGCCCGATCCCGTTTTTCTCGCCACGCGCAGACTGCGCGTCTGACATCTCCGTCGACTGACCGGTGCTGGTGCGGCGCGTCCGCCCGCCAGCGATTCGCTCGTTCGTTTGCGGAGTTCTCATGTTCATTTCCTTTTCGCGCGCGGCCGCCTGGGCTGCCGCGCTGCTGCCGTCCCTGGCGACGGCGGCCCCCCTGTCCCTGGAGGACGCGCTTCAGATGGCGACGCAGCGCTCCGAAGCCACCCGCGCCGCCCGTGCCGGCGTCGCCAGCGCCACGGCGGCGGCCTCCGCGGCCCCGCAGCTTCCCGACCCCACGCTGCGCATCGGCGTCGACAACCTGCCCGCGACGGGCGCGGACCGTTTCCACACCACGCGCGACTCGATGACGATGAAGCGCATCGGCATCAGCCAGGAATGGCTGTCCGCCGACAAGCGCGCCGCACGGCAGGCCGCCGCCGAGGCGTCGGTCGGGCTGGAGGCAGTGCGGGTGCAGGCCGCCATGGCCGACACCCGCAGGCAGGCCGCGCTCGCCTACGTGGACGCCTTCTACGCCGGCGAGAGCGTCAAGCTCGCACGGCGCATGGAGCACCACGCGCACGAAGAACTGGAGGCCTCGCGCGCACGCCTGTCATCGGCCGCGGGGAGCAGCCAGGACGTGCTGGCGCTCGCCGGCGGCAGAGGCATCGCGGAAGACGAGACGGCGGATCTCCTGCAGCAGCAGGAAGCCGCCAGCGTCGCCTTCCAGCGCTGGGTCGGCGTGCCGCCCGACGAACTGCGGTCGCCGGGCGCCATCGCCGTGCCGTCCGAAGCGGCCTATGTGGCCGCGCACCCCACGGTCGCAGCCATGCAGCGCGATGTCGACGTGGCCAGGCAGACGGCGGCCGTCACCGCGTCCAACCGCAAGCCGAACTGGACCTGGGAGCTTGCCTATGGCCAGCGCACCGGCTACGCCGACATGGTGTCGGTGGGCCTGAGCATTCCCCTGCCTGTGGCGCCTGGCGAACGGCAGGACCGGGACACCGCCGCCAAGCTGGCCCTCATCGAGAAAGCCGAGGCCGACCTGGCCGAAGCCACCCGGGCCGCGACCGCCGAGTACCAGGCGCTGCGCAGCGATGCGCAACGCCTGCAGCAACGCATCGACCGCTACCGCACGGGCGTGGTCGTTCCGGCCGGCCAGAGAACGGCGGCCGCGACCGCGGCCTACCGCTCCAACCAGGGCAGCCTCGTCACGCTGTTCGAGGCGCGGCATGCCGAAGTCGAAGCGCAGCGCAAGCTGCTGACGCTGCAGCGCGACCTGGCCAGAACCCACGTCCAACTGGCCTTCCGGCCGCTCACCACCGAGGGGGCCCCATGAACCGTACACGCACGATCGGCGCAGCGCTGCTGGCCGCCCTGTTGCTCGCCGCAGGCGCCTTCTGCCTGGGGCGCACGACAGCCCCGTCCACGGAAGCGTCGGCGACCACGCCGCCCACCGCCGACAGCCGCAAGGTCCTCTACTGGCACGACCCCATGGTGCCGGGCCCGCGCTTCGACAAGCCCGGCAAGTCGCCCTTCATGGACATGCAGCTGGTGCCGATGTACGCCGACAGCACCACCGGCACGGGCAGTGCAGGCGGCGTGCAGGTGAGCCCCACGGTTCAGCAGAACCTCGGCATCCGGTATGCCGGCGTGCGGCGCGCGGAAGTCTCCGCCTCCTTCGACGCAGTCGGCGCCGTGCAGTTCGACGAGCGCCTCAATGTCGTCGTGCAGACGCGCGTGGCGGGCTACGTCGAGCGCCTGTCGGTCCGTGCGCCGATGGAGCGCGTGCGCAAGGGGCAGGCGTTGGCGACGGTCTTCGCGCCTGAATGGCTGGGCCCGCAGAACGAGTGGCTGGCCCTCCAGCGATCGGGCGTTTCCGCCGACCTCGTCGCCGCGGCGCGTGATCGCATGCGCGCGCTGTCCATTCCCGCCGAGCTCATCCGCCGCAGCGAGGAAACCGGCACGGCGCAGGCGCGCTACGTGATCACGGCGCCGTCCGACGGCGTGGTGGCCGAGCTGGGTGTGCGCGAAGGCGTCGCTGTCACGCCTGGCATGACGCTGTTCCGCATCGCGGGCCTGGAGAAGGTCTGGGCGGTGGCCGCGATCCCGGAAGCGCAAGCCGTGCGGCTCGCGCGCGGCCAGAAGGTCAGGGCGGTCCTCCAGGCCGACGCCGCCCAGTCGTTCGACGGCACGCTCGACGAGATCCTTCCCGAGGTCAGCGCAACCACCCGCACACTGAAAGCCCGCTTCGAAGTCGACAACAAGAACGGGAAGCTCACGCCAGGCATGCTGCTGCGCCTGCAGGTGACGGGGCCCGCCAGCACCCGGCTGGTCGTGCCGTCCGAAGCCGTCATCCGCACCGGCAAGCGCGCGGTCGTCATCGTGCGCAAGACCGACGGCGCGTTCGAGCCGCGCGACGTGTCGACTGGCGCGGACCTGGGCGACGACACCGAGATCGTCGCGGGCTTGAGTGAAGGCGACCAGGTGGTGGCCAGCGGCCAGTTCCTCATCGACTCGGAGGCCCGGCTGCGGTCGGTGCTGGGCAGCATGGCATCGCCGGCAGCCACGACCACACCGCCGGCTGCCGTGCTGCACCAGGCCGAAGGCAAGGTGGAAAGCGTGGCGCCCGACGGCCTCACGATCTCGCACGGCCCTGTCGCGACGCTCAAGTGGCCGCCGATGACGATGGGCTTTGCGAAGGCATCGCCTGAGGCGTTCCCGGACATCCAGCCCGGCGACCTTGTCCGCTTCGAGTTCAAGGAAGGCGGCCCCATGGGCTACGAGCTGGTCTCCGTCCAGCGCATGCCACAGGGCGCCAAGCGATGATCGCCGCCGTCATCCGCTGGTCGATCGGCAACCGCTTCCTGGTGCTGATCGCGACCCTGTTCCTGGTGGCCGCGGGGTGGTGGTCGGTGGTGCGCACGCCGCTCGATGCGCTGCCCGACCTGTCGGACACGCAGGTCATCATCCGCACGCCTTTCCCCGGCAAGGCGCCCCAGGTGGTCGAAGACCTCGTCACCTACCCGCTGACGACCACCATGCTCAGCGTGCCCGGTGCCAAGACCGTGCGCGGCTACTCGTGCTTCGGCGACTCGTTCGTCTACGTGCTGTTCGACGACAAGACCGATCCCTACTGGGCGCGCTCGCGCGTCGTCGAGTACCTGAACCAGGTGCAGGGCAGGTTGCCCGCCGGCGCCAACGCCTCGCTGGGTCCCGATGCCACGGGCGTGGGCTGGGTCTACGAGTACGCACTGGTCGACCGCACGGGCACGCGCGACATCGGGCAGCTGCGCGCACTCAACGACTGGTTCCTCAAGTTCGAACTCAAGACCGTGCCCGACGTGGCCGAGGTCGCCAGCATCGGCGGCATGGTGCGTCAGTACCAGGTGGTGCTCGATCCCGACCGCATGCGCGCGCTGGGCATCACGCAGCAGGCGGTCGTGGCGGCGCTGCAGAAGGCCAACCAGGCCTCGGGCGGCTCGGTCGTCGAACTCGCCGAGGCCGAGTACATGGTGCGTTCGCGCGGCTACCTGCGTTCGCTGGACGACTTCCGCACCATCCCGCTGGCGGTGACGGGCGGCACGCCGGTGCTGCTGCGCGACGTGGCCACCGTGCAGATCGGCCCCGAGATGCGCCGCGGCATCGCGGAGCTCGACGGCGAGGGCGAAGTGGCGGGCGGCGTGATCGTCATGCGCTCGGGCAAGAACGCGCGCTCGACCATCGAGGCCGTCAAGGCCAAGCTGGAAACGCTCAAGCCCGGCCTGCCGCCGGGCGTCGAGATCGTGCCGACCTACGACCGCTCGCTGCTGATCGATCGCGCCGTCGACAACCTGCGCGGCAAGCTGATCGAGGAGTTCATCGTGGTGGCGCTGGTCTGCGCGGTCTTCCTGTTCCACCTGCGCTCGGCGCTGGTGGCCGTGGTGGCCTTGCCGATCGGCGTGCTCGCGGCCTTCATCGTGATGCACTGGCAGGGCGTCAACGCCAACATCATGTCGCTGGGCGGCATCGCGATCGCGATCGGGGCGATGGTGGACGGCGCCATCGTGATGGTCGAGAACGTGCACAAGCACATCGAGGCCTTCGAGACGGCGCAGGGCCGGCAGCCGACGGTGGTCGAGCGATGGCGGCTCGTTGCCAACGCGTCGGTGGAGGTCGGGCCCGCGCTGTTCTTCTCGCTGCTGGTGATCACGCTGTCCTTCGTGCCCGTGTTCTCGCTCGAGGCGCAGGAGGGGCGGCTGTTCTCGCCGCTGGCCTTCACCAAGACCTATGCGATGGCCGCTGCGGCGGGCCTGTCGGTGACGCTGATTCCGGTGCTCATGGGCTACCTGATCCGGGGGCGCATCCCCCACGAAGCAGCCAACCCCGTGAACCGTTTGCTGATGGCGGTGTACAGGCCCGCGCTGGAACTGGTGCTGCGTTTTCCCAAGGGGACGCTCGCCGTCGCCGCGGTGCTGCTGGCGCTCACCGTGGTGCCGCTGATGCGCCTGGGCGGCGAGTTCATGCCGCCGCTGGACGAAGGCGACCTGCTCTACATGCCGTCGGCGCTGCCGGGGCTGTCGGTGTCGAAGGCGGCCGAACTGCTGCAGCAGACCGACCGCCTCATCAAGACCGTGCCCGAGGTCGCGCGCGTGTTCGGCAAGGCCGGCCGCGCCGACACCGCGACCGACCCGGCGCCGCTCGAGATGTTCGAGACCACCATCCAGTTCAAGCCGAAGGATCAATGGCGCGCCGGCATGACACCCGACAGGCTGGTCGAGGAGCTGGACCGCGCCGTCAAGGTGCCGGGCCTGACCAACGTGTGGGTGCCGCCCATCCGCAACCGCATCGACATGCTGGCCACGGGCATCAAGAGCCCGGTCGGCATCAAGGTGGCGGGGGCGGACCTGGCCACGATCGATTCGCTGACCACGCAGATCGAGGCGGCGGTGAAGGGCGTGCCCGGCGTGTCGTCGGCGCTGGCGGAGCGGCTCACCGGCGGGCGCTACATCGACGTCGATGTCGACCGCCTCGCCGCCGCGCGCTACGGCCTCTCGGTGGCCGATGTGCAGGCCGTGGTGTCCACGGCCATCGGCGGCGAGAACGTGGGCGAAGTGATCCAGGGCCGCGAGCGCTATCCGATCAACGTGCGCTACCCGCGCGAGATCCGCGATTCGCTGGAGCGGCTGCGGCAGCTGCCCTTCGTGACGGAAAAGGGCGCGCAGCTGCTGCTGGGCGACGTCGCGCGCATCACGATCGAAGACGGCCCGCCGATGCTGCGCAGCGAGAACGCGCGGCTGTCGGGCTGGGTCTACGTCGACGTGCGCGGGCGCGACCTGCGCTCCGCCGTCCACGACATGCAGGCGGCCGTCGACCAGGGCGTGAAGATGCCCGCGGGCTATGCGGTGTCATGGTCCGGCCAGTTCGAGTACCTGGCGCGCGCGACCGAGCGGCTGAAGCTGGTCGTGCCGGCCACGCTGGCGGTGATCTTCGTGCTGCTGTACCTGCTGTTCCGCTCGTTCACCGATGCGGCGCTCGTGATGGCGGCCGTGCCGTTCTCGCTCGTCGGCGGCTTCTGGCTCATCTGGGCGCTGGGCCATTCGATCTCGGTGGCCACGGCGGTCGGCTTCATCGCGTTGGCCGGCGTGGCGGCCGAGTTCGGCGTGGTGATGCTGGTCTATCTGAAGAACGCGCTGGCGCGGCGCCTCGATGCCGGCGAGCCGATGAACGACGAGACGCTCCTGGCCGCGATCCGCGAAGGCGCCGTGCTGCGCGTGCGGCCCAAGGCCATGACCGTGGCGGTCGTGATGGCCGGCCTGCTGCCCATCCTGTGGGGCAGCGGCACCGGCTCGGAGGTGATGACCCGCATTGCCGCGCCGATGGTGGGCGGCATGGTCACCGCGCCGCTGCTGAGCATGCTGGTCGTGCCCGCGGCCTGGTATCTGTTGCGCCGCCGCGCCCCTTTGTCGCCTGCTGTTTCCAACCCCTCATCGCATCAAGGAGCCACTTCATGAACTTCCTCCATCCCCTTGCCTTCGCACTGGTCGCCAGCCTGGCCGGTGCCGCCCAGGCCCAGGCGCCGAAGAGCGAGCCTCCGCCCGCGAAGGCGTCCGCGCCGGGCATGCTGACCGATGCCGTGGTCCAGAAGATCGATCCGGCCCGCGGCCTGATCGTGTTGAAGCACGGCGACATTCCCAACCTGGCGATGCCGCCGATGACGATGGGTTTCGATGTGGCCGAGAAGCAGATGCTCGAACAGGTCAAGCCCGGCGACAAGGTCCGGTTTCATGTCGAGGTGGTGAAGGGCAAGCCGACCGTCACGTACCTCGAAGCTGTGCGCTGAGAGGCGCTTGGCTAGGTGCCGAACCGGCCGGTGTCGCCCGGCTGCAGCGCCGCTGCGGCCAGCCCCTGCAGCACGTCGCCCACCACGATCACCGCCGGGCTGGCCAGCCCGGCTTCGGCGATGCGGGCCTGCAGGCCCTGCAGCGTGGTCACGAGGTGGCGCTGGTGCGGCAGGCTCGCGTGCTGCACCACGGCCACGGGCGTGTCGCCCGGCAGGCCGTGCAGCAGCTCACGCTCGATGTGGCCGGCGCCCGAGACGCCCATGTAGATCACCAGCGTGAGGCGGGCGTTGTGCGCCGTGGCGGCCAACGCGCGCCAGTCGGTCGGGTCTTCGGCCGCGCCCGCGCCGGTCTTGGCGTGGCCGGTGACGAAGACCACGCCCTGCGCGTGGTCGCGGTGGGTGAGCGGCACGCCCAGCGAGGTCACGGCGGCCAGGCCGGCGGTGATGCCGTTGACCACCGCGCATTCGATGCCGGCCTCGCGCAGGTGCTCCACCTCTTCGCCGCCGCGCCCGAAGATGAACGGGTCGCCGCCCTTCAGGCGCACCACGGTCTCGCCCTCGCGCACGGCCGTGATCATGAGCCGCTCGATGAAGGCCTGCGGCGTGCTCTTGCAGCCGCCGCGCTTTCCCACGTGCACGATGCGCGCGCCGGGCCGGGCGTAGGCCTGGAGCACGGCGTCGTTCACGAGGTCGTCGACCAGCAGCACCGTGGCGGCCTGGATCGCCTTGACGGCCTTGACGGTCAGCAGCTCGGGGTCGCCGGGGCCGGCGCCCACCAGCGTGCAGCGGCCGGTGATGAGGGTGGAGGGGGTGTTCATGCGTGGGAGGCCAGTTCGGTGATGTGCCTGACTTGCGTCGCGATGGCTTCGGGCACGGGAAGCTCGCCGGCCAGCACGCGCCGCGTGTAGGCGGCCGTGGTGGCGACGTCGATTTCTTTCGGCAGCCCGGGCACGTCGGCGGCGGTGCCGGCGGCCTGGGCCTGGAGTTCGCTGCGCACGCCGCGCACGAAGCCGTCGATCTGCGCGGTGCGGCGCGGGTCGGAGACCACCTCGCCTTCGAGGCCGCGCGAGAGCAGGGCGGTCATGCCCGTGAGCTCGAAGGTCTCGCCCATCGTGCGGGCGTATTCGGGGTGCGTGTAGCTGGCCACCACCACGCAGGGGCCGGTGGTCGGGCGCATGAGCTTGACCACGCTGTGGCCGGGGTTGCGCAGGCCCACCACGCGGCGCACGTCGAGCAGGCGCTTGAGGGCGGGGTTCAGCAGCTCGGTCGGGGCAAAGCCCACCTGGCCGGCGGCCAGGGGGGTGAGCGTGGTCATCGGGGGCATGTCCAGGGCTGAAAGCACGTTCGATGCCAGTACGCGCGAGGTTTCGCTCGCGCTGCCGTGCACCAGCACCGCCAGGCCTTCGCGGGCCAGCAGCAGCGCCAGCAGCGGCGTGAGCACCGGCAGCTTGCGCGCGCCGTTGTAGCTGGGCAGCACGATCAGCGGGCCGCCGCGGGTCGTCACGGGGTTCAGCCGCGCATGCGTGGCGTCGAGAAAACCGGCCATCTCCTCGGGCGTCTCGCCCTTGATGCGCATGGCCAGGCAGAAGCCGCCGATCTCCAGGTCGGTGACCGTGCCGTCCAGCACCTGGCCGAACAGGTCGCAGGCCTGCTCGCGCGTGAGCGGACGGGCGCCCCGCGCGCCGCGGCCGATTTCCTTGATGTAGTGGCTGATTCCCATGGGTAGGCGGATTGTCCCGCAACGCTTATGCCGGAATGTGAGTCGGCTTATGCCCCCACGGCCAGTGCTTCGGCCGGGGTGGCCCGCACCATGCGCTTGAGCTCCGGCACGCACGAGCCGCAGTTCGTGCCGCACTTCAGCGCCCCCTGCAGCGCCGCCAGCCGCTCGTCGGCGCTGCCGGTGCAGCGCACCAGCTCGGCCTCGATGGCGCGGTCGGTCACGTTGAAGCAGGCGCACACCGGCTTGCCGCGCGACTGCACGGCCACCGGCGCGCGGGCGCCCGGCGACAGCAGCAGGCGGCCGTAGCTCTGGGCCGGCAGTTCCTCGCGCAGCAGGGTGGCGATCCAGGCTTCGGCGCTGGTGTCGCCGCCCAGCAGGAAGGCCTCGAGCCCGGCGCTGCCGTCGGCGCGGCGCACCAGCCGCGCGGCGCGGCGCTGGCCGCGGCGGTGGTCGGCATAGCGCAGGGTGTCGGCGGTCTGCAGGCCCAGCAGGGCTTCGATTTTCTCGACCAGCGCGGCGTCGGGCGCATCGTGCGCGGCGGCGCGAAAGAGCACGCCGCTGCGTTCTTCTTCGCCGGGCGCGTTGCCCGCGAACGGCACGCAGGTGGCGAAGGGGAACAGCGCCATCAGCGGCTGCAGTGCGCGCTGCGCCGTGAGCGCGTCGCCGGCGGGCAGCCAGGCCATGGCCAGCAGCGACCACGGCAGCTCGGCCTTGAGGATCTTCACGGGCGTGTGCTTGAGCTCGGGCTGCTTCGAGGTGGGGCAGTAGGCCGGCGTGGTGAGCGCGTTGATGCCCGCCAGCCGCACGCCGGTCGACGAGCAGCCGCTCAGGTACTCCTCGCCCCAGTGCATGGCGACGAAGGCCTGGCTCATGCCGATCTCGGCGCTGGCGCGCGCCGGCAGCAGGATCGAGCCGCGCTTGGACGTGAGGTGCACCAGGTCGCCTTCGGCGATCTGGCGGCGCGCCATGTCCTGCGCGTTCATTTGCACCACGGGCTCGGCCACGTGGCCGAACAGCTTGCCGACCGTGCCGGTGCGGCTCATGCCGTGCCACTGGTCGCGCAGCCGGCCGGTGTTCAGCGAGAAGGGAAAGCGCGCCTCGCGCGCCTCGGCAACGGGCTTGTAGGGCGTGTCGACGAAGCGCGCGCGGCCGTCGGGCGTGGGGAACACGCCGTCTTCGTACAGGCGCACGCGGCCGGTGCGTTCGCCTTCCTTCAGCGGCCATTGCTGCGGGCCGGCACTCTCGAGCATGGCGTAGCTCAGGCCGGTGATGTCCAGGTCGCGCCCGCGCGTGGATTCACGGTGCTCGTTCCAGACCGACTCGGCGCTCTCGTACGGGAACAGTGTGAACGTGCGGCCCAGTTGCGCTTCGAGCCGGCGCGCGAAGGCCACGCCGATCGACCAGTCGTTGCGCGCCTGCCCCGGTGCGGGCACGGCCGGGCGCACACGTGAGATGCGGCGCTCGCTGTTGGTCACGGTGCCTTCCTTCTCGCCCCAGGTGGTGGCGGGCAGCAGCAGGTCGGCGAAGGCGCAGGTGGCGGTGGTGGCGAAGGCTTCCTGCACCACGACGAACTCGGCGCGTTCGAGCGCGCGGCGCACCGTGGCCTGGTCGGGCATCGACTGGGCGGGGTTGGTGCAGGCGATCCACAGCGCGCGGATCTCGCCGTCGGCTGCGGCCTGGAACATCTCCACCGCCGTCTTGCCGGGCTTCTCGGGCACCGAGGGCACGCCCCACAGCGCGGCCACTTCGGCGCGGTGCTCGGGGTTGGCCAGGTCGCGGTGCGCGCTCAGCAGGTTGGCCAGCCCGCCCACCTCGCGCCCGCCCATCGCATTGGGCTGGCCCGTGAGCGAGAACGGGCCCGCGCCGGGCTTGCCGATCTGGCCCGTGGCCAGGTGCAGGTTGATGAGCGCCGCGTTCTTCGCCGTGCCGCTGGACGACTGGTTCAGGCCCTGGCAATACAGGCTCAGCGTGGCGGGCGAGGTGGCGAACATGCGCGCCGCCGCGAGCAGGTCGTCCTTCGGAATGCCGCACACCTGCGCGACCTTGTCGGGCGTGCACTCGCGCACCGTGGCCTTGAGTGCGTCGAAGCCGTTGGTGCGGGCCGCGATGTAGGCGGTGTCGGTCCAGCCTTCCCACAGCATCAGGTGCAGCATGCCGTGGAACAGCATGACGTCGGTGCCGGGCTGGATCGGCAGGAACAGGTCGGCGATCTCGACCGTGTCGGTGCGGCGCGGGTCGGCCACGACGATCTTCAGCGCCGGGTTCGCGGCCTTCGCATCTTCGATGCGGCGAAACAGAATGGGGTGCGCCCACGCCGTGTTGCTGCCCACGATGAACAGGCACTCGGCGTGCTTCAGGTCGTCGTAGCAGGCCGGCGGCGCGTCGGCGCCCAGCGTCTGCTTGTAGCCGGCCACCGCGCTGCTCATGCACAGGCGCGAGTTGGTGTCGATGTTGTTGGTGCCGACCAGGCCCTTGGCCAGCTTGTTGAAGACGTAGTAGTCCTCGGTGAGCAGCTGGCCCGACACGTAGAAGCCGACCGCGTCGGGGCCGTGGTCGCGCACCACCTGCGCGAATTTGCCGGCGGCGAGGTCGAGCGCGTGGTCCCACGTCACGGGCGCGGGCGCTTCCTTGCGCGCGAGTCGCTGCAGGGGCTGCAGCAGCCGCGTCTGGCGCGTGACGGTCGCGCTGGCCGTGAGGTGCAAGGTCGAGCCCTTGGTGCACAGGCGGCCGAAGTTCGCCGGGTGGTCGGGGTCGCCGCGCACGCCGGTGATCTGGTCGCCCTGCGATTCGATGATCACGCCGCAGCCGACGCCGCAATAGGGGCAGGTGGAGCGCGTCTCCTGGGTCATGCGGGCCTCAACCTTCTTCCGGGGACATCACCGTCACGGCGGCCAGGCGCTGCGGCCCGGCGACCGGGCGCTCCAGGTCGAGCGCATGCGTGGCCAGCTCGCCGGCGTCCAGGTGCACCACGCCGTCTTCCAGCTTCACCGCGAACTTGGGCGTGCAGCCTTCGTCGGGCGAGCGGGCGCAGCCGTCGTCCAGGCCGATGGCCCAGTTGTGCAGCGGGCAGGCCACGCTGGTGCCGAACACGATGCCCTGGCTCAGCGGGCCGCCCTTGTGCGGGCAGCGGTCGAGCAGGGCGAAGACCTGGTCCTCGGCATTGCGGAACACGGCCACGTCCAGGCCGGCGGGCCGCATCACGCGGCGGGCACCGAGCACGGGGATGTCGTCGAGGCGGCAGATGGCTTTCCAATCGCTCATGGTGGGGCTCTCTTGTCTTGTCTTGTGTTCGGGCGCGGGTCAGGTCTTGATCTCGGCGTACAGGCCGGTCACGCGGTCCATGATCGCGAGCAGGTTCTCGCTGCTCACGAACACGTCGGACATCAGCGCGGGCGAGGCGCCCGCACCGTCCAGGCGCTGCAGGCCGCGGTTGAAGAACATCCATTGCGCGTCGGCCAGCACCAGCTCCTGGCGGATCTGCGCGGTGGCTTCGGGCGCGTTGCGCAACAGCTCGAGCGCGGCCAGGAATTCGGTGCGCGCCTTGGCGATCTCGGCGGTGCTGCCGGCCGGGTCGATCTGCATCGCCGCGGCCAGGTAGCACTTGGCCATGCGCTGCGACAGCATGCGCTGGCGCCCCGCGATGTTGACCAGCCGCCCGACCGGCTTGCCCGAGGCGGCCTCGTACTGCGCCGTCCCCTGGTGGGCCAGCGCGAGCACGGCGGCGTCGAGCGCGACGACCCGCGCGGCGGCGTCCCGGCCGGGCGCTGCGTCGGCCAGCTCGGTGCGGAACGCGCGCCAGGCGCCGTCCAGGCCGTCATAGGTGGCGCGCAGCGCCGGCGTCGGCGCAAAGGCCTTGAGCTCGCCGAGCTGGCGCTCGAACAGCGCCACCGAGCGGTCGAGCACCTGCTGCGCGCTGCGCGGTTCCACCTTCTGCACCAGCGCCAGGTAGGCCTTGCTCGCGCGCTGCGACAGCATGCGCTGGCGGCCGGCCTTGTTGATGGCGTCGTTGAGGTCGGCCACCTGCGCACGGGCACCCACCGGGGCGAGCGCAGCGAGGGCGGAAGAAGCGATGAAGAGTCGTCGTTTCAAGCGGTCGCTCCGATCACACGCTCAGCGGCGCAAACTGCCGCACATCCACCGAGGCTTGCGCCGATTCGAACCACGGGTCGGGCTCGCCGTCGAGCGCGAACTGCAGCCGCTCCCACAGTGCCTTGCGGCCCTCGGCGTCTTCGAGGATCTTCTTCTTCACGTAGTCCAGCCCGACGCGGCCGATGTAGTGCACCGTGCGCTCCAGGTACCAGCCTTCCTCGCGGTACAGCTGCAGGAAGGCGCCGGCGTGTTCCATCACTTCCCCGGCGGTCTTCACCTTCACGAGGAACTGCGCCACCTCGGTCTTGATGCCGCCGTTGCCGCCCACGTAGAGCTCCCAGCCAGAATCAACGCCGATCACGCCCACGTCCTTGATGCCGGCCTCGGCGCAGTTGCGCGGGCAGCCGGACACGGCCAGCTTGACCTTGTGCGGCGAGTACATGGCCCACAGCGCACGCTCCAGGTCCTTGCCCATCTGCGTGGAGTCCTGCGTGCCGAAGCGGCACCACTCGCTGCCCACGCAGGTCTTCACCGTGCGCAGCGACTTGGCGTAGGCAAAGCCGCTGGGCATGCCGATGTCCTTCCACACGCCTTCCAGGTCTTCCTTCTTCACGCCCAGCAGGTCGATGCGCTGGCCGCCCGTGACCTTGACGGTCGGGATCTTGTACTTGTCGGCCGCGTCGGCAATGCGGCGCAGCTCGTCGGGCGTGGTGTGGCCGCCCCACATGCGCGGAATGACGGAGTAGGTGCCGTCCTTCTGGATGTTGGCGTGGCTGCGCTCGTTGATGAAGCGGCTCTGCGGATCGTCCTTCGCCTCTTTGGGCCAGGTGCTGATGAGGTAGTAGTTGACGGCCGGGCGGCAGGTGGCGCAGCCATTGGGCGTGCGCCAGCCCATGCCGCGGTAGACCGCGTCGTGCGTGAGCCAGTGCTCCTTGCGGATCGCGTCGCGCACGTCCTGGTGGCTCATGTCGGTGCAGCCGCAGATCGCCTTCTTCTTTGGCGTGGCCGAGTAATCGCCGCCGGCCGTGAACATCAGGATCTGCTCGACCAGCCCGGTGCACGAGCCGCAGCTGGCGCTGGCCTTGGTGTGCTTCTTCACCTCGTCGAGCGTGAACAGGCCCTTTTCCTTGATGGCCTTGCAGATGGTGCCCTTGTTCACGCCGTTGCAGCCGCACACCTCGGCGTCGTCGGGCATGCTCGCGGCCTTGCTGTGGCCCTCGTGACCGGTGTCGCCGATGTTCGATTCGCCGAACATCAGCTTGTCGCGGATGTCGTGCACGCTGCGCCCGTCGCGCAGCAGCTTGAAGTACCAGCTGCCGTCCACCGTGTCGCCGTACAGGCAGGCGCCGATGAGCTTGTCGTCTTTCAGCACCAGCTTCTTGTAGACGCCGCCGAAGGGGTCGCTCATCACGATTTCTTCGGTTCCTTCGCCGCCCATGAACTCGCCGGCGCTGAACAGGTCGATGCCCGTGACCTTGAGCTTGGTCGAGGTGAGCGAGCCCAGGTAGCGGCCGATGCCGAACTGCGCCAGGTGGTTGGCCGCCACCTTGGCCTGCTCGAACAGCGGTGCGACCAGGCCGTAGGCGATGCCGCGGTGCGCCGCGCATTCGCCCACCGAGTAGATGCGCGCATCGGTCACGGTCTGCATCGTGTCGGTGACGACGATGCCGCGGTTGCAGTGCAGGCGCATCTTCTCGGCCAGCTCGACGTTGGGGCGGATGCCCACGGCCATGACCACGAGGTCGGCCGCGACCTCGGTGCCGTCCTTGAAGCGGATCGCCTTCACGCGGCCGTCGTCGCCACCGACGAGGTCCTGCGTCTGCGCGCCCATGAGGAACTTCAGGCCACGGTCTTCGAGCGACTTCTGCAGCAGCTTGCCCGCCACGTCGTCCAGCTGGCGCTCCATGAGCCAGGGCATCACGTGCACCACCGTCACGGTCATACCGCGCAGCATCAGGCCATTGGCCGCTTCGAGGCCCAGCAGGCCGCCGCCGATGACCACCGCGTTCTTGTGCGTGCGCGCGGTCTCGATCATGTAGTCGGTGTCGGCGATGTCGCGGTAGGCGATCACGCCCTTCAAGTCCTTGCCGGGCACGGGCAGCATGAAGGGGTTGGAGCCGGTGCACATCAGCAGGCGGTCGTAGGGCGCCTCGGTGCCGTCTTCCGCGCGCACGATGCGGTTCACGCGGTCGACCTCGACCACCTTCTTGCCGGCGTGCAGCGTGATGTGGTTGTCGCTGTACCACTCCCAGCTGTTGAGCACGATCTCGTCCACCGTCTGCTCGCCCGCGAGCACGGGCGACAGCAGGATGCGGTTGTAGTTCGGGTGCGGCTCGGCGCCGAAGACGGTGATGTCGTACAGGTCGGGTGCGATCTTCAGCAGCTCCTCGAGCGTGCGCACGCCGGCCATGCCGTTGCCGACCATCACGAGTTTCATTTTCTTCATGGGGCGGGACCTTTCAGGGAAATCAACCGAACGACGGCCCGCGGCGCGCGGTCAGAATCGCGCCATGAGCTTTGAAGTGGACATCGGCTACAGCAGCCAGCGCGGGCCGCGCGACGCGAACGAGGACTTCGCTGGCACGGTGCATGCGCCGGCCGGCGACGAGGCACGCGGGCTCATCGCGGCGATTGCCGACGGGGTCTCGAGCGGCGGACGCGGCCGCGAAGCGGCGCAGACCACGGTGATGGGCCTGCTGGCCGACTACTTCGCCACGCCCGCGACCTGGGAGCCGACCGCCGCGCTCGACCGCCTGATCGGCGCGCAGAACGGCTGGCTGGCCGACCACAACCGGCGGCGCCAGGGCAAGCAGGAGGGCGCCGGCACGGCGCTCACCACGCTCACCGCGCTGGTGCTGCACGGCCAGAGCTACACGCTGGCCCACGTGGGCGACACGCGCGCCTGGCGCGTGCGCGCCGACGGCGAACCCGCGCAGCTGCTCACGCAGGACCACGCCTTCGACCACCCCGACATGCGCAGCCGGCTCACGCGCGCCATCGGCCTGGATGACCAGGTGCGCGTCGACTACCTGCAGGGCGACGTGCGCGTGGGCGACTGCTTCGTGCTCAGCACCGACGGCGTGCACGGCGTGCTCAAGCCGCAGCAGGTGGCCGCGCTCGCGCTGCAGGGCGACGCCGAGGCCGCGAGCGAGGCGCTGGTGCAGGCGGCGCTGGACTCCGGCACGCGCGACAACGCGACCGCGCTGGTGATCCGCGTGGTGGGGCTCGATGCGCGCCAGCTCGACGACGAACTCGGTGACGGCCGCCGGCTGGCGCCGCCGCCGTGGCTCAAGGTGGGCGACGTGCTCGACGGCTACGTCGTCACCGGCCTGGTGGCCGACACCGGCGTGCACCTGCTGTACCAGGCGCGCCATCCGGTCACGCGCGAGCTGGTCGCGCTCAAGACCCTGCACCCCTCGCGCGCCGGCGACCCGCAGGAGCGCGCGATGCTGGCGCACGAAGCGTGGCTGGGGCAGCGTGTGGGGCAGGGCGGCGGCTTCGTGCGTGTGCACGAGCGCGCGCCGGACGCCAGCGCGCTGTACATCGTGTTCGACTGGTACGGCGGGCGCACGCTCGAGCAGATGCGCAAGGACGGCACGCGCGGCACCGTGGCCGAGGTGGTCGCAGCGGCCATCGAGGTGAGCCGCGCGCTCGGGCGGTTGCACCGCCACGGCGTGGTCCACCGCGACATCAAGCCCGGCAACCTGCACCGGGGTGACGACGGGCGCTGGCGCATCCTCGACCTGGGCGTGGCGATCTCGGGCCGCGAAGGCGCGGCGCAGCGCGAGCTGCACGCGGGCACGCCGAGCTACATCAACCCCGAGCAGTGGGAAGAGGGCGGCGTGGCCGATGCGGGCAGCGACCTGTTCGCGCTCGGTGCCACGCTCTACCAATGGCTCGGCGGGCACCTGCCCTACGGCGAGATCGAGCCCTACCAGGTGGCGCGCTACCGGCGCGATCCGGTCGCGCTCTCGCGCCTGCGGCCCGACGTGCCCGTGTGGCTCGACCACCTCGTGCGCAAGGCCGTGGCCCGCGATCCGCGCGAACGCTTCGAGACCGCCGAGGAGATGCTGCTCGCGCTGGAGCGCGGCGCCTCGCGCCCCGTCAACGCGCCCGCCGCCACGCCGCTGATCCGCCGCGACCCGCTCGCGCTGTACCAGCTCGCGCTCGGCGTGTCGGTGCTGTTCAACGTGCTGCTCATCGTGTGGCTGCTTTTCCTGCCACGTTGAGCGGGGGCGGGCGAAGAGGCTCATGAACGGGCGGCCTTGCGAACGGGCGAGGGCTTGGCAACCGCAGGGGCCGGCGTGACGCGCGCGCGTCCGCCTTTTTCGGCCCAGGTGCGCGTCCAGCGGATCTGCATCACGCGCATCACGCCCAGCATCGCCAGCGAGAGCGCACCGAAGAACACGAAGCCCCAGGCATAGCTGCCCAGGTACTGCTTCGACAGGCCCATGGCGTTGGGCACCAGGCCGCCGCCGAGGGCGCCGATCTCGCCGATCATCGAGCCGGCCACCGCGGTGCTCGTGGGCCAGCGCAGCGGCACCAGCTGGAACAGCGCGCCGTTGCCCGCGCCCAGCGCGGCGAAGCACACGATCAGCAGCAGCGTGGTGAGCGCCAGCGAGCCCGACGAGAAACCCACCAGCACGAGGCCCACGGCCACCACCAGCAGCACCACCGTGAGCGTGTTCACGCCGCCCCAGCGGTCGGACAGCCAGCCGCCCACGATGCGCACCGCTGCGCCCATGAAGGCCGCGAGCATCGTCAGCTGGCCGGCCTGCACCTTGCTCACGCCGAACTGGTCGTAGTAGTACGAGGGCAGGAAGGTCGTGAGACCGATGAAGCCGCCGAAGGTCACGCCGTAGATCAGGCTGAAGACCCAGCCGTCTTTCTCGAACAGGCAGGCGATGTGGGCGCGGAAGCTGCCGTGCGGGTCCACGTCCGGCGGCTCTTTCGCGAAGAACACCATCACGACCATCGGGATGAGGATCGCGACCGCGGCCACGCCGTACACCGCCTGCCAGCCCAGCCAGTTGGCCAGCGGCGGCGCCACCAGCACGGACACGGCCGTGCCCACGTTGCCCGCGCCCACCAGGCCCATCGCCAGGCCCTTGTGCTGCGGCGGGAACCAGCCCGAGCCCAGCGACAGCGCCACGCCGAAGCTCGCGCCGGCGATGCCCAGCAGCACGCCCATGGCGAGCAGGTCGTTGAAGCTCTTCACGAAGAAGAAGCCGAACAGCATCGCCACGGCGATGAGGCCCATCTCGACCAGCGTGGCCTTCTTGCGGCCGATGTACTGCGACAGCAGGCCCAGCGGAAAGCGCATGAGCGCGCCCGCGATGATCGGCACCGACAGCATCAGGCCCTTCTGCGCGGGCGAGAGGTTGAAGGTCTCGCCGATGAAGGGCGCCATGGCGCCGTTGAGCACCCAGATGCAGCAGGAGAACGAGAAGTACAGGAAGGCCGCGAACAGGGTCGGACTGTGGCCTGACTGCAAGAAATTCCTGAAACCGGACATGGTGTTCAAAGGTGCAAAAAGCCGCGGCGCGACCGGGGAGCGGTCGTGTCGACGGACAGGGGTGGAGTCGGGGTACCGCCGGCGAACGCCGTCGGCATGGGGGTGGGCCCGGCCTGGAGGCGGCCGGGGCGGATGCAGGGGGAACCTGCAGCCTCACCAAAGCGGTGCTTCGTTACACCGCACCCCCTTCGATGCAAGAGGCGTGCCTGCGAATGCAGGCTGGCGTGGCCTATGCTTCCCGGGCCTTGCCACACCTTGCCGCCATGTCCCTTCTCGTCGTCCTTTCCCCTGAACCCGCTGAAGGCGAGCCCTTGCCGGCGCCGCTGCAGCTGTCGATCGATGCCGGGGGCGTCGCGGTGCTCGGGCGCGCGGGCTGCCACACGCTGGTGCAGCGCGCGCAGGCGCTCGCACCGTCGATGGTCCTGGTGCATCTGGATGAAACAGAGCCGCAGCTCGACGCGCTGCTCGATGCGCTGGCGCCCTGGGGCGGCGCACCGCCGTGCGCCCTGGGCGTGATGAGCGCGCCGCTGGACGGCGCGCAGCACGCAGCGCTCGTGGCCGCGGGCGTGCACGGGTGGGTACCCATCGACAGCGCCGATGCACTCGCCGCACTGACCGCGCGGGCGCAGGCCCGCTGGACCCGCGAGGCCGCGCTGCGCACCGAACTCGACGCCCTGCGCACGCGCATGGACGAGCGCAAGTGGGTCGATCGCGCCAAGGGCCTGCTGATGTCCGCGCGCGGCATCGGCGAAGACGAGGCCTTCGGCCTGCTGCGCGGCGCCGCGATGCACGCCAACCTGCGGCTGGGCGAGGTGTCGCGTTCGGTCATCGAGGCCGCACAGTGGGCCGAGGCGATCAACCGCGCGGGCCAGCTGCGCATGCTCTCGCAGCGGCTGGTGCGCGTGGCGGCGCAGCTCGCGGCCGGCATCGATGCGCAGCGCGCGCGCGTGCTGCGCACGCAGTCGACCGAGCGCGTGCAACAGACGCTGGATCATCTGACGGCCCTCGAGCTGGGCCCGGCCGGCGTGCAGGCGCTCGGCGAGGTGCAGGCCGCGTGGCTCGCGCTGGCCGCGCTGCTGGTTGCCAAGCCCGCGTCGCAAGGGCTGGCCGCGATCGATGCGCGCGGCGAGGCCTTGCTGTCCGCGGCCGAGTCGCTGACGGATGCGCTGGAGGCCTCGGGTGCGCGGCGCGCGCTGCGCATCGTCAACATCTGCGGACGGCAGCGCATGCGCGCGCAGCGTCTCGCCAAGGACGCGCTGCTGGCCTCGACGCTCTCGGCCGGCGCCTCGCGCGAGCGGCTGCTGCCGACCATGAACGAATTCGAAGCCGCGCTGCTGGAGCTGGAGCGCGCGCCGCTCAGCTCGCCCGAGATCCGCGCCGGGCTGGCGAGCGCGCGCGACGAGTGGCTGCGCCTCGTCGGCGGCGTGCAGGCGCTCGACAGCGCCGAGGGGCGCGCCACACTGGTGCGGTCCAGCGAAGCGCTGGTCGACACCTTCGAGCGCCTCACGGGGTGGTACGAGCACAGCCTGCAGGTCATCATGTCTTGATGCCCGTCGTGCCGCGCCTGCCGGGTCAGGCCACGGCCTTCTCCACATGCGCCTGGCGCGTGTAGAGAAAATCGATCACCGCCTTGCGCGCATGCACATAGGCCGGGTCTTCAGCCAGCGCCACGCGGTTGCGCGGGCGGGCGATGTCCACTGCCAGCACGTCGCCGATGGTGGCGGCCGGGCCGTTGGTGAGCATCACGATGCGGTCGCTCAGCAGCACGGCTTCGTCGACGTCGTGCGTGACCATGACGACCGTGCTGCGTGTCTTCTGCACGATGGCGAGCAGCTCGTCCTGCAGCTTGGCGCGGGTGAGGGCGTCGAGCGCGCCGAAGGGCTCGTCCATCAGCAGCACCTTGGGCTCCATCGACAGCGCACGGGCGATGCCCACGCGCTGCTTCATGCCGCCCGAGATTTCGCCGGGCCGCTTCTGCGCGGCGGGCGTGAGGCCCACCAGCGCGAGCGCCGCGTCGGTGCGCTCGCGCAGCTGCGCCTTGTTCTCGGTGGCCGCGAACACGCGCTCGACCGCGAGGTACACGTTCTCGAAGCAGGTGAGCCAGGGCAGCAGAGAGTGGTTCTGGAACACCACGGCGCGCTCGGGGCCCGGGCCCTTGATTTCCTTGTTGGCGCACAGCAGCACGCCCTGCGTGGGCGTGGTCAGCCCGGCGATGAGGTTCAGCAGGGTCGACTTGCCGCAGCCCGAGTGCCCGATGAGCGTGACGAACTCTCCCTTGGCCACGTTCAGGTTCACGTCGCGCAGCGCGACGAAGCGGCCCTTGGGCGTCTTGAACGCCTGTTCGACGCCGTGGATCTCGATGTACTTGCTGTCGTCGTTCATGACTTCACCTCTTCGAACGTGAATGCGGTGGCGAGCTTGATGAGCGCGAACTCCAGCACCAGGCCGACGATGCCGATCACGAAGATCGCGATGATGATGTTGGCGACGTTGAGGTTGTTCCACTCGTCCCACACCCAGAAGCCGATGCCCACGCCGCCCGTGAGCATCTCGGCCGCGACGATCACCAGCCACGCGGTGCCCACCGCCAGCCGCACGCCCGTGAGCATGTAGGGCAGCACGGCCGGAAAGAGGATCTTGGTGAGGATCTTCCATTCGCTGAGGTTGAGCACCTTGGCCACGTTCATGTAGTCGCTGGGCACGCGCTGCACGCCCACGGCGGTGTTGATGACCATCGGCCAGATCGAGCAGATGAAGATGGTCCAGATCGCGGCCGGGTTGGCGCCCTTGAACACCAGGAGGCCGATGGGCAGCCACGCGAGCGGCGACACCGGGCGCAGCAGGCTGATGAGCGGGTTGAACATGCGCGAGAGGAACTCGAAGCGCCCGATGGCGAAGCCGGCCGGAATGCCGACCGCAGCGGCAAGGCCGAAGCCCAGCGCCACGCGCTGCAGCGACGACAGCACGTTCCAGCCCACGCCCTGGTCGTTCGGCCCCTTGCTGTAGAACGGGTCGCTGAACACCGTGAGCGCCTGCTGCCAGGTGGCCAGCGGCGAAGGGAAGCCGGTGGTGCTCTTCATGGCGACGATCTCCCACACCAGCACCAGCAGGCCGAAGCCCAGGAACGGTGGGAGCACGCGCATCCAGAAGGCGCGCAGGTCCAGGGGTGCGCGGGTGCGAGGCGCAGGTGCTGCAACAACCGCTGCAACAGCGGAGGCGGGTGCCAGGGGCCTGGACACCACGGGCGCGGCGACCTGCGAGGCCACGGCGTCGAGCGGGGAATGGAAGACAGCGCTGACCATGGTGCGTTTCTCCTCAGACATGGAGCTTGAAAGACTCGGCGTACTTCTTCGGGTCCTTGCCGTCCCAGACAGTGCCGTCGAAGAGCTTGCTGGTGCGCAGCACTTCCTTGGGCACGGGCGTCTGCGTGGCGGCGGCGGCCTGCTTGTAGATGTCGATGCGGTTGATCTCGGTGGCCACCTTCAGGTAGTCGGGGTGCTCCTTCAGCAGGCCCC
>Ga0209051_1000131_pt1 | contig 139437 bp, 132 predicted proteins | sample AraplaCvi_mMS_r2_2_FD_184286 | JGI IMG/M metagenome (GOLD analysis project Ga0209051, IMG submission 184286) | Arabidopsis root microbial communities from North Carolina, USA - plate scrape MF_Cvi_mMS_r2 (SPAdes) (version 2) | ecosystem: Host-associated > Plants > Roots > Endosphere | place...
GAGTGCAAAGAGCAGGAAAAATTCTTGTAGATGGTTGGATCGAAATTCAACATATCGTGTAGAGATTCTCAGTGACACAAGCAGCACAGTGGCGCCACCTTAACCCTTTTTCCGGAACGTGCCAATGGTCTTTGCGAAGGTTTCTCGGATTTAGTGACTGGCGGTGCGCGGTATTGCCGTCAGGACCCGGAAATCAAGGTGGATCGGCGAGAATTGCGTGTCGCGCTTTGAACCCGGCCCCGTGCCCCGGTAAGATGCCGGACGTATTTTTTCCACCTCGCTATTTCAGGAAACCGCCATGAGCATCAAATCGGACAAGTGGATTCGCCGCATGGCGCAAGAGCACGGCATGATCGAGCCCTTCGTCGAGCGCCAGATGCGTGGCGAAGGCGCCGACCGGCTGATCTCCTTCGGTGTCTCCAGCTACGGCTACGACGTGCGCTGCGCCGACGAATTCAAGGTGTTCACCAATATCAATTCGGCTACCGTCGACCCGAAGAACTTCGACGAGAAGAGCTTTGTCGACGTCAAGAGCGATGTCTGCATCATCCCGCCGAACTCCTTCGCACTGGCCCGCACTGTCGAGTACTTCCGCATTCCGCGCAACGTGCTGACCATTTGCCTGGGCAAGAGCACCTACGCCCGTTGCGGCATCATCGTCAACGTCACGCCGCTGGAACCGGAGTGGGAAGGCCACGTGACCCTGGAATTCTCCAACACCACGACCTTGCCGGCGAAAATCTACGCCAACGAGGGTGTGGCGCAGATGCTGTTCCTCGAATCCGATGAAGAGTGCGAAGTGTCCTACAAGGATCGTGGCGGCAAATACCAGGGCCAGCGCGGTGTAACGCTGCCGCGTACCTGAATCTGACGAGCTGCTGGAATTCCTGGGCGGGTAGGCACTCTATTGCGTGTACTGCCCGTTTTTTGTGCGTCAGCGCAGCGGGCCTTCGCTCAGGAGTTGCTCTATGAAGATCGATCCGCGAATCAGTGCCGAACTGGCAAGGCTTGAGCCCAATCAGATCGGCGTCATGGCCTGGTCATTGCTGGCCCATCCTGCCGAAGCGGCGGGTGGCATTCCCGGCCAGCCCGATCCCGATACTCCCAACGAACAACCCAACGATCCCACTGAACCCGGCGAACCGACCTTGCCGGATGAGCCGCCTCCTGCGCCTGTTGCCTGATGAGACGATGGCCCGTCAGCGATAGCACAGCGTGCTTCAGTTGACGGGCCATATTTCGTTATCGCCGATGACAAAAATCCTGCAATCGCTGTCGTGCTCGACTCGATAGCCGCCCGTGAACGCACCGAAGGCCGGTAGCAGGCTGATCTCGCTGCCCAGTCGAAAGCAGGCCAGGCGCAGGCGTTGCCGGCCTTTGCCGCTCAGGTGGTAGACCGGGTGCACGTGACCGGCCAGCACATGGCGGCTGGGGTGCGGGTCAGGCTCGTGTTGTACGGCGAAAGGGCCCAGCAGCAGGGGCTCCGGTACGACGCGAATATTCAGCGCTGGCGGTGGGTCGCCGGCGCGTTTGTCATGGTTGCCACGAATCAGCGTCATGGCCAGGTGCGGATGTCGCTCACGCCAATCGGCAAGGGCCTGCAAGGTGCCGGGCGCGTGGGAGCCCGGGCCGTGGAGAAAATCCCCGAGGAAAAGCAACTGTCGACACGGCAGGCTGGCCAGTATTGCATCGAGTACGGCGATGTTGCTGGCGGTGGTGCCATGGGGTACCGGTTGCCCGAGGCTGCGGTAGGCGGCGGCCTTGCCGAAATGAACGTCGGCCACCATCAGGGTTTCCTGGGCGGGCCAGTACAGGGCTTTTTCCGGGAGCAACCAGAGTTCTTCTCCGGCCAGGCTGACAGGATAGGGCGCTGGCATCAGGCGTCACCGCGATCGGCAGTCTTTTCCAGCTCGCTGACCATTCGCCGGATGCGGTCGGCGAGCTTTTCCGAGCTCATGCTTTCCCGGAACCGCTCCACCAGCAGCGGGAACCCGAGTGGGGTGGGGCGCTTGATCACGTGCAGGTCCAGCGTCAAGGTATCGAGGCGTTGCAAGGTCTGCTCCAGTCGATGGATATCCAATTCTTCACGCAGAACTTCCTCCCCAGCCTGGGCCAGCAACAGATTGTCGGCGTCGTATTGCTTGAACACCTGGAAGAACAACCCACTGGACGCCTGCACTTGCCGGGTGCTTTTCGGCGCACCGGGGTAGCCGGCGAAGACCAGCCCGGCGATCCTGGCGATTTCGCGAAAGCGCCTGAGGGCCAGTTCCCCGGCATTCAGGCTCGCAAGCACGTCGGCGAGCAGGTGATCGACGCTCAGCAGTCCCGGGGTCAGGTACTGCGACCAATCCACTGCCGTGGCACTGAGCAGCTCCAGGCCGTAATCGTTGACCGCAATGGAAAACGTCAGCGGCTGTTGCCGACTGACACGCCATGCCAGCAGGCTGGCCAGGCCCAGATGAACCTGGCGTCCGGCAAACGGGTAGAGGAACAGATGCCAGCCTTCCCGGGACTTGAGGGCTTCGGCCAGTAATGTGCTTTGCGTGGGCAACCCGGACCAGCGTTGCTGAGTCAGCAGCAAGGGCTGCACGGCCTGCATCTCCGGGCCCTCGAAACGGCCCGCGGCGGCTTCGCTCAAACGGGCCACGACGGCGGCCGCCAGTTCGCTGGAGAGCGGCATGCGTCCGCCGTTCCAGCGCGGTACGGCGGCTTTCTTGGCCTGGCTGCGTCGCACGTAGGCGGTCATGTCTTCGACCCGGACCAATTCCAGCAACCGCCCGGCGAACAGGAAACCGTCACCGGGGCGCAGGCGGGCGATGAAGCCTTCCTCTACGCTGCCCAGGGTCTTGCCGCCTCCGCCCTTGCTCCAGAACTTCAATTGCAGGCTGGCATCGCTGACGATGGTGCCGATGCTCATGCGGTGGCGGCGGGCCAGGCGTGCGTCGGGGACGCGCCAGATCCCGTGTTCGTCCGGCTCGACCCGTCGGTAGTCAGGGTAGGCGGTCAAGGACAGGCCGCCATGACGTACGAAAGCCAGGGCCCAGGCCCATTCGGCTGGGTTGAGATCGCGGTAGGCCCAGGCGCCGCGCACTTCCCGAAACAGTTCATCGGGCACGAAGCCGCCACCCAGGGCCATGCTGACCAAGTGCTGCACCAGGACATCCAGCGGCTTGTGGGGCGATTCGCGAGGTTCGATGCGCCGTTGGGCCACGGCGTCCTGTGCGGCGGCGGCCTCGATCAACTCCAGACTGTGGGTCGGCACCAGCGTCACCCGCGAGGCGCGCCCCGGTGCGTGGCCGGAGCGCCCGGCCCGTTGCATCAGACGTGCTACGCCCTTGGCCGAACCGATCTGCAGTACCCGTTCCACTGGCAGGAAATCCACCCCCAGGTCCAGGCTGGACGTACAGACCACCGCCTTGAGCTGGCCGTCCTTCAATGCCTGTTCCACCCAGTCCCGGGTATCACGCGACAGCGAGCTGTGGTGCAGGGCGATCAGCCCGGCCCAATCGGGCCTCGCCTCAAGAAGCGCCTGATACCAGATTTCCGACTGTGCCCGGGTATTGGTGAAGACCAGGCAACTGCTGCTGGCGTCGATTTCGGCAACGACCTGGGGCAGCATTTTCAGGCCGATGTGCCCGGCCCAAGGGAAGCGTTCGAGGGCCGGGGGTATCAGCGTGTCGACCTGCAGTGCCTTGCCGTCGGCCCCCTGCACGCTGACCCGGTTGCCCTGCGGGATCAATACCTGTTCGGCGTGGGCCTGGTTGCCCAGGGTCGCGGACACGCCCCAGACGATGAGTTCGGGATGCCAGTGCCGCAAGCGCGCCAGGGCCAGTTGCAATTGCACACCACGTTTATTGCCGAGCAACTCGTGCCATTCATCCACCACGACCATGCGCAGGCTCGAGACGGCGACTTGCGCATCGGCCCGGGCGAGGATCAGGGTCAGGCTTTCGGGAGTGGTGATCAACGCGGTTGGCAGGCGCCGGCCCTGGCGGGCGCGTTCGCTGGCACTGGTGTCGCCGGTACGCAGGCCGACGCTCCACGGCAGGTTCAGGTCTGCCAGGGGCGTTTCGAGGGCTTTGCCGGTGTCGGCAGCCAGCGCCCGCATTGGCGTGATCCACAGCACCGTGAGCGGCTCGGCCGGCGGTTTGCGTTTGCGCGGTTTATCCGGCGGTGGGGCCGGTCGGGCGAAACGGTTGAGGGCGGCAAACCACACGGCGTAGGTCTTGCCTGCGCCAGTGCTGGCGTGCAACAGCCCGGACTCGCCCTGTTTGACGGCGGTCCAGACCTGCTTCTGAAAGGCGAACGGCTTCCAGCCGCGGGCGCTGAACCACTGGTTTGCAAAGTTGTTGGATGTCGCCATGCCTGCCGTGTGCGCCCTGAAAGTCCTTCTTCAGTGACCACGGCGAGCGATGAAAGGTTTAATGGGGAGTCAGTGCAGGGGGCCTGTGGGAGCAAAGCTTGCTCCCACAAAATCCCCTCGCCACAAGGGTTATTTCAGGTTGCCACTGAGAAACTGCTTGAGGCGTTCACTGGTGGGATTGCCCAGCACGTCTTCCGGCCTGCCTTCTTCTTCCACCAGGCCCTGGTGCAGGAACAGCACCTGATTCGAGACTTTGCGGGCGAAGCTCATTTCGTGGGTCACCATGATCATGGTCCGGCCTTCTTCGGCCAGGCCCTGGATCACCTTCAGCACCTCGCCCACCAGCTCCGGGTCCAGGGCCGAGGTCGGTTCGTCGAACAGCATCACCTCCGGCTCCATCGCCAGGGCGCGAGCAATGGCCACGCGCTGTTGCTGGCCGCCGGAGAGGAACGCCGGGTACTGCTCGGCAACCCGCGCCGGCAGGCCGACCTTGTCGAGATAACGACGGGCGCGGTCGTCGGCTTCCTGTTTGCTGACACCCAGCACCCGGCGCGGCGCCATGGTGATGTTTTCCAGCACGGTCATATGGCTCCACAGGTTGAAGTGCTGGAACACCATGGCCAGGCGCGTGCGGATGCGTTGCAGTTCGTTGGCGTCGGCCACGTGCATGCCGTGGCGGTCCTTGATCATCTGGATCGGCTGGCCGTCCAGGCTCATGGCGCCGTCGTTGGGTTGTTCCAGGAAGTTGATGCAGCGCAAAAACGTGCTTTTGCCTGAGCCGCTGGCGCCGATGAGGCTGATGACGTCGCCGGTCTTGGCCTTGAGCGAAACGCCCTTGAGCACTTCATGTTCGCCATAGCTTTTATGCAGGCCTTCGATGGTCAGTTTGTACATGGAGCATGCATCCTCAAGGCGAAAGTAAGTAGCCGCTGCGGTAGGCTTCGGTGCCGGCGACATGGGCGATGACCATGCCGGCAGTCGCCATGCGGCGCAGCGAGCGGGCGTACATCAGCCCGGCGTTACGGCAATGGACAGGGGTGACAGTGTCGTTGACCGGGTCAATGACTTCCGCCACCAGTTGCCCCGCCTCCAGATACTCGCCGGGCAGGGCGCTGTAGACCAGTAACCCGCCCACGGGCGTCGCCACCGGCTCGACAGCGGCCAGCGGCGTGGCAGGGTAGGGCAGTTCGGGCATTGGCATCGGTTCGCCGTCGATGGCGCCGAAACGGATCAGGTACTCGATCAGGGCCTGGCAGTCGAGGCTCGCCAGCCCGTGGTTGACGTCACCCTGGCCACGCAATTCCACTGTGACCGAAAAGCTGCCCAGGGGGATCTCGTAGCGTTCGCCGAAGCGTTCCTTGAGTTGCCACCAGAGCAGGGTGAAGCATTCGTCGAACGACTGGCCACCCGAATCGGTCGCCAGCAAGCTGGCTTCGGCACCGATGTAGCGCGCCAGCGGCTCGACCTGCGGCCAGGCTTCGGGCGTGGTGTAGAGATGGGCCACGGCTTCGAAGTCGCAATGCAGGTCCAGCACCATGTCGGCGTCGCAGGCCAGCCGTTGCAGGGTCAGGCGCAGGGATTGCAATTGCGTGCCTGGGGTCTGCCGGGCGAGAGCGTCGCGCAAGCTGGTGCGGATCAGCATCAGGTTGTGCTGCGGATCGTCGGTGAGCAGGTCCTGGATGTCGTTGCCGATCTCTTCGCTCAGGTCGACGAAGCGCCGGTTGAAGTTCTGCCCGCTCTCGGTTTCGTAGCGGCCCAGGGGCACGTCCATCAACACCTGTTCAAGGCCGATGGGGTTGGCGACGGGCACCAGCACGATCTCGTGCCGCAGGTGGCCCGACGCTTCGAGTTCGGCCAGGCGCTGCTTGAGGTGCCAGGCGACCAGCATGCCGGGCAGTTCATCGGCGTGCAGGGACGACTGGATGTAGATCTTGCCCTCGGCTTTTTCCGGGCCGAAGTGGAAGCTGTGGATCTTGCGCGCGGTCCCCGGTACGGGACCCAGCAAGTCATGGATCTGGTGGCGCATTTGCGTGTGTGTCCTGGAACAAAAGCCCTAGTGGGTCGGCCCGAGAAAGGCCAGCCAGCGGCGTTCGGCGAGGCGGAAGAGGCCCACCAGCGCAAAGGTGACGGTCAGGTAGATCAACGCGGCGATGCCAAACGACTGGAACGTCAGGAACGTGGCCGAGTTGGCGTCCCGGGCGACTTTCAGCACATCAGGAACGGTAGCGGTGAACGCCACGGTCGTCGAGTGCAGCATCAGGATCACTTCGTTGCTGTAGTACGGCAGCGAACGACGCAGGGCCGAGGGCATGATCACGTAGGCGTACAGCTTCCAGCCGGTGAGGCCGTAAGCCTTGGCCGCTTCGACTTCGCCATGGTTCATGCTGCGGATCGCCCCGGCGAAAATCTCCGTGGTGTAGGCGCAGGTGTTCAAGGCGAAGGCCAGGATCGTGCAGTTCATCGCATCGCGGAAGAAGCTGTCGAGCAATGGCTGGGCGCGCACCGCTGCGATGCTATAGATGCCGGTGTAGCAGATCAGCAATTGGATATAAAGCGGCGTGCCACGGAACAGGTAGGTGTAGAACTGCACCGGCCAGCGTACGTAGAACTTGGGTGAAACCCGGGCGATGGACAGTGGGATCGACACCACGAAACCGATCAGCAGCGAGGCGCTGAGCAGCCACAGGGTCATGGCCAGGCCCGTGACGTTGACGCCATCGCTGTAAAGGAACGGCCGCCAGTATTCTTGCAGAAGTTCGATCATCGCACCGCCTCCCGGGCTCCGGCGGCGTAGCGACGTTCAAGCCAGCGCAGGACGAAATTGGACGCGCTGGTGATCAGCAGGTAGATCAGTGCCGCCAGTACCAGGAAGTAAAACAGTTGGTAGGTGCTCTTGCCCGCATCCTGGGCGGCCTTGACCAGGTCGGCCAGGCCGATGATCGACACCAGCGCGGTGGCCTTGAGCATCACCATCCAGTTGTTGCCGATACCCGGCAGGGCAAAGCGCATCATTTGTGGAAACACCACGAAGCGAAAGCGCTGGCCACGCTTGAGGCCATACGCGGTGGCGGCTTCGACCTGGCCCCGGGGGACCGCGAGGATCGCGCCGCGAAAGGTTTCGGTGAAGTACGCGCCATAGATGAAACCCAGGGTGATCACCCCGGCGCCGAATGGGTCGATTTCGATGTATTCCCATTCCATGAAGTCGGTAAACGAGGTCAGCCAGGTTTGCAGGCTGTAGAAAATCAGCAGCATCAGCACCAGGTCCGGCACGCCGCGAATCAGCGTGGTGTAGAGCTGGGCAGGAATTCGCAGCAGTTTGACGCTGGACAGCTTGGCGCTGGCGCCCAGCAGGCCGAGCAAGACGCTCAGCAACAAGGACAGGGCCGACAGCTTGATGGTCATCCAGGTGCCTTGCATCAGCAACGGGCCAAAGCCCTGCAGGCTGAAGGCGGAGAGCCCCAGATTTTGTAGGAGTTGTTCGAACATGAAAGAGGCCTTTGGCAGGAGAAAAGCGCCCATCCGAGGCCGGATGGGCGCCGCGCATTATTTGCCGCTGTACAGATTCAGATCGCCAAAGTGTTTTTTCTGGATTTCGGCGTACTTGCCGTCGTCGTGTAACGCTTTGATACCTTTGTCCAAAAGAGCCTTCAGCTCGGTGTTACCTTTCTTGATACCGATGGCGGTCTTGGCCGGCAGCAGTTCGCTGTCCACTGGCTTGCTGATTTCATAGCCTTCGCCTTTTGGCGATTTCAGGAAGCCCAGCTCGGCTTGCAGCATGTCCTGGATCGCTGCATCGAGGCGGCCGGAGGTCAGGTCGGAATAGACCTGGTCCTGGTTCTGGTAGGCCTGGGTCTTGACGCCGGCCTTGTCCAGCACGGCCTTGGCGTAGGCTTCCTGGATGGTGCCTTGTTCGTAGCCGACGGTTTTGCCTTTGAGCGAGGCAACGTCTTCGCTCAAGCCTGAACCTTTCTTGAACACATACGCCGTCGGGCCGGAGAACAGCTCGCTGGAGAAGTCGATGACTTTTTCGCGGGCCGGGGTCACGGTCATGGAAGAGATCACGCCGTCGAACTTATTGGCTTTCAGGCCAGGGATCATGCCGTCGAAATCGCTTTCGACCCATTTGCATTTGACCTTCAGTTCCGCGCAGATCGCATTGCCCAGGTCAATGTCGAAACCGACCAGGCTGCCGTCGGCGGCCTTGGATTCAAACGGGGCGTAGGAGGGGTCGACACCAAAACGCAGTTCCTTGTATTCCTTGGCCGTGGCGACGCCAGCGGCCATGCACAACGCCAGTGCAGAAAGGGTCAGCAGTGCTTTTTTCATTATTCAATCCCTAAAACCAATATGAGCGCTTGTGGCGCGTAAGTATTGTTACCGGTGAAGGCGAGAACGGTATGACGGCATAAAAGGTAGCAATTTCCGAACCAGAGTGCCGAACAAGTGTTTTAAAAGCACGGACGGCTGTGGACGGAACGCGATGGTGCGCGAGGGTGAGCGTACATCAAAAAGCGCACCGGGATGGAGCGTGCGTTGTTTGGGGAAACACTATGGGGGGGAGCAATTATTTGTGGCGAGGGGATTATCCCCGCTGGGCTGCGCAGCAGACCCAACAGTCAGCCGCCTCGGAGTGTCAGGTTGTTCATCTCAGGCTTTTTGGGGCTGCTTCGCAGCCCAGCGGGGATAAATCCCCTCGCCACAAAGGGAGTGCCTGCTATTTCAGTAGGTCCTGGAGCGTTGCCAATGTGTCGGCTTCGTCGACGCGCTTGTCCTGGCGCCAGCGCAACATCCGCGGAAAGCGCACCGCGATCCCACTCTTGTGGCGCTTGGACAGGGCGATGCCCTCGAAGCCCAGCTCGAATACCAGGGTCGGCGTGACACTGCTCACCGGGCCGAACTTTTCCACGGTGGTCTTGCGCACGATGCTGTCGACCTGGCGCATTTCTTCATCGGTCAGCCCCGAATACGCCTTGGCGAAGGGCACCAGGCTGCGTTCGCGACTGCCCGGCGGGTTGTCCCACACCGCGAAGGTGTAGTCGCTGTAGAGGCTGGCGCGCCGACCGTGGCCGCGCTGGGCATAGATCAACACCGCGTCGACACTGAACGGGTCGATCTTCCACTTCCACCACACGCCCATGTCCTTGGTCCGACCGACGCCGTACAGGGCATCGCGGGCCTTGAGCATCATGCCTTCGACACCGAGGCTGCGAGAGGCTTCGCGTTGCCGGGCGAGGTCGAACCAATCCGGGCCGGTGACGATCGGCGATGGCAATAGCACCGGGCTATGGGCGCGGGCAATCAGCGCTTCCAGTTGCTCGCGGCGCTCGACCTGGGGGCGGCTGCGCCAGTCTTCGCCTTGCCATTCCAGCAGGTCGTAGGCCATCACCACCACGGGCGCATCCTCGAGGATTTTCTTGCCCAGGGTCTTGCGCCCGATGCGCTGTTGCAGCAGGGCGAAGGGTTGCACCGCCGGTTGCAGCGGCGCATCCGGGTCGAAGGCGTCTTCGGTCAACGGCTCGGTGGTTTTCCACACGACGATTTCTCCGTCGATGACCGTGCCGTCGGGCAGCGCCTGGGCCAACACCTGCAATTCAGGGAAGCGCTCGGTTACCAGGTCCTCACCCCTGGACCAGACCCAGAGCTGGCCGTCACGCTTGACCACCTGGGAGCGGATGCCATCCCACTTCCATTCCACTTGCCAGTCACTGGCCGGCCCCAGCAGCGCGTCGAATTGCTCCACCGGTGCGGACAACCCATGGGCCAGGAAGAATGGATAAGGCTGGCCGCCGCGCTGGGCGTGCTCATCGGCGGATTCGGCGGCGATCAACTTGAGGTAGCCGGCGGCAGTCGGACGATGGGACAGATCGGTATAGCCCACCAGGCGCTGGGCCACCCGCTTGCTGTCCAGGTTGGCCATGCCGGCCAGGGCCCGGGTTACCAGCAGTTTGGATACGCCGACGCGGAAACTGCCGGTGATGAGCTTGATACACAGCATCAGGCTCGGTCGGTCCAGTTGTGCCCACAATGCTGGCAGCCGCTGCGCCAACACCTCGGGCGATTCGCCGCGCAACGGCAGCAATTTCTCCTCGATCCACAGCGCCAGGCCTTCGTCGGAGCTGTGGGGCGATTCCGGCAATACCAGCGAAATGGTTTCGGCCAAGTCGCCCACGGCCTGGTAGCTCTCTTCGAACAACCACGTCGACAAGCCCGACACCTGCACTGCCAATTCCCGCAGAATCTTGACCGGCACCAGTTGCCGTGGGCGTCCACCGGAAAGGAAATACACGGCCCACGCGGCGTCCTGGGGCGGGGCCAGGGTGAAATAATTTTGCATGGCGGCAAGCTTGGCGTTGCTGGAGGTCGTAGCGTCCAATTCAGCGTACAGCTCGGCGAAGGCCTTCATGACGCCCCCTCGCTGGTGTCGGCACCGAGCTCTTCTTCATCGTCGCCGTATTCGGTGATGAAACCCTGGGCGTCGAGGCCTTGCTCGCACAAATGGCGCACTAGCACGCCGACCGAGCCATGGGTGACCATTACCCGTTCGGCGCCGGTCTGTTCGATGGCCCAGAGAAGGCCGGGCCAGTCGGCGTGATCGGACAGCACGAACCCCCGGTCCACGCCACGCCGCCGACGTGTACCGCGCAGGCGCATCCAGCCGCTGGCGAAGGCGTCGCTGTAGTCACCGAAACGGCGCATCCAACTGCTCCCCCCGGCGGAGGGCGGGGCGATGACCAGCGCCTGGCCCATGATCGGGTCGTTCTTCTTCACGTCGCCGGCATAGATCGTCGGCGGTAGCCGCACGCCGGCCTCGCGGTAGACCCGGTTCAGCGGTTCCACCGCGCCATGGGCCAGGATCGGTCCGAGGCTTTCATCGATGCCGTGGAGAATCCGCTGGGCCTTGCCAAAGGAATAGCAGAACAACACGCTGGCGCGACCGACCGCGATGTTCCCGCGCCACCATTGGTTGATCTCGTCGAAGACTTGCGCCTGGGGCTGCCAGCGATAGATGGGCAGGCCGAAGGTCGATTCCGTAATGAATGTATGACATTTCACCGGTTCGAACGGCGCACAGGTACCGTCGGGCTCGACCTTGTAATCCCCCGATGCCACCCAGACCTCACCTTGGTATTCCAGCCGCACCTGGGCCGAACCCAGTACATGGCCGGCGGGATGGAAACTCAAGGTCACGCCGTGATGCCGCAAGCGCTCGCCGTAGGGCAGGGTTTGCAAGTTGATGTCCTGGCCCAGGCGTGAGCGCAGAATGCCTTCGCCGGGTGCCGCTGCCAGGTAGTGTTGGTTGCCGATGCGGGCATGATCGCCGTGGGCGTGGGTGATAACCGAACGTTCGACCGGGCGCCACGGGTCGATGTAGAAATCTCCAGGCGGACAGTACAGGCCTTCGGGGCGGGCAATGACAAGATCCATGCAGTCACCGGGGCGATGGGCTTGTCAGGTAGAGGCTCAGGCGAGAGGGGAAGTTCTATCGGATTGTTGGCGGACAGGATCAGGTGACAGGAGGGAAAAATGTGGCGAGGGGATTTATCCCCGCTGGACTGCGAAGCAGTCCCAAATCAGCCAACTCAATTTGCCTGAAAGATCGAGTTGCTTGGTTTCAGGGCTGCTTCGCAGCCCAGCGGGGCGGTGCGACGTTTCGCTAAATCCCCTCGCCACAGTGGAGAGTCTATTTGCCCGGCACCAGGGTCAACCGCGTCTTGCCATAGGCCCGATCGAAGTTCTGCGGCTGCAAGGGCAGGTTCTGATACTGCCCCTTGATCCACGGATCGATGCCATTGGCATAGTTCGGGCTGACCGGGTTGCCGGACTGGCCGGTGCCGTCCTGGATCATCAGCGGTTCAGGTTGGCCGAAGTCAACGATAAAACGCATGGCCGGTGCCAGGGTGGTATTGAAATCCTGCCCCACGGCGTACGCCGCGGTGTTGAGCGTGGTGGCGTCGCCACCGGCCGGCAGCGGTCCGCGCACGATCTGGCCGTTACTGTTCTTCCACTCGTAGCGATGCAACTTGCCCCACTGCCAAGCCTTGTGGTCACCGCCCAACTGGCTGTCACCGGCGCTGATGGTCGCGGCGAGGCTGCGGGCCAGGATGACGGCCTTGTCTTCCTTCTGCGGTGTCCGCACGTCGTCCCAGAACGGGCTGTCCTCGCGAGCCAGCAGATGATCGGCCTGGGCCGAGTAGGACAATTGGCCATTGGCGATCAGCGCTTTCCACGCCGGGCTGCTGTCCGGGCCCAGTTCGTCGAGGAAGATCTGTTTCATGCTTTCCTGCAGGAACAGCTCATAGATCGCCGCATCGGCGGAGGTCGGGCTGAGCCGGCCATCGAATGCCATCAAGCGGGTATAGGCTTCGCGGGCCTTGGCCCGGTCAGCCACCGGCAGGGCTTCGATCGCCTGTTTGAGCGGTTGGGACATGCCCGGGGCTTCGAAGACCTTCTTGAGTTTGGCGGCGAAGGTCGTGGTCTGGTCGTATTGCATGGCGGTCAGGCTGCGGGAGTCGTGCTTGCCCGCGCTGGCCAGTTCGGCCAGGCGCTCGCCACGCTCCGGTGCGGCCCAGGAGTTGGACAACTGCATGCCGTAGCCGTGGGGAATGACCCGCTGGTTGGCTGTGCCGAGCCAGCCTTGGGCCGGATCCTGGTCGTACGGGTGCAGCATCGGGTCGGCGTAACCGTCCCAATCGTAGCGACCATCCCAGCCTGGGGACGGTAACAGGCCTTCGCCTTCGCGGCGGTTGGGGTAGCGACCGGTGACTTGCCAGCCGATGTTGCTGGCGTCGGCGAATACCATATTCACGGCCATGGCGCGGATTTCCCGGCTGGCATCGGAGGCTTTCTCGACGTTTTGTGCCCGGGACAGGTCGAAGAAGGCATCCAGGGTCTTGTCGTCGCCCAGGCTCGGCATCTGCAACGCCAGGCCAAAGCCGTTGGCCATGGCCGGGCCCTGGGCGCTGTTGAGCAGCGGGCCGTGGCGGGTCTCGAACACCGCTTCACGAATCGGCCGCTGGCCTTTGATGAAATAGGTTTCGTTGCGCACGATTGCCGGTTGCCATTTGCCGTTGGCCTCGTAGGACAAGCCGTTGCCCTGGCGCCGGATTTTTTCCAGGAACAGGTCCTGGTTATCGCCCAGCACGCTGGTCATGCTCCAGGCCACTTTGCCGTTGAAACCGGCCAGGATCATCGGAATGCCCGCCACGGAAACCCCGGCCGCCTGGTACTTGGGCGCCCGGATCTGTACGGGGCTCCACAGTCCTGGCATGCCCAGCGGGCCATGGCTGTCGCTGGCCAACAGACTCTTGCCGCTGCGGCTGCGTTGCGGCGCGATGGCCCAGTTACTCGAAGAGGCAGCACTCAAAAGGTTCAGCCCGGCCAACTGGCTGGTGGCCTTGCTGATCTCGTTCAGGCCCGGAATCTGGCCGTTGAGCCGCACGCCCTGAAGCTTGTCGGCTTCGGCCTGGGGCAGTTGTTCATCCGGATAGGATGGGCTCAGCCAGGCGAGTTTGTCGTTGGTGACCGTCTGGGCCAGCACCAGGCTAGCGATTTCTTCCGGCAGGTTGGCCGATTGGCTGAAATTCAGCAGGCAGAACATCAGCGCCGAGTCTTCCGGTTTCCAGTACTCGGGTTTGTAACCGGTGGCGGCCAAGTCCGCCGGCAACTTGTCGCGGTAGCGGAACAGGTAGGCGTTGACGCCGCGGGCATAGACTTCGAAGAAGCGCTTGAGCCGTGGCGAAGACGCCTTGTACAGCTCATCGGCGTTTTTCTTCAGGTTGACGGCGCGCATGTAGCGGTCGACGTCCAGCCGTTCGGCGCCGGACATCTCTGCCAACCGCCCCTGGGCCAGCAGACGCAGGGTCACCATCTGGGTGATGCGGTCACTGGCATGGACGTAGCCGAGGGTGAACAGGGCGTCATGAAAACTGTTGCTTTCGATCAGCGGCATGCCCGTGGCATTGCGGCGGACCGAGACGTTCTGCGCCAGCCCCTTGAGCGGCTGCACGCCGGAAGTGGGCGGGACAGTGTCCTGGGCATTCCAGGTCTGGCATCCGCTCAAACCGAGCACACTGGCCACCGCGGCGGCAACGCCGAGCCGGGGGATGAAGGAAGTAGAGGCTGGCGAGGCCATGGCAAAGCTCCTGCGGGAGGGGGTGGCGGCAATAAAGGCGCTACGTTAGTGAGCAGGAGGGGGCCGCGCAAGCGGGGGCGAGGGTTATTTGTTGATTTGGCGACAAAACCCAGGGCTCGGGTAAGCTCTTTCGCTCGAGGACTTACCTGTCAGGAAGAGGTGATGCCCAAGTGTGGAAATTTAATGACTGAGCAAGAGGAAATAGGCATGGAGCTACAGATCAACGCAGCGCTGATCCTCATCGATCAACAAAAAGGCATTCTTCACCCCAGGCTCGGCCCTCGCAACAACCCCGAGGCAGAACTGCGGATGCTGGAGCTTCTGGCTTTCTGGCGGCACACGGTTCGACCGGTGATTCATGTCCACCACTTGTCCCGCTCGCCGGATTCGGTGTTCTGGCCGGGACAGTCGGGCGTGGAGGTCCAGCCACGGTTCGAACCGATGGCCGGGGAGTGGTTGATTCAAAAACAGGTGCCGGATGCGTTCAGTGGCACGCCCCTGGAAGAAGACCTGCGCAGGGCAGGCATCGGGCAACTGGTGATCGTCGGCGTGGCGACGCACAACTCGGTGGAGTCCACGGCGCGTACGGCCGGTAATCTGGGGTTCGACACGTGGGTGGTCGAGGATGCCTGCTTTACCTTCGACAAGACCGACTATTTCGGCAATGCCCGTTCGGCTGGCGAGGTGCACGCCATGTCCCTGGGCAACTTGCATGGCGAGTATGCGACGGTGGTCAGTGTGAAGCGGGTTCTTGAGGCAGTCTGATAGACAGGCATTGAAAGTGCCGGCCTCATCGCGAGCAGGCTCGCTCCCACACTGGACTCTGCACTGATCATGGAATATCGCTTCACCGCAATGCCCTTGTGGGAGCGGGCTTGCTCGCGAAGAGGGTGTGTCAGGTTAATCAATGCCAACTGACCCGCCGCATTCGCGAGCAAGCCCGCTCCCACAGAGGTCGGTGGTGAGCCCCGGCCTTACGAGCGCCGCAGACCCCCTGTGGGAGCGAGCCTGCTCGCGATAGCGATTCAACAGGCGAAGATTATCTGCGCCCGAACCTTCAAGCCCCGTGGCACTTCTTGAATTTCTTGCCATTGCCGCATGGGCAAGGGTCGTTGCGGCCGACATCCTTCAGGGCGTTGCGTACCGGTTCCTGGTGGGCGTGGCCGCAGTTCGGGCCGTGGACGTGGCCGTGGTCATGATCGTGATGATGGTCGTGATCGTGGTTGCAATCAGGGCCGTGGACATGGGGTTGCTGGGTCATCGGGGTTACTCCGCAATAAAATCGGCGGCGATTATCACGCCATTGCGCTCAAGGTGCACGTAGTGGGCGATGAATAATCCGGTTTCCAGCTCACCTTCCAGACGATAGGGGATCTGTTCCCGGGGTTTCTCCAGCAACTTCACCACATCCCGCACCTGCGGCCACAGGTTGGTGCGGATCGGCACCTTGAAGTAGGCACTGTGTCTGGGGCGTACGGTGAACCAGTGTTCATGCTCACCTTCGGTCAGCAACAGGTCGCCCAGGTGGATGCGATACGTCAGGCCGCGAACGGTCAGGTCGCTGTCGCCCGGGTTGTCGACGCGAAAGTGCAGCATGAACTTCTGTTCCAGCAGCCGGGCCCGCACCACCTCGACCTTGACCAGATGCACTTGTGGCTCAGGGGCTTCTTCACCCCACCAGGACGCGCAGCCGCCGAGCCCGACGAATAGCAGCAGGCAGGTGATGCGCAGCAAGAGTGATGGTGGGGTCATGTCCGTGCCTCTGGTTTATCCCCAGTCTAGCCCTATGGGCCGATGGACGAGCGTCGGACGTTTCCGAAAAGTCAGCGATTGAAGTAGCCGGCGCAGCACTTCTTGAATTTGTGCCCGCTGCCGCACGGGCAGTTGTCGTTGCGGCCAGTCTTGACTGGCACGGTCGGGTCGATGAAGTACCAGCGCCCGTTGTTCTGTACGAACGAAGATTGTTCACGGTGGCTGTGCTCCCCCTGGCCGTCGTGCCAGCGCGCCGTGAACGTGACAAAGGCGTGCTCCGGTTGCCCGCCGAACACTTCGCTGCTTTCCACCTCCAGTCCCAACCAGGTGCTGTTGGCGCTCCACTCGCTGATCGACTGGCGATCGAGCCCTTGCTGCTGGGCGGGCAGGGTGGTGGCGACCAGATAATCCACCAGGCCCAGCACGTAGGCGCTGTAGCGCGAGCGCATCAAGGCTTCGGCGCAAGGCGCCGGGTGACCGTCGTGGTAATGGCCGCAGCAGGCGTCCAGTGTGTTGCCACTGCCGCAGGGGCAAATGGGTGTGTGCGGGCTTGTGTTCACGGCTACCACCAATATTTTCCAAAGTTTTCCGGGTTGGCCCAAAAGCGCGAGTTGAGCCAGTCGGGGACTTGCTTGTATTCAAGCAGATCATAGGTAAACAGGGTCAGCACCTGCTCTTCGCGCTGGAATCGCTCGCTGGCTTGCAGGGCCAGGGAAAAAAAGTCCGTCTCTTGCCAGCCGCAGGCGTTGAGGTCTGCCAGCACGGCGATACGGCTGGCGTTGAGATTGCGGATGCCGCCCAACAGGTTCAGACCGTCGCGCTTGGGCAAATGCTCCAGGCAATCGAGCGCCAGGGCCAGGTCAAAACGCCGCGCCGCCACGTCCGCCGGCAGCGCGCCTGGGCCGGCATGGACCACTTCGGTGTCGGGGTGGGCCTGCTGGAACGCTTCGAGTGCGGGAAAGCCACTGGCACCGATCAACAGCAGTTTTTGCGGGGCATAACGGTCAAGCACGGCCGCCAGGGCTTGCTGGGGCGTACGCGAAGAAATGGCAACGGTCATCGAAGTTCCTCAGTCAGAAGCGTCACGATAGCCTGCCCGGACATCCTGGCCTAGAGCGGTTTGTCCCTGAATGGGCGCAAACGTCGCAAACACGGGGCGAAAACCCGCGATTGCTCAGGCTGGCGCAGATCCGCAGACGGGTCTTTACTCCCCTGAATCGGCGCAGAGCCGATCCCTCAAGGAGAAAACCCAATGAGCATAGTTCGGACAGCGTTACCCCTGGTTCTGCTAACCAGTGTGTTGACTGGTTGCGCAGGTTTGCAGAAAACCGACTGGCCGATCTGTGCGGCCACTGGTGGTGTTGTCGGCGCGGGACTGGGCGCCATCGAAAGCAGTTCCTGGATCGGCCCGGGAGTGCTGGTGGCCGGCACCGTTGCGGCGGGCTGGTGCTGGGCCCATGGCGACGGCGACGAAGACGGCGATGGCGTGCCGGACAGCCGCGACAAGTGCCCGGGTACACCGAAGGGCGTGCAGGTCGATGCCGACGGTTGCCCACCGCCCGCTCCAGCGCCGGTGGTTGAAGAACCCGCAGTGGTCAAGGAAGAAACCATCGTGATCCGCGATGTGCACTTTGAATTCAACAAAGCCACGTTGACCCCGGGCGACAAAGAGGTCCTGAGCACAGTCGCCACCCGGCTGAAACAGGAAACGTCCACCGCGCAATTGCGCGTCACCGGCCATACCGACAGCGTCGGCAGCGATGCCTATAACCAACGCCTGTCGGAGAAACGGGCCAATTCGGTGGTGAACTACCTGGTCGATCAAGGCGTGCCTCGCGCCAGTTTCGTCTCGGTGAGTGGTGCCGGGGAAAGCCAGCCAGTGGCCGACAACAAGACCGCCGACGGACGCGCCCAGAACCGTCGCACGGAAATCCGGATAAATCGCTAAAACCCTTGCCATCCGCGGCTTGTAGAGTGGCGGATGACAGTCTTTACTCCTGTGTGACCGGTATGGGCCGGTGACACAGGAGCCTTCACCATGAACGTTCTTATCAAGGCCGTCTTACCGGTGCTGCTGGCCAGCAGCGTGTTGTCCGGTTGTGCCACGCACAGCGATGGCAGCGCCCCCCTCAATCAACGCACCTGGCCGATCTGTAGCCTGATCGGCGGCTTGGTCGGTGGCGGATTGGGGGCCATCGAAAGCAGCGGCTGGGCCGCCGGTGGCGCCGCGTTGGGGCTGCTGGGCGGTGGTTTGATCTGCTACGCCCAGGATGGCGATGAAGACAACGACGGGGTGTTCGACCGCCGCGACCGTTGCCCCGATACGCCGGCCAATACTCCCGTCGAGCATCACGGCTGCCCGCTGCCGCAATACCCGGCCAGCGCCCCGCCGGTCGAGCCTGAAGCACCGGCCACCGAAGTCATCACCCTCAACGACGCCGGCAAGGTGCTGTTCGATTTCGACAAGTCCGATCTCACCGCAGAAGCCCGAAGCCAACTCGATGGGCTGATGGGCAAACTCAGCCATGCCAATGTCGCCAGCATCCGGGTGGTGGGGCACACCGACAGTGTCGGCACTGATGCCTATAACCAGGGGCTGTCCGAACGTCGGGCCAGCAGCGTCGTCGAGTATTTGCTGACCCAGGGGCTGGCTCCCGACAAACTCACCAGTGAAGGCAAGGGCGAAAGCGAGCCGGTGGCTGACAATGAAACCGACGAAGGGCGGGCACAGAACCGTCGGGTCGAGCTGCATATCCAGCGTTGAGCCCTGAGCCAGAGCCGTCGGATCGCGAGGAGGGCGGTTCGGCGGTCGCTGGCCGGCGGTAAATTAAATTTGCCTTGCCCTCTGGCTTATCCTGCGCGCAAGCCGTTACTGTGCGGCCAAAGAATAATACTCATCGGGGGGGCATATGAAGGTGTTTTGGGGGCTGGGGCGTTTACTGACCCTACTGTTCTGGCTGGTGGTGCTGGTCAACCTGATTGTGCCGTTCGTCCATCCGTTGCATCTGCTGGTCAATTTCGCCGCAGCGTTTTTACTGGCGCTCCATCTATTGGAACTGCTGGTGTTCAGGGCCAGTTTTCGTGGCCGTCCCGCGCCTGGCCGCGATCGCCTCAGAGTGCTGCTGTTCGGCATCTTCCATCTGCAAACCCTCCCGACCGCGCCAGAGGCTTCCCATGCGTAAATTGTGTCTGCTCGCCGCACTCGTATGCCCATGGGCTTCGGCCCAAGTGGTCCAGGTCGAAAGCCATTCGTTGATGCGTCTGCCCAACACTACTAGTACTCTGACCCTGGAGCGGCTGGACGTGGCCGACTACGGCACGCTGCTGGTGCCTTCCAATGTCACGGAACTGACCATCGACCAATTGCACCTGGGACGTGAAGCACGGATCGCCATCGTGCCGGCGCAGCAGGTATTGGAAATGAAAGTGGCCCAGGCTGAGTTGGCCGAGGGCAGCCAGATCACTTCACGCGGCGCACCGGGTACCTACACCAAAGCGGCGCGGCCGGGGCGGGATCTGAACCTGCGCTTCAATGCCTTGAATGCGCCGCTGTTGTCGGTGGATGCCCGTGGTGGCACCGGTGCGCCGGGTTTCGTCGGCCTGGACGGCGCCAATGGCCAGGCGCCAGGTTGCACCTGGGGGGCGGCCGGTCGCGGGGCCGACGGCAGCAACGGCAGCGATGGCCAGCCCGGTGCGGCCGGTGCACTGGTGCGTCTTGAGCTGCCCCGCGCCTATCCTGCCGAGCAGATCAAGGTGACGGTGGACGGCGGCGCCGGTGGCGCGGCTGGGCACGGCGGCAAACCCGGTGTCGGTGGCAAGGCCAAGGGTTGTCTGGTCTATACCGCTGACGGCGGTAAGAGCGGCCGTCCGGGTGCTGATGGCCAGCCGGGGCCTGCCGGCGCGGCGGGGGCGGTGACGGTGCAGCGGTTCTGAAGAAAATCTGATCCCGACTTGTGGGAGCGAGCCTGCTCGCGATGGCATTGGGTCAGTCGATCAAGTATTGCCTGATGTGCCGCCATCGCGAGCAAGCTCGCTCCCACAGGGTTAGGTGCAATATTTTCAGAACATCGGCCGCGCCGCGCCAATCGCCACCACCAGCAGCCCGATCAGCAAATTGATCCCCACCAGTTTGCGAATTCTCCCCAGCACCGCCGCACCCGTCGGCCAATCCTGCGCAGTCACAGCGTTACGCAACGAAGGCAGTTGCAGGCCCTGGATGCGGATAAACAGCGCCGCCATCACCACATACAGGCCCATCATGATCTGCACATAACGCGGCGCGGTTTCGAAGCCGGCGAAGCGCACGTGGATCAGGCCTACACCGCTGATCGGCAAAAGCACCACCGCCACCCAGACCCAGACGAAAAAACGTTGAAACACTTCTACCCACAATTTGAGCCGGGCAGGGCCCTCAAGTGCCGTCATTGCGGCGGGGCGCAGGATCATCCAGGCGAAGAACATGCCGCCGACCCAAACCAGGGCCGCCAGCAAATGCAGGGTGTAGACAAGGGCAAAGGGTGTCATTGGGTTACTCCGTTCTGCGCAGGATTCATTAGCGGGGTATGATAGCCGCCGATCCGAACCACTGAAAATTTATCCAGCGTTTTTAGCGCCCGACCATTCATGATCAGCACCGAACTCAAAACCACGATCCAGGGCGCCTATTCGCGTTTTCTCGAAGCCAAGAGCCTCAAGCCGCGATATGGCCAGCGCCTGATGATTGCCGAAGTGGCAAAAGTCCTGGGTGACATCGACACCGATGACGAAGGCCGGCGCAGTGGCGAGCCCGCCGTCGTGGCGGTGGAGGCCGGCACCGGTACCGGCAAGACCGTGGCCTACAGCCTTGCGGCGATCCCCACCGCCAAGGCCGCCGGCAAGCGCCTGGTGATTGCCACCGCGACCGTCGCCCTGCAGGAGCAGATCGTCTACAAGGACCTGCCCGACCTGATGCGCAATAGCGGCCTGAACTTCACGTTCGCGCTGGCCAAGGGCCGTGGGCGCTACATGTGCCTGTCCAAGCTCGACATGCTGCTCCAGGAAGGCCAGGCGCAGACCGCCACGGCCCAGCTGTTCGAAGAAGAAGGCTTCAAGATCGAAGTCGATGAGGCCAGCCAGAAGCTGTTTACCAGCATGATCGAGAAACTGGCCGGCAATAAGTGGGACGGCGACCGCGACAGCTGGTCCACGGCCCTGGAAGACGCCGACTGGTCGCGCCTGACCACTGACCATAGCCAATGCACCAACCGCCATTGCCCGAACTTCGGCCAGTGCGCCTTCTACAAGGCCCGCGAAGGCATGGGCAAGGTCGACGTCATCGTCACCAACCACGACATGGTCCTGGCCGACCTGGCCCTGGGCGGTGGCGCGGTGCTGCCGGACCCGCGCGACACGATCTACGTATTCGACGAAGGCCATCACCTGCCGGACAAGGCCATCGGCCATTTCGCCCATTACACCCGGCTACGCTCCACCGCCGACTGGCTGGAAACCACCGCCAAGAACCTCACCAAACTGCTGGCCCAGCATCCATTGCCGGGTGACCTGGGCAAGTTCATCGAGCAAGTGCCGGAGCTGGCGCGGGAAATCAAGACGAACCAGCAGTTCATGTTCACCGCCTGCGAGCAAGTGGCCGACTTCAAGCCCGGCGAAGACGTCGAGGGCCGCGAGCGGCCACGCCATCGCTTCGTCGGCGGGGTGATTCCTGAACACATGCGCGAAATGGGCATCGAGCTCAAGAAAGGCTTCGCCCGCCTGACCGATCTGTTCACCCGCCTGACCGACCTGCTCAAGGAAGGCATGGATGGCGAGGTCAACATCGGCATCGCCAGCAACCAGGCCGAGGAATGGTACCCGCTATTTGGCAGCCTGTTGTCCCGCTCCCAGGGCAACTGGGAACTGTGGACGGCCTTCACCGCCGAAGACCCGGAGGACAACCCGCCGATGGCCCGGTGGCTGACCCTGGCCGAAAGCGGTTCGCTGTTTGACATCGAGGTCAATGCCAGCCCGATCCTGGCGGCGGAAATGCTGCGGCGCAACCTGTGGAACGTGGCCTACGGTGCGTTGGTGACGTCCGCGACGCTGACCGCCCTGGGCACGTTCGACCGTTTCCGCATGCGCGCCGGCCTGCCGAAGAAAGCCGTGACCGCGGTGGTCCCGAGCCCCTTCCATCACGCCGATGCCGGCGTGTTGCGGGTGCCAGACCTCAAGGCCGACCCACGGGATGCCGCCGCCCACACTGCGGCGATCATTCGTGACTTGCCGGAATTGGTGGAAGGCTCGCGGGGCACCCTGGTGTTGTTTTCCTCGCGTAAACAGATGCAGGACGTGTTCGATGGGCTTGACCGTGACTGGCGCAAACAGGTGTTCATCCAGGGCAACCTGTCGAAGCAGGAAACCCTGAACAAGCACAAGGCGCGGGTCGACGGCGGGGACTCCAGCGTGCTCTTCGGCCTGGCGAGTTTTGCCGAAGGCGTGGATTTGCCCGGTGCCTATTGCGAGCACGTGGTGATCGCCAAGATCCCGTTCTCCGTCCCTGACGATCCGGTGGAAGCCGCGCTGGCCGAGTGGATCGAAGCCCGTGGCGGCAACCCGTTCATGGAAATCTCCGTGCCGGACGCATCGCTGAAACTGGTCCAGGCCTGTGGCCGCTTGCTGCGTACCGAAGAGGACCGCGGCACCATCACCTTGCTTGACCGCAGGCTGGTAACCCAGCGCTACGGCAAGGCGATCCTCAATGCGCTGCCACCGTTTCGGCGGGAGATTTCCTAGATTCTGGTGATTTGCTTGACGGGGGCTGTGTCAGTCCGGTCAGCCGTCTTGCGGCGGTTCCCAAAAGCCTGAATGGCTGAAACAATGCCAGCACTTTAAAAAGTGTTTGTTTCAAAGGAGTTGCGGGTGCAGATTCAAGGCCATTATGAACTTCAGTTCGAGGCGGTGCGTGAAGCCTTCGCGGCGCTGTTCGATGATCCCCAGGAGCGTGGCGCCGCGTTGTGCATTCAAGTGGGTGGCCGGACTGTCGTCGATCTGTGGGCCGGTACCGCCGATAAGGATGGCAGCGAAGCCTGGCACAGCGACACCATCGCCAATCTGTTTTCCTGCACCAAGACATTTACCGCCGTCACTGCCTTGCAACTGGTAGCCGAAGGCAAGCTGCAACTGGATGCCCCGGTTGCCCGCTATTGGCCGGAATTTGCCGCCGCCGGCAAGCAATCCATCACCCTGCGCCAGTTGCTCTGCCATCAGGCTGGACTACCAGCTCTGCATGAATTGCTGCCGCCCGAGGCGCTTTATGATTGGCAAGCCATGGTCGATGCCCTGGCCGCTGAAACGCCGTGGTGGACGCCGGGCGAAGGCCATGGCTACGCGGCGATCACTTATGGCTGGCTGGTCGGCGAGCTGCTGCGCCGGGCCGATGGGCGTGGCCCGGGGGACTCCATCGTGGCCCGCGTTGCCAAGCCATTGGGCCTGGATTTCCATGTCGGCCTGGCCGATGAGGAGTTTCATCGCGTGGCCCACATTGCCCGTGGCAAAGGCAACGTGGGGGATGCAGCGGCCCAGCGCCTGTTGCAGGTGACGATGCGCGAGCCCACGGCCATGACCACCCGGGCCTTCACCAACCCGCCGTCGATCATGACCAGCACCAACAAGCCGGAGTGGCGACGCATGCAGCAACCGGCGGCCAACGGTCACGGCAATGCCCGCAGCCTGGCCGGGTTCTACGCCGGTCTGTTGGACGGCAGCCTGCTGGAAGGCGAAATGCTCGACGAACTGACTCGCCAGCACAGCCTCGGCGAGGACAAGACACTGTTGACCCGGACCCGTTTCGGCCTGGGTTGCATGCTCGATCAACCGGATGTACCGAACGCGACCTACGGCCTCGGCCCACGGGCATTCGGCCATCCGGGGGCGGGAGGCTCCATCGGGTTTGCCGATCCGGAACAGGATGTTGCCTTTGGTTTCGTGACCAACACACTCGGGCCTTATGTGCTGATGGATCCGCGCGCGCAGAACCTGGCGAGGGTGTTAGCCACTTGTCTGTAAAACGCCATTGAAGGCAGCGGACACCGGAACCTCGTGTCCTTTTCAGTTTCCAAGCGTCTGTTTATGCGGCCCGAACATGGCCTTTTGTTTTTTCATTTAGATCATTTTGTGGATATCCAATGTCATCGAATAAAACCCTCGCTCTGGCGCTGTGCTTCGCTATCACCGGTTGCGCACAAACCCCACAAAATGATGCCGAGGCCGGCAGTAGCTGGTGGCCGTTCGGCTCTTCCGACAAGGTGGTAGCCAAGGAAACGACACCGGCGGCGTCCCTGAAACCGGCCGCCGTCGCTCCGCAAGCCAAGGCCGAGAGCGCTACGCACTGGTGGTGGCCGTTCTCTTCCGATGAGGTTGCTGACGTCGCGAAGAAAGATGACGTCAAGCCTCAAGACAAGCCTGAAGCCAAGGCGCCGGCCGTTGCCAAGGCCGAAGCCGAAAGCAACGGCAAGTGGTGGTGGCCGTTCGGCGGCAAGGACCAGGAAACCGCCAAGGCGGTGCCGATGCCCGATCCGAAAGTCACCCAGGCCTGGCTCGACGACTACGAACCGAAGCTGCGCACAGCCATCAAGGACAGCAAGCTCGAACTCGAACGTCGCGACAACGTGTTGGTGGTTACCGCGCCCGTGGACGGCTCCTTCAACCCAGACCGTCCGGCCATGCTGCTGCCCGTGACCCTCGGCCCGTTCACACGCGTGGCGAAGATCCTTGAAGCCGACCCGAAGACCGCCGTGCTGATCCTCGGCCACGCCGATACTTCGGGCGCCGCGCCTGCGAACTTGAAGCTCAGCCAGGAGCGTGCCCAATCCGTGGCGGCGATTTTCCGTCTCAGCGGCCTGCAACGTGATCGCCTGATGCTGCGTGGCATGGGCGCAGTGGCACCTCGTGCGGCCAACGACAGCGTGGAAGGCCGTGCCTTGAACCGTCGCGTGGAACTGCTGGTCACGCCGGCCAACACCATGGTTGCGCTGCTGAGCAAGTACAACATGCCGGCCCCTGCGCCGGTGACGCTGGTGGCGGCCCAGGACGTGAAGCCCGCAGCCCCGGCCCCAGCGCCTGCGGCTAAAAAAGCCGTGACCTCAACGGCCAAGAAGGCTCCGGCCAAAAAAGCCGCGGCCAAGGCTCCGGCGAAGAAAGCGCCAGCCAAGGCCACTACTGCGGCGAAGAAACCCCAACCGGCCAAAGCCGCCACCGATACCAAGAAAGTCGCGGCCGCCGATACTCCCAAGCAGTGATGGGCTAACCACAAGGAACGCGCCATGACCCAACCGCTGGCTGATATGCGCCGCGACTACACCCGCGATGGCTTGACCGAGGCACAAGCCCCGGCCGAGCCGTTTGCATTGTTCCACCAATGGTTCGCCGACGCGGTGAAAACCGAGCAGGCTCCGGTTGAGGCTAACGCCATGACCCTGGCCACGGTGGATGCACAAGGGCGACCGCACTGTCGAATTCTGCTGCTCAAGGGCCTGGATGCCTTGGGCTTCACGTTCTTCACCAACTACGACAGCGCCAAGGGCCAGCAACTGGCCGCGAATCCATTCGCGGCCATGACGTTTTTCTGGCCGGCCCTGGAACGCCAGGTGCGCATCGAAGGCAAAGTGGTCAAGGTCACGGCGCAGGAGTCGGACGCCTATTATCAGGTTCGCCCGCTGGGCAGCCGTCTCGGCGCCTGGGCTTCCCCCCAGAGCCGGGTGATTTCAGGGCGCGCTGAGCTGGACAACTTGCTCAAGGCCACCGAACAACGTTTCAGCGACAGCCAGCCGCACTGCCCGGAGCATTGGGGTGGTTATCGTTTGCTGCCCGAGCGCATCGAGTTCTGGCAAGGCCGTCCGAGCCGCCTGCACGATCGCCTCAACTATCGTCTGCAAGGGACGAACTGGATTCGCGAGCGCCTGGCGCCTTAGCCGCGATAACCTGCCGCAGCGGTTTGAAGCCATTGCGGCAAGTCCCGGCGCTTGATGCCTTGCTCCCGGGCGCGGGCCAGTTGTTGCAGCATGTAGGTCTTTTTCCGTTCATCCTGCCCCGCCAGGGACAGCGCCAGGTCGCGGTCCATCCAGCGTTTGATCCGTACGTACAACCACCAGTGGAAGTACAAGCCGGCCACGGTGATCGCGACGATAATGAAATAATCCATGAAAAATCCCCGGGTTGATGACGCAGGTTTTGGAAATTGGCGCTACTGTTGGGTGAATTTTTCCGGTGCGCCTGTATCCCACCTGAATGAAAACAATTTTATCCCGGCGAGACCGTGACAGGCGTCAAGTCGCGGAGTTTAATGAATCCCTGTCTTTTGGAGTTGATGCTATGCGTAAGTCTGTTTTGCTGGTTGCTTCCTTTTCCACGATGGCGATGTTGCTCACTGGCTGTCAGTCGAGCCTGACCGGTGACTCCTATTCCCGTGACGAAGCGCGTCGCGTGCAGACGATTCGCATGGGGACCATCGAATCCCTGCGTCCGGTCAAGATCGAAGGCACCAAGACCCCTATCGGCGGTGCGGCCGGTGCCGTGGTCGGTGGTGTAGGCGGTAGCGCCATCGGTGGCGGTCGTGGCAGCATCGTCGCCGCAGTGATTGGCGCTGTGGCCGGTGGCCTGATCGGCTCCGCCACCGAAGAAGGCCTGACCCGTACCCAGGGTGTGGAAATCACCGTTCGTGAAGATGACGGCAGCATGCGTGCCTATGTGCAGCAGGTTCAGGAAAACGAGGTGTTCCGTGTGGGTGAGCGGGTTCGTATTTCCACTGTGGATGGTACGAGTCGCGTATCCCACTAAGCTGGAATTGTTTGAGAAAACGGCGCCTTGTCCTGTACGGAAGGCGCCGTTTTTTTATGGCTTTGTTTCCGGGGGCGGGGCGGTGTACATAGCCGTTACCGCAGCAATGGATATACGCACCCCTCAGGCAGCCAGGAATCAGCTTGGCAATGCAGGCTGCTTGCGACTGGACGCCGCTGTCACCGCGTAACCCAACAACGCCGCGAGGATCGAACCGGTGAGAATCCCCATCCGATCCATGCCGGCGTAGTCACTCACGCCAGGCTCGAACGCCAGGGAGCCGACGAACAGGCTCATGGTGAACCCGATGCCACACAGGATCGCCACGCCCAGTACCTGACCCCAATTGGCGCCGGCGGGCAGGCTGGCAATGCCGATTTTCACGGCCAGCCAGGTCAGGCCGAAGACGCCGACGGTCTTGCCCAGTAACAGGCCGATCGCGATACCCATCGGCACGTGATGGGTGAAGCTTTCGACGGTGACGCCACTCAGGGACAGGCCGGCGTTGGCGAAGGCGAATAGCGGCAGGATGCCGTAGGCCACCCAGGGATGCAGTGCATGCTCCAGGCTCAGCAGCGGTGAAGATTCGGCATTCTTCGTGCGCAGCGGGATGCAGAACGCCAGGGTCACACCGGCCAAGGTGGCGTGGACACCGCTCTTGAGTACGCAGACCCAGAGGATCAGGCCCACGACCATGTAGGGCCCGAGCCTGACCACGCCCATCCGGTTCATCGCCACCAATGCGGCGATGCAGGCAGCTGCCAGCATGAGCGACAAGGTCGACAGTGCGCCGGAGTAGAAGATGGCGATGATGATAATGGCGCCCAGGTCGTCGATGATCGCCAGGGTCATCAGGAACAGCTTGAGCGACACCGGCACCCGCTTGCCGAGCAAGGCCAGCACGCCGAGGGCGAACGCGATGTCGGTGGCCGTCGGGATTGCCCAGCCGGCGAGGGCGGGGGGATTGCCGCGGTTGAGGAACCAGTAGATCAGCGCCGGCACCACCATGCCGCCAATCGCCGCCGCGCCCGGCAGGACGATTTGCGAAGGTTTCGACAGTTGCCCGTCGAGGACCTCGCGCTTGACCTCCAGGCCGATGAGCAGGAAGAACATCGCCATCAGGCCGTCGTTGATCCATAGCAGCAAGGGTTTGGCGATTTTCAGCGCGCCGACCTGGGCCACCACCGGGGTGTCCAGCAGGCCGTTATACAGCCAGGACAGCGGCGAATTATTGATGGCCAGGGCCAGTACGGCGGCAGCGATCAGTAGCAGGCCACTGGCCGCCTCCAGCTGGAAAAAACGTGTCAGAGAATTACGTAGAGCCACGATCGCTCTCCATTCATCGAATCAAAAGGATGGCACACCCTAACCCGTACTGTTAGTTGTTAAAACAAAAGTTATATTCTTTTTTGTTATATGGCGTTACAACGCCTGCACGGCGCGGTCGGGCAGTTACGGCGCATATTGGACCTTAGCTGTACCTGTGCGCGCTGTCGGTTTTTTCCTAAGCTTGTGCCTGGTTTTTCCGAGACCAAAGTCGCGCCTGCATGACCGTCAGGTTCCCCGCGTCGAACCGATCCAGTGAGAAAACACCATGAACGACCACCGCCAGTGGGCGCGCGAAGCGATCCGCATCATCGAGGCTGACTTCCAGCGCAGCGCCGATACCCACCTGATTCCGCTATCGCTGCCTGGCCTGCCGGGCATCGAACTGTATTTCAAGGATGAGTCCAGCCATCCCACTGGCAGCCTCAAGCATCGGCTGGCCCGTTCGCTGTTTCTCTATGCGTTGTGTAACGGTTGGCTCAAGCCTGGGGCGCCGGTGATCGAAGCTTCCAGCGGTTCGACAGCCATTTCGGAGGCGTACTTTGCCCGTCTGCTGGGCCTGCCGTTCATTGCAGTGATGCCAGCGACCACCTCCAGGGAAAAAATCGCACAGATCGCCTTCTATGGCGGCCAGAGCCATCTGGTGGACGATCCGACGCAGATCTACGCCGAATCCGAACGCCTGGCCCGCGAGCATGACGGGCATTTCATCGACCAGTTCACCTATGCCGAGCGCGCCACGGACTGGCGGGCCAATAACAACATTGCCGAATCGATCTTCCAGCAGATGCGCTTCGAGCGGCATCCGGAGCCAAGCTGGCTGATTTCCAGTCCCGGCACGGGCGGCACCACGGCCACCCTGGGGCGCTACGTGCGTTATCGCCAGCACGGCACCCGGGTGTTGTGTGCCGACGCCGAGCGTTCGGTGTTCTTCGACTACTACCGCAGCGGCGATGCCAATCTGCGCATGGATTGCGGCTCGCGCATCGAGGGTATCGGCCGACCACGGGTCGAGGCGTCGTTCTTGCCCAAAGTCATCGATGCGATGGTCAAGGTCCCGGACGCCCTGTCACTGGCGGCCATGCATTACCTGGCCGAGCGCTTGGGACGACGGGTTGGTGGTTCCAGCGGTACCAACCTGATCGGTGCGTTGATCGCCGCGAAGCAGATGATGGAGGCAGGGGAGTCGGGATCGATCGTGGCGATCTTGTGTGACGGCGGCGAGCGCTATGCCACGACCTATTACGACCCCGCGTGGCTCAAGGCCCAGGGCTATGAGTTGAGCGGGCTGATGGCGGCCGTGGCGGCGAGTGTGGAGAGGGGGGATGCGTTGCCAGAGAGTGTGTTGCGGGCGAATATCTGAACCTTGAAAACACCGGAATCCCTTGTGGGAGCGAGCCTGCTCGCGATAGCGGCGGACCAGTCAACATCTGTGTTGAATGCCAGGCCGCCATCGCGAGCAGGCTCGCTCCCACAGGGTCATGCTGTTCACTTAAGCAAATTCGGCCTTGAGTGAACAGCATTGCCCTCACAAGGACGCTTCTGTCAGGCCTCCAGCCCCAGGATATCCCGCGCCACCGCCTCGGCAATCCGGATCCCGTCCACGCCCGCCGACAAAATCCCGCCCGCATAACCGGCGCCTTCACCGGCGGGAAACAAGCCCTTGACATTCAGGCTCTGCAGCGATTCGTTGCGGGTAATGCGCAGGGGCGACGAGGTGCGGGTTTCGATCCCGGTCAGCACCGCATCGTGCAGCGAATAACCGCGAATCTGTTTCTCGAACGCCGGCAGGGCTTCACGGATGGCTTCGATGGCGAAGTCCGGCAGGGCCAGGGCCAGGTCGCCCAGGGAGACGCCGGGTTTGTAGGACGGTTCGACGCTGCCCAGTGCCGTGGACGGCTTGCCGGCGATGAAATCGCCCACCAGTTGCGCCGGGGCCTCGTAGTTGCTGCCGCCGAGCACGAACGCGTGGGACTCCAGGCGCTCCTGCAACTCGATCCCGGCCAGTGGGCCACCCGGATAATCCACTTCCGGAGTAATGCCGACGACGATGCCGGAGTTGGCGTTGCGCTCGTTGCGTGAATACTGGCTCATGCCGTTGGTCACGACGCGGTTCGGCTCGGAGGTCGCGGCCACCACGGTACCGCCCGGGCACATGCAGAAGCTGTACACCGAGCGACCGTTCTTGGCGTGGTGCACCAGTTTGTAGTCGGCGGCCCCCAGTTTCGGGTGGCCGGCGTACTTGCCCAGGCGTGCGCTGTCGATCAGCGATTGCGGGTGTTCGATCCGGAAACCCACCGAGAACGGTTTGGCTTCCATGTACACGCCACGGCTGTGGAGCATGCGGAAGGTGTCCCGGGCGCTGTGGCCCAGGGCCAGGATCACATGCCTGGAATGAATCCGTTCACCGCTGGCCAGTTCGACGCCGACCAACTGGCCGTCCTCGATCAGCACATCGGTGACGCGCTGCTGGAAGCGCACTTCACCGCCCAGGGCGCGAATCTGCTCACGCATGTTTTCCACTACGCCTGTCAGGCGGAACGTACCGATGTGCGGCTTGCTGACGTAGAGGATTTCTTCCGGTGCGCCGGCCTTGACGAATTCGTGCAGGACCTTGCGACCGAGGAATTTCGGATCCTTGATCTGGCTGTAGAGCTTGCCGTCGGAAAACGTCCCCGCGCCGCCTTCACCGAACTGCACGTTGGACTCGGGGTTGAGCACGCTTTTGCGCCACAGGCCCCAGGTGTCCTTGGTGCGCTGGCGCACTTCCGGGCCGCGTTCGAGGATGATCGGCTTGAAGCCCATCTGTGCCAGCAACATGGCGGCGAAGATCCCGCACGGGCCAAAGCCGACCACGATTGGCCGTTCGCTCAGGTCGGCTGGTGCCTGGCCGACCACTTTGTAGCTGACATCCGGCGCCTCGTTGACGTTACGGTCATCGGCGAACTTGCGCAGCAGGCTGGCTTCATCGCGCACCGTCAGGTCGATGGTGTAGATGAAGCACAGTTCGGAGGATTTCTTGCGCGCGTCGTAGCTGCGCTTGAACAAGGTGAAATCGAGCAGATCATCGCTGGCGATGCCCAGGCGTTGCACGATGGCGGGGCGCAGGTCTTCTTCGGGATGATCGATTGGCAGCTTGAGTTCGGTGATTCGTAACATGGCGGGGTCCGGTTCGCGGGATGCACAACTGCATCAGGGCGTGAACCGGCGATTATAAGCCAAAACCTGTGAGTCAGTCGTTGCGCGCGCCGCCGAAATAGGCGCAGCCGCGCTGGACCTGTCCGTTGACCCGCAGTTCGGCGCTCATGTGTTGCACACTGCCGGTGACGCTGTCGACGCAGCGCTGGGTGGCCAGCCAGAGCTCGACCTTCTGGCCGTTGGCTTCGGTGCTGATGTTGAGGCGACCATCACCCAGTTGCTCCTCCATGTAAGGCACCGCCAGTGGTGGCTGGCCATCACGTTCGAGCACCAGGCCCTTGCCGCTGGCCTTGAGGTTCCACTCGGGGCCATGGCCGGCGGCGCGCAGGATCAACAGTCTGAAATTTTCGTCATTGCATGCGGTGCTCGACCGTTCCAGGCGATACAGCTGCTCCACCTCCAACTGGCTATCGGTGCCGGCCGCCGCGCTGGAGCCGATACGACCGCGCATATCGGCAAACAGTTTGCCCTGGTCATCGGCCAGGCTGGCGGCCTGTTGCAGCACGCTGGTACCACCGCTGTCGTTGACGATGTAGCGGCGCTGTTCCTGGCATGGCTGGAACACCAGCTTGCCATTGGCCGCCGTGAGTTCGCCCTGCATGCGCGTCTGGTCGGCGTGGGACACGCTCTGGCGCGGGGCGTCGAGCAATTGGCAGCCGGCAAAGAGCGGCAGGAGGGCGACAAACAGCAGGGAGCGGGCGGCACGCATCATTGGGTCTCCAGACAAGTGCCGCCACGTTACTCAGACTGTTCCTGCATCACAAGGGGTGTCAGCCCACGTGAAAGGTCTGACCGGTTTGTAGGCCTTCGACACTCTTGGCGTAGGCCAATGCCACATCGGCGGCTGGCACCGGTTTGTAGCCACGGAAGTAGGGGGCGTATTTGCCCATGGCTTCCACCAACACGTTCGGGCTCACCGAGTTGACTCGCAAGCCCCGTGGCAACTCGATTGCCGCGGCGCGCACGAAACTGTCCAGGGCACCGTTGACCAGGGCCGCCGACGCGCCGCTCTTGATCGGATCGTGGCTGAGCACGCCGGTGGTGAAGGTGAAGGATGCGCCGTCGTTGGCGAATTCGCGGCCGATCAGCAGCAGGTTCACCTGGCCCATCAGCTTGTCTTTCAAACCCAGGGCAAAGCTGTCTTCGGTCATGTCGGCCAGGGGGGCAAAGGTGACATTGCCCGCTGCGCAGACCAGGGCATCAAAACGGCCGGTCTTTGCGAACAGCGCGCGAATCGAGGCGCTGTCGCTGATATCCACCTGCAGTTCACCGCTGTGGCGGCCGATCCGAATGATTTCGTGGCGGGGCGACAGTTCTTTATCAATGGCCGAACCGATGGTGCCGTTAGCGCCGATCAACAGGATTTTCATGAGCTGTTCCTCAATGGGTTGAATGAGTTTTCAGTCTAGAGGGGTTCTTTCCTTGGATAATCATGCTAATAGGCAACCTTTGGTTTTCAATTGGAAACAATCCAATGAGCGAAATGGATGACCTGGCGGCGTTTGCCGTGTTGATAGAGGCCGGCAGTTTCACCCTGGCGGCCCAACAGTTGGGCTGCAGCAAAGGCCAGTTGTCCAAGCGCATCAGCCTGTTGGAGAGCCGATTTTCGGTGGTGTTGCTGCAACGTACCACCCGGCGCTTGAGCCTCACGGCGGCAGGGGCGGCGTTGTTACCCCAGGCCCAGGCGCTGCTGGTGCAAGTGGAAAGGGCACGTCAGGCATTGGCTCGATTGAAGGATGATGTTTCTGGACCGGTGCGTATGACGGTTCCGGTTTCGTTGGGCGAAACCTTCTTCGAAGGCTTGCTGATGGAGTTCGCTCGCACCTATCCCGATGTGCAGATCGAACTGGAGCTCAACAACGGTTACCGTGACCTGACCCGCGACGGCTTCGACCTGGCGATCCGCTCCGACGCCGCCATCGATGAGCGGCTGGTGGCCCGGCCGTTGCTGGCGTGGCACGAAATGACCTGCGCCAGCCCTGCCTATCTCGAACACTATGGCGAACCCGCGACCCCCCAGGCCCTGGCCGAACACCGCTGCCTGCTCAACAGCCACTACAGCGGCCGGGAAGAATGGCTCTATCACCAGCAACACGAACTGCTGCGGGTCCGCGTGTCGGGGCCGTTTGCCAGCAATCACTACAGCTTGCTGAAAAAAGCCGCCCTGGCCGGCGCCGGAATCGCCCGGTTGCCGTCGTATCTGCTGCATGAAGAATTGGCTGACGGGCGCCTGCGCTGGGTGCTACGCGATTACCAGACTCGGCGTATGCCGATGTACCTGGTGCATCCGTACCAGGGCGGATTGCCCAAGCGCACCCAGGTGTTGGCCGATTACTTGATCGATTGGTTCAAGCGCAGTGGCGAGGCGTTGGATCGGTTGCAGCGATAGCCCGGCCATTGGGCCTCTTGTGGGAGCGGGCTGGGGTTAGTCAGCGGGCATAGCGCCTGGCGATCAGGTGGTCGATGGACAGCAACCCCGGTCCGCGCGCCATCAGGTAGAGCAATACCGCTGCCCAAGTGCCGTGGGTGGGGTAGGCGTCCGGGTAGACAAACAGCTGAATGGTCAAGGTCATGCCCAGCAAGGCCATCGCCGAGAAACGTGTTGCCAGGCCAAACAGAATCAACACCGGGAATACATGTTCAGCAGAGGCCGCCAGATGCGCCGCCAGTTCCGGCGACAGCAACGGCAGGGCGTATTCGCTTTTGAACAGGGGAATGGTCGAGTCCGCCAGATGCGGCAGGCCGATCTGGAAGGTGCCGTCGAACAGGTCGATGGCCAGGCCTTCGATTTTGGTCTGGCCGGACTTCCAGAACACCGCGGCGATGGAGAAACGGGCAATAAAGGCGATCAGGCTGTGGGGGATTTTCTCCAGCCATTGAATGAAACCAGTAATCAGGGCGTTCATTGGGTTACCTGTTCAGATAGGAGGCCAGTGATGGCCTGGTGGCGGATGAGCCTCCCCAGGAGGTGCTCCAGGTCGAGGTCGGTGTAGCGCTCGATTGCCGCTGTCAGGGGTAGGCCTTGCTGCAGGGAGGTGATGAAGGCATGGGCACCATGGCTGATCGCGAGCACTTCCACGTCGAGGCCATTGCGCAGTACCAGGGCGTTTTGTGCGGCGCGCGGCTCGAACGCTACGAGAGGCTTTTGTTGATGGGCAGCCCAGATCGTGACCACGGCGAAAGGTGATTTCAGCAGGCGCAGCGATGGGTGGAAGGCGATCTTCAGATGCGCTGCGAGGGTGGGGCAGGACAGTAATTCCACGACTCGTTCCGCGCTCATGGGCTGGGCGTCGGCTGCATGCCCGGCCTCGATTTGCAGCCGTTCCAGGCGAGCCACGTCCGCGAGATAGGGCACGCCGGCGGCGGGTTCGAAGCGTTCGATGAAACCGGAAAAATCGGCACCGTAGTCGCTCATGATCGGGCTCCGTGGTGCCGCCGACTGGACATAGACACCGGCCATGCCACGGAAGAATTCCTCGCCCACCAGTTGTGTCACCACTGGATAGTTGTCGGCCAGGGCGTTGATCAATGAGCTGAGCACGTTGTTGCGGTACACCGCGAAGCGGCTCTCGGAATCGGCGCCATTAGCGCTGATCAGGCCCGGCGGACAGGCCTGGCGCGGATCGAGCAGGGCCGCGGCAAATTCGCTCTGGCGGCTCATGGCCGGGCTCCGGCGGCGCTTAGCAGTCGCTCGGCCTGGCGCGCTTCGGCCAGCAGCACCTCGAATGCAGGGACGTGGTTGTCTCGCTCGATCAGGGTGGCTACCGGCCCGGTTCGCGCCAGTGCCTTGCGATACAGCTGCCAGACTTCGTTGGCGATGGGCGCCCCGTGATCGTCTATCAGCAGGCGCTCGCCAAGGCTGTCGGCGTCTTCGGCAAACCCGGCCAGATGAATCTCGCCGGTGGCTTGCAAGGGCAGGGCGTCGAGGTAGACCTGTGGATCGCGGCTGTGGTTGATGCACGAAACGTAGACGTTGTTCACATCCAATAGCAGGCCGCAGCCGGTGCGACGAATGACTTCGCCAATGAAGTGAGGTTCGTCGAGGGTCGATTCCTCGAACGTCAGATAAGTGGCCGGGTTTTCCAGCAACAGCCGGCATTTGAGGCTGGACTGCACCTGATCGACGTGTTCGCAGACACGGTCGAGGCTCGCCTGGTCGTAGGCCAGGGGCAGCAGGTCATTGAGGAACACCGGGCCATGGCTGGACCAGGCCAGGTGTTCGGAAAAGGACTGGGGCTGATAGCGTTCGATCAGTGTGGCCAGGCGCCGCAAATGCGTGACATCCAGCGGCCCTTCGCCACCGATCGACAGGCCGACGCCGTGCAGCGACAGCGGGTACTGTTCGCGTATCCGCCCCAGGTAGTGATGAAACGGCCCACCAGCCACCATGTAGTTTTCCGCATGCACTTCGAAGAAGCCCAGATCCGGTTGGGTCTGGAGTACTTCATGGAAATGCTCGGCCTTGAGCCCCAGACCCGCCCTTGGCGGCAATCGGGTATCAGTGGCGAGGAAAAGCGCAGTGGACATGGCAGTGGGCCTCAGGCAGATGCGATCAGGACTTGGCTTTGAACGCTTGGAGTTGGCCGAAGCCGGTGGGGGAGGTCTTGCTTTCAAGGGTGGTGCAAGTGCCTTTAGGGACCGATTTCCACGCGTTGCCTTGATAGTCCATTTTCGCGGTGCCGGCGCAGGTGGTGCCGGCACCGGCGGCGCAGTTGTTCATGCCTTTGAGGGCGACGCCGAAGCATTTTTCCATGTTGTCGTCGGCTGCGTGGGCGGACGAGACGGCCGTCATGCTCAGGGCAGAACCCAGGGCCAGGATCAGGGCGGTGGCGGACAGGGTGCGAGTCGAAGCAGTCATGGTGATTCTCCAGTTCTTCAGGGAAATGAACCGGCGTTAGCGCCGGTCTGCTGAACTAGAGAAGGGGCGTGGGGAAGTGTTACAGCGGTTCTCGATTTTTTATTTCGAAACCCAATGGGGTGAGGGTAGGTTTTTGTGGGAGCAAGGCTTGCCCCAAAAAAAACGGCCCGAAGGCCGTTTTTTCATTGCGACAGACTCAACCGCCCAAGTACGCCTCGCGCACTTTCGGGTCGATCAGCAGCGCTTCACCGGTGCCTTGCATCACCACGCGACCGTTCTCCAGCACGTACGCCCGGTCGGCGATTTTCAGCGCCTGGTTGGCGTTCTGCTCCACCAGGAACACCGTCACGCCATCCTTGCGCAGTTGTTCGATGATGTCGAAGATCTGCTGGATGATGATCGGCGCCAGGCCCAACGAAGGCTCGTCGAGCAGCAGCAGCTTGGGCTTGCTCATCAGTGCGCGGCCGATGGCGAGCATTTGCTGTTCGCCGCCGGACATGGTGCCGCCGCGCTGGGTAAAGCGTTCTTTCAGGCGGGGGAAAAGGTGCAGCACCTTGTCCATTTGCTCCTGATAGTCGCCCTTGTCGGTGAAGAACCCGCCCATGGCGAGGTTTTCTTCCACGGTCAGGCGGGCAAAGACCCGACGGCCTTCCGGCACCACCGCGATGCTCTTGCGCATGATGTGTGACGAGTCCTGGCCCACCAGTTCCTCACCCATGTAGCGGATGCTGCCGCTGTGGGCCTGGGGCGAACCGCAGAGCGTCATCAGCAGGGTGGACTTGCCGGCGCCGTTGGCTCCGATCAGCGTCACGATTTCGCCCTGGCGGACCTCCACGTTGACGCTGTGCAGGGCCTGGATCTTGCCGTAGAAGGTGGAAACGTTTTCGAACTGCAGCATTTACGCTTCCCCCAGGTAGGCTTTGATCACTTCAGGATTGTCGCGGATCTGTTCCGGCGAGCCGTTGGCCAGGGGCGTGCCCTGGTTGATCACGACGATGTGGTCGGAAATGCTCATGACCAGCTTCATGTCGTGCTCGATCAGCAGCACGGTGACATTGTGCTCTTCACGCAACACGCCGATCAGGGCTTTGAGGTCTTCGGTTTCCTTGGGGTTCAGGCCGGCGGCCGGCTCGTCGAGCATGAGGATCCGCGGACGGGTCATCATGCAGCGGGCGATTTCCAGGCGCCGTTGCTGACCGTAGGCCAGGGTCCCGGCGGTACGGTTGGCGAACTCCTTGAGGTTGACCTTCTCCAGCCAGTACTCGGCGTACTCCATGGCCTCGCGTTCGCTTTTGCGGAACGCCGGGGTCTTGAACAGGCCGGCAAAGAAGTTGGTGTTCAGGTGACGATGCTGGGCGATCAACAGGTTCTCGACCGCCGTGATGTCCTTGAACAGCCGCACGTTCTGAAAGGTGCGCACTACACCCTTGCGGGCGATCTGATGGCCGGGCAGGCCCTGGATCGGCTCGCCGTCCAGCACGATGGTGCCGCCGGTGGGCTGGTAGAAGCCGGTCAGGCAGTTGAACACGGTGGTCTTGCCCGCGCCGTTCGGTCCGATCAGCGCAACCACTTGTTTCTCTTTCACGGTCAGGGCCACGCCGTTGACCGCCAGCAAGCCGCCGAAGCGCATGCTCAAGTTTTCGACTTTGAGGATCTCGCGGCTCATTTGCGCAGCTCCATGTGGGGGCGTTGCATAGGCAGCAGACCTTGAGGACGCCAAATCATCATCAGCACCATCAAGGCGCCGAACATCAACATGCGGTATTCACTGAATTCACGCATCATTTCGGGCAGCAGGATCATCACGATGGCTGCCAGGATCACGCCCAGCTGCGAGCCCATCCCACCCAGTACCACGATGGCGAGGATGATCGCCGATTCGATGAAGGTGAAGGATTCCGGCGTCACCAGGCCCTGGCGGGCGGCGAAGAAGCTACCGGCAAAACCAGCGAAGGCGGCACCGAGGGTGAAGGCCGACAGCTTGATCACGGTTGGGTTGAGACCCAGGGCACGGCAGGCGATTTCGTCTTCACGCAACGCTTCCCATGCACGGCCGATTGGCATGCGCAACAGGCGGTTGATGACGAACAGCGCGGCCAGGGCCAGCAACAGCGCGACCAGGTAGAGGAACACCACCTTGCTGACGGGGTTGTAGGTCAGCCCGAAGAACTGGTGGAAGGTCTGCATGCCCTCGGCCGCGGTGCGGTCGAAGCTCAGCCCGAAGAACGTCGGCTTGGGAATGTTGCTGATGCCGTTGGGGCCGCCGGTGAGGTCGGTGAGGTTACGCAGGAACAACCGGATGATCTCGCCGAAGCCCAGGGTCACGATGGCCAGGTAGTCGCCCCGCAGCCGCAGCACCGGGAAGCCCAGCAGGAAGCCGAAGGTGGCCGCCATCATCCCGGCGATGGGCAGGCAGATCCAGAAGCTCAGGCCAAAGTAATGGGACAGCAGCGCATAGCTGTAGGCACCGACGGCGTAGAAGCCCACATAACCCAGGTCGAGCAGGCCGGCCAGGCCGACCACGATGTTCAGGCCCAGTCCCAGCAGGACATAGATCAGGATCAGCGTGGCGATGTCCACCGCGCCGCGGGAGCCGAAGAACGGCCAGACCAGCGCAACCACGATCAACGCGATGATGATCTGGCGCTGGGTGCGAGGCAGGGACAGGAACTGGCTGACCTTGGGCGAAACCAGCGGGCCGCGGTTGGAGCGCAACAGCGTGCCGACCTGTTGGCTGAACAGCACCCGCAGGAACATCAGCACCGAGCACAGGGCAATCACGCTCAATGTCAGGGGACCGGTGCCATGCACTTCAAGGTTGACCCCGACGATGCTCAGCTTGAGGCCCAGCACAGGGAAGGCCACGGCCCAGACCAGCGCGGCGCTGAACAGCGCCTGTTTAAGATATTTGTTCATACTTTCTCAACCTCCGGACGGCCCAGGATGCCGGTCGGCCGGAACAACAGGACCAGGACCAGGAGACCGAACGCCACGACGTCCTTGTACTGGTCGCCAAAGATATCGGCACCGAACGCTTCGGCCACCCCAAGCACCAGCCCGCCGAGCATCGCGCCAGGAATGCTGCCGATGCCACCCAGTACCGCTGCGGTAAAGGCCTTCAGGCCCACCAGGAAACCGGCGTTGGGGTTGATCACGCCGTACTGCATGCTCAGCAGCACCGCGGCGACAGCCGCCAGCGCGGCACCGATGACGAAGGTGAGGGCGATGATGTTATTGGTGTTGATGCCCAGCAGGTTGGCCATCTTGATGTCCTCGGCGCAGGCGCGGCAGGCGCGGCCAAGGCGGGATCGGGAGATGAACAGCGTCAGCCCGAGCATGGCGACCAGGGTCACGATGAACACCAGGATCTGCATGTAGGAAACCAGTACTTCTTCGGCGCCGCCCGGGCCGAAGGAGAAGCTCCCCGGGATCAGGTTGGGAATCGACTTGTCCTTGGAGTCCTGGGACAGCAATACGGTGTTCTGCAGGAAGATCGACATGCCGATGGCGGAGATCAGCGGGATCAATCGGTTGCTGCTACGCAAGGGGCGGTAGGCAACGCGCTCGATACTGTAGCCATAGGCACTGGTTACGATGATCGACGCCACGAACGCGGCGGTCATTAACAGCGGCAGTGAATCGATACCCATCATGGCCAGCCCGGCAAGGGCGATGAAAGCCACGTAGGAACCGATCATGTAGACCTCGCCATGGGCGAAGTTAATCATTCCAATGATGCCGTAGACCATTGTGTAGCCAATGGCTATCAAGGCATAGGTGCTGCCAATGGTCAGGCCATTAACCAGCTGTTGGAAAAAATGATAGATCTCAGGCATTACAGCGCTCCTAAAAACCCGATACGCATTTCACTGGTGGAGTCATGTTCCGGCCCGGTGCTGTGTTCTCTGATCACATTCGCCCCGAGCGTTTGCCAGCGAACCGCTGGTGACGGTTTTAAGATTTTCAGGTGAACCAGCTCCCGGATCGCGGGTGCCTGGCCCATAAACCTCGTAAAACAAAGCCCACTGCTCGCACAGTGGGCTTGTTGACCAGTAAGGCCTGGCTTACTGAGGGGAGACTTCAGTCTTCGGTTTGTTGAAGTGCCATTCGTAGACCACGAACTGGAAGTCCTTCAGGTCGCCCTTCGCGTCGAACGACAGGTCGCCGGTCGGGGTCTTGAAGGTGCCTTTGTGGATGGCCTCGGCGACCTTGGCAGTGTCTTCGCTCTTGGCGGCCTTGATGCCTTCGGCGATCAGTTGGACCGCGGAGTAGGCCGGGAACACGAACGGACCGCTCGGATCCTTGCCGTCGGCCTTGATGGCGTCGACGACGGCCTTGTTCGCCGGATCGGCATCGAAGGACTTCGGCAGGGTGACCAGCAGGCCTTCGGAGGCGTCCTGGGCGATTTGCGAGATGGAGTCGTTGCCGACACCTTCCGGGCCCATGAACTTGGCTTTCAGGCCTTTTTCCTTGGACTGACGCAGGATCAGACCCAGTTCAGGGTGGTAGCCGCCGTAGTAGACGAAGTCGACGTTGTTTTGCTTGAGGCGCTGGATGATCGAGGAGAAGTCCTTGTCGCCAGCGTTCAGGCCTTCGAATACGGCTACTTTGACGCCTTTGGCCTCGAGGGTTTTCTTCACGGCGCTAGCGATGCCTTCACCGTACTGCTGTTTGTCGTGCAGTACAGCGACGACTTTCGGCTTGACGTGGTCGGCGATGTAGTTGCCGGCGGCAGGGCCCTGGGCGCTGTCCAGGCCGATGGTGCGGAAAATCATCTTGTAGCCACGAGTGGTGATGTCCGGGCTGGTGGCTGCCGGAGTGATCATGATCACGCCTTCGTCTTCATAGATGTCCGAAGCTGGCTGGGTGGAGCTGGAGCACAGGTGGCCGACGACGAACTTGACGCCATCGTTGACCACTTTGTTGGCCACGGCAACGGCCTGTTTAGGATCGCAAGCGTCATCGTATTCCTTGACTTCGAGCATCTTGCCGTCGACGCCGCCCTTGGCGTTGATGTCCTTGATGGCTTGTTTCGCGCCAATGAATTGCATGTCGCCGTACTGGGTGACCGGACCGGTTTTCGGACCGGCAATGCCGATGGTGATGGTGTCGGCGGCGAACGAATGGCTGGCAACCCCGGCCAGAACCATAGCGGCAAACAGTTTGGAAATCTGCTTAGTAGCCTTAGTCATAGTGCTCCACTCATGCTGTTGTAGTTTTTATAGTCCTGGCGCCGTAGCAGCAGAACCGGGTCAGATATCTTGGATACCCTCGCGGAAATGCCCTCGGCAACTGTACCGGTACAGTGTAGAGCGCCGGTTGTTGGCAAGGGAAGCTGGCGCTTGGGGGCAAAACCTGAGGGTGTCGCTTAATTGAAAGAAAAAGACAGAATGGCGGCGGGGGTTGTCCGGTCATATCGGCAATCCTTGGCTTTCCTGCGCTTTTCAATCGGTGCTGCAATTGCTACCGGGTTTTTCTGCCAGACCACCGACGTTATCATTCGCGCCGATTTCTTTTCCGGACAGGTCCCATGAATCAAGAACCTAGCACCCTCTATGCCAAGCTGCTTGGTGAAACCGCATCCATCACCTGGAAAGAGCTGGAGCCGTTCTTTGCCAAGGGTGCCCTATTGTGGGTCGATCCGGCACTGGATTTGATCGCCGCCGCCGAAGCCGTTGCCCAGGACGAAGGTACCAAAGTCGCTGCCTGGCTGGCCGCCGACCAGCTCGCCAAGCTGTCTGAAACGCGGGCGCTGGATTTTCTGGAGCGTGATCCGCAGCTTTGGGCGGTGGTGGTTTCGCCCTGGATTATGATCCAGGAAAGGGCGTCGAACTGATCGGTGCACCAACTTGGTTCGTGATTTCTGTCGAATGAAAGTGTGTAGGTGAGTAGCGTGATGGCGTCCTGCCGTGGCGAAACGCCACAGGAGAGGGTGACGTATACGTAACGGGAACAGTTTCTGGACCAGCCATGGGGCTGGTTAATTGTTTCTGGATGTTGTTGTGTAGTGTATTTGAGATCGCCATCGCGAGCAGGCTCGCTCCCACAGTAGACCGAGTTTCTTCAGGAAGAACGCGATCAAATGTGGGAGCGAGCCTGCTCGCGATTCGGGGCGACGCGCTCTTGCGCCTACCTCAATAAGTCCTGCCAGTATGGTTATTAAGGGAAATAACCTTGGTCTTGCCAATGCGGTGACGGTAGATCTCGCGCAGGTACTTGATGGACTTCTTCACGCAGTCACGGGACAGGCGGATATCGTTGATCGAGACGAACTTGTCCTTGTCATTGATCAGCTCGCGGTATTTCTTCTCGTACATCGGCTTGATCGCGTACCAGTTGGTGTCGAGGATCTTCGCCGGGTTCTCGAATTCGTTGAGCAGATCGTCGATCCGTTCTTCGTCGAAGTCTTCATTGATGATGAAGTCCAGGATCGAGTTGTCCAGGGTGTCGTCGAAACGGTACGGGGTGCGGGCGAAGCAGCGTTTGATGAAGGCCACGATCAGGGTCAGGAAGTCATCCGACAGGCACGGGCTCTTGGCGATCAGGGTGGTCAGCGACAGGTTGGCCGAGGCGCCGATCACCAACGCGTAACGCTTGAGGGTCGTGTTGGGGAACAGGCTGTTGAGATGGGTCTTGAGCCGGTTCAGGTCCATGTAGGACAGCTTGTAGTCCTTGGGCAACGAGACGATGGACACCACCGACGAGCAGTTCTTGAAGAAGTGCAGGTCGTGCAGGGCGGCTGCGTCGTAGCCGGAATTCTTGTACTGCTCCAGCGAGGCGCGGTAGCGCTTGGATTCGATCGGCAACAGGCTGATGCCTTCGATGGCCTGGGTGACTTTGTTGAAGTGCGGCAGGTCGATGGAGCGGAAGAACAGGTCGTCGATGTTCAGGCGTGGTGGCTCTTTCTCGAACACCTTGAACTTGTCGCCGCTTGGCGCCGGGGTTTCCGGGACCACGGATTCGGCGTAGGCAATCGCTACCGGCCCGGCCAGGCTCATGAACAGGTCGTTGGCGTCCAGGCGAATGGTTTCGCCGATGTCGATGCCGGCACGCCTGAAGTAGTTCTGGTCGTAATCGGTCGTGACCGCCTGGGCCGTCAGGATGTTGAAGATCTGTTGGGAGATGTACTGGTTGGCGTGCTTCTCCATGGCATTGACATCAATGTTCTGGATGTTGCCGTCATCGCTTTCTTCGGCGTAGCGCATGATGTCGTTGGAAATCAGCATCATCGCGTTCCACGGGCGGATGCGGCCCATGACGCTGGCTTCGCTGCTGTCTTCGTTGGCGAAGTTGTACGAGAAATCCCATTCTTCCGACAGGTACTTGCACAGCAGGCGTCCGGCGTTGATGTGCAGGGCCTCGGACATTTCGCTGCGGTGGTCGGAAATGTTCGGCAGCACGCAGATGCCGCTGGTGAAGATCGGTTCGAAGACGAAGGAATGACCGCTCTTGCTGTCGTGTTCGTCCATCGGCTTGGTGTCGAACGTCTTGTTCATGTACGAGTATTGCTGGGCCAGGCCGAACTCCGAGGCCATGCCCGAACCGGTACCGCCGCCGGCACTGAAGATCGAGAAGTACAGGCGCGACTGGTTGGCCTTGATGCCGCAGCTGTCGATCAGGTACGAGTGGATCATTTTCCAGTCAGGGCTGGAGAAGCGCTGGGTGTCCTTGTTCAGGATGATCTTGGCCAGGTACTGGCCCAGGATCGGCGCGTTACCGGCACCACCGGCGTGGACTTCCGACAGGTCCATGATTTTCATTTTGCTGTAGTCGCGCAAAAAGCCGCTTTTCTCACCCTTGCGCGAGAAGCGGATGCGCCCGGCGATGTCCTTGTCCAGGTCGCCGAGCATTACCAGCGGTTCCACCAGGAACACCGGTTTGCTGGCCTTGCTGGTGCCCAGGCGCAGATTGTTGCGGATCCACTGCGCGGGGCTGTAGCCCTTGTCGCTGTAGGCCTTGTCTTCGGCGTTGAATTCGTTGAGGTAGAACTTGCGGGCGTTGTACACCAGCTCGGCCACGTCCAGGGCAATGTTGGAGCCGCAGCGCCCCAGGCCGATCAGGCACACCGACGGGAATTCCTGCTGGGTACGGTCGCTCTCGTCTTCTACCAGATGAGGCGGACGCGGGAACACCGCGTCGCGCAGGCCATCGAGGTTGTCGAGGATCCGATCGGTGTTGGTTTCGGTGAAATACAGATACTGCTGAGTCGACAGGGGACGCGAGCTGCTCGAGGGTTTCGAGACTTCAGGGCCGTTGGCGGCCGGGCTCAGGGTCAGATCGGATACCGCAGTGGCTGTTTTTTTGGAAGTCATTGTGCGCCATATGCCTGAACTGGTTGGTTCGACGAGCGCTGTCATCGAACCGTCGCGGATGGGAGCTCGCGTCCTTGGATGGCGCGAAGGTCGGCCCGAGCGTTCAGGACTGTGCCTGAGCGCCGCTCGGGAGATTCTTTCCTGATAGGTTGAATCGGCCACCTGGAGACGATCTTTAATCAAGAACGGGCAAAATGATGGCAATTGTTACAGGAAATTGACCGCTATCAATAAACACGCCCCTCGCCATGGGCGGGTATCAACCTTGCGAATGATTGGAGACAGTCCACGCGCCGCTGTCTAGATTGCAGACTTCGGGCTCGGATGCCTCGCCGTTGCCCCCATAACAATAAAGAGACGGACCCATGCAGAACTCGACCCAAGCGGCGAATGCCTGGCGCATTCTGTTCCTGCTGTTCCTGGCCAACCTGTTCAACTTCTTCGACCGCACCATCCCGGCGATCATCATCGAGCCGATCCGTATGGAGTGGAGCCTCAGCGACTTCCAGATCGGCATCATCGGCACCGCCTTCACCATCGTCTACGCCATTGCCGGGTTGCCGTTGGGGCGCATGGCCGATACCGGTTCGCGCAGCAAGTTGATGGGCTGGGGCCTGGCAGCCTGGAGCGGACTGACCGCGGTGAACGGCCTGGTGGGCAGTTTCTGGGCGTTCCTGGTGGTGCGCATGGGCGTCGGCATCGGCGAGGCCAGCTACGCGCCAGCCGCCAACTCACTGATTGGCGATCTGTTCCCGGCCCACCGTCGGGCGCGGGCCATGGGCATCTTCATGCTGGGGCTGCCGCTGGGCCTGCTGTTGGCGTTTTTCACCATTGGCGCGATGGTCAAGGCGTTCGACAGCTGGCGTGCGCCGTTCTTCATTGCGGCGGTGCCGGGGCTGGTGCTGGCGGTGTTCATGTTTTTCATCAAGGAACCCAAGCGCGGCGCGGCGGAAACCGTGCAGGTGTCCCAGGAAAAGATCGACAGGCCGGTTCGCCGGGTACTGGCGATTCCCACTTTCCTATGGCTGGTGCTGGCCGGGCTGTGCTTCAACTTCGCCACCTATGCTTGCAACTCGTTCCTGGTGCCGATGCTGCAACGTTATTTCCTGATGCCGCTGCACGAGGCGGCCGTGGCCACCGGGATCATGGTGGGTGTGACGGGGCTGTTCGGGCTCACCCTGGGTGGCTGGGTCGCGGACAAGATCCACCAGCGCGTGCCCAACGGCCGGCTGCTGTTCGCAGCGTTCAGCCTGGCGATCTCGACGGTCACCACAGCGTGGGCCCTGCATGCCGGGCGCATTGAAATCGGCGTGTTCGTGGCGGTGTTCAGCGTCGGTTGGCTGTTTGCCTATAACTTCTACACCTGTGTCTACACTGCGATCCAGGACGTGGTGGAACCGCGCCTGCGCGCCACGGCGATGGCGTTGTACTTTGCCGGGCTGTATTTGCTCGGTGGCGGTTTGGGGCCGGTGGTGGTGGGCGGCTTGTCCGACTACTTTGCCCGCACGGCCATGGCAACCGCGGGTGTCGACCAGATGACCGAAGCGTTCAAGGCCATCGGCCTGCACGACGCGATGTACCTGATCCCGGTGGCGCTGCTCCTGACCATGGTGTTCCTGTTCCTGGCGTCACGCTGCTTCGTGCGCGATGCCAAGCGGATGAAGGACGGGATGAGCGCGGAGGTGATGCCGGAGGGTGTCGCGGCGACGGCCTGAAGAGATTTTGTGACAACAATGCTTTTGTGGCGAGGGAGCTTGCTCCCGCTCGGTTGCGCAGCGACCGCAACATTTTTGGGGCCGCTTCGCGCCCCAACGGGAGCAAGCTCCCTCGCCACAGATCGTGTCTTACAGGTTATCCAACCTTTTCATCCCGTCCCCGCAGCAAGCGATCAGGCATCGCCACCGCCGCTGCCAGCCCCAACAGCGACACCGCCGCGCTGATCAGCAGCAAATGCCGGAACGTCGCCTGCAATTCCTGGCGCAAGGCACTCTGGGCCTCGCCCGGGGCGGCGTTCAGGCCGTCCAGCAAGACATTGCCGGAATGCCCTTCGCCGATCAGCGACGAGCTGGCGATCTGGGCGAAGCTTGAATCCTGCAGCAACGCCAGCAGCAACGCCGACATCAGTGCCACGCCCACCGCACCGCCGAGGGAGCGGAACAGGTTGGTGGTGCTGGTGGCGACGCCGATGTCCTGTTGGTCTACGGAGTTTTGCGAACCCACCAACGAAGTGGGGAATTGCATGCCGGAGGCGATGCCAGAGAGCAGCATGAACAGGCTGCTGAGCCAGAACGCGGCGGGCGGGGTGAAGGCCATGCCGAGGATGGCGAGCGGGAAGAGCAGGGCACCGCTCAGGATCATCGGTTTGTAGCGCCCCGTGATTGAGGTCCGGCGTCCAGCGAAGTACGCGCCTATCGGCAGCCCTATCGCCAGCGGCAACAAGTGCAACGCCGCGCTATCGGCACCCGCGCCGGTCACGCTCTGGAAGCGCAACGGAACCAGCACGGTCAGGGAAATCGCCTGGAAACTGGTGAAGAACACCGTGCACCAACACAACACCGCGCTGCGGTTGGCGAACAGGTGCATTGGCAGCAATGGTTCCCGAGCCCGGCGCTCGTGCCAGGCGAACACCCCCAGCGTTACCCCCGCACAACCGAGTAACCCCAGTACTTCCTGGCTGTGCCAGGCATGGCCCTGGCCGACCTGGGTGATCCCCAGTAAAAGCGCCGTCAGGCCGATGATCAGCAGCACGGTACCCAAGTAATCGATGATCGGCGTGCGTTGCGGCACCGGCAGCCCGACCAGGGTGCGCCGGGCCACCCACCAGGCCGCGAGCCCCAGCGGCAGGTTGATCCAGAACACCCAGCGCCACGACAGGTATTCGGTCATGTAGCCGCCGAGCACCGGCCCGGCCACGCTGGCCACCGCGTACATGCTGCTGAAATAGCCCTGGTAGCGGCCACGCTCGCGGGGCGGGATGATGTCGCCGATGATCGCCTGGCTCACCGAAATCATCCCGCCGGCGCCGATGCCCTGGAAAATCCGCGCCAGCACCAGTTGTTCCATGTTTTGCGCCAGGCCACAGAACAGCGAGGCCAGGGTGAACAGGCCCATGCCGAACAGCATCAGCGGCCGACGCCCATAGAGGTCGCCGAGCTTGCCGTAGATCGGCACCGCCACGGTCATGGCGACCATGTAGCCGGAAATCACCCAGGCCAGCAGGCTGACGTCGGCAAATTGGGCGGAGATGGCCGGCATCGAAACGGCGACGATGGTCTGGTCCAGTGCACCCAGGAAAATCGCCAGCATCAGCGCCACCAGCACGCTGCGGATGGCCGGCTTCGGGGCTTGGAGCGTATTGAACTGAGTCACGGCAGAACCTGCGGGCCGTAGAGGCGAATGAGACAAGGCCCGCAGTTTAAATCGGTAGCCGGCTATTCGATAGCCTCGTAAGGAAGGCCGACGTAATTTTCCGCGATGGTTTTGCGCCCGGCCTCGGAGTCGACGAAATATTCCAGCTCGGCTTCGCTGATGCGCTGGTTGAAGGCATCGTCGTCGAAGCGGTGCAGCATCGAGGTCATCCACCAGGAGAACCGTTCGGCTTTCCAGACGCGGCGCAGGCAGATGGCCGAATACTTTTCAAGCAAATCCACCCGCCCGTCGCGATAGACCTTGAGCAGGATGTTGAACAGCGTGCTGACATCGCTGGCCGCCAGGTTCAGCCCCTTGGCGCCGGTGGGCGGGACAATATGGGCGGCATCGCCCACCAGGAACATGCGTCCGTATTGCATCGGCTCGACCACGAAGCTGCGCAGCGGTGCGATGCTTTTCTCGATGGAAGGGCCGGTCACCAGGGCTTCGGCCAGATCAAAGGGCAGGCGGTTTTTCAGCTCCTGCCAGAAGCGCTCGTCCGGCCAGTCGGCCACTTGCTCCTCGGCGGGTACTTGCAGGTAATAACGGGTGCGGGTCTTGGAGCGCATGCTGCACAGGGCAAAACCGCGGGTGTGACGAGCGTAGACCAGTTCTTCGTGGACCGGCGGCGTGTCGGCCAGCACGCCGAGCCAGCCAAACGGGTAGACGCGCTCGAAGACCTTGAGTTTTTCCGCAGGAATGGACTGTCGCGCCACGCCGTGGAAACCGTCGCAACCGGCAATGTAGTCGCAGTCCAGGCGCCAGGATTGCCCTTCATGCTCAAAGGTCACGAAGGGCTGTTCGGTTTGCATGTCGTGGGGCTGGGCGTTGCTGGCCAGGTACAGGGTCCGGGCGCCGGCGGCTTCGCGGGCGGCCATCAAGTCTCGGGTGACTTCGGTCTGGCCGTAGACCATGACGTTTTTACCACCGGTCAGGCCCTTGAGGTCGATGTGTACCCGCCGATCGTTGAGCACCAGTTCAAAGCCGTCATGGGGCAGGCCTTCGGCGTCCATGCGTTGGCCAACGCCGGCCTGGCGCAGCAGCTCGACCATGCCTTGCTCCAGCACACCGGCGCGGATGCGGCTCAGTACGTATTCCGGGGTTTGGCGTTCGAGGATGACAGTGTCGATCCCGGCGTTGTGCAGCAACTGGCCGAGCAGCAGGCCAGAGGGGCCGGCGCCGATAATAGCGACTTGGGTCTTGAGGGTTTTCATTGTTCTTATTACTCGCACGAAGCACGCGACCAGGGTCGGTGTTGATTATTAGAAATCGAGTGCCTACATTTTTCGCTTGCGGACCTGTCAGTTGAAGGGGAAAACTGAGCCGATACCTGTTCTTTTCGCCAATTGGTGCGATTATCGCCCGCCACCCCAGGCCCGGATCCACGTTATGAAAAAACCTGACCTGCCTTCGATCCCGGTGTTCAAGCTCTACGGTGAAAGCCAGGAATGGCCGACGCCGGACCTGTTGCATTGCGAAACCATCTCCAAGCGCAGCCGCGAGCATCAATGGGAAATCAAACCCCATCGGCATGCGGATCTGTGCCAGTTGCTGTTTGTCTTCAAGGGCCAGGCGGAACTGGAGATCGAAGGCCGGCGCACGCTACTCACCGAACCGGCGGTGCAGATCCTGCCGCCGTTGTCGGTCCATGGCTTTCGTTTTTCCGAGGATGTGGAAGGTTACGTGGTGACCCTGGCTGCACCGCTGGTCACGCACCTGCAAGCGCAACTGGGGCATTCGGTCAATGTCCTGGCCCAGGCCGAAAGCTACCCCGCCCTTGAGAATGCCGAGTACCTCAATAGCCTGTTCAGCGCCTTGCAGAATGAGTACGTGGGGCATCAACCGGCCCGGGAAATGCTGATGCATGCACTGGTCAGCGTGATCATGGTCTGGGTCAGCCGCCAGGTGATGCGGCGCCACACCCAGGCCCAGCGCCCGCAACGGGCCCGGGAATACCTCAACGGGTTCATTCAGTTGGTGGAAGAAACCTATCGCGAGCACGTCAAGGTCGAAGACCTGGCCCATCGCCTGGGCATTTCCGTGTCGCACCTCAATGGCACCTGTCGGGAATTGGCGGGGCAACCGGCGTTGCAGATCATGCACGAGCGTCAGTTGCTGGAAGCCAAGCGGCTGCTGACCTACACCGGCATGACCATCTACGAGATTTCCGAAATGCTCGGGTTTTCCGACCCGACCAACTTCACCCGGCTATTCCGCCGGCGCGTCGGCATCTCGCCCAAGGCGTTCCGGGACCGGCTCAAGACCGATCAACAGGACGACTGACCACGCCTTAGCGCAGGGCGTTCAGGGTCGCACTGTGGGGGATGCAACGTTCGAAGTTGCAACTGGCGTATTCACGGGGCAGTTGCCTGGCCTGCTCGACCCGGTAGGCCGCAGTGCCATATAGCGCAAGCGTGGCGGCGCAGGTGACGAAGATGGCGAGGCGTCTTCTTGTTTTGATGTTCATGGCGGTGACCTCTGAACGAATACCCGGGGGTACTACATTGAGCATAGGTCAGCCGTGGTGGGATGCCAGCCAGGCAGGTGTTGCATTTAACCCGATATTCAGATCGCTGATACTCCCCTGTGGAAGCGAGCTTGTGGGAGCAAGGCTTGCCCGCGATGCAGACACCTCGGTGTAGCGGATAAACCGAGGCGATGCCATCGCAGGCAAGCCTTGCTCCCACAGATCAGTTCCACAGGGGACTGGGGTGGTCTTTTAACCGGGTTATTCCAGGTGTTCAGGCTTCATCGGATCCCCTGGCTTGACGTCCAGTTGCTTGCGCACGTCTTCGAACATTTCGTCGTAGTACTTGTGCATCGAGCCGATGCTGGCGGTCTTGGGCAAGCCGTATTTCTGGGCGATGCGCGTGGCATGGCGGGCGAAGTCGAAGGCCTGGTCCTTGGCCAGGAAGAACGTCTCGTCCAGGGGCTTGTCTTCGACGGTGCCATGCACCCGGAACGACATGCCCGTGCCTTCCTTTTCGTCCTGGTCGACCTTGTAGTCGATGCACAGGTTGTAGCTGAAATCATCCTTGTTCAGTGCATGGCGTTCCATGTGCAGGTGACCGGGTTCGAACATGGCCATAAGCGACTCTCCTTCGAAGGCATGGGAGTAGGGCAGACCCTGGATCTGCCCGACAAGTTTCCTGTTATCGATAAGCGATGCCCGGTGTCGCCGTGCTGATGCGGGTGCCGGCCTTGCCCTGGACGATCGCGTCGATGTCCGAGAGTGAACCGATCACCGCGACCTTGCCAGTGTTGCGCGCGAACTCGCAGGCCGCTTGCACCTTCGGCCCCATGGAACCGGCGGCGAAGCCGAGTTTTTCCATTTCGTCGGGGTGGGCCTGGGCGATGGCTTTCTGGGTCGGTTTACCGAAGTCGATGAACGCGGCATTGACGTCGGTGGCGATCACCAGCAGATCGCTTTCCAGCTGCTCGGCCAGCAGCGCCGAGCACAGGTCCTTGTCGATCACCGCTTCCACGCCTTGCAGCTTGCCGTCGGCGTCATACATCGTCGGGATGCCGCCACCGCCGGCGCAGATCACGATGCTGCCCTTTTCCAGCAGCCATTTGATCGGGCGGATTTCAAAGATACGCTTGGGCCTGGGGCTTGCGACCACGCGGCGGAACTTGTCGCCATCCGGGGCGATGGCCCAGCCTTTCTCGGCGGCCAGTTTTTCGGCTTCGACCTTGTCGTAGACTGGGCCGATCGGTTTGGTCGGCTTCTTGAAAGCGGGATCGTTGGCGTCGACTTCGACTTGGGTCAGCAGCGTTGCGAAGGGCACTTCGAAGTCCAGCAGGTTGCCCAATTCCTGTTCGATGATGTAGCCGATCATGCCTTCGGTTTCGGCGCCGAGCACGTCCAGCGGATACGGCGTGACCGAGGTGTAGGCTGCCGCCTGCAATGACAGCAGGCCGACCTGCGGGCCGTTGCCGTGGGCGATGACCAGTTGGTTGCCGGGGTGGATCTTCGCGATCTGTTCGGTCGCGGTACGGATATTGATGCGTTGGTTGTCTGCGGTCATGGGTTCACCCCGACGCAGGAGGGCGTTACCGCCCAGGGCAACGACGATACGCATGATGCTGTCCTTTCAAAAATGGAATAACGCGCTCCTGTAAGCTGCGCGGGCCTGTGGGAGCAAGGCTTGCCCGCGATGCAAACACCTGGGTGTAACTGATGGACCGGGGCGATGCCATCGCGGGCAAGCCTTGCTCCCACAACTGCATGAGGTTCTAGATATCCGCCAGCGCCGACACCAGGATCGCCTTGATGGTGTGCATGCGGTTTTCCGCTTGCTCGAAGGCGATGTTGGCCGGCGATTCGAAGACCTCTTCGGTCACTTCCACACCGTTGGCCAGGTTCGGATAGCGGGCGGCGATGTCCTTGCCAACCTTGGTTTCGCTGTTATGGAACGCCGGCAGGCAGTGCATGAATTTCACCCGCGGATTGCCCGAGGCCTTCATCATTTGCGCGTTGACCTGGTAGGGCAGCAATTGCTCGATGCGCTCATCCCAGGCTTCCACTGGCTCGCCCATGGACACCCAGATGTCGGTGTGGATGAAGTCCACGCCCTTGACCGCTTCCTTCGGGTCCTCGGTGATGGTGATGCGCCCGCCACTTTCGGCGGCGAAGGCCTGGCACTGGTCGATGAAGTCCTGATGCGGCCAGAGTGCTTTCGGTGCGCCGATGCGTACGTCCATGCCCAGCTTGGCGCCGATCATCAGCAGCGAATTGCCCATGTTGTAGCGTGCGTCGCCCAGGTACGCGTAGCTGATGTCATGCAACGGCTTGTCGCTGTGCTCGCGCATGGTCAGGGTGTCGGCGATCATCTGGGTGGGGTGGAATTCGGCGGTCAGGCCGTTGAACACCGGCACCCCGGCGAACTTGGCCAGTTCCTCGACGATCTCCTGTTCGAAGCCACGGTATTCGATGGCGTCGAACATCCGCCCCAGCACCCGGGCGGTGTCTTTCATGCTTTCCTTGTGGCCGATCTGCGACGACACCGGGTCGATGTAGGTGACGTGGGCGCCCTGGTCATGGGCCGCGACTTCGAAGGCGCAGCGGGTGCGGGTCGAGGTTTTCTCGAAGATCAGCGCGATGTTCTTGCCCTTGAGGTGCGGCTGTTCGGTGCCGGTGTACTTGGCACGCTTGAGGTCGCGGGACAGGTCCAGCAGATAGTGCAGCTCGCGGTTGGTGTGATGCATCAAGCTCAGCAGGCTGCGGTTGCGCATGTTGAAAGCCATGATTTGGATCTCCTTGGGTTCGGTTATCCCCTGGGCCGGTCTCTGCCGTGGGATGGAGAGCGGTGCCGGTCCAGGCTCAAAGGTCAGTAGTCGATCGGGTCGCGGATGATCGGGCAGGTCATGCAGTGACCACCGCCCCGGCCCCGGCCCAGTTCGCTGGCGCTGATGGTGATGACTTCCACACCGGCCTTGCGCAGCAGGGTGTTGGTGTAGGTGTTGCGGTCGTAGCCGATCACCACGCCCGGCTCCACGGCCACCACGTTGTTGCCGTCATCCCATTGCTCGCGCTCGGCGGCGAAGCTGTTGCCGCCGGTTTCCACTACTCGCAGCGCCTTCAGCCTGAGGGCCGAGGCGACGGTGTCGAGGAAGCTGCCTTCCTCGCGACGTATATCGATACCGCCGGGCTTGCTTTCGTCGGGGCGCAGGGAGAAGGCGACGATCTGGCTCACCACTTCCGGGAAAACCGTCACCAGGTCGCGATCGCAGAAGCTGAACACGGTGTCCAGGTGCATGGCGGCGCGGGATTTCGGCAAGCCGGCGACGATCACCCGTTCCACGGCCTTGTGCTTGAACAGGTTCAGCGCCAGTTGGCCGATGGCCTGGCGGGACGAACGTTCGCCCATGCCGATCAGCACCACGCCGTTGCCGATGGGCATCACGTCGCCGCCTTCGAGGGTCGCGTTGCCGTGATCCTGGTCCGGGTCGCCGTACCAGATCTGGAAGTCAGCCTGGGTGAACTCGGGGTGGAATTTGTAGATGGCGCTGGCCAGCAGGGTTTCCTGGCGGCGCGCCGGCCAGTACATCGGGTTCAGCGTCACGCCGCCGTAGATCCAGCAAGTGGTATCGCGGGTGAACTGGGTGTTGGGCAGCGGTGGCAGGATGAAGCTGGAGTGCCCGAGGAAGTCGCGGAACATCTGGATGGTCTTGCCACCGAAGCTGTCCGGCAGGTCATCGGCCGAGACGCCGCCGATCAGGAATTCGGCGATATGGCGTGGCTCCAGGCTGCGCAGCCACGAGCCGACTTCATTCACCAGGCCCAGGCCCACCGAGTTGGCGGTGATCTTGCGCTCCAGGATCCAGTCGAGGGCTTCGGGGATGGCGACGATGTCGGTCAGCAGGTTGTGCATTTCCAGTACGTCGATGTCACGCTCGCGCATCTTGGTGACGAAATCGAAATGGTCGCGCTTGGCCTGGTTGACCCAGATCACGTCATCGAACAGCAGCTCGTCACAGTTGTTCGGGGTCAACCGCTGATGGGCCAGGCCTGGGGAACACACCATGACTTTACGTAATTTACCGGCTTCGGAATGAACGCCGTATTTCACTTTTTCCGTGGTCATTACAAATCCTCCAGTTAAAACAATCAGCCAGCTACAAGGTCAGGAAGCCGTCGTAGAGCCCATAGGCAGCCACCAGGGCGCCTGCGATCACTGCGGCGAAAATCAGCTTCTCGACAGAGGTGAAAACCGGTTTGCCCAGCTCGTGCTTGGCTTTGGCGAACAGGATCGCGCCGGGGGCGTAGAGCAGGGCGGAGAGCAGCAAGTACTTGACCCCACCGGCATACAGCAACCACATCGCGTAAATCAGGGCGATGGCACCGATGATCAGGTCCTTGCGGCGTTCGGCCAGGGCGTTTTCGTAGGTCTCGCCGCGTACCGCCAGCAGCACTGCGTAAGCCGCCGACCACAGGTAGGGCACCAGGATCATCGAGGTGGCGAGGTAGATCAGTGACAGGTAAGTGCTGGCCGAGAACAGGGTGATGACCAAAAACAGCTGGACCATCGCATTGGTCAGCCACAGGGCGTTGGCCGGTACGTGGTTGGCGTTCTCCCGGCGCAGGAACTCGGGCATGGTGTGGTCCTTGGCGGCGGCGAACATGATCTCGGCGCACAGCAACACCCAGGACAGCAGGGCGCCGAGCAGCGAGATGATCAGGCCGACGCTGATCAGCACCGCGCCCCAGTGCCCCACCACATGCTCCAGCACGGCGGCCATGGACGGGTTCTGCAATTTTGCCAATTCAGGCTGGGTCATGATGCCCAGGGACAATACGTTCACCAGCACCAGGAACAGCAGCACGGTGATGAAACCGATCACGGTGGCCTTGCCCACGTCGGTACGTTTCTCGGCCCGGGCGGAAAAAATACTCGCACCTTCGATGCCGATGAACACCCACACGGTGACCAGCATCATGTTGCGCACCTGGTTCATCACACTGCCCAGATCCGGGTTCTTCAGGCCCCAGATGTCGGCGGTGAAAATATCGAGCTTGAAGGCGAACACCGCGATCAGCACGAACAGCACCAGCGGTACGATCTTGGCGACGGTGGTCACCAGGTTGATGAACGCCGCTTCCTTGATGCCGCGCAGCACCAGCCAATGCACCGCCCATAACAACACCGAGGCGCCAATCACCGCGGCGACGGTGTTGCCCTCACCAAAAATCGGGAAGAAGTAGCCCAGGGTGCTGAACAACAGTACGAAGTAACCGACGTTGCCCAACCAGGCGCTGATCCAGTAGCCCCAGGCCGACGAGAAACCCATGTAGTCGCCGAACCCGGCCTTGGCATAGGCATACACACCGCTGTCCAGATCGGGTTTGCGGTTAGCCAGGGTCTGGAACACGAAAGCCAGGGTCAGCATGCCGACGGCGGTGATGGCCCAGCCGATCAGCACCGCACCGACATCGGCACTGGCCGCCATGTTTTGTGGCAAGGAAAAGATCCCGCCACCGATCATCGAGCCGACCACCAGTGCAACCAATGCACCCAATCGAAGTTTTGCGGGGGTATCAGACATTTGCGAGACTCCAGCGCAGGAGAAGAGAGTCAACAGACTAAGTCGATTTGAAAGTTGAATAGCTGATCTGGATCAGTGCATGGCAACATTCCATTGTTAATGAAGAAGTTAACAGCGTCCGTGGGTGTCTGTAGTGCTTGGAAGGCCCGTTTCGTGCGGCTTCGGCGAGGGTGTTGGAAGTTTTCCTCGCCTTGGGATTATTCACGCTAGTTGATTTTCACTGAGTCGCAACTATTTTGTAGGCTGCCTGCATGACAGAAATAATCGTGCCGCATGGTCTTTTAAATTAACGTCTTGGATAATGGACAGGACATAAGCTTTTGGACTTTGCGGGGGTGACGTTATTCAAAAACGTTATGTCGCTTTATTTACTTATTTAATAGTGAGAGAACATGTCGCAGCCGATTGAAAAGTTGCCACTTGGCGCCCTGGTCGCCCTGGTGGTGGGGTCGATGATCGGAGGTGGGATCTTTTCCCTGCCGCAAAACATGGCGGCTCGGGCCGACGTCGGTGCGGTGCTGATCGGCTGGGCCATTACCGCCGTCGGCATGCTGACCCTGGCCTTCGTGTTCCAGACCCTGGCCAACCGCAAGCCGGAATTGGACTCGGGCGTGTATGCCTATGCCAAGGCCGGGTTCGGTGACTACATGGGCTTCTCGTCGGCCTGGGGCTACTGGATCAGCGCCTGGATGGGCAACGTCGGTTACTTCGTATTGTTGTTCAGTACCTTGGGCTATTTCTTCCCGGTGTTCGGTCAAGGCAATACGCCGGTGGCTATCGGGTGTGCATCGTTGCTGCTGTGGGCGGTGCATTTCCTGGTGCTGCGTGGGATCAAGGAGGCGGCGTTCATCAACCTGGTGACCACTGTGGCCAAGGTCGTGCCGCTGTTGATGTTCATCGTCATGGCCGCCGTGGCCTTCAAGGCAGAGATTTTCACCCGCGATATCTGGGGCGTGCTGAGCCCGGACCTGGGCAGTGTGATGGACCAGGTGCGGCACATGATGCTGGTCACGGTGTTCGTGTTCATCGGTATCGAAGGCGCCAGCGTGTATTCGGCACGGGCAGAAAAACGTGCGGACGTAGGGCGTGCGACGGTGATCGGGTTCCTCGGGGTATTGGCGCTGCTGGTACTGGTGAATGTGTTGTCCCTGGGGGTCATGAGCCAGCCTGAACTGGCGCAGTTGCAGAACCCGTCCCTGGCCGGCGTCCTGGAGCACATCGTCGGGCCGTGGGGCGCCTTGCTGATCAGTGTCGGATTGGCGGTGTCACTGCTCGGCGCTCTGCTGTCCTGGGCGTTGCTGTGCGCGGAAATTCTCTACGCCACCGCCCGGGACAAGACCATGCCCGCGTTCCTGACCAAGGAGAATGCCAACCATGCTCCGGTCAATGCGCTGTGGCTGACCAATGGCATGATCCAGCTGTTTTTGTTGATCACCCTGTTTTCCGCAGGCACCTACACCAGCCTGATCTATCTCGCCTCGTCGATGATCCTGGTGCCGTACCTGTGGTCGGCGGCCTATGCGGTGCTGCTGTGCGCCCGCGGGGAAACCTATGAACAGGCCTCGGCCCGGCGCATGAAAGACCTGTGCATCGGTGGCGTTGCGCTGTGCTATGCGGTGTGGCTGCTGTATGCCGGTGGGGTGAAATACCTGCTGCTGTCGGCGCTGTTGTATGCGCCGGGGGTGATCCTGTTTGCCCAGGCCAAGCGTGAGCAGCGGCAGCCGTTGTTCACTCACGTGGAGAAGGGCGTCTTTGCGTGTGTGATGTCCGGGGCGGGCTTGGCGGCTTATGGGTTGTACAGTGGGTTTTTGACACTGTGAGGCGAAGGTCACCTTTGCGGCGGGTTAGAGGCGGCCGTTGTGGCGAGGGGATTTATCCCCGTTGGGGCGCGAAGCGGCCCTGAAACCTGGCGCCTCGGTGTGCCAGGAAAATCACTAACCTGCTCTTGGGGGGCCGCTTCGCGCCCCAGCGGGGATAAATCCCCTCGCCACAATGTCTTGCTCGCGTTGGCGGCCATCACCACTGCGCGCGATGTGCACCCAGTTCAGCCGCCGGCAAGGTCCATTGCAGCGGTGTCCCGGTAATTTTCAAGGGCACCTGCAGGCGATGGGCCGGTCCCCAGGGTGTCTGCTCGACCAGCAGTCCCTGATCATCGGCGGCCTCGGCGCGCAATGGGGTCGAGTCCCCTGCGCCACGCTCGATCAACAGCTTCGCCGTACGCGCCAGTGACAAGCGTGCCGAGCCGCCGTGACCGCTTGCCAGGCGCCGGGACAACAACATCAGGACGCTGGCCGCCAGCAGATAGCCGGTGCCGTGATCCAGCGCTTGCACCGGCAGCGGTGTCGGTTTGTCGGTGTGTTTCCAGCCCATGCCGGCGTCGGCAATGCCGCTGCTCATCTGCACCAGACTGTCGAAGCCGCGCCGGTTCTGCCACGGGCCGCTCCAGCCGTAGGCGTTGAGGCTGACGTCGATCAGGCCCGAGGCTATCTGCCGGCGCTGCTCGGCGCCATAGCCCAGGCGTTCCAGGGCGTCGGCACGGTAGCCGTGCAGGAGGATGTCGGTGTCCTTGAGCAGAGCCTCGAATGCCACGCGATCTTCAGCTTGGTGCAAATCCAGGCGAGCGCAGCGTTTGCCCAGGGTGACTTCCGGCACTACGCCGGGTTCGTTCCAGGTCGGTGGGTCGATGCGCAGCACGTCGGCCCCCAGGCCCGCGAGGAAGCGACTGGCGACGGGGCCGGCCAGTACGCGGGTCAGGTCCAGTACCTTGAGGCCCGCCAGTGGCTGGGTCACGGAGCCGAGCCAGGGCTTGCGCTGCTCTCCAGGCGTTTCACTCAGGTGCACCAGCGGCTCGGCATTGACTGCCAGGCCTTGAGGATGGGTTTGCCATGCCTGCCATGAACGCATCTCGGCGGCGCAACCGCCCGCGTCGACCACCGCCTGCTCCAGCTCGGCCTTGTTCCAGCGGGCCACCCTGGCCGCCATGTCGGCGCGGTCGGTGCAGGTACCGAGGACTTTTTCCGCGGCAAGGCGATGATGTGGCGCGTTGGTGTGCAGGCGAATCCAGCCGTCGGCGCTGGCATAGTCGCCGGCCACCGGGTCCCACATCGGCGGCACGCTCCAGCCGACGGGGCGCAGGGAGGTGGAGAACCAGAACGACGCCAGGCGCCGATCGACCTCCACAGGCGGCAGGCGGCCGGTTTGTTGGTGGATGAGCTCGGCGGCGGCCTGGCCGGCCGCGGCGATGCTGGCGCAAGCCAGCTCCGTGACGGCGAACGCCGAGGGCAGGGCACCGTCGCCGGTGAAGGTGATCGGGGTCGTGGGCAAACCAAGCGCGGCTTGCATGGACGTGAGCAGATCTGACATCGAAAGCCCTCCGGTACGAGAGGGCGATCATAGTTCAAAATCCCGTTGGGGGCTGCTTTGCGGCCCAGCGGGAACAAGTGCCCTGTATCTGTTCCGGTCGCGACCAGATCCACAGGTTGCCCAGGCCCATGGCCATGAGTGCCAGATAAACCGGCCAGCCGTGGTCAAGCATCACCAGCATCAGTCCGGCGCAGAACAGCATGCTGGCGGTGGCACCGAGCTTGGCCCGGCGCGGGATGATCTTGCCGTTGCGCCAGTTGTGCAGCATCGGACCGAACAACCGGTGGTTCTCCAGCCAGGCGCTCAGGCGCGGCGAGCTGCGGGTCGCGGCCCAGGCGGCCAACAGGATGAACTCGGTCGTCGGCAGGCCGGGCACGACGATGGCGACCAGGCCGATGGCCAGGCTGGTGTAGGCGAGCAGGGCGAAGAGCAGTCGGGTGAGTTTCGTGGGACGGTTCATCAGTATCTTTCACGCATACGCATGTCCTCGTGGGAGCGAGCCTGCTCGCGATAGCGGTGTGTCAGGCGCCATCATTGGAGCTGACACACTGCAATCGCGAGCAGGCTCGCTCCCACAAGGGACAGCGGTGAATTTTCAGGCCAACTCGACCGCATAGGCATGCTCTAGCAACACCGTAAAGCGGTTGAAGGCATCCAGCGCGCCTTGGTCCGCCTCGGCTTCCTGCTGCTCGGTGAAGGCCAGGCCATCGAGGGTGCGGGTGAAGGTTTTCCAGCCTTCGGCGCGCCCGCCAGCGGGTTCCGCCAGGTGCCGGGCGCCGAAGGTTTCGCTCAGCCCCAGGCCCACGGCACGCTTGATCAAGAATGCGGCGCCGAGCTTGGAGCCTTCGGAGACGAACAGCCAGCCCAGGGCTTCGGCCTGGGTCGGGTTTTTCACCGCTCCGGTCACTGGCGTGGGGACTTCGGTGTCCAGGTCTGCCAGATCCGCCTTGGCCGCTTCTGCCCGGCAACGGGCCGGCAGGTCGGGGATCAGGGTGGACAGTTCGGCATCGTTGTACAGCGCCATCAGTTCCGATTGGAACAGGTACTGGGCTACGACGAAGCGGGCGAAGCTGGCCGGGGTTTCGAAGGGGGCGTGGGCCTTGACCAGTGCGTCGAGCTTGCTGTGGGGCTCGTGGGTGATCTGGTTCAGGCGTTGGGAGCGTGAAGTGGGATGTTGTGTGGTCATGGAAAACTCCTTCGAATTAGAACGGTGTGGCGAGGGGCTGTGGGAGCAAAGCTTGCTCGCGAACAGGCGCCTCGATCTCTGGAAAGACCGCATGGCCTTCATCGCGGGCAAGCCTTGCTCCCACATGACCCTCCTCACTACGGGTATTTGTTTGGCCTGGGCAACCGAGTCAGATATCCCAGATCAGGTTCACCGCGAAGTTACGCCCGGGCGCCGTCAGGCGATCGAGGTTGGCGGGGTTCAGCACCGCCGCTTCGCCGACGCTGTCGTAGCCGCGCACGTCATCCCACAGCCAGTACTTCTTGTCGGTGAGGTTGTAGAGACCGCCGCTGACGGTGATGTCGTCGGTCACCTTGTAGAAGCCGCTCAGGTCGAGAATGCCGAAACCCGGGGTCTTGAACTGGCTGCTCACGCCATCGGGCGAGTTGAAGTTGCTGTCGTCGACGCGGTCCTTTTTCTTGACCAGGGTCCAGCTGAGCAAGGTGCCGTAGTGGTCCTGGTCGTAACCCAGGCCGAACACGCCGGTCAGCGGGTTGACGCTGTTGAGCGGTTCGCCGGTGTCGGCGTTGCGTCCGTAGGCGTAAGCCACCGAGCCTTGGGTGTACAGGCCCTTTGGCGCGCCCAGCACGTCCAGTTCCAGGCGTCCCCTGGCTTCGACGCCCTTGATGGTGGCGTGCTTGATGTTGTTGCTCTGGAAGGTCAACTGGTTGGCGCCGGGGGTGATGGCGTCCTCGTTGATGAAGTCGCGGTACTTGTTGTAGAACACCGCCACGTCGAACGAGCCGGCGTCGAAACGGCCGCGCAGGCCAGTCTCGTAGCTTTTGCTTTTTTCCGGCTCCAGGTCGGGGTTGGGCTCCACGCTGTAGCCAGCGCCGGGGTTGTCGAAACGCCCGTACAAGGCTTTGGCGGTCGGGGTGCGGAAACCCTCGGCGTACTGTCCGTACCAGGTGTACTGGTCGGTCAGGGCATAGGTCATGCCGAACTTGGGCGAGACGCGGTGCCAGGTCTTGTTCTTGTCGCTGACTTCACCGCCACTGGTTGGGTCCACGGTGTTGAGGAACTCCTCGGTCAGGTGGGGTTTGAGGCGGGTGTAGTCGTAGCGCAGGCCGGGTGTGAAGGTCCAGCGGTCCCAACTGATCTGGTCCTGGGCGAACAGGCTGTAGGTGTCGATGGTCGGATCCGGGAAATCACTGGCTTTTGCCAGCACGTCCCGGGTGCTGATGGCGCCCACTGCTGAACAACCCACGCCAACCGCCAGGCACACGCCATTGCCACTGCGCGAACCGGTGACTTTCTGTTGCTTGATCGTGGTGCCGTAGGTCAGGGCGTGATCGGTGTCGGCGACGCTGAAGGCCTTGTCCAGTTGCGCGTCGAAGACCCACTGTTTTTCTTCGTAGAGGGTGTCCCGGGTGCGCAGCACCTGGCGGGTGATGGGGAAGTAGAACTCGGCGGTGCTCTGGTCGGTCTTGGCGATCTGGTGGTTCAGGCTCCACTTGACGTGGTCGGCCAGCAGGCTGTCGAGGGCGAAGTTGTGCTCCAGGCCGAAACGCTCGCGGCTGATGGTGTCGTTGCCGGTGCGCCACTGGTACATGCCGCCGGGCAGCATGGAGGTGGGGATTGTGGGGCGGCCGTTGGAGTAGGGGCCGCCATAGGCGCTTTTCAGATCGGTGTCGCGGTCGTCCTTGTATTTCTCGTAGACCAGGCCCAGGCGCGCGTCGTCGTTGTAGTTCCAGCCGAGCTTGGCCAGCACGTTGTTGGCGCGCACGTCTTCCGGGTTGGCGGCGGTACGGTCCAGGCCGGTGCCGTTGTGGCTGCCGTAGGATTCGGTTTCGTGACCGTCGCGTTGGCTGTAGTGCAACAGGCCGTCGAACGGCCCGCTGCGACCGGCGACGGTGGCGGACTTGAGCCAGCTCTCGTCGGCGGAGCTGTAGCCGGTCTTCAGGCGAGCGCCAACGTCCTGGCCTGGTTTGATGATGTCATCCGGATCGAGGGTGAAGTAGCTGACGGCACCGCCAATGGCATTGCTGCCGTACAGCACCGAGGCCGGGCCGCGCAGGATTTCCACACGCTTGACGATTTCCGGGTCGACGTAGTTGCGCTGGGTCTTGGCATAGGGACCGTTGAAAAAACCATCGGGTACTTCCACGCCGTCGACCTGGGTCAGGATCCGGTTGCCGTCGATGCCGCGGATGTTGTAGCCGCTGATGCCGCCGCGCTGGCCCGCGCCGCCCACCGAAACGCCAGGCTCGTAGCGCACCAGGTCCTTGAGGGTGTTGACGTTGTTGCGGTCCAGTTCCTGGCGGTCGTGGACAGTGACCGTGCTCGGTACGCTGGTGATGTCCTGTTCCTGGCGGGTGGCGCTGATGGTCACCTGTTGCAACTCCAGCGCGCTGCCGGTACTGCGCTTTTGCAGGATGATGCTGTTGTCGCCCAGCTTGCGGTAGCTCAGGTTGGTCCCCACCAACAGGCGCTCCAGGGCTTTGTCTGGTGGCAGCGAGCCGCTCACCCCTGGCGAGGCGACGCCTTCGGCCAGTTCCGCCGGCATGCCGACTTGCCAGCCTGTGATAGCGGTGAATGCATTCAGGGCCGAGACCAATGGCTGCCGGGCAATGGCAAAGGTGTAGTCGCCCGTGTTGCGTGCAGGGGGTTGCACCGTGGCGGCGGCCAGGGCGAGCGGTGCGGTGCCGGCCATCAGGATGGCGGCGGTGAGCAGTGACAACGTGCAAGAGGGGGCAAGAAACCGGCAAGTAAGGCGAGAGGACATCGATAGCGCTCCGTGTCGCATCTGTTATAGGTGCAGACTCACATCCGTGGATGCGAATCAATTGCATTGGCTATAACGAGACGAACCAGCGAAACCTATCGAGTAAAAATAATTCTCATTCAGTTCAGGATCACCAGCGCCGGGAACTCCTGGAGCCGCGCCGAGGTGATATGGGCCAGCGAGCGGACCACGTCCAACGGCTGGTCGAGGCGGTAATTGCCGGTCACGGCAACGTTGGCCAACTGTTCGTTGCTGTTGATGATCCAGCCGGGGTAGTAACGGCGCAGCTCGGCCAGTACCTGGCTCAGTGGCCGGTTCTCGAACACCAGCCGACCCTGGACCCAGGCCAGGTCCGTGTTGGCATCGAGCCGGGCCGGGCGGTCGAAGCCGTTGGGACCTATGCGGATGCTTTCGCCAGCGGACAGCCGTACATGGGTGTCGTTGCGGTTGGCCCGCAGGTCCACATCGCCGCGCTGAACCTGGACCTGGGCCACGCCGTCGAGGTAACGCACGGCGAAGGTGGTGTCGCTGACGCTGGCCGTGACGGGGCCGGCATCGATTTGCAGCGGCAAGTTGCGGTTGCCCGGCACTTCGAAAAACGCCTCGCCCTTGTACAGGCGCGCCACGTGCCGTTGTTCATGGAACGTGCTGGAGAAGGCCGAGTCGGTGTTGAGCAGGACCTGGGAGCCGTCCTCCAATTGCAGGCGCTGGCGCTCACCGACCACGGTCAGGTGGTCGGCCTGCAAGCGCAGGGGCAGGTCGCTGAAATTGAACAGGCCGAGAAGCAGCACGGCGGCGGTGGCCAGGGGCTTCCAGTGGGCACGCAGGCGCGACAGCGCGGTGACCCTGGGCGTGGCGTCGAGTCGACGGGCACTTTCCATCACCTGCGGGCCGTTCCAGATCGCCTGGGCCCGGGCGAACGCCTCGCCATGGCGTGGATCGGCCGCCAGCCAGGCGTGGAACTGCCGCGTCTGTTCCTCGCTGGGGTTGTCCAGCAGGATCAGCCAGTCCAGCGCCTGTTCCATGGCATGGGCGGTTTCCTGCGTCGCAGTCGGCTCAGCAGAGCGGTGATTGTCCGTCACAGTGGAATCTCGGTATTAGCGGCACGGGCCCAAGCTACAAGTTGGACGCAGCAAGTGGCAAGTCTGTAGGCAGTTCATGGCCTGAAGCGTGAGGCAGGTCACTGCTCGCCGTGGCTGCGTTCCGCCACACCCACACAGATCGCCATGATCAGTTTCAGTTCCTTTTGCACGGTACTCAGGGACACGCCCAGCCGTTCGGCGATTTCCTGATAACTGTGGCCATGCAGGCGGCTGAGGATGAAGATCTGCTGCTGTCGCGAGCTCAGGGCCTGCAGGCTGACATTCAGGCGCTCGAGCAGTTGCTGGGCGTGGGCGGCGTCCTCGGCACTGCTCTGGGGGGCGACGACGTTGTGGACGACTTCCAGCGGCACGTCATCGAGCAAGGTCCGTGACTGGATACGCCGGGCACGCAGATGGTCCCGCGCCAGGTTGCGGGCGGTCTGGAAAACAAAGGGTTCGAGGTGTTCGACCGTGCGTTCGCCCAGTGCGCGGGTCACGCGCAGGTAGGTTTCCTGAAGCAGGTCTTCGGCGGTGCTGGGGTTGCTGACCATGCGCTCAAGGGTGCGCAGCAGCGGCGTGCGCTGGGCGAGGAAGACGTGATGAAAGCGCGATTGACTCACGGTAGGGCCCGATCCGGTTTGAGTAGATGATAATGCTTATCATCTACGGAGCGGGTCAAGCGTTCATTCATTGGCGCCGAAGCAAATGTGGGAGCGAGCCTGCTCGCGATAGCGTCGTATCAGCCAGCACAGTGTTGACTGATAGACCGCTATCGCGAGCAGGCTCGCTCCCACACTACAAGGCGCGGCCGGCTCTGCGAGGATTACTCGGCGTTACACAACGCCAGGCAGTTATCGAGCATGCGGTTGGAGAAGCCCCATTCGTTGTCATACCAGGCCAGTACCTTGAGCAGCTTGCCGCTGACCTTGGTGTGGTTGGCGTCGAAGATCGACGACAGCGGGTTGTGGTTGAAGTCACTGGAGACCAGCGGCAGGGTGTTGTAGCCGAGGATCTTGGAATGCTGGCTGGCGTGGCGCAGCAGTTCGTTGACGTCTTCGGCCGATGCTTCGCGCTTGAGCTGCACGGTGAGGTCGACCAGGGACACGTTGATCACCGGTACACGTACCGCCATGCCGGTCAACTTGCCCGCCAGTTCCGGCAGCACCAGGCCCACCGCTTCGGCGGCGCCGGTCTTGCTCGGGATCATGTTCTGGGTGGCCGAACGGGCGCGGTACGGGTCGCTGTGGTAGACGTCGGTCAGGTTCTGGTCGTTGGTGTAGGCATGAATGGTGGTCATCAGGCCGCTTTCGATGCCCAGTTCGCGGTGCAGCACCTGGGCCACCGGGGCCAGGCAGTTGGTGGTGCACGAAGCGTTGGAGATGATCTGATGGGACTGGCGCAGGATGTCGTGGTTCACGCCATACACCACGGTGGCATCGGCGCCCTTGGCCGGGGCCGAGATGATCACCTTGCGCGCGCCGGCGCTGATATGGGCCGCCGCTTTGGAACGATCGGTGAACAGGCCGGTGCATTCGAACACGACGTCGATTTTTTCAGCGGCCCAAGGCAGTTCGGCCGGGTTGCGGATGGCGCTGACCGAGATGCGGTCGCCATTGACCGTCAGGCTTTCGTGATCATGCTGTACCTCGGCATCGAAGGTGCCGTGGACGGTGTCGAACTTGAGCAGATGGGCATTGATCGCACTGTCGCCCAGATCGTTGATGGCGACGATCTGCAAGTCGCGACGATAGCCTTGGGTATACAGTGCTCGGAGGACGTTGCGGCCGATGCGGCCAAAACCATTGATTGCGATTCGAAGAGTCATTAACTGCGCCGCCGTCGATTTGTTGTTGGAATTACAAGATTATTCGCATAAAAATAGAAAACAAGCCTTTTTAGTGGCAATATTTTGTTTTATCTACAACGAGTGACCTGAATCAACTGGTCCGAACGGTCAATAAACAGTCTGCCGCCTCGCCTTTACACAGCGTGCGGCGGGCTTTTGACCAGCATAGACAATCAGGTCGCCACACCCGTTAGCCTGGAGTTCTACACATGCATCCCCGCGTTCTTGAGGTCACCGAACGGCTTATCGCCCGCAGCCGCGCCACGCGTCAGGCTTACCTTGCATTGATCCACGGTGCAGCCAGCGATGGTCCGATGCGCGGCAAGCTGCAGTGCGCCAACTTCGCTCACGGTGTGGCCGGTTGCGGCACCGAAGACAAACACCACCTGCGGATGATGAACGCCGCCAACATCGCCATCGTGTCGTCCTATAACGACATGCTCTCGGCCCACCAGCCCTACGAAACCTTCCCGGAACAGATCAAGAAAGCCCTGCGCGAAATCGGCTCGGTCGGCCAGTTTGCCGGCGGTACGCCAGCGATGTGCGACGGCGTGACCCAGGGCGAGGCGGGGATGGAACTGAGCCTGCCGAGCCGCGAAGTGATCGCGCTCTCCACGGCGGTGGCGCTGTCCCACAACATGTTCGACGGCGCGCTGATGCTCGGCATCTGCGACAAGATCGTGCCGGGCCTGATGATGGGCGCGCTGCGCTTCGGTCACTTGCCGACGATCTTCGTGCCGGGCGGGCCGATGGTCTCGGGCATTTCCAACAAGGAAAAAGCCGACGTGCGCCAGCGCTATGCCGAAGGCAAGGCCACCCGCGAAGAGCTGCTGGAATCGGAGATGAAGTCCTACCACAGCCCTGGCACCTGCACCTTCTACGGCACCGCCAACACCAACCAGTTGCTGATGGAAGTGATGGGCCTGCACTTGCCTGGCGCCTCGTTCGTCAACCCGAACACGCCGTTGCGCGATGCCCTGACCCGCGAAGCGGCGTTCCAGGTCACGCGCATGACCAAGCAAAGCGGCAACTTCATGCCCATCGGCGAAATCGTCGACGAGCGCTCGCTGGTCAACTCCATCGTTGCGCTGCACGCCACCGGCGGCTCCACCAACCACACCCTGCACATGCCGGCCATCGCCATGGCGGCAGGCATCCAGTTGACCTGGCAGGACATGGCCGACCTTTCCGAGGTGGTGCCGACCCTGAGCCACGTCTACCCGAACGGCAAGGCCGACATCAACCACTTCCAGGCGGCGGGCGGTATGTCGTTCCTGATCCGTGAACTGCTGGAAGCCGGTTTGCTCCACGAAAACGTCAACACCGTGCTCGGTCATGGCTTGAGCCGCTATACCCAGGAACCGTTCCTGGAGGATGGCGAGCTGGTGTGGCGCGACGGCCCGATCGAAAGCCTCGACGAAAACATCCTGCGCCCGGTGGCCCGCGCGTTCTCGCCTGAAGGCGGCCTGCGGGTGATGGAAGGCAACCTGGGGCGTGGGGTGATGAAGGTCTCGGCCGTGGCCCTGGAAAACCAGATTGTCGAGGCGCCGGCGATGGTGTTCCAGGATCAGCAGGACCTGGCCGATGCATTCAAGGCCGGTTTGCTGGAGAAAGATTTCGTCGCGGTGATGCGCTTCCAGGGGCCGCGCTCCAACGGCATGCCTGAGTTGCATAAGATGACGCCGTTCCTCGGCGTATTGCAGGACCGTGGCTTCAAAGTGGCGCTGGTGACCGATGGGCGCATGTCCGGTGCATCGGGGAAAATCCCGGCGGCCATTCATGTCAGCCCCGAAGCTTATGTCGGTGGTGCGTTGGCCCGGGTGCAGGAGGGCGATATCATCCGCGTCGATGGCGTCAAAGGCACCTTGGAATTGAAGGTGGACGCCGAGGAATTCGCCGCGCGCACGCCGGCCAAGGGCCTGTTGGGCAACAACATCGGCACCGGTCGTGAGCTGTTCGGTTTCATGCGCATGGCCTTCAGCTCGGCGGAGCAGGGCGCCAGCGCCTTCACTTCTGCCCTGGAGACGCTTAATTGAAACTGGCTTTGGTCGGTGATATCGGTGGGACCAACGCACGTTTCGCGTTGTGGAAGAACCACAACCTGGAAAACATCCAGGTGCTGGCGACGGCGGATTACGCCTGCCCTGAAGATGCCATCCAGGTTTACCTGAGCGGCTTGGGCTTGAAACCGGGCGCCATCGGTTCGGTGTGCCTGTCGGTGGCCGGTCCCGTGAGCGGCGATGAGTTTCGTTTCACCAACAATCACTGGCGCCTGAGCAACCTGGCGTTCTGCAAGACCCTGCAGGTGGAGAAGCTGTTGCTGGTCAACGACTTCTCGGCCATGGCCCTGGGCATGACCCGTTTGCGTCCCGATGAATACCGGGTCGTCTGCGAAGGTACCCCGGAGCCGATGCGTCCGGCGGTGGTGATCGGGCCGGGCACCGGGCTGGGCGTCGGTACGCTGTTGGATCTGGGGGAAGGCCGTTTCGCGGCGTTGCCGGGGGAGGGTGGCCATGTCGACCTGCCCATGAGCAGCCCGCGGGAAACCCAGCTGTGGCAGCACATCTACAACGAGATCGGCCACGTCAGCGCCGAAACTGCCCTGAGCGGCAGCGGTTTGCCGCGGGTGTACCGGGCCATTTGCGCGGTGGACGGCCATGTGCCGGTGCTCGACACTCCCGAGTCCATCACCGCAGCTGGCCTGGCTGGCGATCCCATTGCCCTGGAAGTGCTCGAGCAGTTCTGCCGCTGGCTGGGGCGCGTGGCCGGCAACAACGTATTGACGCTGGGCGGGCGCGGCGGCGTCTACATCGTCGGTGGCGTGGTCCCGCGGTTCGCCGATTTCTTCCTCGAAAGCGGCTTCGCCCGCTGCTTCGCCGACAAGGGTTGCATGAGCGACTACTTCAAGGGCATTCCGGTCTGGCTGGTGACTGCGCCGTACTCCGGCCTGATGGGAGCGGGCGTGGCGTTGGAGCAATCGACCCCCGTTTAAAGTTGAAATGTGGTCTCCTGTGGGAGCGGGCTTGCTCGCGAAGGCGGTGTGTCATTCAATATTTTCGTTGTCTGACACACTGCCTTCGCGAGCAAGCCCGCTCCCACAATGGTTTAGCGATGTTTGTAGTCCTCATCCATCAGGCATAATCGCCGCAATCCAAACAACAAGGACGAGGCCCCGTGAGTTCAGTGAACAAATCGATTTTGTTGGTCGACGACGACCAGGAGATTCGCGAACTGCTGGACACTTACCTCAGTCGTGCGGGTTTCCACGTGCGTACCACGCCCGACGGCGCCGGGTTTCGCCAGGCGCTGAACGAGGCGCCGAGCGACCTGGTAATCCTCGATGTGATGCTGCCCGATGAAGACGGCTTCAGCCTTTGTCGCTGGGTTCGCCAGCACCCACGCCAGGCCCATGTGCCGATCATCATGCTCACCGCCAGTTCCGACGAGGCCGATCGGGTTATCGGCCTTGAATTGGGCGCCGATGATTACTTGGGCAAGCCTTTCAGCCCGCGTGAATTACAGGCACGCATCAAGGCTCTGCTGCGCCGGGCGCAGTTCGGCCAGGAGCGCTCCGGCAGCGAAGTGCTGGCCTTCGATGAATGGCGGCTGGACATGGTCAGCCATCGGCTGTTCCACACTGACGGTGAAGAGGTGATTCTCTCCGGTGCCGACTTCGCCCTGCTCAAGTTGTTTCTCGACCATCCCCAGGAAATCCTCGATCGCGACACCATCGGCAATGCGACCCGTGGGCGTGACCTGATGCCTCTGGATCGGATCGTCGACATGGCGGTCAGTCGCCTGCGCCAGCGCCTGCGTGACACCGAAAAGCCGCCGCGGCTGATTCGCACGGTGCGTGGCAGCGGCTATCAACTGGCGGCCAGTGTGGTTGCCAGCAATGGTCATTGATTGGGTCAAGAAAGTCGCTCGGCGGGTGCCGTTACCGCGCTCGTTGCTGGGGCGGATGCTACTGCTGACCTTGCTGGTGGTGCTGTTCGCCCAGACCTTGTCCAGCCTGATCTGGGTCTCGCAACTGCGCGCCACCCAGCTCGAAGGCCTGGTCACCAGCGCCCGCAGCCTGGCCCATTCGATGACTGCCAGCGTCAGTTACTTGCGTTCGCTACCCGTGGCGTACCGGCCGTTGGTGCTGGACCAGTTGCGCAGCATGGGCGGTACGCGGTTTGTCGTGACGCTCAACGATAAGCCCCTGGGCATGGACGTGCTGCCGGTCACGCCGCGCAAGCTGGCGGTGCTCAAGGCAGTGGACGATGTGCTGCGGCGCTCGTTGGGCAGTAACGCCGATATCTCGGTGAATTTTGTCAGCCCCGACGACCTGCGGATTTTCAACGCCGGGCTCAAGCTCGATGAATTGCCCCGCTCGTGGGCTCACTATGCCCTGACCCTGGAGCCCGTGAACCCTCCGGTGCTGGTCACGCAGATCCAGATGGCGCCAGGCGAATGGCTGTACATCGCTTCGTTGCTGCCCGAGCCCTACACCAGCCTTGAAGAACAAGACCTGCCCAAGCAACAGGTCGGTTTCATCGTGCTCACCAGTAGCTTGTTGCTGCTGTTCATTGGTTTGCTGGTGCATTGGCAGAGCCGGCCCCTCAAGCGTTTGGCGCGGGCGGCGCGGGACATGTCCCTGGGCGCCGAAGTGGAGCCGGTGGCCGAGGGCGGCGGCAGCGAAGTGGTGGAGGTGGGGCGGGCGTTCAATGCCATGCGCGAACGCATCAGCCGTTACCTCACTGAACGCAGCCAGTTGTTCAGCGCGATTTCCCATGACTTGCGCACGCCAATCACGCGGCTGCGCTTGCGGGTCGAACTGCTGGAGGACGAAAACCTGCAAGCCAAGTTCGGCCGCGACCTGGACGAACTGGAGTTGTTGGTCAAAGGCGCGCTGCAATGCGTCAAGGACACCGACATTCACGAGAACATCGAGCCGGTGGATCTCAACCATGTGCTCGATTGCCTGGTCGAACCTTACCTGGCGCCCAACGGCAACGGCCGGGTAACCCAGGATGGTCGGGCACTGGCGCCGTATCCCGGCAAGCCGCTGGCCCTCAAACGCTGCATAGGCAACCTGATCGACAACGCCTTGAAATACGGGCAGAACGCCCACCTGCATATCGATGACGATGAAACCGCGTTCATCCTGCACGTCGACGACGAAGGTCCGGGCGTACCGGAACAGCGCCTGGAGCAAGTCTTCGAACCGCACTTTCGCCTCGCCGGGCAACAGCAGGGCTATGGCCTGGGCCTGGGCATCGCCCGCAACATCGCCCACAGCCATGGTGGTGAAGTGAGCTTGCAGAACCTGCGCGAGGGTGGGTTGCGGGTGACGTTGCAGTTGCCGCGCAGTGTGGATTGATTGGACTGCGTTATCGTTCATCGCGAGCAGGCTCGCTCCCACAGGGTTCAGTGGTGGACACAAAAATTGTGTACACCATGGCGCTCAATGTAGGAACGAGCCTGCTCGCGATGGCGCCATGAACCTCAATACATCTCTCCAGGGAAATGTCACAAGTCGGTGACATAACTCGTCCCTTTCGTTACCTGCCGCCCGTCATCCCTTGTTTAGACTCCCTGCGTCAAAACAACAAAAAAGGTACCTCCCGATGGACACCTTCCAACCGGCCTTCAGCAGTTGGCTGAACGCGCCTGCCCACCAGCGCTGGCTCGCCGACGAAGGCTTGCGGCTGCTGGCGTTCGCCAAGGCCTCGAAGCTGCCGGACGGCTTTGGCAACCTGGACGAGCACGGCCATCTGCCGGCCGACGCCCGGGCCGAAACCATGAACACCGCGCGCATGACCCACAGCTTCGCCATGGCCCACATTCAGGGCCTGCCGGGCTTCGCCGAGCTGGTGGATCACGGTATCCAGGCCCTCAGCGGCCCGTTGCGCGACGCCAAGCACGGTGGCTGGTTTGCCACGACGCGACCCGATGAAGACGGCGCCGACAAGGCTGCCTATCTGCATGCCTTCGTCGCCCTGGCCGCCAGTTCCGCGGTGGTGGCCCAGCGTCCCGGCGCGCCAGCGTTGCTGGACGAAGCGGTGCGGATCATCGACACACATTTCTGGAGTGAAGAAGAGGGCGCCCTGCGCGAGTCCTTCAGTCGCGACTGGAGCGTCGAAGAGCCCTATCGCGGTGCCAACAGCAACATGCACGCCACCGAAGCCTTCCTGGCCCTGGCCGATGCCACCGATGATCCTCGCTGGCTGGCCCGCGCCCTGCACATCGTCGAACGGGTCATCCACGGCCATGCCGCCGCCAACGATTACCTGGTGGTGGAGCATTTCGATCGCCATTGGCAGCCTTTGCGCGAGTACAACCAGGACAATCCCGCCGACGGTTTCCGCCCCTACGGCACCACCCCCGGCCACGGTTTCGAATGGGCGCGGCTGCTGTTGCACCTTGAAGCTGCCCGGGTGCAGATCGGCATGCTGACCCCGGGTTGGCTGGCCCAGGACGCGCAGAAACTCTTCGACCAGAACTGCCGCCATGGCTGGGACGTCGATGGTGCGCCAGGCATCGTCTACACCCTGGACTGGGACAACCGCGCCGTGGTTCGCCATCGCCTGCATTGGGTTCACGCTGAAGCGGCGGCGGCCGCCAGCGCCTTGCTCAAGCGTACCGACGAGGCAAAATACGAAGCCTGGTATCGGCGCTTCTGGGAGTTCTGTGACAAACACTTCATCGACCGTTGCAATGGCAGTTGGCATCACGAACTCGACCCGCAAAACCGCCCCAGCGCCGACATCTGGCCAGGCAAGCCGGACCTGTATCACGCCTGGCAGGCGGTGCTGATTCCGCGCTTGCCCCTGGCACCGAGCATGGCCACGGCCCTGGCGAAACTTTCCAGTCCCGCGCCTGTGTAACCATGTCGTGACATTTACGCGTCCCTTCGTTACCTGCGAAGGGATTTCCCCTGTTTAGAATCCATGCAGCGCAAGCACCAGACTTGCATGCATAACAACAAGAAAGGTACTTCTAGATGAATGCGATTTCTCGCCTCGCTACTGTCATTTCTCTTGCTTCCCTGCTTCCCGTCGCAGCATTCCCTGTCAGCACCCTTGCCGCCGAATCCAAAGGTTCCGTGGAAGTCGTCCACTGGTGGACGTCGGGTGGCGAAAAAGCCGCGGTCGATGTGCTCAAGGCCCAGGTAGAGAAAGACGGCTTTACCTGGAAGGACGGCGCTGTCGCCGGCGGTGGTGGTTCCACTGCCATGACCGTGCTCAAGAGCCGCGCCGTGGCTGGCAACCCACCGGGTGTCGCCCAGATCAAGGGCCCGGACATCCAGGAGTGGGCGTCCACCGGGCTGCTCGACACCGACATCCTGAAAGACGTCGCCAAAGAAGAGAAGTGGGACAGCCTGCTCGACAAGAAAGTCTCCGATACCGTGAAGTACGACGGTGACTACGTCGCCGTGCCGGTGAACATCCACCGCGTCAACTGGCTGTGGATCAACCCGGAAGTCTTCAAGAAAGCCGGTATCACCAAGAACCCGACCACCCTCGAAGAGTTCTACGCCGCCGGTGACAAGCTCAAGGCCGCGGGCTTCATTGCGCTTGCCCACGGTGGTCAACCTTGGCAGGACAGCACCGTGTTCGAAGCCGTGGTGCTCTCGGTCATGGGCGCCGATGGTTACAAGAAGGCCCTGGTCGACCTGGACAACAAGGCGCTGACCGGTCCGGAAATGGTCAAGGCTTTGACCGAGTTGAAGAAAGTCGCGACCTACATGGACGCCGACGGCAAGGGCCAGGACTGGAACCTGGAAGCGGCCAAGGTCATCAACGGCAAGGCCGGCATGCAGATCATGGGTGACTGGGCCAAGAGCGAGTGGACCGCCGCGAAGAAAGTCGCCGGCAAGGACTACGAGTGCGTAGCGTTCCCGGGGACCGACAAGGCGTTCACCTACAACATCGACTCCCTGGCGGTGTTCAAGCAGAAAGACAAAGGCACTGCGGCTGGTCAGCAGGATATCGCCAAGGTCGTGCTGGGTGAGAACTTCCAGAAAGTCTTCAGCATCAACAAGGGCTCGATCCCGGTGCGCAACGACATGCTCGGCGACATGGCCAAGTATGGGTTCGATTCCTGCGCCCAGACCGCTGCCAAGGACTTCCTGGCGGACGCCAAGTCCGGCGGCCTGCAGCCGAGCATGGCGCACAACATGGCGACCACGCTGGCGGTACAAGGTGCGTTCTTTGACGTGGTGACCAACTACATCAACGACCCGAAAGCCGACCCTGCCGATGCCGCCAAGAAACTGGGCGCAGCGGTGCAGGCTGCCAAGTAATTAGCGCCGCGGTCCCTTTGTGGGAGTGAGCAAGCTCGCTCCCACAAAGGGAATGTTTTGTAGTCTTTTTCTCTTGTACTGGATCTTCCCATGAGTTCTGTTGCTGTGTTCAGCAAGGCCTCGCCGTTCGATGCATTGCAGCGCTGGCTCCCAAAACTGGTGCTGGCGCCGAGCATGTTCATCGTTCTGGTGGGCTTCTATGGCTATATCTTGTGGACGTTCGTCCTGTCGCTCACCACCTCGACCTTCTTGCCGAACTACAAGTGGGCAGGCCTGGCGCAGTATGCGCGGTTGATGGACAACGATCGCTGGTGGGTGGCGAGCAAGAACCTGGTGCTCTTTGGCGGCATGTTCATCGGTATCACCCTGGTGATCGGCGTGCTGCTGGCGGTGTTTCTTGACCAGCGCATTCGTCGCGAAGGTTTCATCCGCACCATCTACCTGTACCCGATGGCGCTTTCGATGATCGTTACCGGTACGGCCTGGAAATGGTTGCTCAACCCGGGCATGGGCCTGGACAAATTATTGCGGGACTGGGGCTGGGAAGGCTTCCGCCTCGATTGGCTGATCGACCCGGATCGCGTGGTGTACTGCCTGGTGATCGCGGCAGTGTGGCAGGCCTCGGGCTTCATCATGGCGATGTTCCTGGCCGGCCTGCGGGGTGTCGATCAATCGATCATCCGGGCCGCGCAGATCGATGGCGCGAGCATGCCGCGCATCTACTGGAAAGTGGTGCTGCCGAGCCTGCGTCCGGTGTTCTTCAGTGCGGTGATGATCCTGGCGCACATCGCGATCAAGAGCTTCGACCTGGTGGCGGCGATGACGGCCGGCGGCCCGGGTTACTCCTCCGACCTGCCAGCCATGTTCATGTATTCCTTCACCTTCAGTCGCGGCCAGATGGGCATGGGCTCGGCCAGTGCAATCCTGATGCTCGGTGCGATTCTCGCAATCATCGTGCCTTACCTGTACTCCGAGCTGAGGACCAAGCGTCATGACTAGTCTCGCTGCCAAACCTTCCATCAGCCTGAGCCGCATCGCGATCTACGCGGTGCTGATCCTCGCCGTATTGCTTTACCTGGTGCCGTTGGTGGTCATGCTGTTGACCAGCTTCAAGACGCCGGAAGACATCAGCACCGGCAACCTGCTGAGCTGGCCGACCGTGGTCAGCGGCATCGGCTGGGTCAAGGCCTGGGCCACGGTGGACGGCTACTTCTGGAACTCGATCAAGATCACCGTCCCGGCGGTGCTGATCTCTACCGCCATCGGTGCCTTGAACGGCTACGTGTTGTCGATGTGGCGTTTTCGCGGTTCGCAGTTGTTCTTCGGCCTGTTGCTGTTCGGTTGCTTCCTGCCGTTCCAGACCGTCCTGCTGCCGGCCTCGTTCACCCTCGGCAAGATGGGCCTGGCCAGTACCACCACGGGCCTGGTGTTCGTGCATGTGGTCTACGGCCTGGCGTTCACCACGCTGTTCTTCCGCAACTACTACGTCAGCATTCCCGATGCACTGGTGAAGGCGGCGCGACTGGACGGTGCGGGGTTCTTCACCATTTTCCGGCGGATCATCCTGCCGATGTCCACCCCGATCATCATGGTCTGCCTGATCTGGCAGTTCACCCAGATCTGGAACGACTTCCTGTTCGGCGTGGTGTTCTCCAGTGGTGATTCGCAGCCCATCACGGTGGCGCTGAACAACTTGGTCAACACCAGTACCGGGGCCAAGGAATACAACGTGGACATGGCGGCGGCGATGATCGCCGGGCTGCCGACCCTGCTGGTCTATGTGGTCGCAGGCAAGTATTTCGTGCGCGGTCTGACGGCCGGCGCAGTCAAGGGGTAATCATGGCAACGCTTGAACTTCGCAACGTAAACAAGACCTATGGTGCCGGCCTGCCGGACACCCTGAAGAACATCGAGTTGTCGATCAAGGACGGTGAGTTCCTGATCCTCGTCGGACCTTCGGGCTGCGGCAAGTCCACACTGATGAACTGCATCGCTGGCCTTGAGACCATCACCGGCGGCGCGATCATGATCGGTGACCAGGATGTCAGCGGCATGAGCCCGAAGGATCGTGACATCGCCATGGTGTTCCAGTCCTACGCGCTGTACCCGACCATGAGCGTGCGCGAGAACATCGAGTTCGGTCTGAAAATCCGCAAGATGAACCAGGCTGCCATCGACGAAGAAGTCGCGCGCGTGGCCAAGCTGCTGCAGATCGAACACCTGCTCAACCGCAAGCCTGGCCAGCTTTCCGGCGGCCAGCAACAGCGTGTAGCCATGGGCCGGGCGCTGGCGCGGCGGCCGAAGATCTACCTGTTCGACGAGCCGCTGTCCAACCTCGACGCCAAGCTGCGGGTCGAGATGCGTACCGAAATGAAGCTGATGCACCAACGCCTGAAGACCACCACGGTCTACGTGACCCACGACCAGATCGAAGCCATGACCCTGGGCGACAAAGTGGCGGTGATGAAGGACGGGATCATCCAACAGTTCGGCACGCCGAAAGAGATCTATACCAACCCGGCCAACCTGTTCGTGGCGAGTTTCATAGGTTCGCCTCCGATGAACTTCATCCCGTTGCGCCTGCAACGCAAGGACGGTCGCCTGCTGGCGCTGCTCGACAGCGGCCAGGCCCGTTGCGAGCTGCCGATGGGCATGCAGGACGCCGGCCTGGAAGACCGCGAAGTGATCCTGGGCATGCGCCCGGAGCAGATCATGCTGGCAGGCAGCGAGCCCAATGGCTTGCCGACCATCCGCGCCGAAGTCCAGGTCACCGAGCCTACCGGGCCGGACACCCTGGTATTCGTCAACCTCAACGACACCAAGGTCTGCTGCCGCCTGGCGCCGGACGTGGCGCCGCAGGTTGGAGAAACCCTGACGCTGCAATTCGATCCGTCGAAAGTGCTGCTGTTCGATGCCCAGTCCGGCGAACGCCTGGGCGTGGCCGGCCAGGCGCAAACAGATGCCCGGAGCGCAAACGTCGCGCAGTTCAAAGGCCGATGAGAGGCCTGTGTGGGAGCAAGCCGCTCCAACAGGAAAAGGAGTATGCGGTGAGTGGGGGACCACCCATCGCAATCGTTGTAAACCGCGTTAGATAAAAACAGTTAATAACAATAAAGACGAGGATGTAGGGATGAAGAAGAAAAATAACGCCCAGCTTATCTGCCAGTTGTCAGCCGTTGCGGCGATGATGCTGGTCGGTAGCGCACAGGCTGCCGACGCGTTCAGCGCCGATTCGCAGTGGATGACGGGTGACTGGGGTGGCGAACGGACCAAGCTGATCGAGCAGGGTATCGACATCAAGGCCGACTACGTCGGCGAAATGGGCGCCAACCTGCATGGCGGCTACAACAACGACAAGACCGCGCGTTACTCCGACCAGTTTGGCCTGGGCGTAGCGCTGGACCTGGAAAAGCTGTGGGGTTGGGATAACACCCAGGCCAAGATCCAGCTGACCAATCGTAATGGCGAGAACATCTCCAACGACCGTGTCGGCGATCCGCGTGCCGGGACCTTGAGTTCCTCTCAGGAAGTCTATGGCCGGGGTCACATGGTCCGTCTGACCCAGTTGTGGATCAAGCACCAGTTCCTCGATAACAAACTGGACGTCAAGGCCGGTTACTTCGGCGAAGGCGAAGACTTCAACACCTTCCCTTGCGAATTCCAGAACCTGGCCTTCTGCGGCTCTCAAGTGGGTAACTGGGCGACCGGTATCTGGTACAACTGGCCGGTCATGCAGGCCGCGATCCGCGTGAAGTACAACATCACGCCTGAGTTCTATGCGCAGATCGGTGCGTACAACCAGAACCCCTCGCAACTGGAACACGGCAACGGCTTCAAGCTCAGCGGCAGTGGTACCAAGGGCACCGTCATTCCGGTCGAGCTGGTCTGGTCGCCGAAGGTCAACAACCTGCCGGGCGAATACCGTGTCGGCTACTACAAGAGCACGGCCAAGGCTGATGACGTCCGTGAGGACGACAACGGCGACGATGCGGCGACCACCGGTAACGCCTATCGCAGCCACAGCAGCAAGCACGGCTACTGGTTCGTGGCGCAGCAACAACTCACGACCCACAACGGTGACGCTTCCCGCGGCCTGAACATCGCAGCCAATGCGACCTTCCACGACAAGGACACCAACGTCGTCGACAACTACCAGTCGCTGATGTTCGTGTACAAGGGGCCGTTCGACGCACGTCCCAAGGATGACATCGGGATTGGCTTCGCCCGTATCCATGTCAACGAAGACGTGAAGAAAAACGCTGAGCTGACCAACGCTGCCAATGGTGTGTCTGACTACAACGATCCACTGTTCGCGCCGTTGCGTAGCACTGAGTACAACTACGAGCTCAATTACGGCATCCATGTCACCAACTGGCTGACCGTACGTCCTAACCTGCAATACATCACTCATCCAGGCGGTGTGGATGAAGTGGACAACGCGCTGGTGGCCGGCCTGAAAATTCAGTCGGTGTTCTAACGCTGTTGCGATAAGCTCCTCTCTATGTGCGCATATTTGCGGATGGCCAAGGCTGTCCGCTTTTTTTTGGGGTGTGCGTTTGGCTAGCGCAGAACCTGTGGCGAGGGGCCTGTGGGAGCAAGGCTTGCCCGCGATGAAGGCAACGCGGTCTCCCAGGGAAGCGAGGCGCTTTCATCGCGAGCAAGCTTTGCTCCCACAGCTCAATCGCCTTGCCACAACAAGCGTTGCAACCAGATGAGCAACTCAATGATTTCCAGGACTGCGGCCCATGCATGAGCATCCGCTACAACGCTTTTTCAGATCCTTGCGCGAGCGCCCGGTGTTCGCCTGGGAGCGCTATCGACAGCGCGACGTGTTGGTGATCGATCACCCGTTGTGCCAGGCGGTGTTCAGTCGTCAGGGCGCACAGTTGCTGCATTTTCAGCCCAAGGGCCAGAAGCCCTGGTTGTGGTGCGCGGCCAAGTGGCCGCAAGTCGGGGCGATCCGCGGCGGGGTGCCGGTGTGCTGGCCGTGGTATGGCCGCCATCCGAGCGAAAACGCCTGGCCGTCCCACGGTTGGGCGCGGTTGATCGATTGGAAGCTGCTCGACAGCCGTAGTGACGAAGAGGGTGTGCACCTGCATTGGCAATTGCAGTTGTGCGACTGGCAGGTTGACCTGCATGCGGACCTGGGTGAACGCATGGAACTGCGCTTGAGCACCGAGCACCAGGACAGCCTGCCGTGCCAGTTGAGCCAGGCTTTGCACGCCTACTGGCGTATTGGTGACGTTGGTGAGGTAGCGCTGTCTGGGCTCGAAGGTGCACAGGGTTACGACCAGTTGAACCGTGCGGCTTGTCAGCAGGAAGGCGAGTTGCGCGTCGAGGGCGGTTGTCAGCGGGTGTTTCAGCATGAGGGCGAATTGCAGCTCAAGGACCACGCTTGGCAGCGCGAATTGTGCATCGACACCGGTGACAGCGCCGACACCGTGGTCTGGCATCCCGGCGCGCGGCCGTTGCTGGGGGTGAGTTGGGATGAGGTCAGCGAATTCGTCTGCGTCGAAGCCGCCAGTGGCGGCACCGACAGCCTGTGCCTGGCGCCGGGGGAGCGGGCGCATCTGAGTTTGCAGGCGTGGGTGGGGGCTTAGCTCAGGATCTCTGGTGTGGCGGCTGGCCCCTTCGCGAGCAAGCCCGCTCCCACAGGGGTTTTGTGAACGCCAAAGATCCAGTTGTGGGAGCGAGCCTGCTCGCGATGACGGCCTGTCAGGCAATAAAGCACTCAGGTCCGATCAGTTGAACTCATCCCCCACCGGATACCGGCTGGCATTCAGGCTTTCCTTGATCTTGCGCAGGTGTGGCTGGAAGTCCACGCCTCGGCGCAAGGTCATACCGGTGGCGAGCACGTCCAGCACGGTGAGCTGGATGATCCGTGAGGTCATCGGCATATAGATGTCGGTGTCCTCGGGCAACGGAATGTTCAGGCTCAGGGTACTGGCCTTGGCCAAGGGCGAGCCTTCGGCGGTCAGGCCCAGCACCGAAGCGCCGTTTTCCCGAGCGATGCGCGCCACTTCCACCAGCTCACGGGTGCGGCCAGTGTAGGAAATGATCACGAACAGTTCGCCGGTATGGGCCACCGAGGCGATCATGCGCTGCATCAGCACGTCGGCGTGGGCGGTCACCGCCAGATTGAAGCGGAAAAACTTGTGCTGGGCATCCAGCGCCACCGGGGCGGAGGCGCCGAGGCCGAAGAAGTGGATCTGCCGGGCCTGGATCAGCAGGTCCACGGCACGACTGATCAAATTGGGATCAAGGGCCTGGCAGGCGCTGTCCAATGAGGCAATGGCACTGCCAAAGATTTTCCGGGTATAGGCTTCCGGGTTGTCGTCGGCTTCCACCGCACGGCTGACATAAGCGGCGCCGCTGGCCAGGCTTTGGGCCAGTTGCAGCTTGAGCTCCGGGTAGCCGCTGACGCCGAACGAGCGGCAGAAACGGTTGACGGTCGGTTCGCTGACCGAAGCGGCCTGGGCGAGGGCGGCGATGCTGAAGCGGGTCGCCTGCTGCGGGTTGAGCAGGATGATCTCGGCCACCTTGCGTTCAGCCTTGTTCAGGTCTTCAAGGCGACTCTGGATCTGTTCCAGTAAATTTCGCACGCGGTCCATACAAGATTCCTAGAAAGACGGGTCTTTGATACGACCCTTTGCGGTGGCCTATCCTACTGATGGCTCCGGCGGACCACCACTCGGAATCGGTATTTTCGAAAAATGTTGTGGTTATTACTACATTTTTCCTTGAGTGATACCTTGAAAAAAGGTATTTGTAGTTTAACTTGATAAAAGAACAAACATCATGCCTTCGATTACGGTTGAACCGTGCACCTTTGCCTTGTTCGGCGCGTTGGGCGATCTGGCCTTGCGCAAGCTTTTTCCTGCCCTGTATCAGCTCGATGGCGCCCAATTGTTGCACGAGGACACGCGGATCATTGCGCTGGCCCGTGAACCCGGTAGCGAGCAGCAGCACCTGACATTCATCGCCGCCGAGCTGCGTCGTTACGTGGGTGAAAAAGACCTGGACGAAGCCGTACTCGAGCGCTTCCTGGCACGATTGACCTACCTGCACGTGGATTTCCTCAAGGCCGACGATTATGTCGCCCTGGCCGAAGCGGTCGGTTCGACCCAGCAGGTCATTGCCTATTTCGCCACCCCTGCGGCGGTGTATGGGGCGATCTGCGAGAACCTGGCGAAGGTCGGTTTGAGCGAAAACACTCGGGTCGTGCTGGAAAAACCCATCGGCTCGGACCTGGAGTCCTCGCGCAAGGTCAACGATGCCGTGGCGCAGTTCTTCCCGGAAAACCGCACCTATCGCATTGACCATTACCTGGGCAAAGAGACGGTCCAGAACCTGATCGCGCTGCGCTTCGCCAACAGCCTGTTCGAAACCCAGTGGAACCAGAATTACATTTCCCACGTGGAAATCACCGTGGCCGAGAAGGTCGGCATTGAAGGCCGCTGGGGCTATTTCGACAAGGCCGGCCAACTGCGGGACATGATCCAGAACCACTTGCTGCAGCTGCTTTGCCTGATCGCCATGGACCCACCGGCCGATTTGTCCGCCGACAGCATCCGTGACGAGAAGGTCAAGGTGCTCAAGGCCTTGGCGCCGATCAGCCCGGAAGGCCTGACCACCCAGGTGGTGCGCGGCCAGTACATCGCGGGTCACAGCGAGGGCAAGGCGGTGCCGGGCTACCTCGAAGAACCCAACTCCAACACCCAGAGCGACACCGAGACGTTCGTCGCCCTGCGCGCCGACATCCGCAACTGGCGTTGGGCCGGGGTGCCGTTTTACCTGCGTACCGGCAAGCGCATGCCGCAGAAGCTGTCGCAGATCGTCATCCACTTCAAGGAACCGTCCCACTACATCTTCGCCCCCGAGCAGCGTTTGCAGATCAGCAACAAGCTGATCATCCGCCTGCAACCGGACGAAGGGATTTCCTTGCGGGTGATGACCAAGGAGCAGGGCCTGGACAAGGGCATGCAATTGCGCAGCGGTCCGCTGCAACTCAACTTCTCCGACACTTATCGCAGCGCACGGATTCCCGATGCCTACGAGCGGTTGTTGCTGGAAGTCATGAACGGCAATCAGAACCTGTTTGTCCGTAAAGACGAAATTGAAGCCGCGTGGACGTGGTGTGACCAGTTGATCGCCGGGTGGAAAAAATCCGGCGATGCGCCCAAGCCCTATGCGGCCGGGTCCTGGGGGCCGATGAGCTCCATTGCACTGATCACGCGGGATGGGAGGTCGTGGTATGGCGATATCTGAAGTGAAACTGCCCCAGGGCGTCAGCGCCCATGAATTCAAGAACCCGGTGCTGCTGGCCGAAGGCCTGGCGCTGAACGTGGCCGAGCAGTTGCGCAACGCGATCGACGCGCGCGGTACGGCGACCCTGGTGGTGTCCGGTGGCCGCAGCCCGGTGGCGTTCTTCCAGCACCTGGCCAAACAGGCATTGGACTGGTCCAAAGTGGTGGTCAGCCTGGCCGACGAGCGCTGGGTACCGGTTGAACACGCTGACAGCAACGCCGGCCTGCTCAAGCGTTACCTGCTGCAAGGCGCCGCGGCCAAGGCCCAGTTCCTCAGCCTCTACAGCGCCAGCGCCAACCTGGAAGCGGCTGCCGAGCAGGCCGATCGTTTGCTGGCCGAGCTGCCGCCTATCGATGTACTGGTACTGGGCATGGGCGATGACGGGCACACCGCCTCGCTGTTCCCTGACAGCCCGAACCTGGCGCAAGCCCTGGATGCCAACGGCACGCGCCGTTGCTGGCCGATGCTGGCACCGACCGTGCCGCACCAGCGCTTGACCATGAGCCGCGCCTTGCTGGCTTCGGCGCAATACAAAGTGCTGTCGATTTCCGGTCAGTCGAAATTGACCACTCTGAACGCCGCGGTGGCGGGTGACGATGTCGCCGAAATGCCAATCCGCGCGTTTTTGCAACCTACGTTAGAGATTTACTGGTGCCCATGAACCAAGGATCAGCCGCTATGACAAACCCATCCCCGACCGTTTCCATGGCGGACAAAGTTGCCCTGATCGACAGCCTCTGCGCCAAGGCGCGGATCCTGCCGGTGATCACCATCGCCCGCGAACAGGACATCCTGCCACTGGCCGATGCCCTGGCCGCCGGTGGCCTGACGGCGCTGGAAGTGACGCTGCGCTCCCAATACGGCCTCAAGGCCATCCAGGTGCTGCGCGAGCAGCGTCCGGAACTGGTGACCGGCGCGGGCACGGTGCTTGACCGTCACATGTTGGAGGCCGCCGAGGTCGCGGGCTCGCAGTTCATCGTCACCCCAGGCATCACCCGTGATTTGCTTGAGGCCAGCGTCCATAGCTCGATCCCGTTGCTGCCAGGTATCAGCAATGCTTCGGGCATCATGGAGGGCTACGGCCTGGGCTATCGTCGCTTCAAACTGTTCCCGGCCGAAGTCAGCGGCGGTGTCGCGGCCATCAAGGCCTTGGGCGGCCCGTTCGGCGAAGTGAAGTTCTGCCCGACCGGCGGCGTGAGCCCGGCCAACATCAAGAGCTACATGGCGTTGAAGAACGTGATGTGTGTGGGCGGAAGCTGGATGCTTGATCCGGAGTGGATCAAGAACGGCGACTGGGCTCGCATCCAGGAATGCACCGCCGAGGCCCTGGCGCTGCTGGACTGATTGCTTTACCGAAACCTCGTTGGGTGTTCTACGGCTTTACGGTGCGCTTGGTCGGCGCGCCGTTTTTTTTTGCCCGGGTTTTTGTGCCGGCACAGATTTCCTGTGGCGAGGGAGCTTGCTCCCGCTGGGCTGCGAAGCAGTCCTGAAACCTGTCACCACGGTCCGCCAGGTCAATCTCATCGTGCCTTTTTGGGGCTGCTGCGCAGCCCAGCGGGAGCAAGCTCCCTCGCCACAACTATGTCTGGCTCAGGCTGATCAGCGCCGCAGTCAACCGCTCGATATCACTGGCCAAGGTAATCAGCCCCGGGGTTATGCGGATGCACGGCCCGACGCTGGTATTGCGCACCACGGTGAAGATCCCGTGCTCATTGAGCAGTCGATCGGCCATCGCCTGTTGATCGACATGGGCGGTGAAGCGCATCGCCGTGATGCCGCAATAGAGACGCCGGTCATCCGGGGTCATGACTTCGATGCCCGGCACATCGCGCACGGCATTCACCCACAGGTCGCGCAGGTAGCACAGGCGCGCGCCTTTGGCCAAGGCGCCGCCCAGGCTCCGGTGTTCTTCGAAGACCAGGGGCAGGGTGAGCAAGGCAGGAATGTTGGGCGTGCTGTGGGGCGTGCGCGAGCGGACGTCGGTGGAGGGGTAGCTGTCTTCGTCCATGTCCGGGGCGATGTCGGCCAACCGCTGCGGCGCGATGTACAGGAAGCCCTGGGAGAGAGGGCCGCCGATCCATTTCTGCAGGTTGAACCCGGCAAATTCGATCCCCAGCTTCCTCAGGTCGAAATCAATCTGGCCCAGGGCGTGGGCACCGTCGAGAATGATATCGACGGCAAATTCCCGGGCGCTCTCGGCAATGGCCTGGACCGGCATGACCAGGCCGGTGAGGTGGTTAACGTAGGTCAGTGTCATCAGCCTGAGACGCGGGTAGCGAATGAACGCTTCGCGATAAGTGCCCACCAGGCTTTCGAAACTGGCAGGGTGCTGGTGGACGATTTCGATCACCTCCACGCCCCGCTGGCGAGCCAGCCAGCGCATTGCGCTTTTGACCGAGGCATATTCCAGATCGCAGATCAGCACTTGGTCGCCCGGCTTTAGACCGTTGTAGTTGCGAATCAGCGTCTGCAAGGCATCCACCGCGCTGCCGGCCAACGCCACGCTCTGGGGGGAAGCGTGGATCAGCCGGGCGATCTGCTGACGAATGGCTTCACCGTGTCCACGGTCGAAATGCTGGCGCACGTACACCGAATTGCCCCGATTGATGAATTCGATATGGCGCTGGTATTCCTCCACCACGGTACGGGACATGCGGCCGAAGTAGCCGTTCTCCAGATTGAGTGGCCCGGCGGGATCGACATCGTAGCGACCGACAAACGTCTGCCAGAAAGCTTCATCGTGGGCGCGTAGCGTGTTTTCGGGCATGACGGGGGCTCAACTGGTCAGGGGCGAGGCTTGGGTTTGCCGTGTTTGGCGCGCAATGGATCGAGCAGGTCCGACAGTCCGTTATGATCGATTTCCTGCATCAGTGCCAGCAAACCACCCAGTTCACCGTGAGGGAAACCCTCGCGGGCGAACCAGTTCAGGTATTGACCAGGCAGGTCAGCCAGGATTCGACCCTTGTATTTACCGAAGGGCATCTGGCGCGTGACCAGCAGTTCGAGCTTTTCCGGGTTCATGGCAATCGTCTTGATTCAAACAACTTGGAAAATACAGGCATTCTGCATGCAGGCCAAATGACAGATCATGCAAATAACGCGGATACAGATTTCTTATTTTTTTATAACTGATTGATTTTAAACAGAATTATATCGATTATTCGGCTGGCACGGCCGATGCAATATCCCTTGCAGGTTTTCTATTCACCAAGCAAAGGAACTGAAAAATGACTGACATCAACAAAGAATCCATCTCCGTCTTGAACGACCTGATCGAGACCAGTAAAGATGGCCAGGAAGGGTTCAAGACCTGCGCTGAAGACATCAAGCATCCGGAACTCAAGTCTCTGTTCGTTCAACGTGCCGCTGATTGCGCAACCGCGGCGGCCGAGCTGCAAGCTGCCGTTCGCTCGCTGGGTGGCGATCCGGAAACTTCCACCAGCGTCGCCGGTGACCTGCACCGTCGTTGGGTGGACGTGAAGTCCATGTTCACCGGCAAGGATGAAGAAGCGGTGCTCAACGAAGCCGAGCGTGGCGAGGACCATGCGCTCAAGGCCTACAAGGAAGCACTGGAGAAAATCACCAAGCACAACCTGGTCGGTATTCGTGACCTGGTTGAGCGTCAGTACCACGGTGTGCAACGCAACCATGACCAGGTCAAGGCTCTGCGCAACCAGGCACGTGCCAGCTAAATAACGCGTCCTGATCCAGAAAACGCCAGCTTGTCTGGCGTTTTTTTATGGGGACGACTCAGGCTCAAGGTGACCACTGTTGTGGCGCCAGATAGAAACAGTGTGTTGTTGAATCCACAATAATCAGCTGTGGACTCTTAATAGGTAGCTAGCTAATAATTGCATCGGCTATCTCCCCGCATTGCATCTATTGTTACTGGCGTCCCCCAAAGAGTTTTTCGCGTGCCCATAACCTTCCAGGCCTTGTTTGCCCCTGACCGCCTCGCTTTGCAGTTCGCCGCCAAGACCGTGCTTGGCGCTGGGCTGGCGTTGTGGCTGGCGTTGCGCTGGGGTCTGGAGCAGCCGTCATGGGCGCTGATGACCGCGATCATCGTCGCTCAGCCCCTGTCCGGGATGGTGGTACAGAAGGGCTTGGCGCGATTGGTCGGCACGCTGGTGGGCACCGTCATGTCGGTGCTGTTCATGGGCCTGTTTGCCCAGGCGCCCTGGCTGTTCCTGCTGGCCCTGGCGCTCTGGCTGGGGTTGTGCACCGCCTGTTCGACGCTGCTGCGCAGTGCCTGGTCGTACTCATTCGTGTTGGCCGGTTACACGGTGGCGATTATTGCGCTGCCGGCCATTTCCCATCCGCTGAGTGTGTTCGACCAGGCGGTGGCGCGCTGCACTGAGATCAGCCTGGGCATCGTCTGCGCCACGGCGGCCAGTGCCTTGCTCTGGCCGTTGCGGGTCGAGCGCCAGTTGGCCGGCCAGGCTTTTGCTGCCTGGCAGAGTGGCATGCAGGCCGCCCGTGCCACCCTGGCTGGCGATGCCCAGGCCCGTAAAGGCTTGCTGGAAATTCTTGGCAGGATTGTCGCGGTGGATGCCCAGCGCGAGCATGCCTGGTTCGAAGGTAGCCGTGGCCGACAGCGAGCCCGGGCCATCAGCGGCTTGAGCCAGAAATTGCTGATGCTGCTGCGCCTTTCGCGTTCGGTGCGCCGGCAGTGGAAACAGCTTGAGCCCGAGGAGGCGCAGGCCCTCCAGCCGTGGATGAACGAGGTGCGGCAAGCCCTCGACGCCGACAGTGCGACCTTGCAAGCCTTGCGCCCCCGGGTATGGGATGCGTCTCACGACCCCCAGATGAGCTCGGCGCAAAGTTACTGCCTGGCACGGTTCGCCTTGTTGCTCGATACCGCCCTGGCCGCCTGCGCCGCCTTGACGGCGGTACAGGAGGGCAGGGAAGCGGCGGATCCGCCGCGAACCCTGGCGCCCCATCGTGATCTGTCCCTTGCTATGGTCTTCGGTGCTCGCAGCGCCCTGGCATTCCTGGCGGTCGCCTGTTTCTGGCTGGCGACCGCCTGGCCCGCCGCATCGGGTGCGCTGGTGCTGACGTGCGTGGTGTGCAGCCTGTTTGCCAGTCGCGAAAACGGCGCGCAGATCGGCATGAGTTTTCTGCGGGGCATCCTGTTGGCCGTGCCGACGGCATTTGTGATCGGTGAGCTCGTGCTACCGCAATGGAGCAGTTTTGCGATGCTCTGCATGGCCATGGGCGTGCCGTTGTTTTTCGGTGCGCTGGGTATGGCCAAGCCGCAGATCTTCGCCACCGCGACATCGTTCTGCCTGCATTTTGTCGTGCTGGTTTCACCACTCAATACCATGAAATACGACGTTGCGGCGTTCTTCAACAATGCCCAGGCAATGATGATTGGCGTAGGCGCGGCGGTGCTGGCTTTCAACCTGCTGATTTTGCGCAATCCGGCCTGGCACAGCCGCCGTCTGCTGGCCGCGACCCTCCACGATCTGGTGCGCCTGACCCGTCGCAGCCTGCGTGGTGCCGAGAGCTGGTTCGGCGGGCGCATGGCCGACCGGCTGTTGCAGTTGGCGCGGCATTACCCTGAGTTGCCTGTGCAGGCGCGCAGCCGTTGGGATGATGGTTTGCTTGGCCTGGACATTGGCGATGAGCTGTTGCATCTGCGCCTGAGCCTGGCCGTCGCCCAAGTACCCGATACCCGGGCGCAGCGGCGTTATTTCGAAGCGCTGGAGCAGGTGCTCGAACGCGGCCCGGCCGGTGACCAGGCCGATGCGTTGGCTGCGGCGAGCACGGAGTTCCTGAACGTGTTGTCGACCCAACCACCCGGTGACGCCTTGAAGCTGGCCCAGGGCGCGGTGGTGCAATTGCAAAACAGCTGGCGCGCCTGGTGCCACCAGCACGAACCTGAACGACGGGAGCACAGCCATGGGCTTGCGTGAGTGGTCGATTGGCGGGGTGTTGCTCAGCCCGTTCCTGATTTATGTGGTGCTGGCGTTGCTGGTGACCGGCGCGTTGCGCCTGTTGCTCAGCCTGGTGCCGGCCGGGCGCTGGATCTGGCATGAAGCCTTGTTCGACTGCGCCCTGTATGTCTGTGTCCTGACCGTTATTACCGTGGTCCTCGGGCCGCTATAGGAGTTGAACATGCGTACCTCCGTACGTGTTGCCGTCACGCTGTGCATGGTGGCCGTGGCGATCTTCGCCGGGTTTCACCTGTGGCAGTACTACATGCTCACGCCCTGGACCCGTGATGCGCGGATCCGTGCCGACGTGGTGGTGATTGCACCCGATGTGTCGGGTTGGGTGCGCGAACTCAAGGCTGTGGACAACCAGCAGGTCAAGGCCGGCGATGTGTTGCTGAGTATCGACCGTGAGCGTTTCGAGGCGGCGCTGGAGAAAGCCCGGGCGGTGGTCCAGACGCGCCAGCAGCAACTGAGCCTGCGCGAACACGAAGCCAGTCGCCGCGCGGCCCTGGGGCCTCAGGCCATCAGTGCCGAACTGCGGGAGAACGCCCAGATCAACGCTGGCATCGCCCGAGGCGAACTGCGCGAAGCCCAGGCCGAGGCCAAGGTGGCCGAGCTCAACCTGGCCCGCAGCCAGGTCCTGGCCCCACGCAACGGCCACATCACCAACCTGCGCCTGGCCGAAGGCAACTACGTGAATGCCGGGCAGCCGGTCATGGCACTGATCGATGACTCGACGTTCTATGTGCAGGCCTATTTCGAAGAAACCAAATTACCCAGGATTCGTGTGGGCGATCCGGTCAAGATCTGGCTGATGAGTGCCGGCCATGCCTTGGAAGGCCATGTCGAAAGCATCAGCCGTGGCATTACCGACCGCAACACCAACCCCGATGCGCAGTTGCTGGCAGAGGTCGAGCCGACCTTCAATTGGGTGCGCCTGGCCCAGCGGATTCCGGTGCGGATCAAGCTGGACAAGGTGCCGGAAGGGGTGAACCTGAGTGCCGGGATGACGGCGAGCGTGCAGGTGCGCGAAGACCAACCATAAATGTGGGAGCAAGGCTTGCCCGCGATGAAGATGACTCGGTCTCTCAGGGAACCGAGGCGCTTGCATCGCGAGCAAGCTTTGCTCCCACACAGTGGCTCGCCACATGTCATTCACTTTAGAGGGTGGTAATCAGCCGACTGTGATCGCCGGCAACGTCGGCAAGGTCACGGTCTGCTGTTTGCGCGGGGCGAGGATTTCGGCTTCGCCGTCCACCACCAGTTCATCGCGCTGGTTGAATACGCGCGTGGCGATGCGCACACGGAACTTCGGCATTTTCTCCAGGATTTCCAGGCGCACGGTCAGGGTGTCGCCGATCTTTACCGGTTTCTGGAAGCTCATCTGCTGGCCGATATAGATGGTGCCCGGCCCAGGCAACTCGCAGGCCACCGCCGCGCTGATCAGCGCACCGCTGAACATGCCATGGGCGATGCGCTCCTTGAACATGCTCGCTGCGGCGAACTCGGCGTCCAGGTGCACCGGGTTGTGATCGCCCGACATCGCCGCGAACAGTTGGATGTCACGCTCTTCGACGGTCTTGCTGTAGCTGGCGGTCTGGCCGATTTCGAGGGCTTCGTAAGGGGTGTTGGTAACCTGGGTCATCTGTTTCAGATCCTGTGACAGAGTAAAGGAAAAATGCTGCAAGCCTACTCGCTGCGTGGCGGCCGTTTGTGGCTCAGGGCCTGGGCTATCCAGGCCAGCACATCGGCGGTCACTTCATCGCGGTTGGTTTCATTGAACAATTCGTGCCGGGCCTGCGGGTAAATCGTCAATTGCAGGTGCTGGCTGCCGGCGTCACGCAGAGCGTCAGCCAGATCCTTCAGACGCTTGCCTTCGCTCACCGGATCACATTCGCCACCGATCACCAGCAGGGGCAGGCCCGGATCGATCTGGGCGAGATTGGACGCTTTGCTGATTTGCTGCAACCCGCCGAGCAGATCGACCCACAGTTGATTGGTGCAGCGAAAGCCGCACAGCGGATCGTGGACGTACTTGTCGACTTCGGCCGGATCGCGACTGAGCCAGTCGAAGGGGGTGCGCGTGGGTTTGAATTTCTTGTTGAAACTGCCGAACGACAGCCACTCGATCAGGGCACTGCGCCCCGTGGCACCCTGGCGGCAGCGTTCGAAGCGGGCGATCAGGCGAGCGCTGCGGTAAAGCGCCACCGGCTGAAAGTTCGAGCCGCTGAGGATCGCCCCGTGCAGGCTGGCGCTGTGATGTAACAGGTAACCCTGGGCGATGTAGCTGCCCATGCTGTGGCCCAGCAGCAGGATGGGGGTATCGGGGTATTGCTGGACGATATGGTGGTTGAGGCTGGCCAGGTCGCCCACGACCTTGGCCCAGCCGTCCTCGTCGGCAAAATGGCCGAGAGTCGCTTGCTCGCCGGTCTTGCCGTGGCCGCGCAGATCCATGGCGCAGACGCCGTAGCCGGCGTCGCACAGCGCCTGGGCCAGGCGTGCGTAGCGACCGCTGTGTTCGGCCATGCCGTGGGCCAGCATGATCACCGCCAATGGGGCGGTGTCGGGCAACCACTGGTTGACGAACAGGCGGCTATGGTCGGTTGCTGTCAGCCAGAACGTTTGGTGGATCATGGCGATTCCTTTGCACAAGGTCAGACGCAGCGTCGCAGCATTGTATAGCGCATCCGTTGCGTCTCGTCTGAACCGAGGCAGGAAGATTCACACAATCTATGACGCAGGTCGCCATATTTGCCTGATTGGCCATAGCTGCTAGTGTCCCAAGAGCTCCGCCTCTGCAAGCGACACAGAAGCGGCCCGGATACGCTCAGGTAAAGAGGACAAAAACAATGCAGCCTGATTTCTGGAATGACAAACGCCCGGCCGGCGTGCCCCTGGATGTTGACCTTGGGGGCTACAAGTCGGTGGTCGAGGTGTTCGAGCGTTCCTGCAAGAAATTCGCCGACCGTCCGGCGTTCAGCAACATGGGGGTAACCCTCACGTATGCCGAGCTCGAACGCTACAGCGCGGCCTTCGCCGGTTACCTGCAAGCCCATACCGACCTGGCACCGGGCGATCGTATCGCGGTACAGATGCCCAACATCCTGCATTACCCGATCGCCGTGTTCGGTGCCTTGCGCGCCGGGCTGATCGTGGTCAATACCAACCCGCTGTACACCGCGCGGGAAATGCGTCATCAGTTCAAGGACTCCGGTGCTCGCGCGCTGGTGTACCTGAACATGTTCGGGCAGAAGGTCCAGGAGGTGCTGCCCGATACGGACCTGCAGTACCTGATCGAAGCGAAGATGGGCGACCTGATGCCCGGCGCCAAGGGCTGGCTGGTCAACACGATGGTGAGCAAGGTCAAGAAAATGGTCCCGGCCTATTCGCTGCCCCAGGCCATTTCCTTCAAGAGCGCCTTGCGCCTGGGACGTGGCCAGGGCATCAAGCCGCTGAAAGTCGGTCTCGATGATATTGCAGTGCTGCAATACACCGGCGGCACCACCGGGTTGGCCAAGGGCGCGATGCTGACCCACGGCAACCTGGTGGCCAACATGCAACAGGCGCGGGCTTGCCTGGGGCAGCTCGGCGATGACGGTCATCCACTGCTGCGCGAAGGCCAGGAAGTCATGATCGCGCCGCTGCCGCTTTATCATATCTATGCGTTCACGGCGAACTGCATGTGCATGATGGTGACCGGCAACCACAACGTGCTGATCACCAATCCACGGGACATCGGCGGCTTCATCAAGGAACTGAAGAACTGGCGTTTCTCGTTGCTGCTGGGGCTCAACACGCTGTTCGTGGCGCTGATGGATCATCCGGATTTCAAAACCCTGGATTTTTCCCACCTCAAGGTCACCAACTCTGGCGGCACTGCGCTGATCAAGGCCACCGCCGAGCGCTGGGAGCAGATCACCGGCTGCGGCATTACCGAAGGTTATGGCCTGACCGAAACCTCGCCGGTAGCCTGTGCCAATCCCTATGGCGGCAAGTCCCGGCTAGGTACCGTGGGAATGCCGGTGCCAGGCACGCTGATGAAAGTGATCGACGACGCAGGTGTCGAACAGCCCCTGGGCGAGCGCGGCGAGCTGTGTATCAAGGGCCCGCAGATCATGAAAGGCTACTGGAACAAGCCCGAGGCCACGGCCGAAGTGCTGGACAGTGAGGGCTGGTTCAAGTCAGGCGATATCGCGGTGATCGACCCGGACGGTTTCGTGCGCATCGTCGACCGCAAGAAGGACATGATCATCGTCTCGGGTTTCAATGTGTACCCCAACGAGATCGAAGACGTGGTGATGGCCCACCCCAAGGTGGCCAACTGTGCGGTGATCGGTGTGCCGGACGAGCGTTCGGGGGAGGCAGTGAAACTGTTCGTGGTGGCGCGCGAAAGCGGGGTCAGCCTTGAAGAGCTCAAGGCCTACTGCAAGGAGAATTTCACCGGCTACAAGATTCCCAAGCACATCGTGTTGCGAGAGTCGCTGCCGATGACGCCGGTGGGCAAGATCCTGCGGCGGGAGTTGCGGGATATCGCCTGACGCCAGAGAGGTCCCGTAGAAGACCCTGTGGGAGCGAGCCTGCTCGCGATTGCGGTATATCAGTGACAGAGATGTTGACTGGTACACCGCAATCGCGAGCAGGCTCGCTCCCACAGCTGTTTGTGTATTCAGAGCGATTTAGTGAGTTTTGGAATTTTTACTCTAAAAGTGACCATTGCACATTCTTGAGTCATGTTTATGACCGTTAGGCCCACTTTTGGCTCTAGGCGACCCTTGGCAAAGCTGCTACTCTCGGCGCGCTTTTGTGACTTCTCGGCCTTGATTCAAGCCAGATTCACCAATAAACACACCAATAATAATCGCATCAAATGCGGTGAGAATTCGCGTTGCTGAGGAGTGGGCTTCCATGATCGAAGACTTTTGGAAGGATAAGTACCCAGCTGGGATTGCTGCCGACATCAATCCAGATGAGTATCCGAATATTCAGGCGGTGTTGAAGCAGTCCTGCCAACGCTTTGCCGACAAGCCGGCATTCAGCAACCTCGGCAAGACGATCACCTACGGTGAACTCTACGAGTTGTCCGGGGCCTTTGCCGCATACCTGCAACAGCATACCGATTTACAGCCGGGCGATCGAATCGCTGTGCAACTGCCCAACGTTCTCCAGTATCCGGTGGCCGTGTTCGGTGCTATTCGCGCCGGGCTGATCGTGGTCAATACCAACCCGCTGTACACCGCGCGGGAAATGGAACACCAGTTCAACGACTCCGGGGCCAAGGCGCTGGTGTGCCTGGCGAACATGGCGCACCTGGCCGAGACTGTGGTGCCCAAGACGGGCGTCAAGCACGTCATCGTCACCGAAGTCGCCGACCTGCTGCCGCCGCTCAAGCGCCTGTTGATCAACAGCGTGATCAAGTACGTCAAGAAGATGGTCCCGGCCTACCACTTGCCCAAGGCCGTCAAGTTCAACGACGTGCTGAGCAAAGGTCATGGCCAACCCGTGAACGAAGCCAACCCCACCAGCGACGATGTGGCTGTGCTGCAATACACCGGCGGCACCACTGGCGTGGCCAAGGGCGCGATGCTCAGCCACCGCAACCTGGTGGCGAACATGTTGCAGTGCAAGGCGCTGATGGGCTCCAACCTCAATGAAGGTTGCGAAGTGCTGATCACGCCGCTGCCGCTGTACCACATCTATGCCTTCACCTTTCATTGCATGGCGATGATGCTGATCGGCAACCACAACATCCTGATCAGCAACCCGCGCGACCTTTCGGCGATGGTCAAGGAGTTGTCGAAGTGGAAGTTCAGCGGTTTCGTCGGCCTCAATACGCTGTTCGTGGCCCTGTGCAACAACGAAGCCTTCCGCAAGCTGGACTTCTCGGCACTGAAAGTCACCCTGTCCGGCGGCATGGCCCTGCAACTGGCAGCGGCTGAACGTTGGAAAGCGGTGACCGGCTGCCCGATCTGCGAAGGCTATGGCATGACCGAAACCAGCCCGGTGGCTACCGTCAACCCGATCCAGAACATCCAGGTCGGCACCATCGGCATTCCGGTGCCGTCGACGCTGTGCAAGGTGATCAATGACGCGGGCGTCGAACAGCCGTTGGGCGAAATCGGCGAATTGTGTGTGAAAGGTCCGCAGGTCATGAAGGGCTACTGGCAGCGCCAGGAAGCCACCGACGAGATCCTCGACAGCGAAGGTTGGCTCAAGACCGGCGATATCGCGGTGATCCAGCCAGACGGCTACATGCGCATCGTCGATCGCAAGAAAGACATGATCCTGATCTCCGGCTTCAACGTGTACCCCAATGAGCTGGAAGATGTGTTGGCAACCCTGCCGGGCGTGCTGCAATGCGCGGCCATCGGCATCCCGGACGAGAAGTCCGGCGAGGCGATCAAGATCTTCATCGTCGCACGGCCGGGTGTCACGTTGACCAAGGAACAGGTGATGGAACACATGCGCGCCAACGTCACCGGCTACAAGGTGCCCAAGGCCGTGGAGTTCCGCGACGCGTTGCCGACCACCAACGTGGGCAAGATCCTGCGGCGCGAATTGCGTGACGAAGAGCTCAGGAAGCTGGGGCTGAAGAAGTAAGACCGTTGCCAATGAAAAGCCCGGTTCTTGGCGGCAATGCCAGTCAACTTGACTGACTGGCATTGCCGCCAAGAACCGGGTTTTTTACATTCCCGCCGGTGAACGAAGTGGCGGGTCAGCTCCTTCCTTCACGGCACCTGGAACACTTGCGTTCAGGCCGGCCAGATCTTGGCTCGGGCCGGCTGGCTGTCGAGAGGGAATTTATAGTCCTTGGTGTCCGAGGCCTCGATTTTAAAGTGCTTCAGTGCAGCGGCGACCCATACTGCAGAGAGGTCGTGATTGGCATATTTCTCTTTGCTGCAGTAGGTAGTGCGGGTCGATTTCTGCAGAAACGACTGGTATCCCTTAGGCATTTCAATACTCCTTTCAGATAGAGTTTCAGATAGGGGTCAGAGCACACGACTGACGTTACTTGGCGACCAGCGCATTTCCGTGTCCTGGCCACGGTAAGACGCCACTTTCACGCGCCGATCTCCAAAGGCGCGCAGGTCCCAATTCGGCTGGTAAGACAGGCACAAAATGTAGGGGTAGCGCAGGTCCCACAGGTTGATATCGAGATTGGGCACGAAGGGGCGCAACACGGCTTCCTTCTCCTGGGCCGCGCCGCCACTGTCCCATTGCAGAACCCCGCAGGTCTGGGCGTTGATCAGATAGAAGGGGTGCATGCCGTATTTTGGCCCCGCCGGCTGCGCGTACCACAGCGCCTTGGCGCCATCGCCCGCGCTATCGTCTTCCAATGTGATGCGCTCCGGGACATGGGGGTCGACGGCGATCTGCCAGGTGTTCCAATGGTGGCTGCGGAACTTCACGAAGGGGATGGCTTGCCCCTTGAAGATGTCGTTGCAAGTGAACTTCGCCGTACCGTCTTCAGTGGTATAGAGGTCGGCGTCAATCTCCAGCTCCGTGCGCAGTGTTCGTTCCGGATCGCCGAAGCCGATCACGTAGACATCCCCACCTTTGTCATGGGATGTGCCGTTGCCGTAGCCGATCAGCCCATAGCTGGCTCCGGCATAGGGGCATGGCACGCAGCGAAGGGAATCGTCGCGCCAGCGATGCAGTGTCGCCTCCGAGCCGCCGCATTTATTCTTCAGGAACGCAATGATGTGATCCGGCGGGCTATAGCGGCTTTCCCGCGGCCAGAATTGCGTCGCCAGCAGTACGATGGCGTGCTCAAGTCCCATGGACTCGACACCGGACTTGAACGTATTCCAGAACTGGTTGATGTCGGACACGGCGCTACCGATGGCGGGGGCTGCGAAATGCTCTTCCCGGCCCTGCAATGTCTTGCGATCAACCACCCGCACCTTGATCCCGGGCGTGCCGACGGCTCCGCTCGCAAGCGCTTGCCGTGTCACGTTGCCGACGTCGAGGCTGCTGTAGCGCCAGGTCGAATGGACGCTCAGCGAGCGGCCCCTATAGTGTTCCAAGGCCGTCTGTGCCGCGATGCGCCGCTGCTTGTCGGCAATGAAGGCGTAGACAGGCTTGAATTCTCGCCCGACGACTACCGGTTTTTTCCCCACCGAAGCGATCCATTGGTTCGTCTTGCCGTCATACTTTTTCGGCTTGGTGAAGATGACGTCGGAGAAGATGTCGTTGTCGCCGCCCTCAGTGGTGACCGAGGCGTCGCGGCTCTCCATGTATTGCTTGCGCTCGACCGTATCGTCGATCGAACCGTCGGCCGTGAAGAAGATGCCGTACTCGGCCTCCAGTTCGACCTTGATCTTTTCGAGTTCCGTCACTTTGGATTTCTGCACCAGGGCCTGGAAGTACAGATTGCCGCCCAGGGTGATCGAGGTCACCACGTCGGTCCCGAACAGGTCGAAGAACCGATAGAACTCATGCGCGTCCTGGGGGGTGAACGCCGTCGGCAGGCGGGCGACTTCTTCGCTGAACCTGGGCGAGAGCGCCGCGTCCGAGACCGCATCGAGTTTCGCGCCGCCGAAGATGAGGCGCAGGGTCCGCACGGCGGCCGTGTTGTCTTGGTGAGAGGTATATTTCTTTTCAAAGTTGAGGTGAAATTCGGCGGAAAATTCACCGTAGCTGGCACTCGAATTGAATTCGGCCTTTGTTGTGTGGCGATAGTCCAGAATCGATTGGAAGAACGATGAGTAATCTTCGCGTCGGGTATCCGTGTGCCGTTTGATGCCGGCGCCGGAGGTCGGGTCAAATACGCGTTCATCCGGTGCCCGGGCTGCGCTGAGGCGGTTTCGACCATAGCCGAGATCGCCGTTGAGCTTGTTGTAATCCGCGGCTTGGAGGACGCCTGGTATATCCATTTTGTTATTCATGGTTTGCTCCTGCCCAATAATGGATTGATAGATGTATGCCTTGTCTTGGCCTTATCGGGTGGAGCCAATATGAGGCGACGACGCTCATGGCGACAGGCCACGGCGGTATCAGCTCGGTATCAGTTTGGTATCAGACGCAACGATGAGAAATGAACGAGCCGCAGCGCGGGAACCGCGTTGCTGGTGCAGGGTTGTTCAAGGGCCTGTTCGAGGGTGTTGGGCAGTTCCAGTGCCCAAGCGAGACGCATAAAAAAATCCGACACCTGGTCAGGTATCGGATTTTTCTTGCAAAGCACAAAACCTGTGAGGAGGGGATTAAGCCCCTGCGCCGCTACCCGCTACAACCGAAACTGCGCAAAATCCAGGTTGGTGCCACCGGGCCGCATGTCTTGCAGGTAGGAATCCTTGTCGGCACTCAGTTCCAGGCTCAGGGCTGCCTTGCGCTTGCCCTGGTTGCGCACTTCCAGGCCTTCCATCTTCTCGCGCAGGAACACGGTCGGCACCTTCAGGTGCAGCAGCTCATCGGTGGCTGGCGTGTGTAGCAACAGATGAATCCATTCGTATTGACCGATGGCCAGGCGCGCCACCGGGATATCGAACCAGAAGATGTTGCGATTGCGGTTCAATTCGCTGAAGTGGCAGTTATTGACGCCCAGTACGGCGCCGCCCAGTTCCTGGTTTCTGCGGGCGATGGCCTGCTTTTTATCGAGTTTCATAACGTTCCTACGAGATTGGAGCTTCAGGGCGCAGCCTGAATACGTGGGGCATTCTCGGGGGTGGATCGGCAAACATAAAGCGCAACCTGCATCTGACGATGAAATGCGCTGCTGAAAAAATGAAACTCCCCGCAAACGGCCTCGGTCAACCCTTATGTAATGACTTTTCGTACAGTTGTTCACAGGAGAAACATCATGGGTAGCACGAGCGATAAAGTGAAGGGCGTTGCCAACGAAGCCGTCGGCAACATCAAGCAAGGCGTCGGCAAGGCCACCGACAATGACCGCATGCGCGCCGAGGGCGTGGTCCAGGAGAAAAAAGGTGAAGCCCAGCAAACCGTGGGCAAGGCCAAGGATGCAGTCAAGAAAGGCGTTGACGAGGCATAACCGGCCTGTTGAAAAATCGATTGAAACGGCCATCTGCGGGTGGCCGTTTTCATGTCGGCTCGAACTTGCACCGGGGAAATTGTTCCAAAGTCGCCAAACAGGTTACTTTTGTCTTGGATAGCAAACCCGTGAGTCGCCAGGCGACCTTCCTTTTTTGCGGCGAAAGGAGACGCACATGATGTTCCCGGCCTTGAAAGGCTTACCCTTGCATCGTGTGATGATGCGTACCGTGACCGAGTTTCTCGACGACGAGATGTCGACCTACGCCTCGGCATTGGCGTACCAGATGCTGTTCTCGCTGTTTCCGTTCATTCTCTTTTTGATCGCGTTGATCGGCTTCCTGCACTTGCCGGACTTCTTCTCCTGGCTGCGCCTGCAATCGGAGCTGGTGCTGCCACCCCAGGCCCTGGAGCAGGTCAACCCGGTGATCGACCAGCTCCAGCAATCCAAGGGCGGGTTGTTGTCGGTGGGTATCGTCATTGCCCTGTGGACCGCCTCGGCGGGCGTGCGGCTGATGATGAGCGCGATGAACGCCGCCTACGATGTGGTGGAAGGCCGCCCGGCCTGGAAACGCTTTCCGCTATCGATCTTCTACACGGTCGGCATCGCCGGCATGCTGCTGGCGGCTGCGGCGCTGATGGTGCTCGGGCCGCAAGTGATGGGCTGGATCGCGGCCCAGGTCGGCCTGGAGGAGTTCATCGTCACGCTCTGGACCATCGTGCGCTGGCCGGTGATCGTGATCTTGCTGATGGTGGCCGTGGCCCTGATCTATTACGTGATGCCCGACGTCAAGCAGGAGTTTCGCTTCATCACGCCGGGGTCGGTGCTGGCGGTGGTGGTGTGGATCATCGCTTCCCTGGGCTTCGCGTTTTACGTCAAGACCTTTGCCAACTACAACGCCATGTACGGCAGCATCGGCGCGATCATCGTGTTGTTGCTGTATTTCTATATTTCTGCGGCGGTGCTGTTGCTTGGCGCGGAGATGAATGCGGTGATCGAACACATGTCTAGCGAGGGCAAGAACCCGGGCGAAAAGAGCGCGGGCGAGCACGAAAAACAGCATGTGTCGGGCCTGGGCCGCGACCATTCCATTCCTCTCACCCATCCTGACGAAGCCCGACCATGATCCGTGAAATCCTGAAAATGGGCGACGAACGCCTACTGCGCATCGCCCCGCCGGTGCCTGTCGAAATGTTCGACAGCCCAGAGTTGTGGCAATTGATCGACGATATGTTCCAGACCATGGAAAGCGTTGGCGGTGTCGGCCTGGCGGCGCCGCAGATCGGCGTCGACCTGCAACTGGTGATCTTCGGCTTCGAGCACAGCGAGCGTTACCCCGACGCCGAGGCAGTGCCCCAGACCATCCTGATCAATCCGTTGATTACCCCGCTGAGTCCACTGATGGAGGAGGGCTTCGAAGGCTGCCTGTCGGTGCCCGGCTTGCGTGGGGCGGTGGATCGCTACCAGCACATTCGCTACGAAGGTTTTGATCCGAAGGGCGAGCCGATCGTGCGCACCGCTTCAGGTTTTCATGCTCGCGTGGTGCAGCATGAGTGCGATCACCTGATCGGGCGGCTGTACCCCTCGCGGATTACGGACTTCAGCAAGTTCGGGTTTACCGAGGTGATGTTTCCCGACCTGGATCCGACTGCGGACGACTGACGAAATCACCACACACATCCCCTGTGGGAGCGAGCCTGCTCGCGATAGCGGTGTACCTGTCAGCTCATCTGCTGGATGTTAAACCGGAATCGCGAGCAGGCTCGCTCCCACAATGGATTGTATTGAATTTCAGAAGAGTACTTTTGACTCAAGCCCCATCGCAATCATCGGCTTGCTGCGCGCATACCGGCTCAGACGCTCAGCCATCGCATAGGGCAGTTCAGGGTCGAAGCTGAAACCACGTCGCTCATAAAAGCCGCGCAAATCCGGGTGGCAGAACAGCCACACCGGTCCTTCGACACCCTTCACCGCTTCAGCGATCAACCGCGCCGCAATCCCTTGTTCGCGATACGCCGGGTCGACCAACAACCCCGTCAACCAATGCCCGCCCGACACCGGTCGCAAGCACAGTGCGGCGACGATTTCATCCCGCCGCGCCACCCATAGCTGCGCTTCCCGAACCGCTTTCATCGAGGATTGGTGGGTGCGGTAAAACTTGTTCATCAGCGGCCACAGCGGCTCTTGGAGCTGTGTGTAGTGGATTTCGGACATGGCAGGGTCGAGGGCGATAAGGGGAGGGCGATTATAAAAGAACGCGAGTGCGGCGATAGGTGTATACCTGACTTCACATCCCGTATGACTGGAGTACGTATCATGGCCAAAGGCATGGATTCAAAAAAAGCGGCAAAGAAAAAACCGGCGAAGACCGCCGATGAAAAACGCGCCGACAAAAAAACCAAGAAGGTGAACCTGTTCGGTCATTGAACCGCTACCGTCTTGATTGACCTCAGGATGAGCTGGGGCGCTAACCCCAGCTCAAACGCTATGCAATGCGTCGAGGCTCAAAGCGAAGCCAGAAACATGTCCGTGGCCGAGGTTTTGTCGTCGGTGCGGCTTTCCTGGGCCTTTTCCACTTGCGCCATCGCCGACTTGTCCTGCATACGCTGGGCAATTTCCTGGCTGACCGCCATCTGCTTCTCGGGCGGCATTGCCTCGAACTCTTCCTCGGTAATGCCCATTTCTTCAAGGATGCTGTCGCGCAGGCGCTCTTCGGGCGTCTTGCTCATGTAGTCCTTGAATGCTGCTGTCGCGGAGCCGCCAAGCGCCTTGGTTTCTTCGGCCGTTGGCGAAGCCACGGTCTGCAATTGTACGCGGGTCTTGGCGAAGGCCTCGTCCACCTTGTCGCTGATGGCGGTGGCGGCGTTGACCTGTTGCGTGGCTTGTCGGGTGAAGGAGTCCTGGACCTGGGCACTGCCCTGGCTCGCCTGGGCCTGGACGTTATCGCGCAACGCCTGCAACGCGGCGCTTTGCAGGCCGCTGGCGGCTTCGGCGGTAGGGTCTTCGCCCGGGCGTTTGAGCGGCAAGACCATCGCTTGCTGTTTTGCACTGACCAACATGATGAACACCTGTGGGTAATGGCTGAGCGATGGGCAGGAGCAATTCCCGTGCCGTCGCCGCAAGGCCTCTGTGTCATGGGTTGTGCGCAGGCGGTCGGCGGGCGGGGCGGCCAACCCTTGCCGGCGGACGGCATGGATCGACCGCGTTTGTGGGTATCAGGTGCTTTCGCGGACCTTGAGCTCAAAGCCCATGTCCACCACCGGCTGCGTGATGCGGTTGCCAGCCATCAACGTCAGCATTTGTTCGGCGGCGCGGCGGCCGATGGCTTCCCGTGGGGTGCTGATGCTGCTCAGGCGCGGCACCATGTGGGCCGAGGCGGGCAGGTCGTTGAAACCCAGGACCGAGACCTGCTCGGGAATCTTGATGCCGCAGCGAAGTGCCTCGAACAAGGCGCCGTGGGCCAGGTCGTCGTTGCCGAAGAAGATCGCATCGACGTCCGGATGACTGGCCAGCAGTTGCAGGAACAGCTCGCCGCCCAGGCCCACCGAGGACGGGCGCGGCGTCAGCACTTCCAGGTCCGGGTCATACAACCCGGCGCTCTGCAGGGCGCGACGAAAGCCTTCGCCGCGCAGCAGGGTGCGCTGATCCAGTTGCGCGCCGATGTAGGCCAGGCGCTTGCGCCCTTTGGAAATCAAGTGCTCGGCCGCCGTTTCGCCGGCCTTGAGCTGGGAAAAACCGACGCAGTTGAGCCCCGCGCCAGGATCCAGCTCCATCATGTACACGCACGGGATATTGCTGGCCTCGATCATGCGTCGGGCGCTTTCGGTGCGGTCGAAACCGGTCAACAGCAAACCACGCGGCTGATAGGCCATGTAGTTGCGCAGCAGGTCTTCTTCTTCGTCCCGGGAATAGTGGTAATTGCCGATCACCACTTCGAAGCCCTTGGGTCGCAGCACCCGATGAATGGCTTCCAGGGTGTCGATGAATAACAGGTTGGACAACGACGGCACCAGCACCACCACCGAATGGCTCTGGGCCGAAGCCAGGGCTCGGGCGGCGGGGTTGACGACGTAGTTGAGCTCCACGGCGGCCTGGCGGACTTTTTCCACCAGCTCAGTGGCGACGGTGCTGACGCCACGCAGGGCACGGGAGGCGGTGATCGGGCTGACACCGGCCAGGCGTGCGACTTCGTTGAGCGTAGGGCGACCAGTGGTGCGAGTATTCTTATCGTTTTTAGGGGCGGTCATCAGGGCGGCTTGCCAAACAAAAATCAAGGCACTAAGGTAGCGCTGTCTCGACGCGTCTGCAAATGCGTGAGTGGGGTTTGCCTGAGCCCCGTCCGTTGGCGTCGTGAACGAACATGCTGCAACCACAAAAATGACAAGAAGGCGTCGGCAACTTCTGCTTTTGCTGCGGTGTCATAACTGGCAAAGGTAGCGCTGTCTGCGCGCTGAGGTGTTACATGAATAATCCCATCTCCGCCCTGGTCATCATGGGCGTTGCCGGTTGCGGCAAAACCTGCGTCAGCCAGGCCCTGTGCCAGTTGAGCGGCGCCACCGCCATCGAAGGCGACACGTTCCACCCTGCGGCCAACATCCAGAAGATGAGCGCCGGTATCCCCTTGAACGACGACGACCGTGCCGGCTGGCTCGACAGCCTCTGCGACGAGTTGCGCCGTGTCGATGCCTTGGGCGAGCGCCCGGTGCTGACCTGCTCGGCCCTCAAGCACAGTTATCGCGAGCGTCTGCGCAGCGCCTTGCCAGGCCTGGGCTTCGTATTCCTTGAATTGACCCCCGAAGTGGCCGCCGATCGCGTTTCCCATCGTCCCGGCCATTTCATGCCGTCGACCCTGATCGACAGCCAGTTTGCCACCCTTCAATCCCCTGTCGGCGAGCCCCTGACCCTGGCTCTGGATGCGTCCAGCCACAGTGTGGATGAACTGGCGCATCAGGCTTACGTCTGGTGGTTGGACCATGGTTTGAAGCTTGCCAGCTGAGTTTCAAAAGTTTGCGTCAGAAAGATAGCGCTACCCCGACGGCTAACCAATAACTGCTTCAATAACAACAACAAATCAGGAGACACCTCCCATGTTCGGCATGTCCCACGAGACGTTCCTGCTGCTCGATGCAGTGGTCACGGTGATCGGACTCATCATCCTCATCACCAAGTTCAAGTTCCACCCGTTCATTGCCCTGACCATCGCTGCCGCGTTCCTCGGCCTGACGTCGGGCATGCCGACCGGCACCATCATCAAGGCGTTCCAGGACGGCTTCGGTGGCGTGCTGGGCTTTGTCGGCATCATCCTGGCGCTGGGCACGATGCTCGGCAAAATGATGGCCGAGTCGGGCGGGGCCGATCAGATCGCCCAGACCCTGATCCGCGCCTTCGGCAAGGACAAGGTGCAGTGGGCCATGATGTTCGCCGCGTTTCTGGTGGGCATCCCACTGTTCTTCGAAATCGGCTTCGTGTTGCTGATCCCGCTGGTGTTCATCGTCGCGCGCCGCACCGGCGTGTCCATCATCAAGATCGGTATCCCGCTGCTGGCCGGTCTTTCCGCGGTCCACGGCCTGGTGCCACCGCACCCGGGGCCGCTGCTGGCGATTGGCGTGTTTGGCGCCGACATCGGCAAGACCATTCTCTATGGCCTGATCGTCGCGCTGCCAACCGCCATCATTGCCGGGCCGATCTTCGGTACGTTCATTGCCAAGCACATCCCCGGTCACCCGAATCAGGAACTGGTGGACCAACTGGCTCGCGAGACGAACTCCGCCGAGCTGCCAAGCTTCAGCATCACCCTGATCACCGTGCTGTCGCCGGTATTCCTGATGCTGCTCAAGACTTTCGCTGACGTGGCGCTGCCGGACGGCAACCTCTTCCGCGCCTGGATGGACATGATCGGCCACCCGATCTCGGCCTTGCTGCTGGCGCTGTTGTTGTCGCTGTACACCTTCGGCTACAAACAAGGCATCGGTTCCAGCCAGATGCTCAAATGGCTGGACGCCAGCCTTGCGCCGACCGCTGCGATCATCCTGATCATTGGTGCCGGTGGTGGCTTCAAGCAGATGCTGGTCACCAGCGGCGTGGGCGATGTGATCGGTCACATGGCGGTGAGTGCGCAGATTTCCCCGATCCTGCTGGCTTGGCTGGTGGCAGCGGTGATCCGTATTGCGACGGGCTCGGCGACGGTGGCGACCATTACCGGTGCCGGGATCGTGGTGCCGGTGGTGGGGATGATTCCAGGCGTGAACCGTGAGCTGCTGGTCCTGGCGACCGGTGCCGGTTCGTTGATCCTGTCTCACGTCAACGATGCGGGCTTCTGGCTGGTCAAGCAGTACTTCAACATGACCGTGGCCGAAACCTTCAAGACCTGGACCGCGATGGAAACCATCCTGTCCGTGGTGGGCTTGATCTTTATCCTGTTGCTGTCGCTGGTGGTCTGACTTACAGCAGCGCATAACAACTGTGGGAGCGAGCCTGCTCGCGATAGCGGTGTGACAGTCGACACAAGTATTGACTGTCTGTCTGCCATCGCGAGCAAGCTCGCTCCCACATTGTTTCTGCTGATCAGCCTGGTTTTGTTTCAGGCGCCAGGTTTGTTTATCAAGCCATCCGCCCGGAACATCCCACGGATGCCACGGACAGCCTGGCGAATCCGGTCCTGGTTTTCGATCAGCGCAAAGCGCACGTGATCATCCCCATATTCCCCGAAACCCACCCCTGGCGAGACGCAGACCTTGGCTTCGGCCAACAGCTTCTTGGCGAACTCCAGTGAACCCAGATGTGCATAAGCCTCGGGGATCTTGGCCCAGACATACATCGACGCCTTGGGGTTTTCCACCATCCAGCCCAGTTCATGCAGGCCCTTGACCAGCACATTGCGGCGCTGGCGGTACTGTTCGGCGATGTCGCGCACACATTGCTGGTCGCCTTCAAGGGCGGCGATGGCGGCCACTTGCAGCGGCGTGAAGGTGCCGTAGTCGTGGTAGCTCTTGATCCGCGCCAGGGCGCTGACCAGTTCCGGGTTGCCCACCATGAAACCGATGCGCCAGCCGGCCATGTTGTAGCTCTTGGACAGGGTGAAGAATTCCACCGCGATATCTTTCGCGCCGGGTACCTGCATGATCGACGGGGCTTTCCAGCCGTCGTAGACGATGTCGGCGTAGGCCAGGTCGTGGATTACCAGTACGTCGTATTGCTTGGCCAGGGCGATGACCCGTTCGAAGAAGTCCAGCTCCACGCACTGGGCGGTGGGGTTGGAGGGAAAGCCGAGAATCATCATCTTTGGCTTGGGGATCGAGCCGCGAATGGCCCGTTCCAGTTCGTCGAAGAAATCCACGCCCGGCACCAGCGGCACTGAACGCACCTGGGCGCCGGCGATCACCGCACCGTAGATGTGGATCGGATAGCTGGGGTTGGGCACCAGTACCGTGTCGCCCTGGTCCAGGGTCGCCAGCATCAGGTGGGCCAGCCCCTCCTTGGAGCCGATGGTAACGATGGCTTCGGTTTCCGGGTCGATGTCCACCTCATAGCGGTCCTTGTACCAGCGCGAAATGGCGCGGCGCAGGCGCGGGATGCCTTTGGAGGTGGAATAACCGTGGGTATCTTCACGCTGGGCGACGGTGACCAGTTTTTCCACGATGTGCGGGGGCGTGGCGCCGTCGGGGTTACCCATGCTCAAGTCGATGATGTCTTCGCCGCGCCGACGCGCAGCCATCTTCAGCTCGGCAGTGATATTGAATACATAGGGGGGGAGTCGATCGATGCGCGCAAAGCGGCGCGGCGAACCTTGTTCGGCCATTGTTGCCTCGAGATACGTGAGCGCCCGGAACCGTCCGAGCGACGTTGGCCACTGCGGTGGCCTGTGGCGGAAGATAATGGCGCTGATGGCCAATTGTCCAGTAGCGGCGCGCAACTATTTTCGACGACACTGTCGGCCTCGCCGCGCGGCCATCAATGACGGCTGCGGGCAGTTGAATTCGCCGCACCCCAATCGAACGGAATGAATGATGGAATTTTCCAGCGGTTTCCTGCTGAGTCTCTCCCTGTGCCTGGACATTGGCGTGGCCAATATCGCGATGATCACCCTGGCGATGCAGCGCGGCTATTTCCAGGGTTTCGCCCTGGGCCTGGGCACCTGCGTGGGCGACCTGGTCTATGCGGTCCTGGCCCTGGCCGGCATGACCGTGCTGCTGCAATACGAAGCGGTGCGTTGGGTGTTGTGGCTCGGTGGCTCGGTGCTGTTGCTGTATTTCGCGGCGAAGATGATCCATTCGGCGATCTATCACAGCGCAGTGCTGGCCGAGGCTGGCGAGGTGCAGGGCAACTCCTCGCGCCAGGAGTTTTTTCGCGGGATTTTCCTGGCCATGTCATCGCCCAGTGCCATTCTCTGGTTCGCGGCGGTGGGTGGTACGTTGATCGCTCGTTCGGGTGGCGGGACCTTGCTCAGTTCGGCGCTGTTTCTCAGCGGTTTTCTCTGCGCCGGGCTGCTGTGGTGTGCGGCTCTGTGCCTGGCAGCGACCCAGGGCGGCAGACTGTTGGGGGATAAACTGTTGCGTTACTCCTATTGGGCATCCGCTGCGATCTTCTGTTATTTTGCGGTGTATGTGATTGTTTCTGGCTACAACGAGTTTGTAGGAAAAACCGTCGCCGGCGCCTTGCCTGGCATCTGATAAGCGAAACGGCCCTGGCAATCACCGTTTGGCTTCTATACTGCCAAGCCCGACTTCAAGTTTTGCTGGAGTGTTGCCGCATGGAAAAGCATAAACGCGATTACACAGCCGAACCACGCTTTGAACAGGGACGTTTTCAGCTCATCGCCGGCTTCGGTGCTCGTTTTACCCAGGACACTGCCCAAGATATCCCTTTGCTTTGGGAAAAGTTCCTGCCCTGGCTCGGCAAGGTGCCAGGGCAGAAAGATGAAGTGACCTACGGTGTGTGTTGCAACCCGGACGAGGAGGGCGGGTTCGAATACATTGCCGGCGTGGAAATCAGCCGGCTCGACGATCTGCCGGAACAATACCATTGGATCGAAATCCCGCCCGGGCGCTACGCCGTGTTCGAACATCGGGGCCCGTTGAAGACACTGCCGCAAACTTTCCAGTACATCTGGAGCGAGTGGTTACCGCAGTCCGGTCATGAAGGGGCCTGCACACCGGAATTCGAACGCTACAGCGAAGACTTCAACCCCAGGACCGGCCAAGGCACCCTGGAGATCTGGATCCCGCTCAAGCCGAGCTGATATCACCCTTTTTGCGCAATGGGAAACCTGTGGGAGCGAGCCTGCTCGCGATTGGGGGTGGGCCAGCTTGCATTGAGGTTGGATGTGCCACCGCTATCGCGCTCGCTGCCACAGAAGAGTCATGCCTTGGTCAAAACACCAACCCCATCCGCCGCTCATAACCGATGCGGCCTCTGTAAGCCTCGCCACTGTCGACCCAGCCCAGCCGGGTGTACAGGCCGATGGCCGAGTCGTTGTCGGCGTCCACCGAGAGTTCCAGCCCGCGGATTTCCGGCCAGGCGGCTCGCGCCACGGCGGGTAGCGCCTGCAGGCAGGCCTTGCCATAACCTTTGCCCTGGGCCCGATAGTCGACTTGCAGGGCATGCAGGGTGGCGCTGTGTTCATTGGCCCAGGCGGGCAGTACCGGCGGGCGCTTGAGCAGCAGGAAGGCCACCGGCACCTGCTCAGCCAATAGTGCAAAGCCCCTGACCCCGGGGCCGGGCTTGGACAGCAGCGTGTGCAGGGCACCGTGGATATCGCCGGCGAACTTGATCTGTTCGGGGTGGATTTCGATGGCGCTGACCTGTTCGCGTTGAAGCGGGGTCAGGTCTTCGTAGGGTACGAGCTGAACGGTCACAAAAACGTCCGTTGTCTGCCGGCAGAATTGGATTTGGATTCTAGCGAATTTTTTTCCTTGAATTATTTTTGTTGGGTTGTCGATTCGCTGTTTCTCCAAACGACAAAGGGTGTCTTCAATAAAAACCTGCGGAGAATCACCATGAATACCCAAGCCACTGAAACCCAGATCCAGGCCCTGATCGACACCTATCGCCAAGCCGTCATGGCCAAGGACGTTGACAAGGTCATGGCGCTCTACGACGAGAACATTGTCTCGTTCGACGCCATCCAGGCCTTGCAATTCAAGGGTAAGGCCGCTTACCGGGCCCATTGGCAAGCCTGCATGGAAATGTGCCCCGGCCCGCACAAGTTCGACTTCCACCAGGTCAAGATCACCCCGGCTGAGAACATCGCCTTCGCCCACTGGCTGGCCTATTGCGGCGGCACCAACGACAAAGGCGAAGAACAGGCCTGCTGGATGCGTGTGACGGCCTGCTACCAGCGTGCAGCCGGGCAATGGCGGATCGTCCATGAGCATTGGTCCGCGCCGTTCGATCCGATGGCCGGTACGGCGCTGTTCGACCTGCAACCCTGATCGTCGGTTTTTTCGCCGAGTGTCTTCCAGCCGTTCATAGTTGATCAGTTCGATCACGGAGCCTTCCATGAAGTACCTATGCCTGGTGTATAGCAACGAACACACGCTGCATAACTCGCCCGACAGCCCGGAGGACGCCGAGTGCATGGCCTATGCCGAATCGATCCAAGGCACTGGGCGCATGCTCGCCGCCGAGGCCCTGGAGTCGGTGCAGACCGCTACCACGGTGCGCATGCGCGGCGGCAAGCTGTCGATCACCGACGGTCCGTTCGCCGAAACCAAGGAGCAACTGGCGGGCTTCTACCTGATCGATGCCAAGGACCTCAACGAAGCCATCCAGGTCGCCGGCAATATCCCGGCGGCCCGGGTCGGCTGCGTCGAAGTACGACCGGTTCGCCAACTGAACCCCTGAACAACAAGCACAAACAGGATTTCATTCATGAACCTTGCAGCTGCCGCTTACGCGTTATCCATCAGCCGGGTGATCGATGCCCCGCGCCAGAAGATTTTCCGCGCCTGGACCGAGCCGGCCTTGCTGGTCCAATGGTGGGGACCCCATGGCATGACCACGCCAGAGTGCGAAATGGACCTATGGGTCGGCGGCCAGTTTCGCACCCTGATGCGTGCGCCCGACGGCAGTGAATACCCTACCATGGGTGTGTTCCTGGAAATCCTCGCCCCGCGGCGCCTGGTGTTCACCGATGCGTTCGTGCCCGGTTGGATCCCCTCCGGCAAGGCCTTCATGACCGCAGAGGTGCTGCTCGAGGAGGTGGACGGCAAAACCCATTACACCGCCCGTGCGCTGCACTGGAGCGAGGAGGACCGTCAGGCGCACGAAGCCATGGGCTTCCATGAGGGGTGGGGCCAGAGCCTGGACCGGCTCGAGGCACTGGTTACCCAAGGCAAGCCCGACTGATGTCGGCCGAAACGGTCAAGGCGCGCGTCGAGCAGGTTTATCGGCAAGACTCGCGGCGGATCCTGGCGACACTGATTCGCCTGCTGGGGGACTTCGACCTCGCCGAAGAAGCCTTGCACGAGGCCTTCTTCATTGCGGTCGAGCGCTGGCAGCGCGACGGTGTGCCGGACAACCCGCGGGCTTGGCTGGTGTCTGCCGGGCGTTTCAAGGCCATCGACAGTTTGCGCAGGCGCGCGCGTTTCGCCGCGTCCCGGCCGATGTTGATCGCCCAGCTCGAAGAGCTGGAACAGGGCCAATGGAGTGAGGAAGACGTGGAAGACGATCGCCTGCGGCTGATTTTCACCTGTTGCCACCCGGCCCTGGCGGCTGATACCCAGGTGCCCCTGACGCTGCGGGAAGTCTGCGACCTGACCACCGAGCAAATCGCCCGGGCTTTCCTCGCCGCCCCGGCGGCCATAGCCCAACGCATCGTGCGGGCCAAGGCGAAAATCCGCGATGCCGGGATCCCTTACCAGGTGCCGTCTCGTGCGGAGCTGCCGGAACGGTTGGACAGCGTGCTGCGGGTGATCTACCTGGTGTTCAACGAAGGTTATTCGGCGTCGATGGGCGCTGAGTTGACTCGCGAAGACCTGACCCGCGAAGCCATCCGCCTTGGGCGTTTGTTGATGGAGTTGCTGCCCGAGGCCGAGGTCATGGGGTTGCTGGCGTTGATGTTGCTGCACGAATCCCGGCGACCGGCGCGAACGTCGTCGACCGGTGAACTGATCTTGCTGGATGAGCAGGAGCGATCTTTGTGGGACGCCGAGTTGATCGCCGAGGGCTGTGGGCTGGTGGAAACCGCGCTGAAGACCCGGCGGTTCGGGCCGTACTGCCTGCAAGCGGCGATTGCGGCGGTGCATGCCGAAGCGCCGACGGCGGAGCAGACCGACTGGCCGCAGATCGTCGGGCTTTATGATGTTTTGTTGCGGGCTGTGCCGTCGCCGGTAATCGAGCTCAATCGCGCCGCAGCCCTGGCCAAGCGCGACGGACCGGAAGCAGGCTTGCGCCTCGTTGACGGGATACTCGCCAGGGGGGATTTGACTGACTATCACCTGGCCTATTCGGCACGGGCGGAGTTCTGTCGGCAGTTGGGGCAAGTGGACGAGGCCAGGGCCGCGTACCGACGTGCGCTCGAACTGACGCAGCAACTGCCCGAACGGCGATTTATCGAAGGGCGGCTTGCTGGATTGCAGCGATGAACCACAAACAACGAAGTTCCTGTGGGAGCGGGCTTGCTCGCGAAGGCTGAGTGTCAGGCTACATCAATGTCGACTGTGCCGACGTCTTCGCGAGCAAGCCCGCTCCCACAGGGTCTGTGGCTGGCATCACTTTTGTGAACAGCTGAAATCAACTGTGGGAGCGAGCCTGCTCGCGATAGCGGTGGATCAGCCAACCGTGATGTCGACTGATATGCCCTCATCGCGAGCAGGCTCGCTCCCACAGGTTTTGTTTCTCGCGTTGATCAGAACTCGTGATCAGCGTTGTCCGGGTTCAGGTCGCTGATGCCCAGCTTGCCCGCAGCCTGTTCGATCGAACCGGTCTGCTTGACCAGTGCGGCGATGGCGTCGCGCACGATCTGATTGCCGGCAGTGTTGCCTGCGGCGATCAGTTGGTCGTAGTGCTCACCCTTGTTGGCGTGATCGACCATGACCTGGATCTTGGCCTCGGTATCCGCCAGGTCGGCCTTGAGCGCGGTGTCGGCGGCCGGGTCGGCCTTGGCCACCAGGGACGAAAGGCTGGCACCGGTCATCTTGGTACCGTCGACGCGGGTGTATTCGCCCAGGTACACGTTGCGCACGCCCTTGGCATCGTAGAAGTGCGAGTTGTGGGTGTTGTCGCTGAAGCAATCCTGCTCGTCTTCTGGCGAGTTGGCCTCCAGGGACACCTTCATGCGCTCGCCCGCCAGTTCGCCCAGGGACAGGCTGCCCATGCCGAACAGCATCTTGCGCAGGCCGCTTTCGGCTGGTTCGGCTTCCAGGGTGGCGCGGTAGTTGTCGGTCACGTTCGGCTTCCAGTTGCCGACCATTTCTTCCAGGTCGCTGACCAGCAATTGGGTCACGGACTTGAGGTAGGCACGGCGACGGTCGTTGTGGCCGCCCGTGGCGCCGGCACCTTGCAGGTAGTCCGAAGCCGGACGGTTGCCCGCGCCAGGGCCGGTGCCGTTGAGGTCCTGGCCCCACAGCAGGAATTCGATGGCGTGGTAGCCGGTGGCGACGTTCGCCTCGGAACCGCCCAGCTCGTTGAGACTGGCGAGTTTTTCCGGGGTGATGTCCTTCACGTCGACCTTGTCTTCGCCCACCTGGACTTCAGTGTTGGCGATGATGTTGGCGGTGGCGCCCGGGTTGCCCAGGGCGTGCTCGTAGGACTTGTCGACGTAGTCGATCAGGCCTTCGTCCAGGGGCCAGGCGTTCACCTGGCCTTCCCAGTCGTCGATGATGGTGTTGCCGAAGCGGAACACTTCGCTTTGCAGGTACGGCACGCGTGCGGCGACCCAGGCAGCCCTGGCGGCTTTCAGGGTCTCGGCGTTCGGCTTGGCCAGGAACGCGTCGACGGCGGTTTGCAGGGTCTTCGCAGTGGATTCGGCATCGCTGTAGACGGCATAGACGATGTCGGCATAGTGCGCGACAACGGCCTTGGCGGCGGCTTCGTCGACTTTGCCGGCAGCAGCAGGGGCGACCGGTGCCGCGGTGCTGGCGGCAGGCGTTGGCGCTTGCGGCGCGGCGGCCTTGTCTTTGCCTTCGCCGCAACCGGCGAGGGAAATAGCGATGGCCAGCAGACTGGCGGTAGCCAGGGGCATACGAATCATGGCGAACATCCTGCTTCGGTGATGGATGGGACAGGCGCGAGGGTGCGCAAAAACTGCGACATAATGCGAAAGATTTGCATTATGTGTAAAGGGTTATGGTTGTAAATATTTCTTATTTAATGATGCGGATCGCTGCCTTTCGGCAGCGTCTGTAGGCGCCTGGGCGGGGGGAATCAGATGATGGAAACCTTGCTGCGCTCGGCCTGCTTCAGATAAGCGCCCAATTCCCGTGCCGGCAGTGGTTTGCTGTAGTAATACCCCTGACCTTCGTGGCAGCCCTCGGCGATGATGTAGGCTTCCTGCTCGACTGTCTCGACGCCCTCGGCAATGACCTGCATCCCCAGGCTCTTGCCCAATTGGATGATGGCCCGGACGATGGTGGCGTCGTCCTCGTCGTCGAGCAGGTCCTGGACGAAGCTCTTGTCGATCTTGATCTTGTCCAGCGGCAGGCTCTTGAGGTAGCTCAGGGACGAATAGCCGGTCCCGAAGTCATCGATGGCAATCAGCGCCCCGGAACGGCGCAGGCTCAGCAAATGCTGGGCAGCGGTGGTGATGTCTTCCATCAGGCCGGTTTCGGTGACTTCCAGCTCCAGGCTGCGCGGCGGCAGCCGGTACATTTGCAGGAGATTGTTCACCACCCGTGGCAATTCGGCGTGGTGCAGTTGCACCGTCGACAGGTTGACCGCCATGCGCAGGTCGACGAAGCCCTGGTCGTGCCATTCGCGCAATTGACTGCAAGCCTGGTCCAGTACCCATTCGCCAATGGCGATGATGGTGCCGTTCTGCTCGGCCAGGGGAATGAACAGGTCCGGCGGCACCAGGCCGTGCTCGGGATGGTGCCAGCGGATCAGGGCTTCGGTGCCCACCACGCGCAGGTCGCGGTAACTGATCTGTGGCTGGTACACCAGGGAGAACTGCTCGCGGGCCAGGGCCTCGCGCAAGTCTTTTTCCAGTTCACGCCGGCGGCGCATTTCGCTGTCGACGCTGGCGATGTAGAACTGGTAGCGATTGCGTGAGCGACTCTTGGCCAGGGTCATGGTCTGCTCGGCTTTCTGCAACAGTTTCTCGGTGCTGTCGCCATCTTCGGGGAAGAGGGTGATACCGATGGTGGCCCGCAGGCGGATTTGCTGGTCGTCGATGATGAACGGCGCTTCCAGGTCATCGAGGATGCTCTGGGCCAGCTCGGCGGCCTCGTAGGGCTGTTCGATGTCGGCCTGGACCAGGGCGAACTGGTCGCCCCCCAGTCGCGCCAGGGCGCCGAGCCGGCCACTGTGGGCCCGCAGCCGATCGGCCAAGGCCAGCAGCAACTGGTCGCCGGTCTGGTAGCTGAACTGTTCGTTGATACCCTTGAAATCATCCAGCCCCACACACAGCACCGCTACCCGGCGTTGCAGGCGCCCGGCATCCACCAGGATCTTGTCCAGTTGCTGTTGAAGCTGCTGACGGTTGGGCAGGCCGGTGAGAAAGTCGTACTGGGCCATTCGCAGCAGGCTGTTTTCCGCTTCGTGGCGCAGGTGCGTGTTGCGCTCGATGGATTCGAGCAATTGGTTGGCCGTATTGATCCACAGGCCCAGCTCGTTTTGCTCGTGGCCTCGCAACTGCGGGATCTTGTGCTCGCTGGGGCGATCCGGGTTGATTTCAGTCAGGTGCTCGATGATCCGCGACAACGGTTTGGTCAGCAGCCAGTGATAGACCAGGTACAACACCAGGCCCATGGCCAGGGCCCGCAGCATCCCGGAAATGAAGATGATCACCGAATTGACGATGAAACCCTCGCCGTAGGTGGCGGTGTCGAGCGTAATGCTCAGGTCGCCGTAATATTCACTGTAGGGCCCGCGTCCTACCAGTTGCGTGGTGTAAGTGCGCTCCTTGCCCAGGATCAGGTCGGTCAGCCAGCGGCTTTCGGAGTGCTGCAAGGGCCGGGTTTTTTCGGCGAGCATGGTTTCGCGGGGATGGCCGATGGAAGCCATGCGCACGGCTTTGTCCTGGAACAGGCCCTCGATCACTTGCATGCCCATTTCCCGGTCCAGGCTGTAGACGGCCTGGGTCGAAGGATCGCGGAACATATCGAGGATACGGTGGGCGTCACTGGCGACAGCCTGGTTGGTTTTATAGGCATCGAACACGATCTGGGCGCAGCTCAAGATCATGCCAACGATCAATGCCGAGAGGAGCACGACCCGGAGCAACTTCACAGACAAGCTGTTCTTGAGTTCCAGCTTCAAAGAGTGGTTCCTTGTTCCGTGCGGGTAGCGTCAAGTTGCCATGAGTATTGGCAATCCTGTGATGGCAGTCAAAGGGACAATCAAACACAAGGGTTTTCGCTTGAAACCTGACCGATGTACGTTTTTTCCAGAGTGTTTGCTCTATGACCATTGTGTCGGTTGGAAGGGGCCGCAACTTGAGGCCTCCAGGGATTTTTTCTTGGGTTCCAGACGCGAGGTATTTTGCCTGCGGACATTTTTACCCGGCGAAAAAAACCCGGCGCGGTGCCGGGTTCTTTTGTCTGGCATTGACGCTTAGGCAGTGAAGGCTTTGCCTTCGAATTGCTCTGCGACGAATTTCCAGTTGACCAGGTTCCAGAACGCTTCGACGTATTTCGGACGAAGGTTACGGTAGTCGATGTAGTAGGCGTGTTCCCAGACGTCGCAAGTCAGCAGCGGGGTGTCGCCGCTGGTCAGCGGGTTGCCGGCGCCGATGGTGCTGGCCAGGGCCAGGGAACCGTCAGCCTTTTTCACCAGCCAGCCCCAGCCGGAACCGAAGGTGCCGATGGAAGTCTTGCTGAACTCTTCCTTGAACTTGTCGAACGAACCGAAGGCCTTGTTGATGGCTTCGGCCAATTCGCCGGTTGGTTGACCGCCGGCGTTTGGCGCCAGGCAGTTCCAGTAGAAGGTGTGGTTCCAGACCTGAGCGGCGTTGTTGAAGATACCGCCCGAGGAAGTCTTGACGATTTCTTCCAGAGACTTGCCTTCGAACTCGGTGCCTGGCACCAGGTTGTTCAGGTTCACGACATAGGTGTTGTGGTGCTTGTCGTGGTGGAATTCCAGAGTTTCTTTGGAGATGTGCGGCGCCAGTGCGTCGTGTGGATAGGGCAGCGGCGGCAATTCGAAAGCCATGGTGATTCTCCTAATCAGGTCAGTTGCGGTGAGCGCAAGGCCGATCACGGGCGGCCAGACTAGCGCCGGGGAGTTTGTACTCTTTGCGGCGCAGGAGTCGGATCATAGCACCGGGGGTGCGGCATAACCACGCAACAACTGTGTGGGATAGAGGTTCCAGAGCGGTTTGGAATAATCAGCCGTTGACGATCAATTGCACCGCCACGGTAAACATCATCGCCGCCACCAGCAGGTCGAGAATCCGCCAGGTGCTTGGACGAGCCAGCCAGGGTGCCAGCCACGCGGCACCGAAGGCCAGGGTGAAGAACCACAGCAGCGAGGCACTGGCCGCGCCCACGACATAAGCGCCGGGCACGCTCTGCTGGGCGCCGAGGGAGCCGATCAGCAGCACGGTATCGAGGTACACGTGGGGGTTGAGCAGCGTCACGGCCAGTGCGCTGAGCAGTACCGCCCGTAGCGAGCGCACGGCCTGTTTTTCCCCTTGTTGCAGGCTCTGTTTCGAGCAGGCCCGACGCAACGCCTGGCTGCCGTACCAGAGCAGGAATATCGCGCCGCCCCAGCGAGCGATCGACAGCAGCAACGGGCTTTGAGCCAGCAAGGTCGCCAGCCCGAACACGCCGGCGGCGACCAGCAACGCATCGCAGGTGATACACAGCGCCGCTACCGGCAAGTGATGCTCGCGACGCAGGCTCTGGGCCAGCACAAACGCGTTCTGCGCGCCAATGGCCATGATCAGCCCAAGTGCCACCAGCAGTCCGTTAACGTAGCTTTGCCACATGATTTTTACTCCCCCGTCGATGCTTGAATGCTGGCCATTCTCCGGTGGCAAGCTGTATAAGAAAAACCAATCTTGCTGATTGCTCATTAGGAAAACTGATGTTCGATTACAAATTGCTTTCCGCCCTGGCGGCGGTCGTCGAGCAAGCCGGTTTCGAGCGGGCCGCCCAGGTACTGGGGCTGTCGCAATCGGCGATTTCCCAGCGCATCAAACTGCTCGAGGCGCGGGTCGGCCAGCCCGTACTGGTGCGTGCCACGCCGCCTGCGCCGACCGAGATCGGTCGCCGCTTGCTCAACCATGTGCAACAGGTGCGTCTGTTAGAGCGTGACCTGCAAAGTTTGGTACCGGCACTGGATGAAGAGGGCCTGCCCGAACGCCTGCGCATCGCCTTGAATGCCGACAGCCTGGCGACGTGGTGGGCAGCGGCTGTGGGCGATTTCTGCGCCCGGCATCATCTGTTGCTCGACTTGGTGGTAGAAGACCAGACCGTCGGCCTCAAGCGCATGCGCGCCGGCGAAGTGGCGGCGTGTGTCTGCGCCAGTGAGCGTCCTGTGGCCGGCGCCCGCAGCGTATTGCTGGGGGCCATGCGTTATCGGGCCCTGGCCAGTCCGGCGTTCATAGCCAGGCATTTCCCCGATGGCGCGCGCGCTGATCAGTTGGCCCATACGCCGGCACTGGTGTTTGGCCCGGACGATTTCCTGCAACACCGCTACCTCGCGTCCCTGGGGGTGGAGGGCGGTTTCGAACACCATCTGTGCCCGTCGTCCGAAGGATTCATCCGTCTTGCCGAGGCCGGCCTCGGCTGGGGGCTGGCGCCGGAGCTGCAAGTACGTGGGCAACTGGAACGAGGCGAGCTGGTGGAGCTGTTGGCAGATAAACCGATCGATGTGCCGCTGTACTGGCATTATTGGCGCAACGGCGGGCAGTTGCTCGGTTCATTGACCGAACAGTTGATTCAATCCTCCCGGCAATGGCTGGTGCCTTGGGAGCCGCAATAGACGTCAAGCTGCAACTAAATAAGCAGCGCACAGATTAATTTGCAGGTTGTAGCTCGAGGCTCGTAACCGCATTTCTTAGGAGCATTCATGAAAATTCTGGTCACCGGCGCGAGCGGCTTCATCGGCGGGCGCTTTGCGCGTTTCGCCCTGGAGCAAGGCCTGGATGTACGGGTCAACGGTCGCCGGGCCGAGAGCGTGGAGCACCTGGTGCGGCGCGGTGCACAGTTTGTCCAAGGGGATCTGAGCGACCCGCTGCTGGCCCGCGATTTGTGCCTGGATGTCGAGGCCGTCGTGCATTGCGCCGGCTCCGTGGGGCTTTGGGGCCGCTACCAGGATTTTCACCAGGGCAATGTCCAGGTGACGGAAAATGTCGTCGAGGCCTGCCTCAAGCAGAAGGTTCGCCGCCTGGTTCATCTGTCCTCGCCGTCCATCTACTTCGACGGCCGTGATCACCTCGGGCTGACCGAAGAACAAGTGCCCAAGCGCTTCAAGCACCCCTACGCCGCCACCAAGTACCTGGCCGAGCAGAAGGTCTTCGGCGCCCAGGAATTCGGCCTCGAAGTGCTGGCCCTGCGCCCGCGTTTCGTGACCGGCGCCGGTGATATGAGCATTTTCCCGCGCCTGTTGAAAATGCAGCGCAAGGGGCGCCTGGCCATTGTTGGCAACGGGTTGAACAGGGTGGATTTCACCAGCGTGCAAAACCTCAATGAAGCATTGCTCAGCAGCCTGCTGGCGACCGATTCAGCCTTGGGCAAGGCCTACAACATCAGCAACGGGGCACCGGTTCCGCTATGGGACGTGGTCAATTATGTGATGCGTCAGATGGAAGTCCCACAGGTCCGGCGTTATCGTTCCTACGGCTTGGCTTACAGTGTCGCGGCCTTGAATGAAGGTTTCTGCAAGCTGTGGCCGGGCCGCCCCGAACCGACGCTGTCGCGCCTGGGCATGCAGGTCATGAACAAAAGTTTCACCCTGGACATCAGCCGGGCGCGGCATTATCTGGATTACGATCCGCAAGTCAGCCTGTGGACCGCCCTCGATGAATTTTGCGCTTGGTGGAGGGTCCAAAATGCCCGCTGATCGGCCCGTCATGAACCGAGTGTCATGTTCGGGGTCAATCGGTGCGGCGGGCGAGGGGGTTATACTCGCCGCATCACGCCATCACCGGTTTCTCAAAGGTTGAATCCATGCCCATGCGTAACGATGCCAACGACGACTTCGATGATGTACCGAGCCTGCGGATGCGGGCCGACATTCCCGATGACGATGATTTCCTGCCCAACCGCCAGCCCCACGTGCAAGCGCGCCCGGCGCCCGTGGCTGCGGCCAAGGTCAAGGGTCCCAGCACCGGGCCGCTGTGGGCATTGGTCGGCGCGCTGCTGTGTGCGTTCGGTTTCCTGGCCTGGTGGAGCTTCCAGCAGATTTCCATGATGGAGCAGCAATTGGTGGCTACCCAGGAAAGCTTCGCCCGGATCAGTGAAGATGCGGCGGGGCGCCTGCAGGAGTTTTCCGGCAAGGTCGTCGCCGGTCAGTCCAATGTGATGAGCGACAGTGAGGCCTTGAAACTGCAGATCAAGCAGTTGGAAAGCAAGTTGCAGGATCAGGGCAAGCAATTCGACAACAAACTGCTGGAGCAGTACAAGCAACAGCAAGCCACCTTCGGCCCGTCCGCCGACCTGGACAAGGAACTGGCCCAGCTCATTGCCCAGGCCTCTGAACAGCAGAACACCAACACTCAACTGCAAGCGGCCAACAAGGAGCTCCAGGCCCAGGTCAAGACGCTGGCGACTGAAGTTACCGCCCTGAAAAGCCAGGGCGAGGGCGGTGCCCTGGATGCCCAGCTCAAGAGCATCGGCGCCGACATCACCGCCCTGAAAAGAGCCACCTCCAATTCTGCCATCGACCGTCTGGAACAGGACGTGATCGTGCTCAAGAGCCAGCAGGATAAGGGCGGCAACACCGCCGAGTTCGACGCCTTTCGCGGCCAGGTCACCCGTAACATCAACACTTTGCAAGCGCAGATCCAGCATTTGCAGCAGCAGCTCAACGCTCGGGCTCAGTGACAAAGCTGGGGGGCTAATAGTTACTGAAGGGGGGGACAGTCAGGCCGCTTTCGCGAGCAAGCCCGCTCCCACACTGGATCCTCAGCGAACATGAATGTTGTAGCTGTCAAAGATCCAATGTGGGAGCGGGCTTGCTCGCGAAGGCTGGGTCTCAGTCAATCCGCTATTGACTGACCCACTGCGATCTTCAGCATAAGTGCTCCCCAGAACCCCCCTGAATACTTCAACATCACCCCACGCCGTCTACGCTCTTGAAACACCAACAAGAACGAGGGGCATGCGTATGGGTTTTTTTCACAGGATGGCCTGGCTGGGCGCAATGCTTGTGCTGGGGGTGGCACCGGTTCACGCCGCACCGCCCGACGATGGCCAGGCGGCCCGGACACTGCTGGAAAAGGCCTTGGCTTACTACCATGACAACGGTGACAAAGCGCTTGCCGCCTTCAGTCGCCAAGGAGAGTTCGTCGACAAGGACCGCTACGTGTTCGTGGTGGATACCCAGGGCGTCATGCTCGCCAGCGGCGGACCCTCCTCGGCGTTGATCGGCCGAGACGTCTCCGAGGTGCTGGGGCCGGACTTGCGCAAAGCCTTCAAGGACGCCTTGAAAACCCCCGAGGCCAGTGGCATCCAGCAAGCCGAGTACCGTTGGCAGAACTGGGCGGATGGCAAGGTCGAGCGCAAGCATGTGTATTTCCAACGCGTCGGCGAGCGAATCCTGGCCGTCGGCTACTACCTCCCACGGGCCTCTGCCGAGCAGGCCAGGGCCTTGCTGGACAAGGCTTCGAGCGATTTACTGAAAAACGAAAAAGCCACGCTGACGGCGGTTAACTCCCTTAAGGGCGGTTATCTGCAGGATGACTTGTATGTCTTTGTCGTCGATCTCAATACCCGGCGCTATGTCGGCCACGGCACCAACCTGCGATTGATCAATACCGACTTCGCCAAGGTCAAGGACCCCGATGGCAAGCCAGTGGGGGAACCGATCCTGGCCATGATCGGCAAGCAGGACGTGGGGGAGTATGAATATCGCTGGAAGAACCCGGTGACCGGCAAGGTCGAGGACAAGCACGCGTACCTGAAGAAGGTCGGGCATTTCCTGGTGGCGGTGGGGTATTACAGTCCTTGAGGCTGGCACCGAGGCGCGTGTATTTGTGGCGAGGGGATTTATCCCCGTTGGGCTGCGCAGCAGCCCCATCATCCATCAACCAACACGATCATCAGTTAGAACGCAGAGGGTTGCTGCGCAACCCAGCGGGGATAAATCCCCTCGCCACAGTGATCATGTCTCCGGTCTAAACAGTTCTGTGTATGGCAGGTTCCACAAAAAAAGGCCCGCATCGCTGCGGGCCTTTTGTCGGGTTGCTGCGGCAATCAGCCCGCCACCAACACCCGAATCGCCTCCAGGCGCAACGCGGCCTTCTCAAGCATCGCCAGGCCCTGCTCACGCTGTTGGCGCAGGGCCACCAGTTCGCTGTCGCGCACGGTCGGGTTGACCGCTTGCAGGGCGGTCAGGCGCGCCAGTTCCTCGTCGGTATCGGCGGCCAGGCGGCGCTGGGCCTCGGCCACGCGTTCGGCATGACGCGGGGCGATTTTCTCTTCGCCGGCGTTGATCCGTGGCGTCAGTTGGTCGCGCTGGGCCTGGATGAACTTGTTGGCGCTGGCACGGGGCACGCTTTCGAGCTGGTCGTTCAGGGTTTCGAACGAGACCCGGGCGGCCAGGTCGTTGCCGTTGGCGTCCAGCAGGCAGCGCAGGGCGGCCGGTGGCAGGTAACGGCCCAGTTGCAGTGAGCGTGGGGCTACCACTTCACTGACGTAGAGCAATTCCAGCAACACGGTGCCAGGCTTGAGGGCCTTGTTCTTGATCAGCGCCACGGCGGTGTTGCCCATGGAGCCGGACAACACCAGGTCCATGCCGCCTTGCACCATCGGATGCTCCCAGGTGATGAATTGCATGTCTTCGCGAGACAGCGCCTGGTTGCGGTCGTAGGTGATGGTCACGCCTTCGTCGTCGCCCAGCGGGAAGCTGGCGTCGAGCATCTTTTCACTTGGCTTGAGGATCAGGGCGTTTTCCGAGTGGTCCTCGCTGTCGATGCCGAACGCGTCGAACAGGGTTTCCATGTAGATCGGCAGGGTGAACTGGTCGTCCTGCTCGAGAATGGCTTCCACCAGCGCATCGCCTTCACCCGCGCCGCCGGAGTTGAGCTCCAGCAAACGGTCGCGGCCGGTGTGCAGCTCAGCCTCCAGGCGCTCGCGTTCGGCGCGGGCCTCGTCGATCAGCGCTTGCCACTGGCCATCGTCGGCTTCTTCCAGCAAGGGCAGCAGGCGCGGGCCGAACTGATGCTGCAAGGCGTTACCGGTCGGGCAGGTGTTGAGGAAGGCATTCAGGGCTTCGTGATACCACTGGAACAAGCGCGCTTGCGGGCTGGTTTCCAGGTACGGCACATGCAGCTCGATGGTGTGTTTCTGGCCGATCCGGTCCAGACGGCCGATGCGCTGCTCCAGCAAGTCCGGGTGGGACGGCAGGTCGAACAGCACCAAATGATGGGCGAATTGGAAGTTACGGCCTTCACTGCCGATTTCCGAGCAGATCAGCACCTGGGCGCCGAATTCTTCGTCGGCGAAATAGGCTGCCGCGCGGTCGCGCTCCAGGATGTTCATGCCTTCGTGGAACACCGTGGCCGGGATGCCGGAACGCACGCGCAGGGCGTCTTCCAGGTCCATGGCGGTTTCGGCGTGGGCGCAGATCACCAGCACTTTAGTGCGCTTGAGCATTTTCAGCGTGTCGATCAGCCACTCGACCCGCGGGTCGAAACGCCACCAGCGCTCTTCTTCGCTGGCGTCCGGCTGGGCCTGGAAGCTGACTTCCGGGTACAGCTCGGCATGATCGCCCAACGGCAGCTCGAGGTATTCGTCCGGGCAGGGCAGCGGGTAGGCGTGTAGCTTGCGCTCCGGGAAGCCCTGCACCGCGGCGCGAGTATTGCGGAACAGCACGCGGCCGGTGCCGTGGCGGTCCAGCAATTCGCGGACCAGGCGGGCACTGGCTTCGACATCGCCGTCATTGACGGCGGTCAGCAAGGCTTCGCCTTCGTTGCCCAGGAAGCCGTGGATGGTCTTGTGGGCTTCGGGCGAGAGACGGCCCTTGTCCAGCAATTCCTGCACGGCTTCGGCCACCGGGCGATAGTTTTCGCTCTCGGCGCGGAAGGCCTTCAGGTCATGGAAGCGATTGGGGTCCAGCAGGCGCAGGCGGGCGAAGTGGCTGTCCTGGCCCAGTTGTTCCGGGGTCGCGGTCAGCAGCAGCACGCCCGGGATCGTCTCGGCGAGCTGTTCGACCAAGGCGTACTGCGGGCTGACCTGGTCTTCGTGCCAAACCAGATGGTGAGCTTCGTCGACCACCATCAGGTCCCAGCCGGCGGCGAACAGCGCGTCCTGGGCCTTCTCGTCGTCCACCAGCCACTCCAGCGCCACCAGGGCCAACTGGGTGTCTTCGAACGGGTTGCTGGCATCGCTTTCGATGAAGCGTTCTTCGTCGAACAGCGCGACTTGCAGGTTGAAACGCCGACGCATTTCCACCAGCCACTGATGCTGGAGGTTTTCCGGCACCAGGATCAGTACGCGATTGGCACGGCCGGAGAGCAGTTGACGGTGGATCACCAGTCCGGCTTCGATGGTCTTGCCCAGGCCGACTTCGTCCGCCAGCAACACCCGTGGTGCGATGCGGTCGGCCACTTCACGGGCAATGTGCAACTGGTGGGCGATTGGCTGTGCGCGTACGCCGCCCAGGCCCCAGAGCGAAGACTGCAACTGGCGACTGGTGTGCTCCAGGGTGTGGTAGCGCAGGGAGAACCAGGCCAGTGGGTCGATCTGACCGGCGAACAGACGGTCGCTGGCCAGGCGGAACTGGATGAAATTCGAGAGCTGGGTTTCCGGCAGGGTGACGACTTCGTTCTGCCCATTGAGGCCGTGGTAGACCAGCAGCCCATCGACATCATCGACTTCGCGCACGGTCATTTTCCAGCCTTCGAAGTGAGTGATCACATCGCCCGGGGAAAACCGTACACGGGTGAGCGGCGCATTCCGTAGCGCGTACTGGCGAGTGTCGCCAGTGGCCGGATAGAGCACGGTCAACAAGCGGCCGTCCTGTGCCAGAACGGTGCCTAAACCCAGCTCGGCTTCGCTGTCACTGATCCAGCGTTGCCCCGGTTGATACTGCTGCGCCATGCTGCCTGACTCCCGCCTTGAAAAAGCCGGTTATCTTAACGGAAGGAACCTTCAGACCAAAGGATTTACGCACGCTGATTCATTACCGACGACACGGAACTTAAGCTTGCCCTGCGATCAAACAAGCTCGGCCCCGGGGATTGCAGCAATGCCAACTGGGTCACAAGTTTCAGACCGGCGGTTCAAGCTGCCACTATCCTAGCCGACAACCTGAAGACAGGAGACCTTTATGTTGCCACCCATGCTCCCTTTGAGCGCCGTACCCATCACCGCTCAACAGGATCCGGTTCGCCAGCGACCGGACATACCGCCCGTGGTCCCGGTGCAGCAGAGCTCTAACGAAAGCACCATCGACCTGCAAAATCGCGACCCGGAAGAGGCCGCGCTGCTGTTGCGCGAAGAACAGCGTCGCCAGCAGGAGCGCCAAAGGCGCCGCCGCGAGGCCGATCAAGACCCTGAAGAACATCTGGCCGTACCGGGTACCGAACTCAATGCCGACAACACCGTGCCGGTGGTGCCGCTGATAGACGAAGAGTCCCGCCAGGGCCTGTGGGTCGATATCCAGATCTGATTCAGGCGTTTGCCCTCCCGCACAGGCTGGTCAACGCCGCCAACAGCACGCATCATGGGCACACCGCAATTCACTGCACGATGCCCACACGCCATGAGCCAAGACGACAAGCTGATCGACCTCAGTGCCGAGCGCGCCAAACGCGTTCACGACCTCAATGAAAAACGCCTTAACGAAGTCCGTCAGGCTTTCGAACAGGCCATGCCTTTGGGCAAGCCCAAGAAAAAGCCGAAAAACAAACCGAAAAAGCGCTGAACCCCCCTCGATCCATTGATGCAGATCAGTTGTTTTCCCACCTTCGCGCCCCGTTGCGGGCGTTATTGACCCCGGTCAATTTTCATCCAGGCCTGATTGGTTAACTTGAACCCATCGCAACAGGGGCAAGACCAGGAGGTCGGTCATGTTTTTCGATAATGTGGTGTTTGCCGGGATGTTGACGGTCGGCTTCATGTTCGTATTTTTCGCGGTTTTTGGATTATTCATCTGGAAAGACGCGCACAAGCGCAAAAAGCCGTAGGTCTTTCCAGCGGCAACGAGCACGCAAGGCATTTTGGGCGACTTCGGTCGCCCTTTTTTTTTTGGCGATTTTTCAGGCCTACACCGAACTCCTGTGGGAGCGGGCTTGCTCGCGAAAACGGTGTGTCAACCACTGTACAGGTAGCTGACCCAACGCCTTCGCGAGCAAGCCCGCTCCCACAAGGAAAGTAGTGGTCTTGGGCATAAAAAAAGGTGCGATCCGCAAGGATCGCACCTTTTTTGTAAGCCGCGGGAATCAGCTACCCAAGGCCTTGGACGCCAGCCAGAACAACCCGGCCGACAGCGCCACCGTTGCCGGCAGGGTCAATACCCAGGCCAGCAGGATGTTGCGCACAGTGCCACCTTGCAGGCCGCTCTTGTTCGCGACCATGGTGCCGGCCACGCCCGAGGACAGTACGTGAGTGGTGGAGACAGGCAGGCTGAAGATATTCGCCATGCCAATCATGCACGCGGTGGTGATCTGGGCCGACATACCCTGGGCGTAGGTCATGCCTTGTTTGCCGATCTTCTCACCGATGGTGAGCACCACACGCTTCCAGCCGACCATGGTACCCAGGCCCAGCGCCAGGGCGACCGCCAGGATCACCCAGAACGGGGCGTATTCGGTGGTACCGGTCAGGTCCTTGCGCAGCTTGTTCAGGTCGTCTTTTTCACGGGCGGCCAAGCCAGGCAACTTGCCGACCTTCTTCGCCGTGTCATCCAGGCAGAGCAGGTAGCGACGTACTTCGATACGGCTTTCAGACGGCAGCGAATGGTAGTCCGCCACACCTTTGAGGGTGCTGAGCAGCGCGTCGATGGTGGGTTCGGTCTGTTGCGGGTTGCAGCGGAATTTCTCCGGCAGATCGCCTTCCACGCTTTTACCCAGAGCCAGGAATTCCCCCAGGGATTCGCTGTTGCGCTGGTAGAACTGGCTCAGGTGCAAGGTCGCATCGCGGGTCCGTTCGATCTGATAGGTGGTGCTGCTCAGGTCGAGGACGAACTGCGAAGGCACGATGCCGATCAGCACCAGCATGATCAAGCCGATACCTTTTTGACCATCGTTGGAGCCGTGGACAAAGCTGACGGCCATGGCCGAGATCACCAGCACCAGGCGGTTCCAGAACGGCGGGTGTTTCTTGTCGTCGATCTTGCGGCGCTGCTCCGGCGTCTTGTGCATCTTCGACAGCGGACGCCACCACTTCAGGGCGATCAGCACCAGGGCGGCGATCAGGAAGCCGGCCATGGGCGAGAACACCAGGGAGGCGCCGATATCGATCGCCTTCTGCCAGTTCACCCCGTCGGCCAACGGGATATCGTTGATCAACGCGTTGGCCAGGCCCACGCCGAGGATCGAGCCGATCAAGGTATGGGAGCTGGATGCCGGGATACCGAAGTACCAGGTGCCCAGGTTCCAGGTGATGGCCGCTGCGAGCAGCGAAAACACCATGGCCAGCCCGTGTCCGGTGTTCACATTGATCAGCAGCTCCACGGGCAGCAGGTGAACGATGGCGTACGCCACCCCCACGCCGCCCAGCAGTACACCGAGGAAATTGAACACACCGGAAAAGAACACCGCCAGATGGGGCGGCATGGCTTTGGTGTAGATAACAGTGGCAACCGCGTTAGCGGTGTCATGAAAGCCGTTGATGAACTCGAAGGCGAGGACAAAAGCCAGGGCGAGCAAGAGGCTCACAAGCACCCAAGCATCCAGTCCGCTGAATAAATCGATCATGAAGGTTTTCTGACCCGGTCGTAAGGGGGCGCGATTATGCCAGAAAACCTTGGCAATCGATGCATTGCCTGCTCATCGGTAACATTCTTCAACGAAATAATTTGTAGGAAAGCCTCTGGTGCCAGGTTTTCCGCGGGGTACGTAACCCTTTGATTCAGGGGCGCAAAGCGCACCCGAACAGGATCGCCGCAAGCTGACGAGCGCCTCACGCGGTTGTATGAAATATCTGAAAGAAGGTCGGCCATAGACGCTTCCCAGCCGTCGGGCGGGGAAAGGATGGCGGCCCGCTCATGGCGGGCGTGCACTACGGTTTCCAGCCTGGGTGGCGACCGGAGACCTCTTCACAAGAACATCTGGCCCAGAGCGTCACTGCTCTTCGGCTTTGAGTTCTTTTTCCATCTTCTGGAGTTCCTGGGTGAAGGCCTGGTCCTGAACGGTGGCGCGCTTACGCCAGGGTTTGCGTTCCGGTTCAGGTTGCGCGGCGTAGGTGGTGATTTCCCCGCCGTAAACTTCCTTGTAACGTTGTTCCTGGCGCTCAAGTTCCGCGCGCAGTTCGTCTTTCGTCACAGTTCTACCTAATTAATTGAAATTGAATCTGGTGATACGCACTGCATGTAGACATGCAGACGGCCACGGCACCAGAGCTGACAGCTGACGTAGCATCAGGGCTTCGTGTTGTTGCCAATACAGGGGAAGCGATCCTTGAAGATGCTTCGGGCACCACGGTATCAACCACGGCGCCTGCGTATGGGAGCGGTCGATTGGCCGCACCGTCGCTGAATTGCATTATAGCGGTCTAGCTGAATAACACTATCGGGAAAAATTTAAAGGGCCTGTTGTTGTGTGAGTCGATGTTTGTATGTCCAAACTTGTGTCAATGAGGTTTCAGAAGATGCTGGCGAGTGCCGGTATCCTGATACCGTTCAAGGCGACAAGTTCAATATCGCCCGCATTCTTCACCTCAAACCGCTGCCACTGTCGCTCAACTTGTTATCGCGAGTTCGCCGGCTGGCGACAGGATTGCGATTATCGGTCGTCGGTTCGATAATCGAACGCTGTTGGCGGTCTGGCCCTTGTCGATCCGTCAGGCAGCCGCTTGTAATAGCCGTCATTCCCGGGGAAGGACCAGACATGAACGACCAATTGCGCAATGCCTTCACTTCAGTCGCGCCACCGATCGTCGCCTCGCCGGCCAAACGGATCCAGGCCCTGACCGGTGATCCCGACTTCATGACGTCCCTGGCCCGCGGGTTGGCCGTAGTCCAGGCCTTCCAGGAGCGCAAGCGGCACCTGACGATCGCCCAGATCAGCCACCGCACGGAAATTCCTCGCGCCGCCGTCCGGCGTTGCCTGCATACCTTGATCAAGCTTGGCTACGCCACCACGGACGGGCGCACCTATTCGCTGCTGCCCAAAGTGCTGACCCTGGGGCACGCCTATCTGTCCTCGACGCCCCTGGCCGTTTCCGCCCAGCCGTATCTGGACCGCATGAGCGAGCAACTGCACGAAGCCTGCAACATGGCGACGCTCGAAGGCGACGACATCCTCTATATCGCCCGGTCCGCCACTACCCAGCGCCTGATTTCGGTCGATCTATCGGTTGGCGGGCGTCTGCCAGCCTATTGCACTTCAATGGGCAGGATTCTCCTGGCCGCCCTGGATGATGCATCGTTGCGTGACTACCTCGACCACGCCGACCTGCAAGCCAAGACCAGCCGGACCTTGCACACCCCCGAAGCGTTGCTTGAGTGCCTGCAACAGGTACGGCAGCAGGGCTGGTGCATCGTTGACCAGGAACTGGAGCAGGGCCTGCGTTCGATTGCCGTGCCGGTCTACGACGCTTCCGGCCAGGTGGTAGCGGCACTGAATGTCAGTACCCACGCCGGACGGGTCAGCCGCAATGAGTTGGAACAACGCTTCCTGCCCGGTCTGTTGGGGGCCAGTCGCGACTTGAGCGCGCAGCTGTTCACTTAAGCTGTTCGATAAACGCACACAGTCAGCGGCGATGAATTGACGGTCTTTGCCTGGCCTCATTAATGTCGCGCAGCGTCATCCGGCGAGTTTCGCCGGTCTCTGTCCGTTCGCCTGCGTTTCTTGCGTGGAATAAAAATAAAATGAACCAGCCCCAGACCTCCGTAGGCTCCTGCCTCGATGTGCAGTCCTTCATCAATGCCCAGCCCATTTCGCGCTACCAATGGCGGGTGGTGATTCTCTGTTTCCTGATTGTCTTCCTCGACGGCCTCGATACGGCGGCCATGGGTTTCATCGCCCCGGCCCTGTCCCAGGATTGGGGGATCGATCGCGCCAGCCTTGGCCCGGTGATGAGTGCCGCGCTGATCGGCATGGTCTTCGGCGCGCTAGGTTCCGGGCCATTGGCTGACCGCTTCGGGCGAAAAGTCGTATTGGTGGGCGCGGTCCTGCTGTTTGGCGCATTCAGCCTGGCGTCGGCCTACAGCACCAGCGTCGATCAATTGTTGGTGTTGCGCTTCCTCACTGGCCTGGGATTAGGCGCCGGGATGCCGAACGCTACCACCTTGCTCTCGGAATACACCCCGGAGCGCAAGAAATCCCTGTTGGTGACCAGCATGTTCTGCGGCTTCAACCTGGGCATGGCCGGCGGCGGGTTCATCTCCGCCAAGCTGATCCCGGCGTTCGGCTGGCACAGCCTGCTGCTGATTGGCGGGATCCTGCCATTGATCCTGGCGGTCGTCCTGCTGTTATGGCTGCCGGAGTCGGCGCGTTACCTGGTGGTGCGCAATCGCGGCAGCGACAAAGTGCGCAAGACCTTGGCGCCGATCGATCCGGCCATCGTCGCCCAAGCGGCGAGCTTCAGTGTGCCGGAACAGAAAACCGTGAAGGCCCGCAACGTGCTCGCGGTGATTTTCTCCGGCACCTACAGCGTCGGTACGTTATTGCTGTGGCTGACCTATTTCATGGGCCTGGTGATCGTCTACCTGTTGACCAGTTGGCTGCCGACCCTGATGCGCGACAGCGGCGCGAGCATGGAACAGGCCGCGTTTATCGGTGCGTTGTTCCAGTTCGGCGGCGTATTGAGCGCCGTCGGAGTGGGTTGGGCGATGGACCGGTTCAATCCGCACAAGGTCATCGGCCTTTTCTATCTGATGGCCGGGTTGTTTGCCTACGCGGTGGGACAGAGCCTGGGCAACATCACCTTGCTCGCCACGCTAGTGCTGGTGGCGGGCATGTGTGTCAACGGCGCGCAATCGGCGATGCCATCCCTGGCCGCGCGTTTCTACCCGACCCAGGGCCGTGCCACCGGTGTGTCGTGGATGCTGGGTATCGGTCGTTTCGGCGCGATCCTCGGCGCCTGGATGGGCGCGACCCTGCTGGGCCTGGGCTGGAATTTCGAACAGGTCCTGACTGCCTTGGTGATCCCGGCGGCCCTGGCCACCACGGCGGTGGTGATCAAGGGCATGGTCAGCCATGCGGATGCGACCTGATCCAAGGACTATGAGTCCTGTGATGGATCTGCGGGAACGAGCCTGCTCGCGAAACGTCGGGTCAGCCCCACATGCGGTGGCTGACACACCGCTATCGCGAGCCGGCTCGCTCCCACAAGGATCGGAGTGTCTGAAGAAATCGATAGCCAAACAACAATCTGTTCGATAAACGAACACTCAGTCGATTATCGGATTGTTCGGCCTTTTCCCGCAGCTTAATCTTCAGTCACTCCGGCGCCTAACCTCGCGCCTTTTTCTTCATGTCGGTCTACTGGAAAACGGGAGCCTGCCCCATGGCTGAAATCCTTTCGCTGCACGACGCGGTGAAGCAATTCGTCAACGACGGCGATACCGTCGCGCTCGAAGGCTTCACTCATCTGATTCCGACGGCGGCGGGTCATGAAATCATTCGTCAGGGCAAGAAAGACCTGACCCTGGTGCGCATGACGCCTGACCTGATCTACGACCAGTTGATCGGCGCCGGCTGTGCTCGCAAGTTGATTTTTTCCTGGGGCGGCAACCCTGGCGTCGGGTCGTTGCACCGCCTGCGCGATGCAGTGGAGAAACAATGGCCGCACCCGCTGGAGATCGAGGAACACAGCCATGCCGACCTGGCCAACGCCTACGTCGCTGGCGCCTCCGGCCTGCCGTTCGCGGTGTTGCGGGCCTACGCCGGCTCCGACCTGCCGAAGGTCAACCCGTTGATCAAGAGCGTGACCTGTCCCTTCACCGGTGAAGTCTTGGCCGCCGTACCTTCGGTGCGCCCGGACATCACGGTGATCCACGCCCAGAAAGCCGACCGCAAGGGCAATGTGTTGCTGTGGGGCATTCTCGGTGTGCAGAAAGAAGCCGCCCTGGCCGCCAAGCGTTGCATCGTCACCGTGGAAGAAATCGTCGACGACCTGAATGCGCCGATGAACGCCTGTGTCCTGCCGACCTGGGCGTTGAGCGCCGTGTGCCTGGTACCGGGCGGGGCCCATCCGTCCTACGCCCATGGCTACACCGAACGTGACAATCGTTTCTACCAGGCGTGGGATCCGATCGCCCGGGATCGTGAGACGTTTACTGCATGGATCGATGAATACATCCATGGCACCAAGGATTTCAGTGAGTTCCAGGCCAGACTGGCAGCCGCTTCGCAGGTGAAATCATGACTTACTCCACCAATGAAATGATGACCGTCGCCGCGGCGCGTCGCTTGCAGAACAACGCCGTATGCTTCGTTGGCATCGGCCTGCCGTCGAAAGCGGCCAACCTGGCGCGGCTGACCTCGTCGCCGGATGTAGTGCTGATCTACGAGTCTGGTCCGATCGGTGCCAAGCCCAGCGTGCTGCCGTTGTCCATTGGCGACGGTGAGTTGGCGGAAACCGCCGATACCGTCGTCCCGACCGGGGAGATTTTCCGCTACTGGTTGCAGGGCGGGCGTATTGACGTCGGTTTCCTCGGCGCTGCCCAGGTCGACCGCTTCGGCAACATCAACACCACGGTGGTGGGCGACTATCATCAGCCGAAAGTCCGCCTGCCGGGTGCTGGTGGCGCACCGGAAATCGCCGGTTCGGCCAAGAGCGTGTTGATCATCCTCAAGCAGTCGGCACGTTCGTTTGTCGACAAGCTGGACTTCATCACCTCGGTCGGTCATGGCGAGGGTGGCGATTCGCGCAAGCGCTTGGGCCTGCCAGGTGCCGGTCCCGTGGGCATCATCACCGACCTGTGCATCATGGAGCCGGAAGCCGGCAGCCATGAGTTCGTGGTCACCGCGCTGCACCCCGGCGTGACCCGCGAGCAAGTCATTGCCGCCACCGGGTGGGCGATCCGTTTCGCCGACCAGGTGCAAACCACCGCCGAACCGACCGAGGTGGAGCTGCGCGCATTGCGCGATCTTGAAGCTCGTACCGCGGCGGCCCACGGCCAGGCACCGGGAGAAGCCTGATGCGCGACGTGTATATCTGTGATGCGATTCGAACCCCTATCGGCCGGTTTGGCGGCGGTCTATCCGCTGTGCGCGCCGATGACCTGGCGGCCGTGCCGATCAAGGCGCTGATGGAGCGCAACCCATCGGTGGACTGGAGCTCTGTGGACGAGGTGTTCCTCGGCTGCGCCAACCAGGCGGGTGAAGACAACCGCAACGTGGCGCGCATGGCGCTGTTGCTGGCAGGCCTGCCAGAGAGCATTCCCGGGGTGACCCTCAACCGCCTCTGTGCCTCGGGCATGGACGCTGTAGGCACGGCGTTTCGCGCCATTGCCAGCGGTGAAATGGATTTGGCCATCGCTGGCGGCGTGGAGTCGATGTCCCGCGCACCGTTCGTGATGGGCAAGGCCGACTCGGCGTTCTCGCGCAACATGAAACTGGAAGACACCACCATCGGCTGGCGCTTCATCAACCCATTGATGAAAGCCCAGTACGGTGTGGACGCGATGCCACAGACGGCGGACAACGTGGCCGACGATTACGCCGTGTCGCGCGCCGACCAGGATGCTTTCGCCCTGCGCAGCCAACAACGCACGGCAGCGGCCCAGGCCGCAGGATTTTTCGCCGAGGAAATCGTTGCGGTGCGCATTGCTCATAAGAAAGGCGAAACCGTGGTCGAGCAGGACGAGCACCCTCGCGCTGACACCACGCTGGAAACCTTGAGCAAACTCAAACCGGTCAATGGCCCGGACAAGACCGTCACTGCCGGCAACGCCTCGGGTGTGAACGATGGCGCGGCGGCGTTGATCCTGGCGTCGGCCGAAGCGGTGAAGAAACACGGCCTGACGCCACGGGGCAAAGTGCTGGGCATGGCCAGTGCCGGCGTGGCGCCACGGGTGATGGGCATCGGCCCGGTGCCGGCGGTGCGCAAGCTCACTGAGCGCCTGGGCCTGGCGGTCGCCGATTTCGATGTGATCGAACTCAATGAAGCCTTCGCCAGCCAGGGCCTGGCGGTGCTGCGCGAACTGGGGCTGGCGGACGATGCGCCGCAGGTCAACCCTAACGGCGGCGCCATTGCCCTGGGCCATCCGTTGGGCATGAGCGGGGCGCGCTTGGTGATGACGGCGCTGCACCACTTGGAAAAGACCGGTGGCAAGAAAGGCCTGGCGACCATGTGCGTCGGCGTCGGCCAGGGTCTGGCATTGGCAATCGAACGCGTCTGACGCGTCGTTCTACTAATAAGAAACCGAGGAATGCTACATGACTGACAAGCCTGGTTATCGTCGCCCTCAAGCGGGCACCCAGCCGGAGTATCTGCACCCGCCGTACCAGTCCACCAACCTGCGCTCGCCATCCAAGCCGTTGGTGTATCTGCCTCACTCGCTGTCGGAAATCACCGGTCCGACCATAGGCGCCGACCGCGTGCAGGAGAAGGACAACGACCTGACCGCCCAGCATGCCGGCGAGCCGTTGGGGGAACGGATCATCATTCACGGACGGGTGCTGGATGAGCACGGCCAGCCGGTGCCGGGCATTCTCGTGGAGATCTGGCAGGCCAACGCCGCCGGTCGCTACAACCATGACCGTGACAACCATGACGCGCCGCTGGACCCGAACTTCACCGGCACCGGTCGCACCATTACCGACGCCGACGGTTGGTATCAGTTCCAGACCATCAAGCCCGGTGCTTATCCGTGGGGCAACCACCATAATGCCTGGCGCCCGGCGCATATCCATTTCTCACTGTTCGGGCCGAGCATTCTGACGCGCCTGGTGACGCAGATGTATTTCCCCGGCGATCCGTTGCTGGCCTACGACCCGATCTATAACTGCGTGCCGGACACCAGCGCCAAGGAACGCCTGATCGCCAGTTTCGACCTGGAAAAAACCGTCCCTCACTACGCCCTCGGTTACCGCTGGGACATCGTCTTGCGCGGCCGCGATGCCACGCCGATGGAGAAATAAGATGACGCTCACCGCCACCACATCCCACACCGTTGGCCCTTACTACCATATCGGCCTGACCTGGCTGAACCGTGAAGACCTGACTGTTGCCCAAACCCTTGGCCAACGCGTGGCGATCACCGGGCAGGTGGTCGACGGCAATGGTGAATTCGTCAACGACGCCATGCTGGAAGTCTGGCAGGCCAACGCCGCCGGTAAATACGCCCACCCCGAAGACGACCAGGACAAGCCCCTGGACCCGCATTTCGAAGGCTTCGGTCGGGTGCCGGTGGACGCTGAAGGGCGCTTTCGCTTCACCACCATCAAGCCAGGCACAGTGCCAGGGTTGAGCGGCACGACCCAGGCACCGCACCTGGTAGTGCTGGTGTTCGCCCGCGGGTTGGTCAAGCATTTGCTGACGCGCATCTACTTCGATGGCGAGCCGACCAACGAAACCGACCCGCTGTTGGCCTGCGTGCCCGAGGAACGTCGTGCCACCATTGTGAGCAAACCCGATGCCTCGGGCGTGTATCAGTGGAACGTGATCCTGCAGGGCACGGATGCCGAGACGGTGTTCTTCGATTATTGAGTGATTACACCTGTGGGAGCGAGCCTGCTCGCGATAGCGGTGGGTCAGCTTGCATCCATTATTGAATGTGCCGCCCTCATCGCGAGCAGGCTCGCTCCCACATGGCGGCGGCACAGGCAATGCAATACTGTGGAACGGGACTGTTACGAAGTGTGTCTAGACTCTGTCCAGTCCCCAACGAGTGAATAGCCCATGACCATCCCAATCAGCCACTACACCGGTGAAGAACGCAGCAAGCGCATCTTCGCCATCGTCGGTGCCTCATCCGGCAACCTGGTCGAATGGTTCGACTTCTATGTCTATGCGTTTTGTGCGATTTATTTCGCGCCGGCGTTTTTTCCGTCGGACAACCCCACGGTGCAACTGGTCAACACGGCAGGTGTGTTCGCCGCCGGGTTCCTGATGCGACCCATCGGTGGCTGGATTTTCGGCCGGGTGGCGGACCGTCACGGGCGCAAGAATTCGATGATGATTTCGGTGCTGATGATGTGCTTCGGCTCGTTGCTCATCGCGTGCCTGCCCACCTATAAAGACATCGGCGTCTGGGCGCCGGTGCTGCTGTTGTTCGCACGCCTGTTACAAGGCTTGTCGGTGGGTGGCGAGTACGGCACCACCGCTACTTACATGAGCGAAGTCGCCCTTAAGGGCCAGCGTGGTTTTTTTGCTTCGTTCCAGTACGTGACGCTGATCGGCGGGCAACTGCTGGCGGTGTCGTTGGTGGTGATCCTGCAGCAGTTTCTCAACGAGGACGAACTGCGCGCCTATGGCTGGCGGATCCCGTTCGTGGTGGGCGCCCTGGCTGCGTTGATCTCCCTGTTCCTGCGGCGCTCACTGAAGGAAACCAGCAGCAAGGAAATGCGCGAGAACAAGGACGCCGGCAGCATCGCGGCGCTGTTTCGCGACCACAAGGCCGCGTTCATCACTGTGCTGGGCTACACCGCTGGCGGCTCGCTGATTTTCTATACCTTCACCACCTACATGCAGAAATACCTGGTGAACACCGCCGGCCTGCACGCCAAGACCGCCAGCTACATCATGACTGGCGCGTTGTTCCTCTATATGTGCATGCAGCCGCTGTTCGGCATGCTGGCGGACAAGATCGGCCGGCGTAATTCCATGCTCTGGTTCGGTGGCCTGGGGGCGTTGTGCACGGTGCCGATCCTGCTGACCCTCAAAAGCATCAGCAGCCCGTTCCTGGCGTTCGTCCTGATCACGTTGGCGCTGGCGATCGTCAGTTTCTACACGTCGATCAGTGGCCTGGTGAAAGCGGAAATGTTTCCCCCTGAAGTGCGGGCGCTGGGAGTAGGGTTGGCGTACGCGGTGGCCAATGCGATTTTTGGCGGCTCGGCCGAGTACGTCGCCTTGAGCCTGAAGGCACAGGGCATGGAGAACGCCTTTTACTGGTATGTCACGGTGATGATGGTGGTGGCGTTCCTGTTCAGCCTGCGTCTGCCCAAGCAACCGGCATACTTGCATCACGACCTTTGACTCAACTGCGCCGGCCCTTGAGGCCGGCGCTCCCAAGGACTGTTTATGAGCGACCGACTGGGCAATCAACTGTTCGATGCCTACTTCACCGCCCGCGACATGCGCGAGGTGTTCTGCGATACGGGCCGGCTCCAGGCCATGCTCGACGTCGAGGCGGCATTGGCCCGGGCCGAAGCGCGGGTGGGTTTGATTCCCCAGAGCGCGGTGGCGCCGATCGAGCAGGCCTGTCGTGCCCAGCTTTACGATTTTTCGGCCTTGAGCGAAGCGATCGCCAGTGCCGGCAATTCGGCGATCCCGCTGGTCAAGGCGTTGGGCAAACGCATCGCCGCCGAGGATGCTGAAGCCGAACGCTACGTGCACCTGGGCGCAACCAGCCAGGACGTGATGGACAGCGGGTTGGTGCTGCAACTGCGCCAGGCGTTGGGCTTGATCGAGGCAGAACTGGCCCAGCTGGCCGGCACCCTGGCCCGCCAAGCCGAACGCTACGCCGCCACTCCGCTGGCCGGGCGTACCTGGTTGCAGCATGCCACGCCGGTGACCCTGGGTATGAAAATCGCTGGTTGGCTGGGAGCGATCACCCGCAGTCGGCAACGTCTGAAAGAACTCAAGCCACGCTTGCTGGTGCTGCAATTTGGCGGCGCCTCTGGAACGCTCGCCGCCTTGGGCGAACACGCCTTGCCCATCGCCGAAGCCTTGGCTGCCGAGCTACAACTGAACCTGCCGGAACAACCGTGGCACACCCAGCGCGACCGCCTGGTGGAGTTCGGCTCGGTGTTGGGTTTGATCGCCGGCAGCCTGGGCAAGCTGGGCCGCGACATCAGCCTGTTGATGCAGACCGAGGCTGGCGAAGCGTTCGAACCGTCGGCGCCGGGCAAGGGCGGTTCGTCGACCATGCCCCACAAACGCAACCCGGTGGGCGCGGCGGTGCTGATCGGCGCGGCGACGCGAGTGCCTGGTTTGTTATCGACGCTGTTCAGTGCCATGCCTCAGGAACACGAGCGCAGCCTGGGCCTGTGGCACGCCGAATGGGAAACCTTGCCGGAGATCTGCTGCCTGGTATCCGGTGCCTTGCAGCAGGCACGGCTGCTGGCTGATGGGCTGGAAGTCGACGCGGCGCGCATGGCCCGCAACCTGGAACTGACCCAGGGATTGGTGCTCGCCGAAGCGGTAAGCATCGTCCTGGCCCAGCGGGTGGGGCGCGACACGGCGCATCATCTGCTGGAGCAATGTTGCAAGCGCGCCGTGGCCGAACAACGGCATCTGCGGGACGTGTTGGGGGACGAACCCCAGGTCACTGCACAGTTGTCCGCTGCTGAAATCGATCATCTACTCAACCCCGCTCACTACCTCGGCCAGGCCCAGACCTGGGTCGCCCGAGCGGTGGCCGAACACCTTGCCTTGAACGCCTGAAAGGAGATTGTTGTGGGATTCGTCAAACTCGCCGAGGGCGATCTGAATTACCGATTGGACGGGCCGCAAGAGGCCCCGGTGCTGGTGCTTTCAAACTCTCTCGGCACTGACCTGCACATGTGGGATGCGCAGGTCCCGGCTTTCAGCGAACACTTTCGCGTATTGCGTTTTGACACCCGTGGCCATGGCCAGTCGCTGGTCACCGAAGGGCCCTATAGCATCGAACAACTGGGCCGCGATGTGCTGGCGATGCTTGATCAGTTGGGCATCGACAAGGTGCATTTCTGTGGCTTGTCCATGGGCGGGTTGATCGGCCAATGGTTGGGGATCAATGCCGGTGAGCGGCTACATAAACTGGTGGTGTGCAACACTGCCGCGAAGATCGGTGACCCCTCGGTATGGAACCCGCGCATCGAAACCGTGCTGCGTGATGGCAAGGCGGCGATGGTGGCGTTGCGCGATGCCTCGATTGCCCGTTGGTTTACCCCAGACTTCGCCGAGGCGCAGCCTGCGACGGTGAAACAAATCACTGACATGCTCGCCGCCACTTCGCCCCAGGGCTATGCGGCCAACTGTGCGGCGGTGCGCGATGCCGATTTTCGCGAGCAACTGTCGTCGATCCAGGTGCCGCTGCTGGTGATTACCGGCACTGAAGATGCTGTGACGCCGCCGTCGGGTGGGTACTTTATCCAGGAGCGGGTCAGTGGCGCCGAGTACGCCGAGTTTTATGCCGCGCACCTGTCCAACGTCCAGGCCGGCGCTGCGTTCAGCGCCCGGGTGCTGGATTTCCTGCTTGATTCTGGCCGAGCCTGAGGAGTTTTTTGTGGACGAGAAACAACGTTACGACGAAGGCATGCAGGTACGCCGCGCGGTGCTGGGCGATGCCCATGTCGACCGCAGCCTCAATGCCTTGACCGAGTTCAACAGCGAATTCCAGGAGATGATCACCCGTCACGCCTGGGGCGACATCTGGACCCGCCCGGGCCTGCCGCGCCATACCCGCAGCCTGATCACCATTGCCATGCTGATCGGCATGAACCGTAATGAGGAACTCAAGCTACACCTGCGCGCCGCCGCCAACAACGGCGTGAGCCGCAGCGAGATCAAGGAAGTGATCATGCAGAGCGCGATCTACTGCGGCATTCCGGCGGCCAACGCCACCTTCCACCTGGCCGAATCGGTCTGGGATGAGCTGGGTGTCGAATCCCGGTCTTAACATTCACCGCTCCCACACTGGATCTTCAGTGAGTACAAATTTTGTGCCCGACACTGATCCCCCTGTGGGAGCGAGCTTGCCCGCGATAGCGGCGGGTCAGCTTGCATCGATCTTGAATGAGATGACGCCATCGCGAGCAAGCTCGCTTGTATGTTTAGACTTGAAGGGGTGGGCGGGACTAAAAGCTCGATTCCGACTCTAGCCAGTACGGACCGTGGGAGACTTCTCGTTCCGCCCTTTCTACCTAAAGCGCCGATAAGGAATTCAT
>Ga0209051_1000135_pt1 | contig 138142 bp, 128 predicted proteins | sample AraplaCvi_mMS_r2_2_FD_184286 | JGI IMG/M metagenome (GOLD analysis project Ga0209051, IMG submission 184286) | Arabidopsis root microbial communities from North Carolina, USA - plate scrape MF_Cvi_mMS_r2 (SPAdes) (version 2) | ecosystem: Host-associated > Plants > Roots > Endosphere | place...
ATTGCCGCAAGCTGCTCTCCTTTCCGCGCATCCGCTCGACGGTGATGGATTTCGCCGCCAGCACCCTGCTGCGCGATGCCGGTTTCGAGCAGTTCGATTGCATCGCCGGCGGCGAGACCGCCGGCATTCCCTTCGCCGCCCTGCTTGCCGACCGCCTCGGCCTGCCGATGATCTATGTCCGCAAACAGCCGAAGGGCCATGGCCGCAATGCCCAGATCGAAGGCAATATGCCGGAAGGGTCGCGCGTGTTGGTCATCGAGGATCTGACGACGGCCGGCGGCAGCATGTTCAAATTCATCGATGCGGTGCGGGCCGCGGGCGGCATTGTCGATCACGGCATTGCGCTGTTCTTCTACGGCATCTTCGGCCAACAGCGCTTTGACGACGGCAAGGTCCGGCTGCATCATATCGCCACCTGGCGCAATGTTTTGGCTGTTGCCAAGGAGCGGCAGCTGTTCGACGACAAGACGCTTGAAGAGGTCGAGGCTTTCCTCGATGCGCCGCTCGCCTGGTCGGGACGCAACGGTGGCGTCAGCGAGCTTTCGCTCTAAGCGGTTGACAAAAGCCCGCTTAATCGGTTGATGAACATATCAGTGCTGTTGGGAGAAATTCGATGATTTTGTGCTGCGGCGAAGCCTTGATCGACATGCTGCCGAGGGATACGACCCTTGGCGAAAAGGGCTTTGCGCCCTATGCTGGCGGCGCGATTTTCAACACCGCCATCGCGCTCGGCCGCCTCGGCATTCCCACTGCCTTCTTCACCGGCATCGCCGACGACATGATGGGCGAAATCCTGCTTGCGACGCTGAAGGCGAGCAATGTCGATTACAGCCCCTGCGCCATCACCCAGCGCCCCTCGACGATCGCCTTCGTCAAGCTCGTCAACGGCCAGGCGACCTATGCCTTCTACGACGAAGGCACGGCCGGCCGCATGATCACCACGGCCGACCTGCCGACCCTTGGCGACGATTGCGAAGCGCTGCATTTCGGCGCCATCAGCCTGATCCCGAGCCCCTGCGGCGAAACCTACGAAGCGCTGCTCGACCGCGAGGCAGCCAAACGTGTCATTTCGCTCGACCCGAACATCCGCCCCGGTTTCATCAAGGACAAGCCGGCGCATATGGCCCGCATCAAGCGCATGGCGGCAAAATCCGACATCGTGAAATTCTCCGATGAGGATCTCGACTGGTTCGGTCTTTCGGGCGACCACGACACGCTCGCCGCCCACTGGCTCGCCCACGGCGCCAAGCTCGTCGTCATCACCAAGGGCGCCGAAGGCGCCTGCGGTTATACCAGGGATCGCAAGGTGACGGTGCCGAGCGAACGCGTCACGGTCGTTGACACCGTCGGCGCCGGCGACACCTTCGATGCCGGCGTCCTGGCCTCGCTGAAGATGGACGGCCTGCTGACCAAGCCGCAGGTCGCCTCGCTCGACGAACAGGCGGTGCGCAACGCCCTGACACTGGGTGCGAAGGCGGCGGCCGTCACCGTGTCGCGTGCCGGCGCCAACCCGCCTTGGGCGCGTGAGATCGGGCTTTAAGGCAGGGCCCACCTCTCGATTCCCTCTTCCCCCCAGCGGGGAGAAGGTGCCTGTAGGGCGGATGAAAGGGGCCGGCGAAGCCGGTCTTCACAACGCTGCTGCGGGATCGGCGGCGTTGGAATCGTTTCGACCTTGTTCAAGCCTAGAGCACGGCGTTTCGCGATAAGTTTTATATTGTTCCGGGCGGCCCCCTCATCCGCCTGCCGGCACCTTCTTCCCCGAGGGGGGAAGAGGATATGCCGCAACGTCTCGACATCCTGTCTCTCGCGCCAAGCGCGGGGGCGCGCCCGGCTGGTCGGTCAGGGCACGCCAGCCCCGCTCCGGTCGGAACTCGGAACGGTCACCAGGTCCCGCAGGAAATTTTCGCACCAGAGCGAGACGTCGTGCGAAAGCAGATGTTCCATCATCATGCTCCAGCGGTCACGGCGCTCCTCAAGCGACATGGCGAGCCCTCGCGCAATCGCATTGGCGGTGCCTTCGATATCGTAGGGATTGACCAGCAACGCGCCCTTCAACTCCCTGGCCGCGCCGGCAAAGCGAGACAGCACCAACACGCCCGGGCGATCCGGATCCTGGGCGGCGACATATTCCTTGGCGACGAGGTTCATGCCGTCGCGCAGCGGCGTGACCAGCCCGATCGTCGCCAAGCGGAAGAGCCCGGCGAGCACATTGCGGCTGATCGATCGATTGACATAGCGGATCGGCACCCAGTCGACCGTGCCGATGGCGCCGTTGACGCGGCCGGCCTGTTCGGCGACCATCTTCTGCATCTGCTCGTATTCGGGAACTTCGGATCGCGATTTCGGCGTGACCTGCAGAAAGGTCACCTTGTTCTGGTAGGCCGGATTGCTGGTAATGAAGCGCTCGAACGCTTCCAGCCGCTCAATGATGCCCTTCGAATAATCGAGCCGATCGACGCCGATGATCATGTCGCGGCCTTCAATGCTGCGCCGGGTCTTCTGGACCATGACGTTGTTTGCGGCTTTTTCGGCGAATTCGGCGAATCCAGCGGTTTCGATGCCGATCGGATAGGCGCCGGCCTTGAAGACCCGCCCGTGCGAATCGAACAACCCGTTGCCGAGGTCGTCGCCGATGCCCTCCCTTCTGAGATAGCCCGCGAAGTTCTGCAGGTCGTAGTCGGTCTGGAAGCCGACGAGATCGTAATGCGAGAGCCCGCGCATGATTTCCTCGTGGACCGGCATGGTGACGAGAATGTCCGCCGGCGGCCAGGGGATATGCAGAAAGAAGCCGATCCGGTTCTTCAGCCCCATCTGGCGCAGTTCGGCCGCCAGTGGAATGAGGTGGTAATCGTGAACCCAGATAATATCATCAGGCTCGATCAGCGGCGCCAGCCGGTGTGCAAAGAAGCGGTTGACGCGGAAATAACCGGCCATTTCCTTCCGGCCATATTCGGCGAGATCCAGGCGGTAGTGGCAGATCGGCCAGAGAACGCGGTTTGCAAAGCCGCGATAGTATTCTTCGACGTCGGTGTCGGTGAGGTCGGTCAGGGCATAGGTGATGTTGCCCTTCTGCAGTTGTGACAGCGCGCCCGGTTCCCTGTCGCCACTCGACTCTCCCGACCACCCCATCCAGATGCCGCCGCGCTCCTGCAAGGCTGCCTGCAGCGCGACGGCAAGGCCGCCGGCAGCAGCACCCCCATCTTTGCTCGGCACGGGAACACGATTGGAAACGACGACAAGACGGCTCATGGAGTTCCTTTGCCTGAGAGCGGTTCAGCTTTTTATGGAAGCGCCTGCTCATCGGCCGATGGGATTGATGGAACGGAGCGTCGTCCCAGGCTTGATAGGCCATGTCTTGGGAAGCAGCCCCTGCACAGAATTTGCTTAAATCTAGGGTGATTGCCGAGAAATGAAAGAATTCCTTCTATAATTTTCCATTAGAAGAACATTTCATCCGCTTCCGCACGACGAGCGTCTGTGCGGCGGCGCACCAGATCCTACTGATATCGGTTTAACATTTGCGGCTGTGATGATGATATCGGCGCTCGTCGCGATGTCGGCCCGTGGATGGCCTGCGCGGGTCACAGCCCGCCGCGGGACGCCGCTCCCAGGAATGGGGCCGTCGGAGGACGGGCATAAACGTCTGCCCGGCCTCTTGCGTTAAGATGAGGCGGCTGCCTCGAGTGCTTACTTCGCGAGCTTCGACAGCGCTGCGACCAGCCCCTGCGTCGAGGAATCATGGCCAGCCGCGCTCTCCTTGCCCTCGACGACAGGCAGCAGCCCCGTCGCCAGTTCCTTGCCGAGCTCGACGCCCCACTGGTCGAAGGAGTTGATGCGGAAGAGCACGCCTTCGACGAAGACGCGGTGTTCGTAGAGCGCGATCAGGCGGCCGAGGGCGTAAGGGGTGAGCTTGTCGTAGACGAAGGTGATCGACGGCCGGTTGCCCTGGAAGACGCGGTGCGGGGCGATGAAATCGGCCTTCTTGTCGTCCATTCCTTTGTCGGTCAGCTGCTTCTTGGCTTCATCGAAGGTGCGGCCCTTCATCAGCGCTTCCGACTGGGCGAGAACGTTGGAGATCAGCAGCTGGTGCTGGTGGCGCAGCTCCGGCTCGAAGGCGTTGGCGGCGATCATGAATTCGGCGGGGATGATGCTCGTGCCCTGATGGATGAGCTGATAGAAGGCGTGCTGGCCGTTGGTGCCGGGCTCGCCCCAGACGACCGGCCCGGAATTGCCCTCGACCGGCGTACCGTCGATGGTCACACCCTTGCCGTTCGATTCCATGTCGAGCTGCTGCAGATAGGCAGGAAAGCGCGACAGGCGCTGGTCATAGGGCAGGATGGCGCGGGTGGGATAACCGAGCACATTGCGATGGTAGAAGCCGATCAGGCCGAGCAGCATCGGCAGGTTTTCGGCAACCGGCGCCTGACGGAAATGATTGTCGACGGCATGGGCGCCGTCGAGGAACTTGCCGAAATTCTCCGGGCCGACGGCGATCATCAGCGGCAGGCCGATCGCCGACCAGATCGAGTAGCGGCCGCCGACCCAGTCCCAGAAGCCGAAGACGCGGGCGCTGTCGATGCCGAAGGCGGCGACCTTGTCGAGCGCCGTCGAAACGGCGGCGAAATGGTGCTGCACGGCCGCTTCGCCGAGCGCCTTGGCGATGAAATTGCGCGCCGTCTGCGCATTGGTCATTGTCTCAACGGTGGTGAAGGTCTTCGAGGCGACGATGAACAGCGTCGTTTCCGGCTGAACCAGCTTGAGGATATCGGCGATATGGGCGCCGTCGATATTGGAGACGAAATGGGCGCGCGGGCCGTCATGGAAGGGAGCAAGCGCCAGCGTCGCCATCACGGGGCCGAGATCCGAGCCGCCGATGCCGATATTGACGACGTCGGTGATCGCCTTCCCGGTTGCGCCCTTCAGCGCACCGGAGCGGACGCCGCCGGCGAATTTGCCCATGGCGGCCAGCACCGCGTTGACATCCGGCATGACGTCCTTGCCGTCGACCAGAACCGGCGTGTTGGAGCGGTTGCGCAGTGCAGTGTGCAGAACGGCGCGGTCCTCGGTGAAATTGATCGCCTTGCCGGAGAACATCTCCTCGCGCTTCTTCTCGACGCCGCCTTCTTCGGCGAGTTTCACCAGCAGCTTGAGGATGTCGTCGTTCACTGCCGTCTTGGAAAAATCCATCAGCAGGTCATCAAGCGAGACGGAGAAGCGCGAAAAACGCTTGGAATCGGCGGCGAAGGCCGCACGAAGATCGGTCGCCTTGGTGGCGGCGGCGGTGCTTTTCAGCTGTTCGACGATGGCGTTCATGGGAGGCTCCTTTGGAGGCGGAAAGGTTGCGGAAACTATTCGCTTTATCGGGCCTAAATCAAGTTCAGCCGCCGCTCCAATATGAAAAAAGCCACCCGCGGCAAGCGGCTGGCTTTTAGAGCCTTTCCTGGTCAGCTTGAAGCATTCTGCCGGAGCAGGTTTTCGTCAGGGCAGAGGCGATTGGCGATGGGCATACCGCAAGGTACGTCCGAGCCGATCGCCTCTGATCCTGGCGGAAACATGCCCGGCCCACCGGCCGCACCGCTTCGCCGTGGCGAAGCGATACGTGCGTCCGGCGCTTTAAAGTCTTGCAGATTTGCCTGGCAAATCTCCGGGAGGGTTGGCTGAAACGGGCCTGCTGATCGACCGGCCGGCTTGGCCGTAGAACTGGGCTACGACGCGCGCCGGCCGGTCGACCATCCGACTCCGTTTGAGCCAACAGAATGCTTCAATCTGACCAGGAAAGGCTCTAATTTCATTAGATTGTCAAATTCAGCCGCGCAGGTCCTTGCGCAGGATCTTACCGACCGGCGACTTCGGCAACTCGGTGCGGAATTCGATGAAGCGCGGGCGTTTGTAATTGGTGAGGTTGGCGATGCAATGGGCCTTCACCTCGGCCTCCGTCAGGTTCGGATCCTTCCTGACCACGAAGAGTTTGACCGCCTCGCCCGAATGCCCGTCCGGCACGCCGATGGCGGCTGCCTCGAGGATGCCTACATGCATGGCGGCGACCTCCTCGATCTCGTTCGGATAGACGTTGAAGCCCGAAACCAGGATCATGTCCTTCTTGCGGTCGACGATTTTGGTATAGCCGCGCGCATCCATGAAACCCATATCGCCCGAGCGGAAATAACCGTCTTCGGTCATCACCCGCGCCGTCTCCTCCGGCTTCTGCCAATAGCCGGCCATCACCTGCGGCCCGCGAATGCAGATCTCACCGACCTCGCCGAGCGGCAGCGATTTTCCGTCTTCGTCGCGGATATCGAGATCGGTTGAGGGCATCGGCAGGCCGATCGAGCCGGTGAATTCCGGCGAATCGAAGCGGTTGGCTGTGGCGACCGGCGATGTCTCGGAAAGGCCGTAGCCCTCGGTCACCGCCGTGCCCGTTATTTTCAGCCAGCGTTCGGCGACCGGACGCTGCACGGCCATGCCGCCGCCGAGCGACATGATCAGCGGGGAGAAATCGAGCTTGGCGAATTCGGCATTGTTCATCAGCGCATTGAACAGCGTGTTGAGGCCAGGAAAGATATGGACATCGGACTTGCCGAATTCCTTGACCAGACCGGGAATGTCGCGCGGATTGGCGATCAGGATATTGCGGGCGCCGAGAGACATGCCCATCAGCGAATTCACCGTCAGCGCGAAGATGTGGTAGAGCGGCAGGGCGCAGAGGAAATTCAGCACCTCGGGCTGTTTCTTGCGCTCGAAGGCCGATCTGAGCCAGAGCGACAGCTGCAGCTTGTTGGCAAGCAGATTGGCATGCGTCAGCACCGCGCCCTTGGCAACGCCCGTCGTGCCGCCGGTATATTGCAGGAAAGCAATATCACCGCCGGCAAGCGTGACCGGCTGCAGGGTTTTTTTCGCCCCTTCGCGCAGCACTTGGCCGAAGCTCTTGTGCTGCGGGATCGACCAGGAGGGAACGAGCTTTTTCACCTTGCGCACCGCGAAATTGACGATCAGCCCCTTCAGCCCCAGCATTTCGCCGAGCGAGGTGACGACGACATGGCGAAGGTCGGTCTTGTTCAGGACCTGCTCCACCGTGCGGGCGAAATTCTCCAGCACGAAGATCGCCTTGGCGCCGGAATCGCGCAGCTGATGTTCGAGTTCGCGCGGCGTATAGAGTGGATTGACGTTGACGACGACGAGACCGGCCCTGAGGATGGCATAGGTGGCGACCGGGTTCTGCAACACGTTCGGCATCATCACCGCGACGCGGTCGCCCTTTTGAAGGCCCGTGCTCTGCAGCCAGGCGGCGACTTTGCGCGTCTGACTCTCCAGCTCGCGGTAGCTCATCGCCTTGCCCATGCTGGCAAAGGCGGTGCGGTCGGCGTAACGGGCGCAGGATTTTTCGAGCAGTTCCGCCAGCGAGGCATGTTCCGGCGGCGGAAGCTCGGCCGGAACCACATCCGGATAGGCGGCAAGCCAGGGTTTTTCAGGCTTGGCTCCGTTCGGATGGACGGAAATGCTGTTCATCGTGTCTCTCTCCCTTGCGGCCGCCGCGCCGACGATCGGTCGGCAGATTGACCGAAAGATCCTCCATCTTCCAGTCCGGCAGCTTATGCCATTGCTCGAATGGTTCAAGCCGAATGAAGCTATACTAACCTTGACGTAAACGTCAACATTCGCCGATTGCGCAATCGTGCCGGAGAGCGGGAACTTTGAACCCGCGATGACGTTGATCTTGCATACCCAATCCGAGGAAACCCAAAGGAGATGCATCATGCTCGATCAGGAAACTGACGCCAACCGCCGTGACCCGGACGCCAAAAGCACGCATTCGCTGATCGCCAGCGACCGCGTCGAAGGCACCCGTGTCTATGGTGCCGATGGCAGGCATATCGGCTCCATCGAACGTCTGATCATCGGCAAGCTTGACGGCCGCGTCGCCTATGCCGTGCTGAGCTTTGGCGGCTTCCTCGGCATTGGTCACGATCACTATCCGCTGCCCTGGGAAAAGCTGAACTACGACACGCAGCTGGATGGCTATCGCATCGACCTGACCAAGGAACAGATCGAAGGCGCCCCGAGCTATGCGGACGATGACGACAGCTGGTACAACGACAATGGCCGCCGAGTTTACGATTACTATGGCGTGCCGCCCTACTGGATGTAACGTCGTCCGCTAGGCTGAGCTGGAAGGGCCCCGTGCGATGCGGGGCCTTTTTGCTGTTTGGCGGCAGAAGACCTGCCTTACAAAGGGTGCGAGGAACGGAGAGATCACGGCATGTCCTCTTCTCCCGTCGGCAGAAGTGCCGGCAGGCGGATGAGGGGGCTACACGGCACACCTCACCCCAAACTATGTCCTTACGCCGTGCCCAAGGCGCCAATCAACCCGATTGCAGCGCATCGCATCCGCACGAGGATTGCAGGAAAGACCGGCGTTTCCGACTCCCTCATCCGCCCTACGGGTACCTTCTCCCCAAGGGGAGAAGAGGGAATCGAGATGTTGTGGCGGCCCTTTTCAGCGCCCCGCCACAAGATCATTGGCCGACCGCAACACGGTGCCGATCGTGATGTCCTCCGCGACGATCGTCTTCCCCGTCGTCACCGAAAACACATGGCTCTCGCCCGGCAGCAGCGTCACCAGCATCGTGTCGACCACCGCGTCCGGATCCAGCCGATCCGCCATCAGGCAGAGATCCTTGAGGAAATTATCAGCCCTCACCTTCACGGCATACCCGCCATTGATCGCTGCGACATCGACGCTCAGCCGCGGCGCCGGCAGGGCAAGCGCGATATCCTCGACGAAATAGTGAAAAGCCCGCCTGTCGAGCATCTCGACGACGATGACTTCCTCGTTCGGTAAGCCGGGCCTGACGATATCTTCGGGCAGCGGAAACTCCTTCGCCGCGAAGCGGTCGCAGAGCAGACGCCAGAATTCGAATTCGCCCAACACAGTGCCGTCGAGCGTCAAACGCCTTCCGCTGATCTTTGCCCGCCAGAACAGCGTTCTCTCGTTGACCGCCACCGCCGAAAGCCCGTCGCCGCGTGGCTGGATGGTCAAGAGACGCGGATCATAGGCGGCCTTCAGCGCATACCAGAGCGGCTTGCGGCGACCGGCAGAATCGAGTGCCGCCCAGGAGGTCACCGGCCAGCAATCGTTGAACTGCCAGACCACCGCACCCCTACAGATCTCTCGATGCGAGCGCATGTGCTCGATGCCGAAGCGGATGGCGCGGGCCTGGTTGAGCTGGGTGGCGAAATGCCAGTCGTCCATCGTTTGCGGTTCCGGCAGGTGACCTGAGAGGCCGCGGATCAGCTTGTCATTACCCTGCGTCGCCTTCTGGTGATGGAAGACGCCGTTCGATTGCGGCGTCAGCGGCGTGTCATGAACGCTTTCGGCGATCGTCGCCCAGGCGGCCGGCGCCTGCCAGCCGAATTCGGAGCAGAAGCGCGGGATATAGTTGCGGTAGACCTCGTAGCCGACATCGTTCCACACGTCCCAGATATGTTTGCAGCCATGGGCGTCGGCATTGGGTTCGATCTCCATCGAGCCGGAATAGGGGCTGCCGGGATAATAGGGCCGGTCGGGATCGAGTTCGGCGCAAAGTCTTGGCAGCAGGTCGAGATAATAGCCGAGCCCCCAGCTTTCACCCGGCTTGATGATCGGCCGCCAGCCCCATTCGTCGAAGCCCCAGATGTTCTCATTGTTGCCGTTCCAGAGGATCAGTGAGGCATGTGGCATCAGCCGCACGACATTGTCGCGCACCTCTGCCTCGACCTCGCTCCTCAGTGGCTCCTCCTCCGGATAGGCCGCGCAGGCAAACAGGAAATCCTGCCAGACCAGCATGCCCATGCGGTCGCAGGCTTCGTAGAATTCGTCGCGCTCGAAAATGCCGCCGCCCCAGACGCGCAGCATATGGATATTGGCGGCCTTGGCCTCCTCGATCCGCGCGCCATAACGCTCAGCCGTCACCCGCGAGGGGAAACAATCATCGGGAATCCAGTTCGCGCCGGCGATGAACAGCGGCACGTCGTTGATGACGAAGGCGAAGGCCGAGCCGTGCGCGTCGGCCGAGGTGTCGAGCCTCAGCGAGCGGAAACCCAGCTCGCGCTCGTCAGCGTCGAGCAGATCGCCGCTGGCATCGTCGACGAGCTCAAGCGTCAGGGAATAAAGCGGCTGCGCGCCGAGATGGTGCGGCCACCAGAGCTGCGGCGAGGGGAGGGTAAGCTCGAAAGAAACCTCGTCTTCGTCGGCGCCGATCGCCACCGTTTTGGTCACGTCGCCGATTGTAGCGGTGAGCCGGCAGGCCGCCCCCTCGCCATGCCGCGCCAGCCGGGCATGGACCTTCACCAGCCCGTCACCACCGGCAAGGCTTGCCGAAACCCTTATCTCGCCGAGCCGCGCCCGATCCCAGCTTTCCAGCCTGACCGGTTTCCACAGGCCCGCCGTCACCAGCGTCGGGCCCCAGTCCCAGCCGAAATTGCAGGCCATCTTGCGCATCAGATTGCCCGGTCCCGGATAGTTGTTGGGCCGGTAGCCGTAATGGTTCTCCATCTCCGCGCCATAGGCATAGGCGGAGCGGAAGGTGACCGTGAGTTCGTTGGCGCCTGTTTTCAGCAGCCCGGAAACATCGAAACGATAGGTGCGGTGCATGTTGAAGCTGCGGCCGATTTCCTCGCCGTTCAGCGCGATCACCGCGATGGTATCGAGCCCGTCGAAGACCAGCTCCTGGATCTTGCCGTCCTCAGGCGCGGCCTCGAACGTGCAGCGATAGGCCCAGCCGGTTTTGCCGATCCAGTCGTTGGTGATCTCGTTGACGTCGATATAGGGGTCGGGGATCAGCCGGCTGGCGAGAAGGTCGAGATGCACGCATCCCGGCACGGTTGCAGGGATCGATTCCGGCAGGCCGGGCCTTCCTGTATCGTTGCAGTGGAGTGTCCAGCCGGAATTCAGCGTGGTCTTCTCGATCATGCGGGCTCCTGATTTATGCCGCTCGAAACTGTGGGGTGAGGTGTCGTCGGAAGGGCGCCGCAATCGGTCGCGGCGCATTGTGGGTCAGAGAAACCGGCCGTGGCGCTGCAGCACTTCGATCTTGTAGCCGTCGGGATCGCTGATGAAGAAGAACAGGCCGAAGAGCTTGCCGTCGCGGTTGAGCTCCACCATCTGACCCGGCTTCAGCCCCAGCTTTGACAGCCGCTCGCGCTCGATCGCCACCTCTTCGACCGAGACGGCGAGATGGCCATAGGCGTTACCGAGATCGTAGGGTTCGGTCCGGCCCTTGTTGACGGTCAGCTCCAGTTCGAAGCCGGTCTCGGCATTGCTGAGATAGATCAGCGTGAAGGTTTCGAAATCGACGCGGTCGGCGACCGAAAGGCCGAAGGCCTTGCTGTAGAATTCGACCGAGCGCGCCTCGTCGAGAACACGGATCATCGAGTGGATCATCTTCGCCATGGCGTCCTCCCGTGGAATCGATCACCGCAGCCTTGGTAGCGGTCCTTTCACGCCGGGCGCAAGCCGATTCTTCGGGTGATCGCCGCTTCGACAAGGCCCATGGCGTCATAGATCAGCACCGCCATCAGGCCGACGATCAGCCCGCCCTGCAGGATGAAGGCGGTATTGTCGGAAATCAGTCCGGCAATGATCACCTCGCCGAGGCCCTTGGCCGCCACCGTCGAGCCGATCGTCGCCGTGCCGATATTGATGACGGTGGCAACCTTCAGCCCTTCGAGGATCAGCGGCAGGGCAAGTGGTAGCTCGACCCGCAACAGCCGCTGCGTGGCACCCATGCCCATGCCGTCGGCGGCGTCGAGAACCTGCGGCGACACCTGCTTCAGCCCGGCGACGGTGTTTTCGAAGATCGGCAGCAGGCCGTAGAGAAACAGCGCGATCAGCGTCGGCATGGCGCCGAAGCCGGTGGCCGGAACGGCAAGCGCCAGCACCGCGACCGGCGGAAAGGTCTGCCCGGCATTGGCGATCGCCCGCGACAGCGGCAGAAAGTCGGCGCCGCTCTCGCGGGTGACGAAGATACCGCCGGCAACGGCGAGCACGGCGCTGCAGACAATCGATCCGATCACCAGCTGCAGATGGCCGACGGCGAGCGAGGCAAGGCTGTTCTGCGTATAGACGGCGGGCGCATTGTTGCTGGTCAGCGGCACGAGCAGGAAGGACAGCCACTCGGTCCTGAACAGCAGGATGAGCAGAAGGGCGAGCGCCGCCAGGCGGAAGAGATTGGCGACGACGAGTTTCATGCCTTGCGGCCCAGTTCGAGCAGCCGGCTCATCGAGATCGATCCCACCGGCGCCTTCTCGCCATCCTGCACCGCCGCCTCGTCGACGCCCTGCCAGATCATTTCGGCGAGCGCATCGCGCAGGCTGAGCGATTGCGACAGGGCATAGGCGAGACCGCTTTTGGCCGGCTCCATGCTTTCTTTCAGCGGCAGCAGCGACATCAGCTTCAGCGCCCGGTCGGAGGTGCCGGTCAATTGTTGGACGAAGGGGTCGGCGGGTTCGGTGAGGATCTTTTCCGGCGTCGAGCATTGCAGCAGCCGGCCCTGGCTCATCACCGCGATCTGGTTGCCGAGATGGAAGGCCTCGTCCATGTCATGGGTGACGAGGATGATGGTGGTGCCGAACTGCTTCTGGATCGCCAAGAGATCGTCCTGCGCCTTGCCGCGGATGACCGGGTCGAGCGCGCCAAAGGGTTCGTCCATCAACAGCAGTTCCGGCTCGGCCGCCAGTGCCCGGGCGACCCCGACGCGCTGCTGCTGGCCGCCGGAAAGCTGGTGCGGATATTTGTCGGCGAAAGTTGCCGGATCGAGGTTGAACAATCCAAGCAGTTCCTCGACCCGTCTGGCGATACGGGCCGAACCCCAGTCGAGAAGCTGCGGCACGGTGGCGATATTCTGCGCCACGGTGCGGTGCGGGAAGAGCCCGTGCCCCTGGATCGCATAGCCGATCTTGCGGCGAAGCTCCGTCACCTCGACGTCGATCACATTCTGCCCGCCGACGAAAATCTCGCCCTCGGTGATCGGCACCAGCCGGTTGATCATCCGCATCAGTGTCGATTTGCCGGAGCCGGAGGTACCGACGATGACGGTAATCTCGCCCTTCTCGACCTGCATCGAGACATTGTCGACGACGGTGGCCGTGCCATAGCGCTTGGTGACGTTCCTGATCTCGATCATGCTCATGCGGCGGATCCCCGGATACTGTCGATGACCGCATCGAGGATGACGGCCGATGAGAAGGCAAAGAAGACGGTCGGCACGGCGCCGAGCAGGACGAGGTCCATGGCCGTCTGGCCGAGTCCCTGGAAGATGAAGATGCCGAAGCCGCCGCCGCCGATCAGCGCGGCGATCGTCACCATGCCGATCGCCTGCACCAGCACGATGCGGATGCCGGTGAGGATGACCGGAAAGGCAAGCGGCATGTCGATGCCGGTGAGGATCTGCCGGCGCGTCAGCCCCATGCCGGCCGCGGCATCGCGCACCGAGGGGTCGACGCCCTGCAGGCCGACGACGGTGTTGGCAACGATTGGCAGCAGCGAATAGAGCACCAACGCGATCAAGGCGGGCGCCGTGCCGATGCCGCGAATGCCGATGGCCGATGCCAGCGCCACATGGGTGGCGAGATAACCGAGCGGCAGCATCAACAGGCCGAAGAGCGCAAGACTGGGGATCGTCTGGATGAGGCTGAGGCCCTGCAGCACGATGGCGCGCAGCTTCGGCACCCAGAAGCAGAGGATGCCGAGCGGCAGGCCGAGGATGATGGCGATGGCGAGCGAACCGAAGGCCAGCAGCAGATGCGAGATCGCTTCCGTCTCGAACTGCGGCGCCCGCGTCGAGAACTCCTTCATGATCGACAGGCTGTCGAGCAGGCCTGAGGAAAGCGAGATGAAGAGCAGCGCGGTGTAGCCCGCAAGGGCCGCGACCCGCATCCAGGGCGCCAGCCTTATTTTCACCAGCGCATCCGAGATGACGAGCCCGATCACCGCAAACAGCACCCAGAAGCCGCCGCCGGGCGTCATCCGCGCCACCGTGCTGCCGGGCGGTGTCGCCGCCGTCGAGACGAGGCCGATCGCAACGACCAGCGCCGCAAGGCAGAGTGTGGCGATCACGAGCCGGGCGAGAGCATTGCGGAGAAACAGCGTCGCCAAGGCCGTGAGAATAAGCAGCACGGTCAGGAAGATGACGGAAGGCTGGGGAAGAAGCTGCGTCAGCAGCATCGGCTTGCCGGCGGCGATGCGGTTCGCCTTGACATAGATGAACGGCATCAGTGCCGTCGCCGCAATGCCGCCCGCCACCAGAACCACGCCGAGCCGGTCCAGCCTGCGGACCGCTGAGGTTTCTTCCATCAAATCAACCCTGTCTGAGCAATCCCGTCCGGCCAACCCTATCAGCAGAGGGGGCTCCGCCCGCAATCGGGCGGAGCGAGTGATGATTATTTCAGGAAGCCTTTTTCCTTGAGATAGGCTTCAGCGACGGATTTCGCCGGCTCGCCGTCGACCTGGATCTTGGCATTGAGCTTGCGCAACTCGTCGGCGGTCAGGCTCTTGAAGATCGGCGAGAGCACTTCCTCGATCTTCGGATTGGCTTTCAGCACCTCTTCGCGGATGATCGGCGTCGGCGCATAGACCTGCTGCACGTTCTTGTCGTCTTCGAGAACGGTGAGCTCGGCCGCTTCGATCGCGCCATCCGTGCCATAGACCATGGCGGTGTTGACGCCGTTGGTTTGGTCGGCGGCCGCCTTGATCGTCGCCGCCGTGTCGCCGCCGGAGAGAACGACCATCTGGTCTGGCTTCAGCTGGAAGCCGTAGGTCGTCTGGAAGGCGGGAAGCGCGCCGGCTGAATTGACGAATTCGGCAGACGCCGCCAGCTTGGCGGCACCGCCGCCGGCGACCCATTTGCCGAAGTCCGTGAGGCTCTTCAGCTTGTTCGGTTCCGCGACGTCGCTGCGCACGGCGAGCGCCCAGGTGTTATTGGCAGGCGACGGCGTCAGCCAGACGATCTTGTTGGCGTCGTAATCGAGCTTCTTCGCCAGCTCGTAACCCTGGTCGATATTCTTCCAGGCGGCATCGTCGGCCTTGTTAAAGAAGAAGCCGGCATTGCCGGTATATTCCGGATAGATGTCGATTTCGCCTGCGGTGATCGCCTTGCGCACGACCGGCGTGGCGCCGAGCGCGATGCGGTCCTGCGTCTTGATGCCGTTGGCTTCGAGCGCAAGCGCAATGACATTGCCGAGCAGCGTGCCTTCCGTGTCGATCTTCGACGAGACGACGACATCCGCGGCGTGAGACGCACCCGCCGCGAAGGCGGAGAGCGAGACGGCGAGTGCGAGTTTCTTCAGCATGGAATATCCCCTTGGTTGACACTGTTAGCACTTTGAATTGCTGCATTATGCAGGTGCGCAAGCTCCGAGCGGGAGCTCTGCGCACAGAAGTTCGCCAGCCAGCGCGACGACGTCGCCACCATGCCGGAATTGCGTGCGTCATGGAAATAGCGTGCACGCCCGAAAAATCGATGCAAGCCCCCTCCAGTATTTGCAGTCGCGGCACGATTATGGCGGCGAATGCATCTCTACGCGTGGAAACGCATTCCCTTTTCCAGGGCCGGCGCGATTTGTTTTTGTCCCCTTGCGTGTTTCCGCGGTGGTCCGGTGCTCTGTTGCGGATTGCCGCCGCCCGGATTTTTCTATGACGGAAACGATAGCCCGCCTCTTACGATGCAGGGATATCTTTTTTCGTGAACACATCATATCGTCCGGTTTTTCCAGCGCTTTCCGGAGCCAGCCCTTTTGCATCTCGGCGCCCTGTTCATAAGCCACCATGTCCTCACCTCCGGTTCGGTGCGCGAGACCGCGCGGCGCTTCCAGCTGTCGCCCTCCACTGTCTCGACGGCCATCCGCCATCTCGAAACAGAGCTGGCGATGAAGCTGACGGAACGCGCCTCCGGCGAGCTGGTGACGCTGCTCGCCAGCGGCAGGGTGCTGGAGGGACTGGTGCCGATCACGGCGGCAATCGGCGAACTCGGTCAATTCACCGGTCATGACGTTGCGGCCGCCGATGCCCACGAGGCCTGGGCATCGCGCATTCCCCTGAAGATCGTCACGATGGAGCGCTTTCTCGAAGTCGCCGATCAGGGCAGCATCAATCGCGCCGCCCGCCGTCTTCGCCTGGGTCAGCCGCAGCTTTCGCTTCAGCTTGCCAATCTGGAGAAATTTTTGGGTGGCCGCCTGTTCGAGCGGCAGGCGCAGGGCTCGGTGCTGACGGAGGAGGGCAGGCGCGCCTACCAGGTCTTCACGGCGATCAGCCAGGCCTGGAACGATCTGAAGTCTTCGGCCGACGAGCGATATCGGCGCACCGCCCGGTCGCTGCGCATCGGCTCGATCATCCCCACGGGATCGGAAAGCTGGGTGGCGCGCTGCCTGGGTTCGCTGGTTTCGGAATGGAATGCGCGGCGCAGCAACAATGCGATATCGCTGGTCTCGATGACCGCCGACGATCTGCGCGAGGCGCTAAAGAGTGGCCGCATCGATGTCGCCATCCTGGATTCGGTCTTCGGGCTGGAAAGCTTCCGCCATCGCGAGCTGCTGCAGACCGACATGGTGGTGATCGCGCCGCCGGATAGCACCGAAACGAATGTCGCCGATCTCGTCGCCGGCCATGCCATCTGCATGCCGAGCCCGCGCACCGGCCTCGGCCACGCGGCCATGGCCTTCAGCTATGAGCGTGGCCCAAACCGGCGGTTCCGCAGCCAGGATATCACTGCGGCGGATTCGCTGCCCGTGATCGTCGACCTCGTCGCCAATCACGGCTACGTTTCCTTCTTGGGCCGCGCCAGCGCCATGCCGATCGCTGATAAGGTGCGCATTGTCGATCTCGACGAACATCTGCCGATGTCCTATCACGTCGCCTTCAATCATCGCAAAGCCGCCGCCGATGCCTGCGCCGTCATCATCGAGGCGGCGGCGAGAATCACGTCTGAGCCTGTCGCGCAGACCGAAAGAGTTAGGGAGAGCGCGGCATGACGATCCTGCTGGAAGTGTGCGTGGATAGCGCCAATGGCCTCGCCGCCGCCATCGAGGGCGGCGCCGACCGCATCGAGCTTTGTTCGGCGCTGGAGCTCGGCGGTCTGACGCCGCTGCCGAGCTTGATGCGGATCGCCGCCAGGGCGCGTATTCGCGTCTACGCGATGATCCGCCCGCATGCCGGTCCCTTCATCTTCGACAGGGCGGACGAGGAAGCGATGATGCTCGATATCGACGCCGTGCGCGCCGCAGGCCTGGCCGGGGTCGTCATCGGCGCCAACCGGCCTGATGGTACGCTCGACATGCCGCTGATCCACCGCCTGAAGGCGCATGCGACAGGCCTCGGCTCGACGCTGCATCGGGCGTTCGATCTGGTGCCGGATGCCGATCAGGCGCTGGAACAGGCGGTCGAACTCGGCGTTGAGCGCATCCTGACATCCGGCTGCGCGCCGAAGGCGGCCGACGGAACCGAAACCCTGAAACGCCTCTCGGCAAGGGCCGCCGGCCGCATATCCATCATGCCCGGCAGCGGCATCCGCCCCGCCAATGTCACCGCCATCTTGCAGGCAACCGGCGCCCGCGAGGTCCATGGATCCTGCAGCTCACCTGTGGAAAGCGCCGACCCCCGCGCGGTCGCCTTTGGTTTCGAGGCGAAAAGCGCGAACCGGACGGACAGTGCGGTGGTCAGGGAGATGTGCAGGGCGATTGCGTCAATGGAGCGTTAGCGGTCTCGCAATTCCGGACGGAAAGCGTTTTGCGATTTTGAAACGCGAATGCAGTGCTTGCGCCATGGGTCCTCGGGTCAAGCCCGAGGACGACGGAGTGTGGTGTGGGCGCTGCGGCAAATAAGTGCCGTAGACACCAAACGACACGCAAATTGGGACCGCGGGTTTTCCCTATTTTTACGCGATCCCGGACATAAAACGGGCGCCCACCTTTGATGGAATTGCTCCAAGCGTCCCGGCCCTTGCCGCGTGGTTTCCCCATCCTCCGTCATACTCGGGCTTGACCCGAGTATCCACGACGCACTCCACGTGCATGCTACCGTCTTACCCTAATCTCCAACCCTGATCACCGCCTTGATCAACCCGCTCTTCTCATGCGCCCAGCGCGCCAGATCTTGCGGCGTATCGGCCAGCGCCGTCCGGTGGGTAATCAGTTTATCCACCGGCACCAGCCCCTTGGCGATCGAATCGACCACATGCTCGAAATCGACGCGGGTGGCGTTGCGGCTGCCGATGACCATCATCTCGCGTTTGTGGAATTCCGGGTCGGAGAAGCGGACATCGTCCTTGACGACGCTGACCAGCACCAGTGCGCCGCCATGGGCGACGAAGGAGAAGGCCTTTTCCATCGACGGGCCGTAACCGGTCGCGTCGAAGACCACGTCGAAACCGTCACCATTGGTTTTTTCCCGCACGGCATCCGCAGTGCCTTCATCGGCGACGATGCCGGAGGCGAAGCCGAAGCGCTCGGCCGCCATTTGCAGCCGCTCACCGCTGGTATCGAGCAGTGTCACCTCATGCCCTGCAATGCGCGAAAAGATCGCCGCCCCGAGCCCGATCGGTCCGGCGCCGATGACGAGCGAGCGCGCGCCGGCACCCGTCATCGAACGGCGCACCGCATGGGCGCCGATCGCCAGAAACTCGGCGGTGGCCGCAGCCTCGAGGCTCAGCCCCTCGGCGGCATAGAGATTGCTTGCGGGAACCGAGATCTCCTCGCAGAAGGCGCCGTCCGTATGGACGCCGAGCACCTTGATATTGGTACAGCAGTTCGGCTTGCCCTTGATGCAGGCGACGCATTGGCCGCAGGAGAGATAGGGATTGACGATGACGGGCGTGCCGGCGGTCAAGGCAACACCGTCGCCGGCTTCCAGCACCGTCGCCGATATCTCGTGCCCCATCACCCGGGGGTATTCGAGGAAAGGGTGCTTGCCCTCGAAGATATGATAATCCGTGCCGCAGATGCCGACATGGCTGACGGCGAGGCGCACCCAGCCGGGCGCCGGTGCCTCAGGTGATGGCCGCTCGACGATCTCGAGCACGCCGGGTTCCCGGCAAACAACTGCTTTCATGACGGGTCTCGCATTCCTGGAAATTGAAGAAGCCGGCCTGTGCGACCGGCTTCTCTGTGTTTCTCAATTGCTCTTGCGGCGGCGCAGCTGGTCGAAGAAGACGATCACGATAATCAAGAGACCGGTGATGATGCGCTGCCAGAAGGAGTTGACGTTCAGAAGGTTGGCGCCGTTGTTGATGGTGGCGAGGATGAAGGCGCCGATCAGCGGCCCGTGCACCGAGCCGACCGCGCCGAACAGGCTGGTGCCGCCGATGACAGAGGAGGCGATCGCCTGCAATTCCCAGCCGTCGGCCTGCGTCGCATTGCCGATGGCGATGCGCGAGGCGAGCAGCACGCCGACGAAGGCGGCAAAGCCGGCCGACAGGATATAGGCGAGGTAGATCATGCCCTTGACGTTGACGCCGGAAAGGCGGGCAGCTTCCGCATTCGAACCGACGGCGAAGAGATAACGGCCCCAGCGGCTGAGATGCAGGAAGACGAAGGATGGCACCGCCACCAGGATGACCATCCAGAACAGGCTCGGAATGCCGAGGAAATCGGCGCGGGCGAAATTGCTGAAACCCTCATCGGTGATGCTGATCGTCGAACCGTTGGTGATCAGCAGGCCAATGCCGCGCAGCGATGTCAGCGTTGCCAGCGTGATGATGAAGGGCGGCAGGCCCATATGGACAATGCCGAAACCGTGGAAGGCGCCGATCGCCACACCGATGGCGAGCGTCAGCACGATCGCTCCCCAGAGCGGCACCCCCGCCTGCAACAGCCAGGCGATGATGACGGTGCAAAAGCCGACGATCGCGCCGACCGACAGATCAATGCCGGCGGTGATGATGACGAAGGTCTGGCCGAGTGCGAGGATTGCCGTCATCGCGCCTTGGCGCAGCAGGTTGGAAATGTTGAGCGGCGTCCAGAAGCTGGCGGTGACGAAGCCGAGTACGATCCAGAGGAAGATCAGCAACCCGATCAGGGTCAGGCCGAACAGGATGTTCATCTTCCGGCGCGGCGGCGGCGCGACGATTTCGGTGGGGGTGGCAGTCATGAATTTTCTCCCTCTTAGAGAATTTTCGTTTTTCCGAATGACGGAAATTCTCTATCTCTTTGTTCTTACGCAATTTCCGAACGCAAAACGGCAGCGCACTTTTGCTGGAATTGCTTGTGCTCAGACACCGATCGCTTCGCTGAGCACTTGTTCATGCGTCGCCGCGTGGAAATCATGGCTGGCGACGAGCTTGCCGCCGCGGAAGACGTGCAGCCGGTCGGCCAGTTCGTAGACTTCAGGCAGGTAGGAGGAAATCAGGATGATGCCCGCCCCCTCCTTCAGAAGCTTGGCGAACAGCCTGTAGATTTCCGCCTTGGTGCCGACGTCGACGCCGACGGTCGGCTCGTCGAAGATGAACAGTCTTGCGCCGTGGCTCAGCCACTTGCCGATGACGATCTTCTGCTGGTTGCCGCCCGACATGCTGGAGGCCGGCACGCGCCGGCTCGGCGTCTTGATGCTGAGATCGCGGATTTGCTTGTCGGCATTGGCCGCTTCGCGCGTATGACTGATCACCGGTCCTTGGCTAAGGCGCCCGAAGACCGGCAGGTTGATGTTGAGGCCGATCGGCAGGTTGAGGCAAAGCCCCTGGTCGCGCCGGCTTTCCGGCGCCAGCGCAATGCCGAGTTCCATCGCCGTGCGTTCGTTTCGGATATCGACGCGCTTGCCCATCCATTCGATGTCACCGGCGCTGATCGGCTGGCGTCCGTAGAGGCCGAGCGCGAATTCGCTGCGTCCGGCGCCGATCAGCCCGTAGAGCCCGACAATCTGCCCGGCTTTGACGCTGAGCGACACGTCCTCGAAGCCCGGACCCGAAAGCCCCTTGACCTCGACGATCGTCCCGCCGATCGCAATCTCTTCCTTGTGGTAGATCTGCTCGATCGAGCGGTTGATCATCAAAGCGATCAGCTCAGCATCGTTGGTCTCGCCGATCAGCCGCGTGCCGACATGCGTGCCGTCGCGCAGCACCGAGACACGGTCGGCCAGTTCGAAGACTTCCTCCATGCGGTGGCTGATATAGACGATGGTGACGCCTTCGCCTTGCAGCCGGCGGATCAGCTTGAACAGCTGTGCGGATTCCTGGCGCGTCAGATAGGCTGTCGGTTCGTCGAAAATCAGGAACTGGGTGCCGCGCATCGCCGCCCGCGCGGTTGCCACCAACTGCTGCTGGCCGATGGTCAGTGAGCTCAGAAGCGCGGCCGCCGGCAGGCCGAAGCCGAGATCGTCGAGCACGGCCTGCGCCATTTTCACCATCTGCTTCTTGCGCATCAGGCCGTAGCGGTTGACCTCGTCGCCGAGGAAGAGGTTGGCGGCGACCGTCAGGTGCCGGCAGAGCACGACTTCCTGGTGGACGGCGTTGATGCCGCGGGCGATCGCCTCATTCGGGGTCGACAGTCCTACCGGATGGCCGCACCACAGGACCTCGCCGGCCGTGCGGGTAATGACGCCGGTGAGCAATTTGATCAGGGTGGATTTGCCGGCGCCGTTTTCGCCGACGATGGCGTGGATCTCTCCGGCCAGAAAGGTCAGCGTCGCCGGCTTCAGCGCCTGGACATGACCGTAATTCTTTTGCAGGCCCTTAAGTTCGAGGATAGGCGATCCGGTCGGGATGCGATTGGCTTCTTTCAGCGTGGCGCTGTCATCATGGCGATGACTGACCTCTTCCAGTCCGATCATGGACCTCTCCTCTTCTTGGTCGTCTCATTTCCACCCTGGCAAACCATAGCATGGATGGAAAAGGCCGCGCCGGTTTTTAGAAAGCCGGCGCGGCCCGTTCTTGTCGGATTACTTGATCTTCGGGTTCAGGAGCGCGTCGATCTTCGGATCGGCCATGTTCGCCTTGGTGACGAGGTTGGCGCCGGTATCGACATTTTCCGGAACCTTTTCGCCCTTGGAGACGGCAAGCGCGGTCTTCACGCCGTCATAGCCCATGCGATAGGGGTCCTGGACGACGAGGCCGGCAATGGCGCCGTCCTTGAGGAAGCCAACCGTCTTGTCGTCGCTGTCGAAGCCGATGACCTTGATCTTGTCGCCGAGCTTGTTTTCGGCGATCGCCTGGCCAACGCCCTGTGCCAGGATGAGGTTCGAGGCGAAGACGCCGACGAGCTTCGGATTGGCCGTGATCAGGTCGGTCATCATGTTGAGGCCGGTGGTTGCCTGGCCGTCACCGTATTTGTCGGCGATGACCTTGAGACCGGGATGCTTGGTCTTGATCTGATCCAGGAAGCCTTCGCGGCGCTGTTCCAGCGAGCCGACGCCGGGAAGATTGGTGAGGATGACGATTTCGCCTTCTTCCTTGCCCGTCATCTCCTTGATCGCGGCGGCAAGACCGTCGGCTGCGATGCGGCCGCCCTGGACGTTGTCCGTCGTCAGGAACGACTTGAATGCCTTGGAATCGGCACCTGAGTCGATGCCGATGATCGGTACCGACTTGGCGGCTTCATCGATCGGCTTGCCGAGCGCCTTGAATTCGGTCGGCGAGATGACGATGGCGGCCGGCTTGCCGGCAACGGCGTTCTCCAGAATGCTGATCTGGCCGTTGATGTCGGATTCGGCCTGGGCGCCGAGCTCCGGCACGTTGACGCCGAGATCCTTGCCGGCCTTGCGGGCGCCGGCCAGAACGATCTGCCAGTAGAAGGACGTCGTGTCCTTGACGATGATCGGGATCGTCACATCGGCGGCAAAGGACGTGACCGGCATCGCCGTGGCGATAACGGCAGCGCCGGCAAGCGCGGTAAAGGCGCGGCGCGACAGAAGGGATTTCATGATGGTCATAAGGGTTCTCCTCTCAAGATGCGTTCTCCTCCGAATAAATCGGCCGCTGAACGCAGGCGGACGATTTTTATCGATAAAAAACATTTGCAGGCAGAAGCTAGCTGAGGCGCAATCAAATTGCAAGAGCGCCGATCCGGCTTTTTTGCTTTGGTAAACTCCTGCCAAGCAACTGATTTCATTTCAATACAACGATAACCTAAAGTAGGTATCAGCCGAGATCGACCTCATGCGGATGCACGACGCCCTTTTTCAAAATCAGGTTGCCGTAGAGCCGGAATTCCGTCGTCGCGACGATATAGGCAGCCTTGCGGGCCATCGCGTAAAAGGCGAAGCGTTCGACCGGCACGATCGCAAAATCGCCGGCGCGCCTGGCAACGATCTGTTGGAACTCGGCGCACACCTCCGGCATGGCGTGCGGGTCGCCGACCACCTCCATCCGCCAGGCCGCTTCCGGCACGAAAGTGTCGAGCGGCATATGGGCGAGGATCGCTTCAGCCATCGCGGTGGCGCTGACGCCGTCGGCGCGGATGACCGGCGGGCCCATCGAGCCTGAGGGAAAATTGGCGTCCGAAATGACGATATCGTCGCCATGCCCCATCGTCTTCAGCGCATGGAGCAGGTCGGGGCCGAGCAGCGGATGAATACCCTTCAGCATAATGTCTCCTCAGACTCGGACCGCTTCGGCGCCGAGCGGCGGCGCGACCAGCGTATAGGGTTCGAATTCGGCATAGATCTCGTCGGCAAGCCGTGGTTCGACGATTTCCATGTTGCGCGTCAGGCTCGACGGTTTGGCCGTGCCGATCAGCACCGATGCGACGATCGGTTCGAGCAGCGGAAACTGCAGGGCGGGTGCTGCCAGCGGCACGCCGTGGCGCTTGGCGATCGCCTCCATGGCGCCGACCTTGGCAAGCACCTCGTCATCGGCCGGCATATAGTCGAAATGTGAACCGGGCACCGGGCCGGTGGCGAGAATGCCTGAGTTGAAGACGCCGCCGACGACCAGCGACGTGCCCTTCTGCCGGCAGAGCGGCAAAAGTTCGGCGACCGCCGAGCGGTCGAGCAGGGTGTAGCGGCCGGCCATCAGAATGCAGTCGAGATCGGCGTTGCGCATGACGTCGAGGCAGACGGGCACTTCGTTGACGCCGAGGCCGAAGGCGGAGATCGCGCCCGAGGATTTCAGTTCTTCCAGCGCCTTGATGCCGGAATCGAGCAGCTGCTTCTGGTAGACGGCATTCTTCGCCGCGCCATGCGTATAGACGCCGATATCGTGGACGTAGAGAATGTCGATGCGGTTGAGGCCGAGGCGTGCATAGCTGAACTCGACCGAGCGCATGATGCCGTCATAGGAATAGTCGTAATCGGCATCGAAGGACAGCGGATCGACATAGCTGTAATCGGGCACGGTTCCGGTCGGCACCGGCCTGAGCAGCCGGCCGACCTTGGTCGACAGCACGTATGAGTCATCAGGCTGGTCGCGCAGGAAATCGCCGACGCGGCGTTCGGCCAGGCCGAGCCCGTACCAGGGCGCCACGTCGAAATAGCGGATGCCGCTGTCCCAGGCCGCCTGCAGCGTGTCCATCGCCTGCTGGCGCGGGCAGGCGCGGTAGAGGCCGCCGAGCGCTGCGGCGCCGAAGCTGATTTCGGTCACCTCAAGCTTGGTCTTGCCGATCCGTCTCGTTTTCATCATGCCTCCTGGCGAAGAACGTGAAATTCTCTGGCCATTCCCGGAAACCGCGAAGCGGGCTTTCCGGGAATTGCGTAAAACAAAGGACTAGAGCGTAGCCCCCAGATGCCAGGGCACGAATTCATTGTCGCCATAGCCGAAGAGTTCGCTCTTGGTCTTCTTGCCGGAGGCCGTGTCGACGATCAGCTCGAAGATCTCGCGGCCCTTGCCGCTGATCGTCGCGTCACCGGTGGCGATCGTGCCGCAATCGATGTCCATATCCTCTTCCATCGAGGCATAGAGGGCCGAATTGCTGGAAAGCTTCAGCGACGGCGCCGGCCGGCAGCCGAAGCAGCTGCCGCGGCCTGTGGTAAAGGCGATCATGTTCGCCCCGCCGGCCACCTGGCCGGTTGCCGAGACCGGGTCGTAGCCTGGAGTGTCCATGAAGACGAGGCCGGGGGCGGTGACTCGCTCGGCATAACCATAGACCGCCGTCAGCGGCGAGCGGCCGCCCTTGGCGACGGCGCCGAGCGACTTTTCCAGAATGGTGGTGAGGCCGCCGCGTTTGTTGCCGGGTGAGGGGTTGTTGTCCAGCGAGGCGCCGTGCAGGGCGACATAATCCTCCCACCAGGCGATTTTCTCGTCGAGTTTCTTGGCCACCTCGTCGCTGACGGCGCGGCTGCGCAGCAGATGTTCGGCGCCATAGATTTCCGAGGTTTCCGACAGGATTGCCGTGCCGCCGGCGGCTGCCAGCAGATCAGCCGCGACACCCAGCGCCGGATTGGCGGTGATGCCGGAAAAGCCGTCCGAGCCGCCGCATTGCAAGCCGATGATGATCTCGCTGACCGACATCGGCACACGCTTTTCCCTGCCGACATCGGCCGCGATTTCGCGCAGCATGCCCATGGCCCGCTCGACCGCGCGGCGCGATCCGCCGGCATCCTGAATGTTGAAATGCCGCTTGGAGGCACCCGCACCGCTCTGGCCGTAAAGCGTCAACTGGTTGACTTCGCAACCGAGGCCGATCATCAGCACGCCGCCGAAATTCACATGTCTTGTATAGCCGGCCAGCGTCCGGTGCAGCACGTTCATGCCGTCGCCGGTCGAGCTCATGCCGCAGCCCTGGTCATGCACGATCGGCACGAAGCCGTCGATGCCGTCATAATGCGGCAGGATTGTCCGGTTCGCCTCGTCGGCGATCGCCCGGCAGACCGTGGTGGAACAGTTCACGCTGGCGATGATGCCGATATAGTTGCGCGTTGCAGCCCGCCCGTCGGCGCGGCGATAGCCCATGAAGGTGCGCGCCTTGTCTTCGCTCGACGCTGTCTCCGGCGCCGAATTGGCGGTCGCAGCCAGCCGGTCGTTTTCGAAATGCAGATTGTGGCTGTGCACATGGTCGCCGGCCTTGACCTCCGCCGTCGTGCGGCCGATCGCCTGTCCGTATTTCACCACGGCGGCGCCGAGCGGAATATCGGCGATCGCCACCTTGTGGCCGGGGTCGATTTTTTCACGGGTTTCAATGCCGGCAACCGTCGAACCCGGCGCGATGGCCGCCGTTGCGACCGCGACATTGTCACCGGCCGACAGGATGATCCAAGGCAGTTTGTCCAAGTCTCTTCTCCCCAGAGCATGACACCGAAAAATCTAAGCGGTTTCGGACGACATCATGCTCCAACTCTTGAATTCAGGAAACACTCGCTGCACCGGCGAATGCGCATTGATTTTGTTTTTTATCTACAATAAACATTTTCAAGTCAACGGGAATATTGATCCTGTGGACGAGGGAGGCAATGAGCCGCAGGCGACTGGAAATAAGCTAAAGGTCGTTTGAACAAGCCCCGGTCTGTTTGCCCTGCTATGCAGAGGCGATTGCGCACGAGGGCGGAAAGCGGGGGTCTGGTGGCAAGGCAGAATACGGTCTTCAAGGAAGCCTACAACAGGTATGCCGTGGCTCTGCGCACGGATACCGCACTGCCCTCTGAGCCGGAGATCGCCGCCCAGCTCGGCGTCAGCCGCTCCACCGCGCGCGCCATCCTGACCCGCCTCAGCGAGGAAGGCATCATCCGCTGGAACAAGCGCCAGAAGATCGTACTGCGCCAGCCCACAGACCGCGACCTCTTTCCCTCCGAAGAAACCGACTCCCTGCATGACATCATCGAGCGCAGCTTCATGCAGCGCATCCTTGCCGATGATGCCGCCCCCGGCATGCAGATCAACGAGCTGGAACTTGCCCGCGAGATCGGCACCGGCACGACAAGCGTGCGCGAGTTCCTGATCCGCTTTTCCCGCTTCGGCCTCATCGAGAAACGGCCGAACAGCCACTGGACGCTGAAAGGCTTCACCCGCGAATTCGCCCTCGAATTGGCCGATGTGCGCGAGATGTTCGAGCTGCATTCCGCTGCCGAATTCGGCCGGCTTGCCAGGGACAGCCAAGCCTGGACCGATCTCGCCGCCATCCGTGACGAACATCACGCCATGCTTGCCGACATCAACCAGCGCTTCAAGGATTTCTCCGTCCTAGACGAACGCTTCCACCTGCTGATCCACCGCGCCTCGAAGAACCGCTTCATCGCCGATTTCTACGACGCCATCGCCATCGTCTTCCACTATCACTACCAGTGGAACAAGACCGCCGCCCGCGAACGCAACGAGCGCGCCATCCACGAACATCTGGATTACATCGCAGCGCTCGAATCCGGCGACCAGGCCGCAATCGAGAAAGCCTGCCGCATCCACCTGCGCTCCGCCCGCCAGACCCTGCTGCAATCCCTGCCGCAGATGGCGACCGACAGTGGCTGAGCGTAAGCGAAAATCGACAAAGGGCGTGCCGTGCAGCCCCCTCATCCGACCCTTCGGGTCACCTTCTCCCCGCTGGGGAGAAGAGGGGAGAATGCCGCTTCGCCAACGATTCCATTGAATGGGGTGTCTTTGGACAGGCGCGTTCGTTTGGGCGGTGTCGGCGCATCTTGCTCCCTCTTCTCCCCAACGGGGAGAAGGTGGCCCGCAGGGGCGGATGAGGGGCCATACGGCACAACGCCAAACTTCGGCACGATGAAACCTTCTGATCCATAAGCCGTTATCGTGCTTATGAGCGGCGCAAAACTTAAACCGAAATCGGTCGACGACACCGAACCGCAGGGTTCCGAGACGACGGCCGAGGATAAGCCATCGACTGCCGAGGCCGTGCCGCCGCCAGATCTTCCACCTCCAGATGTCGTCGAACCCGGTCCGGAACTCACGCCCGAGGAGGCGGAGCAGGCGCGCAAGAAGTATCTGCTCAAGCGTTTCTGGATCAGCGCGCGCCATTACTGGGGCCGCGGCGGCGACAAGTTCGCCTGGCCGTGCACACTCGGGCTGCTGGCGCTGATCGGCATCAATGTCGGCTTCCAATATGGAATCAATCTGTGGAATCGGGGGATTTTCGATGCCATCGAGCGACATGATGCCGGCACCGTCTATTTTCTGAGCGCCGTCTTCGTGCCGCTGGTGCTCGGCACCGTGGCGGTCGTCACCACCCAGGTCGCGCTTCGCATGATGATCCAGCGCCGCTGGCGGTCCTGGCTGACGACCGCCGTCATCGGACGCTGGCTGGCAAACGGCCGCTATTATCAGCTGAACCTGATCGGCGGCGACCACAAGAACCCCGAAGCGCGTATTTCGGAGGATTTGCGGATTGCGACCGAAGCCCCTGTCGATTTCATCGCCGGGGTCATTTCCGCATTCCTGGCGGCCTCCACCTTCATCGTCGTGCTCTGGACGATCGGCGGGGCGTTGACGCTGCCGATCGCAGGCTTCACCGTCACCATTCCCGGCTTTCTCGTCGTCACCGCAGTCCTCTATGCCGCAATCACCTCCAGTTCGATGGCATTCATCGGCCGCCGTTTCGTCCAGGTCTCCGAGGCCAAAAATCAAACCGAAGCCGAATTTCGATATACGCTGACGCATGTGCGCGAAAACGGCGAGAGCATAGCCTTGCTCGGCGGCGAAGAGGAGGAGCGCAACGACCTCCACAAGACCTTCGCCAATGTGCTCGGGCAATGGGCGCTGCTTGCCCGCCAGCACATGCGCACGACGCTGGTGTCGCATGGATCCATGCTGATTGCCCCGGTCGTGCCGGTGTTGCTGTGCGCTCCAAAATTTCTCGAAGGCAGCATGACGCTCGGACAGGTCATGCAGGCAGCATCAGCCTTCGCCATCGTCCAGGGCGCGTTCGGATGGCTGGTCGACAACTATCCCCGCCTTGCCGATTGGAACGCCTGCGCCCGCCGCATCGCGTCGCTGATGATGTCGCTCGACGGGCTGGAGCGGGCCGAACAGAGCGACGCGCTCGGCCGCATCAAGCGCGGCGAAACGGAAGGCGAGGCGATGCTCAGCCTGAACGATCTCTCCGTCTCGCTCGACGACGGCACCGCCGTGGTCACGGAAACCCGGGTGGCGATCGAACCCGGCGAGCGGGTGCTCGTCTCCGGAGAATCCGGTTCTGGCAAGAGCACGCTGGTGCGGGCCATCGCCGGTCTTTGGCCCTGGGGTGACGGCAGCGTCAATTTCCACGCCGACCGCCGCTTGTTCATGCTGCCGCAACGACCCTACATTCCTTCCGGGACGCTGCGCCGCGCAGTCGCCTATCCCGGCGCTGCCGATAGCTGGACGTCCGATGAGATCAAGGCGGCCCTCGACAAGGTGGGACTGGCTTACCTGAACGACAAGATCGAGGAAGACGCGCCATGGGACCAGACCCTGTCGGGCGGCGAAAAGCAGCGGCTCGCCTTTGCGCGCCTGCTGCTGCATACGCCGGATATCATCGTGCTCGATGAAGCGACCTCGGCACTCGACGAAAAGAGCCAGGATAAGATGATGCAGATGGTGATCCATGAATTGCCGGAGGTGACCATCATCAGCGTCGCGCATCGCGCCGAGCTCGAAGTCTTCCATAGCCGCAAGATCACCCTGGAACGGCGCGAGGGCGGCGCAAAGCTCGTCAGCGATATCGACCTCATCAAGCGCAAGAGAAAACGGAACTTGCTGTCACGCGTTCTAGAGAACCGTCGCTCCCCGCGAAAGGCCCGCACGGCCTCGAACAAGACGCGCAGCCCCTGAAGAGAACCTGGGCTTCGCTTGGTCGCAATTCGTCAATCGCCCACTGAGGTTTCCGCGCCGGCAATCCGATCCAGATTGTCGATCAGCCGCTTGAGCAGATCGACGAGCTGTGCCGCTTCCGCCTCCGTAAACCCTGCCAATGCCTCGCTGTTTCCCTGGAACAAGGCCGCAACAGCTTCCGGCATGCCTTCCCGCGCCGCCTTCGTCAGCACGATGTGGCTGCTGCGCCCGTCAGCCGGGTCGCGCGTCCGTTCGATCAAGCCGTCCCGCTCCATGCGGGCGAGCATTTGTGCCATCGGCGGTTGCTCGACCCTGGCAAAGCGGGCGAGGTCTCGCTGCGTGCTTGCCGTGCCATCTGCAAGCGCCACTAGCACCGGCAACTGGCCGACACCGAAGCCGAGCGGTTTGAGGCGCATCTCGCTCAGCCGAGCAAAGCCCCGCGCCGCAAGACTGATGAGATGCCCCGGTGTTGACAGCACGTCTTCGCCCATCTGCTTCCCCGTTCTCATGCGCTTGACCACAAGATATATATGTACGTATATATCTCCATGAGCGGTCTTCGACAATGCCGTTTCGACACCGAATGTTTCAATCACCATCGGGGAAGCGATATGCCGCAGAATGACATCGAAATGATCAAGCGCATCTATGCCAGCTTCAATGCGAGAGACATCGACGCGGTCCTTGCCGTCCTTTCTGATGATGTCACCTGGGCCAACGGCATGGAGGGCGGCCATATCCATGGCCGTGAGGCCGTGCGCGATTATTGGACTCGTCAGTGGGCTGTCATCAGTCCGCATGTCGAGCCGGTCGCATTCGAAAAAACCGAAGACGGCGCCCTTGCCGTCGAGGTGATCCAGTCGGTCTTCGACTTGGACAGCCGGCCGCTGCAGGGGCAAACCCACGGCCTGCGGGACAAGATCGTCACGCATGTCTTCCGCATCGAAGCAGATAAGATTATTCGCTTCGATATCCGGGATGGCGTGTCAGGCCCGGCTTGAGCGTCGAGAGCCGAATCGTTTAATGCGAGGTCGCCTCGCTTGCGACAGCCGCGCCCCCGCTTTCCCGGCCATGCGCGACCGGGATCAGCCAGGTGGTGACGAAGGTCAGCACCGCGACGACCACAACGCCCCAGAAGCTCCAATGCAGCGCCGCATTGAAGACGGCGCGGATCGCCGGGTCGGCGGCGAGCGCCGACAGCCCGGTCGGCTGGTTCAGCGCGGCATGCAGGCCGGCCGCCGCCTCGCCGCCCGCATAATGATTGATGCCGGCATTGAGGATGGCGCCCAGCACGGTGGCGCCGAGCGTATTGCCGAGGCTGCGGGAAAAGATGATCGACGAAGTGGCGCTGCCGCGCATCGACCATTTGACGCTGTCCTGCACCAGCACGATGCTGGTGAGGCTGATGAGACCCATGCCGAAGCCCATGAAGAAGGAGCCGGCGCCGGCAACGATCGGCGAACTGTCAGGGGTCAGGAACAACAGGAAACAGGCGCCGAAGGGAAACATCAGGCTGCCGACGCGCAAGGTGCGCTGGATGCCGAAGACCCTGTAGAAACGGCCGGAGAGCATCACCGCCAAGGGCCAGCCGACGACGAGCATGGTGAGCGTGAACCCCGCGACAAGAGGCGAGCGGCCGAGCACGCCTTGCACATAGAGCGGCAGGATTGTCGAAAGCCCGATCAGCGCCATGCCGGCCAGCAGCGTCGCCGCATTGCTGGTCGCAATCAGCCTTCGGCTCCAGAGCGGGATCGAGATGATCGGCTCCGGCGCCCGCCTCTCCTGGGCCAGGAAAAGGATGCCCGAGACCACGAAGACGGCGAAAAGCGACAGCAGGATCCAGGCGCTGGCATCGGTTTCCGTCAGCATGACGAGAAGTGCCACGATCGAGATCGAAAACAGCACCGATCCGAGGTAATCGATCTTTGCCTGCTTGTGCGCCACGTCCTCCTTCAGGAAGAGCATGAAGGCGATGATCGAGATGATGCCGATCGGCAGGTTGATCCAGAAGATCCAGGCCCAGGAGATATTGTCGACGATGATGCCGCCGGCCAGCGGCCCGACGACGGCCGATGTCGCCCAGACGGTCGCCATGAAGCCCTGCACGCGGCCGCGCTCCTCGAGCTTGAAGAGATCGCCGATGATTGTCGTCGTCACCGGCTGGATGGCCCCGGCGCCCAGCCCCTGCAGCAGCCGGAACAGCACCAGCGACATCATCGACCAGGCAAGCCCGCAGAGCAAAGAGCCGACGAGGAAGATCAGGATGCCGCCGATCAGCACCGGCTTGCGCCCGAAAATGTCGGAGAGCTTGCCGTAGATCACCGTGGTCGTCGACTGTGCCAGCAGGAAGGCTGAAAACACCCAGCTGTAATAGGAAAAGCCGCCGAGCTCCCCGACGATGCGCGGCATCGCGGTCGCCACGATCGTCGCCTCGATCGCCACCATGAAGGTCGCGAGCATGATGGTGGCGACGATAAGCACGCGGTTCGAGCGTTGCGCTGCATTCGACATGACGATCCTCTTCGGGTGCTCCACAGATGCCGGAAATATCGGCAGGCTGGCTGGGTAGGGCGATCGCCGCTTGCGGAGGGATGCGGTACTATTACGTCCTGGATACCGGCCGGTAAAGCAGTTCTCACGACAACCGTTGTTTTATGCGATTTGACGGCAGCCGAAACGAAGGCCCGGCACATTCAGCCCCGGGCCTTCATTCTATCAGGCGGACATCGGTTCTATCCTCACTGCGGGCAGGCCTCGCCCGAGCCGGTATCCGAGCCGGCGGTGCAACCCGGCGTCGGCTTGAGATCAGGATTGACCCCGCCGGGATTGATCGTGCTGCGGCCGCTGTTGAGCTTGACGTCTCCAGTGCCCGTGGCATTGCCGCTCGTGCTGCCGGTGGTGCCGGGATCGGTGCCGACGGAACCGCTGCCCGCCGAACCAGTGCCGCCGGATCCGGTGCCCGCCGAGCCTGAGCCGGAACTTCCCGAGCCGCCGATAACAGGCGCCACCGAAAGCCGCCCGCTGGAATTTGCACCACCAGCCGTCTGCGCCATGGTCGAGCCGGCAAGGCCGATGGAAAGGAGGGATATTGCGATGAGTTTGCAGGACATGATGTTCTCCATGCTCGTTTGTCTCAAGGGGAGAACCGGCTCGGCGGCGGCATTGTTCCAAGCGGAATTGGTCGCGCGGCCGCTTCACCTGCTCATCATGCAGCCCGTCATCCCCGGCTGATCAACGATACCGCCCTCAGCAATCCGAGGCGCCGGCTAGGGGCGCTGATCGTGACCATCCCGACCGTCTATGCCTACCCGGCAGCTCGATGAATTTATAGCCTACGCAGGACAGTCATTCGCCCTCCAGCATTTTAAACTTTCGCGCCGCCTTAGGGCAAAGCATCGTGAACTGCTTGATCAGCGGCGGCATGCCTGAGGAGCACGACACATCTGCATCCTCCGGTAATGGGAAAGTGGCCCGCAGCGGTTCTCCGCCAGGAGGAACGAAGGACAGGGTGCCCTTGCGGCAATCGGCGGTGGAACGGTAAGTGTCTTTGCCATTTTCCTGCAGATACATCGCCACGCACTGCTCAACAGTCAGTTTCCCGCCATGTGCGACCGTCTCGTATCCCGGATCTCGCTCGCAATATTCCTGGAAGTTGGCCTGATTGACGTTCCCTTCCATAACCGCATTTCTCGAATCCGTGCCGGTCCTGCTGACCAGCGTTCCGTCCCATCCACTGCATGAGGCCAGTGGGAAATCCTCGGCCTGTGCCGGGGACATGGCAAAGGTGAAAACTACGATACTCAAAAGCGATATCCGCATAAATCCTCTTAATTGCTGGCCTGCCCGCGCTCGATCGACATCCAGCCGCTCATGCGAACTGAAGGGCAGCCCGACCGCGTTGAGAGAAGATGCCCACCACCTGTCGAAGCTTGCCTGCCGAGCGCCCAAACGTAGCTAAAGGTGGACGCAGGATATTAAAAGGGGCTTATAATGGAGGTTGTTAGCACGCGATTGAGGAAAAAATGGTGCCGCTTGCAGGACTCGAACCTGCGACCCCATCATTACGAATGATGTGCTCTACCACCTGAGCTAAAGCGGCATTTCACGGCCGAAGCATGCGGCCCGCGATTTGCATGGCGCTGATACAGCCATTGTCCGAAGATTTCAAGCGCCCTGTCATGGCTTTGGCAAAAAAGAGGGCAGGGTGTGGAAGACTGCCCTCAGAGTGCCAGCCGGGCGCGGGCGGCCTTATATTCGGCCTCCAGCCGGTCGACGAGTTTGGCAACCGGTTCGACGGCTTTGACAGCGCTGATGCCCTGGCCGCTGCCCCAGATGTCCTTCCAGGCCTTGGCGCCGCCGACCGCCTGCTCGAAATCCATCTTCGAGACATCGGCGGCGGGCAGGTTGTCCGGGTCCATGCCGGCAGCCACGATCGAGGGTTTCAGATAGTTGCCGTGCACGCCGGTGAAATAGTTGGAATAGACGATATCGCCGGCAGCGCCTTCGACGATCGCCTGCTTGTAGGCCTCGGTGGCGCGCGCCTCTTCAGTGGCGATGAAGGGCGAGCCGATATAGGCCATGTCGGCGCCCATCGCCTCTGCGGCGAGGATGGCGCCGCCGGTGGAAATCGCGCCGGCAAGCAGCAGCGGCCCGTCGAACCATTCGCGGATTTCCTGGATCAGCGCAAAGGGCGACAATGTGCCGGCATGGCCGCCGGCGCCGGCCGCCACCGCAATCAGCCCGTCGGCGCCCTTGCGGATTGCCGAATGGGCGTGGCGGTTGTTGATAATGTCGTGCAGCACGATGCCGCCATAGGAATGCACGGCGGCGTTGACCTCGGGCACGGCGCCGAGCGAGGAGATGACGATTGGTACCTTGTATTTGACGCAGAGCGACAGATCGTGCTCCAGCCGCTTGTTCGACATATGGACGATCTGATTGACGGCAAAGGGGGCGGCCGGCCTGTCGGGATGGGCGGCGTCGTGGCGGGCGAGCTCTTCGGTGATCTCGGCCAGCCATTCGTCGAGCTGGCTCTCCGGCCGGGCGTTCAGCGCCGGAAACGCGCCGATGACACCCGCCTTGCATTGCGCCAGCGTCAGCTTGGGATGCGAGATGATGAACAGCGGCGAGCCGATGACCGGCAGTCTCAATTTATCCCTCAGGATCGGGGGCAGGGCCATGGTTCATGCATCCATTGACGTTTACGAAAACGTCAATCTCTTAACAGAGAAGAAAAGGCGATAAAAGAGCGGCTGCCACGCCTTCGTCGATTTCTGCCGGAATATATGCAGCCGACAGAGCCATTAGAATAAGGTCCGCAAGCGGTGAAACCTCGCGATTATCCCCGCGGATCCGCTGCAGCCGGGCCTGCAAGGCTTGCGGTTTGACGCGCTTGCCGCTACCGAATTTTGATGGAGAACGGCGGGGATTGCAGTCCGATGCCGGGTTCAAGGTGAAGGACTTGACGTGAGCGGATTAGAAACGGCCATCAGAACAGCGCTCGATAATTCCGATCGCGACAATCCGGAGGTTCGAGCGAGGATCTATCAGTCGGCCCGCCAGGCGCTTGAAGCCGGCCTGCGCAAGCAGGATATCACCGATACCGAGGTGGTCGCCCATCATCGCCATCGCCTGGAAAGCACCATCCACGCCATCGAAAGCGAAGAGCGCGACCGCCTTCACCCGCGCCAGAGGCCGCCTGAGGTGCCGGTGCCGCCCGTCGTCGAAATGCCGGCGCCGCCGGTTCATCAAGCTGATGCGGGTGATATCGACAACCATATCGACAGCCCCGTGGCCACCGGCGAGACTCGTGCTCCCGAGGTGGCCCATAGCCGCGGCGACGATTTCAGCCTCGACAACGTGCGTGCCGGCAGTGCCGACCATCTCGCTGCCGCCCCCGTCGGCGAGGAGCGGCTTGCCCGCGGCCAGCGCGCCACCGACATGGATTTCCGCCCGGAGCGGGCGGCAGGCCGCCGCAAGCCGCGCAAGTTCTTTTCCAGGCTTCTCGTCTGGTGCGTCCTGCTCGCCTTCATCGGCATTGGCGCCTGGTGGGCGCATACGTCGGGCCTGCTTTTGACGGCCGCCGAGCGTGACACCAGCGTCGCCAATCCGCCGGCGAGCACCCAGCCGGAGGATTTCACCGGCAATGACGACAGCGCCGGCAATGCGGCCCCTCATACCGACGAGCCGGTGACCATCGATCCGCAGAACAGCTTTTCGGCCGATTGGATCCCCGTCTTCAAGCCCGATGACGCCGACAAGGTCCAGAGCGGCCCGCGGGCGCGCACCGAAAAGATCGCCGAGAATGACGGCCCCGCCGTCCGCCTGATTTCGCAAAGTGGTGCGGCCGACGGCAATATCTCGATCAGCGTTCCCGCCTCGGTGCTGCAGCAGCTTGCCGGCAAATCCTCGACAATCGCGCTGACGCTGCAATCCACAACCGACGAGCCGACGCAGGTCACCGTCGAATGCAATTTCCAGTCGCTCGGCAATTGCGCCCGCCATCGCTTCAACGTCACCCGCGAAAAGTCGGATGCGCTGCTGCAGGTGAAGTTCGACCGTTCGCTGGCGCCGAATGCGCCGGGCACGCTGACGATCAACAGCGATCTCGACGGCAAGGCGCGCGGCATCAACCTCTTCGCCATCCGCATCCTGCCGGGGCAATGATCCCAGCCTCGGCAAAGCCGATGGCCCCAGCCCCGGCAAAGCCGGTGGCTCCGGCTCGCCGCCTACTTCAGGAAACCAGGCCCTGAGCCGATGATCTGCTCGTCGACCGTGCCGAGCGCCTGTCTGTCCTTGCCGTCATAATCCATTCTGTTCAGCATGTGGCGGATGAGTTCGAGGCGCGTCCGCCGCTTGTCGTTGGCGCGGATCACAGTCCAAGGCGCGAAATCCGTATGGGTTTCCTTCAGCATCCGGTCGCGCTTTTCGCTGTAGTCGTCCCATTTCGTCAGTGCGGCGATATCCATCGACGACAGTTTCCAGACTTTCAGCGGATCGTGCCTGCGGTCGTGGAAGCGCTTCAGCTGCATTTCGCGGCCGATATCGAGATAGAATTTGAAGAAGAAGATGCCCTCATGGGCGATAATCTTTTCGAGCTGTGGTGCCTGCTTGAGAAAATCCTCGTATTGCTGCGGCGTGCAGAAGCCCATGACCGGCTCGACGCCGGCGCGGTTGTACCAGGAGCGGTCGAATAGCACGAATTCGCCTGCGGTCGGGAACTGCGCGACATAACGCTGGAAATACCATTGCCCCTGTTCGCGCTCGGTCGGCTTGGTCAGCGCCACGACGCGGGCAAGGCGGGGGTTCATATTCTCCGAGGAGGCCGAGATCGCGCCGCCTTTGCCGGCCGCATCCCGCCCCTCGAACAGCGCCATCACCCGCTTACCTGATGCCTGCAACCAGAACTGTACCTTGACGAGTTCCACCTGCAGCTTTTCCAGCTGCTCGACATAGTCCTCTTCTTTCAGCTTCTTCTTGTGGGGAAAGTCGCCGGATTCTAGTGCGTGTTCATCCACCCAGTCCGGCAGGACGGGATCGTCGACATCGAAGGTGCGTTTCTTTCCGCGGATCTCCAGCTCCACGGCCCTGCTTTCGACGGTCTCGGCCATATGCTCCTCCTAAGCCCGATCGGTTCTTTCTCTCAGGCGAACATATTTACCGTTGGAAATCAAATCTTTCGCATTCGGCCGATAATTTTTCGCGGGTTTCGACTGCGGCCTTTCGCTTGAGACGCGGCAGCCGAAAACTTCTGTCATGAATTGCCGCTATCAGGCAGAGTTCAATACTAAGAAAAACGAATCGACGCCGCGAGGGCACTTGGAAGACGAAACTCCGTGGAGAAAGAGCCTGTTGGCGCGCATCCGGCGCGAGCGGCCGGTGCTGCTGGCGGCGATCCTCAGCGCGCTCGCCGCGCTTGCCGCCGGCATTAACAAGTGGGTTGTGCTTGGCCTCCTGCTTGTCATGATCGTCACCGCGCTTTTCAATGAGGCGCCCGTCATCAAGGACGAACCCGCCGAGCCCATTGAAATCAAGCCGGAGGTGCCGCCGAGCCGCCTGCCTGAGGTTTCCGCCACGCTCTCCGGCCTCGATATCCCGGTCATGGTGCTGTCGGACGACGCCTCGGTGCTCTTCCAGAATCGCGCTGCCGAAAAGGCCTTCGGCGAGGTGGCGCTCGGCGCCCATATATCGGGCCGCATGCGTTCGCCCGGCGTGCTCGACATGGTGCGCGAAACCATCGCCACCAACGCGCCGAACCAGATCGAGCATGCCGAGCGGCTGCCCTCCGAGCGAGTCTATATCGTGCGCAGCGCCCCCGTCGAATTCGCGGCCGACGGCGGGCCGCATGAGCGGTATTTCATCCTTTCCTTCCGCGATATTTCGGAGGTCCGCCGCATTGACCGCATGCGGTCAGATTTCGTCGCCAATGCCAGCCATGAGCTGCGCACGCCGCTTGCTTCGCTGCGCGGTTTCATCGAGACCATCCAGGGGCCAGCGAAGAACGATCTGAAGGCGCAGGCGCGCTTTCTTGCCATCATGTTCGATCAGACGACGCGCATGAGCAGGCTGGTCGATGACCTGCTGTCGCTGTCGCGCCTCGAGCTGAAATCGCACATCGCGCCGGATGAAAAGATCGACCTGGTGCCGCTGCTCGGCCATGTCAGAGATGCGCTGGTGCCGCTGGCAAGCGATGTCGGCGTCGACATCAACCTGCATCTGCCCGACGGCAAGGTCGAGGTGCTGGGAGACCGCGACGAGCTCGTCCAGGTCTTCGAGAACCTGATGGAAAATGCCTGCAAATACGGCCAGGAGGGCAAGACCGTTGACGTCTGGCTGAAGAACGGCGCCGGCCAGCCTGTCGAGGTCAGCATCGTCGACCAGGGCCCGGGCATCCCGGCCGAACATGTGCCGCGCCTGACCGAGCGCTTCTATCGCGTCAGCATCGAGGACAGCCGATCGAAAAAAGGCACCGGCCTCGGCCTTGCCATCGTCAAGCACATCCTCACCCGCCACAGGGCGCGGCTGATCGTCAAGTCCGAGGTCGGCAAGGGCACCGATTTTACGGTCCGCTTTTAATGCGCATTGCCTGTTCGCGGTGCCTTCTACCCGGCTCGCCATAATGATGTTGAGGTAGATTTTGCAACACAAAGTGGAGTGGCGCTCAAAGTTCATGGCGTTGTTGACGCATGTGTTCGGACCATTTTAAAATTTACATTTTATATCAGATACTTAACCTGTCACAAATGTTTCACGCCTTTGACATAAAAGGACGGTGCTTACAGCGCTAAGAGAGTCTCGCCGATGAAAAAAGGCACTGCGAGGGCCTCTCTGAAGGCCGCACTCACACAAGCCCAATGCCGGGAGATTTCTAATGAACACCTTCAAGCTCACCGTTGCCGCGCTCGCTGCAACCGCCGCTTTCGCTGGCGCTGCCGTCGCCCGCGACCAGATTCAGGTTGCTGGTTCGTCCACCGTCCTGCCTTACGCAAAGATCGTTGCCGAGTCCTTCGGCGAAACCTTCACCAACTTCAAGACGCCGGTCGTTGAATCCGGCGGCACGGGCGCTGGTCTGAAGGAATTCTGCAAGGGCGTTGGCGAAGACACCATCGACATTGCAAACGCTTCGCGTCCGATCAACAAGAACGAAGCCGAAGCCTGCAAGGCTGCGGGCGTGACGGACATTCAGGAAGTCAAGATCGGTTATGACGGCATCGTCTTCGCAACCGATTCGTCCAACCCGGATGTCGCCTACGTTCCCGCAGACATCTACAAGGCCCTCGCAGCCCAGGTCGTCGTCGACGGCAAGCTCGTCGCCAACCCCTACAAGAAGTGGTCGGACGTCAACCCGAAGCTTCCGGCTGTTGATATCGCTGCCTATATCCCGGGCGAAAAGCACGGCACCCGCGAAGTCTTCGAACAGAACGTCCTCGCTGCCGGCTGCAAGGCCTCTGGCGCACTCGACGTGATCGCCAAGGAAATCGCCGACAAGGCCGCTCAGACGAAGGCCTGCGTCGCAGTCCGCAAGGACGGCGCTGCTGTCGACATTGACGGCGACTATCCGGAAACGCTCGCCCGCATCGCCGCCAACAAGACCGGCGTCGGCGTATTCGGCCTTTCCTTCTATGAAAACAATGCTGACAAGCTCAAGGTTGCCAGCATGAGCGGTATCGTTCCCTCCACGGAAACGATCGCCAACGGCACCTACCCGGTTTCCCGCCCGCTGTTCTTCTACGTCAAGAAGGCACATCTCGGCGCCGTTCCGGGCCTGAAGGAATACGTCAACTTCTTCGTATCCGACCAGATGATCGGCCCCGACAGCCCGCTCGTTGAATACGGCCTGGTTGCCGCTCCGGATGCCGAGCGTGACGCGATCCGCAAGGACGTCGAAGCCGGTAAATCTATGTGATGACTTTGCCGGCGCGGCGCTGCAAATCCCGCGCCGGCATTGCCTTTTCCCTTTGCGCGCCGGCGTTTCCGGTGCTGCAGGGTTGAATTCATTCCGCATGATTGGAAGCTGAAGGCAGGCTGATGAGGCTGCCGGGCTTTGGGGGCTACGGGCCTGGGGACGTAACGAATGAGCACATCCATCATACTTTTGTGCCTTGTGGTGATCGGCGCCGCCGCCTATCTGGTCGCGCGCAGCCGGGCCTCAGCACTTGCCGGAGGCAGATCCTCCGCATTGCATTCACGGCCGGCCTATTACGGCGCCTATGCGGCGATCTGGGCAGTTCTTCCCGCCCTCATCGTGCTTTGCGTCTGGCTTTCTGTCAGCCCCGGCATCATCCAGACCTCGGTTCGCAGTGGCTTCCCTGCCGACGTCAAGGCGCAAGCCGCCGTCGAGCAGGATCTCGGCTATTCGATGGTGGCAACCGTTGCCCGCGGCCTGACGATGCTGAGCGCGGATGAAACCGCAACGGTCGCCGGCGATCCGGCCGCCCTGCAGGCCAAGCTCAGCGAGAAGGGCGTGCCGCTTGCCGGCCAGCCGCAGCCTTACATGCTCGACGCCGCCAAAAAGCTCAACACCATGAGCATGACGAGCCGCCACGCCATGACGGCGGTGGTCTTTGCTCTCGCCGTTGCCGGCGCCTTCTATGCGCTGCGCGCGATTGCGCCCCGCTTCCGCGCCCGCAACCGGGTCGAGCGCGTCATGCTCTGGGGCCTGCTGCTCGCCTCTTCGATCGCCATCCTGACGACGATCGGCATCGTGCTTTCCATGCTGTCGGAGGCCGCGCGCTTCTTTGCCGTCGTTCCTGCCGCCGACTTCTTCTTCGGCACCGTCTGGGATCCGCGTTTTGCCGGTGCCGGCAGCTCGTCCTTCGGCCAGTTCGGCCTCATCCCGCTGCTGCTCGGCACGCTTTATATCGGCCTGGTCGCCATGCTGGTCGCCGTTCCCGTCGGCCTCTTCGCCGCCATCTACATGGCCGAATACGCCTCGCCGAAGCTGCGCGGGGTCGCAAAGCCGCTGCTCGAAGTGCTCGCCGGCATTCCGACGATCGTCTACGGCTTCTTCGCCCTTGTCACCGTCGGCCCGTTCCTGCGCGATTTCTCCGCTCAGATCAGCGGCCTGCTCTCCGGCAGCTACACCAACTTCATTCAGGCGCAGAGCGTCCTGACCGCCGGCATCGTCATGGGCATCATGCTGATCCCCTATGTCTCCTCGCTGTCGGACGACATCATCACCGCCGTGCCGCGGGCGCTGCGTGACGGTTCGCTCGGTCTCGGCGCCACACGCTCCGAAACCATCAAGAAAGTGGTCTTGCCGGCCGCTCTGCCAGGCATCGTCGGCGCATTGCTGATGACGGCCTCGCGCGCCATCGGCGAAACCATGATCGTCGTGCTGGCCGCCGGTGTCGCCGCCCGCATCCAGATCAACCCCTTCGAGCCGATGACGACGGTGACCGTCAAGATCGTCAACCAGCTGACGGGTGACCTTGAGTTCACCTCGCCGCAGACGCTGGTTGCCTTTGCCCTCGGCATCACCCTGTTCTGCATCACACTTTGCCTCAACATCTATGCGCTCTACATCGTGCGCAAATACCGGGAGCAATACGAATGACGGATATTGTTTCTCCCACAACAGGCGTCACCATCTCCAAGGCGCCGGCGCGCCGCGATATCGGCATCAAGCGCCGCTACGCCGCCGAGCGCCGGTTCCAGGCCTATGGCATCGCCGCCATCAGCTTCGGTCTCGTCTTCCTGTTCATCCTCCTGTGGACGGTGATCGGCAAAGGCTACACCGCCTTCCAGCAGACGGCGATCACCCTGCCGATCGAATTCTCCGAGAAGACGATCGACCCGAGCAACAAGCGTGCGACCGACCCTTCGGTGCTGGTTGCCGCCAATTATCCGGTTCTGCTGCGCGATGCGATCGTCAAGCAACTGAACATCAACGCCTCGAGCAAGCCTGACGTGCGCGATGCATCCGCCATGCTTTCCAAGAGTGCGCCGATCCAGCTGCGCGACATGGTCGTCGCCGACCCGTCGATCATCGGCAAGAGCGTCAATGTCACCGTGCTCGCCGACGCCAATGTCGACAGCGCCAACAAGGGCCAGATCGACCTCTCGGTCGATGAAAAGAACCGCAAGGTTAACGACAAGCAGGTTGGCTGGATGAACGAGCTGAAGGCGAGCGGCGCTCTGCACAAGCAGTTCAACACCGGCCTCTTCGTCAACGGTAACTCCAGCCGTCCGGAGGCCGCGGGCCTTGGCGTTGCGCTCATCGGCTCGCTCTACCTGATGCTGATCGTGCTGGTGCTTGCTCTGCCGATCGGCGTTGCCGCCTCGATCTATCTCGAGGAGTTTGCGCCGAAGAACAGGCTGACGGATCTGATCGAGGTCAACATCAACAACCTCGCCGCGGTTCCCTCGATCGTCTATGGTCTGCTCGGCCTTTCCGTCTTCATCAACTTCGTCGGCCTGCCGCGTTCGGCCTCGCTGGTCGGCGGCCTGGTGCTGACGCTGATGACCCTGCCGACGATCATCATCGCGACGCGCGCCGCGCTGCGCGCCGTGCCGCCGTCGATCCGCGCCGCAGCGCTTGGCCTCGGGGCCTCGAAGATGCAGATGGTATTCCACCATGTTTTGCCGCTCGCCATGCCCGGCATCCTCACCGGCACGATCATCGGCCTGGCGCATGCGCTCGGCGAAACCGCGCCGCTGCTCTTGATCGGCATGGTCGCCTTCGTCGCCAACGCGCCGACGACACCGCTCGATCCCTCGACGGCTCTGCCGGTGCAGGTCTATATGTGGGCGAACGAGGCCGAACGTGCCTTCGTCGAGCGTACTTCGGGTGCCATCATCGTCCTGCTCTTGTTCCTGATCGTCATGAACATGGGCGCCATCCTCTTGCGTCGTCGCTTCGAGCGCCGCTGGTAAACGGAGTTAAACATCATGAATATGTTGACGGAAGCTGCAGTTGAAAAGGCGCTGGATCAGAAGATGAGCAACGTCCCGTATAAGATGATCGGTCAGGATGTCTCGGTTTACTACGGCGAGAAGCGCGCGCTTTTCGATGTGAACCTGAACATCCGCGAAAACACCGTAACCGCGCTGATCGGCCCGTCCGGCTGCGGCAAGTCGACCTTCCTGCGGAGCCTCAACCGCATGAACGACACGATTGACGGCTGCCGCGTCGCCGGCAAGATCACCCTGGACGGCGACGATATCTATGATCCCGATATCGACGTCGTCGAACTTCGCGCCCGCGTCGGCATGGTTTTCCAGAAGCCGAACCCGTTCCCGAAAACGATTTACGAAAACGTCTCCTACGGCCCGCGCATCCATGGCCTGGCCAAGTCGAAGGCCGATCTCGACCAGATTGTCGAGACCAGCCTGCAGCGAGCCGGCCTCTGGAACGAGGTCAAGGACCGGGTGCATGAATCCGGCACCGGCCTCTCCGGCGGCCAACAACAGCGTCTCTGCATTGCGCGTGCCGTCGCCGTCAGCCCTGAAGTCATCCTGATGGACGAGCCCTGCTCGGCGCTCGACCCGATTGCTACCGCCAAGGTCGAGGAGCTGATCCACGAACTGCGTGAGAATTATACGATCGTCATCGTCACCCACTCCATGCAGCAGGCCGCGCGCGTCTCGCAGCGCACCGCCATGTTCCACCTCGGCAATCTGGTCGAGGAGAACGACACCGACAAGATGTTCACCAATCCCGACGATCCGCGCACCCAGGACTACATCATGGGTCGCTTCGGCTGATTTTGGCGTCACTAAGCCTTCCCGTTATTCGAGGATAAAGCCCCATGGCATCGACACATATTTATTCTGCCTATGATGATGATCTGAAGTTCCTGTCCAGGCGGATTTCCGAAATGGGCGGCCTGGCCGAGCAGATGGTCGCCGAATCCGTCCGGGCGCTGGTCAACGGCGATACCGCGCTGGCCCAGAAGGTGATTTCCGACGACGTGATCCTCGATCACGCCGAGCGCGAAATCGGCGACAAGGCGATCGTCACCATCGCCCGCCGTCAGCCGATGGCTTCGGACCTGCGCGAAATCATGGGTTCGATCCGCATCGCCGCCGATCTCGAACGCGTCGGCGACCTCGGCAAGAACACCGCCAAGCGCGTCATCGCCGTGCAGAGTACCGGCGTCCCGCGCAAGCTCGCCCGCGGTCTCGAGCATCTGTCCGAGCTGGCGCTCGTCCAGCTCAAGGAAGTGCTCGACGTCTACACGACACGCGCCGCCGACAAGGCGAGTGCGATCCGCGAGCGCGACAACGAGATCGACGCGATGTACACCTCGCTGTTCCGCGAGCTGTTGACCTACATGATGGAAGATCCGCGCAACATCACCAGCTGCACGCATCTTCTCTTCTGCGCCAAGAACATCGAGCGCATCGGCGATCACGCCACCAACATCGCCGAGACCATTTATTACATGGCGACCGGAGCACAGCCGGAAGGCGACCGTCCGAAGGACGACAGCGCCAACACCGTCGGCGCGGTCACGGAATAACCGCCTAAACCAGACGATTGCGCGCGCGCCCATGTGGGGCGCGCGAAAAGGTCGCAGCCAATTTTTGTGAATTTGCGCAGGATGCATTGCTTAAATCACCCCCGGTTTAAGGATCATGCGCGAGGAGACCGACACGCATGATCCCGAGAGTTGCAGTTGTTGAAGACGAGGAAGCCCTGAGCGTGCTTCTTCGCTACAATCTCGAAGCTGAGGGCTTCGAGGTCGATACCATCCTTCGTGGCGACGAGGCCGAAATCAGGCTTCAGGAGCGCACGCCCGACCTTCTTATCCTCGACTGGATGCTGCCCGGCGTCTCCGGCATCGAACTTTGCCGGCGACTGCGCATGCGACCGGAAACCGAGCGCCTGCCGATCATCATGCTGACGGCGCGCGGTGAGGAGAGCGAGCGCGTCCGCGGATTGTCGACGGGCGCCGACGATTATGTCGTCAAGCCTTTCTCGACCCCGGAACTCGTCGCCCGCGTCAAGGCGATGCTGCGCCGCGCCCGCCCCGAGGTGTTGTCGACCGTGCTGAAATGCGGCGATATCGAACTCGACCGCGAAACCCACCGCGTCCACCGCAAGAGCCGCGAAGTCCGCCTCGGCCCCACCGAATTCCGCCTCTTGGAATTCCTGATGTCGTCGCCCGGCCGGGTCTTCTCCCGCTCGCAGCTCCTCGACGGCGTCTGGGGCCACGACATCTATGTCGACGAACGCACCGTCGACGTCCATGTCGGCCGCCTGCGCAAGGCGTTGAACTTCTCCAACATGCAAGACGTCATCCGCACCGTCCGCGGCGCCGGCTATTCGATGGAAGCCTGAGGGGTTTCCATCTTTTGTGCCGGTGTCGGCCCCTCACTCTAACCCGACCGGGGTCGAGCCACTCGTCTCGACCCGTCCTTCGGACCCCCTTAAACGGGGCGAGGAGACGTGTCCTACGTGACGTTGGAGAGGGACCGAGAGGTCGCGGCATATCCCCTTCGCCGCGCAAGCGGGGAGAAGGTGCCGGCAGGCGGATGAGGGGCAGCCACACCCAGCCCACTCGCATAAAAAAACGGGCCACTCGGCCCGTTTTCGAATTCTCTGCAATGTCGCCCGCTCAGCTCGCCCGCGCGGCCGCGCGGCGGCGTTCGTTCACCGGCTGGTAGGCTAGCTTCTGGTGATAGCTGCAATAGGGCGAGTTGTCGGGGGATTCGCAGCCGCAGAAGTGGAAGTCGTCCTTCAGCGGATCGCCGACCGGCCATTTGCAGGTGCGTTCGGTCAGTTCCGTCAGGCCGAGGCGGCGCGAGATCGGCACGACCACGTTGCCCTTCGGCACGTATTCCATTTCCTCGACCGTTTCGATCTCGATCTCTTCCTTCAGCATCGTCGCGCCCTGCTGGCGGGTAACGGTGCGGGTAGCGATCCGCGAGGCGTAGTTCGGTGCGCGCGGTGCCGATGTATTGCGTTTCGGCGTGCGCGCCGCGGCGGCCGTGCCGCCGGCCTTGGCGCGGCCGGGAAGGCTCAGCCGGTGAACCTTGCCGATCACAGCGTTTCTGCTGACACCGCCAAGTTGCGCCGCGATCTGGCTGGCGCTCAGTCCTTCGGCCCAGAGCTTCTTGAGTTTCTCGACCCGCTCGTCTGTCCAGTTCATGCCCTGTCTCCACCTTTTGCGTTGGTGATGGCAGAATCCCTCACCGTTGTCCCGGAAGCCTCCGAAACAAGAAACGCTTGATCAATTTTGGTGACTAGTTCCGCCGCATGCAGTCTAGTAATTGAACTTTAACCTAGTGTGAGCCTGACTCCGTGACAAGAGTCGCATGAATCCGGATGAATCGAATTCGGAGTTTTCCCCAACTTGCTTCCGCTGCGTGGCATTTCTGCAATATTGCCTGTTGAAGGCCGAAAACACCGCTGTACAAGCTTGCTGCATGCGCTAAGGGCGCAGTTTTGTTGACATTGCAGCGCGAAAGGGAAATAGTACCGCTGGCCGCCGCAAGGCGGCATTTTTGATTTTTCGGGCCTGGTTTTCTTAGCCGGAGTCCCATGTTTGACAACGCTGATCGGGAGACCCGCGCCATGGCTGAAGCCGCGCCGCTTTATGACACCTATTCTCGTGCCCCACTGCGGTTCGAGCGAGGCGAGGGCGTATGGCTGATCACCGAAGGCGGCGAGCGTTATCTCGATTTCGGCGCCGGCGTCGCCGTCACCTCGGTCGGCCATAGCAACCCGCATGTGGTTGGGGCGCTGAAGGAACAGGCCGACAAGGTCTGGCACCTCTCCAACATCTATGAGATCCCCGGCCAGGAGCGCCTCGCGAAGCGGCTGACGGACGCCACCTTCGCCGACAAGGTGTTCTTCACCAATTCAGGCGCCGAGGCGCTGGAATGCGCGATCAAGACGGCGCGCCGCTACCAGTTTTCCAAGGGCCATCCCGAGCGCTTCCATATCATCACCTTCGAAGGCGCTTTCCATGGGCGCACGCTCGCGACCATCGCTGCCGGCGGCCAGGAGAAATACCTCGAAGGTTTCGGCCCCAAGGCGCCGGGCTTCGATCAGGTGGCCTTCGGCGACATCGAAGCCGTCCGCGCCGCCATCACCGATGCGACGGCTGGAATTCTCATCGAGCCCGTGCAGGGCGAAGGCGGCGTCCGCCCGGCCACGCCTGAGTTCATGAAGGCGCTTCGCCAGCTCTGCGACGAAAACGGCCTGCTGCTGATCCTCGACGAGGTCCAGACCGGCGTCGGCCGCACCGGCAAGCTCTTTGCTCATGAATGGTCGGGCATCACGCCCGATATCATGGCGGTCGCCAAGGGCATTGGCGGCGGTTTCCCGCTCGGGGCCTGCCTTGCGACCGCTGAGGCCGCCTCCGGGATGAAGGCCGGCACGCACGGCTCGACCTATGGCGGCAATCCGCTCGCAATGGCCGTCGGCGGTGCCGTGCTCGACATCATCCTCGCCGATGGCTTCCTCCAGCAGGTGCGCGACGTAGCACTCGTCTTCCGTCAGGGACTGGCCTCGCTGAAGGACCGCTATCCCGATGTGATCGAGGATATCAGAGGCGAGGGGCTGCTGCTCGGCGTCAAGGCGGCGGTTCCTTCAGCCGAACTGCTGCAGGCGATCCGCGCGGCGCATCTGCTCGGCGTGCCCGCCGGCGACAACGTCATCCGCCTTCTTCCGCCCCTCGTCGTCACCGCCGAGGAAGCCCGCGAGGGCCTTGCCCGCATCGAGCGCGCCGCCGAGAGCATCCGCGCCTCCAAGGTCAAGAAGACGGCTTGAAAGGATTGCGCCTGCGGGCGCACGACAGGTAAGAACATGGCTCCTAAACATTTCCTCGACCTTTCGGCGGTCACCTCAGCCGACCTCAGAACCATCATGAACGATGCGCTCGCCCGCAAGCAGGCCTTCAAGGCCGGCAAGGGCGACAAGCCGCTCGCCGGCAAGATGCTGGCGATGATTTTCGAAAAGCCGTCGACCCGCACCCGCGTCTCCTTCGATGTCGGCATGCGCCAGCTCGGCGGTGAAACGCTGTTTCTATCAGGCACCGAGATGCAGCTCGGCCGCGCCGAGACGATCGGCGACACCGCCAAGGTGCTGTCGCGTTATGTCGATGCGATCATGATCCGCACCACCGAACATTCCAGGCTGAAGGAGCTTGCCGAGCATGCGACCGTGCCGGTGATCAATGCGCTGACGGATGACACCCATCCCTGCCAGATCATGGCCGATATCATGACGTTCGAAGAGCACCGCGGCCCGATCAAGGGCAAGACCATCGCCTGGACCGGCGACGGCAACAATGTGCTGCATTCGCTGGTCGAAGGGGCGGCGCGTTTCGGCTACCGCATGAACATGGCCGTGCCCCTTGGTTCGGAGCCCAAGGATCACTATCTGAACTGGGCCCGCAATGAGGGCGCCGAAATCATGCTCTGCCATGATGCCGACCGTGCGGTCGACGGCGTCGATTGCGTGGTGACCGATACCTGGGTCTCCATGAATCAGGAACATCGGGCCCGGGGTCACAACGTCTTCCAGCCTTATCAGGTCAACGCGGCCTTGATGGCCAAGGCCGGCAGCGATGCATTGTTCATGCATTGCCTGCCCGCGCATCGCGGCGAGGAAGTGACGGACGAGGTGATCGACGGCCCGCAATCCGTGGTCTTCGATGAGGCGGAAAACCGTCTTCATGCGCAGAAGTCGATTCTTGCTTGGTGCCTGGGCGCGATCTGAACCACAATCGGACGCCGCGTGTGAAAACGCGCGGCCGCGCGAGCGAAGGGCACCCTGTCCTTTCGCTTGAAAACTAGGAGTGAATCCATGGCAGAAGCTGCAGCCGCCCTCGGCCAGTTCGATTTCGCCGGCGATGACCATGTCGTCCCCTTCCAGGTGGAGGGTCTGGACGTGCGCGGCCGCGCCGTCCAGCTCGGCCCGATGCTCGACGCGATCCTCGAGCGCCATCATTACCCCGCACCCGTCGCCCGGCTGCTTGCCGAAGTCGTGGTGCTGACGGTGTTGCTCGGCACCTCGCTGAAATTCGACGGCAAGTTCACCGTGCAGACCAAGGGCGATGGCCCGGTCGACCTTCTCGTCGCCGATTTCTCGACGCCGGAAAATGTCCGCGCCTATGCCCGTTTCGATCAGGCGTTGCTCAACAAGGCCATTGAAGCTGGGGAAACCGAGCCGGAGCAGTTGCTCGGCCGGGGCGTGCTCGCCTTCACCATCGATCAGGGCAAGTTCGGCCAGCCCTACCAGGGCATCGTCGAACTCGACGGCACCTCGCTCGAGGACATCGCCGGCGTCTATTTCCGCCAGTCGGAGCAGATCCCGACGCGCGTACGCCTCGCCGCGGCCGAACTCTTCGACCGCGACGATGCCGGCAAACCGCGCCATCGCTGGCGGGCAGGCGGCCTTGTCGCCCAGTTCCTGCCTGAGGCGCCGGAGCGCATGCGCCAGCCGGATCTCCACGGCGGCGACGGCGACACCGGCGGCCGCCCGCATGGTGAGGACGACGCCTGGACCGAAGCCCGATCGTTGGTCGAGACCATCGACGCCGATGAATTGACCGACCCGCTGGTTGGCACCGAGCGGCTGCTGTTTCGCCTGTTCCACGAACGCGGCGTCCGCGTCTACGAACCGCGGGCGGTCTTCGACCGCTGCAGCTGTTCGCGCGACAAGATCAAGGGCGTGCTGAAAGGCTTTACCGCCGAGGAGATCGAGGCCAGCCAGGAAGACGGAGAAATCGCAGTCACCTGTGAATTCTGCTCGACCACCTACCGCTTCGAGCCGGCCGAACTTCAGCCGGCCGAAGAGGCTCGGTTGAGCACGCACAGAACGAATACAAAAGATTAGCGATGATGCAGCACGGTGACTCGACTTTCGGTAGTCACTGTGCACCAATTATCCAATTGGTTCGGGGATGGGGACTTCATGCGTATTTTTTATGTCGTAGTCGCACTCATGGCTGCGATGCCACGAATTGGCTTGGCTGATGATAAGGCAATCCAATGGAAAGAGGTCGGGGGCTGGACCGTGGCTGTCGACCCGACTTTAGACAATGGCTGTTTTGTTCTGACTTCCTTTGATGATGACACCATTTTTCGTCTCGGTTTCAATTTCCGAAAAAAGGACAAACCTCTGTACATTCTGCTTGGAAATCCGAACTGGAAATCCTTGGAGAAAGGTAAGCATTATCCCATCGAACTCTCGTTAGACCAGTCTCGATGGACGGCTGATGCGAGAGGTCTTGATCTCGATGGCCTCAAATCATTGTGGATCGATACCGACGATACCGACTTGATTGAGGAGTTCGCTGGTAAACTGAGTTTCCGCGCCCGCTTTAACGGAAAAGAGATTGTTGCCCTCGGTTTGAAAGATTCCGAGAGGGCAGCGGATGAGTTGCTCGCCTGCCAAAAGGCGGTAAACGATGCGGTCATGAAACAGCCGGGGCCGCCACAATCAAAAGATCCGTTCGAAGCAAAGCCAGGCACCCAAGCCTCGGATCTTTTTGACCTTTAGTCGATTGATGACTGGGCAAGCCCGAGGATCCACGGCGGGGGGTGCGGCGCCCATGTTGGTGCTGACTGGAAGGCTGCAGCCGGCCGCGTCCGAGCGCAGTGCTTGCCGCATGGGTCCTCGGGTCAAGCCCGAGGACGACGGAGCGTTGGGAGAAACGAGCGGCAAGAGGCGGGACGTCTCGGAATTCCAGCAAAATGCGCAAACGATTTTGCGTAAGAAGCACGTAAAGCGAACCCACATCCAACAAAACCGCTGCACACTTTTGATGAATTTGCTCCCGGCCGCTCGCCTCTTGCCGGTCGTTGCCCCACCCTCCGTCGTCCTCGGGCTTGACCCGAGGACCCATGCGGCAAGCACGGCGTTCGCGTTCGAACTGACAAGCAACCCGTCAGTTGAGCACGCGCAACAGCCCCGGTGAATCCAGCGAGAAAGCGGGAATGTCGACATCGAACATCTCGCCTTCATCCGTTTCCATCTGGTAATGGCCGAACATCAGGCCGGACGGCGTGTCGAGCGGGCAGCCGGAGGAGTATTCGTAGGTGTCGCCGGGGCTGAGACGCGGCTGTTCGCCGACGACGCCGGGGCCGGTCACCTCGTCCACCTGTCCGTTCTGGTCGGTGATATTCCAGTAGCGGTTGACCAGGCGAACCGCGATGGCGGAATTGTTGCTGATGACAATCCGGTAACCCCAGACATAGCGATCGTCTTCCGGATCGGATTGCTCCTCCAGATAGAATGGCTCGACGACGACTTCGATATCTTTTGTGAGGGCGCGATACATGCCTTGCACCTTAGTCAAGATATGTTACCCGTATCTTATAAGAGGCGCTGTCCGTCAAGAAACGGAACGTTGATCGTGACTAAAACGGTCCTGATCCAAGCTGTTTCGATCGTTAAGCCTAATTGACAGTGTTAATTTCACTTCCGAACGCCGGCACCGCCGAACTTGTTCCCCGGCCGGACCGCAGTGAGGTCCGGCCTATCACATCGTGGCGTGCCGAACCCCCGAGGGGTCCGGCCGCCATGGGTGGGATCAGGCCGAGACCTTGGCAAGCGCCTTGGCGAAATCCTCGATCAGATCGTCGGTATCCTCGATGCCGGCCGAAAGGCGGACCGTGCCCGGGGAAATGCCGAGTTCGGCGCGCGCCTCCTCCGTGAGGTTCTTGTGCGTCGTCGTCGCAGGATGGGTGATCAGGCTCTTGCTGTCGCCGAGATTGTTGGAAATCTTGATGATCTCGAGCGCGTTCTGCAGCGCGAAGGCCGCCTCCTTGCCACCCTTCAGCTCGAAGGCGACGAGGGTCGAGCCGCCGGTCATCTGCTTGGCGATGATGTCGGCCTGCGGATGGTCCTTGCGGCCGGGATAGATCACTTTGGCGACCTTGCTCTGCTCAGCCAGGAAATCGGCGATCTTCGCGGCATTCTGCGTCTGCTGCTTCACACGCAGCGGCAGCGTCTCGATGCCCTTCAGCAGCGTCCAGGCGTTGAACGGCGACATGGCCGGGCCGGTGTGGCGGAAATAGTCGTGCAGGTTCTCGTCGATCCAGTCCTTGTCGGCAAGCACGACGCCGCCGAGGCAGCGGCCCTGGCCGTCGATATGCTTGGTGGCGGAATAGACGACGATATGGGCGCCGAGTTCCAGCGGCTTCTGGAAGAGCGGCGTCGCAAAGACATTGTCGACGACGACCTTGGCGCCGATCTGGTTGGCGAGCCTGGCGACACCTGATATATCGACCACTTCGAGTGTCGGGTTGGTCGGGCTTTCCAGGAAGAACACCTTGGTGTTCGGCCGGATCGCCTGTTCCCAGTTTTCCAGATCACGGCCGTCGACCAGCGTGCACTCGATGCCGTATTTCGGCGCCAGAGTTTCCACCACCCAGCGGCAGGAGCCGAAGAGGGCGCGCGCGGCAACGATATGATCACCAGCCTTGACCTGGCAGAGGATGGCCGCGCTGACGGCCGCCATGCCGGAAGCGGTGGCGCGGGCGTCTTCGGCGCCTTCGAGCATGCACATGCGCTTTTCGAACATGTCGTTGGTCGGGCTGCCGTAGCGGGCGTAGATGTAGCCGTCCGTCTCGCCCTTGAAGCGGGCTTCGGCCGCCTCCGACGTCTCATAGACGAAGCCCTGCGTGAGATAGATTGCCTCGGATGTTTCGCCATATTGCGAACGCAAGGTTCCGCCGTGGACGAGTTGGGTTGCCGGGCGCCAGGTCTTGCTCATGCCATCACCTTCACATAACAAAAAAACCGGCCGCAAAAGCAGACCGGTTTCAACCCGGTCTTTTTAGCCACTTGTTTAACGTGGCTGCAAGCCGACCGGCCAAATCACCACGGGATAATTCTGCAATACTGCTGTTAGCTGCTTGCGTCAATTCCCCGTATTTGGTTTTGTCGGCGGCAAATGATGGATGAGGCATGATGGCTCGTGAAACGGGAATTCTGGCGGACCGCGCGATCTCGGCGCTGTTCGAAACGGGGCGTCTGATCTCCGAACGGGAGCTGGACCGTGACCAGATCCAGCCGGCAAGCCTCGACCTGCGCTTAGGCGCCAAGGCTTTTCGCGTGCGCGCCAGCTTCATGCCCGGCCCCTCGCACCTGGTCTCGGACAAGCTCGACCGCCTTAGCCTGCATGTCATCGACCTTTCCGAAGGTGCGGTGCTCGAAACCGGCTGCGTCTATATCGTGCCGCTGATGGAGAGCTTGGCGCTGCCGGCCGACATGTCGGCCTCGGCCAATCCGAAGAGCTCGACCGGCAGGCTCGATATCTTCACCCGCGTCATCACCGATTACGCCCAGGAATTCGATAAGATCCCGGCTGGCTATGCCGGCCCGCTTTATCTCGAAATCAGCCCACGCACCTTCCCGATCGTCGTGCGCCGCGGCTCGCGCCTGTCGCAGATCCGCTTCCGCGTCGGGCAGGCCCTGCTCGGCGAGCCGGAATTGTTGAAGCTGCATGAAAGCGAAACGCTGGTCGCCAGCAAACAGCCGAACGTCTCCGGCGGCGGCATCGCGCTGTCAATCGACCTTGCCGGAGATGAAGACGGCCTGATCGGCTATCGCGGCAAGCACCACACCGCCGTTGTCGACGTCGACAAGAAAGATCAGCACGACATCTTCGATTTCTGGGAGCCGCTCTATAGCCGCGGCCGCAACGAACTGATCCTCGATCCCGACGAGTTCTATATCCTCGTCTCGCGGGAGGCTGTGCACGTGCCGCCGGATTATGCCGCCGAAATGACCCCCTTCGATCCGCTGGTCGGCGAATTCCGCGTCCATTACGCCGGCTTCTTCGATCCGGGCTTCGGCCACGCACCGGCCGGCGGTCGCGGCAGCCGCGCCGTGCTCGAAGTGCGCAGCCACGAAGTGCCCTTCATCCTCGAAGACGGCCAAATCGTCGGCCGCCTGGTCTACGAGCACATGCAGGAAAAACCGACCAGCCTCTACGGCTCCGGACTCGGCTCCAACTACCAGGCCCAGGGCCTCAAACTCTCGAAACACTTCCGCATCTGAGAGATCGGTCCCGCGCGGCTTGACAGCGGCCCCCATCTGTTGGAAATCTCAGCGGATCGCGGGTGTAGCTCAATGGTAGAGCAGCAGCTTCCCAAGCTGAATACGAGGGTTCGATTCCCTTCACCCGCTCCAACTGCCTTTCCAGCGAACTTCTCTAATCCCCAAAAAACCGGATCGGCTTGTACCGGCGGTGCGCGATGATCAGGCTCCGGTCGGGCTGGATGATGTAGGTTTCCTCCACCTGCTGGCCATACTGGTCGATGAAATCATGCGGGAAGGCGGAGCCAGCAGGTGATTTGGTGAGCTTGCTGCGTGGCTGGCCGTTATAGGTGATGCTTCCCGGGATCGGCTCCAGGCCGGGGCCGCTATAGGTGGCGGTGCTGCACCCGGTGAGAATGAGGCCGCCGATCAGGCCGATGAGTGCGGGTTTCATGTCCATCCCTTCCGATGCGCCGAGGATGCGATCTTACTCCCGATCGGATCACGCTCGCCAGATGAAACGGCGTATCCGCCTTCAATCCTTCGAGAAACGCTGCTTGGGACGCCGTGATCGGGCGCGGGCTATTTCATTGCCGAAACCGGCGCCGTCTGCTAGATCGGCAGCGTCGAAAAAGGCAGGATCGGTTGAGGTAAGCCCGATCCCTTCCGTCAGAGCGTCACGAGCGCTCTCAAAGAAGCTCTGCTCCGTAGCCTATGGCACGAGAACCCGCGACGTGATCTGCATCAGATGCGGGATCCCGGCGGCGTGCGGAGACGGCAAATTGCAGTCCCGGGATTTTTTTGAACGGAGACTGTCATGCGCCTGAACCATCACGATTTTCACGTACCCGATATCGCTGAAACGGCGGACTTCTTCATCCGCCATTTCGGCCTGACGCTGAAGGATATGCGCGGTAACAACGGCCTAGCGATCCTGGAGGACGATACCGGCCTCGAAATCGTCCTCAGCCACGCCATCGCCAAGTTCGGCATTGCCGACCAGGTCGAACTGCAGCGCCAGACCTATCATATCGGCTTCATTCTGCCTGATAGGGCGGATGTCGATAGGGTTCACGCCGGGCTGGTTGCCGCCGGCGTGGAGCTCTCCGGCCCGCCGGCCGCTATGCGCGGCGGCTGGCTGTTTTATTGCACGGCGCCGGGGAATATCCTCGTGGAAGTTGGGTGGCGGCCGGCCAGGTAAACGCGGCGAAAGGAGGAGATGCCGCGGCCTTGCGATTGCCTCTTCTCCGGAGCGGGGGTCCGAAGGACGGGCGAGACCCGTGGCTCGCCCAGGCTGGTGCCCGTAGGGCGGGTGAGGGGGCCGGCGAAGCCGGTCTTTTCATCGACGTCCATGCAGGCTTCGACAGTGGGATAGATTGTGACGGGAGGGCTTTCCGCGTAGCCCCCTCATCCGCCTGCCGGCACCTTCTCCCCGAGGGGAGAAGAGAATTTGCGGCAACCTCTCTGTTCCTCGCTCACGTCTCGCAGGACACGCCTTCTCGTGCTTCGTGCCGAGATTTGCTGCTTAGAACTCCGTCCAGTCACCATCCTGGCCCTTCGGCGCGCTGTCGGTTGCGGCGAAGGCGTTGGCGAGGGTCTGGCCGAGGGCGCGGGCCGGCGAGGCGGTCGGGCGGGCCGCACCTTCCCGCGCGACCCGGATCGCGGGTGCCTTGGCCACTGGGCGCGCGGCGGCGCGCGGTGCGGCTGCCGGCGGTCGGGCAGAGAAAATCGGCGCGGCAGCGGCGAAGCCGCCGGTGCCGGTCAGCTTGAACTGGCCGAGCAGGTTGTTCAGCGCTGTCGCTTCCGTCGCCAGGCTGTGGCTGGCGGCTGTCGACTGCTCGACCATGGCCGCGTTCTGCTGCGTACCCTGGTCCATGGTGTTGACGGCGGTGTTAATCTCCTGCAGCCCGATCGACTGTTCGCGCGAGGCTTCGGCGATGGCGTGGACGTGCTGGTTGATTTCCTGCACTTCCTGGACGATCGAATCGAGCGCCTTGCCGGTTTCGCCGACCAGCGAGACGCCGGTCTGCACATGTGTGCCGGAATTGGTGATCAGGTCCTTGATTTCCTTTGCCGCCTTGGCGGAGCGCTGGGCGAGCTCCCGCACTTCCTGGGCAACGACGGCAAAGCCCTTGCCGGCTTCGCCGGCACGCGCCGCTTCGACGCCGGCATTCAAGGCCAAGAGGTTGGTCTGGAAGGCGATATCGTCAATGACACCGATGATGTTGGAGATCTCGCCCGAAGACTTTTCGATCTGCTGCATGGCGGAGACGGCCTTGCGGACGATCTCGCCGGATTTTTCGGCGCCGAGGCGGGTGCGGGCGACGAGCTGGCTCGCCTCCTCGGCGCGCTTGGCGGCGTCGCGCACCGTCGTGGTGATCTCCTCCAGTGCTGCCGCCGTCTCTTCGACGGAGGCCGACTGCTGTTCCGTCCGCCGGGAAAGCTCGTCTGCGGAAGAGCGGATCTCGTTGGCACCGGCGCCGATCGCCCGGGCATTGGCGCCGACCGTATGCAGCGCCTCGTTGAGCTTCTCGACCGAATTGTTGAAATCCTCGCGCAGCGCGTCGAGATGGGCGACGAAAGGCTGGTCGATATGCGAGGCGAGATCGCCGGCGGCAAGGCGGCGCAGGCCGTCGCCGAGCGCGGTCACGGCGCCTTCGAGCTCCGCAGCTTCACGGGTCCGCTGCGCCTCGCGTTCGCGGCGCTCGCCGTCGCTAAGGTTGCGGTCGGCTTCGGCACGCGCCTCGATCCGCGCACGCTCGATCGCGTTGTCGCGGAAGATCGACACGGCCTTAGCCATCTGGCCGACTTCGTCGCCGCGGTCGAGCCCACCGACCTCACTTGCGGTATCGCCCTCGGCAAGCCGCGTCATGCGCAGGTTGAGCCTCGTCATCGGGCCGGCAATACCCATCTGGGCGACGACCACGCTGAAGCCGACCGCGAGCAGCACAGCGATGCCGATCAGAACGAGGCAGAAGACGATCCGCCCGTTGACCGAAGCCGAAAGCGCGTCGCCGCCGTCGTTGAGCATCGCCATCATCGCATCATTGTTGGCGATCATCTTCGGCGTCAGCGCATTGAGCTTGGCATTGATCAGAGCAACGTTCGCCTGCGCCCCGGCGCCGTCCTTGGCTTTGCTCTGCTCGATGATCTTGTTCGCCAGCGTTTCGATCTCATCGATGCCCGCCTGAATGTCGTCGATCGCCGGCTTGCGGCTCGGCACCAGCGCCAACGCATCTTTCATCCGCTCGCGGGCCTGCGGCAGCTTGCTCGGCGTGGCGAGCGTCGTCTGGAATGCCGGCGTATCCGGCTTCATGTCGGCAAGCAGGCTCACCTGCAGCACCGAGGCAACCACCGAGGCGCTGGCGCGCGCACTTTGCATCGAGGCCAGTGCTTCATGATCGATGAAGGCGCTGTAGGCGGCGTCCGCACGGCGGAATTCGGCGACGACATAGACCAGCCCGGCCATCGTGATCAGCCCCAGCAGCGCCACGACCGATATGATTTTCGTGCGGATTTTCAGATGCTTCATGGAAATGTCACCCGGTTGACCGGGCGTCGCACGCCCGGTTCTTTGAAATCAATTGTTGCAAACAGAGCACTGCGTCGGTGTCGCGGCTCAGGGATTATTGCGGGGTTGACGCATGCATCATGCAATCGGCCGGCGGGTCCGTGTCGTCGTCACAAATAGAGGCGATATTCTTTAATTCCGCGCTAACGGCGGGGCGGCGCCGCGGTGATTTTTGGGAGCGTCAACCGGCAAGCCGCTCCGGCTGCCACCGCGCCGAAGGCTGCCTCTCGCCCTAACCCTCTCCCCGTTCTGACGGGAAGAGGGGACGGCCCATCAAAGAGGTCAGCGAGGGACGGAGAGGTCGCGACATATCCCCTTCGCCCCGCAGGCGGGGGTCCGAAGGACGGGTCGAGACGCGTGGCTCGACCCCGGTTGGTGGCGGCAGCCGGATGAGGGGCGGATGTGGCACGATCCGTCCCATGCATATTCCCCGTCCCGCATGACTCTGCTACATCTCGCCGACACCACACGCTTCGCGCTTAATCCGAGACCAAGATCACGATGATGCAATCCAAGTTGGCATCCCTGGCTGTGAAGGGGTTTCTCGCGTTCGGCCTGTTTCTGGGCGCTCTATCTTTTGGCTTTTCCGCATCCGCCCAGCAGGCAACACCCTCGCTGCCGCTGCTTTTCGATGCGCGTGAACGTCTGGCGCGGCCCGATCTCTCCTCGCTGGTCCGCCTGCGCTTCCTGACCTCGGTCGATTTTCCGCCGTTCAATTTTACCGATCAGAACGGCAAGCTTTCCGGTTTCAACGTCGATCTCGCCCGCGAAATCTGCAGCGAGCTGGAGATTTCGGACAAGTGCCAGATCCAGGCGATCCCCTTTGCCGATTTGAAGGATGCGCTCGCCGCCTCGCAGGGCGACGCCGTGATCGCCGGCCTTGCCGTGACGCCGGAGCTGCGCCGGCAATTCGTCTTCTCCCGGCCGTATCTGATGCTGCCGGCCCGCTTCGTGCGCAATCTCGCCGTGCCGCTCGACGGCAAAACGGCTGCCGCCCTTTCGGCGCACCCGGTCGGTGTGGTCAGGGGCACGGTGCACGAGGCGATGCTGGCCGCGTTCTTTCCGGCGATCAAAGCCCAAACCTTCGACACCAAGGACGCCCTGCTTACAGCACTCAAGGATCGCAAGGTCGATGCCGCCTTCGCCGATGCGCTGCAGCTCTCCTTCTGGGTCTCCTCGCCGGCCTCGGCCAAATGCTGCGCCCTGTTCGACGGCCCTTATCTCTCCGAGCATTTCCTTGGCGAGGGCATGACGATCATGCTGCGGCAAAAGGATAGCGTGCTGACGGCGGCGATCGACCATGCGCTCGCCACGCTGTCGCGCAATGGCCGGCTTCAGGAAATCTATCTGCGCTATTTTCCCTACGGGCTTTATTGAGCCTTCAAGCCTAAAGCGCGGCGCGATCTTTCAGATTCGCTCCTCGCGCTTTAGCTCTTTGTTTTTGCGCATGTCGTTGCCGCAAAACCGCGGCACACTTTTGCGCGACATGCCTTATCCCTTGCGGAAGCGGGCAATGGCGCTGCGCTCGATCGCCGCGCAGGTGAGCTTGTCGAGGCCGAGCCGGTCGCGCAGCAGGCTGAGCAGCCGCAGTTCCTCGGCTTTGACGGAGAGATCGGCGGAAGCGACTTCGACGGCCAGCGCATAGGCGGTGTCGTAGAGTTTTGCCGGCAGGGTGTCGCGCACGGTTTCGAGAACGACGTCGAGGCCTTCGGGCCCGGCCAGCAGCGAGGCGCAGTCGCGCGCCACCGAAATCAGCTTGTCGTCGTCGAAGTCCCGGAAAACCGGCAGGAACCCGATCAGTTGTCCGATCCTTTCCATCTCCCGGTCGTTCATCGTGCTGTCGACGGCTGAGGCCATCACCATCACGTAGATCAGCGCATCATGGGCGGAAAGCGGCTTGTTCATCTCTGATTCCTTTTTCGATCAGCCCAGAGTGGGAATTGGCAGCCGGCATTGCAAGGGATCGGCGCCCTGTCAAGACCGCCGGTTATCTCCGGCGCGGATCGTCGCCGTAAAGGCCTTTTCCGGCTTGCCTGGCCTTCTCGGCGGCCGATGCCAGCGGCGAACCCGCCGCTGCCTCGGCCCAGCCGTTTTCGGCAAGCCATGCGCCGAGATCCTGCGTGCCGAGCCGGCAGGCGACCGTCGCCGTTTCCGTCCATTCAACAGCGTCGAGATCGCAGGCGATGCTGCGGTTGCGCAAGAGCTGGCGCAGCGCGGTCTTTGCCATCATGCCGCAGGGCCATTGCCGGCCGGTCGGCCCGCATATCTTGTCGGCCGGCGTCGGCAGGATGCCGGCAAGCTGCAGCTTGCGCTCGCCGAAGGAGAGAAGGCCGGCATTTTCGACTGCCGGCCGCGCCAGCTCCACCGGTTTTTTCGCGGCTGGGCTTGCCGTCTGCCCGGCGGCCGTCTCGGCCCGTTTCTCGCTCTCGGCGACTTTGGGTGCCGTGCCGTCGGCAGCCCCGAGGGAGGGCGCCGCCGGTTCCGTCGAGCGGACGATCACTTCGGCCCGGTCCTCCGAAATCGCAGCCGGTTCGCCGGCTGGCGCGGGCGGATCCACCGCGGCCACCGTTTCCTCGGCAGGCACGGGCTCGCCTTCGGCCGTGCCGCCCCGCAGCCTTGCTTCACCCGCCATCAGCAGGCCGGCCACCACCACCATGCCTATGAGACCTGTGAAGATGGCGGCAGGGCGCATGGAATATCTTCCTATTGGCTGGCCCAGATGATGCGGGCGATCCAATCGACATCGGAAAGCTCGAGGGTGCGGTTGGGATGCTCGGGATTGAGCGACATCAGCTCGATCGAGCGCGGGCTCTGGCGCAGCAGCACCTTGGCCATCACCTCGCCCTCGCATGTGCGCACGACGACGCGGTCGTTGCGGCGCACCTGCGCGCCGGGCTCGACGATCAGCACGTCGCCGTCGCGATAGAGCGGCATCATGCTCTCGCCCTGCACCTCCAGCGCATAGACGGCTGATTTCTGCGCCGGCGCCGCCGGAAATTCCACCACGTCCCAGCCCTGGCCGGCCGGAAAACCGCCATCGTCGAAGAAGCCGCCGGCGCCGGCTTGGGCAAAGCCGAGCAGCGGGATTGAACTGCCCTGCGGCGGAAAGGCGCCGTCAGATTGGCCGGCCGGCCGCTTGGAAAAACCGGCATCGGGCTGCAGAAAGGCAAGGAATTGCTCGACGCTCGCCCCGGTGGCGTCGAGCACCTTGGCGATCGATTCCGTCGAGGGCCAGCGCAGCCGCCCATCGGCGGAAAGCCGTTTCGACTTGTTGAAGGAGGTAGGGTCGAGCCCGGCACGCCGCGCAAGACCGGATGGCGTCAGTTCGTGCCGCTCGGCAAGCCTGTCGATCGCTCCCCAGATCTGATCGTGTGACAGCATAGGCGCCCGATTCCGTGCGCGGCTCATCCGCGCGTCAGCCGGTCGGAATATTAACCGACCGTGCCGCCGGAGTAAAGGCAAAGGAGGAATAAAATCCTGTTATTGCAAGGGTTTCAGGCGACCATCGCCATGTTGATCTTGCCGAGCTGGATGACTGCCTGCGTACGGCTGTCGACGTCGAGTTTCAAGAGGATCGCCGAGACATGCGCCTTGATCGTCGCCTCGGAGACGCCGAGTTCGTAGGCGATCTGCTTGTTCAACAGCCCTTCGCCGAGCATGGTCAGCACCCGGCTCTGCTGCGGCGTCAGGGTATGCAGGCGGTGGATCAGGTCGGCGACATCGGGATCCTGCTCCTGGCCGCCGCGGTAGTTTTCCGGCGTGGCAATGTCGCCGGCAAGCACCGTCTGGATGCTGCGGCGAATGTCGTCGATGCCGGCGGATTTGGAAATGAAGCCGGAGGCGCCGAGTTCCAGCGCCCGACGGATCGTCGTCGCATCGTCGGTTGCCGAGACGATGATGATCGGCAGGCTGGCGAATTCGGAGCGCAGCGCCATCAGGCCGGAAAAGCCGCTGACCCCGGGCATGGCGAGGTCGAGCAACATGAGGTCGGCCTCCGCATGGGCGCCTGCCGCCTTGCGCGCCGCCGCGAAATCGCCGGCTTCGACGATCGCCTGCCGGCCTTCCATGCCGATGACGGCCTGGCGCAGCGCATCGCGAAACAGCGGATGATCGTCCGCAATGATGATGGTCTGTTCCTGCATCGAAAACTCCCTCCCAAGAGCCCGATCGTGCCTGCATGCGCCGCCGTCCCCTCCGAGGTTTGCATGCATGCCTAGTGATATGACTATATCAGATCAGGTCTTCTGCGGAAGGGGATTGGTGTTTTCCTCAGCCTGAAACTCCTTCACCATCCCCATGAAACTCTTCATCATCTTCTCCATGATGCTGATCGAGCGGTCGATCTCGGCATCGCTCGGCAATGCGCGCTGGATGGGGCCGCCCTGTTCCAGCTTCGTCACCCGCTCGGACAGCCGGTCGAGTTCGTCCTCGTAGGCCGCCCGTTCGTCGGCCGCCATCCGGCAGACGAGGGCGCCGTCCTTGTCCTGGCAGATCGACATGGCCCCGGTCTGCCGGTCGAGCCGGACGAAATGGTCGCCGCTCTTCTCCAGCTGGAACCGACTTGCATCGGCCTCGGCTGCGGCCGCGCCAAACGGCAGGAGAAGAACGCCAAGTGTGAGAACCAAAATCTTCATCGTCTCATCCTCCGGATTTTGCTTGTGCGGGTCCTGTTTTTAAGCGCCGGGGCGTGGACATCGCCGCCTCTTTCCGGCAAAGCGCTGGTGATCGAGGACCAGCAACCGCGAGGCCATGATGACCCTGACACCGACCCTTTACAAGATCGTGACGGAAACGCTCTGGCAGCAAGCCAGACAAACCGGCATTTTTCATGGCGCCGGCATTGATCTCAAGGACGGCTTCATCCATTTCTCGACGGCAGAACAGGCCAAGCAGACCGCCGCGCTGCATTTTAACGGCCAGGCCGGCCTGCTGCTGATTGCCGTCGATGGCGGGGGCTTCGGTGACAAGCTGGTATTCGAACCCTCGCGCGGCGGCGATCTCTTCCCGCATCTCTATGCCGATCTGCCGCTTGAAGCCGTGCTCTGGGAAGCGGCGTTGCCGCTCGACGAGACCGGCGCCCATATCTTCCCGGAGCTGCAGCCATGATCGATCCCTTCAAACGTCTCGCCCGCAGCGGTCTCTTCCTGCTCGATCCGGAAACGGCGCACGGCATGTCGATCGCCGCCCTGAAATCCGGCCTCGTGCCCGCGTGCCAGATCACGCCCGATCCGCGCCTGCGCCAGACCGTCGCCGGCCTCACCTTCGAAAACCCGCTCGGCATGGCCGCAGGCTATGACAAGAATGCCGAGGTGCCAGAGGCGCTCTTGAAGCTCGGCTTCGGCTTTACCGAGATCGGCACGGTGACGCCGAAACCGCAAGCCGGTAATCCCCGGCCGCGCATCTTTCGCCTGGTCGAGGATGAGGCTGTCATCAACCGCCTCGGCTTCAACAATGAAGGCCATGAGGCCGCTTTCGCGCGCCTCGCGGCGCTGAGCGGCAAGGGCATCGTCGGCGTCAATATCGGCGCCAACAAGGACAGCGAGGATCGCATCGCCGATTACGTCGCCGGCATCCGCCGCTTCCATTCGGTGGCGCGCTATTTCACCGCCAACATCTCCTCGCCGAACACGCCCGGCCTGCGCGACCTGCAGGCGCGGGAAAGCCTGGCAACGCTGCTGTCGGCGGTGCTGGCAGCGCGCGACGAGATGGCGGCGACCTCCGGCCGCAAGGTGCCGGTCTTTCTGAAGATCGCCCCGGATCTGACCGAGGAAGGCATGGACGATATCGCGGCGGAAGCGCTCTCGCATGCGCTGGATGGCTTGATCGTCTCCAACACCACGCTGTCGCGTGACGGACTGAAAGATCAGCGCCAGGCGAGGGAGACGGGCGGTCTCTCCGGCGTGCCGCTGTTCGAAAAATCGACTGCCGTGCTTGCCAGAATGCGCAAGCGCGTCGGCCCCGCGCTGCCGATCATCGGTGTCGGCGGCGTTTCCTCGGCCGAAACCGCGCTGGAGAAGATCAGGGCGGGCGCCGATCTCGTCCAGCTTTATTCCTGCATGGTCTATGAAGGCCCTGGCCTGCCCGGCGATATTGTCCGCGGCTTCTCCAAACTCATGGACCGCGAAAAGGCATCCGGGATCGGCGAGTTGCGCGACAGCAGGCTGGATTACTGGGCGGCGCGAAAAGTCTGATCGGCCCGCGGCTTGACCAGCACGGCCAGGAAAAAGCCCCGGAAGAGCAGGAAGGCGTTCATAGCAAGCCACAGGCCGTGATTGCCGACGAGCGGCACGAAAACGGCAAGCATGGCGAGGTAGCCGGCAAAGGACATCAGCATCCGGTTGCGCATCTCGGCCGACCATGTCGCGCCAATGAAGACTCCGTCCATCAGGAAGGCGAGTGCGCCGGTCAGGCCGGTCACCGCCGCCCAGGGCAGATAGGTTGCTGCCGCCTGCCGCACCTCGGGCGAAGTCGTCAGCACCGAGATCAGCCAGGGACCGGCGAGGAAGAAGAAAGCGGAAACGATCGCTGCCAGCCCGAAGGACCACAGGATCGTCAGCTTCAGCCCGCGGTCGAAGGCCGGCCGGTAACGTGCGCCGATCGCCCGGCCGGTGATCTGCTCGGCGGCATTGGCAAGCCCGTCGAGATAATAGCTGGAGAGCAGGACGAAATTCATCAGCACGGCATTGGCGGCAAGTGTGACCGCGCCGAAGCTGGTGCCGATCCGCGTCATGATGGTGAAGGCGCCGATCAGCACGAAGGTGCGGATCAGGATGTCGCGGTTGAGGGCGAAAAGCTCGGCCAGCCGATGCCGCGAAAAGATCTCCGCCCATGCCGGCCGCTCGGCCTTGGCAAAGCCGCTAAGCACGATGAAAAGCCCGGCAAGCGCGCCGGCCATCTCGCCGGCCATCGTTCCCCAGGCGACCCCCGCCACGCCCCAGCCGAGCGTCAGGCCGAGATAGATCGACAGCAGGATATTCATGCCGTTGATGATCGCCTGCAGCAGCAGCCCGATCTTGCCCTGTCCGCGCCCGAGCACGAAGCCGAGAATGGCGTAATTCGCAAGTGCAGCCGGTGCAGCGAGAATCCGGATCGAGAAATAGGTGCTGGTCGCCTCTGCGATCGCGCCTTCCGCGCCCATCAGCCGCAACCCCGCCGTATTCAGCAGCGGCGAAAGAAAGAGCAGAGCCAGCCCGCAGCCGAGCGCCGAAATCAGCGCCCGGGAGAAGACCGCCTGCTGCTCGTGCTGGTCGCGCCGCCCATAGGCCTGCGCCGTCAGGCCGGTCGTCGAGGCGCGCAGGAAATTGAAGCTGCCCATGATCAGATCGAACAGCATCGCACCGATCGCCAGCCCCGCCAGCGCTTCCGGATCACCCATACGGCCGACGACGGCGGTGTTGGTCAGCCCGAGCATCGGCGTCGTCATGAAGCCGAGCGTCATCGGAATGGCGATCGACAGCACCAGCCGGTGCGTCACCTCGAAGGCGAACCTGTTATTGTGCGTATCCATCCATGGCCTGATATCGAGGCCGAATCGCCTCAGCTCGACAGCACCATGGCCCAATAGGGCAGGTTCCGGGAAGCTGAATTGTGGGCAACGGCGACGCCGAGGCCGTCATAGCGCCCGAGCATGTTTTCCAGATGATGCGGCGAGTTGATCCAGGCGGTCACCACCGCATCGACGCTCTGCTGGCCGGAGGCGATATTCTCCGCCGCCGGCAGCCGGACGCCGCTCGCCTTGACACGGGCGCCGAAACTGTCGGTCAGCCCCATCAGATGCGCCATCTTACCCGCACTTGCCATGCGTTTGGCCTGGAACAGCGCGGCGGTGCTCGCCGCCGGATCGACAGCTAGCGGCGGCAAGCCGTTCTTCGCTCTCAGTTGGTTGACCAGCGGCAATACGCTCGCCGTTTCGTCCTCGCCGTTCGAAGGCGTGCCGGCAAGGTGCGAGGTGGTGGTGCAGCCGGCGATGCCGGCGGCAAGCGAAAGCCCGGAAAGGATGAGCAGGCTGCGCCTGGAAAGATCGATCGATGTCATGTTACCGGCGATAGCTGAAAAGGCGAAGGATGACGAAAAGCGGGATAACGATCGTCGCCCCGAGGAGGAGGTAGTCGCCGACGCGCCCGAGCGCTGAAAAACCGCGATGCCAGATCTCCAGGATGAAGTCGCGGAAGCCATAGATGATGTTCCACGGCGTCAGGCCGAACACGGTCATGACGAAACCGACGATCAGCGACACGACGACAAGCTTTATCAATGTGCGGGCGAAGGAATCGCCGAGGAACCTGTTCACCTGATCGGACATGCGCCATCTCCTGTTTGCCCTTGGAATAAGGTTGCGGCGTGTTGCCTGCAAGCCCTTTCGGGGATTGGCCGCTTCGCCTCTGAAATAGGACTTGAGTTTTTTTGTGGCCGCCGCCAGATGCGGGCCACGTAAAACTGTGCAGCGCAACGACATGCGTCAAATAAAGAGCCGATGATGCAGCCCCACCAGCTTTCCTCAGGCGACGTCATCGCCGACCGCCGCGCCGATTATGCCCGAATGCTCGACGAGGGCGGCGAGCCGGAAGCGGCCGCCGAGCTGATGGAACAGGCCCTCGAACTCGTGCCCGGCTGGGCCGCCGGCTGGTATCGCCTTGCCACCTATCGCGAAAAGGCGGGCAGCGGCGAGGCCGCGATCGAGGCCTATCGCAACACCCTTACCCTTGATCCCGACGACATTTTCGGCGCCGCCCTCAAACTCGTCCTTCTCGGCGCCGGCGCCACACCCGACCGGCCGCCGAGCCGCTATGTCGAGCGCCTGTTCGACGACTATGCCGACCGTTTCGAATCGGCGCTCGTCGAAAAACTCGATTACACCGTCCCGCAGAAGCTCGCAGCCCTCGTCGCATCCACCGGCAGGCATTACGCACGCGCCGTCGATCTCGGCTGCGGCACCGGCCTGCTCGGCCCCGAGATCCGAGCGGGCGTCAGCCGCCTCGAAGGCTTCGACCTCTCGCAGAACATGCTGGCCAAAGCCGCCGAGAAGGGAGTCTATGATCACCTCGCTCAGGCCGATCTCTCGCTGGCGCCCGATTTCTCCGGCTTGTTCGCCGACGCCGCGCGCCATCGCGCCGAGCTGGTAACGGCCGCCGACGTGCTGATGTATCTCGGCAATCTCGAAAGCGTCTTTGCCATCATCGAGGACCTCGCCGCATCGGGCGCCGACATCGCCTTTTCCGTCGAGGATGCAGGGGACAGCGGGGGCTTCCACCTCGCGCCGTCGCTGCGTTACGCCCATTCGGAGGCCTATGTGAGGCAGCTCGCTGCCCGCCACGGCCTCGAAATCCTGAAGATCGTCAAGACGGTCATTCGCAAAGATGGCGGCAAACCGGTTGCCGGCATTCTGTTTCTTACGCGCAAACCCGCGTGAGCGAATATTTCTTGCGATTTTTTAATAGGACAACATTGCTTACCTATTTCACTTGATCGGCACGCCAGAACACTGATATTGCACAGCTATCCGCAGAAAGCGCGGCCAAAAACGCCGGGCGATCCTGTCCATTTCACAATCAAACCACCGCGTCCGGCTTTTCCCCGGACGTGTTCCCGAACGCGTCTGCTGTTGGAGACTGGCGACATGACACAGCTCATCAATGCCCTTGGCTTCTGGAATACCAGCGCTACGCGCCATGCCCCGATCGAGGACGTGCAGGGCATATTCTCCGGCAGCCTGGTCGCCGCACTCGGCCTCTACGTGCTCGCCAGTGCCGGGCTTTTGACCGGCAGCACCGCCGGTGTTGCCTTCCTCCTGCATTATGCCTTCGGCGTCAATTTCGGCCTTGCCTTCTTCCTGCTCAACCTGCCGTTCTTCTGGCTCTCCTGGAAGCGTCTCGGCATGGCTTTCACGATCAAGACCTTCGTCGCCATCGGCCTGACCTCGGTACTGGCCGACGTGCAGTCGCGCTTCTTCTCCATTTCCAGCATCCACCCGGCCTGGGCCGCCCTTCTCGGCGGCCTGTTGCTCGGCTTCGGCGTGCTGGCGCTCTATCGCCACCGCGCCAGTCTCGGTGGCGTCGGCATTCTCGGCGTCTATCTGCAGGAGCGGTTCGGCATCCGCGCCGGCCTCGTCCAGCTCGCCATCGACCTCTGCGTGCTCGCCGCTGCCTTCTTCGTCGCCACGCCGCCGGTGGTCTTCTATTCCGTCCTCGGCGCCGTCGTCCTCAACCTCTTCGTCGCCATCAACCATCGCGCCGACAGGTACATCGCGCTCTGACATTACAAATCGGTAAGCCATTCTAAACAAAACGTAACTTGCCTGAAGTCCCTCCCGGCGCGACACTTCTTCCCGCGCCGGATTTGATGAGGTGAGTTATGTCAGATTTGGAAAAGCTTGTGAGACGCCGCATGCAGGAAGAATACGCCAAAGGCGCTTCCGCAGAGGAAATCGCGAAAGTCGTCCGCGACCTCTTCAACAGCATCGACCTTTCGGGCTTATCGCCTGACGCCGTTGCTGTACGAGCCACTCCGAATTACGAGTGACCTTATATTCAACCGACCCGAATTTTTCGGGTCGGTCGCCGGGATGCCATCATGAAGGCGCCGGGAGGGCAGATGATGGAGTTGAGAAGCCCACGTAAAAGTCGCAGCCGGGCCCCGATTCCTCGCTGTTCTTGCTCCAAAAATCACCCCACACTCCGTCCTCCTCGGGCTTGATCCGAGGATCCACGCCGCCCCACCGCGGCGGGGCCATTGGTCCCAGGCTCAAGGCCTGGGATGACGGAGGGTAGGGGCCTGTTTTGCCAAACTCGCCGTTGACGCAGCGGATGACACGTCGCACTTCCTGGTTCAACGCGGTGCCGTGTGGCCCCGACGTTTGCCTGGGTTCAGCCCCCAGCCTCAACCCCGTGGCATTGGCCTCAAGCGGCCTTGACGGCAGCATCGATCGGATGTTGCGAGCGGAAGCCGACGGCAAGCCGGTTCCAGATATTGATCGCGCCGATCGCCACGGTGATCTTGGTCATCTCCTCCTCGGAGAAATGCGCCTTCAGCGCCTCGTAATCGGCATCCGGTGCGCCGGTTTTGGCAAGGTTCGTCACCGCATCGACCCAGCCGAGCAGTGCCCGTTCTCTGGCGTCATAAACAGGCGATTCCCGCCAGACGCACATCAGGTTGATCCACTGCTCGGAGAGCCCATCATGGCGGGCTTCCTTCACATGCATGTCGACGCAATAGGCGCAGCCGTTGATCTGCGAGGCGCGCAGCTTGATCAGGTGGATGAAGCGGCGCTCCAGCCCGGAAGACTGGACGTACTGCTCGAGTGCGACGACCGCCTTGTAGGCATCGGGGGCGGCTTTGGCGAAGTTGAAACGGGGTTGCATGGTCTTCTCCTTTGATATGGCTCAGCGAGCCGTCTTGCGTTCATGGATTTCAAGGAAGGCGCAGCCTCTGGCTGCGATCGATCCATCATCGAGGGCATTCAATTCGATGCCGAGATCGGCAATGCTGGTCTTGGCCAGTTCGGCCCGGTAGACCCGTTCTGCCCGGAGCATCGCCGCGCTGATATTGCATGGCTTGGCAAAGAAGCGATCGGAGACAGGGTTCGGCCCGCGCTGGCGGATTTCGGCGCAGCGGAACGCCGGCGCCGGTCCTTCGACCGCGAGCAGGATATCGAGCAGCGAAATCTCTTCCGCCGCCTTTGCCAGCCGGTATCCGCCTTTCGGCCCCGGCACGGTATCGAGGATGCCGGCGCCAGACAGCGTCTGCAGATGTTTCAACAGATAGCTCGTCGACACACCGTGGAATTCCGCCAGGGCTGCGGCCGACAGCACGCCGCCCTCGGAAAGGCCAGAAAGCATCGCAACGCTGTGAATGGCCTGCTCGACGCCATCGCTCATCTTCATCGAGGCAATCTCCTAATCGTGGATAAAAGATATCCATGATTATATCGGCTGTCAAGAGCAGACCTTACGGCTGGCGGCTTGCCTTTCTCCCGACGGCGGATAGAAACGGGAAAAACGACAGGGGAAGATCATGGCAGCCAACGCCTTCACAGGCCTTCTGAACTCCAGCGCCGACCGCCACTCGCTGTTCGACGACGCCCAGGGCATCGTCGCCGGCAGCATGCTCGCCGTGCTCGGTGTCTCGCTGCTCTCCGGCGCCGGGCTGCTTGCCGGCGGCACGGCCGGTCTCGCCTTCCTCGCCCATTACGCGACCGGCTTCAGCTTCGGCCTCTGCTTCTTTGCCGTGAACCTGCCCTTTTATTATCTCGCCTTCCGCCGCATGGGGCCTGCCTTCACCATCAAGACCTTCGCCGCCATCGCGCTGACTTCGGTCCTGTCGGAATTCGTCCCTGGCTTTATCGGTATCGGGCATGTCAATCCGATCGCCGGTGCGCTCTTCGGCGGCCTCGTCATCGGCGCCGGCATGCTGGCGCTCTTCCGCCACCGCGCCAGCCTCGGCGGCATCGGCATTCTCGCCCTCTATATCCAGGATCGGCTCGGCTGGCGCGCCGGCCACGTCCAGCTCGGCTTCGACTGCGTCATCCTGGCACTCTCCTTCCTGGTCGCCAGCCCCTCGATCATCGCCTGCTCCGTGCTCGGCGCGGTCGTGTTCAACCTCACGCTTGCCATCAACCATCGCAAGGACCGCTATATCGCCGTATGAGGCGATGGACGCTCTTCTTTTTCCTTCCTATTTCACTACCTTCAGGGCGTGGACCAGATCGATTCCGAAGCCCGCGCTTTGCTGCCTGCCGCCTTTACCCGCTGGTTTGCGGAAAAGGGCTGGCGGCCGCGCGCGCATCAGCTGGAGCTGCTGTCCCGCGCCGAGGCCGGTGAAAGCACGCTGCTGATTGCGCCCACCGGCGCCGGCAAGACGCTTGCCGGTTTTCTGCCGTCGCTGACCGATCTTACCCGCCGCGGCAAAATTCCGCCCGGCTCCGCCTTCACCGGCATTCACACGCTCTATGTCTCGCCGCTGAAGGCGCTGGCAATCGACATCGAGCGCAACCTGATGAAGCCGGTGGCGGAAATGGGCCTGCCGGTCACCGTCGAAAACCGCACCGGCGATACGCCGAACGCCAAGCGCCAGCGCCAGAAGCTCAATCCGCCGGATATTCTGCTGACGACGCCCGAACAAGTCGCCCTGCTTCTCGCCAACCGCGAGGCCGAGCGCTTCTTCAGGGATCTGAAATATGTCGTGCTCGACGAGCTGCATTCGCTCGTCACCTCCAAGCGCGGTCATATGCTGTCGCTCGGCCTTGCGCGTCTGCGACGTCTTGCCCCCGGCCTCCAGACGATCGGCCTGTCGGCGACTGTCGCCGAACCGATGGATCTGCAGAAATGGCTGGTCGCCCAACAAGAGGGCAGCGGGCAGGAGAGCAGGGAACACCATGCCGGTCTCGTCGTCGTCGAAGGCGGCGCCAAGCCGGATATCTCGATCCTGTCGACCGAAGAGCGCATTCCCTGGGCCGGCCATTCCGCCAAATATGCCATTCCCGATGTCTACCGGCAGCTCCTCGACCACCAGACGACGCTGCTCTTCGTCAATACCCGCAGCCAGGCGGAAATGCTGTTCCAGGAACTCTGGACGATCAATGACGACAACCTGCCGATCGCCCTCCATCACGGTTCGCTCGATGTCGCCCAGCGCCGCAAGGTCGAGGCGGCGATGGCCGAAAACCGGCTGCGCGCCGTCGTGGCCACCTCGACGCTCGATCTCGGCATCGACTGGGGCGATGTCGATCTGGTCATCCATGTCGGCGCGCCGAAGGGCGCCTCGCGCCTTGCCCAGCGCATCGGCCGCGCCAATCACCGCATGGACGAGCCGTCGAAGGCGATCCTCGTACCGGCCAACCGTTTCGAGGTGATGGAGTGTCAGGCAGCGCTCGACGCCAATTATATCGGCGCCCAGGACACGCCGCCCGTCGGCCGCGGCGCGCTCGACGTGCTCGCCCAGCACGTGCTCGGCATGGCCTGCGCCGAACCCTTCGACATGCTGGATCTCTACGACGAAATCGTCAGCGCCTCGCCCTATGCCGATCTCAGCTGGGAGACCTTCGAGCGCATCGTCGATTTCGTCGCGACCGGCGGTTATGCGCTCCGCACCTATGAGCGTTATGCCCGCATCCGCAAGACCAAGGAGGGCCGCTGGCGTGTCTCCAATCCGGCCGTCGCCCAGCAATATCGCCTCAATCTCGGCACCATCGTCGAAAGCCCGATGCTGAACATCCGCATGGTCAAGCGCGGCGAGGGCGGCCGGATCGGCCGCGGCGGCGCCACGCTGGGAAAGGTCGAGGAATATTTCCTCGAGCAATTGTCGCCGGGCGATACTTTCGTCTTCTCCGGCAAGGTGCTGCGTTTCGAGGGCATTCGCGAAAACGAATGCCTGGCCTCGCAGGCCTTTTCGCTCGATCCGAAAATCCCCTCCTACAACGGCGGCAAGTTTCCGCTGTCGACCTATCTCGCCGAGCAGGTGCGGGCGATGATTGCCGATCCTGACCGCTGGCGCCATCTGCCGGATCAGGTGCGCGATTGGCTGTCCTTGCAGGACGACAAGTCGATGCTGCCGAAGCGCGACGAGTTCCTGATCGAAACCTTTCCGCGCGGCAGCCGCGGCTATATGGTTGCCTATCCCTTCGAGGGCCGTCTCGCCCATCAGACGCTCGGCATGCTGCTGACCCGCCGGCTAGAGCGGGCCGGCGCCAAGCCACTCGGCTTCGTCGCCACCGATTATTCGCTGGCCGTCTGGGGTCTCGAGGATATGGGGCTGATGATCGGCAATGGCCGGCTCAGCCTTTCCGACCTCTTCGACGAGGACATGCTCGGTGACGATCTCGAAGCCTGGCTCGACGAATCCTTCCTGCTGAAGCGCACCTTCCGCAATTGCGCCGTGATTGCAGGCTTGATCGAGCGCCGTCATCCGGGCAAGGAAAAGAGCGGCCGGCAGATCACCGTCTCGGCCGATCTGATCTATGATGTGCTGCGCAGCCACGAGCCGGATCACATCCTTTTGCAGGCGACGCGGCAGGATGCGGCGACGGGACTTTTGGATATTGGCCGCCTTGGCGATATGCTGAAGCGAATCAGGGGCCACATCACCCATCGCCCGCTCGACCATATTTCTCCGCTTGCCGTGCCGGTGATGCTGGAGATCGGACGCGAGGCGGTGCCGGGCGAGGCCCATGACGCGCTCTTGGCCGAGGCGGCCGACGATCTGATCGCCGAGGCGCTCGCCTGAGGAGACTGGGCCCGAAGAGATTGGGCCCGAAGAGATTGGGCCTGACGAGAATTGGAAACGACGATAGTGATGAACCGCCTGGCGCTGGCGCGCGACATATCCGGATTGGCTGCGATCCCCGGCATCGAGACATCGGTCCATGGCATTGCCGCTGTCTGCGATCCGCTCGGCGCCCTCTATCTGCCGGACGCCGGCCTGCTCGTCGTCTCCGACCTGCATCTGGAGAAAGGTGCCGCCTTCGCCCGCCGCGGCATGATGCTGCCGCCCTATGATACGCTGGCGACGCTGACCGTGCTTGCCGCCCTCATTTCCCGTTATGATCCGAAGCTCGTCGTTTCGCTCGGCGACAATTTTCACGATCGCATCGGCTCCAAACATCTGCCGGAGAATTTTCGGGCGCTGATCGTCGCCATGGCCCGCGGCCGCGAATGGATCTGGGTCAACGGCAACCACGATCCCGACGGCGTCGTCGATCTGCCCGGCACCTCCGTCGACGAAATGCACTATGCCGGCCTGACTTTTCGCCATGAGCCGAGGAACGGCTTGCAGAGCGGCGAAATCGCCGGCCACCTGCACCCGTCGGCAACGGTGCGCCGCCGCGACAGATCCATCCGCCGTCCCTGCTTCGCCACCGACGGCGCCCGCCTCCTGATGCCCGCCTTCGGCGTCATGAGCGGCGGCCTCGATCTCGGCCATCAGGCGATGAAAGGCCTGTTCGACAAGGGGTCACTGATCGCACATCTGCTGGGGCGAGATCGGATTTATTCGGTCAGGTACGGGAATTTGCGGGGGTAGCGCCTGTTGTCACGGAGAGGGCATGCCGTCCGGCACCCCCTCTGCCCTGCCGGGCATCTCCCGCACAAGGAGGGAGACCGGCAAAAGGTCGGCTTGCCAGTCCCTCTCCAACGCCGTGCGGAACACCAGTTCGTCATTGCTTGGGGAAACCATCGCGCCCAGCCGATCTCCCCACCTGCGGGGAGATGCCCGGCAGGGCAGAGGGAGGCGCCACACGGCACGCCCCAATTATCGCTAATCACACCCCTGCAACTGCTGCTGATAGGTCCCAGCCATCCGCGCGAACTTCTGCGCGGTCTGCTGCAATTGCCCGTTCGAGCGCCAGTCGCCGCGTTTGTATCCGGTCGGGCCGGAGTAATAGGCGAGATAGAGATTATAAGCATCGTTCAGCGGAATGCCGGTCTCGGCGCTGTTCTGGGCGTGGTACCAGCCGATGAAATCGATCGCGTCGGCGAAGTTCGCCCGCCGCGCCGTCCAGTTCCCGGTCTGCGACTGATAATGGTCCCACGTTCCGTCGAGCGCCTGCGAATAGCCGTAGGCGGTCGAAGGCCGCGTCCAGGGAATGAAGCCGAACAGTTTGGTGCGGGGCGGCCGCGCGTAGGGCTGGAAGCCGGATCGTCGCCATCAGGATCGGCACCGGCACGCCGTATTTCTTCTCCGTCCGCTCGGCCGCACTCTGCCAGCTGGAGAAAAGTCCGTCGCGCTCGTCGAAGACGGCGCAGATGTTCCGCGTCTGCTTCGGCGCCGTCGCGCAGCCGGCGAGCAGCGCGAGACCCACAGCGGTCAGAACGATACGAGTACGCATAACAAAATCTCTCGTTTCCGAGAGATTACTAACTCGTAAATGTTAAAAACCGGTTTTTAGTCGAATACGAAGTTTTCTGAAGGGCTGCCTGTGCCGTCCAGGGATGGATGCCGTCGCGCAGCCAGAGGACGCTATCGCGCCAGAAACCCTCGCAATGACGTGAATGGAACAGGCCGAAATGGCCGATCGCCTCGAAGCCGAGATCGGCGGGACGCAACAGCACTTCGTCGATCTCGGCATTGCAGTAATAGGCAAGCGTGCGACGGATCGCCGGCACGGTTCCGAGCTCGTCGTCCGACATGGCGACGGCCAGGATAGGTGCGGTCACCGCAGCAAAACGCGCGAGCACCTCGTCCCGCTCCGCGGCCGGGTGGCTCATTTCCATGCGCGCCCGGCGAAAGCTCCATTCATGGGCGACGCCGGCCGGCAGATCCTCGAGCCAGCCGAGGCGTTTGCCGGGAAAATAGCCGAAGAGCGCCGTCAGCGCCGGCATGGCGACGTGCCATTTCATCAGCAGCCGCATTCGGCGCGCCGGCGCATAATCGCGCCAATAGGCGTATTGGGCGCCCATCGTCAGAATGCGGTCGATCCGGCCGGCATATTTCGAGAGGCCGGGCAGAAAACCGCCGATGCTGTGGCCGACGATGCAAAGCGGCTGGTCCGCCCGTCCGTCCATAAACCGCAGCGCCGCGTCGAAATCCTTTTCGCCCCACTCCCGCCACCGATAACCGCAGCCGCGGAGCCGCGCCGGCCTCGAAAGCCCAATGCCGCGGTAGTCATAGGTCAGAACGTCGAAACCATGAGCGGCGAGAAACTGGGCGTAACGGTGATAATAACGTGCAAGCACGCCGGTCGCGGGATTGATGATGACGCTGGCGTGAGCTTTCGCCCCGCCCGAGGTCCAAAGGTGGCCGCGGAGCATCACGCCATCGCTGCATCGGATCTCCACCGGTGTATCCACCGCCGGCCGTTCATCTTGTTCTTGCGCAAGCGACAGGTCAGCGCCTTCTGCCATGCTCCGTCTCCCCAATCTTCGGGGATGATGATAGAGGCGCCATTTCCGCAGGAAAAGCCGAATGCGGCCCCAGATTGGGCCGCCGGCGTCATCAGATAGTCTAAGACGCTACGCTTTCACCGGCTCGTAGCGCAGGATCACCGCACCGCCTTGCGTCGTCGAGGATTCGATGAGCTTCAGCGGCACCTGGCCCTCGGCAGGCTTGAAGAGCGGGTTGCCGCCGCCGAGGATGACGGGCACCACGCAGACCCTGATTTCATCGATAAGACCCGCTTTCAGCAGGCTATCGGCGAGCTCGGCACTGCCGAAGATGAAGATCGTTTTGCCGTCTTCCTGCTTCAGCCGCGTCAGTTCCGGGATCGGATCGCTGACGACGCGGGCATTGTTCCAGCCGGGCTCGGTCATCGTCCGCGACACGGCGATTTTGGCGATGCCGTTCATATAGGCTTTGATTGTGTCTTCGCTTTCGGCGGTCGGCCAGTAGGAGGCCATGCCCTCATAGGACTTGCGGCCGAAGACCAGGAGATCTCCTTCCTCGCCGAATTGCTCGGCATAGTGCTGCAGCTCCGGCCCCCAGGCGAGATTGTGGAAGTCGATATCCCAAGGCTTGGTGCCTTCGAAATAGCCGTCGAGGGTCATCAGGTTCCAGACGATAATCTTTCTCATGTCCATCCTCCTTGTGGATTGCATTCACCGCAACAAACCGATTGCGAATAGCAACTGGTTCAAGCTAGAGCGACTGATAGCAAAATGCAAGCGGTTTTCACGGGAAGGCAAGATGAGCCGCATCCGTGTCGCGTGCCATTCCGGGAGGAGATTTTCATGAATGCCGCGCCGGCGGCGGAGATCAGTCCTTGCGGAAGATCAGGCTGGCGCCCCAGCCGGTGATGACGGCGAGCAGCACGGCAGCGCAGCCGTAGAGGATCGGCTGACCATGCGCGGCGTCGGTGATCGTCTGCTCGATACCGGTCTTGATGACGCGCAGCGGAAGCGATTCCTCGGTAATCAGAGTCCCGCTCTTGAAGAGATAGGCGCGCACGGTGTGGACGCCGTTCGGAATGTTTGCCGGCAGCCGCAGGCTCGCCTTGAAGAGGTTGGAGGAAACGAAACGCACGCCGCTCGGGTTGCGGTCGTAGAATCCGCCGCCCTGCTGCAGCCGCCGGAAGGCATCGCGGAATTCGCCGAGATTGCTGCCGTCGCCGACGAAGCCGACCGGTGTCAGCGGAATATGGTCGATGCCGATCCCCTGGTCGGTCAGTTCGAGTGGCGTCGTCAGGTCGTCGATCATCCGCGAACTCGACATCGAATAGGAGTGCGGTACGGATTCGAAGGTCATCGAGCGCGTATTCACCCAGATGCCGAAGACGCGCTCCTTCTTGCGCACCGTCGCATCCTGACGCGGGCCCTCCAGGACCACGACCACGTCATATTGGCCGATGGCGAGCAGCAGCTGGTCGGTATTCGACAGCGCCCCGAAGATGGTCAGATCGGCGCCGTGGAAATCCGAGGTGATGGCGATTTCGCTGGTCGACGTGCCGATCTCAAGTCCTTCACGCACTGCTTCGGTTGACTGCCCCGGCAGCCATTGCGCTCCGGCCGCCGCCGGCAGCAGACAAAGCAATGTGAGGACGGCGGCAAGCAGGCGCATCAGTTGTGGGCTCCGATCACCACCGAATAGATGTCGGCCGGCGTCACCACCAAGGCGATCGCCAGACGCAGGCCGACGGCAAGCACCAGCAAGCCGAGCAGGGCGCGCAGCTGCTCGCCGCGCAGCTTCTGGCCGACGCGCACGCCGTATTGCGCCCCGATGACGCCCGCCACCATCAGGATGAAGGCGAGCACGATATCGACGGAAAAGTTCGTCGCCGCCTGGACGATCGTCGTATAGGCGGTCACGAAGATGATCTGGAACAGCGACGTGCCGACGACGACATTGGTCGGGATGCGCAGCAGATAGATCATCGCCGGCACCATGATGAAGCCGCCGCCGACGCCCATGATCGAGGTGAGGATGCCGATCGCAAAACCGAGCGCGACGATCGGAATGACGCTGAGAAAGATCTTCGATTTCTTGAAGCGCACCTTCAGCGGCAGTCTGTGCACCCAGTGCTGATGGCCGGGTTTGCGCGGCGCCGGCGGCTCGTTGCGCGCCGCCCGCCGCATGGCATTGATGCTTTCGAGCAGCATCAGCCCGCCGACCGTGCCGAGGAAGATGACATACATCAGCGAGATGATCAGATCGAGCTGACCGATGGCGCGCAGCAACGAGAAGATCCAGATGCCGACCGTGGCCCCGGTGAGGCCGCCGATCAAAAGCACCGTGCCGAGCTTGACGTCGAGCGTGCCGCGCCGGAAATGGGTGATCGCGCCGGAGATCGACGAGGCCACGACCTGGTTGGCGCCGGTGGCGACGGCAACCACGGGGGGGATATTGTAGAAGATCAGCAGCGGCGTGATCAGAAAGCCGCCGCCGACGCCAAACATTCCAGACAGGAATCCGACGGCCGCCCCCATGCCGAGAATGATGAAGATGTTCACCGACAATTCTGCGATGGGCAGATAGATTGTCACAGCCGACCCCGAATGATGACCGCTCCTGCCGGGCGGTTTCTGTCACGTCCCCGTTCGAATGCGCACCATACTGTGAAATCGTTGCCAGAGGCTTTCGATCGGCCCTTGGATCGAGCGATGGAGATCGGTGGCAGAAGATTCGCCGGATGCGCGGATGGATATGTCCCGCATAATCCGGCTTTTTTCAGGTTTTGTGACAGTCGGCGGCAAAATTGGAAAAAGCCTTGCGGCATAGTGCCGCCAGGCTTTTTCTAAAGCAATTTCAGCAGAAGGGCCGTGCGGTTTGCGCCCGGTTTGGCGCAATCACGATAGAAGTCATTTCCGCGCCCGAGGGAATGGAAATGCTCTAGATCGCTTTGGCTCCCTGCTTGTTGCGTTCGAGCAGCGCCTTGACGGTTGCGTCGGTCACCTTGCCGTCCGGCTCTTGGCCGATCGACTTCTGGAAGTTCTTGATCGCGGTCACCGTCTTGGCGCCCATTTCGCCATCCGGCGTCCCGGCGTCGAAGCCGTTATTGTTGAGGATCGCCTGGATGTTGCGGACCGCCTTCTTCATGTCGACGCTCGCCGTCTTCAGGCCGGTTCCCGCCCATTCGTCCGGAATGTCGATGGTATTGCTGCGGTGGTCGAGCGGCTCCGGCTTCCAGAGATCGGCCTTGGCGCGGGCACGTTCGAGCTGGTCGGGCTTCATGGCGTTGGCCACTTCGTCGCGCTTCTGCGCCGCATCCTTGTCGCCGGCCTTGGCGGCAATCGCAAACCATTTGTAGGATTCTTCGAGATCCGCCGGGACGCCGTTACCCCTCGCGCAGAGGATCGCCAAGTTGAACTGGCTGTCGGTGATGCCGAGGTTGGCAGCCTTGGTGAACCAGGAGGCGGCCGTCGCATAATCCTGCTGGCCAAGAGCGCCAGAGGCGTAGAGCACGGCGAGATTGTGCATGGCGCTGGCATTGCCCTGGTTTGCCGCCTGTTCGTAGAAGCCCTTGGCCTTGGCGATGTCGCGTTCGACGCCGTTGCCCTTCTCGTACATGCTGCCGAGCCGGTATTGCGCCGGTGCAAAACCCTTGTCGGCTGAAAGCTGGTACCAGCCTGCGGCTTGCTTCTGATCGACGGTGATGCCGTTGCGGCCGTCCGAATAACGCGCGCCGATCTCAAACAGCGCCAGCGCATCGCCGCCCTGCGCCGCATCGGCAAGCGATTTCGGCTGGATGGTGTCGGGAATGGCGATGGCGGCCTGGGGCGCGCTGGCCGCCCGCGTATTTGCGACGAAGCCCGATGTCTCCTGCGCAGCACCCGATGGCGCGCCGGGTGCAAAGGTCGCGGCCCCTTCGCCGTCGAGCGGCGTCGCGTCGGTCAGATGATCTCCGGCAACCGGTGGGGTTGCCCCGGGTTGTGCCTGCTCGGCGGCGGGTGGGGTCGCCTCCGCTGTGGGAGCGGCCGTTTCTGCGGCATTGCTGTCCGACTGGGCCGGCGTCGCTTCAGGCAAGGCCGGCTGCGGGTTCTCAGTCGCGCCGGTCAGGGCCGAGACCTCGGCCGGCGGCTGCGGTGCGCTCTCGCCGCTAGTCAGCGTTCTCGCAAGCGGAAAGGCCATGATCGCGAGCAGCACGGCGCCGACTGCCAGCAGGATCGGCCGGCGGTAACGCGAAAAGGCGCTGGTCTTGCCTGCCTTATCCGTCTTCTCGGAAATCTTGCCGGCCTTGTCGGCAGCCTTCTTCTCGCCCCTGACGGCTGCCTGTTTCGGATTGGCGTCCACCTCCATCGCGGCCGCCTGAGCGGCGCGACGGGCAGCGGCGATATAATCGGCGCGATCAGTTTCGGCGGCAGGTTTGCCACGTGCCGCACTCTGGCTGGCGCGAACCCGCTCGAGGATCTTCTTGACGTCCGGTGCGCCCGAGCCCGGCTCGAGCAGTTCGTTTGATGCATCCGACGGCATCACGTCGGCGGGATCGATCGACGGCGCGGGGTCGATCATCGGGCGTTCGGCTGCCCGGTTTTCGGCCTTCTTGCCGGGCCGCAGCCGCTTGCCGAGGCTGGCGAGCAGGCTGGCCTTTGCCGGTGCCTGTGCCAGCGCGGAGGTGGCAGCCTCCGGCGTCCTGGTGGCGGCTTCGATGGCGATCGCGCTCGTTCCGCTCATGGCGGTTGCCTGTGCCGGGGGGGCAGGTTCGGGGGCGACCTCGGCGGTGCGGATGACGGGTGAGGCGTTCGCCGTCGCGACAGCGGCCGGCGCCTTGTTCATCTCGGCCTCGGCCACCATCAGCGCATAGGGATCGACATCGAAGTCGACCTCGGCCAACGGCATCTGGGCGGCCGGCCGCCCGCGCTCTTCCATGCCATCGAGGCGATCGGCGATATGCACCAGCGTCTCGTGCAGCGCCTTGAAGGTCTTGTGCGTGCGTTCCTCGCTGTCGCGGCTGATATCCTCGAGATGGCGCAGGTCTTCGGCGAGCGCCGTCAGCGCCGACATGTCGGCGGCGGGCACGCCGCCCTGGGCGGCGCCATTGCGCGAATAGGCCTCGACGACGGCCTCAGCCGCCTGGCGCGCTGCCTCGATGATATATTCGTCGCTGGTCGCCATATAATCTTCGATCGCGCCCATCCGCCGGTCGAGATCGGCGGGGATCGCAGCGCTTTCGCGCGGCTCGCTCATCAGCGCCGAAAGATTGGCGATCTGGTCTTCGAGGTTCTTCAGCGCGTGCGGATCGGTCGGAGCTGCCGCCGTGCTCTCTTCCAGCCGGGCGGCGATGTCGCTCAGCCGTCCTTCCAAACGCTGGAAGGCGCCGTCGTCGACCGCCGCCACGGGCGCCGGCTGCTGATAGGCCATCTCGTCGATGCGTCGGGCGAGATGATCGAGCCGCTGCGCCAGCACGTCGTTGACGGCGCCGTTTTCGAGCGCGTCGATCTTGCGGGAAATGTCGGAAAGCGGTCCGGTGAGATCGGGCTGCGGCGCGGCCTTCTGGGTGTGCTCCAGCAGATAGGACAGATGTTCCAGCCGTTCGTCGAGTCGCGACGTCGCTTCCGCCTTGGTCAGCTCCTCGACGCGGGATGTTAGGGCCTCGAGCCGCAGCGCCAGCTCGTCATCAGGCGTTGCGCGATTGGCCGCATCATGACTCATCAGGTCGATCTGGTCGGCCAGCGCCGAAAGCCGGCCCTCCAGCCGCTGCATCAGCCCCGGATCGTTGGCGGCGGCCGCGCGTCCGCTGGCCGCGATCGCCCGGCTGATCTCGTCGAGCCGCATGTCCATGGCGGCGAACTGTTCGGACATCACCCGGTCGTGCGGCTGGATCATGCTGCCGAACTGTTCCATCGCAGTGGCGATGGCGATGAGCTTGTCCTCAAGCGCCCTGACCGCCGGGCTTTCGCCCATGCCGCCGATATGGCGCTTGATGTCGTCGAGCCGATAGGCGAGCGAAACCAGTTCTTCCTGCAGCCCCTCGGTATCGAGGGCGGCAAGCCGGCTTTCGAAGCCGTCCCACCGATTTTCCATATGGCGCAGCGAATCCTCGCGCGCCAGCCCGTCCATCAGCGAGCGCAGTTCCTCGAAATCCTCGCGAAGGCCGGCGGCCTCCGGGGCGCTCGAACGGCCGGTCAGCTGGGTGATGCTCTGGGCAAGGCGGCCCATATCGGCGCGCATGTCGTCGGCGAAGCGGCCGTCTCCGGCATTCGTCTTGATCTCGCGAAGTTCGGCGCGCAGCGCGTTCATCTCGCGGGTGACGCCTTCGGAAATGTCGCGCTTCAGGTCCTGGCGCAGGTTGACGAGCGCCTGGGCGATCTCCGTCATCGTGTCGTCGCCGGGGCGGAAGGCGGGTGCCGCCTGCGGTGAGGCGCGCGGCGCAGGGTCGCGCAATTGCGGGGCCGGCTCGCGTCCGTAGGGCCGCTCACGGCCGGCTTCGAGCGCGCGCTGGCGCTGGCGGATTTCGGCGAGCGGATCCGGCCGCGGCTCGATCGGCGCCCTTGCCGGGCGCGGAGGGTTGGAGCCGGCATAGGGATCGCGCTCGGCCGTTGCCGTGCGCGGCCGCTGTTCGCGCCCGCTGCCCATCAGCCCTTCAATGCGCGCCTCCAGCCCCTCGATCGTGCGGTTCAGCGCATCGAGCGAGGTCCTGTCGGACTGTCGGGAAGGATTTGATCGCGATCCGTTCATCTTCTTGCTCGCTTCGACTGCTCGACCCCTCGTCAGAGCTCGATCCGTGGCTTTTCCGTCTGTGGCCAGCGTCTTCACGCGGACCGGAGCATCTTTCATCAGAAGTTAGTCAATTAGACTTTCCTCAAGCTGAACGATGTAGCGGCATCCCTGGGAAACGCGAGACTGGGAAAAGGAATGCGGATTGCTGTTGCTCAATCCGCACCTTTCACGAAACGTGGTAAACAAGCCGTTAATGTCGCTGAGAATTTTTTAACGTTTGGGCTCAAAACGCCGTTTTTGGCGGCAATTGCCGGCCAATTGGTCGGATCGAACGGCGGTGCGCGTTCAGGCCGGCCGCTTATATTGCAGCTCGATCTTCACGCCCTCGGGGCCGTAAACGAAGACCTGGCCGAGATCGGTGTCGGGGATATCGTAATATTCGTAGCGATAGCCGCTCGACTTGATGCGCTCCAGCGCCGGGGCGAATTCGTAAAGGCTGAAGGCGACATGGTTGAAGATGCCGGGTGGAAAATCACCGCTGCGCGATGTCAGGCTGAGATGGATGACCGGGCGGTCGTCGAGATAGAGCCAGTGGCCGGGCGAGGGGAAAGGCGGCCGGTAGCCTTCCTCGACGCCGAGCACGGTCTTGAAGAAGCCGATCATGCGAGGCGCATCGCGGGTATCGATCGTGACATGGTCCAGGCGCGGCATCGGTTCCTCCCTGCCAGCTCTTTCGACGAAACATAGTCTGTTCGTAACCGCCGCGAAAGCGGCCTCTTCTGCGCCGCCGGCAGCTCAGAAATTCTCCGTCCATGGCCGGACTTCCACTTCCAGCGACCAAGCACTGCGGTGCTGGCGAAGCACGTCGATATAGGTCTGGGCGATCGCGTCCGGCAGCAGCGTGCCGTCTGGTTTCTCCACCCGGTCCGGCCGGATTTCGGAACGCACGCCGCCGTCGATGACGAAATGGGCGACATGGATGCCCATCGGCCCGAGCTCGCGGGCGGCACTCTGGGCAAGGCCGCGCAGCGCGAACTTGCCCATAGCGAAGGGAGCCGATTGCGCAAAGCCTTTCACGCTTGCCGAAGCGCCGGTGAAGAAGATCGCGCCGCGGCCGCGCGGTATCATGTGCTGCGCCGCCTGTTGCGCCACCAGAAAGCCGCCGAAGGCGGTGGTCGCGATCGCCTTTTCCACTTCGGCGGGGTCGAGTTCGGCAAGCGGGCCGCGCACCCGGGCGCCGGCATTGAAGATCACGACCTCTGGCCCGCCGATGGTGGCGGCAGCCTCTTCGAACAGCGCCGCGACGCTGGCAGGCTTCGACACATCGGCGCTGAATGCGCTGGCGCCTGTTTCCTCCAAGAGCGCCTGGAGCTTTTCGATGTTGCGGGCGGCAAGCCCGACCTTGACTCCGAGCGCCGACAATTGCCGGGCGAGCGATGCGCTGATGCCGGAACCCGCCCCGACGATGAGGGCGCTGGCATAGGGAAAGTCGGACATGAGTATCTTCCTGCGTGGATCGTCCGAAAGAGGTAGGAAGTGCCGATGGCTCGTGCCAGCGCCCTGGCGGGAATTTCAGTGCGGCCCTACCGCATCGATCGAATAGGCGCTGATGCGCGAGAGGTGATTGAAGGAAAGGCCGGTCTCCTCCGCCCATGCATTGAAGGCCTGCTGGATCAGCGGCTGGTCCTTCTTCGCTGTGCCGGAGGCAGACAGCGGCACGCCCGCCGATCGCAGGCAGGCGAGTACGTCCATCGTGGCGACGAAGCTGTCGCGGCCGATGCCGCGCAGGAAATATTGCCCGGTCATGCCGCCGAGCCGGCTGCCGCGTTTGCTCAGCAGGTCGAGAAGGCCGATCTGGTCCTCTCGCGGCCAGTCGGCGAAAAAGGCGCCGGCGCTGCCATATTCCTTCGCCAGCTCCCTCACGAAAGCGGCATTGGCGCGCACCGCCATGATCTTCGCGCCGTTGCGGATGATCCGTTCGTCCGAGGTCAGCTCATGCCAGTAATCGTCCGGCGCAATATTGAGCATTGCCGGATCGAAACCGTAAAACGCCGCTTCGAAGCCCGGCCACTTCGCATCGATCACCTTCTGGACGAAGCCGCTGTAGAAGATACGTCGGGTCATGTCGGCGAGGATGCGGTCGTCGGGCATGGTGCGCAGCCGGTCGTGATCCGGCCGATGTTTCTCCAGCATTGCCTGCAGCGCTGCCGCGCCGCCTTTCCGTTGCTCCGCACGCTGCCTTATCGCATCGAAACTGATCATCTGAAGCATTCCCTATCTGCGGTTTAAAGAGCCTTGCCGCTTATACGTCGTTCCGCAATGGACAAGGAAGGGGAGACGACGTCTCGTCAGCAGTTGCGGATTCGCGCCCGTAATTTTTTTCGCGAAAGGCAGCCAACGTGGCGATTTTGACGTTTACGCAAACGTCAATATTTTGTAAGACAGTCCGCGAGGCCGGCGCGACCGGCAGTCGAATGGGAGGAATTTGACAGATGCCAGTCTACAAGGCCCCGGTGAACGATACGCTCTTCGTCCTGAACGACGTGCTGGGCCTCGAACGCTACAACAATCTGCCGGGTTTCGCCGACGCCACGCCCGATATGATCGAAGCGATCCTCGGCGAGGCGGCCAAGGTGGCCGAAGAAGTTCTCTTTCCCGTGAATTATTCCGGCGATCAGGAAGGCTGCACGCGCCACGACGATGCCAGCGTCTCGACGCCGAAAGGCTTCCAGGAGGCTTACAAAGCCTATCGCGATGGCGGCTGGATCGGCCTTGCGGTGCCGGAGGAATTCGGCGGGCAGGGGCTTCCCTATACGCTGCATACCGCCGTCGGCGAATATACCTCCGCCGCCAACATGTCGTTGATGATGTATCCGGGCCTGACGCAGGGCGCGATCGCCGCGATCCTCGTCCACGGTTCGGCCGAGCAGAAAACCACCTATCTGCCGAAGATGGTGGACGGCGCCTGGACCGGCACGATGAACTTGACCGAGCCGCATTGCGGCACCGATCTCGGCATGCTGCGCACCAAGGCAGTGCCGCAGGCCGACGGCAGCTACAAGATCTCCGGCCAGAAGATCTTCATCTCCGCCGGTGAGCATGACCTTGCCGACAACATCGTCCACCTGGTGCTTGCCCGCATCGAGGGCGCGCCGGAGGGTACCAAGGGCATCTCGCTCTTCATCGTACCGAAATTCCTCGTCGGCAAGGACGGTGCGCTTGGCGCCCGCAACGCGGTCACCTGCGGTGCGATCGAGCACAAGATGGGCATCCACGCCAACGCCACCTGCGTCATGAATTACGACGAGGCGACCGGCTTCCTGATCGGCGTCGAAAACCGCGGCCTCAACGCCATGTTCGTGATGATGAACGAGGCCCGTCTGATGGTCGGCCTGCAGGGTATCGCCATTTCCGAGATCGCCTATCAGAATGCCGCCAACTACGCCCGCGACCGCATCCAGGGTCGCTCGCTGTCCGGTCCCAAGGCGCCGGACAGGAAGGCCGATCCGATCATCGTCCATCCCGATATCCGCCGGACGCTGATGACCATCCGCGCCTTCAACGAGGCCGGCCGCGCCTTCCTGCTCTGGACGGCGCTCAAATCCGATATCGCCCACCGCGCCACCGACGACAAGGAGCGCCAGACGGCCGACGATATTCTCGGCCTCGTCACCCCCATCCTCAAGGGCGTGATGACCGACAAGGGCTTCGATAACGCCGTCATGGCCCAGCAGGTCTTCGGCGGTCACGGCTATATCGAAGAACACGGCATGAGCCAGTATGTGCGCGATGCCCGCATCGCCATGATCTATGAAGGCGCCAACGGCATTCAGGCGCTCGACCTCGTCGGCCGCAAGCTCGCCCTGAACGGCGGCCGCGCCGCCATGGCCCTTTTCAAGGAGATCGGTGATTTCTGCGAGGAGAACCGCGGCGACGAAAAGCTCTCCTTCTTCACCAAGCATCTGAAGAAGGGCTTGAACGACGTCCAGGCCGCGACCATGTGGTTCATGCAGAACGCCATGGCCAAGCCCGACAACGCCGGCGCCGGCTCGACCGACTATATGCATCTCTTCGGCCTCGTCGTTCTCGGCTATATGTGGGCAAAGATGGCGAAAGCCGCCGATGACGGCCTTGCATCCGGCGATGCGAGCCGCGAAGATTTCCTGAAGAACAAGCTGGTGACCGCCCGCTTCTTCATGGAGCGCATCATGCCGGAAACCGCGCTGCGCAAGACCCGCATCGAAGCCGGCGCCGACACGATGATGGACCTGGCCGCGGAAGCCTTCTAATTGAGGTTCCCCCTTCTCCCTAGCGGGGAGAAGGGGGCCCGAAGGGTCGGATGAGGGGGCCGCAGGCGCGGCTTTCGTTTGGCTCCGGCCTTGCCGGAGCCCCCTCATCGCCTCGCTTTGCCCAGGGTCGAGCCACTGGTTTCGACCCGTCCTTCGCACCCCCGCTGGGGAGAAGCGAAAACACGAAATTTACCGGCGCCCGCCGCGCCGCCAGGGAGACGAGACAATGACCGAGGTTTTCATTTACGATCACGTCCGCACGCCGCGCGGCCGCGGCAAGAAGGACGGCGCCCTGCATGAGGTGCCCTCCGTCCGCCTTGCGGCCAAGACGCTGGAGGCAATCCGCGACCGCAACGGGCTCGACACCACGACGGTCGACGACATCATCATGGGCTGCGTCGATCCGGTGATGGATGCCGGCGCGGTCATCCCCAAGGCCGCCGCTTTCGAGGCCGGTTATTCCACCAGGGCGCCCGGCATGCAGATCTCCCGTTTCTGCGCCTCCGGCCTCGATGCCGTCAATTTCGGCGCCGGCAAGATCGCTCAAGGCGCCGACGACATCGTCATCGCGGGCGGCGTCGAAAGCATGTCCCGCGTCGGCCTCGGCATGTCCGGCGGCGCCTGGTTCATGGATCCCTCGGTGAATTTCCCGGCCTATTTCATGCCGCAGGGCGTCTCGGCCGATCTCATCGCCACCAAATACGGTTTCAGCAGAACCGATGTCGACGCCTATGCCGTCGAGAGCCAGAAGCGCGCCGGACATGCCTGGGCGCAGGGTTGGTTCGACAAGTCGGTCGTCCCGGTCAAGGATCAGAACGGCCTGACGATCCTGGATAAGGATGAACATATGCGCCCGGGCACCGATATGCAGGCGCTGGCTTCGCTCAATCCGTCCTTCCAGATGCCGGGCGAGATGGGCGGCTTCGAAGCCGTCGGCATCCAGGCGCATCCCGAGATCGAGCGCATCAACTATGTCCACCATGCCGGCAATTCCTCCGGCATCGTTGACGGCGCCGGCGTCGTCCTGCTCGGCTCGAAGGCCGGCGGCGAAAGCATGGGGCTGAAGCCCCGCGCCCGCATCAAGGCCTTCGCCAATATCGGCTCCGATCCGGCTTTGATGCTGACCGGCCCGGTCGATGTCACCGAGAAGCTGTTGACGCGGACCGGCATGCGCCTTGCCGATATCGACCTCTTCGAGCTGAACGAGGCCTTCGCCGCCGTGGTGCTGCGATACATGCAGGCTTTCGACATCGATCACGACAGGATCAACGTCAATGGCGGCGCCATCGCCATGGGCCATCCGCTCGGCGCCACCGGCGCGATGATCCTCGGCACGGTGCTGGACGAACTTGAACGCCGCGACCTCAACACCGCGCTGGTGACGCTCTGCATCGGCGCCGGCATGGGCACGGCAACGGTTATCGAAAGGGTCTGAGGATGGGCTTCAACACCGGCACGATCGAAACCGAATATGCGGAGGTCACCGAGCACTGGTCGCCCCGCGTCATCGCCGATCTCAACGGCCAGAGCGTCAAGCTCGCCAAGGTCCAGGGCCAGCTGACCTGGCATTCCCACCGCGACGAGGACGAGCTTTTCCTCATCTGGAAGGGGTCGCTGACCATCGAATATCGCGACCGCCCGCATGTGCATCTGAGCGCCGGTGATTTTCATGTCGTGCCGAGAGGTGTCGAGCATAATCCGGTTGCGCCAGAGGAATGCTGGATCGTGCTTTTCGAGCCGTCGCAGACCAAGCACACCGGCGATGTCGTCACCGAAAAGACGAAGACCTTACACGCGCAGCGCAGCCATTTGCCGGCTTGATCGGGGAGGAAACCCAATGACCTACACCAATTTCACGCTCGAAACCGACGCCGACGGCATCGCTCTCGTCACCTGGGACATGCCCGGCAAATCGATGAACGTTTTTACCGCCGAGGTGATGGCCGAACTCGACGCGATCATTGACGCCACGACCGCTGACGCTGCCGTCAAGGGCGTCGTCTTCACCTCGGGCAAATCCTCCTTCTCCGGCGGCGCCGATCTGTCGATGATCAAGTCGATGTTCAGCGCCTATCAGGACGAGAAGGCAAACAGCCCGGAGACAGCGGTGCAGACGCTTTTCGGGCTGGTCGGGCGCATGTCCGGCCTGTTCCGCAAGCTCGAAACATCGGGCAAGCCCTGGGTTTCGGCCATCAACGGCACCTGCATGGGCGGCGCCTTTGAACTGTCGCTTGCCTGCCACGGTCGTGTCGCCTCCAACGCCAAGAGCGTCAAGATCGCGCTGCCCGAGGTAAAGGTCGGCATCTTCCCCGGCGCCGGCGGCACCCAGCGTGTGCCGCGGCTGGCCAACGCCCAGGACGCGCTGCAGATGATGACGACCGGCCAGTCGCTGACCGGCTCCCGCGCCAAGGCGATGAACCTCGTGCATCAGGTGGTCGACCCGGATCAGTTGATCCCCGCCGCCAAGCAGATGATCAAGGATGGCCTGAAGCCGGTCGCCCCCTGGGACGAGAAGGGCTTCAAGGCGCCGGGTGGCGGCATCTGGACGCCGGCCTCCGCCCAGCTCTGGCCGGCCGCACCGGCAATCCTGCGCCGCGAAACCTCCGGCAATTATCCAGCCGCGCTCGCCATCCTGAAATGCGTCTATGAAGGCCTGCAGGTGCCCTTCGATACCGGCCTGAAGATCGAGCAGCGTTATTTCACCGAAGTGCTGCAGACCCGCGAAGCCTTCTCGATGATCCGCTCGCTGTTCATCTCGATGCAGGAACTCGGCAAGGGTGCCCGCCGCCCGGCAGGCCATCCCAAGACCGAACTGAAACATGTCGGTGTCGTCGGCGCCGGCTTCATGGGCGCCTCGATCGCCTATGTCACCGCCGCCGCCGGTCTCCCGGTGACGCTGATCGACCGCGACATGGAAGCGGCCGCCAAGGGCAAGGCCGTCTGCGAAGGCCTGGTCAAGGATTCCGTCGGTAAGGGACGGTTTACGCAGGACGAGGCCGCGGCCCTTCTTGCCCGCATCACGCCCTCCGCCGATTATGCCGGTCTCGCCACCGCCGATCTCGTCATCGAGGCGGTGTTCGAGGATCGCGAAGTGAAAAAGTCGGTCATCGAGGCGGTCGAAGCCGTACTGCCGGAAGGCGCGATCTTCGCCTCCAATACCTCGACCCTGCCGATCACGGGACTGGCGAAGAACTCGAAGCGCCCCGCCGATTTCATCGGCATCCACTTCTTCTCGCCCGTGGAGAAGATGATGCTGACCGAGGTCATCCTCGGCAAGGAGACCGGCGACAAGGCGCTCGCCGTCGCTCTCGATTATGTCGCGGCGATCAAGAAGACGCCGATCGTCGTCAACGACACCCGCGGCTTCTTCGTCAATCGCTGCGTGCTGCGCTACATGTCTGAGAGTTACGACATGCTGATCGAGGGCGTGCCGCCTGCGATGATCGAGAATGCGGCGAAGATGGCCGGCATGCCGGTCGGTCCCCTGGCGCTGAACGACGAGGTGGCGATCGACCTGTCGCTAAAGATCCTCAAGGCCACCGCCGCCGATCTTGGCGAGAAGGCGATCGACCCCAGGCATATGGAGCTGATCTCCCGCATGGTGGAAAAGGAGGGCCGTTTCGGCCGCAAGAATTCCAAGGGCTTTTACGACTATCCGCCGAAACCGGCGAAAAAGTCGCTCTGGCCCGAACTGAAGAGCCTCTACCCGCAGAAGAAGGCGGATGAGGTCGATGTCGCCGTGCTGAAGCAACGCTTCCTCGTCACCATCGCGATCGAAGCCGCCCGCACCGTCGAGGAAGGTATCGTCACCGATCCGCGCGAAGCCGACGTCGGCTCGATCCTCGGATTCGGCTTCGCGCCCTATACCGGCGGCGCGCTCAGCTATATCGACGGCATGGGCGCTAAGGCCTTCGTGGACCTGGCAGAAAAGTTAGCTGGGGCTTACGGAGATCATTTCAAGCCGACGCCGCTGCTGAAGGATATGGCTGCCAAGGGTGAGACGTTTTATGGGCGGTTTGATCCTTATGCGGGGGCGAAGGTGGCGGCGTAAGCCGTTTCGCGGTCTTGGTCTTAACGGGACGAGCTTTTCCGTTGTGCCGCGGCCGCCCCCTCTGCCCTGCCGGGCATGTTTCGCACAGGTGGGGAGATCACAAGTGGCCAAACCTTCCCGTCCCTCGACGGTTTCGCCACGCTGTGACGCCAGTTGTATGCCAAGCCAATCTCCCCACCTGTGGGGAGATGCCCGGCAGGGCAGAGGGGTGGCCACGGCACGCCGTCCAAGAACGTCCCGCAAGCTGAATTCGACTTTCCCGTGCCGACGCCTTGCCACGGACACAATTCCCGATTAAAGGTTCTCGCATCGATCTTGCTAGATGAACTTTGAAACGGCGCTTGCGTCGTTCCTGGCGAACTTCCTCCAAAATCGGTTTTCATCGCCGCTCGTGCTTCGGTACGCGCGGCAATCTTCTATGAGCGATTCGAAAAGGATATCGTCATGAGCACTGGTACCGTAAAGTGGTTCAACGCAACCAAGGGCTTCGGCTTCATTCAGCCGGATGACGGCGCTGCCGACGTTTTCGTCCACATCTCGGCCGTCGAACGCGCCGGCATGCGCGATCTCAAGGATGGCCAGAAGCTGTCTTACGAGCTCGTCCGCGACAACAAGTCCGGCAAGATGTCGGCTGACCGCCTCCAGGCGGCTTAAGGCCCAGAGCAATTTCTAGGAAAACTGCGAAGCGGTTTTCCGTCGGGAATTGCGTAGAATAAAAAGCAGCGCGTCCCTTGGACGCGTGGAGCTTTGAATATCATCTCCGGATCGTGACCACGGATGTACTGGCACGGTTCGTTGAGATGGCAGGGAAGGTCGGGTTAGCCCGGCCTTTTTTATTTGCGGTCAGCCTCGGCCGTATCATCGCAAGGCCGATCGTTCAGCCGCGCGACGCCTCTTCAGCCTCCAGCATCTCCATCACCCGCGCCATCACCCCCCGCGCGGCATCGAGTTCGGTCGACATAAACGCGGCTCCAAGCCCATCGGCCCATCGGGCCTGCGCCACCTCGATGACACCGAGCCGCGCTGCCCCTTCCGCGGTCAGCCGCACCAGCTTGGCCCGCTGGTGCTGCGGGTTGTCGGCATAGGCGATCAGCCCTTCACCCTCCAGCACGTCGGCAAGCCGCTGCACGCCCTGGCGGGCGAGGCCGAGCGCACGGGCGATCTGCGCCACCGACATGTCGCCGCGCCTTGCTGCGGCCAGCACCTGCCATCGCGCGCTTGTCTGTCCCGCGGGCTTCGCCAGCTGGTCGCCCGCCGCCGTCAGATGGCCGGCGAGGCGAAGGGCGGTGATCGCGAAAGCGGAAAAGGCATTCCCCTCCATCGTTCGCTCCGGCCGATTTTGTTTGACAACATGTTGTCGATTTTGTATCTCATCCATAATGACAACATATTGTCATATCGAAGTGTTGAAGGCAACAGTGAGGCGAGCGCCATGAAGAAGACCTACAAGGGAAGCTGCCATTGCGGCAAAGTGCACTACGAGGTCGATATGGATCTCGAAGAAGGCACCGGCCGCTGCAATTGCTCGATCTGCGCCAAGCGGCGCTATTGGGGCGCCAACGTCAAGCCGGAGGATTTCCGGCTGACGTCCGACGCAGCTGAGACATCAGATTACCAGTTCAACACGATGAGCGGCCATCACCGCTTCTGCCGCACCTGCGGCGTGCCTGCCTTCGGCGACGGTTATGTCGAGGCGGTCGGCGGCGCCTATGTCTCGATCAACATCGCCTGTCTCGACGATATCACCCCTGAGGAACTGGCAGCCTTATCAGTCCGTTATTACGACGGCAGGCACGATGCCTGGTGGAACGAGCCTGAAGTGACGAGTTATCTCTGAAGCAATTCAGCAAATTGCGTGGCGGTTGTCGGATCGTCCTCCTCTCGTTCGTCCTCTGGCCGTAGTGGAAAAGGAGAACGATCGTGAACGACGAAGCCAATGCCAGGCATGAAGAAGAGGCGATCATCGCCATGCTGATGATGCGGGCCAAGGCGCTCGGTGAAAAGAACGCCGAAGAGGCGCTTTCCTATGAGGCCGAGGATTCCGTCGAGTTTTCGCTGGCGCCGCCGCTCGTCATCAATGGCAAGGACGAGGCCGGCGTGCAGGCCTGGTTCGATACTTGGGAAGGCCCAATCGGTGGCGAAGTGCGCGATGCCAGGTTGACGGTCGGCGGCGATGTCGCCTTCTGGAGCGGGCTGACGCGCATGACAGGCACCAAGACCGATGGCACGGAGGTCGATCTCTGGTTCCGCCAGACGCTGGGCCTCGTCAAGCGGGATGGCCGCTGGCTGGTCGTCCATCAGCACGCTTCCGTCCCCTTCGCCATGGATGGCAGCGGCCGTGCGCTGCTCGATCTGAAGCCGGAAAGTGCAGGCCCTGCGGAATAATCCCGTCGTCTTCAAAGCATGCCGTGCAGACCGCGCAGCGGTTTTGCGGCAAAGACATGCGAGAAAATAAACACTTAAAGCGCGCGCGGATCTGAAGGATAGCGGCGCTGCTTTAGAGCATAAAAACTTTCTTTTAATCAAATTTTGCAAGCATGAATATTGGGGGGCCTTCAGTTTCTGCTGGATGACGGTTGTTTAAACGCGCCGGCGAATTGGACTTAAGGCATGCGCGAGTACAGCAGCGAAGGCGAGCGGGAACATGCTTTTCAAGTCTACGACAAGTCGCAATCTCTTCTCTGTGGCGGCCTGCGGCGTCATTGCCGTTATTGTCGCTTCGGGGGCCATTTTCTATCGGTCCTATACCGAAATTCACAGCGGCAGCATCGAGCAGATGCGCCAGATCGCGACGGCCGAGGCGCTGAAGGTCGAAAAGAACATCGGCGGCACCGTGCATATCGTGGACGGTCTGAACGCCGTGCTGACGACGATGAAGGAAATGGGCGACACCGATCGTGCCAAGGCGGACAAGGTCCTGCGCAACATGCTGCAAGCCAACCCCCCGGTCCTTGGGATTTGGACCGGATGGGAGCCGAATGCTTTCGACGGCAAGGACAAGGAATACGTCGGCAAGGAAGGACACGACACGACGGGCCGCTATGTGCCCTATTGGGTGCGCAGCGGCGGCCAGATCACCCATGCGGCTTTGACGGATTACACCGTCGCCGGAGCGGGCGACTATTATCAACTGCCGTTCACGCAGCGCAAAACCGTGATCATCGAGCCCTATTCCTATGCGATCGATGGAAAAGACGTTTTGATGACCTCTGTCACCGAGCCGATTGTGATCGACGGCAAAGCCGTCGGCGTTGCCGGCCTTGATCTTTCGCTTCAGGACACCGCCAAGGCGCTGTCAGCCAGCCGACCGATGGGAGCGGGCTTTCTTGGCCTGGTCACCAGTGCCGGCAAGATCGTCAGTCACCCGGATGCAAGCCTCATCGGCAAGAGCCTTTCCGAGACCGGAGCGAAAACTGCGGATTGGGACCATCTCATCGCCAACGCCGGTCTTGAGCGTGAAGTGACCAATGAGGACGGCAGCGTCTCCCTGGCAATTGCCACCGCCGTCAAGCTTGCCGAGGGCTCCAATTGGTATGCGATCGTTTCGGTCCCGAAGGCAACACTGTTCGCACCGCTCTATGCGGTGGTTCGGGATGCCATCGTCGCGACGAGCCTTGCGGCGGTGCTGCTGGGCATTGCCGGGTGGCTGATCGCACGCCGCTTCGTCGGCCGGATTTCCGGCGTCATCGCCGAGACTGCCGAGATTGCCGCGGGCAAGCTCGATGTCACCCTGAAGGACGGTGAGGCGAAGGACGAAATCGGCGATCTCTCGCGCTCGCTGAAGGCGCTATTGGAGAGCAACCGCGACAGGGCGCGTCTGGAGACCGAGGCAGAAGAAAACCGCGCGCTGCAGGAACGGGAGCGTGCCGAGCGCGCCCGGATCGACCAGGCCCAGGAAGCGGACGTCAAATTCGCCGTCGGTGAATTGGCGCTTGGCCTAGCCAAGCTTGCCGAAGGCGACATGACGAGCGCGCTCGAGCATCCTTTCGCCGCGACGCTTGATGAGACCCGCATCAATTTCAACGAGTCGGTCGTTAAACTGCGTTCGGCGCTGGTGTCGTTCTCGCAGAATGCGGAGGTCATCCAAAGCGGCACCGAGGAGATTCGTTCTGCGGCCGACGATCTGGCGCGCCGGACGGAACAACAGGCTGCCTCCGTCGAGCAAACTGCCGCGGCGCTTGAGCAGATCACGACATCCGTCAAGGATTCCACGGCGCGTGCCGAAGAAGCCGGATCGATGGTTGTTCGCACGAAGGAAAATGCCGAACGGTCCGGCCAGATCGTGCAGCGGGCTGTCGAAGCGATGAACGACATCGAACAGTCCTCCAAGTCGATCTCCAATATCATCGGCGTCATCGACGAGATCGCCTTCCAGACGAACCTGCTTGCGCTGAATGCCGGCGTCGAGGCCGCCCGTGCCGGAGAAGCCGGCAAGGGCTTCGCGGTCGTCGCTCAGGAGGTCCGGGAGCTGGCGCAGCGCTCGGCCGGCGCAGCCAAGGAGATCAAGGCGCTGATTAGTGCTTCCGGCGGCCAGGTGCGGCATGGCGTTGCCCTGGTGCGTGAGACCGGCGATGCCTTGGACGGGATTGTGCAGGAGGTGCAGCAGATCGACCGCAATGTCCACGCGATCGTCCAATCCGCGCGCGAGCAGTCGACCGGCCTTCAGGAAATCAATACCGCCGTCAATCAGATGGATCAGGCGACGCAGAAGAACGCGGCTATGGTCGAGGAGTCGAATGCCGCGGCCCACACGCTTGCGACCGAGGTTTCCGCCCTGTCCGGACGGTTGGGCCAGTTCCGCCTCGATACGGGCACGGGCATGACATCGGCTATATCGCGATCGAACGCGCCGCGTCCGCTCGCCGCGCCGAAAATCGTCTCGTCGCATGCAACGATCCCGGTTCCCTCGCCGGCGCGTGCGCTGAAGAAGACGCTGGCGGCCGCGCTTGGCGGCGGTTCAAAGGCGGCCGCGCCGGCCGACCACGGCTGGGAGGATTTCTGACCCGATCCCTTCAACGGAACGGTGACGGATCCCCACCATGGATGATTGCGGCGGCCGTCCTCAGGCCGCCGCCTTCCGTCGTCCGGCGCGAAGCCCGAGCAGTCCGGCGCCCATCAGCAGCAGGATTGCCGTCGCATAGATATCGGTCGTCAGCGCATAACCGGCAGATTTCGCCAGGAACCCGGCAAGAATCGCCGGCAGGCTGAAGGCGAGATAGCTCTGAACGTAGAACGCCGACAGCAGCCCGGCCCGTTCATCCGCCTTGGCGAGCGGCATGATGGTGCCGATCGAGCCGAGGAAATTGGTGCCGAAACCGGCGCCGGTGAAGACGGTGCCGATGAGAAGCAGCGGCACATTGGCGAGATGCACGCCGGCAACGACCGTCAGAATGCCGAGCGTCTTGGCCGACACGCCGAAACCGAGATTGGCCGAGGCCGACTTGCCGCGCCTGAGATAGACGGTGATCGCTCCGCTCGCCATCAGCGCAGTCACGACGGCCCCGCCGGTCAGTGGCGCGCGGCTGCCGGTGGTGCTGGCGACCAGCGACGGGACCAGCGAAAGATAGAAGCCGGCGAGCGTCCAGTTGGCGATGTTGATCGGCGTCACCAGCGACAGCGGCCGCTTCACCTGCTGGGGAACCGTGACCCTGGGGATCAGCGAACCGAGCGCGCCCGGCCGTGTGCCGCCGGTCTCCTGCGTCAGCCAGATCGCCGCCGCCAGCAGCGCGAAGGCGAGAAGCAGCAGGGCATAAATGAGATGCATCGGGAAAGGGCCGTATTGGATCAGGGCGCTGGTGCCGACCGCGCCCACCGCCATACCGCAAAGCGGCGCGATCGAATTGACGATCTGCCCCTTTGCCCGGTCGACATCGACGAGAGCAGCGCCCAGCGAGGCGCCGGCGATCCCGGTCGCAATTCCCTGGACGATCCGCGCCGCAATCAACCAGCCGGGGCCGCCGGCGACGACGAAGAGGCCCATGGCGATGATTTCGAGCACCAGGGCGAAAAAGATCACCGGCTTGCGGCCGAGATGATCCGAGAGCGAACCGGCGGTCAGGAGCGCTGCCAGCAGCGCGAAGGCGTAAACGGCGAAGACCACCGTAATCAGCACCGGCGAGAGCGAGAAGTTTTCCTGGTAGATCCGGTAGAGCGGCGTGGGCGCCGCGGAGGCGCCGAAAAAAGTGGCGAGCGTCAGCGCATGGAAACCGATCGAGGGCTGCGGCGCATTCTCTGTGGATTTGGCTGCGGCGACCATATATAAGCCCTCTTAAAGCTAAGCCGTTGCGTTAGCTCCATGTAAGGCGAGTGCATCGTAAAGGCAAATTCTTTGCGTTTATGGTTCTGTCAAAGATTTTGAACCATGCGTGTGTAAGGCATGTCGCCCGGAAGGTTCCGGGATAAGAGGTCGGGTTGCAGGCATGGCAGTGAAAGAGAATCTCCGTCCGGGCGGCAGAAGCGCCCGGGTTCAGGCATCGGTGCACAAGGCGGTCCGTGAGCTATTGGCCGACATGAACCGTGCCGAGGTGACGATTCCGCTGATCGCCGCCAGCGCGGGTGTGACGCCGTCGACCATCTATCGCCGCTGGGGCGACCTGCAGGAGCTTCTTGCCGATGTCGCCGTCGAGCGGCTGCGTCCGGATATGCAGCCGATCGATGCCGGCAGCGGCAAGGCCGATCTACAGGCCTGGGCTGAGCAATATGCCGAGGAAATGTCCTCCGGGCCGGGCCGCGAGATGATCCGCGACGTGCTGGCGGCACAAGCGGGCGCCAATGCCTGCAAATGCTCGGAATATACCCGCCAGCAGATCCTCGTCATCGCCGAGAGGGCCAAGGCCCGTAGCGAGATCTTTCCGGATGTCGACCGGGTCATGGATGATGTGGTGGCGCCGATCATGTACCGCATCCTGTTCGGCGACGTGCCGGATGCCGCGCGGGTGAGCGATCTAGTCTCGCGCGTCATGACCACGAAGGATTGAGCCTGTCTCTTACTCCGCGGCCGCGCGCTTGAGGCCGGAAATCTGGGTGATATAGGCGCGCAGGGCTGCCGGCCGCACCGGCTTGTGCTGGACGGCGATGCCGTATCGCTCGGCCTCGCTGCGCACTTCAGGCGTGCGGTCGGCGGTAACCAACAAAGCGGGAATATCGGCGCCGAACTGCCGGCGCAGATGCAGGATCGCGGCGATGCCGGTGCCGTCGTCGAGATGATAATCGGCGATGGCGAGATCCGGCGGCCCGTCACGGCCGTCGCCTGATATCACGTCGGCGAGGCCATTAAGCGCCTTGACCTCGCAGCCCCAGCCGCTCAGCAGCAGCCGCATGCCTTCGAGGATCTTCGGCTCGTTGTCGATGCAGAGGATCTTCAGTCCCTTGAGCGGCTGCCCCGGCCGGTCGGCGGGCGTGACGGCCGCCGCCGCCTCGGCCGGCCGCGAGATGTCGAGCGGCATGGCGATGCGGAATTCCGTGCCCCTGCCGTGCGTCGAGTGCAGCTCCACCGGATGGTTGAGCACCCGGGCGATGCGGTCGACGATCGACAGGCCGAGTCCGAGGCCGGAAGCGGTTTTCGCCCCTTCGTCCAGCCGGGCGAATTCCTTGAACACCGTGCGGAATTTCGACGGCGGTATGCCGATGCCGGAATCGATCACCTGGATGATCACCTGGTTACCGCGCCGCCGCGCGCCCACCAGCACCTTGCCGGTGATCGTGTATTTGATCGCGTTGGAAACGAGGTTCTGCACCAGCCGGCGCAGAAGATTGGGGTCGGAGCGCACCCTGAGCGACGTCCGCATGACCACTAGCTTCAGCTGTTTTTCGCGGGCGATCGGCGCGAAATCGGTTTCGATCCGCTCCAAGAGGTCGGAAAGTGCGACGGCAGCGAGCCGCGGCCGCATCGCGCCGGTATCGAGCCTGGAGATATCGAGCACCGCGCCGAGAATGGTTTCGACCGATTCCAGCGCCGAATCGATATTGCGGACGATCGGGCTGTTGTCGGATTGCGCCATGCGCTCGACCAGTGCCGAGGAATAGAGCCTGGCGGCGTTCAGCGGCTGCAGGATATCGTGGCCAGCGGCGGCGAAAAAGCGCGTCTTGCCGATATTCGCCTCGTCGGCGGCGGCCCGCGCCTCGGCGAGTTCGTGATTGACGCGGGTCAGCTCGGCCGTGCGTTCGGCAACGCGCTGCTCCAGCGTCTCATTTGCCTGTTTCAGCGCCTGGTCGGCGCTGACGCGCTGGGTGATATCGGTGAAGGTGGCGACGATGCCCTTGTCCGGCATGGCGTTGGAGCGCACCTCGATAATCCGCTCGCCGCCGCTGAGCACCAGTGCGAAGGGTTTGTCGAGCGTCAGGAAATGCCGCACCGTCTGATTGAGATCGCCGGGCGCGATGTCGCCGCGCTCGCTGAGTGTTTTGACGATATCGGACAAGGGGAAACCGACCTGGCCGGCGCTTTCCGGCAGGTCCAGCAATTGCCGGAAGCGCCGGTTCCAGATCGTCAGCCGGTTGGAGCTGTCGAAGACGGCAATGCCCTGGTCCATCTGCGAAAGGGCGGTTTGCAGCATATCCTGGTTATATTGCAGCGCCTCGCTCGCCTGGTCGAGCAGCCATGCAGTGTCGGAAGAGGCGTCCTCGGTCTTCTGCAGGATCAACGACAGCACCAGCCGCGCCGAGGACGAGCCGATGGCGCTGCCGAGCAGCTGCTCGCTGAAATGGATCAGCGCCATATCGGCCGGCTGATCGTCCTCCAGCTTGCGGCCGGAGCTTTGTTCGTAGGTCGTCAACGAGCGCTGCATGCGTTCTTCGCCGAGATAACGCGAGATCGCCGCCTTGAGGTCGCCGACGCTGATGCGGGTCTTCCAGCCGCGCGTGGCAAATTGCGAGCGCGAATGGCGTTTGACGAAGATGCCGGCCTGGATGCGTTCCAGCGGCCTGGCATTGCGGGTCAGCGAGCCGACGATGAAGAAGGCGGTGTTGACGAGGAGGCTCATCACCGTCGCATTGACCAGCGGATCGGCGTCGGGCGCGGCAAACAGTGTCGTGCCCGGAAAGATGAAGCCGAGCACGGCGCTCGCCACATAGGAATAATCGGGGCCGCCGAGCGAGGGCAGGAACAGCAGGTAGATCCAGATGACGAAGCCGGAGGAAAGCCCGAGGATCGCGCCGCGTGCATTGGCCCGCCGCCAGATCAGCCCGCCGAACAGCGCTGGGGCGATCTGGGCGATGGCGGCAAAAGAGAGAAGGCCGATCGAGGCAAGGCCGGCGGTGCTGTCGGTCGAGCGGTAATAGGCGTAGCCGAACAGCAGCACCGCAAAAATGGCGCTGCGGCGGATGTTGAGCAGCGTCTTGGCGAAATTGTCGCGCTGGCTGGCGCGGCCGGCAAGTTTACGCCTTAGGAAGATCGGCATGATAATGTCGTTCGACACCATGATCGACAGCGCCACGGAATCAACGATGACCATCGCCGTTGCGGCGGAAAAGCCGCCGATGAAGGTAATCAGCGACACCACCGGCATCTCTCCGGCCAGCGGCAGCGACAGCATGTAGAAATCGGCATTGCCGGCGCCGCCGAAGGTCAGCAGTCCGCCGATCGCCACCGGCAGCACGAAGAGATTGATCGCAATGAGGTAGGTGGGAAACAGGAAGCCTGCGAGTTTCAGCTGTTTCGGCGTCCGGTTTTCGACGACCGTCACGTGGAATTGCCGCGGCAGCAGGATGATCGCGAAGGCCGACAGCGCGATCAGGGTGATCCAGCGGCTGATCGGCGTGTGGTAGCTGAGCGCCGACATGACGAGGCTGTTGTCGACGGTCTTTTGCCAGAGATCGCTCGGGCCGTCGAAGAGAAACCAGATGACGCAGATACCGGCTGTCAGGAAGGCGACAAGCTTGACCACCGATTCCATCGAGACGGCGAGGATGAGGCCATCCTGGTGTTCCGTCGCGTCGGTATGCCGCGTGCCGAACATGATGGCGAAGCAGGCAAGCACCAGCGTCGCCACGAGCGGCAGGTCGAGAAAGTAGAGATTGCCGCTGCCAATGCCGTAGTCGGACGGGTTGACCATGGCGCTGACGGTGCTGGAGATCGCCTTCAGCTGCAGAGCGATATAGGGAATGGTGCCGATCAGCGAGATCAGCGCGACGATGGTGGCGACCGTCGGGTTCTTGCCGTAGCGTGCGGCGACGAAATCGGCAACCGAGGTGAGCTTCTCGGCCTTGGCGAGCTCGATGATGCGGCGAAGCAGCGGCATGCCGAGCGTGAAGACCAGAATGGGGCCGATATAGATGCCGGCAAATTCCAGGCCGCGCTGCGCGGCAAGCCCGACGCTGCCGAAATAGGTCCAGGAGGTGCAGTAGATCGCCAGGCTCAGCGCATAGACCACCGGCAATCGGCCTTCGAGCGCACCCGGGCCGCGCTTCTTGCGGTCGCCATAGCTTGCCACGGCGAAAAGCAGGAGCAGATAGCCGAAGGCAGACGCGAATATGACCCAGCCTGGAAGCATTGACCCTCCGCCGGCGGAAAACCCGCCGGGACCTCCCGCAACCCTTTCAGCTTAAGTCATTTCAGAGGCGTTGAAAATTCCCGCCCGTCTAGGCCTTAAGTCAAAGACCACCGGGGGTATTGCCAAATAATTGCGATTGCCGATTGATTAATCGCAATGAAGATGTAGCTAATGAAATCCATCGCATACTCTCTGAAATGGATCGAAGGGAGACGGATCCGATGCTCAACGAATTCAAAGCCTTTATCGCCCGCGGCAATGTCATGGATTTGGCGGTCGGCGTCATCATCGGCGGCGCCTTCGGTGGCATTGTCAAATCTCTGGTCGACGACCTCATCATGCCGATCGTCGGCGCCATTTTCGGCGGCTTCGATTTTTCGAATTATTTCCTGCCGCTCTCCTCTGCCGTCAACGCGCCGACACTGGCAGCCGCCCGCGCGCAAGGGGCGGTGTTTGCCTATGGCAGCTTCCTCACCGTGCTCATCAACTTCCTGATCCTTGCCTGGATCATCTTCCTGATGGTCAAGGGCGTGAACACCCTGCGTGCCCAGGTCGAGCGCAAGGAAAAGGCCGCACCGGAGGAACTGCCCCCGCCGCCGGCAGACGTTCAGCTGCTCACGGAAATCCGCGATCTTCTGGCCACACGCCCGACGGCTTGATCCGAGCTGGAGCCCATCCGTTCCGGCCGGACTCATTCATCACGAAAATCGATGTGCCATCACTGGATATCATGGGATTTGCCGGCGCAAATCCTCTATGAAGGCGGAAACCGGAGATATGCATGTCGATTGTGAAGAGCCTCAGCCCGCGCGCCTTGGCGGCGCCAGAAAGCGGGATCGTCGAAGTCGTCAATTATGCCCGCGGCCGCGAAGGCCTGCTGCCTCTCTGGGTGGGGGAAGGCGACCTGCCAACGCCGGATTTCATCAGCCGGGCGGCGATGGACGCGCTTGCTTCAGGCGAGACCTTCTACACTTGGCAGCGCGGCATTCCCGAGCTTCGCCAGGCGCTTTCGGATTATTACTTCAGGCATTTCGGACACCGGCTTCCGGTCGAGCATTTCTATGTCACCGGCTCCGGCATGCAGGCGATCCAGATCGCCGTGCAGACGATGACCTCGCCGGGTGACGAATTCGTCTATCTCACCCCTGCCTGGCCGAATATCGCCGCAGCCCTGGAGATCGCGGGTGCGCGCTCCGTCGGCGTCGAACTGCAGTTCGAAGGCGGCAAATGGGCGGTCGATCTCGACCGCGTCGAAGCCGCCATCACGCCGAAGACCAGGGGTATCTTCGTCAACACGCCGTCGAATCCGACGGGCTGGACGGCGACGAAGAAGGATCTTGCCGATATCCTGGCGCTGGCCCGCCGGCACGATCTCTGGATCATGGCCGATGAAATCTACGCGCTCTATTATTTTGCCGGCGGCCGGGCGCCGTCTTTCCTCGATGTGATGCAGACGGACGACAAGATCATCTTCGTCAATTCCTTCTCGAAGAACTGGTCGATGACCGGCTGGCGCGTCGGTTGGATCGTCGCCCCGCCTCAGATAGGCCAAGTGCTCGAAAACCTCATCCAGTATTCGACATCGGGTGTCGCCCAGTTCATGCAGAAGGGCGCCGTCGCAGCCCTTAATCAGGGCGACGATTTCATCGCCGCCAATATCGCCAAGGCGGCCCGCTCCCGCGATCTTCTCTGCGACGCGCTTGTCGCCACCAATCGCGTGGAGACACTGAAGCCGGATGGCGCGCTCTATGCCTTCCTGAAGATCGACGGCGTCACCGACAGCCGCAGCGCTGCCATCGACATCGTCGACAAGACAGGCGTCGGCCTTGCCCCCGGAACCGCGTTCGGCGCCGGCGGCAAACTTTTCCTGCGCGCCTGTTTCCTGCGCGATCCCGCCCAGGTGGCGGTCGCGGCCGAGCGTCTCTGCGACTATATCCTCAAGCGCTGAGAAGCGGCTCGATCCAAACGATTTCGTGCCGGAATCGGCCGATCGATAAAACTTGAGCAAAGCCTGAAATCGGCCTCTAACCACAAGTCCAAACATACCGGTTCAAAGGGCCTGGAACGGCCGTTCGATAAGAAAATTGGAAAGAAAAACCGGGCCTGATGACCCTGCTATAAAACAAGGCAGGGATGCGGGACATGGCGGTTTTGGTGACGGGCGGCGCCGGATATATCGGAAGTCACATGGTTTGGGCGCTGCTCGACGCGGGGGAGGATGTGGTCGTGCTCGACCGCCTCTCCACGGGCTTTCGCTGGGCCGTGGCGCCGGCGGCGCGTTTCTATCTCGGCGACGTCGCCGATCCCGACATCTTGAAGAAAATCTTCATCGAAAACGACATCGAGGCGATCATTCATTTCGCCGGCTCCGCCGTCGTCCCGGTCTCGGTCGCCGATCCGCTTTCCTATTACGACAACAATTCAGGCAAGACCCGGGCGCTGCTTTCCGCGTCGGTCGAAGCCGGGATCCGCAATTTCGTCTTCTCGTCGACTGCGGCCGTCTACGGTCAGCAAAAGACCGACCTGCCGGTGAAAGAGACTGCCTCCCTCAATCCGGAAAATCCCTACGGCCAGTCGAAGCTGATGACCGAATTCATGCTGCGCGATGCCGCCGCGGCCTATGACTTCAACTATGTCGCGCTTCGCTACTTCAACGTTGCCGGGGCCGATCCCGACCACCGCGCCGGCCAGTCGACGTCAGGTGCCACCCACCTCATCAAGGTTGCCTGCGAGGCAGCGCTCGGCAGGCGCGACAGCGTCAGTGTCTACGGGATCGATTATCCCACCCATGACGGCACCGGCGTGCGCGACTACATCCATGTCACCGATCTTGTCGATGCGCATCTGAAAGCGCTGCAGCACCTCCGCCGCGGCAAGGGTTCGCTCGTTGCCAATTGCGGTTATGGCAGCGGCTATTCCGTGCTCGACGTGCTGAACATGGTCACCCGCCTGCACGGACATTCCTTCAAGATCCACATGGCGCCGCGCCGCGCCGGGGATTCGGCCAGCGTCGTCGCCGACGCTTCGCTCGCCCGGCAGGTGCTCGACTGGAAGCCCAGGCACGATTCGCTGGAAACCATCGTCCAGAGCTCTCTCGACTGGGAACTCTTCCTAGCGAACAGAAACGTCGACGACCTGCACAGCATCCACCGGGCACTCGCAGCCGCTTCCTTCTGAGCGGCCTGAGCGCTGACCATCCCGCGCTTACAAGCCTCGCATGCCGTCCGTGAATAAGGAATGATCAAGCTTTCTCTGGCCGGCTGTGGTCGACGGAAAAGGGAAGATGAAGAAGTTTCTGGCCTCATTGCAGCTGCAAAAAGACAATCCGACGCTTCTGACGGCGCAGTTTCGGGCCCTGTCGTCGCAGATCCCCATTCTCTATGTACTCCTGGTCATCAACGCCCTTGCGGTGGCGATCACCCATCTTGAATCCGCGCCGCTCTGGCTTTCGCTCTATATCCCTGTCGCCTTGAGCATCGTCTGTGTCTTCCGTCTCTGCTGGTGGGAAATCAGGGGCAAGGAGAACGTCACAGCCGAGCGCGCCTACCGGCTGATGAAGATCACCATATCGGGCGCCGCCATCCTCACCGTCGCTTTCGGCGGCTGGGCGATCGCGCTTTCCCAGTATGGCGATGCGTCCCAGCAGGGCCAGATCGCCTATTTCCTCGTCGTCACCGGCATCTCCTGCATCTTTTGCCTGATGCATCTGCCGATGGCGGCGGCGCTGACCACGGTCATCACCTTCTCGGCCATGGTCGCGACCTTCATGTTCTCGGGCAATCCTGTTTTCGTCGCGACCGCCGTCAGCGGCCTCTTCCTGATCCTGCCCTTCCTCAGGGTGATCGACAGCTATTTCCAGAATTTCGTCGGTCTGGTGCAATTGACCGAGGAACTGAAGCAGAAGCGGGCGGAAGCCGAGGAGTTGAACCTCGTCAATAGCCGCAACGCGCTGCAGGACCAGCTGACCGGCCTCGCCAACCGCCGCAGCTTCTTTCTCTCGCTGGAAAAACGGTTGCAGAAGGATCCGTCCGCGCCGCCCGTTCTCGGCATTCTCGATCTCGACGGCTTCAAGCCCGTCAACGATGTCTTCGGCCATGCCGCCGGCGATCTGGTGCTCAAGGAGACGGCCCGCCGTTTTGCCGCGCTGGTCGGCGAAGAGGGCATCGTCTCCCGTCTCGGCGGCGACGAGTTCGGTATCATTTTCCCCTGTTCGATGACACGCCAGGCGATCGCCGATCTCGGCCAGGCACTCTGCGCCGCCGTCCGCGATCCCTATGAAATCCCCGACGGCTCGGTCCGCGTTTTCGGCTCCTGCGGCATCGTCTATCCCGAGATCGGCAGATACACCGCAGAGGATCTCTACGAGAAAGCCGATTTCGCCCTCTACCAGGTCAAGAGCAAGCGCAGCAGTGGCGTCGAATTCTTCTCGGCCGAGCACGAGAAGATCCTGACCCAGCGCCACCTGATCGAACTCGAGCTGCAGGCGAATGATTTTGCCAGCGAATTGAAACTTGAATATCAGCCGATCGTCGAGTTGAAGAGCGGCCGCGTCGTCGGTTACGAGGCGCTTGCCCGCTGGGACAGCGCCCGCTTCGGCCGCATCAGCCCCGAAGCTTTCATTCCCGCGGCCGAGCGCACGGCCGTCATCGGCCGGATGACGCGCATCCTTTTTGCCAAGGCGCTCGAAGCGCTGGCAATCATTCCATGCCATCTCAAGCTGTCCTTCAATCTTTCGGCCCGCGATATTTGCGACCATGAAACATCGATGGCGCTGCTTGGCATGATCACCCGCTCCGGACTCGATCCCCGGCGCATCGAATTTGAAATCACCGAGACGGCGCTGCTCTCCGATTTCGACACCGCCGATCAGGTCATCACCATGCTGCGCGCGGCCGGCATTTCGATCGCGCTCGACGATTTCGGCACTGGCTATTCGAGCCTCAGCCATATCCACCGTCTCGGCTTCGACAAGCTGAAGATCGACAAGGCCTTCGTGATGAATTTCGATCGCGACGCCCGTTGCATGAACATCACCCGCTCGGTCGCCAATCTCTGCCAGAATCTCGGCATTGCCTCCGTTGCCGAAGGCGTCGAAAGCGAAGGGGTCGCCGAGGGATTGAAGGCGATGGGCGTTCGCCTGGCGCAGGGCTATCATTTCTCGCGGCCGCTGCCGCTGGAGCTTGCCATCGACTACGCAGCTCGGTGCGACGCCGCAGCCTCCGCCCGCAATTCGCTGTCTGCCTGAGCCGATCGATTTCGCCTGTGTTAAATCGACTGGAGCGACGCTGCATCGTCGTCTATTCATGGTCTCGAGCCTTTCCTGGGCAGAATGCCTCAATGGATCAGGAAGGCTCCAGCAGCGGAGGCGAAGCATGCAGGACGGCGAAGTCATCATTGAACAGCAGGGCACTGCCGGCATCATCCGGCTCAACCGACCGCGGGCGCTGAACAGCCTGACGCTGCCGATGATCCGGGCGATCACCGAGGCTCTTGATGGCTTTGCCTCTGATGCCGGGGTGGCGAGTGTCGTGGCGACGGGGGAGGGTGAACGCGGTTTCTGCGCCGGCGGCGACATCCGCGCCCTGCATGAAAGTGCGCGCGCCGGCGATGGGCTCGCAGGCGCCTTCTGGCGCGAGGAATTCAGCCTCAACCATCAGATCGCCGTCTACCCCAAACCCTATGTCGCGCTGATGGACGGCATCACCATGGGCGGCGGCGTCGGTCTATCGTCGCATGGCCGCCACCGCATCGTCACCGAGCGCACCCGGCTTGCCATGCCCGAAACCGGCATCGGCTATGTCCCCGATGTCGGCGCCACCTGGCTGTTGCCGAAGGCGCCCGGTGAAGCCGGAACATGGCTCGGTCTGACCGGGCTCGATATTGGTGCTGCCGACGCGATCCACGCCGGGCTGGCCGATCGTCACATCGCCTCGTCGCGGCTTGGCGCCGTGATCGAGGCGCTGTCGGCCCTGCCGCTTGACAGCTCGTCCAGCGATGTCGATGCCCTCTTGCAGGAGTTTGCCGAGCCTGCCGGAGAAAGCCGGCTCAGGCAGAATGCTGCGATGATCGATCGCGCCTTTCGTTTCGACAGTGTCGAGGAAATCCTGGCAGCGCTTGCCGGGGAGGAGGGCGACTTCGCCGCCGAGACCCGCCGGGTGCTGTCGACCCGTTCGCCGACCAGCCTGAAGCTCGCTTTGGCGCTGCTCAGGGCCGGCCGCCGCAGCGCCTCGCTTGCCGAATGCCTTGGCCGCGAACTCGGCGCCTGCCTGCAGATGCTCGATAATCCCGATTTCTTCGAAGGCATCCGCGCCGCCGTCATCGACAAGGACCGCAACCCGAAATGGTCGCCGGCCTCCGTCGAGGCGGTGGGAGCTGCAAGGATCGAGCATTTCCTGAAGCCGGCTGAACCGCCGCTATCTCTCTGAGACGATAGTCGATTTATCGCCACATGCCGCGCATGCGGGCGCCGACATCGATGCGCATCTGCCGCACATGCGCTTGCGCGGCGGTCTCCGATTTCACCTGCGGCCAGCTGCAGGCCTCGAAGAACTGCAGCAGCGTTGCTGGAATGAAGCGGCTGCGCGATGCATAGACATGCCGGTCGCCCTGGGCATTCTGCCCATAGGTGAAGAAGCGCTGCGGCACGACGAGGTCGAGGCCGTCGCGAGCGCGCGTCATCGCCACATAGAGCAGCCGGCGCTCCTCCTCGATTTCGGCGGTGGCGCCGACGGCGAGATCGCTCGGTATGCAGCCATCGACGACATTCAGCATGAAGACCCTCGTCCATTCCTGGCCCTTGGCGGAATGGATGGTCGATAGAATGAGGTAATCCTCGTCGAGCAGCGGCACGCCGGCCTGGTCGCTGGTCGCATCCGGCGGATCGAGGGTGAGCTCGGTGAGGAAACGCTCGCGTGAGGCATAACCGCTAGCGATCTGCTCGAGCTGCAGCAGGTCGGCCTGCCGCGTTGCTGCGTCCTCGTGCAGCCTTTCCAGATGCGGAGCATACCATTGCCGCGCCAGCTCGATTTCCGCCGGCCAGCCGGCCTTGCCGGATTTCATCTCCTGCAGCATCGAAACGAAACCCGTCCAGTCTTCGCCGCAACGCGGCGGCGCCGGCATGGCGGCGAGTGCCGTGATCGGGCTCGCATCCTCGGCCATCAGGTCGAGCGCCTTCTGCGCCGTCGACGGCCCGACGCCCGGCAGGATCTGCATCAGCCGGAAGCCTGCCACCCGGTCGCGCGGGTTCTGCGCGAAGCGAAGGGCGGCCAGCATGTCCTTGACATGGGCGCTGTCGAGAAACTTCAGCCCGCCGAACTTGACGAAGGGAATGTTGCGCCGTGTCAGCTCGACCTCCAGCGGCCCGCTGTGATGCGAGGCGCGGAAGAGTACGGCCTGCTGCTTGAGCGTCAGGCCTTCCTCGCGGTTGTCGAGCACCATGTCGGCGATATAACGCGCCTGGTCAGCCTCGTCGCGCACCGTGACGAGGCGCGGCCGCTCGGCAGATTGCCGCTCGGTCCAGAGGTTCTTGGTGAAGCGCTCCGAGGCGAGATCGATGACGGCGTTGGCCGCCGCAAGGATCGGCTGCGTCGAGCGATAGTTGCGGTCGAGCGTGACGATATTGGCGGCCGGGCTGAAGGCGGCGGGAAAATCGAGGATGTTGCGCACCGTCGCCGCGCGAAAGGAATAGATCGACTGCGCATCGTCACCGACGACCGTCAGCCCCTGGCCTTGGGGTTTCAGCGCGAGCAGGATCGAGGCCTGCAGCCGGTTGGTGTCCTGATATTCGTCGACCAGCACATGGTCGAAGCGGCTGCCGATATCCTCGGCAATCACGCTCTCGCCGACCATCTGCGCCCAGTAGAGCAAGAGGTCGTCGTAATCGAGCACGTTCTGGCTCTGCTTCGCCTCGACATAACAGGCGAAAAGCTCGCGCAGCTGTTTCTCCCAGGCCGCGCACCAGGGAAAAACGTCGCGCAGCACCTGATCGAGTGCCGTTTCCGAGTTCACTGCCCGGGAATAGATGGCAAGGCAGGTGCCTTTGGCCGGAAACCGGCTTTCCGTTTTGGAGAAGCCGAGATCGTGCCGGATGAGGTTCATCAGGTCGGCGCTGTCTTCGCGGTCGTGGATGGTGAAATCGGCATCGAGGCCGATCTGCTGCGCATAATCGCGCAACAGCCGCGCGCCAATACCGTGGAAAGTGCCGGACCAGTGAAGCGCATCGGCCATGACGCCGGCGTTCGTGCCCAGCACATCCCGGCAGATGCGCTCGACGCGCCGCGCCATCTCGGCGGCGGCCCGCCGCGAGAAGGTCATCAGCAGGATGCGGCGGGGATCGGCGCCCTTGACGATGAGATGGGCGACCCGATGCGCCAGCGTATTGGTCTTGCCCGAGCCGGCGCCGGCAATGACCAGCAGCGGCCCGGCAATATGGCTGCCGTCGGTGAGCGTGCCATGCTCGACGGCCATGCGCTGCTGGGGATTGAGCTTTTCGAGATACATCCAGCCGTCCGGTCGGGCTTCCGCAGAATCACTGCGGAAAGATTAGATGTTCCTTGAATGTTCGCGATTTCAGCCGCTGTCAAGCATTCTGGCGCAGAGGGGTGCCTCAATCGGGGAAATCCGGCCCTACCACGCGCCGCACCAGCTTCAGGCTCCGATCCGGCTGAAGAATGTAGGTTTCCTCGACGCGCTGGCCGGTCCCGTCGTAGAACTGGTGGTGGACGGCGCTGCCGACCGGCGATTTGGTCAGTTTCGTTCGCGGCTGGCCGCCATAGGTGATGCTGCCGGGAATGGGGTCCAACGCCGGACTATCGGCCGACGAGCAGCCGGCCAGCAACACTCCGGCAAACAAAACGGGCAGCAGCACTTTCATCACCGTCATCCTCTTTCGGCTGCAGAGAGATATGGAAGCCGCGGCACCTTTCGCCAAGGGTGGGCCACACCAGGCCCCGCAGAAATCACGCGCGAATATCCGGTCGAGACCGGCGGGCCGCAACGAAAAGCGTTGTTGCGGCGTTAACCGGATATACCAAACCTCAGGAGGCGCTTTGGTGATCGGGTATCCTTTATTCCCCGACCATGACGAACCCGGCCGACAGGGCCATGGCGATGCGGCGACACGTGCTTCGGTGGAGAGCGCTCTTCATGCCGCCGATGGTCTCGACGCTGAGGAAATTGCTGTGAGCATGCTGGGCTCCTATGTCATTCTCGACGGTTTCGTGCGCCGGCGCGGCGATGTCGAGCGGGCGGTCGCAATCGCCGAAAGCATCGTCGGCCGAGGTTATGTGCACAGTCGTCTGTTGCGGCGCTGAGGGAACCAAGTGCCCTTCCGCGGGTTGAAATGCCGGATCGAAACGCTGGAGACCCCTCATGCAGTCGCTTCCTCGCCTCTCGGCAGTCACCATGATATCGGCCGGCGTTTTTGCCGGTTCCGCTTATGCCTCGCTGGAAACCGGCACGAATTATTCGGCGCTGCCGAAGGACCAGGTCGCCCTCAATGAATATACCGGCGCCATCGCCTGCACGCCGGCAGAACCGCAGTATCTCCCCTCCTTCATCCGCGCCGGCGATGGCACGATCATCGGCGTCGGTTATATCGAGGTGGAAAGTGAGGGTGGCGCGGACTGCTGAAAATAGTCCTGCCCAAACGAGGCTCGCCTGCGTTCCCGCAGAGGTGACGAGCCTCTAACCATCATCATGATGGCTGCGTGTCTTTTATGAATAGACTTATCCCGGGCACAACGCCCGTTGCACCAAAACCCGCCATAGGTTCGATGCAGGGTTAAGTAAATTAAAGCGTCGCACCGTTGCGGCACACTCCGTTTACGGAAATGCCGGCAGAAGGAGCCAGTTCATCGTGGCGGAGCGTGCTTCCGCGTCCTGTCGGACGCTTGGGCGCTAATGCAACTTCAGCTTCGCCTCTTCGGCCGCCGCCAGAAACTCGGCTCTCGCCTCTTCCACGCTCTTGCGCCCATCGAGCGCTGCCCGGCAGGTGCTGCGGGCCTTGATATAACGCAGCCCGCGCGAATTCGGCCAGAAATCCGCCAGGCATTTCAGCGCATCGAACGGCCCGCTGACCGTTCGCGCGTCGGCATCTTCGAAACCGACCTTGACCGGGCTGTCCCATTTTTCAGTTGCCATCAATGCTCCTCCACGATTGTCGACAGAAACAAAGCATGCAGCGCCTCCGTATTCCTCCGTGGAGACGTCGCCATAGTAGCATTCTAGCGGGATTTTCACGGCCAACAATGGTGAATCGTTTGTTGCCGATGAGGCCAAATGTCAGCTTGTGGAGGACGGACCGCGGGCGGGCGCCATACGAAATTTTTCGCAGTCGCAAATAAGTTGTATGGCGTCGGCGCGGTGCCACCGCTACCGTGCCGGGAAATCTGAGGGCTCGACATGAGTTTAGATCGAAAAATGATCCAGGCTGCTTTTCTCTGCGCGGCGCTGGCAATGCCGGCCTTCGCTCGCGAGGCAGAGGTATCTGCTACTGAAGACGCTTTCCTGACACATATCTCCGTCGAAACCATCCCCGAAATGCAGCGGAAATATTTGCAAGCTATCCTCCCGGTGTACGGCACGGTCATTGATCTTGGCGCCTATCTCTCGGCAGAGAAATTTGATCACTGGTATGTCGAAAGCGTGTTCGATGGAGTTCCTTTGGGGCCTCACGAACCAATTCCAGATGAGGAAGTAGTGCTGACCGGAGAATTGTTCGACCTCTGGCAGTTTTCGCCCTTCATACCTTATTATCTCGAAGTCACCGAAATCCCGGATTGCACTGCCGTGCTGTCCGCTTCGTGCGGATGGCTGCCCCTCACCCTAACCCTCTCCCCGTAAACGGGGCGAGGGGACGTGCCATGCAAGAGGTTAGCGATGGACGGAGAGGTCGCGACATACCCCCTTCGCCCCGCAAGCGGGGGTCCGAAGGACGGGTCGCGACGAGTGGCCCGACCCCGGTTGGTGGCGGCAGCTGAATGAGGGCAAGCCGAGCGCGCGGAAAATGATGTCGGATACTGAAAGAGAAAACTGGTGCTGCCGAGTGGGATTGAACCACCGACCTCACCCTTACCAAGGGTGTGCTCTACCACTGAGCTACGGCAGCAGGACCAGGACCCGTGCGAGCCGGGTGGCTCAAATCGCGGGAACGGGGCGGCTATTGCCACAGCTTGGCGGCAAGCGCAAGCAGCAAATTCCAACTTCGCGTGGATTGGGGTGCAAGGCCCTTTTGGATCGGCGCGAATTCGGCTAATCCTGTCACATGAACGACAAGACCGAAACCGGCCAGCAGAGCCGCAAACAGGCGATCGAGGCCCAGGCGAAACTGCGCCGCGAACGCGCCGCCGAAAAACTCAGGGAAAATCTTTCGAAACGCAAACAGCAGGTGCGCGCCCGCCGTTCGGGCCAGGCCGACGAAACAAATGGACTGCCTGCCGCAAAAATGGACGAATCGTAATGTTCCGTCCGCGGTCAATTGAAGCGTCGCGAAAAATCCCTTAAACACCCCACTCCCTATTCCAAGGCAGTATTTCAGGAAAGGCGGGCGCGGCCCGTAAGCGCACATGGATCGTATCAGAATCGTCGGCGGTAATGAGCTGAATGGCATCATTCCGATTTCCGGCGCCAAGAATGCCGCATTGCCGCTGATGATTGCCTCGCTTCTGACCAGCGACACGCTGACGCTGGAAAACGTGCCGCATCTGGCCGATGTCGAACTCTTGATGCGCATCCTCGGCAATCATGGCGTCGATGTCGCCGTCAACGGCCGCCGCGAGCGCCAGGAAGATTCCTACGCCCGCACGATCCATTTCACCTGCCGCACGATCGTCGATACCACCGCTTCCTACGAACTGGTCTCGAAGATGCGCGCTTCCTTCTGGGTCATCGGCCCGCTCCTGGCGCGCGAAGGCCATTGCCGGGTGTCGCTGCCGGGCGGCTGTGCCATCGGCACGCGTCCCGTCGATCTCTTCATCGAGGGCCTGACGGCGCTCGGCGCCACTATGGAGATCGACGCGGGTTACATCAACGCCAAGGCGCCGAATGGTGGCCTGATCGGCGCGCGCTACACCTTCCCGAAAGTCTCCGTCGGCGCCACCCATGTGCTGATGATGGCGGCAACGCTCGCCCGCGGCACGACCGTCATCGGCAACGCCGCCCGCGAGCCCGAGGTCGTCGATCTCGCCAACTGTCTGAACGCCATGGGCGCCAAAATCTCGGGCGCCGGCACGGCGACCATCACCATCGAAGGCGTCACCTCGCTCTCCGGCGCGCGCCACCGCGTGCTGCCGGATCGCATCGAGACCGGCACCTATGCCATGGCCGTCGCCATGGCAGGCGGCGACGTCGTGCTCGAAAATACCGATGTAGCGCTGCTCGACACCGCCTTGGAAACGCTGCGCCGCGCCGGCGCCGACATCTCTTCGACCAACAACGGCATGCGCGTCAGGCGCAATGGCGCCGGCATCAAGCCGGTCGATATCGTCACCGATCCCTTCCCGGGCTTCCCCACCGACCTGCAGGCGCAGTTCATGGCGCTGATGACCCGCTCTTCCGGCATCTCGCACGTGACCGAGACCATCTTCGAAAACCGCTTCATGCATGTGCAGGAGCTGGCCCGCCTCGGCGCCCGGATCACGCTCTCCGGCCAGACGGCAAAGATCGAGGGTGTCCAGCGGCTGCGCGGCGCCCCCGTCATGGCGACCGATCTGCGCGCCTCCGTCTCGCTCGTCATCGCCGGCCTTGCCGCCGAGGGCGAAACCACGGTCTCCCGCGTCTATCACCTCGACCGCGGTTTCGAGCGGCTCGAGGAGAAGCTGACCCGCTGTGGCGCCGTCGTCGAGCGCATCAGCGAGTAAGCCGTTCATCCCGGTTGCGTATTTGGCCGCAGCATCTTATTTCCCTTGTCTGACGCATCGCCATTTCGGCGGTGCCTGCTGGGATGAAGCTGAATGACCGAACTGAAGCTTGTGGCGCTCGATGACGAGGATCTTGCGATCATCTCCGCGCATATGCAGGACAGCGTCTTCAAGGTCGGGGATATCGACTGGTCGCCGCGCGACGCGCAGTTCGCCCTTGCCGTCAATCGTTTCGTCTGGGAAGGTGCCGAGCGCAAGCGCAGAGGCTTCGAGCGCCGCCGGACTGCCCTGGTGTTCAAGCGGGTGCTCGCCGTGCGGTCGCTCGGCATCGACCGCGGCAAACGCGACGAGGTGCTGTCGCTGCTGGCCCTGCGCTTCGAGCAGAAGGGCGAGGGACCGGAGGGTACGATCGAGCTGTCGCTATCCGGCACCGCCTCGCTTGCGCTCGATGTCGAATGCATCGAGGTGCAGATGGCCGATATCGGCGGTGCCTGGGAGGCTTCGTCCAAGCCTCGTCACCGCTAATGCATGTCGCCCGGAAGTGTGCTGCGGTTCCGGGATAACGACATGCATAAAACAATGAGTGTTTGACGCTTGAGGTTTGAACATCGCAGTTTCGAGTTGAGAAGGAATATCGGCCTTGGCAATCTGGCTGGATCAGGCATCGGAAGGTTTCGAGCAGCGTTTTGCCGCCTTTCTGACGACCAAGCGTGAAGTCTCCGAGGATGTGAACACGGTCGTTCGAGCCATCATCGATGATGTCAGGGCCCGCGGCGATGTGGCGCTTGCCGAATATTCGCTGAAGTTCGACGGCATCGATTTCGCCGCCGTGCCGATGCGGGTCACGCCTGAGGAATTCGACGCGGCGATCGAGGCGGTGCCTCCAGAAGTGCTGGGGGCGCTGAAGCTCGCAGCACTGCGCATCGAAAGCCATCATCGCCGGCAGCTGCCGAAGGACGATATCTACGAAGACGACATGGGTGTTGGACTCGGCTCGCGCTGGACGGCGATCGAGGCGGTCGGGCTCTATGTTCCGGGCGGCACGGCGAGTTATCCGAGCTCGGTCCTGATGAATGCCGTGCCGGCCAAGGTTGCCGGCGTCGATCGCATCGTCATCGCCGTTCCCGCCACCGGCGGTGCCGTCAACCCCGCCGTGCTTGCCGCAGCCAAGCTTGCCGGTGTGACCGAGGTTTATCGTGTCGGCGGCGCCCAGGCGATCGCCGCTCTTGCCTATGGCACCGAGACGATCGCCCCGGTTGCCAAGATCACCGGTCCCGGTAATGCCTATGTCGCAGCCGCCAAGCGCCACGTCTTCGGCACTGTCGGCATCGATATGATCGCTGGCCCTTCCGAAGTGCTGGTCATCGCCGACAAGGACAACAATCCCGATTGGATCGCCGCCGATCTGCTGGCGCAGGCCGAGCACGATGCCAGCGCCCAGGCAATCCTGATCACCGATAATGCCGAATTCGGCAAGGCGGTGGAGCAGGCGGTCGAACGCCAGCTGAAGACGCTGAACCGCGCCGAGACCGCCGCGGCAAGCTGGCGCGATTTCGGCGCGGTCATTCTCGTTGCCGATCTGAACCAGGCCATTCCGCTTGCCAACCGCGTCGCCGCCGAGCATCTGGAGCTTGCCGTTGCCGATCCGGACCGGCTGCTCGACGGCATCCGCAATGCCGGCGCGATCTTCATCGGCGCCCATACGCCCGAGGTGATCGGCGATTATGTCGGCGGGTCCAACCACGTGCTGCCGACGGCGCGCTCGGCGCGTTTCTCCTCCGGCCTTTCGGTGCTCGATTTCGTCAAGCGCACCTCGATCCTGCGGCTTGGCCCACAGCAATTGCGCACCCTCGGCCCGGCGGCGATTGCGCTAGCCGTCTCCGAAGGCCTCGATGCCCATGCGCGATCGGTTGCGATCCGCCTCAACCTCGAAAGGTGAGGGGATGGCGGCGGGCGATTTCCGGCTTTGCGATGTCGTCCTCGACGATACGATCGGCCGTTCGACGCCCGATGTCGAGCATGAACGCGCCGTCGCCATCTTCGATCTGATCGAGGAGAACAGTTTTGCGCCGATCGGCCATGCCGGCGGCCCTTACCGGTTGAATATCTCGCTGGTCGATTCCAAGCTGGTCTTTGCCATCAGGACGGAGGAAGGCATCGACGTCGCCACCCATATCCTGTCGCTTACCCCCTTCCGGCGGATCGTCAAGGATTACTTCATGATCTGCGAGAGCTATTATGAAGCGATCCGTTCGTCGACGCCGAGCCGCATTGAGGCGATCGACATGGGCCGGCGCGGCATCCACAATGAAGGTTCGCAGACGCTGAAGGACAGGCTGACCGGCAAGATAGAGGTCGATTTCGACACCGCCCGGCGGCTGTTCACCCTGGTCTGCGTGCTCTACTGGCGCGGATGACGGCAATGGATCGCGCCGCCGACGTCGAGGAAGGAAAAAGGCCGGGCGCCATCCTCTTCATGTGCGGGATGAATGCCATCCGCTCGCCGATGGCCGAAGCGATCGCCCGTAGTATTCTGCCGGCCAATACCTATATCAGGTCGGCCGGCGTGCGCGCCGGCGAGCGCGATCCTTTCGTCGATGTCGTGCTCGACGAGATCGGCCTGTCACTGGGGCGCCGCCTGCCGCAGACGCTTGAGGAACTCGAGGACGATTATTTCGATCTGATCATCACGCTGTCGCCGCCGGCCCATCACGCCGCCCTCGAGCTGACCCGCTCGAATGCGATCGACGTCGTCTACTGGCCGACCATGGATCCGACGGTCGTCAGTGGCACGCGCGAGCAGATTCTGGAGAGCTACCGCGAGGTCCGCGATCACCTGGCCGGCCTCATCGAAAGCCGGCTGCTCAAACGAAATGGCATTGCCGCGCAATCGGCATGAAAACAAATAAAGGAAAGCCTGATCAACAAGGTTCACAAACCTTCGTTGATTGTGTAGTTTCCGCCCAAATTTTAAGGGCGCGCGCTGCGCTGCCTCTTCAACCCACAGGAAGAAAACACTTATATGCCGAAAGAAGAAGTCCTCGAATTCCCGGGTATCGTCACCGAACTTCTGCCGAATGCGACGTTCCGCGTGAAGCTCGAAAACGAACACGAGATCATCGCCCATACCGCCGGCCGCATGCGCAAGAACCGCATCCGCGTTCTCGCCGGCGACAAGGTGCTTGTGGAAATGACGCCCTACGATCTGACCAAGGGCCGCATCACCTACCGTTTCAAGTAAGCTTGCCCAAGATCCTGCAAGGGGTTTTCTCCCGTCTGCCGATGGTCGAGGTTCCATGGCACTGAAATACAAGCTCATTCTGGCCTCGGGCTCGCCCCGCCGCGTCGACCTGCTCAACCAGGCGGGCATCGAACCGTCGCGGCTGATGCCGATGGATATCGACGAGACGCCGAAGAAGTCGGAGCATCCGCGTTCGCTGGCGCGCCGGCTTTCGGCCGAGAAGGCGGAAGCGGCCCTTGCCGCCATCAAGAGCGATATCACCTGGAAGGGCAGCTATATTCTCTCGGCCGATACGGTGGTCGCCGTCGGCCGGCGCATTCTCGGCAAGGCCGAGTTCGCCGACGAGGCGTTAAGTTCGCTGCATCTGTTGTCGGGACGCAACCATCTCGTCTATACCGGCGTTTGCCTGGTGACGCCGGATCGCAAGATCCGCCAGAAGATCGTCGAGACCAAGGTGCGCTTCAAGCGTCTCTCCGGCTTCGAGATCGAAAACTACCTGGCCTCCGGCCAGTGGCGCGGCAAGGCAGGCGCCTATGGCATTCAGGGACTTGCCGGCACCTTCGTGCAGAAGATGGTCGGCTCCTACACCAATGTCGTCGGCCTGCCGCTTTATGAAACCATCGTGCTTTTGACCGGCGAAGGCTTCGACGTGCATAGCCGGTGGCCCGAGGGCTAAAGCCTGAAGACCGACTCTTGAACTAAAGCATGTCGCGCAAAAGTGTGCAGCGGTTTTCCCTGGCAAAGCGCGAAGCGCTTTTGCCGTAACGACATGCGTAAAAACAAAGAATTAAAGCGCAAGGAGCGAATCTGAAAGATCGTGACGCGCTTTAGGACGGACCGATCATGCCCGAAGACAACAAAGCCGCCGCCAAGGTCGAACCGCTGCGCAAGGCGCGCCCTTGCCCCGAATGCGGCAAACCCTCTCACCGCGAACATTACCCCTTCTGCTCCAACCGCTGCCGCGAGGTCGATCTCTCTCGCTGGCTGACCGGCGCCTATGCCATTCCGGTTGCCGACGACGAGACCAAGGCCGAATATCCCGATGAGGAAAACTAATGCATGTCGCCCGGAAGTGTGCAGCGGTTCCGGGGTAACGACATGCATCAAAACAAAGAACTAAAGCGCGTCGCATGAATCAAGTTTGATGCGACGCGCTTTAGAGAATTCGGCCAGCGAAGCTCTTATTTTTCCTCACGAATCGGCAAAACGGGCAAGACCGTCAAAAAAGAGTCATTTGACGCTTGCCATGGCCGAACAAGATGCTATAACCCCGCTCGCTTCCGGGGCGAACCAAGGCCCCGCGGTTCTTTTTCGAAAAAGGCACCATCGGAAGCAGGTTAGCCCAGGTAGCTCAGTTGGTAGAGCAGCGGATTGAAAATCCGCGTGTCACTGGTTCGATTCCGGTCCTGGGCACCACTCAATCCCCTAGAACTAATCTCCATGCACAGTATTGGATAGCGGGCCAGAAGCTGGCCAACAAACCCCTCTGTCGAGAAGCTAGTGCCGCCCTTTTGTCGTCTTCGCCAGCATCTCGCTCAGAGTTGCCGCCGAAAGCATGGATTCGGCCAGAAGCTTCTTGAGCTTCTGGTTCTCTTCCTCCAGGGCTCTTAGCCGTCTCGCATGGAGACCGGCATTTCCGGACTGCAGGGATTGCCACCGATAGAAGGTCGGCTCGCTGATGCCGTATCGGTGGCAAACATCGGCCACCGTCACGCCGGCCTGGTGCTCCTTGAGAATGCCCGTAATCTGGTCGTCGTCAAATTTTCGCTTGCCCATCACCGCTTCAGTCCTCACGAAATGCTCTGTTGAAACTGTCGAGAAGCGGTCTGACAGCGTAGAGCGCCACGCTGCTTTTGCCGGTTTCGATCAGTGTCTGTGCGGGCATGCCCGCGACCAGTTCGACATCACGCATTTTCGCCAGCCGCTCGTCCGTTACGCGGATTGTCGCGGCATAATAGGGTTGGCCGCTCTGCGTATCGGTGAGGCGGTCGGCTGACACATACTCGACCCGACCTTTCAGCAGTGGAACGCGCCGCTGATTGTATGGAAGAAGGTGCACCTGCGCCTCCAGCCCCGCATGGACAAGATTGATGTCCTCCGGCCTGACATGGGCAGACACGATCAGGCGATCGGAGCGTGGCAGAAGATCGACGAGCGGTTCGCCCGCGCCGATCACCCCGCCTGCTGTGTGGATGCGCAGGTTCATGATCGTTCCATCTTCGGGAGCCCGGATATCGGTCCTTGAAAGTTGGTCGTCGATCGCCCGCAGGCGCTCGCGCAATTGCATGATCCGGCTTTCCGTATCGCGCATGCCTTGGGCGACTTCGCTCAACCGGTCGCTCTCAAGCTTTGCGAGATCGACCTGCGACTCGCTGATCACCTGGTAGGCGCGAGCGATCTGTGCCTCGACTTGGCCCTGCTGGCCGTCAAGATCTGCTTTTTCGCGCTCGAGGTTGAGAAGCCTGCTCCTTCGTTCCAGTCCCTTGGCAGTGAGGATCGTCACCTGATCCAGTTCTTCCTGCGAGATTGCGGCTCTGTCGGCCAGTGCCCCTTTCTGAGCACCAAGCCCGACGATTTCTTGCCGCACCTGCGCGATTTTTTCATTGCCGATCTGAATTTCCGCCTCCATGACCCGGCGGCGGGCCTCGAAGATTTTCTGTTGCCCGGTCAGAATCGCGCCGACCGAAGGATATTTGTCCATGGCTGCCCTGAGATCGTCGGGATAGGCGACATGGTCGCCGCCCGTCTGCTCCGCAAGCAGGCGGGCGCGGCTTCCTTCGGCGTCCCAAAGCTGCCCCTGGATGCTGTCGCGCTCCGAGCGGGACTTGGTGTCGTCGAGTTCTATGACGATTTGCCCGGCCATCACCGTGTCGCCGTTCCTGACGAGGATCCGCCGCACAATTCCGCCTTCGAGATGCTGGATGGTCTTGCGGCTGGTCTCCGGCTCGATAACGCCGGATGCGACCGCAGCGCTGTGCAGCGGGGCCAGAGCCGACCAAATTCCCAATCCGACGACAAAGACGAGGATCAGCAGGTTCCCCGTCCAGACGACGCCTCTGAGCACCGGCATGGGCGAAGGGGCGGCGGGTCCGCGCTGTTTCTGTTCGATCACCGGCGGATAGGCAGTCTGCCTGGCTGTCGCTGTCCATCCATGAGCGAAGCGCTGGCCCATCCTTGACGAATTCGAAAATTTCGCCGGCGGCGCGTCCAGTGGAACAAGGGTCATGGCAGCATCCCTCCCTAGGTTCCCGTTCGAGCCGGTGGCTGAAGATAGGTTTCATAAATCCGCTCGCTGTCGCCGAAGGCAGCCACTGTCCCGTTGCGCATGATGGCAATCTTATTGGTGACCGGCAGGATCCCCATCCGGTGCGTTATGATAACGACGGTCATGCCCCTGGATCTCATCCGCTCGATTGCCGTAAACAGCATGCGTTCGCCGTCATAATCCAGGCTCGAATTCGGATCGTCGAGAACGATAAGGGACGGATTTCCATAGGCGGCCCGTGCCAGCCCCAGCTGTTGGCGCTGAGCCCGAAGGAGCAGGTTTCCGCCTTCACCGATATCGGTCTCGTAGCCCTGCGGCAGTCGCATGATCGCGTCGTGCAATCCAACCAGCTTTGCGGCGTCGATCGCCTTGCCGGGATCTCCTCCGTCCAGCCGGCCGATCACATCCTTGATTGCTCCGCCGAAAAGCTCGATATCCTGCGGCAGGTATCCGACGTGGCAGGTCCCCCCGCAAAGACGCAGAGCCGAGATATCGACCCCGCCCAGAAGAGCATATCCGCTCGTTGCCGGCACAACGCCTGCCATGATGCGGCCCAGTGTCGATTTTCCCGATCCCGACGGACCGATGAGCGCAATGCAATCGCCAGGTGCCAGGCGCAATGTGATATCGGTCAATATCGGTCGATCGGCGAATGGCTTGATATAGCTGACATTATCGAGAACCAGGCCATTGGGTTCCGGCAGCGGCACCATGCGAGCATCGCATTCCGATGCAATTGCTATCAGCATTCTGTTCAAGCGATTAAAGGCATTGCGCGCAAACATGAAGGAGCGCCATGCCCCTATTGCGCCCTCGATCGGTGCGAGCCCACGCCCGAGCAGCAGGCTCGCAACGAAGATGATTCCGGGACTGCCGCTGTTGACGAGCACCAGCCAGGTCGCCGATCCCATCATCAGGATCTGCGCCAATGTGCGGATCGATTTCGAGAAACCAAGGATGATCTCCGTGCGATGCATCGCGATGTCCTGGGCCCTTCTTGCCATTTCCGCATCGCGATAGACGATCAGCGCTGCGCCGTCCTGCATGCCCATGGCCCGGATCACTTCGATGTTTTTCAGTGCGGTCGCAAATCGCAGATAGCTCCTCGAAAGGGCAAGATTGGCGTGAGCAAGCGGCGCTCGCGTCGCCAGTTCCGTCGCCAACGCAAACAGCAAGAGCGCAACTGCGCACAGAAGACCGATGGTTCCAAGCAGCGGGTGAACAAGAAAGAGCAGAAGCAGGAATACCGGCGCCCAGGGAACGTCGAATAAAAGCGAGCTGGCCGGTGAATCGAGGAACTGGCGCAATGCGGCGAGATCCCTGTAGCACTCTGAGGCGGCTCCCGTATCGGCGCGAGCGGCATATTCGAACGCTGCGGTAAGCACCATGGGCCGCAGCCTGTGGTCCAGCCAGCTGCCGATGCGCGAAAGAGCTGCCCTGCGCACGATATCGAGCGTCGACCCGACCAGCACGGCGATGGCGATGATCATCGTCAGCATCAGCAGCGTGTCGACGCTTCGGCTCGACAGGACCCTGTCGTAGATCTGCAGGAGATAGATGGAAGGCGTGAGAAGAAAGAGATTGTAGCCGCAGCTGTAAAGGAAGACCAACCCGAAGGCCCCGGCACAAGCCCGGAGCGCAACAACGAGCTGTGTCGGTGGTCGCGGCGGTTTTATGGAGATTGTTGTCATTATCAGATCTCGCTGCCCTTGATACTGACAAGAAGAGGCTGCTTGCCTTGAGGACCGCCGGCCGAAACCAGCGGCCCTTAATGTCGTCTGAGTTCAGGAACCGAGATGGTCGACGTCGATATGGCCGAAGGCGTTGATGAAGTGATCGAGAGAATTGGTCACCGTCGTCGTTTCGGGATCCGTGTGGACCAATGCCGACGAGATATCGCCGCCATGCGCCATGTTTCCGTTGCCGCCGTTGCCGCCGACACCGGCGAGGATGGTGGCATGCTGATCGGCCATAAGCTGCGTATATTGTGTCGCGGTCGTTGCCGCAGCCACTGCAGCCGTGTCGCCGCCGCTTGAGTTTCCTTGACTGCCGTTCGAGTTGGAATCTCCGCCCGCGCCGCCGTCGCCGTGGTTCGAGATTTTCGCCAGGAAGCCGTTCTGGGCCTCGGTAAAGCCACCGGATCCACCATGGCCGGCATCCCAATCGGCCGTCTGCCAAACGTGATCGCCGTTGTGCACATCGGTAGTGGCCCCATAGACCTTTTGCACGGGATCGACATATGCAACCGGGTTGTAGTTGATGTTGCCATCGTTGTGGCCATCACCACCGTTGCCGGCATTCGCGTCACCCGCATCCGGATGGCTGAGATGAATCGTGTCGGATATTTGTGGAATAGGCATTGATGTCACTCCTCTACTTGGTTTCGTGCGTGTTGGTTTTTTACGGCGTCCCCCTGCGGCATGCGTTCCGGCATATCGCCACAGCCAATACGACCGCGGAGGAATATTGCCCGCGATTTAAACTTTGAACTACCTAGATATTCGGAGACATTCCTTCGGATGTATACTTGATGTGGCGGAGCATTATTTGGATTGGTGCTTGGTGATTTGGCGCAGGGCGGCATGCTCATGATCAAGTCTTCGACTCGCCGAAGCGACGCCCGGGGCCTCTCATCCAAAGCCGATTGAGTGCTTGCAACGCGCACAGCGGGTGCTGCGGCCATGACACCCAAATGGCTGGAGAACTAGCCGAGTGGATGTAGACGAATTGCAGGCTCTGCTTTTCCGAGGTTCAGATGCACAATGCCTGAACAATTAAGGCGGCATGGCGCCGCATGCTCGGTGGCCGTGCGGTCGACCGCGAATGGAGACGGTAATGGCGGAACCTCGTCCCTTATTGGAAGACCTGCCTAAGACGGGCACCGATCAACACCTCGCCGCCAATGTGGCTGCGGGGCATCTGGCACTGGTGCCGACCTGGCTTCCATTGGATGTCGCTTCCGCGCCAGGTCATACGTCAGCCGGCAGCGGTGGTGACGGGATAAGCGAAGGCGTGATCAGCAGCAATGCGTTGGCCGTCTTCATGCCGTCCAATGCGGCTATTGCGGGACCTCATTCGAGTGCCGACGCTTTCCAGGGCAACGATGCATCAATCAATCAGCATCCCACCGAAATGGCTGGGATCGGCGGGAATGGCGGAAGCGGCAATGTTGCCATCGGCAGCGGCGATGGCGCCACTCATGCCGGCACCGGGGGCAACGGGCTCTTCTATGGCGGGCTGGTCAGCACCGAAGTCGCAGTCTTTGCGCCCGTCAATACCGCTGTGGCTGCCGGCCCAGGCGCGGAGGCTCACGCCGAGCAGTCGAACAACGCAATGTTCCTGCAGGGCGCAACCCAGATGGGTGGCATAGGCGGCTCGGGCGGAGACCATAATGTCGCGACCCATGGCTCGTCGATGAGCCCGGGAACTGCGTTGACATTGACCGGCGACTATTATGCCGGCCACGGCGGCGATGGATATTTCGTCGGCAGCATGGTCGACGTGAGCATCGCCATCTTCTCGCCGATCAACATCGCCATCGGCGCCGCAGGCGGCTCGGCGGAGGCTCATCAGACAAACAATGTGATTTTCGATCAGGGCACTGTGCAGATCGCAGGCATGGGCGGCAATGGCGGTGGCTTCAACTTGTCGTCGGACACGATTTTTACCGGCAACCATGCCGGTGGCGGTGGCGGCGACGGATCGTCGACCGGCGCCATGGTCGACGTCAATTTCGGCTATTTCCATCCCATCAACATTGCCGTTCCCGCCGGTGGAACGGCGGACGCCCAACAGATCGATCATGTTCTCTATGATCAGCATGCGCTTCAGCTGGCCGGCATCGCGGGCCATGGCGGAGAGGGTAACCTCACGGATGCCCATTCGGCGCTCGTCGACGATATTCTGACTTTCATGCATAGCTAGCGGGATAGACTCCCCGCTCGTATTGCGCCGGCACAACTGCACGAGATTGTTCTCGGTGCCGTTTTTCAAGCCTTATGTTGAATCGCTTTCTTCGCTCGGTTTCAACGGAGATACCGACCATTCCCCCATGACCTTATCGGCATAGTCGGCGCCTTCGCGATGCTGCCTGAGTGAAAAGCGATGCCGGCTGGTATTAATGCGTCATTGGAGCGCGGTTTTCAGTAATCAAAAAGGGTAGTCGCCGATCTCAGGCTTTTGTTGCTTCCGGCGTTTGTCGTTTTTCTGTCGAGATTTGCAACTGTTTTGAATTGAGACAGAGAAATAACACCGAACCGATCCGCAGCTTGTTATGTAAGACAGCATTTTGCAGAATAGGACCGTAGCAGATCGGTTGCCTTTTCAACTCCTTTCAAAGCTTTGTTGACCTGCTTGCCGTACGTGAATTCGGCGAAGTCGGGAAAGTCTTCGGCGATAAGTCGAGCCATCGGCTAATGATGAACAAGCGCATCAATATGCTCTCAGAGAATAGTTATCTCTCATGGAAATCTTATAGGCTATAATAATTATCCTGAGAGATCAGACTATTGATAGTGGCAATACACTCGCTTTTTCTCATGACATGTCGCGAGAACAGGAATAGTATGAATGACTGTTGGGTTGCACATAATCTGGGGAGCACGCAGGTGTCCGACAGTGCTGGAACAAAGCGCCGGCGCAATGCACCAACTGTGATCATTATTGAGCATTCTACACTGGCGCGCACAACCGTGGTGAAGCTACTTGAGCGGGAACTCGCCGGGTGGAACTTAATCGATTTGAGCTCGACCGAAAGTCTCGATCGGGCGCTTGGAGCCGAGGTGCGTTTGATCGCATTGGATCTGGCCGGCAGAGGTTTTGAGAGCGCCAGCCTGCGGGATGATCTCGCCGCGATTACCGCACGTTTTCCCGAGGTTCCTATCACGTTGCTCTCAAGTACGGATGACGCCATCATTGCCCGTCAGGCGCTCAAGATCGGCATCCGCGGCTTTTTCTCGACGTCCCTTCCCATCGACATTGCTCTTGCCGGTCTTCGCCTCGTCCTGGCAGGAGGAACATTTTTCCCACAGCTTTTGGGGGCAGTTACAAACGGCTCAAACGAGCATAGCCCCGCCAGAAACGAGGCCGAAAAAAGCCTGGATGAGAGGACGCAATACTTGGCGCTTGCTGAGTTCACGCCCCGCGAAGCGGATGTCCTCGCAGAGTTGCAATCCGGCTGTTCAAATAAGGTCATTGCAGGAAAGCTCAATTTGTCGGGGCATACGGTGAAGATGCATCTGCAACACATCATGCGAAAGCTGCAGGCGCAGAACCGGACTGAAGTGGTTGCCCGCTTGATCCAAAGAGCCGCCAGCGGGCCTGACGCCTCGCCCAGTTAGGCCCAGCACCACCCGCGCGGCCGTGTTCATGTCAGCTGGTTTTATATCGTGAATCCCTAATGGGAACCGCGAGTCCAGCCGGCCGTTACCTTTTGAGGAACGGAGGATATGGACATGCGCAAGAAAAAGGCCATCGTCGAGGCGGCGCTCGAGTCCGAATATGAGCGCCAGCCGCTCGGGATCATGAATACGGAGCAAGCCCTCGAGCTTGCGGATGCCGACGGTCTTGTTTTCAGTCACCCGGATAAAGAGGCCGGGGCGACGGATCACTTTGTCGATCAGGAACAGTTGCGCCGATTGGTGCAGTAGATCTTTGCGCGTTTGGAAAAACGCGCAGCTATCGATCTCAGGCAATCATATAACCGCCGTCCACCGGCATCGATATCCCGTTCACCATCGCCGCCTCATCCGACAGCAGAAAGAGAACGACTTCGGCGACGTCGCTCGGCTCGGCGAAACGACCGACGGGGATGCGCTGCATCATCCCGGCGGCCTTCTCGGGGTCGCTCCAGGCCTTCACCGCCATTGGTGTCAGCGTCACCGTTGGGTGCACGCCGTTCGCGCGGATGCCGTGCGGGGCAAGCTCCTTCGCCATGACACGCGTCAAGCCATCCAGCCCGCCCTTCGATGCACAATAAGCTGCGTGGTCGGGGATCCCGACAAACGAGGCGACCGACGAGACGTTGACGATGGCGCCTTTGCGGCCCTCCTTGATCAGGAAGCGGGCATATTCCTGCGCCACGATCATCGGTGCACGTGTGTTGACCGCGACAAGCCGGTCGAATGCTTCGACTGTCGTCTCCAGGAACGGCTGGAGTTCGGTGGTGCCGGCGCAATTTATCAGGAAATCCGCCGGCAGGGCCGCAATCGCCGCCTTCCTCGTCGCATCGGCGTCGGCGAGATCGACCTCTATGGCGCGGCAACCCGCTTCCTCTCGCAGGGCGTCGACGTCGGCGGAACTGCGGGTGAGGGCAACGACATCAGCACCCCGTTCGACGAGCATCCGGGCAATTTCGCGTCCGATGCCCTTTCCCGCTCCGGTAACGATGACCGTCTTTCCATTGAAGTCCATGGTCGCCTCCTTACAGTCTCTGGCCCGTTTCCCGATCGAAGATATGTGCACGCCGGGGATCGATGTGGAAATACACCGTCCGTCCGGGATCTACCTCGATACGTTCGCGGATCAAGGCGTCGATCGGCACACCTTGCGTACGGCCGAAGATCAATGTCTCCGAACCCGTCGGCTCGAACACCGATACCTCGACGGGAACGCCATCGTCGCCGATCGTGATATGCTCCGGTCGGATGCCGTAGGTCACGGCTCGTCCGTCGTCCGCATTCGTCTTGTCGATGGGCAGGACGACGCCCTGGTCTGTGACGACGACCTTCCTGCCGTCGCGGGTGGCGATGCGGCCCTGAAGGAAGTTCATCGATGGGCTGCCGATGAAGCCGGCGACGAAGAGATTGACCGGGAAGTCGTAAAGATCGAGAGGCTTGCCGATCTGCTCGACCCTGCCGTCGCGCATCACCACGATCTTGTTGGCCATCGTCATGGCCTCGATCTGATCGTGCGTGACGTAGACGGTGGTGGTTTTCAGCCGCTGGTGAAGCTCCTTGATTTCGACGCGCATGGTGACGCGAAGTTTGGCGTCGAGATTGGACAGCGGTTCGTCGAACAGGAAGACCTGCGGATCGCGGACGATGGCGCGGCCCATCGCCACGCGCTGACGCTGCCCGCCCGACAGTTGCTTTGGATAGCGATCGAGATAACGCGTCAGGTCGAGGATCTCGGCGGCCCTTCCGACCTTCTCGTCGATCTCCGCTTTGGGGCGCTTGGCCATCTTCAGCGGAAAGCCCATGTTTTCGGCGACCGTCTTGTGGGGATAGAGCGCGTAGCTCTGGAAGACCATCGCGATGTCGCGCTCCTTTGGCGGAGCGTTGGTGACGACACGGCCGCCGATCCGGATGTCGCCGCCGCTGACGGTCTCGAGGCCGGCGATCATCCGCAGCAGGGTGGACTTGCCGCATCCGGAGGGGCCGACCAGCACGACGAATTCGCCGTCCTCGATGTCGACGCTGACGCCGTGCATGACCTGAAGCGCGCCATACCTCTTGGTGACGTCGCTAACCTGTACGTTTGCCAATGTCGTTCCTCCCTAAAGCATGTCTCGCAAAAGTGTGCAGCGGTTTTGCGATAAAGACATGCGTAAAAACAGAGACCTAAAGCGTGAGCGAATCTGAAAGATCGCGACGCGCTTTAAAGCAGCGCGGCTGGTGTGTTGACGGAAGTCATCGGCTCATCCCTTCCAGACGATGTAGGCGCCAAGCACCGCCGAGATTGCCGCCGCGCACCATACCGACAGCCCGACCGGCTCGATGAACCGCATCCAGAACAACGAGAGAGCGACCCAGATCACCACCGAGATGAACAGCCGGTCGAACCAGTTCGTTTCGATCGGCAGAAATCCCGGCTTGCGTTGGTTGTTTCTTGATTGAGAGCTCATGGCTTCACCCTTTCACCGCACCGAAGGTCAGGCCGGCGACGATGTGACGTTGCACCACTGAAAAGACGATGAGCGCCGGCACCAATGTCAGCATCGAGATCGCGGCCATGATGCCCCAGGCGGTCCCCGTGGTCGTCACATATTCCGACAGGCCGGTGGTCAGGGTTCGCGCATTGAAGTTGGTGAGCGTCGCTGCTAGCAGATATTCGTTCCACGCAAACACCCAGGTCAGGATCAGGGTCACCGCAAGTCCGGGCCGCGCCAGGGGAAAGACGATGTCATAGAGGACGGTCCATGGGCTGGCGCCATCCATATAGGCCGCCTCGTCCAATTCCTTTGGAATGCCTTCGACGGTCGGGCGCAGCGTCCAGATGGCGAAGGGAAGGTTGAAGGAGCAGTAGACCAGGATCATGCCCAGCCGGGAATCGGCGAGCGAGAAGTCGCCGATCTTGTAGACCTGCGTCAGCAGCAGGAAAAGCGGCAGCAGGAAGACCGCCGGAGGCGCCATGCGGTTGGTGATCGTCCAGAAGAAGATGCTTTCCTTGCCCGCGAGGTCGAAGCGGGTCAGCGCGTAGCAGGCAAAGAAGCCGAGCGTCGTGACCAGCAGTGCGTTGCCCGACGATATGATCATCGAGTTGAGCATGTATCCGCGCAGGGTCGGATTGGTCAGCACATCCTGGTAGTTTTTCCAGAAGAAGCTGCGGAGCACGACATCGGGCGTCGAGAACAGGTCGAAGGGCTGTTTCACCGATATGACGAACAGCCAGTAGATCGGGAAAAGCGTCGCGAGGCTGATTAAGATCCAAAGGACGACCGGAAGCCAGGGGGTCTGGTTTTTCATCGGATCAACCTCTCTTCACGCGGGGCGCAATCAGGCCGACATAGAGCAGCCAGCACACGACGATGGTGAGGTAAAGGACGATGACGGAGATGGCCGAACCATAGCCGTAATTGGTCTTGGGGAAGACCTCCTTGAAGATGTGGACGCCGATATAGCGTGTCGACGAACCCGGGCCGCCGCCGGTCAGCATCAGGACCTCGTCGACGGTGCGCAGCGCATCCATCAGCCTGATGAACACCGTGGCGAGCAGGGCCGGGCGGATCAGCGGGAGCGTGATGTGCCAGAAGATCTGGCTCTTGCCTGCGCCGTCGATCTGCGCCTGCTCGAACGGATCGGGCGGGAGCGAGACCAGTGCGGCGATCAGCGACAGGGTGACAAGCGGCGTCCAGTGCCAGATGTCCATGATCACCGTAACGGTGAAGGCCGCGACAGCACTCTGGCCGATATTCAGATCGTAGCCGAACCAGCTTCTGAGAAGATACGGGATGATGCCGATCGACGGTGTGGTCATCAGCTTCCAGACAGAGCCGACGATGATCGGCGCCATGATCAGCGGCAAGGTGTGGATCGTGCGAAACACCGCTTTTCCAGGAAAATCCTTCAGCAGCGCCTGGGCGAGGATATAGCCGAGGATCAGTTCCGAGACGACCGCGAAGAAGACGAATGTGAGGGTTATGCCGAGCGATGCCAGGAATTGGGCGTCGAAGACGAGCCGCCGATAGTTGTCGGCCCAATTGAAGACCATGCCCGGATTGGCCGCGAACGGGTTCCATGCATGGAACGAGACCCAGAGGACGTAGATGAACGGAAAGATCCCGAACAGTCCAAGGATCACGATGGTCGGTGACAGCAACAGCCACCCGAGCTTCTGCGAATGCATCGCCTATCCCCCATTGAACGTTATGTGACGTCCGCCCATCCTGGAGCGAAAGATGACGGGTCGTAGGACACGACCCGTCAATTGGGGAGGATGTTTATTTGCGATAGCCGAGCGATGTCAGTTCCTCTTCGGCCTTGGCCGCCATCTGGTCGAGCCCTTCATCGGGAGCGATCTTGCCGGTCAAGATGTCGTAGAAGATCGGGGCGGTCGCTTCCCGCACCTGCGCATGGAAGGGGTAGGGAGGAGCGCCGGCGAAGAGTTTGCCCTCATCCTTCAGCATCGTGTAGAAGCCGCCGAGCTTGGTATCCATCTCCTTCACCTTCGGATCGTCGAACGTCGCCTTATTGGTGATGCGCGGCGCAGCGATGGCCCAGTCGGGCTGCACTTCGTTCTGACCGATGAATTCGAGGAACAGCAACGACGCTTCCTTGTTCTTCGACGTGATCGGCACGCCGAAGGCGCCGCCGTCGTAGTAACCGATATAGCCCTTTCCGGCTTTTGCATCGTCCAAAACGCCTGGTTCGAGCGGCGGCAGCGCGAACCCGACCTTTCCGACGACCTTCGACTGCGCTTCATCGCTTGCAATCCACGCGGCATTCTCACCGTAGATCAGCCCCTGGGCGACACGGCCGGCGGCAAAGGTCGTTGCCGTCTCCGTCCAGGTCGACTGGGTCGATTCCGGCGGAGCGATGTCGCGCAGGTGCAGCCAATATTTCAGCGCGGCCTTCGCCTTGTCGCCGTTCATCGTGCCGCCGTGTTCGACGGTGGCCGCATAGTTGTTCTTGGCGTCGATGCCCCAATTGTAGACCCCGAACGTCGGCACGATGGACTCGAAGAATTCATACCAGGAAGCCGGATGGCCGGTATGGGCCTGGGCGGTCGTGCCCCAGAGCTCCATGCCGTTGTCCTTGCCGTACTTGGTGAAGAATTCGGCAATCTGAGTGTATTCCTCGTGGGTGGTCGCCGGCTTCAGGTCCTTGCCGGTTTCCTTCTTGAAGGCCTCCTTGATCTTCGGATCGTCGAAGAGGTCCTTGCGATAGAGATACGTCTTGAGGAACGCTTCCATCGGCGTGCCGAAGAGATCGCCGTTGGCGTCCTTGAAATAGTCGGCGAAGCTGGTGAAATTCGAATCGTCGTAGGTCGGGGCCTTCAGATCCGGCTGATCCTTCAGCGTCTTGGTGATGTCGACGAGGAAATTCCTGGCCAGATAGGAATAGATGATGTCCTGCTCGATGTAGACCATGTCATAGATGCCGGTCTTGGCTTCCATGTCCTTGATCGCCTTGTCGTACATCTGATCCCAGGAGGTCGTCTCGATTTCGACCTTGATGCCGGTCTTCTTTTCGAATTCCGGAGCGAGCACGTTCTTGATGTAGTTCGATGGCGGGGTGCTTTCGGTGACGCCGTGCAGGGTCACACCCTTGTATTTTGCGCCCGCGTCGGACCAGAAGTCAGCCCAGGCCGGCGAAGCGGTCGTCGCAAGGCCGAGCGTCAGCGCAAGCGCGCTAGCCTTCAAAGCATAGTGCATTTCCAATCCTCCCAGATAGCAGCGAGAACATTCGCCGGTGCTTGTGTAGGCCAAAAAAACCGACAGCGCAACATTTGTTGTCTAAACATGCAAATAGATAGCCTATCCCATTGATTTTCACAGGAACAAATTTTTCGTACCGACCTGGAAACGAAGGCCATGGCATAAAATGCTGCAACGCAAAGTCTTTTTGCAGGACAGCAAAATGACGGTGTCAGAATTTATTTGTTGTCTTGCCAAACTAAATGGCATAGCACTGGGCACAATCACCGGCATATCGTGGAGGAAAGACCTATGCGTCGATTGGGTATCCATTCATTTGTATGGACAGGCGGCCAAACGCAGGAAGGCCTGGAGATGGCCCTCAACAAGACCGCCGAACACGGATATCGCACTATCGAATTTGCCTATCTGCGCCCCGAGAAATTCAATCTCGACCGGCTGGCAAAGCTCGCCCAGTCCCTCGATGTGGAGATCGGCGTAACCATGGGGCTGCCGCTCGACAAGGACGTGTCGAGCGAGGACGCTGCTGCGGTGTCCGCCGGCAGGCAGACGCTGGCCGACGCCGTTCGTGCAGTCCGTGATATCGGCGGCAACAAGCTCGGCGGGATTCTCTATTCCGCCCACACCAAGTACAATCGCCAGCCGACGAAGAAGGGCTGGGACAACAGTGTGGCCGCGATCGCCGCGACCGGCGAGGTCGCCAAGCAGGCGAACGTCGACATAGTGCTGGAGGTGGTCAACCGGTTCGAGACCAACCTGCTGAATACCACGGCGCAGGGGCTGAAGTTCATCGCCGAGACGGGATCGCAGCATGTTCGTCTCCATCTCGACACGTTCCACATGAACATCGAGGAAGCCAATCCGGCCGCCGCCATCCGTCTTGCCGGCGACAAGATCGGTTATTTCCACATCGGCGAAAGCAATCGCGGCTATCTCGGTGATGGCGTCATCGACTTCGAGCTGATCTTCGACGCCCTGCTCGACATCGGCTACGAAAGAGACATCGTGTTCGAGAGCTTCTCGACGACGGTCGTGGATGAAGGCCTGTCGCTCGCCTGCGCCATCTGGCGCGATACCTGGGAGGACAATGATTTGCTTGCGGCGCACGCCAAGCGCTACATCGAGCTGAAATATGACGAGGCCAAGCGTCGCCGGGCCACAAACGCGCGGCCCTGATTATCCTTCTGACAGCCTGTTCCAGTCGTGTAAGGGTGGGCGGCTTGAAGGGAATAGACCTATGAACGACACCGTCTCCATCGGAAGTTCGCCGCGCAGGATCCGGCAGAACAACATCGTCGCCGCCTTACAGACGATCTATGTCCACCGAAGCCTCAGCCGGGCCGATCTCGCTCGTAAGCTCGGCATGAACCGCTCATCCTCGGGAGAGATCGTCGCCGAACTGACCGAGGGCGGGTTCGTTCAGGAGTCGGAGGAGAGCGGCAGGCAGCGCCTGGAACATTCCCGTGCTGGCCGTCCCGGCATCATGCTTGAACTGGTTCCGGATGCTGCCTTCTTCGTCGGGATAGAGATCGGCGTCGAGCATATATCGGCCGTCGTTGTCGATCTCTCCGCCGAAGTTCGCGCATGTCGGAAAGTCGCGTTCGACACACCGTCTTCGACGGTGGAGGAGGCTGTGGCGCAGGGTATCGAACTGATTGTCGGCGCAATGGCGAAGCGCATGATCGACAGGTGCAAAGGCTTGGGCCTATCGACGCCGTCCCACGTGCGTCCGGATGGATTTGTCACACTGGCGCCGATCATCGGCTGGCGGGACGTGCCGTTGAAGGAAATTGCCCGGTCAGCCTTCCCGGCCGCCGTCCCGATCGCGGTCGAAAACGATGCCAATGCGTTTGCGATCGGCGACAGCTATCGTCACGGCGTCGCAGGGGTGACCCTGTTCCTGCTGATGGAAACGGGCGTCGGTGGCGGCATCATGATCGATGGCAAGCTGTTTCGCGGCGGCCATGGTCTGGCGGGAGAAATCGGCCACACGCTGGTGCCGGGAAGCGGCGGTCAGAAGCTCGAACAACTGATCGGTCGCGAGGTGCTGATCGGTCAATATCGCGAGGCTGTCGGACACGAGGACGCCGATCTGCAGGATTTCCTTGGTGGCGTTCGCGACCGCGTCCCGGCCGCGGTCAACATCGCCGAAACCTGGTCGCGCCATCTTGCATATGCACTGCTGCAGGCCTGTCGCCTGCTCGACCCGGACAGGATCGTGCTGGGCGGCTCCGTGGCACCGCTCTATCCAATGGTGGCTGCCCGCGTGGCGGTTCACATGTCGGAAGGCCAGAACATCGCTTTCCCCACGCCGGAGATCGTCGTGGACGATGATGCAGAGTTCGATTCCGCCTTCGGGGCGGCATGCATGCTGCACCGGCGCTTTCTGTCGTTGGAGAACGAGGAGTTCGGCAGCGAGGACGGTGCGCCGGTCCAATCGGCGCTGAGTTAAGAGACAACAGGGATCGAAAGCAGGACTGCATATGGCTTCAATACTGGCTCCGGACGCACTTGGTCCCACGGTTTGCGTAGGGGAGATCCTCGTGGAGATCGTCGCAACGACGGTTGGAAACGGCTTCCTCGAAGCCCAGCCGCTCGTCGGTCCGTTCGCGAGCGGTGCGCCGGCGATTTTCATTTCGCAATGCGGCCGTCTCGGCGGTCAGGCGGCAATGGTCGGCGCCGTCGGCGATGACGATTTCGGCCGGGTCAATACCGATCGCCTCAAGCGCGACGGCGTCGATATCTCGGCGATTTCGATCGATCCGGATTACCCGACGGGAAGCGCTTTCGTTCGCTACCGCAAGGATGGCTCCAGAGATTTCGTCTACAACATCGCCACCTCCGCAGCCGCGCGCTTCGGCTGGTCCCGAGGGGTCGCCGATCTCATCGATCGGACCGGGCACCTTCACGTGATGGGCTCCGCGCTGTCGGTTCCGAGTGCCCGTGCGGTGATCGACAAGGCGGTCGACATCGTCAAGGCGCGCGGCGGAACGCTGTCGGTCGATCCGAACCTTCGCAAGGAGTTGAAGCTGGACGAGGAGACCGAACGCCGGTTTGCCAAGCTTGTTGCTGCCGCTGATCTGCTTCTGCCGTCCGGAGAAGAGCTTGAGCGCGCCGCCGGTGTCGAAGGCGAGGCGGAAGCGATCCAGCGTTTGTTCGAGATAGGCGTCAAGGAGATCGTGCTGAAGCGCGGTGCCGGCGGCGCGACCTACTTCGCCAGCAGCGGAGACCGCATCGACGCTCCCGCCTTCGTCGTTCAGGAGGTCGACCCTACAGGGGCCGGCGACTGCTTCGGCGGTGCCTATCTCACCTGCCGGCGGCTCGGAATGTCTCCAAAGCAGGCTCTGACCTATGCCTCGGCCGCCGGCGCCCGCAACGTCACGGTGCTGGGGCCGATGGAAGGTGCGGGCACCCGCCCGGAACTCGATGCATTTGTCGCGTCAACGGAAAGGCGGCCGTGATGGAGGTGCATCTCAACGAACTGGCGAGGCTCAGGATCGAAGGCCACCCGAAAGGCGTGACCTCCGTATGCTCCGCCCATCCGATCGTGCTGCGCGCCGCCCTCCGGCACGGGCGGCAACAGAAAAGCACCGTGCTGATCGAAGCGACCTGCAACCAGGTCAATCACCTCGGCGGCTATACCGGCATGACGCCGAGCGATTTCGCCTCCCTCGTCATGAAGATCGCGGCGGAGGAGGGGTGCCCGGAAAAACTCATCGTTCTCGGCGGCGACCACCTCGGCCCCAATCCGTGGTGCGACCGGCCTGCGGAGGAGGCCATGGCCGAGGCGGAGACGATGGTTGCCGCCTATGTCGACGCCGGGTTCCGCAAGATTCACCTCGACGCTTCGATGGGCTGCAAGGGCGAACCGATGGCGCTCGACGACGTAACCACCGCCCGTCGCGCCGCCCGGCTTGCCGCGGTCGCCGAGGCTTCGGCCAGGAAGACCGGTGGCGCGATGCCGGTTTACGTCATCGGCACCGAAGTGCCGCCGCCGGGCGGGGCCGACCATGCCCTGACGACGATCGAGCCGACGGCTGCCGCGGCGGCGTTGAAGACGATCGAAGTCCACCGCCGGATCTTTGCGGCGGCCGACCTCGGGCAGGCGTTTGGGCGGGCAATCGGCCTGGTCGTTCAGCCGGGTGTCGAATTCGGCAATCACAACGTCATCGTCTACGACAGCAGCAAGATGGAGGCGCTGCAATCGGTGCTGACCGAGGAGCCGCAATTCGTGTTCGAGGCGCACTCGACCGATTATCAGGGCGCCGAGCCGTTGAGCGCGCTGGTGAAGGACGGTTTTCCGATTCTGAAAGTCGGTCCCGAACTGACCTTCGTCCTGCGCGAGGCGCTCTACGGGTTGGACGCGATCGCTTCCGATCTCCTGCCCGGTTATGGCCAGCGTCCGCTCTATGCGGCGATGGAAGTGTTGATGCTCGACCAGCCCGGAAATTGGCGGCGCCACTATCACGGGACGGAGGCCGAGATGCGTTGGCTGCGGCATTACTCGCTGTCTGACCGCATCCGCTATTATTGGGCGTCGGCTGAAGCACAAGAGGCCGTCCGCGGCCTGTGCGAGGCTCTTCGGGGGCAGTCGGTACCGCTGCCATTGTTTTGGCAGCATATGCCGGCCGCCCAGCATTTCGCCGACGCGCCGCTCGATCCGGATGAGGTTCTGATCTGGAGAGTAACGAAGAGCCTGGCGGACTATCATGCCGCCTGCGGCGTCGGAAAAATGAGCAATCGGGATCAAGATAGGAGGAGACATCGATGCAGGAATTGAATGGGAAGATCGCGGCGGTCACGGGTGCGGCCTCCGGCATAGGATTGGCTTCCACGGAAGCAATGCTTTCCGCAGGCGCGACGGTCGTGCTGGTGGACCGGGATGAGAAGGCCCTTGAGGCGGTTTGCAGCCGGCTTGGCGAGCGGGCTATTCCGCTCGTGATCAACCTGCTCAATCCGAACGAATGCGCGGGACTGCTTGAGGGCGTCCTGGCGAAGACGGGCAAGCTCGACATCCTGCATGCCAATGCCGGAACCTATATCGGCGGCGACCTTGTGGAAACCGACCTCGATACGATCGATCGGATGCTCAATCTCAATGTGAATGTCGTCATCAAGAACGTTCACAATGTCATTCCGCACATGATCGAACGCGGCACCGGCGACATTGTCGTCACGAGCTCCGTCGCTGGACATTCGGCTATCCCGTGGGAGCCGGTGTATTCCTCGTCGAAATGGGCGATGACCTGCTTCGTCCAGACAATGCGGCGCCAGCTTCTGAAAAACGGCATTCGCGTGGGGTCGGTTTCTCCGGGGCCGGTCATCAGCGCTCTGCTTGCGGATTGGCCGGAGGAAAATCTTCGCAAGGCCAAGGAGGCCGGCGCTTTGATCGAGCCCAAGGAAGTCGCCGACGCGATCATCTTCATGCTGACCCGTCCGCGCAACGTCACCATCCGTGATATCGTGGTGCTTCCAAGCGCCTTTGACATCTGAAGGAGCCTGATATGAGCTACCAGAAGAAATTTCGCCTCGACGGCGAACGGGCGGTGGTCACCGGCGGAGGGCGCGCGATCGGGCTATGCTGCACCGAGGCGCTGGCGGAGGCGGGTGCGGCTGTCGTCGTCATCGAGCGCAGCGACGCCGACGCCCGGCAAGCGCTTGCGCTGCGCGACAACGGCTACGACATCGAAGTCCGGCTGGGCGACGTCACCGACGCGGCCCGCATGGACGAGATCGCCAATGAGCTTGCCGACGGAGGCCGGCCGGCGACGATCCTCGTCAACAATGCCGGGATTGGCCAGAGCGGCATCCCGGCGGAGGATCTCACCGACGCGGACTGGCTGCGCATGATGGACGTCAATCTAAACGGCGTCTTCTGGTGCTCGCGTGCTTTCGGCCGTCACATGGTCACGATGAGGCGGGGCGCCATCGTGAACCTCGGCTCGATGTCGGGTCATATCTGCAACCGGCCGCAGCCTCAGACGGCCTATAACGTCTCCAAGGCGGCAGTCCATCACCTCACGCGGTCGCTGGCCGCCGAGTGGGCGCAGCATGGTATCAGGGTAAACGCCGTCGCGCCCACCTACATCGAGACACCGATGGTGGTGGCCGTCGAAGCCAATCGCGAGCGTATTCCGCTCTGGCTCGCCGACACGCCGATGGGCAGGATGGGAACGCCGGAAGAGGTTGCCAGCGCGGTCCTCTTTCTGGCGTCGGGTGCAGCCAGCCTGATGACCGGAGCAATCGTCAACGTCGATGCAGGCTTCACCTGCTGGTAGTCCTTGCGTGAGGCGTGCGCCTCGTCCGCACCGGAAAGAGGCGGTGATCGGCCGCCTCGGAGACGCAAGTCCGCCAATGGGCAACTTGCCGCAGCAAGCAGCAATCTGAAAGTGGATAGTCGTCAGCTGTCGGGCGAAACGCGTTTTCCCCGTGCCGCCTTCCGGTAGACGGATGGAGTCTTGCCGACATGGCGAAGAAACGCGCGATTGAAGTTCGACAAGTTGGTGTAGCCGACTTCATAGCAGATATCCGTCACGGTCTCATCGGACTCCGACAGCAATTTGCAGGCCCTGCCTATGCGCAAACTCACCACGTAATCCGTAAAGCTGCGTCCGGTGTTCTTGATAAAAAATCGGCTGAAGGTGTTTGTCGACATGTTGACTACGGATGCGACGTCGGGG